>BNJU01003398.1_pt1:0-632500 | contig 835783 bp, 773 predicted proteins | sample 8539281 | NCBI WGS metagenome assembly BNJU01 (sample SAMD00202456, study PRJDB9452) | human saliva metagenome | isolation source: human saliva | place: Japan
ATGACTTTAAGTAGAGAAAAGAGTTCCTTTTAGATGATAGCGCAATTCTTTTTGTATCTTTGAGTCATCTTTTTCTAAAGTCTAAACAGACAATACGCTATGACACTTCATATGTCCCTATCCTACTTTTTATTAGTTTGTTGACACAATCTAAAAAGACTTCTACATGTACTTGAAAAAAATAGCTCAGAAGACTACAACAAGTTCTACAGCTGACACTTGAAGATGCTGCTAAGAAAAGCCAAACCAGATTACGTTCTGTCGGAAGAGGAGACAAAGTTCGTCTCAAGTTCAAATATATTCAGTCTGAAGTTGTTCCAACTATTAGCCAACAAGAACAGTAAGGAGAGTATAGTTTTATCGCCCATGGCTGTCATTTATTCATTAGACATGATTAACAACGGTGCAAACGGAAAGACACAAGAGGTCATTTTCGAAAGCACTTGGCTATACGGCTGATGACCTTGATGCCATTAACTCACTTAACAAAACAATGCTGATTGGTCAGAGAAAGGAGGAGACGAATGTAGATAATGAGTCGATGGGATATATGATTACTGCCAACTTCCTAATGCTACACGAGCAAACAAAGCTATTACCTGACTTTTCAAGAAGCATTAGAACACTATTATTTTTACCAATATTATCGACTCTGCCAACACTCCGAAGGGCAAAGAAAATGCTAACAAACTTTGTAAAACAATCACCAAAGGTGAGATTCAATCTTGCCTATCAACCTTACAGGACCTCGTGCCGCACAGCTTATCAATGCCGTTACACTTAAGACGGCTTTGGACCTACTGTTCGACAAAGATATCACAAAGCCTATGCCTTTCTTCACTGAGGATGGTAAAAGCAAGCAGGTCAATATGATGAGCAACTATGATACGATGCAAAAGTATCAAGGTTATACCACAAAGGATTATCAAGTGCTGCGTATGCCTTTAGAAAACGGCTTTAGTCTATATGCTGTCCTACCTCTAAAGAAGAATAACCTGCAGGATGTCATTCGCAAGTTAACAATCAAAGAATTGCATAAAATCTCTCAAAACACCAAAGCGTATGACTATGTAAACGTACTGTTTCCACGCTTTACCATCTCTGCAAATATTCCTATGAAACAGCTTTTATGGTGAAATGGGCTTAGGTAATCTATTCTCTCGTGAAGCCGATTTCAGTAAGATGAGTACTCAACCACTTGCTGTTGACGATGTTTTCCAGCAAACAAACATGAATATTAACGAGGAAGGAATCAGTGCAAAAGCCATTCAAGTTATGTTATTTGCCAAATTATCAGCTATGGATAGTTCATCTACGTTCACCTCTCAAGGCTGACCATCCTTTCCTTTATTACATTCTTGATAAATATAACAACATCTGTTTTTATCGGGAAATATATGGGTTAAGGGTTCTTCCATTAAATACGTAGTTTGGAAATAGAATCAAGGCTTACGCTTGCATGGTATGACTACGCTCAAATTAGATGGTCTTACAAGGGGATAAACTACAAGGTGAAAATGCAAATAACCACGATGTCTATCCGACTTCTACCAACAACTTATTCCCCACATTATGCCATTTGTAAACTATTTTCACACCCACAACACCAATACATGCCCTTTTGGCTTTTTAAAGACGCCTAATTGACTTGCTAAAGGTGCCCTTTTGAAGCCTTACTAACGCCCTTTTGAAGTCCAATTAAGCACCTTTTCCCAACGCTACTTTTATAACTTACTGACTCTCTGCAGGTTACAAACCTGCTTTTTATACGTATTTTTACCGCTATTCATAGAGGTTTTATTCGAAATTATGTAATGTTTTTCAAAACCTTGTCCAACTTTTTGAAGTATTAAAATATTTGTCTTCATGAAAAACAACTTGGCAATGATAACATTCTTGAGAAATAATATTGCTGATAATTACACAACTTCATTGCTTTTTGTCTTATTTTTACTAACTTTGTACATTACATATAATGCAGAGAAAACATAGGTTTAAACTGACATTAGTCATTAGAACCTATACATATTGTGGTCTGACAAGCGATTTGGCTTAAATAAACCTAAGATATGGTTTGTGAGGAGTTTAAAATAGTTCTTGATCCTTTGATATAAGGCTGTTTGGGAACTTTCTTATTCAAAAATAAAATATTATCTTTGCAAAGAACATTTAGGAAAGAAAAAGAAAATGATATCAATAGACGGACTGATTTGTGGAATTCGGCGTGAAGCCATTGTTTAAGGATGTTTCATTCGTCATCAATGAACGAGACAGGATAGCCTTAGTGGGAAAGAACGGAGCGGGAAAGTCAACGATGCTGAAGATTCTCTGTGGGATGCAGAAGCCTACGAGCGGAGTTGTGTCTGTACCAAACGATACGACAATCGGTTATCTACCACAGGTGATGAAGCTCTGACGATACGACCGTGGAAGGAGGAGACGCGTAAGGCTTTTCGCTGACAAGACGAAGATTGAGGAGAGGCTCAAGAAGATGGAGCAGGAAATGGCTGATCGAACTGACTATGAGAGTGAGGGATACGCTGAGTTAGTGGAGCGCTTTACGACTGAGCACGAACGATATATGATGATGGGAGGAGAGAATTATGAGGCTGAGATTGAGCGTACACTAACGGGTCTCGGCTTCAGCCGTGATGACTTCGAGCGCCCTACACGTGAGTTCTCTGGCGGATGGCGTATGCGTATCGAGCTGGCGAAGATTCTCTCCGTCGTCCTGACGTACTCCTGCTGGATGAGCCAACGAACCACCTTGACATTGAGTCAATCCAATGGCTGGAGCAGTTCCTTCTCAGAGCGCCAAGGCGGTTGTACTTTGTGAGCCACGACCGTGCGTTCGTCAACAACGTCACAAACCGTACGCTGGAGATAACCTGTGGACACGTGGAGGACTATCGTGTGAAGTATGACGAGTATCTTGTCCCTCAGAAAAGAACGTCGTGAGCAGCAGCTCCGTGCGTATGAGAACCAACAGAAGGAGATTGCTGATACAAAGGCGTTCATTGAACGTTTCCGTTATCAGGCTACGAAAGCTGTACAGGTGCAGCAGCGCATCCGTCAGTTGGAGAAGATTGTGCCTATTGAGGTGGATGAAGTGGACAATTCAGCTAGTGTCTGAAGTTTCCTCCATGTCTGCGCAGTGGAGATTATCCAATCATTGCAGAGGGATTGGGGAAGACTTATCCAGTAGACTGCATAGTGACGGACCCGGGTCAGACGGTCTTTGAGGGTGTCGACCTTATTATTAAGCGAGGTGAGAAAGTGGCTTTTCGTCGGTAAGAACTATGAGGGAAAGTCTACACTTCGTGAAGTGTATCATGGGCGAGATTCCTCAATTACGGTACACTGAAGATTGGTCATCAACGTACAAATCGGTTATTTCGCACAGAATCAGGCACAGCTGTTAGATGAGAACCTCACGATATATGAAACCATTGATAGAGTTGCCACAGGCGATATGCGTCTGAGGATAAACGACCTGCTCGGTGCCTTTATGTTCGGTGGAGACGCTCGAAGAAGTATGTCAAAAGTACTTTCGGGAGGTGAGCGTTCACGCTTAGCGATGATTAAGCTATTGCTTGAGCCAGTAAACCTCCTTATCCTCGATGAGCCAACGAACCACCTCGACATCGCCTCAAAGGAAGTGCTGAAAGAGGCTATCAAAGCCTTTTGACGGTACGGCAATCATCGTGAGTCACGACCGTGAGTTTCTCGATGGACTGGTAAGCAAAGTGTATGAGTTCGGTGGAGGGAAGGTCAGAGAGCATTTAGGGGTATCTATGATTGGTTAAAAAGCCCCCTCCACTCAAGCCTCACCCTTTCACCCCTCTCCTGCAGAGAGGGGAGTGCTGGAAACATGTCAGCTGAAAGGTGGAAATAGTAGTAGTCATCATCTTCTGATAGCAAAAGTGCAGCTCCCTCTCTGCAGGAGAGGGCGGGGGTGAGGCCCTCATCCTACGCTGAACGCAAAGAGCAACAGAAGAAGATTCGTAAGGCTCAGCGTGCTGTGGACGAGTCTGAGGCTAAGATAGCGAAGTTGGAAGCACGTAAGAGCGAACTCGATGAACTCCTGATGGCTCCCTGAGAATGCTTCAAATATGGAACTCGTGACGGAATATACCAACCTTCAGCGTGAACTCGATGAGGAAAACGAACGATGGCTCATATCTGTCGGAAGAGTTGGAGACTTTGAACTTTGAACTTTGAACTTTGAACTTTGAGCTTTGAACTTTAAACATTGGACATTGAACATTTGCTTTGAACATTGAACTTTGAACATTGAACATTGAACTTTGGACATTGCCAACATCGGTAATCATAATTATGAATTGTGAATTGTGAATTATGAATTCTAATTGGATTATGAATTAAACCAAATATTTTTTACTATGCGTATCAAAAAACTTTTACCAATGATGCTCCTTGCATCTGCTCCCTTTACCGCTATGGCACAGGGTCAGGCAGGTATCAAGGCAGAGAACCTCGACAAGTCGGTACGTCCGGCTGACGATTTCTTCACGTTTGCCACAGGTGGATGGCAGAAACTCAATCCACTCCCAGGTGCTTTCTCACGTTTCGGATCTTTCGACCAGCTACAGGAAAACAACAACAAGCGTATCAACACAATCCTCACTGATTTGCTAAAGAAGCAGGGTAAGGAAGGCTCAATAGAGAGAAAGAAGCGACTTATAGCTCGCTATGGACTCAGTGCGCCGTAACAAGGAAGGCGTGAGTCCTGTTAAGCCTCTGCTCAACGAGATGGAGAATGCAAAGAGTCTGTCTGACCTTCGTACCCTTCAGCTGAAGTATGCAAGTTTCGGCTATGGTGTACCAATGGGCTATTCCTTTGAGGCTGATGAGAAGAATGCGAAGATGAACATCCTCCTTATCTATCAGGACGGATTGAGCCTTGGACAGAAAGAGTACTATCTTGATAATGATAAAGGCTACGACAGACATCCGTAATGCGCTTCCGCCAGTTCATTGCTAATATGTTCCGCCTCTACGGATTCTCTGATGCTCAGGCTGAGGCTAAGCGTGATGCAGTGATGCGTTATGAGACAATGTTGGCTTTGATATCAAAGAGCCGTACGGAGTTGCGTGACGTTGAGGCCAACTACAACAAGATGACGCTCGGTGAGTTTAAGGAGAAGTATCCTAATATCCCACTTGAGCAGTTGGCAAAACGCTAGAAGGTATTAAGAGCGAGTATATCCAAACAATGGTTGTATGTCAGCCAGCCTCCTTGCAGGTGTTGATAAACCGACATCTACAGAGACTGCTAAGGAACCCGTGCACGTATGGAATGGAACGCAATCCTTGCTTCAGCAAACTATCTGAGTGATGATGTGCGTGCGGAATACTTCAACTTCTTCAGTAAGACGATGCGTGGTACAAAGGAGGACTATCCTCGTTGGAAGCGTGCCACACAGCAGGTGGAGAAGCAGATGGGTGAGGCACTCGGCAGAATCTATTGTGAGCGTTACTTCCCAGCCACAAGCAAGAAGCGTATGGAAGATCTCATCAAGAACCTTTGAGGTGAGTCTTGCTGAACGTATCAAGGCGCAGGACTGGATGAGTGAGGCTACTAAGAAGGCTGCACTTGAGAAACTCTCTACCTTCTATGTAGCGTGGGTTACCTAACAAATGGAAAGGACTTGAGCCAGCTTACTATTGACCCTTCCAAAGTCATATTATGAAAATGTACAGACCTGCCAGAAGTTCTGGGCAGAGGATGCTATCAAGGAGAAGCGCTGGTAAGCCAGTAGACAAGGATAAGTGGCTGATGACCCCTCAGACTATGAATGCTTATTATAATCCTACGACGAATGAAATCTGCTTCCCTGCAGGTATCCTCCAGTATCCATTCTTCGACCCCTAAGGCTGATGATGCCTTTAACTATGGTGCCATCGGTGTGGTAATTGGTCGTGAGATGACACATGGATTCGATGACCAAGGACGCCATTATGACAAGGATGGTAATATGACAGACTGGTGGACTGAAGAGGATGGTAAGAATTTCGAGGCACGTACGGGTAAGTATGCTGACTTCTTCAGTGCTATCAAGGTATTGCCTGATCTCAACGCAAATGGTAAACTCACATTGGGTGAGAACCTTGCTGACCACTTAGTGGCCTTGAGGTGGCTTTCAATGCTTTTGAGAAGACACCAGAGGCAAAAGAAGGGCAAAGGTCATTATGGGCTTTACTCCAGAACAGCGTTTCTTCATTGCTTATGCAGGCGTATGGGCAAACAATATCACTGAGGCTGAAATCCGCAGTCGTGTGAAGAGCGATCCTCACTCTCTTGGCGAGTGGCGTGTGAATGGCGCTCTTCCTCATATTAATGCGTGGTATAAGGCATTCGGTGTGGAAGGAGGGTGATAAACTCTTTATCCCAGAGAATGAGCGTCTGAAGCTTTTGGTAAATGATGGGTATTGGGTGATGAGTGTTGGGTGTTAGGTGTTGAGGGCTTGACTCTTAGCTGATTATTACACCTATCTTCAATATTGCCCGTACCACTAAATCTATAAAAATAAAGGCTCACGGCTAAGCATTTCTTTCAGATTCGATGCAGATAGGAATGTTTAGAGTGAGCCTTTTTGTGTTTGTTTTGATATAGGGTTATCGTGTCGGTTAGGGAGATATGTGTGCCTTATCCTATTTCTATTCATACTTTTATATAGGTAAGCCTTGTAGAATCTGTTATTAATTACTATCTTTGTAACCTATTTAAAGGAGAGAAAAAGAAGGATCGTATGCTTGTATGACCCTATAAAGATAAAGAAAACAGGATATGCCATTAAGATTGCCCGACGGACTTCCCGCTATTGATATACTGAAGCGTGAGAATATCAACATAGAAGATATGCTTACTAAAGAGGATGATAAGCGTCCACTCCGCATTGTCATACTTAATCTTATGCCATTCAAGGCTACGACAGAAACTGATTTCATACGTATTCTTTCTAATAGTCCGCTATTGTTGGATATCAACTTTATGAAGCTCAAAAGTCATGCTTCTAAGCATACTCCTGCAGAACACATGGATCGTTTCTATCATACGCTTGAGGAACTTAGCAAGGAGAAGATTGACGGAATGATAGTCACTGGTGCACCTGTTGAGGGAATGGCTTTTGAGGAGGTGGACTATTGGACAGAACTACAGGAGATATTCAATTGGGCACGTGAGAATGTGCGTTCAACGCTTTACATCTGTTGGGCGGCACAGGCAGGGATCTATCATTTCTATGATATTCCAAAATATCCTTTACCTAAGAAGATGTTTGGCATCTTCCCTACGATCCCTTTAAAACCCGAACAGCCTCTCTTCCGTGGCTTTGATGATGTCTTCCGTATGCCTCAGAGCCGTCATACAGAGGTAAGGCGTGAGGACATTGAGCGTGTTGACGACCTTGAAGTTATTGCTGAATCGGAAGAGAGTGGAGTGTCTATCGTAAGGTCACGCAGTAGACGTGAGTTCTTTATAACAGGCCATTTAGAGTATGCTCCCGATACACTTGACACAGAGTATCGTCGTGACCTTGGTAAGCGTGACGATGTAGAAGTGCCAAAGTATTATTACCGTGAGGATAATCCAGATAAAGGTCCACTGGTTACTTGGCGTTCACACGCTAATTTCATCGTTTATGAATTGGGTGAGTTGGGTGTTAGATAGTGAATGATAGGTGATGATGAATGGATATTTTGCTTAGCATCTATCACTCAAACAAAATGTAATCATCATCACCCAACAATTAACACTCATCACTCACCATCCTATAAACACTTCATCATTACCCAACAATTAACACTCATCACTCACCATCCTATAAACACTTCATCATCACCCAACAATTAACACTCATCACTCACCATCCTATAAACACTTCATCATCACCCAACAATTAACACCCATCACCCAACAATATGCAATCATCAACACCCAACACCCAACACCCATCACCCAACACAATCGAGCTCCTTGCCCCAGCCAAGAACCTCGAATGTGGAATGGCAGCTATAGAACACGGAGCTGATGCCGTATATATCGGTGCTTCCCGCTTTGGTGCACGTCAGTCTGCAGGCAATAGTGTGGAGGATATTGGTAAGCTATGCGAGTATGCTCACCGCTATGGTGCCACGGTTCACGTAACTATCAATACGATTATCTATAACGATGAGTTTGAAGAGACGCTCGCTTTGGTGCGCGAATTGGTGGACGTTGGTGTAGATGCCTTCCTCCTGCAGGATATGGGGTTGATGAGTAAGGTGAAGGAGATAGTGCCTGACACGGTAGCCCTCCACGCCAGTACACAATGTGACACACGTACGTGGGAGAAGGCTCAATGGCTGAGTCAGCAGGGTTTTTGACCGTGTCGTACTTGCTCGCGAGCTGTCTGCTGAAGAGATAAATGACATCCATAAGCGTTTTGCCTGAGCTTGAGTTGGAAGCTTTCTGTACACTGCAGTGCATTGTGCGTAAGTTATAGTGGTGTATGTTATGTTTCACAGTATAGTTTTGGTCGATCTGCCAATCGTGGTGCGTGTGCACAGTTCTGTCGATTGGCGTTTGATTTGAAAGATTCAGACGGAAAGACCATCGAACATCAGCGCCATCTTCTCTCATTGAAGGATATGAGTCAGATAGATAACCTTGAAACACTGATGCGTTCAGGGGCTTGTGCCTTTAAGATTGAGGGAAGACTGAAGGATATCAACTATGTGAAGAATGTCGTTTCGGCTTATAGTAAACGCATTGATGAGATTATCAGTAAGCATCCAGGCGAGTTCCGTCGTGCTTCTTTGGGACGTGTGCGCTATTCGTTTACACCCGATTTGAAGAAGACTTTCAACCGTGGTTATACTAATTACTTCCTCAAGGGAAGACAGGCAGATATCTTCTCACCCGATACCCCTAAGGCATTGGGTGAGTTTGTTGGTCGTGTAAAGGAGATAAGACGAGATAGTTTTAACGTGTCAAGTACTGCAAACTTTGCCAATGGTGACGGTCTGTGTTTCCTATCACGTGACACTGACAGTCAGTCAACACGTTTGGAAGGATTCCGTGTGAACCGTGCTGTTGGGAATAGGCTCTATCCTTTTAAGATGCCAAGAGGATTAAAGCCGGGTATGGGACTGTACCGTAATCAAGACCAAGCATTTGATAAGGAGTTGAGTGGTAAGACTGCTGAGCGTAAGATTGCGATTAAGATTTGGTTTGGGACCTCCCCCAACCCCTCCAAAGGAGGGGAGTACCTAACGGATTGTCGTGGGACAATATGGGCACAAGCAGAGGTGATAGGCAGGGCTAATCCAAATCAAGCATCTAACGAACGAATATCCAACGAACATCCCGTTAGGCTCTCCCCTCACCTTGGAGGGGCTGGGGAGGTCTTCAACTTGCCCAAAAAGCCTCAACGTGACAACATCATACGTCAGTTCACTAAATTGGGCAATACAGATATGAATGTTCTGAGGTAGAGATAGTTGACGGGGCTGATAAATACTTCATCCCAAGCAGTATTCTTGCCGAACTTCGTCGTATGGTGGTAGAGGAACTTGACAAACAGATACTGAATATGCAGCGTGTGATGATTCATCGGAAGTCAGTGGATAAGGTATCTGACCATAAACCACATATATCAATGGTGAATCCAGCCCAATATCAGCAGTTACCTTATCTGTATAACATCTCTAATGATGCTGCCCGCAAGTTCTATGAACAGCAAGGATTAACCAAAGCAGAACCTGCTTTTGAGATTCAATATCCTTCAGGTGCTACCAATGGTTCTGACTCATCAAACAAGGCTTTCTCCATCAAGGGAGACAAAGAAGCGGTTTCTCACTTGTTGATGCAGTGCCGTCATTGCATTCGTTATTCGCTCGGCTATTGTGTGAAACGTGGTGGACAGAAACCAACTTGGCGTGAACCGCTCTTCCTTGAACTCCCTGATAAGCGTCGTTTCCGCTTAGAGTTCGACTGCAAGAACTGTCAGATGAATGTGTGCAACGTTACGTAATTGAAATTCATAACCCATAGTTTATCATCATGATTACAAATAAATGGAATCCCGAGGGAAAAGAACCTGCGCAGACTTCAATAACAAAGAAGACTAACAGCTGTGCTGGACTACGCTGCGGTATCGTTGGAGGAGCCCTCCTCTTACTACTTAGCTTCTTATTCACAGGCTGTTATCATAAGAAGACTCCTTCGTCTTTCCGCTTGCCTGATAGTATTCAAGAGGCACAGATTTCTCGGCGAATAGAAGCAGAAGGCGACTCTATTTTGAAGGATAATGACAGTGATGACATAGAATGGAGTGGCACGCGGAGTAAGGTAGACTCCTGGCTTTTCGCGTAAAACACCATTATTCGCAAGGGTTTAACTTTATTGTAACGGCAGATTCATTGATGCTTCTTCGTCAACAACCAGAAGAGGCTGTAAACAAGATGGAAACAGATTCCTTTGCTGTGAAGAATGGAAAGGAAGTTGTTGTGGCTGATATTCGTATTCTTCCCATTGATAAGCAGGATTCTGTTTGGGTACAGATTGCAACGGAAGACTATGCCTTTGGCTGGATTCATGAGTCTCGTCTGTTAAAACAAGTGAGCCCCTGCTGACCCGATTTCCCAATTTATCTCTACATTCTCGAACATTCACTTACTCATATTCTTGATTGTTATCTCAATCATGGCTGTAGGTTATTTGGCACGCAAGATATTGAAGAAGAACGCACACATCGTACACTTTTAATGATATTAGTTCGTTCTATCCCACGCTGTTAGCCGTCATCGTGGCACTTTCTGCAGCGCTTCTATGCAAGCATTCAGCTCTTTGCACCCGAGACATGGCGTGAATTCTACTTCCACCCCTCTCTTAATCCCTTCTCCCAACCCATATTACTCAATATATTCTTAGTTCTTGTCTGGGCAATGCTTATCATCAGTATTGCTACGATTGACGATGTACGAAGACTATTGAAGTCGGGAGAAGCCCTACTCTATCTTAGCGGTTTAGGGTGCAGTATGTGCCGTGAATTACATCGTTTTTCTCAGTACTTACTTTATATTATATAGGTTATCCGCTTCTCATTGCCTATATCTATTATGCCTTCCGCATCTATCTACGCAAGAGTAGCGAGACTTATTACTGCGGAAATTGTGGCGTACGCCTTCATAGAAAAGGAAGATGTCCACACTGTGGAGCTGTAAATGAGTAATAAAAAGTACGCGTTAGATAGAACTTTCAACAGACTTTACATCGGAAATAAGTATCCATTAGTTTAGAATTTTATTTACATTTCGATAGCCGTTTTTACCTTATTCTTAGGGTAAAAACAGCTATTTTTATTACCCTTGTAAGTATCAACTAATCAAATAGTTATAAAGAAGGAAAGTAAAAGGTGCCTAATTAGACTTCAAAAGGGCGTTAGTAAGACTTCAAAAGGGCGTCTTTTAGAATCCTAAAGGGCATCTCTTCGAGTCCAATTCATCATGTTTTGATTTTTACATAATGATAAAATCCTGACACATTTATAAGTGGTAGCTGATTGAATAAGTCCTTTCTTCATTCTAATCCAGTCTAACTTATATGGCTGTATCTCAACAGAATATTTGTAATATTCCTAATAAATTAGGATTGTTTATTATATTTTTATGCTTACCTTTTGTCATCACTAACGATTTATAAAAACATTAGAAATAAGATTATATGATTAAGTCTAAACTTAGAATTGCCCTTTTTAATGGCTTCATCTTTGCCTATAGGAATGCAAGCTAACAACATTATCGAAAGCGGAGATACTTCCCGCGTCTATGATATTGACGAAGTTGTCGTCATAGACCAACCAAAGGAGGCTTTCCGTCTGCGCCAGCAACCATTGAGCAGCACTTCTTTCAATGGTGATTTGATTCGTAGCCCTCAATGTGCAGGATGTTCGTAATCTCTCTGTGTTTGTCCCATCATTCTCTATGCCTGAGTATGGAAGCCGTTACACATCTTCTATATATATGCGCGGTATCGGCTCACGTGTCTACTCACCAGCTGTGGGTATTTATGTAGATGGTATGCCAATCTTAAGCAAGAGTGCGTTTAATTTCCACACATACGATATTGACCGTGTTGACGTTCTACATGGTCCGCAGGGTACACTTTATGGTATGAATACCGAAGGTGGACTGATTCGACTCTATAGTCGTAACCCTTTCCAATATCAAGGGACGGATGTAAAACTCTCGATTGGTTCGAAAACTGCATCGTCAGATTGAGGCAAGTCATTATGAGAAACTGAATGATAAGATGGCATTCTCGGTAGCTGGCTTCTATGGAGGACAAAATGGATTCTTCCGTAATCAGTATGATGGCTCACACGCCGACCTTATCAATGAGTTTGGTGGTAAGGGCCGTTTCCTTTGGCGTCCAATAGACAGACTTAACTTTGACTTCATTGCTGACTATCAATATACTCGTCAGAATGGCTTTCCATATGGTCAGGTGGTGACGGAAGACAAACTATCTTCTGCCACAATCACCTCACCGCTTTATGGATTGAAGGCTGGTACGCAATCGCCTAACCAAAATCGTCAAGGTAATTACCGCCGTAATATCATCAATACGGAATGGGTATAAGTATGCAGGAAATGGATTTGATATCAATTCGATGACTTCTTGGCAGTTCCTCCGTGACTATATGCTCATGGATATTGACTATCGTCCGCAGGACTTTATGCACCTTACACAGCGTCAATTAGGAAATACGTTGACTGAGGAACTTTCTATCAAGAGCCGTAATAATAGCAAGTGGTATTGGACCTTCGGTGCTTTTGGTTCTTATCAATGGTTGAAGACGACGGCTCCTGTTTATTTCGACCAAGACATGAACAGCTACCTGTCTAAGAAGATTACCGACTATGCTTATAACGGTATGCTCAATGCGATGGCAAGGGGTATGGCACAGAGGTTGATTGCAGGTGGAATGTCAGAGGAACTTGCCAACAAAACGGCACGTGCAAGCACGGCTGCAGCTATTGCTGCGGCAGGTGGTGTCAATATAAATATGACAATGGACCCTGTTCCGGGTATCTTCCGTACGCCAACCCTCAACTTAGGTGTTTACCATGAAAGTAATATTGAGCTTACTGATCGCTTGATGGCAACCTTGGGTTTGCGCTATGATTATTCGCGCGTAAGCATTGACTATGAGACATCTACACGTGTAGCATTACAGGAAAGTGTGATGGGCATAACTATTAATCCTGTTATCACTTCAGCATTGAAGCATAGTGAGCATGATAATTTCAAGCAGTTCCTTCCAAAACTTGGTTTGACTTATCGTCTTCAGGATGGTAGCAATGTCTATGCGACATGGTCAAAGGGCTATCGTGCAGGCGGTTATAACTTCGAGATGTTCTCTGATGTACTTCAGACTGAGACCTCACAAGCAGCCAATAAGGCACGTGCTGATGTGGATATTGCACATGATGAGGCTTACTATGAGCGCATTGCAAAGACAATCGAATATAAGCCAGAGACAAGCTGGAACTATGAGGTGGGAGCGCATCTCAATCTCTTAAACAACCAACTTCATCTTGACCTCGCTGCTTATTATATGCAGATTCGCAATCAGCAACTCTCTGTAATGGCTGGCAACTATGGTTTCGGGCGTGTGATGACAAATGCTGGTCGCAGTCATTCTTGTGGTTTGGAGGCAACACTCCGTGGTGTAGCCTTGGGCAATAAACTATCATATGGTCTTAGCTATGGTTTTTACAAGTGCTCAGTTTGATGAGTATAAGGACTCTATCGCTGGAGTAGGACAGGTTAATTATAAGGATAAACGTGTTCCTTTCGTGCCACAGCATACACTGGGTGCCAATGCTGATTACCGCATAGACGTTGACCCTGCAGCCTTGCTCGACCCATCAAATCGTGTCCATTTGCGCAGTGTCACGGTGGGACTCAACCTCTCTGCACAAGGTAAGACTTACTGGGATGAGCAGAACTCTATCGGTCAGAACTTCTATGCTGTTTTTAGGTGCTCATGCCGATGCAGACTTCGGTCCACTGCATGTCAACCTTTGGGTGCGTAATCTGACAGACACAAAATACAACAGCTTTTGCTGTTCAGAGTGCTGCTACAGGTACACGCTACACCTTTGCTCAGATGGGTAATCCATTCCAAATGGGTGTAGATTTTTAGAGTACATTTCTAATGAAAAAGCCTCCCCGACCCCTCCGGAACCAAAGGTCACTGACCAGAAGGGAAGTAAAGGAGGGAGGCAAATAGGACAAGAGCTTGACATAGGCTATTAAGATTTCAATCCTTGTTTTTTTGTAAAAATCAAATAGGCAGATTATAGATGTAAGACATTAGCTCATAACCCATTTATATAAAAGTAATTGACCCTACAACTAAAGTAAGTAAATCTTCGCACTTTAGTTGTAGGTCAATTGTTTTTATTATTATTGAAACATAATCCTTTCAAAACGCCAATATCCTCTTCTGTGAACAACATATTATAATGTTACTGAATTAACAATTCATTAAAAAGAACCATTTTACTTGTTTATAACAATCATTTAAAGTACCTTTTGTAATCGAAAAAAATAAAATAAATGTAAATTAATTATGGACTTAAAATCTTTTATTATTGGAATGTTGTCAGGAATAGCCTTGACAATAGTTGGAGTCTTCTTTTTAGCTTTTTATAGGGTCTACAGGGAGGTAAAGACGATGATATACGGTTTCTTGAACATCCTGTTAGCTACGAAAACAAAAACGACTTCATTTAAGGTGTTTCAAGTTATTGAAAAACAAAGCTTTAGCAAACGAAATATCAAACAAAAGAATACAAATGGTTCAATGGAAATACTGATTGTACTTGTTGGTGATGATTTTTATAGTGATCAAGAAATAATCGTAAAAATCCACAACGAGTAGGAACATATAGTTATACTAACAAAGCTGAGTATACCTATGACAAGTACCTGTCATAAAAAGGGAAGTTAAGGAATAATAATTTTTTTCATGTTTAAAAAAATATGGAAAATCAGCTGGTCCAATATGAAGATTAAGTCTCAACACCACTCGTGCTAAGCCTTAACACAAAGTGTGCTGGTCCTTAGCACCACATGTACGCAGCGTACATCCTTTTTGAACTCCCCTCCTTTCGGAGGGGTTGGGAGAGGCCCCCTACACCCTAATCTTCCCCACTAACTTTCTTTGTTTCCCTTCTCCAATGATAGGTGCGTGAGCATCTTCTGGGAAGAAGATGGTGAGTGCCCTGGCTTAACACGGAAGTACTCCTTTGCTCCTTGTGTATAAAAGCCGCAATCTCGCTCAGGATTATAGGCAATATCAGGCTCATCTAAGTCAGATAAAAGCTGTCCAGCCCATTGTCTCATCCTGCAATAAGGGTACTTGAATATCAATATAGTTCTTATGGAACTCTAATCGTTGCGCTTCTTTACGCTTCAGTTCTACCTCGTCTAAATTGATGAAGAGGTCGTCAGCATCGAGGGTTATGCGTCCTGCTTCTTGTTGGCTGAAATCATGTTGGAGGATATACTCCAGCATTTCCTTCATTCTTGGATGTAGTCCAAAGTAGCGATGGCATGCGCTTAAATCTGCTATTATCATGTTCTTGGATTTACTAAATGTTATAGAAAACTGCTGCAAACATACGTATTTATTTTTCTGAAAACAAAGAATTAGCTAATAAATAACGTGTATCTGAGGAATGAAAAAGGGGTACACAGAGCGTGTACCCCTTTTCTATAGGATATTTACAGATAGGCGTCTTACCTTTGTGTGACGTCGTCTGTACAAGATTTTTGGCTTGTAGCAGAGCCCAAGCGAATATTATTCCGTCTTGCTTACTTACCCCTTACTACTTTTCCCAGCCATTCTTAGCGTACTTAGGATTGACAGAGAACTCCCCTGCCCCTATATCAAGATCTCCGCTGTTCGGCACTCGGTACTGTCCCCATGCACATGGTTTAGACTTTTTTGTCTTGTTACTTTTCCATGTTCCTGCATATTGGTTATTACAATAGGAGTCCGAATGGCTATCGATATCGTCATAAACGAACTTACCATCGTTGTTTTCATACCAATAGAACAGCAGATAACCTGTGAAGACACCGCTTCCTGTTTGGCTGGTTTCTTCTTCTAAATTATATTTCGCAATACTACACCCACGACGCTTAAACTGCCCTTTCATAGAGTCGTCTACACCATACGTAGGATGTGTAAATTCCCTATTCTCAACAATATCAATGGTTCCACGGAAGTTACAACGATTGTTCTTAACAACGGTAATACCGCTGACATCATATTGATTATCATCCGTTCGTTGTACTTTTTGAATGTCTATCGAAAACTTCTGATAGTCTGTTCCAATATAACCAATGTATGGAACGCTCTTGTCAGACAATATATTTGAGAAGTCAGTCTCAGCACTTGTGTTCTTACTATCATTTACCATAGAAAGAATCCACTTCGGAACATTAGTCTCCGCCTTCTTTTTCTTGGCAACTCGCAAAAGATAAAACAATCAAGAGTAGTGCTAAGTAATTAAATAACTTGCTCATAATATTCTGATATAAATATGATTATAGGGAGCGAAGTCCTTATCCAAGGAAGTGTATCTGACCAATGAAATAAAGTAAGATGTAACCCAGTATGAGGGAAACAAGACCGCTGGTCAGACCCACCTTAAGCATATCGTTCTGCTTCACAAGTCCTGTTGAGTAAGCAATAGCATTCGGTGGTGTAGAGATAGGGAGACACATTGCAGTAGAGGCAGCAATGGCAATACCGATGAGGACGGTGCTTGTACCGCCAATACCACCAAGTTTGTCGCCCATACCACGACATACTACAGCGAGGATTGGAACTAACAGCGCTGCTGTTGCTGTATTTGAAATGAAGTTAGAAAGGAAATAACAAATCAAACCAGAGATAGCAAGGATAACGATAGGGCTCCAATTACCGAATGGAATACTCTCGATAGCAGCATCTGCCAAACCTGAACCGTTCATTCCCAAGCCAATAGCAAAACCTCCAGCAACCATCCAGATAACACTCCAGTTAATCTCCTGCATATCCTTTGCAGTGATAACACCAGTGATAGCGAAGATTGCCATTGGAATCATTGAAACGGTGTTAGTGTCAATACCTGTGACATCCTTTGGAATTACCCATAGAAGGATTGTTACAATAAAGGTTATGATAACAACCCACATACGCCATCCACGGTGTACCTCACCATCAATCTTCAGATGAATAGTCTTCTGTGTGAATGGGAAGAAGTAAAGAATAATTCTCCATGACAACAAAAGCAGAATGATCACAAGCGGTGCCATGAAAGCCATCCAGTGCATGAAGTCAATATTCATATTAAGACCAGCTGGGTCATTGAGATATTTAAGAGCAATAAGGTTCGGAGGTGTTCCAATCGGTGTTCCCATACCACCGAGGTTGGCTGCAATAGGAATAGACATTGTCAAGGCAATACGTCCCTTACCATTAGCAGGTAGCGCAGCAAAGACTGGAGTAAGGAAAGTAAGCATCAATGCCGCTGTTGCAGTATTTGAGATGAACATTGAGAAGAGTCCTGTAATAAGCAGGAATCCCAAAAGAACATTCTCACTCTTATTACCAAAAGGCTTAATAAGATTACGTGCCAAGAGCGTATCAAGTCCCGACTTCGATGCCGCTATCGCTAAGATAAAGCCTGCAAGGAAGAGCATGATGATAGGGTCAGCAAAGGATGCCATGATTTCCTTTGAGTCAAGTAACTCACCTATCCCGTCGCCTTTGAAGACTCCAAAAGCGTTTTTGGATACAGTGACGCACATGATAGACATAATACTCAGTGACGTTGCCCATGCAGGGATGCACTCTGTTAGCCACGATAAGGTGGCAAACACAAAGATTGCAATAATGCGTTGCTGTACTACGGTCAACCCATTAATGCCAAAACTGCTTGTGGGAAGATTCCAAATAATGGCTGTAACCACGAGGATAGCTAAAAGTTCCCAGACTTTTTTCATCTCAATGTGATTACCAAGTTCGTTAGTCTTTTCTTCTGCCATGGTGTTAGTTGTTTAGTTTAATAAATTTAGATTGTTGATTAATAGATTTGCGGGCTAAAGTATAAAAAAATATTCTTATCAAGCAAAAAGAATCTTTCTTTTTTTGTATTTTTTTGCATGATAAATCTTTGTTTATGCGGCAATTATTAGTATTTACCCTCTCCGTTTTATTGTTTTTTTATCGTGTGGTAATCATCAAAAGCAAGTGGCTGATAAAAGCGAGAAAGGAGAAAAACAGAACTACGATGATGCTCGAAATATTACAATCGAACGTACGAAAGATTATGTGGTTGTACGCTTGTTGAATCCTTGGAAAGCGGGAACCGTTCTACATACTTACTACCTTGTTGAACGCGGAAAGGATGTAAACGTTCCTGACGACGGAACAAAAGTGGTCATTCCCCTTCGCAAGAGTGTTATCTTCACGACAGCCCATGCAAACCTTGTTGAGATGCTTCATGCACAGAAAGCGATTGCTGGTGTTGCCGATTTGAAGTATATGATTATCCCAGATATTCAGAAACGCGCAAGAATAAAGGGCGGTATTGTAGACTGTGGTGATGCGATGAAGCCTGATGTAGAGCGAATTATAGATCTAAACGCAGATGCAATACTACTTTCTCCTTTTGAAAACAATGGTGGTTATGGTCGTTTAGAACAGATAGGAGTACCCATCATTGAATGTGCCGACTACATGGAACGTTCTGCTTTAGGGCGTGCTGAATGGATGAAGTTTTATGGCATTCTCTTTGGGCGGGAGCATGAAGCCGACTCTTTATTTGCTGTTGTTAAACAAAACTATAAGTCTTTAAGCCAAAAGGCAAGTCAAAGTAAGATTACTCGTAGTGTCTTACCTGACAGAAAAGTGGGTGCTGTGTGGTATCTACCGGGTGGCGAGAGCAGTGTGGGTTTACTATATAAAGATGCACATGGACGCTATGCTTATTCAAATGATAAGCATAGTGGAAGTCTTGCAATGCCTTTTGAAACGATCTTGGATAAGTTCGCACAAAGTGATTTTTGGATATTAAGTTATAATGGTAATTTCAATCGCCGAGTTTTATTGGCAGAATATCAAGGTTACGCAAAGCTAAAACCTTATCAAACAAAGGAAATATATGGCTGTAAGGTAGATAGTAAACCCTACTTTGAAGAGGTCAGCTGGCATCCCGATTGGTTGCTCTCAGACTTGATTCAACTTTTCCATCCCGACTTGAAGATTGCCCCACTGCGTTATTATCAGAAGTTAGAAGATTGATAGAACCGAAACGATAAGATAATGAAACGGAATATTCTTCTTTTTATATGCTTAGCAACAAGTATCCTACTTCTATTTGGATTGAACCTTACAACAGGTTCTGTTCAGATCCCCTTTGCTGATGTATTGGATATTCTGTGTGGTCGTTTTACAGGAAAAGAAAGCTGGGAATATATTATTTTAGAGAACCGACTCCCTCAAACACTCACTGCCATACTTTGTGGAGCATCGTTGTCAGTTTGTGGTTTAATGCTTCAAACAGCCTTTCGCAATCCTTTAGCAGGTCCAGATGTATTTGGTATCAGTTCTGGTGCAGGCTTAGGTGTTGCCTTGGTGATGCTATTGTTGGGTGGAACTGTCTCTACTTCTATCTTTCTATCGTTTCAGGCTTTCTTGCCATTCTTACCGCAGCTTTCGTTGGAGCAATCGCTGTAACAGCACTCATCTTGTTCCTTTCCACTTTAGTACGCAGCAGTGTTTTTATTACTGATAGTGGGTATCATGGTGGGATATGTTTCTTCTTCCGCTGTTTCTCTTTTGAATTTCTTTTGCATCGGAAGAAGGCGTGAAAAAGCTATATGGTATGGGGAATGGGTAATTTTGGAGCTGTATCAATGAATCATATCCCTCTTTTTTCTATTCTCTGTTTAATAGGTATTATAGCTTCTTTTTTATTGGTAAAGCCACTGAACATCCTACTCTTAGGACCACAATATGCAGAGAGTTTAGGGATTAGCACACGCCAGATTCGCAATATACTATTAGTAGTCGTAGGTCTGCTAACAGCCATCACAACCGCTTTCTGTGGTCCTATTTCATTTATCGGGTTAGCTATTCCACATATAGCCCGCCTCTTATTCCGTACTGAGAATCATCAGATACTTCTTCCAGGAACAGTGTTGAGCGGTGCTGTAATCGCTTTACTTTGCAACTTTATTTGTTATCTTCCTGGCGAGTCAGGTATAATCCCACTTAATGCTGTCACCCCACTCATCGGCGCCCCCGTTATCATTTACGTGATTATTCAGCGTAGGTAATTATCAGCCCATTAGCATATTAGTAAAGAGTTATTATTATTATTCCCTTGTATTAATTCCATTATTATGCTTGTTGCTTTCAACTATTTTTCTTAACTTTGCACACAAATTAACCCAAAAACTAAAACTACGGCGATATATGATGTGGCGTAATAGCCACGACCGTATCATAATCAGAGGTGCATTTAAGCATATAAGATTGGTAACTCGTAGTAGGATAATAGTAGAAATTAAGCCATTCAAATTAGATGAATAAGAAGGAAAAATCAGAACGTAGTCTGTACGTTAAGCCAGAATGTAATTTGTTGAATACAAATATAGAATCAATTTTGCAAAGCGCCAGTGGTAACGCTGGTCGTATTAACCCTGGTCAAGGTGCTGGTGATGCAAAACAATCACCTTTCTGGGAAGATGAAGATGTAGTGAGTGTAAGTAATAATTGGAGTGAATAAGTTATTTACATATAAGATTAACCACACTTAACGAGTAAGAAATAAATAGAGATATGAAGATTAAAACTATACGTTTGATATTATCATGGGTAGGCTGTGCATTGACAGGTGCTGCGTTAATTACCAGTTGCTCAAATGAAGATATATTGCAAGGCTCACAGGAAACACGTAGCAATGTTGAGGATTCTATAACATTCAGTGGTATTTCTCAAGAGAGTGCTGCAACTCGTACAATTATTTACGACCACACGAAGGGGGGCGGTGCTTCTGTTATCTGGAAAGAAACTGACAACATTCTCGTGAAAGATAATTCTGGGCAGTGGCGCCAGAGTGCTACAGCTACATTCCCTATCGCATCAAAGAAGTCGAATGCATTATTTAAACTTGCTGGTAGATATACCAGAACGACCCATGATGTAGTTTATACGAACAAGACTTTGAAAGGCTCACAGCCCCAAGTGGAGATTAAGAACAAACAAACACAGTCTGCTCCAAACAACTTCGACCACGCTGGTGAGTCGGGTGACTGTGGTATTGCAACCGCTACAAAGATGGGTAATGATTATAAATTTACCCTTGAACATAAGGCTTCTTACATATGTCTTATCCCTCGTTCAAGCAATGCTTATGTGAATCGTAGTAAGATTATAAAGATTGAAATATCATCAGAGGATAACATTGCAGGTGTTTACAATATTGCAACAGACGGTACACTCTCACTTGCTTCTGGCGGTTCAAAGACCATCACACTTACAACTGGAAGTGGTTTTGATATTGACAATACGACTGCTGACATGAGTAAGAACGCGTCTTACGCCGTAATAGCTCCAGGAACACACAACCTTCGTATTCGTTATTGGCTCCGTAACACAACAGATAATCCTAAAGGTTCTATTGATGGTACTGTAACCAAGTATGTTACACTTACTTTTGTTCCGGGTTCAATACATGACATTACTGCAAATCTTAATATCAATGACTTTGGTGGTACCAACTATTATCTCTGGGATGCAAAGAAGAACTTTTGGGATGGACATGAATGGAACAGTGCTGACCCATGGCAACCAACGAAATTCCTGACTACAAGTAGTCTAAATTATCCACTACCTGGAAGCGATAGTTATAATCGTCCTCGTACAGCAACAGGACGTTTTGATGCTACAACCGCTCATTTTGCAGCTCTCCCTAATGCCAATGAGATGGCATGGTATGTGCTGAAGGGTGATCCTCATTATGATGCTGATGAGCTTTGGTCAACAATGGGCTATCTCTATAAGGGTGGTATGTGGTTTAAGAAGAAAGCAAATATTGCTGGATTCACTGACAGTCACCATCCTGATAACGCTTCGACTGATTTGCGTGACACCTATACGAGAGTTGCAAAAGCGGCTTCACAGCAACTTCCTGTTATCACAGAGATGAACCAATATTTCTACCTTCCTTTCTTAGGCTATTATAGCACTGGTAGTAATAACTATAAGTTCCAATCTGCTGGTGTCACAGGTTATTACTGGACATCAAGTGCTGTACCTTCAAATCAAACGGGTAGCTATGCCCTAACAATTAATAAAGGTCTTGCTGCTTTACAAGACAATTCTCCTTCTAATGGTATGATTATTCAGCCATTCGAGTAAGCTTTATAATTGAAAATATAGAAAGAGTTAAGCCAACAACCTTTATGTCGTACAACTTAAGCTACGATATTAGAGGTTATTGGCTTAACTCTTTTTGAATGATATGGTTATTTTCAAATTACTTTAGTTCTATCGAAACATCAATAATAAACTAATGCTATTATATAATAAGACATACAGGACAACGCTAAGTTTGCAACAAAAAACGTAAGTTGCTCTGTTTGATATTTCTAAGCTCTTAACGCAAGTGGCTAAGCTTATCACCCTCTAACTTTTGAAGATGCCTTTTGTCCTAATTTTTCACATTTTAAGTTTATAAAGACCACCAAACAGCTTACAAACAACGCCCTTTTGACTTGCAAAAGATGCCCTTTAAGCCCCTTAGTAACGCCCTTTTGAACCCTTACAAAGCACCTATTGGAACCCATCTTTACAACTATTTGATAACAAATAACTTACGAAGGCTCTTAAACAACTCGTTTTTTCACCCATCCCCCACGTTTACTTTGCATATTTTGTCAATATATTTTGAGGAGTGGTGGATGGTGAGTAGTGGGTGTTGAGTGGTGGGTGTTAATGACTTCTATAAAGTTCATTGTAAATCCACACATCATCATCACCCAACATTCAATCTCTCATATCATCAACACTCAACATTCATCACCCAACACCCAACACCCAACCCCACACATCATCATCACCCAACATCCAACACCCATCACCCAACATTCAACCCCACACATCATCATCACCCAACACCCAACACCCAACACCCAACATTCAACCCCACACATCATCATCACCCAACATCCAACACCCAACACCCAACATTCAACCCCATTAATTTCATAATCTCGTTTTTTTTATGTAAGTTTGCGGTAAAATAGGTAAGGGGTGAGAGGTGTTAGGTGATAGGTGTTGATGATTACTAAAATCTACACATCATCAACACCCATCACCCAACACCCATCACCCAACAATATTATGAACATGAAACAGAATCTTAAAAATGTTGTGCTTGCCGCAGGACTTGCCTGCACAGCACTTACAGGTCAGGCACAGAAAGCAAGACCTAAGACCACACAGACGGTCAGCAATTCGCTTATGAAACAGAGTACGCTACCTTTCAACGCCCCTGATTTCAGCCGTATCAAGGGTGAAGACTATCTCCCTGCTATCAAAGCGGCTATCGCTGAGCAGAGAGCTGAGATAAAGAAGATTACGGACAATAAACAGAAACCTACCTTCGCTAATACTATCTTGGCTTACGAGCGGAGCGGAAAGGACTTGGAACGTATCTCAAACATCTTCTATGCGCTGGTATCTGCTGACAAGACACCTGAGATTGAGAAGGCACAGGGAAGTATCGTACCACTGATGACGGAGTTTGAGAATGAAATAAAGTTCAACCAGAAGTTCTTCCAGCGCATCAAGTATGTCTATGACCATGAGTACAAGACGCTCAAGGGCGAGGATAAGAAGCTGTTAGAGGTGGTTTACAAGGACTTCACCCACGCCGGTGCCTTGCTTCCAAAGAGAAGATGGTACGTATGCAGGAAATCAACAAGGAGTTGGCAAAGCTTCAGCAGGAGTTTGGCGATATGCTTCCTAAGGCTGCCAATGAGGCTACCGTATGGGTCAGTGACGTGAAGGAATTAGCAGGACTCAGCGAGACGGATATCGCTCAGTGCAAGAAAGATGCTGAGAGCCGTGGTGGTAAGGCACCTTACTGCATCGTGATTACGAATACCACTCAGCAGCCTATCCTTGCAAGTCTTGAAAACCGTGGCTTACGTGAGCGTGTCTACAACGCTTCTATTCATCGTACAGACGGTACAGGTGCTTACAACACCTTCCCTGTCATCGTGAAGATAGCTCGCTTGCGTGCGGAGAAGGCTCAGCTGATGGGTTATAAGAACTATGCTTCTTACTCGCTCTCAAAGACGATGGCGAAGAATACGGATAACGTCTATGCCTTCTTGCATCAGATGATTGAGGCTTACAAACCTAAGTCGGAGGCTCAGACAAAGGCTATCGAGGAGTATATGAATAAACAAGTGAACAAGTTAACGAGTGGACAAGTAGACAAGTTAACGGCTGAACAAGTTAACGCAAGTAACTCGTCTACTGGTCAACCTGTCAACTCGTTCACTCCACTTCAGCCTTACGACCGCTTCTATTATTCGGCTAAGATGAAGAAGGATCAGTACAGTTTCTCAGATGATGACGTGAAGCCTTACTTCAATCTTGATTCCGTACTCGTAAATGGTATCTTCTATGCGGCTCATCGTGTCTACGGACTTAGCTTCCGCGAGCGTAAGGATATCCCTACCTATCATAAAGACATGAAGGTGTTTGACGTGATAGATGCTGACGGTAAGCAGTTGGCGCTGTTCTACTGTGATTACTTCCGCCGTCCAACAAAGCGTGGTGGTGCTTGGATGAGCGCCTTCCTCAAGCAGAGTGGCGACCGTCAGCAGAAACCTCTGATTTTCAACGTTTGTAACTATGCCAAGGCTCCAGAAGGTCAGCCAACGCTCCTTACTTGGGATGAGACTCAGACGATGTTCCACGAGTTCGGACACGCCCTGCACGGTATGCTTTCTAACTGTAAGTATAACACGTTGAGTGGTACTGCCGTATCACGTGACTTCGTGGAGATGCCGTCACAGTTCAATGAGTCGTTCGCAAGCATACCAGAGGTATTCAACCACTATGCACGCCATTACAAGACCAACGAACCGATGCCAGATGCCCTGCGTGAGAAGATGTTGGGTTCGCTCAACTTCCTTTCAGCTTACGCATTAGGCGAGAACCTTGCTGCTACCTCTGTGGATTTGGCTTGGCATTGCCTCTCACCTTCTGAGGTTCCGACAGTTGAGGAGGCTCCAGCTTTCGAGAAGAAGGTACTGGCTGATATGGGTCTGCTGAACAATCAGATTCCTCCACGCTACTCTACCTCTTACTTCAACCACATCTGGGGCGGAGGATATGCAGCTGGTTATTACAGCTATCTGTGGAGTGAGGTATTAGCCGCAAACATTGCTGATTACTTCGAGGCTCACGGTGCACTGACACGTAAGGTGGGTGAGGACTTCCGCCAGAAGATTCTCTCACGTGGTAATACCCGCGACCTGATGCAGATTTTCTCTGACTTCACTGGCCTCAAAGCTCCTGATACAAAGGGATTGCTGAAGGCAAGGGGGATGTAAGAAGCCTCAACCAGCTGAACCAACCAACTGGCCCTCCCCTTACCCCTCCCCGAAGGGAGGGGAGTGATTACGTCACTTGCCTGAAAGTAAAGCATGAATTTACAGATAATACTTCTCAATTAATAGCAAACCACAATGAGCAGAACATACTACTCCCCTCCCTTTGGGGGAGGGGTCGAGGAGGGCCAGTTGGGATCCGCTTCTTCTTGTTCTTTCTTCTCTCTTCTAATCCTCAACTTTGGGGTAAAAGGCTATTGGAAGTTAAAGTCCTATTCATTCCAAAGCTATTTCAAAGATGTATGGGAGATCTGTCACGAAAAGGGGTTTAACGAAGACTACTGCATCCTCGTAGACTTTTCGCGCCCATCGGGTGAGGACCGAATGGCTATTATCGACCTGAATACGTTGTCCGTACTCGATACTGGTCCTTGCGCACACGGCAAAGGAAAGGGTAACAGTGCGTGGAAACCAGTTTTCTCAAATAAGGAAGAAAGCAGATGCTCAAGTCTCGGAGCTTTCAAGATTGCAGAGAAAGGCTATTCCACTCTCTGTCGGGTTGCGTTTTGCTCTTGATGGGTTGGATGCATCAAACAGCAATGCAAGACGAAGAAACATCCTCATCCATAGTTCCCGATACGTGGGCATTATGCACCATCTCACATCTTATCTCCCACTCTCCGATGCTTCGTGGGGATGCTTCACTACAAGCCCTGCTATGCTGAAGAAAATCGAAGCCCTTTGTGACAAGAGCAAGAAGCCTATCCTGCTTTATGCATATAAATAATCTTGACAAACAAAAAGATTATAATGGAACTGAACCTGAAAAAGAACCCTGACTTGTATAATCCTGACTGTGCTCACCACTCTCAGCACACGTGCCCAGACCTTATGCGTCATTGACGTACTCCCTTCCCGACTCCCTCCTGCACGTCACCATCGACGAGATGCGGTCGGATTCGGCCAAAGAGATTGTGGCAAAAAGACTGGGACTTATTCCGCCCCAAGCGATTGAATCCATTCAGACATTCGCAGTAGAAGAGCAGATAAAGCAAGGGAAGAACATCATATTCTGTAAATCACCCAAAGATATCATCATCATGCGAACCAACTCGCTTGTAGAACTACAATGGGTAATAAAGCGGTAAACTAAGGAAACCACGAAAGAAGTTGACCATCATTGATTATAAGCTCACTCCCCAACGTATAACGGAGGCTTTGCCAAGGGGTATCAAACCCACCGACATCCTCTCTATCGACATCATTACTTATGTAAACGATCCACGACAAGAAAAACATCCGACAATCGTGATTAAGACAAAAAGCCTGACTACCAAATAATATGTAAGGCTTTTATCCAAAAACATAAACCTATATCTGAAAAATGAATAGACAACCACCATACAGCAAAAGAAAACGAGTATAAGAACAATAGCGAACATTCTGCAAATAGGGCTCTCCCCTTTCGGGGGAGCCGGAGGGGCTTCTGGTGCTTCCTTCATCTCCCACTCGCTTTCCCTTCCCCTCCAAAGCGTATCGGCAGTTCTCACCTTACTAAACGAGGGCTGTACGATTCCCTTCATCTCCCGCTATCGTAAGGAGCGGACAGGGGGGCTTGACGAGGTTCAGATAACTGATATCAGCGAACTTTATGACCGTTTGAAGGAACTCGGAAAACGTAAGGAGACCATACTCAAAACAATCCGCGAGCAAGAGAAACTCACACCAGAATTAGAAGCAAAAATCCGAGCTTGTATGGATTCCACAGAGTTGGAAGATATCTACCTACCATATAAACCCAAACGCCGTACACGTGCGCAGATTGCACGTGAACAAGGATTGGAGCCGTTAGCGTTGGCGATAATGAGAGAAGCCCAAAAACCTACAGCCCCCTCCAGATCCCCCGAAGGGGGGAAAGAAGCCCCACCCGACCTCCCCGAAGGGGGAGGAGACAAACTTGCAAGTATTTTGCAGAAATATCAAGGAAGAGCCAAAGAATCTTTATCCTCTCGTGTGCGCATAGGCACTCCTCCCCTTTCGGGGAGGTCGGGTGGGGCTTTGGCTTTGGACATCATTGCCGAGATTGTCTCCGAGAACCAGCAGGCACGCAATACCGTCCGCACAGCTTACCAGCGTGGGGCTGTCATTACGTCGAAGCGTCATCAAGAAGATGAAGGATACCGACGAGGCGCAGAAGTTCGCTGATTACTTCGACTTCTCCGAACCTCTCCGACGATGCAATAGCCACCGACTTCTTGCCATGCGTCGTGGTGAGGACCAAGGCATCTTGCGCGTAAGCATCACGATTGATGGCGAAGAATGTATCTCACGCCTCACCCGCCAATTCGTGCGTGGACACGGAGTTTGTCAGACCCTCGTCAGCCAAGCCGTTGAAGACTCCTTCAAACGTCTTATCAATCCGAGCATTGAAAATGAATTTGCTGTCTTGAGCAAGGAGCGTGCCGACGAAGAGGCTATCAAGGTCTTTACCGAGAACCTCCGCCAGCTTCTCCTCTCTCCCCCACTCGGTCAGAAACGTGTCCTCGCCCTCGACCCCGGTTTTGCCAACGGATGTAAGATTGCTTGCCTTGACGAACAAGGTAACCTCCTTCATCATGAGATTATCTATCCGCATCCACCACGCAATCAAACGAGACAAGCCACGGAAGCCCTGCAAAGGATGATAAACACTTATAAGATTGAGGCTATTGCCATTGGCAATGGTACGGCAAGCAGGGAGAGTAAGGAGTTTGTTGAGAACATAACGACCGAAACTACAACTGGCCCTCCCTCACCCCTCCCCCATAGGGAGGGGGAGAAGCCTCCCCCAACCCCTCCGAAAGGAGGGGAGTACCTATGCGCACACGAGAGGATAAGGGCGCTTTAAATCTTCCCCCACACCTCAGCAAAGAACTTGCAAGCTTGTCTCCTCCCCCTTCGGGGAGGTCGGGTGGGGCTTCCATCTTCCTTGTCTCCGAGGATGGTGCCTCCATCTATTCCGCTTCTCCCGTGGCTCGCGAGGAGTTCCCCGACGAGGATGTGACCACACGTGGAGCCATATCTATCGGCAGACGACTGATGGACCCGCTCGCTGAACTCGTGAAGATTGACCCGAAGAGCATCGGTGTTGGACAATACCAACACGATGTCGACCAATCAAAGCTTAAGCATTCACTCGACCAAACGGTGATGAGTTGTGTCAATCAGGTGGGTGTCAACCTCAACACGGCTTCCCTCCACTTGCTCACCTACGTCAGCGGACTCGGTCCTGCCCTTGCCCGCAACATCATTGATTACCGACGTGAGCACGGTCCTTTCACTTCACGTGCCCAGCTCAAGAAGGTGAAGCGTTTAGGTGATACAGCCTTCCAGCAGTGTGCAGGCTTCCTCCGTATTCCCGATGCCAAGAACCCACTCGATAACTCTGCCGTTCATCCCGAGAGCTATCACATCGTTGAGCAAATGGCGAAGGACTTGAAATGTACGATAAAGGATCTCATTGGCAATAAGAAACTCTTGGCAGAAATTGATGTCAAGAGATACTCACCTCCCCCTCTCCGAAAGGAGAGGGGAGTAAGCTCCCCAACCCCTCCGAAAGGAGGGGAGGAGCCCCACCCAACCTCCCCGAAAAGGGAGGAGTGCCTATGCGCACACGAGAGGATAAGGGCGCTTTAAATCTTTCCCAACACCTCAGCGAAATATCCGCAAGCTTGCCTCCCCTCCCTTCGGAGGGGTCGGGGGAGGCTACCCTCCGCGACATCCTCACCGAACTTGAGAAGCCTGGGCGTGATCCCCGTGGAGAGGTTGAAGTCTTCGAATTCGACAAGAATGTCCATACCCTCTCCGACCTCACCATAGGAATGGAACTCCCCGGTATCGTTACAAACATCACCAACTTCGGAGCCTTCGTCGACATCGGTGTTCATCAAGACGGACTCGTCCACATCTCTCAACTCTCCGACCGCTTCGTCACCGACCCCACACAAGTCATCCGCCTTCATCAGCACGTCCGCGTCCGTGTCGTCGAAGTAGATATGCGTCGCAAACGTATCGCATTGAGTATGAAGAATATCAAACAATAAAAATATATGAATCAGACAAAGAAAATCCTTGCCTACTTAGGTTGTATTGCGTTTACCGCCTTGGGCGTATGGCTCCTTACCGTAGAAGACCCCACCACAACTTATCCACTATGGACAATAAGAGTTGCTGGCATCCTCTCCATCATCTTCTTTGGTGGTGGCGGTTTGTTTATGGCTTATAAAAAGGTAAAACTTCTCATAAACCATAAGAAAGAAATAGAATTTACCGATAGAGGTATCTCTATCTGCGGAGCTGAGGAAATATTATGGAACGAGATTGCCGACTTCTCCCTAATACGTTTTAAAGGTAACAGGTTGATAACCATTCAGATGAAAGACCCTGAAAAGGTTATCGCAAACGAATCTTCATGGATAAAACGCAAGACTATGGAGTATAACCTCAAGACTATCAACGCCCTCTACTCCTTCCCTGCCTATATGATGGATGGACGAGCTGAAGAAGCACTTACGCTCTGCAAGCTGAACTTGGCAAAACATAAATAATATAACAAATAACCCTATTTAAGCCCTCCTCCCTTTGGGAGGGATTGGAGGTGAGTATTAAGCTATGCATGACATTATTGGAGGCTTTATAGGCTTAACATTGGTTCATATAGGTGCTGCACTTCGCTTCGTCTATCATCGCTTTATTATCAGAGATAATTATAGTTATCATTCCTTGATAACTGAATCACCAGTATTTGATTGCTTCAAAGAATCATACAAAGAACAATTCAAGAGATGGAAGCAGAGACAAATTCAACGTAATCAAGCATATGATATAGACCTGAATGAGGAACAACAACAAACACTCGAAATGTTTCTCAAAGAGGGTAGAAGTAAGAAAGAGATAATACAAGGTATGATTGAAACTGGCGAATTAAAGCTAATAGATGTTGACATTTACCCTCGTAATCCCGAATACTTTTCCAATCGTGTCCTTGATGGTATCATAGGTTTATGCTTCCTTATCATACTAATCCTCATTATTCATTACATTTAAATCAGGTGAATATGAGCGATAGCCTCTTATTTAAGTTTCTTTCTATACAATCATTGGGTAATCTCAATCAGCGAAGCTTTATATCTTCCTTTCGGAATCCTATCTATCACCGCTTCTTTATATCCAGTAGGTAGAAGTCCACCTGGAAGCCATAGCACATTCGCTCCGACTTCGTTACCCGACGGCATCCTCAACCTGAGTTTCTTTGGCTTGGGGATGTCAATCCTTACTAATACCCGATGTTTCCACGCACCCGCAGGGATTCCCAATTCATGTTCGATGCGCGACAAGTCGCCATGACTTCTCATCAATACACTATCCATCTCCGACTTCATCATGATAAACTGACTATTATCAGCCTTACCGATAGAGTCGCCATGATATCGTTCTAACAATTCTTTCGAAACGATACACGATGCACCTGCCTTAAAATTCTTCAGATGTCGCCTTATATATCTTCGTTTCAAATAGGTTTCGGGTGCAGGTCGTTTACCCTTAGGAATCATCAGTATGCCCTTTCTCGACATACCCCTACGAAAGTATTTATCAATAAGACTTACAGTATCAGCACGATAAGAACCCTTAAGCTGCCCATCAACTTTCTGCCCAAAATTATCCGACAACAAAGAATCCTGCTTCGTCAGACACCTCGCAGTCTCTTTCGTTATCACATATTGCGCATGCGCCCCCTGCCCCACTCCTACAACGAGCAGCAGAACCAAAACTATGTAATGGATTAGCCTCACCCCCAACCCCTCTCCGAACCAACGGTCACTGACCGAAGGGAAGTAAAGGAGAGAGGGGGGTAAATAACGAGATACCCCTATGTTCAGGGACTTCTTCTTTACTTTTTTCATTTTTACCACAGAATCATCTAATTATATAGGGATAACGCGCTGTTCACTCCCCTCTCCATTTACTCTCTTCGGGCAATTGCCATTGATTCAGAGAGTTCAAGAGTAGCTACTATAGGGATATCTCGAGTGTCTACTCCCTCCCTTTGGGGGAGGGGCAAGGGAGGGCTGCTTGTAGTGTTCTGGTGTGTTGCTGTTGTTATACTTAAAAAAAGCTGCCACCCTTTCAGGCGACAGCTTCCATTCCGTTATAACGAGTGCCCACGTTCGTGAGCGTCATTAATTTACTTTACTTTGTCAACAATAGCCTTAAAAGCTTCCTGATTGTTAACAGCGAGGTCAGCGAGCACCTTACTATTGATCTCGATACCAGCCTTGTGCAATGCACCCATCAACTGGCTGTAGCTCATATCATAAAGACGAGCAGCAGCGTTGATACGCTGAATCCACAATGCGCGGAAGTTACGCTTCTTGTTACGACGATCACGATAAGCATAAGTCAAACCCTTCTCATAGGTATTCTTTGCTACCGTCCAAACATTTTTACGGGCACCATAGTAACCCTTAGTCTGCTTCAGAATTCTTGTTCTCTTTGCTTTTTGAAGCAACATGATTGACTGATCTTGGCATAGTTTTTTTCTTTCCTTTTTAATTTGTTTGACTAATGAATTAACGAAGTCTGAGCAAGTCGCGTACCTGCTTCAAGTTTGTACCATCCACGAGCGTCTGGTGAACAAGATTTCTCTTCTGTTTCTTTGTCTTCTTAGTCAGAATGTGACCGTGGTAAGCGTGATGACGTTTAATCTTACCAGTACCGGTGAACGTGAATCTCTTCTTTGCGCCGGAATTTGTCTTCTGTTTTGGCATTTGTAAAATTTAAAATTGTTATTTATATTCATCTGTGGCAACGTATATACCAGGACGTTACGCACAGGTTGCCCATGTCGCCCCTCATAACGAGGAGACACCCAACGGGCGTTAGTCAATATTCAGTTTCTTCAATGCGTCAGCACCATTCTTAGCGTTGGCAAACAAACCGCCATCCGTCTTTGGCTCCTCGCTGACGCCCTCAGCACCTGCCTTTGCACCAGCCTCTGCCTCCTCACGGTCGCGCTTCTGCTGACTCTTCTTGGCAACACCTGCTTTCTTAGGTGCAAGATAGAGGAACATCTTCTTGCCTTCGAGCTTCGGAAGCTGCTCTACCTTTGCGAGCTCCTCAAGATCGTTAGCAAAACGAAGCAATAACACCTCGCCCTGCTCCTTAAACAGAATCGAACGACCACGGAAGAACACGTATGCGCGTACCTTATTACCTGCATTGAGGAACTCCTGCGCATGCTTGAGCTTAAACTTATAGTCGTGCTCATCCGTCTGAGGACCGAAACGAATCTCCTTCACCTCCTGCTTAACCTGCTTCTGCTTCATCTCCTTCTGATGCTTCTTCTGCTGGTAGAGGAACTTAGAATAGTCGATGATACGACAAACCGGTGGCTGTGCGTTAGGAGAAATCTCCACAAGGTCAACTCCCTCTTTCTGAGCCAATTCCAACGCCTTTCGCGTAGGCATAACCTCAGCTCCATCATCACTTACCACACGTACTTCCCGAACGCGAATCTGCTCGTTCACGCGGTACTTCATTTTCATTTTGTCATTCTTCATTCAACTATTTTAAAGTGTCTAAATTCGCTAAACGCGTGCAAAGTTACTATTTTCCAACCGATTATCCAAGCGTTTTAGTTATATTTTTTTCACATAAAGAGGAAAAATAAAGTCCCCACCCGACCTCCCCGAGAGGGGAGGAGTGCCTATGCGCACACGAGGGGGATTAGGACTCAGGGCTCTTTATCTGATAGTTTTCTGCAAAATACTTGCAAACTTGCCTCCTCCCCTTTCGGGGAGGTCGGGTGGGGCTTCCTTTTTACAAACAGCTCGACATACCCAGCGTTGTAGCAATGGCAGTGAGCACAGAGATAATCACATTAATGATTGTTTTCCATTTTTCGTGTTTCATAAGGCTTTTTTACTTTGAAATTTGAGGTTTGAACTTTGAACTTTATGATTTGAACTATTAACTTTGAACTTTGAGGTTTGAACTTTGAACTTTATGATTTGCGACTATTAACTTTGAACTATTAACTTTGAACTATTAACTTTGAACAATTACCGACTACGAATTTCTCTAATTACGCTAATACTTATTGCGATGTAATTCGTGCAATTCGCGTAATTCGTAGTTAACTTTATGATTTGCGTTTAACCCTTAAGCTATATCAGTAATCATAATTATGGATTATGAATTCTGAATTATGAATTCTTGATAGTATCTCGCTAATCACCCCCTCTTTTACTTCCCTTCGGTCAGTGATCGCTGGTTCGGAGAGGGGTTGGGGGTGAGGCTCTTCTTTCCCTTCTGGATAGGGGGTGGGGTGAGGCTCCTTAGGGAATCTCGAGTATCTACTCCCCTCCCTCTGGGGGAGGGGCAGGGAGGGCCACTTGTTGGTCGGACCCCTACGCATGTCCACCCTCACTCGTAGCCGTAGACTCGCCAGGCTCAGGTCCCGAGGCGTAGCCCCACTGGCTGGGTGCTTACCCTCTTATTACCCTTCCTGCTATCCTTAAGCGACTGGTCGTACTTATCGTACTCACGCAGGCGCACAGAATGCTTCAAGCGAGCCGTCATCAGCGAACCAGAGGCACGAGCACGCAAGTGAGGCTGATAGATATCCCTTGCCGGAGTAAAGTCCTCCAACTTCTCCACACCCTGACTGCGAATGCCCGCCGAGAAGATAGCCAAGTCGGGGATTTTCACTGCCACTCCCTCCAGCACCAACTCGCGGATGCAAGCCACCATATCGGTCAGCACACCAGCAATAGCACCCTTAGAATAAGGCGTGTTATGGGCAGACATATACTCCGCCAACTTCTCCAAATCGTAGGTCTGATCGACTACCGCTCGCGCATACCAATATCCCTTACGCTTACTGGTCTTACGCTTGTCCTGATAAATTTTTGTAATGAATCATAGTATTTTTAACTTTGAATGAAATTAATAGAACAACAAATAACAAACAGCCAGCCCCTCCCCTCGCCCCTCCCCCATAGGGAGGGAGTAAACACCGTGTTATCCCAGCATTAACGTATGCGGTTACGCTTTTTCTTTTTCTCGTCCCGCCCCATTTAGCAATCACAATTTTTGAATTGCAACCTACTGATGAAAACGCTGTCCGAATTATTCAGAATTAACAAAGAACGCTATACTATAAGTTTGAGAGCACTAATCTTTACGTTTAAGAACGCTTACCTTTGCGTTTAAGAACTGCTATCATCCCGATAGGGGTATCTCGCTATTCACTCCCCTCCCTCTGGGGGAGGGGCAAGGGGGAGGGGCCAGTTGTTGTTGGTTGTTGGTTATCTGTTTGCTTTTTCTGTTTGCAAAGTTAATCAACAGCAAGAGGGAAAGCAAAAATACACTGTGTTAAATTTTGTAAAACAACACCTAACACGCTATTTTACAACATGTTAAGAAACTACGACCACGTTATAGCGAAAACAATACAAGCAAGCAATGGTAAGCAAAACGCCTCTTTTTTCTAACGGAATAATCAATCCCCAACTCTCCTACTCTACCCTTTGAAAATTACAAATTACAAATTACAAATTACATTAAGCCCCACGCAGGGTGCGGAGAGGAGGAGGATTCCTAATAGTTTATTATAATATATAATATAATTATATTATATATTATAATAAAAAATTTATAGATAATAATTTATAACTATTTTCTATACTTATCCTTTCAATCCACGACCTCACTCCCCTCTCTCTATCCTCAAAGAATATCCCGACCAACCTTAATGTAATTTGTAATCTGTAATTATGTAATCGAGAGTGAAAACAAAAATAGCCGTTATTTTTACCATCCTCATCTTGAATCGCCTTAACCATCAGCAGTTAGAATCTGCCTTGCAGAATTGCCCTTCAAGGACCCCCAAAAAAATGAAAAAAAGAAAAGATGATGCTTGCATTTGTACGAAAAATTTTATAACTTTGTAAGGCCTTATCATAAAACGAAGGCTGAAGACGAAATTTAATCTGCACCCTCTTAGCAGCTTTGTTAACCGCAATAGAAGCATCGAGAGAGGTTGGCTCCATAAAAGAGCTGTCGATTCTATGAAAAAAGGAAAGACACAGAGAAAAGAATAGTCTTCATTAACCTTTAAATTTCCTTTTTTAATGGAAGAAATTTATCTTAAAAAAATTTTGAATTCAAGAGAGGCACAGCCTACTCTGAATGCTTTTTCAGGTAATTTAGGGAAACTGGATGACAAGAGCAGCCAGAAGGATGACGTGAACTTTATTATCAACCGCCTTAACCACGGCGATGCCAGCTTCGTACATGAAAGTTGGCAAAAACTGACAGGAGGATTCGACCTTGACAAGATTGAAAGAATCATCAATGGAATAGAGGATGATGGAATGCTTATTGCTATCGTAAGGATAATAAAATCAGAGTATTTACGATTAGTAAAGCAAGGCAAGATAAAAACTATATCAAGGCAAAAAGATTATGACAATGGATGGGGGCAATGCGTATACGATGTATACTTTGAGGAACTCATCGACGACTTCATAACCCATCGGAAAGAAATAAAAGAAGCCTTGCAGAACGAAAAGGAGGAACGCGAAAGGCTGCATCTTTCTTTAGTATATTCTACGATGAGGAAGACCGCAAAGAATCTTTTGCGCCTTTATCGCCAAAATTTCTGCCACAAGACAAGGAACTCAATGGACAGAAAGGGGGATTATGGGTTGAAAACATCGTAGAGAAAACTATAAGTGAGGAACAACAGACCACTATCGCACAGCTGAGAGAGGAAGCCGAAAAGCTTAAACAATCTAATACCCTACTTAAAAAGCAAATAAAAAACCTAAAGAAAAAGGACGCTCAAATACTAAAGGAGAATAAGAAACACCTGCAGGAAATTGAGAACCTAAAGAAAATCAATAGCACACAGGAGGAGGAAATAACACAGCTTCGGCAGGAGATTACTGACACTTTCTACGTTCCACAGATAGAATATGAAATGTCGGAGGAGGAGAAGGAAGAGTACGCAAAATTTTTCGATGACGCCGTCTACGAACAAGTTTTCTATGACGATAATCTTCAGAAAATTAGCGAGCTGGAGGATAAAAACAAAGAGTTAGAGGCTAACATGCAAAAGATAATAGAGGAGCAGGGGCAGAAATACGTTAGTATTGATGTGCTGATAAAGGGGCTGGACGACATCCCCGACACGAAGGAAAAACTATCTCTCATAGAGAAGCTTGGCATCTATGTCTTAGGGGATACGCCTTGTGCAAAGAGAATCCTCTCCCTTGCAAGAGAAATCAATAGGAATCTCAAGGAAATTCAAGCACGACAAGGACAAACCAATATATCAGCCACCCAGCTTGTAATGGGCAACGGAACACAGAATATTACTAACGCCAATATGGCATCAAGAGCGGAATAATATATGAACAACGAGCATAAAGAGGCTTTGCAGCAGCTGCTGCAGGGGGCTAACGTAAATATTCATCAGTTAGTCGTTGGCGACAGCACACAGACGATTGAGAACCTTATCATGGGCGATTGTACGCAGAACTACTACGGCAGCAGCCACGATGAGCCACGCCTTGCTCCTGACGATGAGGAGATAAAGCAGGCGCTGACGGAACTTCTCGAAGCCAAGACTGACGACGGCAAGCCGATGATGAAGACGCAAACGCAGTGGTATGCTGTCTATAGAGTGCTCTATGAATACTGCAACTACCCTAAGAAGATGACCGATTTTGAAAGGGACATTAACAACAGAATGGGCTTCAAGGAGGCGGAGCCTGCCTGCAGTTACCAATCTTTCAAGAAGGTGCCTACCGACCTGACTGACCTCTCTGTTAAAGTGAGCAAGTGGGAGGCTCTCAAGAAGAAGACTCCCGCCTACGAACAGCAATGTATGGTTGCCGAATTCCTAATGAAAAGGCTAAATCTGACGTAGGTTTATTCCCCTTTCAGTTCCCTTTTTCCCAATACTATTCCCCTTGTACGTTTTTTCGTGCAAGGGGCTTTTTTATGCCCTATCTTTGCATCAGCTAACGAAAGGAAGCCCCGTAGCAATGTCGCTACGCACTATCCTCGGTAAGCAAAAATTATTATGCAAGATTTAGAAAATATCGTTTTCAAGGTGAAGGCTTTACAGCCAGTAGTAAAAGGAATCAGCCAGCGTGACGGACAAGCTTGGCAACGTCGTGACGTGGTGCTGGAGGCAGAAGAGAATGTTGTCTACCCTGACGCATTGGTGGCAACACTGCACGGCAGTATGATTGAGAAGTTTACCCTCCAAGAGGGCGACCGCCTGCAGGTGAGCCTGCATTATGGCGTCCGTCAGTGGCAAGACCGCTGGTTCAACGACATCCGTATCATCAAGTTTGAGAGGGTATAGCCATCGGGAGGAATAAAAAAAAGAAATAATCATCTGAGTGAAGTGAGCTGAAGGAAAGTCTCCGGAGAGTAAACGTGGCCACGTTTTTCAGACGCTTCTTCCTCACTTAACGAAGAAGAAAACAATGAAGAAAAATATTGAAAATAACGCAGCTTTTATCGAGAACATTAACGAAGTATTTTATGACAATATCTGTATGGACACACAGACTCGCTTTCATACCGACGGCCATATCCAGTTCAAGCCCTGCCCATGGGAGAGGTCTGTTGTCGTGGCAGGTAGCGAGAAGAAATTCCAAGCATCGGTCAGTGTGCGCGAAGATGGCGAAACGCTTATCCGTCCTTATCGCAAGGGTACGGGTAGCCGCTATGAGAAACTTTTTGAGATTCCTTACGCTTGTGTTAAACAGACTTCTCACGACCTTATCGTCAATATCCGATTGCCCCGAAAACTCGGCATACGTCGCATCGTCACAATGATGAGCGAGATATTTGTTGCCGTAACAGCGTTCGTAGGGGGGATGTAAAGCCCAGCCAGCAGCAACAGCGACGACTGGCCCCTCCCCCGTGCCCCTCCCCCAGAGGGAGGGGAGTGAATACCGTGTTATCCCTATATGTCAGATAACGCTTGGCGGTGATAAAACAAAGAACAAGCAAAACTTAGGGGAATCTCGGTGCTACTCCCCTCCCTCTGGGGAGGGGCAAGGGAGGGCCAATCGCTTCTTTTTCTTTACTCTTATTTATTCTTAAAACTATGACACAAAACATTGCACTCAACACTTCACGCAACGGCAATAAAGGAATCGTCAGAACGATGACTATCAAAGACTATGACAGACTCATTAGAGAGCCGTGGCTGAAGAAACTGATAAACGAAATTCGTACACTACCAGCTGGCGACAAACGGGCTGACGCACTGAAGGCACAACTACCGTGGCGATGCCCACATTACACCGCCTTCGGGGATAATCACCGTAGGCAAGCAAACCTACTGCCTGAAGCGTTCACCTTTCAGACAACTTTCGATGTAGACGACGCATCGGTCGTAGAGAAAGCTATCACTGCGGCACGCGAACTTGACACGAAGCCTGGACGTTGGCGCGGTAAGTTGTTACACATGGAATATTCTGCTCGCAAGAAACTGCATATTGACTTCCGTCTTCCACTCGGTATGACCGTAGAGGAGGCGCAGCAGGCTTATGGCGAGGCTATCGGTGTGCCCTATGACAAATCCTGCATCACTCCCGAACGCTTTATTTATGTCACATCCATTGACGACGAAATCTATCGCTCGAAAGAATGGTACCAACCCCTCAATGATGACGACCGTGAGATGTATGTAGCTGCTTTCCCGAGGACGTGGACTTACGGACGATGGGCGCATGCTTGCCTATCAAGTGCCAACGGCAGAAGCTACAAAAACACCGAAAGAGGAAACCACGCACACGCAGCCTACGACCTGCACAGAAAAGCTGTTGCGCATCTTCGACCTCAGTCGTGAAGCTGCAGGCTTAAAGGATGTAGACATCAATCGTATAGGCTCACGCCACACCTCTCTGCAGGCTATCCTCTCCGTTGCTGCCAGCCGACTGATGAGCGAGGAAGAACTCTTGGCAGTGGTGCAGCAGCGCATGCCTGAATATGCTAAAGAGCAGGATTGCCGTCAGCTTATCCACGATTTCTATGCGAAATATCACGACGACTCAAAGATTTTCAACGCAACCGTTCAACGTATCAATGCCCTTGCTGAGCAGGAGGCAGGTGAAGGTGTTTCTAATCTTGAAACAGCCGTAACGAGTGGCTTAATGGGCAACCAGACCTTCTCCATACCCACACCGAAGGCAAAGCCCCAATATGTTGCAGACATCGAGAACGCCATCTTACGTCTGCCTGCACTAAAAGCAACCTTGGCAGGCGTTCCAGAAGGGGATGAAGATACCCGTTCTCTGTGCTGTCATGCCACTGGCAGCCGCATACGCCGACAACGTAACGGTGGAATACTGCGACGGAAAGCGAATGCAGCTGGGACTTATGTCGGTCATCGTCGGTCCACAAGCATCGGGCAAAAGTGCGTGTAAGGAAGCCCTCGACACATGGCTCAAAAAGATGAACGAGGACGACGAAAAGGCACGAAAGCAGGAAGACGAATGGAAGGAGAAACGTCGTAACCGAAAGGCTAACGAGAAAGCTCCCGAAGACCCAAGAGTGATGATACGCAACGTGCCAGTTACCATCTCGTGTTCTACCCTACTGAAACGTATGAAATATGCACAGGGTCACACGCTCTTCTCCTTTGGTGAGGAACTCGACACGCTACGAAAGACAAACGGTGCAGGCTCGTGGTCGCAGAAGTATGACATCTATCGCCTCGCCTTCGATAACGGACGGTGGGGACAAGATTATAACTCTGATCAGGCAGAGAGCGGAGTTGTTGACGTTGCCTATAATTGGACCATACTCGGCACATACGGTGCGCTGGCAAAATGCTTCCAAGGCGACAACGTGGAGAACGGACTTTCCTCACGCATCATCTTCTCCGAAATGCCCGACAACGCTTTTGCTCCTATGCCCCGCTTCCGAGGAATGATTGACAGGGATTCTGCCGCCATTCGTGAAGCCGTAGAAAAGCTGTGTGCTGCCAACGGATTCCTTGACACCCCCCGATTGCGCAAACGAATTGCTAATTGGGTGGAAGAAAAACGTCTTGAGGCATCACGCACATGGGACATTGTCAAAGACACCTATCGCAAACGTGCTGCCGTCATAGGCTTTCGCTGTGGCGTTGTCTATAGGCTGATCGTCGAGAAAGAGTCGAACGCCTGCCTTGACTTTGCAGCAGCTATGGCTGAATATGTCTTACAAGCACAAATGCAAATCTTCGGAAATCCACTGCTTACACAAATGGGTAAGACAATGGAGGGAAACGAGAGAAGAAGCAGAAACAAGAATATCCTTGAAGAATTGCCACAGACATTCACACTCGACGACCTTAACCGACTGAAGCCTGAGAATACAAACATCGGAACGCTGCGCGTTATGATTCATCGATGGAAGACGGACGGATGGATTGAGAAGGTGAAGGGAAGGCGAATGGAAGAAGACTGTGACTGTATAACCCGAAGAAATTACATTATTACAATTACAAATTACATTAAGGTCTAACCATATAATCACTACTGCAATGGAAATAATCATCAGACGCACCGCCTTTAAAGAAGGCTACACAATAGGGAACCTCTATATCCTACCTGAACAGGCTGATAATGAGAATGGTAGCACACCAGCTACCTACGAAGAAGAAGCCGTACCTAAACAAACGGTTAATGAAGAAAAAAATGTGCTTAAACAAAATGATAATGAAGAAAAAGCAGTGTCTAAACAGAAGATTAAAGAAGAAAGAGCTGTGCCTGAATGGTTCTGTAATACGATGGAGCCAACAGCGAGAAAGCTGACTTCTCAGATGCCCCAGACAGTCATCCGTAGGCATAAGATAATAGGGAAGACGGCTATCCCCACAGGGCGTTATCGCATCCTCATCACACGCAGCCGACGGTTCGGACGATGGTTGCCGCTGCTGCTGAACGTGAAGGGATTTGAGGGGATAAGGATTCATGCAGGGAATAAGCCAGAAGACACACGGGGATGCATCCTCCTCGGTTTCAACCGACGCAAAGGATATGTGCTCGACTCTACCCGCTGCGTGCTCACACTCGTTAAGATGATGACGGAGGCAATAGCGAAAGGAGAAAAGGTGTTTATGGAAGTGAGGTAAAGCCCGACACACAGCCTCACCCCCAACCCCTCTCCGAACCAACGGTCACTGACCGAAGGGAAGTAAAGGAGAGGGGAGTGATTAGCGAGATACTATCAAGAATTCATAATTCAGAATTCAGAATTCATAATCCATAATTATGATTACTGATATAGCTTAAGGGTTAAACGCAAATCATAAAGTTAACTACGAATTACGCGAATGACACGAATTACATCGCAATAAGCATTAGCGTAATAAGAGAAATTCGTAGACGGTAATTGTTCAAAGTTAATAGTTGAAATCATAAAGCTCAAAGTTCAACGTTCAATGTTAACTGCGAATTACGCGAATTGCACGAATGACTTAACAATGATGATTCGTGTTATTAGTGCCATTCGTAGTGCTAATCATAAAATTCAAAGTTCAATGCTCAAAGGTCAAAGGGAAAGAGTTCATAAATAATAAAAAGCGGCACCCATTAAGGGATGCCGCATAAGGGATTCTCCTTCCCTTAATTAGAAGAGAAGGTAGACCACAAGGGGTCATTAATATGTTAGCCTCTAAGCGATAGGCTTCTAACTTCTATCCCCTCAACAAGTATGTTATCTAACTTCTGCTCCCCCCATAACAAGTATGTTATCTAACTTCTGTTCCACCCCTAATAAGTATGTTATTCGCATACCACCACTTATCTAACAACAGGGGTATCACGGTGTTTACTCCCCTCCCTATGGGGGAGGGGTAAGGGGGGGCTGCTTGTCGGGTGGGCTTTAATCCAACCCCTTCAGCTGTTCAGCTACCTCGTTGTTGATGCGCTCTGCGAAGGCTTCCATTGTCATCGTTGCCTGCTCGCCACCGCCCTGCTGGCGCATTGATACGAGGCCTTCGGCTGCCTCTTTCTCGCCAACGATAACCATGTAAGGAACACGCTTGAGCTCGTTGTCGCGAATCTTGCGACCAATCTTCTCGTTGCGGTCGTCCATGATTGAACGTACGTCGTGAGCATCGAAGTAAGCCTTCACCTTCTGAGCATAGTCGTTATACTTCTCAGAGATTGGGAGGATAGCAACCTGATCAGGTGTCAACCAGAGTGGGAAGTGACCTGCTGTGTGCTCGATGAGAACGGCTGTGAAGCGCTCGAGTGAACCGAATGGTGCACGGTGAACCATCACTGGTGTCTTCTTAGAGTTGTCCTCTGCTGTATATTCGAGCTTGAAGCGGTTAGGGAGGTTGTAGTCAACCTGGATTGTACCGAGCTGCCAACGACGACCGATAGCATCCTTCACCATGAAGTCGAGCTTAGGACCGTAGAATGCTGCTTCACCAAGTTCTACACGAGCGTTGAGCCCCTTCTCTGCACATGCTTCCTTGATAGCTGCTTCGCTCTCTTCCCATACCTCGTCAGAGCCGATATACTTCTCCTTGTCCTCTGGGTCGCGGAGAGATATTTGTGCCTCGTAGTTATCGAAACCGAAGGTCTTGAACACCTTGAGAATGATATCGATATTGTTCTCAAATTCTGCCTTTACCTGATCAGGACGCACGAAGATATGTGCATCGTCCTGTGTGAAGGTGCGAACACGTGTAAGTCCGTGAAGCTCACCACTCTTCTCGTAGCGGAATACAGTTCCAAACTCTGCGATACGCAGTGGAAGATCTTTGTAAGAACGTGGTTTGTAAGCGTAAATCTCACAGTGGTGAGGACAGTTCATTGGTTTGAGCATATACTCTTCGTCCTCCTCTGGTGTGTGGATTGGCTGGAAAGCATCCTTGCCATAGTGAGCATAGTGACCAGAAGTTACATAGAGGTTCTTACCACCGATACCCGGTGTGATTACCTCCTGATAGTTGTAAGGACGGAGGAGACGACGCAAGAGCTCTTGCAAGCGCAGGCGCAACTGTGTTCCCTTTGGCAACCAGATAGGAAGACCCTTTCCGACACGGTCAGAGAACATAAAGAGTTCCATTTCCTTACCAATCTTTCTGTGGTCGCGCTTCTTAGCCTCTTCGAGCATCTCGAGGTATTCATCGAGCATCTTCTTCTTAGGGAAGGTGATACCGTAGATACGTGTCATCTGCTCGCGCTTAGCATCGCCACGCCAGAAAGCTCCAGCAACGCTGGTTATCTTGACAGCCTTGATTGCACCCGTAGAAACGAGGTGAGGGCCACGACAAAGGTCGGTGAAATTACCCTGCGAATATGTTGAGATAGTGCCATCCTCGAGGTCCTCTACGATGTGCTCCACCTTGTATTCCTGTCCATCGGCAGTAAACTCCTTAACAGCATCCGCCTTAGAGACATCATGACGAACGACCTGCTCGTTCTTCTTAGCAAGTTCGCGCATCTTCTCTTCAATCTTTGGGAAGTCGTTCTCAGAGATTGTCTGACCCTCTGCAGGCATCACGTCATAGAAGAAACCATTCTCAACAGCTGGTCCGAATCCGAACTGAATGCCCGGGTAAAGCTCCTGCAGTGCCTCAGCGAGGAGGTGGGCAGAAGTGTGCCAGAAGGTGTGCTTACCTTCTTCGTCATCGAACTTGTACAGTGCGATGGTAGCGTCCTCATTGATAGGACGGTTGAGTTCTGTTGTTTCGCCATTTACACCGCAAGATACAACGTCACGGGCGAGAGCCGGCGAAATGCTCTCGGCGATTTGAAAACCAGTTACGCCCTGCTCGTATTCACGAACGGAACCGTCTGGGAAAGTGATTTTAACCATACTACAAATTAGTTTTATAAATCAAATATGTGGCAAAGGTAATACTTTTAATTCAGAATTCATAATTCATAATCCAAATAAAAATTCATAATTCACAATTCAGAATTCATAATTGTGATTACTTTTATAATTCAGAATTCATAATTGTGATTACTTTTATAATTCAGAATTCATAATTCACAATTCAGAATTATGATTAGCGATGTAGCTTAGGGGTTAAACGTAAATCAAAAAGTTAACTACGAATTACGCGAATGACACGAATTACTTAGCAATAATGATTCGTGTTATTAGTGCCATTCGTAGTGCTAATCATAAAGTTCAAAGTTAATTGTTCAAAGTTAATTGTTCAAAGTTCAATGACCAAAGAGAGGCTTATTCTTCATTGGGTTTGATTTGTCATCACTTTCAATGCGAAGACTCGGTAGCTTGTAGAATTGAGGAGTGTTAGACTTCATGGGCTGTTGCTTTGGCTTCCTACCCGCTACGATGTCGGCACGAAGTTGGGTGGCTGCATCGAAGGTCTTCCATCGCTTAAGGATATAATCAAGTTGCTGAAGGGCAGCCTTGCTATCGCCCACTTGATAGAGACAATAAGCACGATTAAACCAATAGTCGCGATTGTCGGGGGTAATGTCAAGGGCATGAGAAAAGGCTACGATGGCACTGTCGTAACGCTCCACACGAATGTTAGTCATACCATAAAGTTCGTAAATATCAGCAATATAGGGCTGTAAAGTCAAAGCACGGCGACAATCATCACCAGCACCCTTATAGTCTTCAAGGTGATACTTTGACAATGCCATCAAATACCAAGCCTCGTATAGATTTGGTTTGAGGGCAACGATACGAGAGAAAATCTGCATGGAAGTAACGTAGTATCCCTGATCAAGCGTCCGCCTCCCCTCTTCCATCATCTTCTTGACGTTGTATTGGGCTGCTGACGGTAATGCCAATAGGCAAAGCAAGGATACTACGAAACCACGCAACATAGGCTTACTTACGTGGAGCCTTCACACGATAGTGGCAGCGAACTTTTCCCTGCAGAAGGGCTTTGAGCTTGCTGGTAATCATCTGCTTGCGGAATGCCGAGAGACGATCAGTGAAGACACGACCTTCGAGGTGATCAAACTCATGCTGGATAACTCGGGCAAGATAGCCATCAATCCACTCCTCATGCTCAACGAGGTTCTCGTCATACCACTTTACGTAGACGCGCTTTGCACGTGTCACACTCTCGTGAACACCTGGCAGAGAGAGACATCCCTCTTCCAAGGTCTCCGTCTCAGAGTCATCATACTCAAGGATGTGACCATTGATGAATGCGTGACGATAGTCTTTATACTCAGGGAAGGTGTCTGAGAGTACATCCAAGTCGACAACAACGACACGGATAGACTTACCAATCTGTGGTGCTGCCAAACCTACGCCATCGCTGGCGGTGTTTGTCTCAAACATATTTTGTATCAGTTCTTGGAGGTCGGGATAATCGAGGGGGATATCCTCGGCTACCTTTCGCAACACTGGCTGACCATATGTGTAAATGGGTAATACCATATTCTTTTCTTTCTTTTAAACTTAATAGGTGTCCAACAAGTTTAATCATCAAATAGCACAAAGCACTATCAGCTTAACAATCAAACGGCTCAAGGCTTTACGAGTCTGATTTCCAAACATTTCGAAGCTTAACAAACATAAGCTTCAAACGGATTAAAGCCCCTTGGACCTCATATAATCTTGCAGGATAATTGTTGCCGAAATCTCGTCAACAAGTCCCTTATCTTCACGGCGAGTCTTCTTCTTAACCCCACCCACAATCATTGCTTGATGAGCGATAACCGACGTAAAGCGCTCGTCATAATAATCAATAGGCAACTCTGGGTGTGCCTTGCGCCAACGATTGACAAATTGCTCCACACGAGCGAGGTTCTCACTCGGCTGACCATTGGGCTGTATAGGTTTGCCAATGACAAGCTGGCTGACCGCTTCCTTTGCGATATACTGGTTCAAAAACTCAAAAAGTTCAGACGTAGGAACAGTCGCCAACCCATTGGCGATGATGCACAATGGGTCGGTGACTGCTAATCCTGTACGTTTTTACCGTAATCTATCGCTAAAATTCTACTCATTTATCGAGAGAGCAACCAAGCATCAGCGTAAGTAGCACGGAGCTGATTGCGGCTCTGAACAGCTGAAGCCTTGCTGTCGTAAGTAGAAGCAACAACGCGATACATATTGTTACCAGCATTGTAAGCAACCTGAGCATCGTAGCCAGCATTCTTCAAACGCTGCTGCAAGCCCTCAGCATTAGACTTAACGCCGAATGAACCAACAACTACGCTGTAAGCCTTCAAACCAGAACCATTTACAACAGAAACAGTCTCGCGGCGTACTGGCTCATTGTCGTAATTATCAACAACTGGAGCCTGCGTAACTGGCTGAGTCTCTATTGGAGCTACAACAGCATCCTGCTGAGTTGCGTTGTCATCAGTATTCGTAGTAGTATTCTGCTCCTGAGACTTAGCCTTCTCGTAAGCCTTCTTGTATGCACTCTCGCTTGACTTACAGCCAGTGAAAGCCATTGCCACACACATAGCTGCGCCCAAAACCATAAATTTCTTCATAATCCCTTAGTTTTTATTGATTATACTATTAATTTACTATGTAATTATCGTGCGAAGTTACAAAATAAGAAGCAGAAGTAAGAAAGCAGCGTCAATAAAGTTTGTTAAATAAACTATTTGTAAGATTTTTAACACAAAAATACTTCCTATCTATTGCTAATATGCGAAACTTTAGCTATATTTGCCATTGATAAAGAAAAGAACTATTCATTAACATAAAAAAATAAGAGATTATGAAGACATTAGGTTATGTTTGCGCATTCCTCTGTGGTAGCATCACAGGCGCAGCTCTCGGACTTCTTTTGGCTCCAGAGAAGGGTACAGACACACGTTCAAAGATTTCTGATGCTGTTGACGATTTCTGCAAGAAGCATGATATCAAGCTCAGCCGCAAGGAAGCTGAGGATTTCGTTGAGGATATCAAGGATGCAGCTTCAGACGCTATCTAAATTATAAAGGATGTTCTCAAACGATAAGAACGTAGAAACAATAGCACAACTCGTTGAGGTGCTAAAGCATTATATCGGGCTTCAGTCAGAGTACATGAAGCTCGATGTAATTGAAAAGGTCGTGCGATTACTGACCGTGATTACAATCATGGTTGTCTTCTGCACTATCTTATTAATTTCCCTAATTTATCTCTCCTTTGCTGCAGCCTTTGCATTGCAGACATTGGTGGGTTCACTTATTTGGGCTTTCCTCATTGTTGGTGGTGGTTATTTGCTACTACTCTTCTTCTTCATCTTACTACGTCGCAGTCTTATTGAACGTCCATTGGTAAGATTCTTGGGAAGTCTCTTAATGTCAAAATAAGCTTATGACTGAACAGACCACTCACTTTGGAACCAATTATAGGTCGCTGAACGACATACGTTTGCGCAAGGCGCAGCTGCGTACAGACTTGACCAAGGATAGCAACAAGATTGCGGGGTTGTGGAATGAGCTTGTGCATAAGCCGAAAGACAAGAACACACCTACCCAGCGTTTCTCTGGTGCATTCAATGTTGGTGCGGGCGTATTGGATGGACTTATCCTTACATGGAAGCTCTATCGTATGTTTGGCGGTAAGCAATCATCAGGTCCCTTTAATAATAAGTTCAGCTTATTCAAAAAGAAAAAGAAATAAGCTATGCGGCAGCTAAATAAGCTGTGGAAACTTCCTGCTGATAAGCATTATTTCTATCACTAATAAGCATTATCACTATTATTAAAATGAGAGAAAGCACGTCTTTCATCCTCTAAAATTACTTGCTTTCTGCAACTTTTACGAGCGATAATAAAAGTCTCGTTCATACAAAAACAGAGACAATGAAGACGTCTTTGTCCTGTTTTTTCATATCTTCGTTTTCAATCTACGCTCTTTTGCACATGAAAAGATGCCTTATAGCACTTCTAAAGGGCGTTAATTGAAGTCTTACTAACGCCCTTTAAGAACCTTATTAAGCACCTTTACACACGCGATTTTACAACCATCTGATTATCTTTTAGTTACAAAGGCGGAAGAAAAGCCCCTTTTCTTAGCTTTTACTTACACAGACCTTGAATTTATGTAAACTTTTTTCCGAATATAAAGATTCATATTCCCTACGTAAGATTTAACTGCAAACAATAAGTAGACTCTGTGTACTTTATAATATTAGAGCTTAGTTTATCACTTCATATTTCGAAAGAACAAAAAACTCCCTATAATTATGAGAATTATAGAGAGCTTTAAGTTTATCGAATTGAAGATTTCTATTATTTCAAATACTTCTTCAAACGCTTTTCAAGAAGCATATAATGTGCTTTCAAATCAGGAGAAGAAACACGTGGAATGGTTGTTTCTAACAAAGAAAGCAACTTCTGCGCATACTCTAATTGGAACTCTGAAGTGCGATTGACAGTTGTTCCCCACAAAGGTTCTGGCTCACCATAGCCATTACCGAAATTAAGAAATGAGTATCATCATCTAAACTTCGTTGTCTGTCTGCCAAATAACAACATTCCGTATGCTCTTTTTCAGCTTCGTTCCTTCGTAACATATTAGTGATAACACTATTTACAGAAGTCAAAGGCATCTGAAGATTATGAACATTAGGTGCTTGCTTCATATCAGAGACACCCTCTTGCAACAAGTCGACATAGAGTCGTTGCATAGAGAGGTCAGCCACTGAAAGATTCTCTTTACCGGCAATCGTCTTGCCAAAGACATCTTGATAAACATCCTCCATATACTCAATTGGCGAATAAGAGGTAGAGTCAAGATAATAAGAAATAGCAAGCTTTGACGTTGCCATCATAGCAAGCGACTGCACATCACGAGCTAAAATCTTAAAAGGCTTGTTTGCTCCGAATGGTAGTTTCTTCTCAATCGTATCGTTACCTAATGTCGCAAACGTGCGTGCTTGCTTCAGAAGCCATTGCACAGACTCTTTTTGCTTAGTCTTAGGCACAACCTTATAACGTGGTAAGCCCGACTTCTCGCTTGTTTGATAGAGGTAGATGCCAGGAACATTAATACTAACATTACGTACATAATGCATAGCCTGAGACAGCACCTCATTATATAACTCAGCCTTACGACTATCACCATCCTCATCACCAATCCAATGATCAAGGTTCCTGAGAATCATTCGAAGATTGTCCATACCATAGGTAGACGACTTTACAGGGTCGTCACCGAGGTCTTCCTCGATGGCTGAGGGGTCATACTTCGTACCCGTTTGCTGTAAGCCATAGCGATAGAAGGGGTCACCTTCATGCTTTTCAGCCAACAGCCGCAGCTGCTTAGCGTCATCCTCGAAGCCCTTTGAGCCAGGGAAAAGTTTATAAGCCCACTCAACAGCATAGTAGTCATAGACACCAAGACGCGGTGGAGTAAGTTTAACGCCGTGGTCAGTAGGTTGCGCAACATAATTAAAACGTGCATAATCCATGATGGAAGCCGTTGTACCATACTTTTGCGTGAAGGCAGGAGAACGCAGCGAGTCAGTTGGAAGTGCTGCAGATGCTGCCATGTTGTGCATAAATCCAAGCGTATGACCAATCTCGTGGGCAATAATATACTCGAGTGTCTCCTCTATAATACTGTCAGGCATCTGCGCTCCACGTGCACGAGGATCAATCTGTGCCGTCTGAACAAATCGCCAGTTGTTAATCGTGTTTACAACATCATTATAAACAAGGACGGTAGCATTGATTACTTCTCCTGTGCGAGGGTCGGTCCACGATGGTCCCATAGCATTCTCGACGTCAGTAGGTAAGTATCTGATACAAGAATACTTGAAGTTATCAGGGTCGAAATTAGGGTCGTTCGCAGGGAAGTCTGCCACCTGCATGACATTCTTAAAGCCAATACGTTCGAAAGCCTTATTCCACCATAGAACACCAGCTTTGATAGCTCGTTTCCAAAGTGGAGGGAATGTATTCTCTACATAATAGACGATTGGCTTTGTTGGTTCGCAGAGTTCGCCAGCAAAGTAGGCAGCTGTATCCTTCGGTACAAGTCGCCAACGCTTAACGAATGTTGCTTTATCAATTGACCCATCCTTCTTAAGAACATCCTTATTCATAAGAAACATTCCCACACGTGTATCACTCAAACGAGGTGTCATCAAGTCGTTTGGCAACAAAGCTAACGTAAAGTTTACGCCAATCGTTACGGGATAGTTGGTGATAGGTGCCCCCTTCTTACCAGAGAGACTAATAATGTAATGCCTATCCATACCGACACAGGCATTCTCATCGAAGACTTTTAGTTTCGTCACCCTTGTAAGATTATCTTTCAAAGATGAGTTTACTGTGTACGACCCTACATTCTTTGCAATCACTGGGAAGAAGCGATTCTCCTTTAGAATAAAGGACGAAGCATCGAACAGCACGGCTCCAGTAGAGTCGTTATGTGCCTTGATAGGAAATGAAAAGAAATCAAGATTATCATAATTCAGCCTTGCAGCAAGCGTAGCTGAAGGCTGATTCTTTGGTACAAACAAGTCGGTATTTACCACCTGCATCACCACAGAACTATCTTTCTCAATGAAGCGTACATGCACTAAGTTGGAATTCTTAAAGCCTAAGTCGCCCATCTTAGGATTTGATACTGACGAAATGGTTACGCCAATAATCATGTCGCGACCCAAAGACAGCTTCGGAAGTTCCATCAATATACGTCCGTCAGTCTTATGAAACGAGACAAAGCTACCACGCACCGACTCCGTTAATTGCTCGGTGAGGGCACGCTCGTAAGCCGATTTCTTTTCTGTTTTTGTGCTCTGCGCCTTCTTCTTACGTTTTGAAAACGGGAAAGCCGCTCCCGATGTTGCGACCAGAGAGAAGAGAAGCAGAAGTAATAGTATGCGACGCATTAACTGATTAGCTATTAATGAATATTTCATTGACCATCCTCCAAAGCTTTGTTCACCTTAAAGAGCAACATAGAATAATGTGAGTGCGCATCAGGTGAGAGGTTTGCTTTGACACACTTCTCCAACATTGGTTTTAGCTTCAACAGTGAAGTGTAGAAGTAAATAGCCGAGCCGTCTAACAAAGCAGCATCAACTGTTGGTGCGAGGGAGGCTGTAGGGTTACCATAGGCAGTGCTACTCGTCTGACTGCCGTTAACCGATGTAGACTGAAGTGCTGCTGGACCATTACCACCTGCTTGTTAGCCTTGTCGATAACCGCACGTGAATACGTTAGATAAGCACGTTGTAACACTCGCTCCTCCTGAGATGGAGCCTTACACAATTGTGCACTTTGGAAGAGTGAAGAGAAAAGGTCGTCGAAATATTCTTTCTGACTATAACTCTGTGATGACAGATGTGATGCTACTGCCAAGCGTGTACGAACACCAAAGAGGTCATATCCAATAAACTCTAAGAGCTGGTCGTAATAGCTTATAGCCATGAACCCCTTACGCTCAAAGCTTGGGTTAGCATATTGCTTAAAATGCTTTGCCTGATTTAAGCACCATAACATCGCCTGACGCTGACGCGCTTTAGGTACTACCTCATAGCGAGGAACACCCGATGTTACTTTCATATCGTTTAAGAAGATACCACCAACATTACTCAACACACGTTTGAAAAAAGCATATCTCTGCTGAGAGATTGCCAAATATAACTTCTCTTTGATGCGACTGTCATCATCGTCTTTCACCCAGTTATAAAGGTTGTTTTCAACGATTTGCATATTACGCAATCCATATTCGCTTGCCTTAATCGCATCACTACCCAATGCACCTTCTTGTACACGTGGGTCCCAAATCAATGAAGAAGTTCGGAAGAAACGATAACGAGGATTCTGTACACGCTTATCAACCATCTTCTCAAGTACATCGGTTTCAGCACTTAAGCTTGTCTTTGATGGGTCGAAATAACGATAAGCCCATTCGATAGCATGCTTGTCATACTGTCCAACATTCTCTGGCATATAAACAACACCCTTATCACTTGGCTGAGCAACATAATTAAAAGGTGTATTAGCCATTATTGATGCAGCAAGATTGTTGGCACGTGTAAATGTGCTATTACGAAGAGAGTCAACAGGATAGGAATACGAAGCTCCTATATTATCAAGCAAACCAAGGCTTCGCCCTACTTCGCATGCTACCATGTACTTCAATCCTTGATTGAACTTGTCTTGTGGAAGATGAGAAGTACGCATTGTGGCATCTGATGCTGCTGAACCTAAGAATAACCAACGGTAAATCTGATCACCGACATTGGCAGGAACAAACACAGAGGCATTGATGATTTCTCCTGTTTGTGGGTTCGCCAAAAAGAAGATGTAACCTTTTCAGCTGTACTTGGTACGTATCGAATGCAAGAATAGGCAATATCGTCTGCATCGAAGTTATGATCATTCTTTGGGAAGTCTAAGGCTTCAATAGTCTTTTGATAACCCGCTTGTTCGAAAGCCTTATTCCAAAGTTCTACTCCTTGCTTTATCGCATTCTTCCATTCAACTGGGAAGGCATCATCAATATAAAAGCATATTGACTTAACAGGCTTTGATAACTTACCTTGTTCGTAAGCCTTTAGATTCTGTGGAACAAGGTTCCAACGTTGTGCTATGAATGTTTGCTTGCTTTTTGCTATGTTATTATCGAAGGTGAGTTTAGATACAGATGCAATACCAACACGCGAATCAGTTACGCGTTGGCGCATCCTGCTATCTGGCAATAGTGCTAAACTATAGGTAACACCTACGGTCGTTGGAATCTCACTCGCAACTGGTAAAGACATGAGTGAGGCAGTGAGTAGATAGTTGAAATCAACGTTTATCGTTATATTACGATCAAAACTCTTAATCGTTCTAACATAAGACATTTCGCTCTTAGGCGAAGCTGACAATGCTAAATCACCCGACTTCTTTGGAATAATGGGTAACATACTGTTAGGACGTGCCAAGAGATCGGTTGCATCTATCACGATAGCCGAACTATCATTGTTGTAAGCAGCAATCTTAAAGCCCATCAAGACTGGGTCACGATAGCTAATCTTCAAGGCTTCTTGCATCTCAGCGCTTGCACTACCATCTGAATAAACCACACTGTTAGGTGTCTTCATCACCAAGCTACTGTCTTGAACTTCGAAAAAGAAATGCAAAGGAGTGAAGCTCTTTGTACCAATGGTCAGATAGGTTGGGTCTGTTGTTGAGGAGATACCACCACCCAACAACATCTCTTTATGCAAGTATTTGACAGGGACCTCCAAGTAGAGTTTCCCATCACTCTTATGTACAGTGATAAACTTACTACTTGCAGTTTCCTTCTTCTTGTCCTTAAATAGTTTATCGTATTTTGTTTCCTTCTTAGCTTTTTTTTCTTCGTCGCCTTTTTTATCATCGGCAAAAGCCCTAACATTAACGCACAATAGTAATAAACCTATTCCTATTGTGCGCAGTGTTACCATTATATTGTTTGTTTTCATGTCGGAATTATGGTTTGAATGTGGCATGTAATCTCCTTACATGCCACGTTCATTATTGTCTGTATGTAATGCTCTTGATACGTCCAGTAATATTCTTTTTCGCCCAAAGCAATTTGTTTTCGTTCATATCAAAACAGTAAATGCTTCCCACAAGCTGACCTGAAGCCGCGTTTGTAGCTACATAAAGCTTATTGCTTCCTTCTAAGATGAGCATATCAGCGATAGTCTCACTGGCATCTCCAAAGGTTGTTAATGCGCTTTGTGGGAAATTACCACCAGACAATACGTTGTAAGCATACAGCTTATTACCAGCAGAATAGTAAACTAAGTTCTTCTCTGGAGATACGCGTACAACTGATTGTGTGGTCAAACCCGCAGTAGCTGGTACAACAGCCTCATCTTTACAACTGCTGCCTCAACCTTAGTAGCTGTAGAAGGATAGAAGCCTGGGAAGATATAATAGCACTTAAACTTTGATGAAGTAGCATTCCATGTGAGTAAAACGATGTTACGCTCGTTGTCAACAGGTCCCATACCAACAAGTGTTTCACCCGTAAACTTACCTTTCAATAACTCAACAGGCACCTTACCTGTAGCCTGTACCTTTTGTGCAACCAATCGTCCTCCAGCATTATCAAACATTACGTAGCCTTGAACATAACGTAGGTCTTGCTGCTTCCAAGCTGTAGCAGCATCAGCTAAAGATATGTCGGAACCTAAAGCACCCTTTATTGACTTACCTAAGTTGAAGGGTGTTGTCTCTGAGAGTGTCAATCGGTTTGGCACATGATTTACCATTGTCAGCATTGACTTTGGATATGTCAAGGCACTCTTTCTAAGATATGTAACATCACCTGTACTATTTGTAGTGAAGCGCATATTCATCAGATTACCGTCGAACTCATAGATAGTACTTGGACTTCCCACGGCAACAAACAAGAGTGGAGTCTTGTTATCACGTGCTAACGCATAATCAATTCCCTTAGGTTCTCCTGTGAAATCAATGTTTGGGTTATTCTTTTGCAGAACATCTAAGTCAAAAGTCTTTGTACTTCCTTCCTCTGGCAGATAAGAAACAATTGTCTTTCCGCTATTACTTGCTAATATGTAAAGACCATCAACATAAGAGTATTGTACATTTAGTCCAAACTCATAATATTGAATATTATCTCCATTGCTCACCTTTAATCGACATGGAAAAGAGCCGAAGTCCTTACAAACATATTTAAGAGAAGCATCGGTCGATACAATCTTACCATTTACTTCCCACTCATAGTCAACCTTCTTTTGCTCATTTGTCTGTACGACATTAGGCGAAATCTTCAATGTATCCCATCTATTGAGGGTATATTTCTCCTGTAAGTCCTGTGCCAATGACAACTTAGACGAATTGCCAGAAGGACCATAAGACTCATCTTTTATACATGACTGAAATGACAATGCCACTAATGGGAGTGCCAAAAGAAGATATAAATATTTCTTTATCATCTTATTTCTTATTTATCTGTTTACCAATATTCATTCTATCATAAGGTATAATCATCGTTCTATCGTAAACCAAAGTTCCTTATTTAAACGATACTCAGTGTACACTCGATTATACCTTAAGACAAGTAACAATACCTATCCTACTTTTTACAACTCATCTGGATGCGCTGCAAAGTAAGCAATTACCTCCTGCACATGCTGATAAAGATAGCCTTGTGCCGTTACATCAGAGCTTCTTATGATATCTCTGATAGTAGACTCATTATCGTCATAATAAGCAAGTAACTTACGATACTTGTTTTTTTGGTAAAAGCTCCTAAACCCCAATAACTCTCCATCACTTCCCAGAAATCAGGCTTAGAGAGTACGTTGTTAAAGGTTATTTTAACCGTATTGTTCTTGGTAAGTCTTGTTCCCAACTTATCCTTCCCTACTAAATTCAATACCAATCGTATTGAATCATCCTTATCTTCTGACAAGTTAGCACGTATCAACGTTACAGGAACATAGGTACGATAAGCATTAGGAGCGAAACGCAAGGTGTCAGCATTAAGTGTGTAATGCTTCCCAGCGACAGCTGTTGTACCCTTACCAACTTCTACACTGAAAGACTGCGCCTCAGTAGAAAGATTACCTACGAGCTGCACAGGGAGATAAACCACGTGTGTAAGTGTATCAACAGGCTTTACTCCGAATGAGTAATTCACAACTGTATCACCTGGTTGTGCATAATAGAAGCTAACTTGATTTGTTGGTTCAAACATGCCGTCAGAACTATGTTCACCATCAAAGTCGACGTTGCTGCATGCTGCAAACATGGTTACACCAGCGCAAACAAGTAGTATATTTCTTATTGTTTTTTTCATTTTCATAAAGTGTTTAATAACTTACTGTCCTCCGAACTCTTTCTCCGTTTCTGGCCAAGGCAAGACGAAGATGGAATTAGATGGCTGACGTGTGGTAATACCTCTAAAGTCAGTAAATGCTTTGTTATAGTGCTTTAACGCATAGAACGTTTGTCCTTCTCCAGGCATCTCACGCATACGCTCACGCAACATCTCCTTATTGAAAGCCTCGCGTGTTGCTACCTTTGCGCTATCAACATCCTCTAATCCACGACTTTTTCTTACTTCATTGAGTAATCTAACAGCCTCTGTCTTATTACTATCGTATGTACATTCACTTAAGATATAATACATCTCTGGCAAACGGATTAGTGTCAAGCCCTGTAAAGGATTGCTATTCACCTGTGCATCACTCTCTAAGAATCTTACAAAAGAATAGGTCTTCAAACCATCTGGTGTAGTATTCTGTCTGTAATAACCAGTGTAACGCAAGTCTGTACTTGTAGCCGAGAAGGCTGATGTCTCATACAGATTCTCCAGATCTCTACGTCCTTCAGTGAATGTACCACGTGCTGTCTGTGATAAGAAAAGTGTAGAGATAGTGCTTGAAAGCGTATTGTTATACAAGCCGAAGATCAATTCTCCTGCTGCAGGGAAACGCTTTACATCACTCAATGAGCTATACTTCTTCAATGAGAAGTTATTGGTTGCATCGATTACCTGCTTAGCATACTTAGCCGCATTCGCCTCGTCACCCATAGCATAGTAAACTCTTGCCTTTGTAGCAGCCACAGCATACTTATTAAAGAACACAGCACGTCCTTTCAGATAGTCACTGGAAGCTGTTGTCTCAACGTTTACTACATTATCGTTCTTCAAAAGTTCTTCAGCTTTATCCAAATCCGACAATATCGCTTCATACGTTTTATGCAAAGTCAATAACTTCTTATTATTGAGGTCGAAAGACGTTGAGTATGGTATACCACGTGTTGACGCATTGCTTTGACCATAGTCTTCAGCAAAAAGACGAACGAGGTCAAAGTGCATAAAGGCACGTAAGCCATAGCACTCACCACGCATCAAAGGCAGCTCTGCATGCTCAAACTTAGCATGCTCTGTTTGATAAATTATATTGTTGACGTATGCTATCGCTTGATATTGCTTTGTCCAGATGGCGTCAACAATAGAGCGTACATCACTGCGCATATAATCGTATTGTCTACGAAGTAGCTTGTCTCTGATGAGTTATCGTAACCAAAGATTTGTCCTAACTGGTCTACGAAACCAAAGCCTAAGTTGCCACCATATAAGTCTGATGTTGCCATACTACCATAAGCACCATACATTGCATTACGGAAACCACGGATAGACGAGAACTGCTCTTCCTCATCAACTTGTCCTGCTGGTTGAACATTTATAAAGTCGTTACACGATACCACAGATAGCATCATGACAGCACCTACCAATAGTTTTGTATAATGTGATATTCTCTTCATATTCGTTTTTTCTTATTGTTACCTAAATAGTCTTTCACCATTATATTAATGTGTCAGCCATCATCGGTTTAAAAACCAAGTCTTACTGAGAACTCTACACTTCGCTCATAAGGATAACTTAATCCGCGCTCACGTTTTACAGATGAGAGATAGAAGAGGTCGTTAGCCAACATCTCCAAGTGTAAACGCTTCAAGCCATATCGCTTAATGAATGTCAATGGCACTTCGTATGCTAACGAGAGACTGCTCAGCGTGATATAATTATTTGTCTCAACAAATCGTGATGTCTGCATAGGTACGCTTGAATCGCTAATTCGCTTGTACTTTGCTTGCTGACCAACTTCCTTCCATCTGCTGCTAAATACACGTTCGTCAGCGTTATAGCGTGGATCGGCACCCTCCACCTTACTTGCTAACGTCTGGTTATAGACAGCTCCACCGAAAGAATAACGCATAGACATTCCCATTGAGAACTGCTTATAGGTAAGGTAAGAACCGATTGAACCCATACCGAATGGTGTGGTATCGCCATATACTACCTTGTCATTAGGATCGTAAACGAACGTAAGGCTGCCATCACGCTTAATGAAGACCTCATTACCCGTGATAGGGTCGATACCAGCTGAAGAAACTACCTTCAATGCTGTCAACGACTGACCTTCCTCATAGATAGGCAACGGTGTCACACCACCCTTAGCTTGGTTCTTCTCGTTTTGTTCACGAAGAGCGTTACTAATCTTCTTAATCTTATTCTTGTTGTAAGCGTAGTTAAGGCTCAACGACCACTCCCAATCCTTATTCTTGATTGGAATGACACGTGTCTGGAACTCAAATCCATGATTCTCTACCTCTCCGACATTCTCACGTGACGTGGTAATACCCAATGACGGAGCCTTAGTGATGTCAAGCAACAAGTTGTCTGTATTCTTTACATAAACATCTGCCGAGAAGTCCCAACGTCCCTTGAACATTGTGAGATCAAGACCGAGGTTGGCACTGAGTGTTCTCTCCCACTTAAGGTTCTTGTTTCCAATACCCATTGGTACGGCACCAATACCTTTATATAGTTAAGACCTGCCAAACTGGTATACATTGTCAACGCCTGATAGGGTTCAAACGAGATGTTTCCAAGATAACCCAAACTTGCACGAAGCTTTAACAACTGGAAAGGTGAACCTTTAAGGAACTTCTCATTATGAATATTCCATCCTGTTCCCACACTCCAGAAAGGTGCAAAACGAGAGTTCTTACCAAACTTAGACGAACCTTCATAACGATAAATTACATCTAAGAAGTAACGGTTATCCCATATCGTGTTAAGGTTTACGAAGAAACCTGCACCATTATACTTATTGTCTACACCACCTGGTTTACCTGTTGGATAGTTTCCTGCCAACAATGGGTGGGCTACGTTGTCTGAATAATAACCTACAGAACCATACCTACTACCATCGACAGAGTTTGACTCGATCGTTGCACCAGCCATCGTCGTAAGGAACAACTTACTAAATATATAGTTATTGTATGACACCATCAACTTACCCTGATAAGTGGTTGTACTGGTGAAAGTCTCTCTCAGTAGTCCTCTGCGTGACACATCGGCTACGTTCTTAATCTGATCTGCCGAGAATGGTGACACAAAGTTACGTCCTTCATATTTCGTTTTTTGTATTGAGAAGTCTCCATCAATTCTGAACTTCTCACCCAACCATAACTGAAGTGTTGTTGTGTTTAATACGTCAAGCGTGTTTCCTCTGTTGAAACTACCTAACGATGCCTCATACAAGGGTTAGAGAGGTCATAATTCAACTTTGGTTTCAATGCGCCATACTCATCATATGGATATTCATATGGGTTCTGCTTCACCCACTCAGAGAAGTCACCGTATGGTGACTGAATTGATTTTACAGATGAGATAGTAGCCGTATTACTGATAAAGAACTTACCAGAAAGGTTATATGAGAGCTTGAAGTTTGTTGACAAACGCTCACGACTCGAACCCTTCATTACACCTTCCTCATCTCCATAACGCACACCTAAGTTATATCGTGCGTGTTCATCACCTCCGTCGATACTTACACTATGCTGTGAAGAAACCGCATTACGCAATGGCTTCTTAATCCAGTCGGTTGTTACACCGTCCTGAATCTGATTGTAATAAGATGCATACTTATTTTGTAGCGCATATTGTTCTGCTAAGTCGCTCGCTGTGTAAAGACCTGCCAAACGCTCATACTCAAGCTTTTGTGATGCTGAAAGCAATTTATAATCACTCAAATCTGGAGTTGACAAACGTAATGTTCCGTTATAATTAAATCTCAACTTACCACCCTTGAGTGCCTTCGTTGTGATAACAATAACACCTGCAGAAGCCTTCGCACCATAGAGTGCTGATGCCGACGCATCTTTGAGTACAGTGATTGACTCGATATCGTTCATATCCATATCATTGACATAGTCTACCTTTACCTGCGAACCGTCAACAACGAATACAGGTAAGTTAGCTTGACCTGAGAAGGTAGCACGTCCACGAATATTGATATCAGCAATCTTATTTGGGTCAGATCCACCAAGGTTATCTTCTAACACGCTAAGACCTGGCACAAAGTTAGCCAAACTCGTAAGTACATTTTTTGTACCAACAGACAACAATTCGTCTTTCTTTATAGATACCTGCGAACCTGTAAAACTGTTTCTATTCTTTGTTGCAAAACCTGTTACGACGACTTCACCCAACTCACCAATGTCTTCCTGCATCGTGAAGTTACCAGCCGTACCATTCTTTACCTTTTTTTCTAAAGGCTTATATCCTATATAATTAAAGGTAAGTGTAACCTCTGGCAGGTCGGTATTAATCTCATACTGACCATCTAAATTCGTAATATAACCGCCATTAAAGCCTTTCATTCGAATAGTTACACCAGGCAGAGGCAAACCGTCTTTATCGGTTACCTGTCCATATACTCCCTTCCGTTTCTCTTGTGTTGGTTTACGAACAAGTTTCACGCTGTTGCCATCAATACTATAGCTAAAACCTGTCTTATTAAAGACTTGTCCTAACACGGCACGAACAGGCTGCGCTTGTGCGTCAATGTTAACTTTCTCCGCTTGAGATAGTAGTTCGGGAGTCACATCAAATTGTAATCCTGTTTGCTTTGACACTTCATCTAAGAAGGTCTTCATGTCTGTTTGCTTCATAGACAGCGTCACAACCATCTTATCGACATCTTGTGTTTGTGCCGATACGGTTGACCCTATACTAAGCATTAACATCAGAGCCAGTACTGCCCAAATTCGTAATACGAGATTACTTTTTTGCATTTCTTTTCTCATTTCCCCTCTGGTACTTTAATGTTTAGAACTATTTTTATAAATTAAAAAAGTAGAATACAAATTATACTGATATTCTTTTTTTATTAAAGCCGTTTTTTTAAACAGCGAATCTACAAAAAGTACATAAAAAAACAAAAAAACCTTGCAAATATTTTTTTAAGTTTATATATTAAAAACATATCATTTTCATAACATCTATCACAAATATTTGATTGAAACTTAAAAAAATATTATTTCTTTGCCTATTCTTTACATTGTCTTTCTGCCATTTATGCCTTCTACTTAGCCACAACCGATAAATGTATGTAAATATTTTTTTATACATCTTGATTTTTTTATATGGTCTTTAGCCTTCGAAAAGGGGCTTAATAGGCTTCTAAAAGATGCCCTTTTGAGGTCTTACTAACGCCCTTTTGAACCCTTAATAAGCACCTTTTAAAACATAGATTGATAACACTCTGTATACCTGACAGATACAAATACCTTTAGAAATGCTATCTTACACGCATAAAAAGGAGATTTAGTTCGAAGTTATGTAAATATATTTCACAATAATAAAAGAGTGGGTAGATTAAAATACCTAATACGAAATCAAAATTAACCCATACGGTCATTAGAACCTAAACATATTTTGGGGTCTTCAGGATATTGGGGTGATAAGGTTTGCCACTTAAGTTTTGGACTTTGACGAAATGTCACACGGAGACACGGAGAGAACGGAGGATTATTAAAGCAATGGAAGTCACAGAGGCACTGTCGGTGCATAGAGTTACGGAGGTTTATTAGCAAGTCTTATTAGAGATTTTATGCTCAAAACATTTATCCCAAAAGTTATTAAATATCTGTACACTTCGTCTCTGTTGCTCTTTGTACCATCGGCACCTCCATGACATTGCGTTTAACTCCATCCACTCCGTGGCTCTGTGTGCCATATTATTTGAGCGTCTTAGTTTATCAGTCTATCTTACGGGAGGAGCCAACATCATACGTTTAAAAGATAGTATACAAAAACGGGATTACCTTCTTAAAGGTAACCCCGTAAAACTATTGTAACTTAGGATTATTTAATGTAATAAAAATACTGCTTCCAACCTAAAGAAAGGTTATTATACAGAGACTTATAACGTCTTTAGATATGAATCTATTAACGTAACTTATAGCCCTTGAACGCATAGAACAAGATATAACCAAAGCATACAAAGCAAAGACCATAGGCATATCGAGCATCTGAAACATCCTTTAAAAGACCAAACAGTACTGTAATTGCTGCTCCACCGATAAGTCCCATCGTCAAGAGTGATGAACCCTTCTTGGTAAACTTACCCAAATCCATCAATGCCAAAGGCCAAAACGCTGGCCACATCAGTGAACATCCTAAAGCCATGACACCGACACTATATATACTGTAAACTCCAGGAAGAAGAACAACAAGAGTCGTTCCCAACAAGGCTACGAATGAACAAATCTGCAAAGCACGTGTCTGAGAAAGATACTTAGGAATCAGAATGATTCCTGCTATATATCCAATACTAATACTAATCGGAGTTATCCAAGAATAGTTTTCTGGATGAGCAAGTCCTAACTCATTCGCATAGTCAATGAGCGTTCCCAACACGATAGTCTCTGCACCAACATAAAAGAAGATGGCAATGGCACCCAGAACCAAGTGTGGGAACTGGAAAACAGACTTCTTACTGTTTGCATAAGCAGATACTTCTTGGTCAACCTCATCAGTCTCACTGCTATCCTCACCTGCTGCCTTCACCTCTGGCAATGGTGACAAAAGAGCCACTACACCCAAAGCAACGAACAGACAAATAATCACAGCAAAAGGTTTACCTAAATCATCTATCGCAACACTACCTGAAGCACCTGCGAAAAGAGCAATAAAGAGGGGTGACACTGGCCAAGCTAACTTGTTGATCATACCCATAATAGAGATACGCTTTGCAGCACTCTCCGTTGGTCCCAATATTGTTACATAAGGATTTATAGCTGCCTGTAAGAAGGTGTTAGCCGTTCCACAGAAAAAGGAAGCTGCCAGAAACAAGGAAAACTCTTTGCATCTGCCGAGAAGATAAACACTCCAAAACCTACAGCAAACATTCCGAACGCAATAGCCATCGTACGCTTATATCCTATCTTGCTAATTAACATTCCCGCAGGATAGCCGAAGATAAGGAAAGGCAAGAATGTTGCACCAATGAGCATATATGCTTCCATTGAAGAAACGCTTAACGACACCTTCAATACTGGAACCAACAATGAATTTATACCCAAGGCAAATCCACAAGTGAAAAACATAAGCCCTAAGAATGCCATAGGGACAAGGAAACTCTTTTGTTCTTTCATAAATCTATTATGCTACACTATTAATGAATACTTCACTTAAATAATATGGGACAACATGACATCTTCTTTTGTTGATTAGAGTAATGTTATGTCCACGAACAAATCCCTAAAACCTATCATCAACAACTGACATACTCCATCATATAAAACTGTTGGAAGACCCAACAAATTTTATCCTGTATTCTGCCATTTCAAGATAAAACCTAACCCAAGTGTTGCAATAAAAGTCACATTAAATCTTGATTGACGATGCAAAGGTATAAAAAAAACGCGAAAAACTATCACAACTTGATATTTTTTCGCGTTTAATCTCTTTGTTTGAGGATTATAAAGCTATTATTTCGTACGCCTGAGTATCTCATCACGGCATTCTTCCATCAGCCATTTTGGCGTACTCGTAGCCCCACAGATACCTACTGTCTCGACTCCATCAAACCAACTCATGTCGATTTCGTCTGCACTCTCAACTTGATGGGAGTTTGGGTTTACACTCAAACATTCGTGAAAGAGGACCTTACCATTTGAACTCTTACGGCCTGCCACAAAGAGAATCAAGTCGTGACGAGCAGCAAAGGTAGAAATGTTTGGCATACGATTAGCAACCTGTCGGCAGATTGTATCAAAGCTTTGGAACTTTGCTTTGGGTGAGATATGACTTTGAATGTATTCGATAATCTTATGAAACTCATCCAAACTCTTTGTCGTCTGTGAGTAGAGATAGATGTCATTATTAAAGTCTAACGCCTTAACATCTTCAAACTTCTCTATCACAATCGCCTGACTATGGGTCTGACCAACAAGTCCAAGCACCTCGGCATGACCATTCTTTCCAAAGATAACAATGGAAGAGGAGGCGCTAAGCTCTTGTCCCTCGCCTACTGCAGGAGGAAGAGAAACAGAAGAATTAGAGGTTTCCACCGCTTTATTTGTTACTGGTTTAAGGCTTGAAGGTTCATCAACAGCAGCTCCGCCCTTTGAAGATATCATATAAGAAGGTTGACGACCTTTCTCATACTGTGTCTTAATACGACGCTGAAGGGCAAGAACCACAGGGCAAGTAGCATCGATAATCTCAATGTTATTACGTCTTGCAAGTTCGTAAGTCTCAGGTGGTTCGCCATGCGCACGCAGCAAAACCTTCACGTTATGAAGTTCGCGCATCTGCTCATGATTAATCGTGATGAGTCCTTTCTTCGTGAGGCGTTCCACCTCCATACTGTTATGTACGATATCACCTAAGCAATAGAGCTTTGTACCCTTTGCCAATTCTTCTTCGGCTTTCTTAATGGCTGTGGTCACACCGAAGCAAAAACCACTACCGTTATCTATCTCTATTTGAAGCATTTCTTTTTAAGGAGTTAAGGAATTGTGAAGTTAGGGGAGTTAAACCAATACCCCTACTCCACAACTCTATCTAATAACTTGTTTACTAGTCAACTCGTTTACTTGTCAACTTGTATACTTGTATACTTGTCAACTTGTATACTTGTCAACTTGAAAATGAATAGAGTTAAAACAACACTTTGACTCGACAACTCTATCAAATAACTCGTTTACTCGTTCACTTGTCAACTTGTCTACTCATTTACTTGTATAACCTCCGCACCTGTACGTCCGCTATATTCTGGAGCGTATGCACACTGCGCAGTGCAGGTTCCTGTCTGATAAACACCTGCTCGGTCAATATAATATTCTGTCTCAACGACATGCTTACCTTTAGCCATTTGGTCAAAATAGTAATTAGTCGTGTAATCCTTTGGAGCAATGTAATATCCCCAATGATATCCACTCAACTGACTAACAGGCTCAAGGCAGGCAGCACGCTTATCAACAACTTGTACGAAGTCGTAATCACGATCGGCAATGATCGTCAAACGGATACGCACCTTGTCACCAACTTTAAGGGTCTTTCCCCTCTTCAACAGTACACTATCAACCATGACTTCACGCTTAATCTTCAAGCCAGATGAAGCATCAGAGATATCTGTTGACGCTTGGAAGAACTGTGCATAGACAGCACCCCAGCTTGTGCCAGTGCTTGTCTTGCTGATAACCAAATCATGATTCTCAGACGAGTGGAAATCAACTGGCTGTGTAGCCCTTCACATAACCCAATCCTGCCGTAGGCTGTGTTGTCTGCAATGGCTTATTATCAAGCATCAATGTAGCATGCTCTCCATTCTGCATCAACCAATTGCCATTGTTCATAAATGCCCAAATAGCATTCACCGAGTTCAATGGTGTATCCCAAGCCTGCGTACGCTTCTCCTGCAAGAGCCAACGCTGCATTTCGACAAGCGTCTTACCATCAGTAGGAGTAATGGTCTTTATCGCCTCAATAGCAGCCACCTCTGTTGGAATCTTATAATCACGCCAGCTGTAATAAGCGTTTTTAGAATCGAAGTAACGTCCCTTTTCCTCTGTATAAACCGTATATTCCTTGATACTCTGTAGGTATTCACGTGCCTTTTCAACCTTACCATACTGCTGAAGGATTACTGCAGTATTCGCTTTACCATAGATAGTCAAGTCCGTAGGCTTCTTGGTCAGGCGATCGATGAGGTACTTTATGTCATTTGTAGCTCGGTCATGATAGAACAAAGCATTGGTGTAAAGATAATCACAAAGGTCATCAGATGGGAAGAGTATCGTATTATACCTCTTCTCATCACGCTTCATTTCAGCCACACACTTAGCTACCTTCTTATCCATAAAACGGAAAGAAACGTTAATCATGTTTGTTACCTCTGGGCTTGGACTTGTAAGGTTCTGCAGACGAGCGAGTGTCTTTGCCACCGCAACCGTCATATAAAGACTTCCCTTCATTCCTTGCCACCAAGAGAACGAACCATCAGAGTTTTGCAGTTTCTTTAGACTTGAGAATGTTGATGTCAATTTGTTCTGCAACTGATTCTCATCAAGGAAGCGCACGAGCTGCTGTTTTTGTTCGCTTTCATTCTTAGCATCCATCACCCAAGGAGTTTCATCAAGTGTCAAAGACTTGAGTTCTTGGTTCTTCTCCAAAGCCGACATCATTGACGTTTCCTTACCCGTCTCCTTCTTCCATTGCTCGATGGTCTGCTTAATCGATGGTGAAGTACTTATAATCTGCTTACCTAAACGGTTTGCATAATAAGCCGAAACAAGACTGATAGCATTCTTTTCACTTGCATCTGCGACATAAGGCAATGCTTGAATCATCAGCCAATTAGGGTTATTAGTATACTCTACTGTCAGCTTCTGGTCCGTACTCTTCTTTGGGAAAAGCTTACCAACATTAATCGTCTTGACCCCCGCATCATTCTGTGTGAATGGATAGGTGTTTGTTACATACTCCTTATTCTGAAGTACTGAGAGGTAATGTTGCTCACCATCAGAGAAGCCATCGCCCTCAACCGTGAAGCGAACAACAAGCAAGGAGTGGTCAGCTGTAAGCTATTTGCATTCTGTGCTAATAAAGAAGCTAAGCTATAAGTTGCAGAACCACTCCCCTGCGCCTTCAAAACAACAGCTTTACTCTCCGTAAAGAGCACCTTCTCTGTTGCAGGGTCAAGGATTTCAACCTTTGCTTTTGCTTTGATATCCTTCTCAGATTGATTAAACAAACGAGCAGAAACCATTGCTTCGTCACCCATACGTACAAAGCGAGGCATATTAGGCTGCACCATCAAAGTCTTCTGAGCAACGATATCATCAGAAAGGAAACCATTATTCATATCCTCATCGTGTGCCAATCCCATGAAACGCCACGTAGTAAGACTCTCTGGAAGCGTAAACTTAATACTTACATTACCCTTCCCATCTGTCTGCAACTGTGGATAGAAGAAGGCAGTCTCATTGAGGTTCTCACGCATAGAAGGCTTTACATTCTTCGGTTCGTCCTTCTCTTGTTTTATCTCCTCATCTTTCTTGACAACAGGAGCAGTAAATTCCTCTTTCGTTTCCTTAGTAGGTCCAAAGCCAACCTTCACGACCTCATTCATAGAAGACTCCTTTGCCAAAGCCATTGACTTAACGGCACGCGTCATGCTTACCATTCGGTCTGATGTTGCTGAATAAATATAAGCATCTGGCGTATCATAATCTTCTAAGAAGCGACTATCAAATCTCGAGAACGACAACCAGTCTACATCAAAAGGTTTGATATTAGCTTCCCATGAAAGACCCAAACCTGAATAGTTCGAACTCTCCCAATTAACAGATGTATAGTTAAGTGAGAAGAAGTTGCCTAAGTTCCATGAATTAGACAAGAACTGATCAAGACTCTTGTCATAAAGTGTTGCCATCAGTTGAGCATTGGCAGCCTTACCATCAGGACGATTAATGGTTACTGTCCATTCCTCCTGCTGACCTGGGATAAGTTTATTACGGAAAGTCTTCCATTTCACTATCAAACTCTTATCTGGTAACGGACGCGTAATCCTCTCTGAATGAGCATACATGATACCATTCTTTACCCAAGCATAATTAAGAAACATCTCATCACCATACTCTTTCTTATAAACAAACTTGCGTGTCTGTATACTATTGCTTTGATTGAAAGTGCCTGTTTCAATCACTTTATTACCTGAGAAGATAGAATAAACAACATATTGATTCTCATCACTTGAACCCACCTGCATATAGATAGGACCACCATCGCGTGGGAATTGGTTCCCACTCAGATAGAACCAATCATGTGTCTCAATAACCGGACGCTTATCATCAAAAGAGAAGACGACAAAGTCCTCATCTATCGTATCTGTTCCGCAAATAGCATGTAGGCGATAAGCACCAGAAGACAAACCCTTTATAGCAACATTCTCATTTGCCTTTGCTGTCTTGTAATCGCTATAAACATAATTATTCTTATCCTTCTGCTGTGGTACAATAACATACTTCACTGTTCCATCAACAGGAGATCCTGCAGCATTGAGATAATTAAACTTAATCGTTTTAAGACTGTCACGCAGGTTCTTCTCAGGAATATTGCAAGAAAGACTTGCCTCCTTTGTTCCTAATGGCAATGAAGTAAAACCGTCATGTGTCTCACCTGCGGCATCAGTCACCGAAGCCTCAACTCTAAAGTTATAGAAAAGTGAACGATAACCCTTACCAGACTTCAGTTCTTTCTTGGCTTTGTCAGATAAGACAAAAGGTACAGTAACAACAAACTCTCCCTTGTCGTCTGTGACAACATCTTGCTCGTTCACTTCCTCACTGTCTTCATAGAAGCGACTCCAATAGCTTATATTACGTGTAACGACATAATGCACCTTTGCACCTTGTACAGGTACACCAGCAAAACTCTTGGCACGACCAATCAACTTGATAGAATCACCGACAGCATACTTCTCCTTATACTCGTCAAAGTCTACATCAAACGTTGGACGCTTATACTCATCTACTTGGAAACGCTTAGATCCTTTTGTTCCAAAATCAGCATAAATAGAGAAACTACCAGTCAGTCCACTTGTTGGAAGATTAAAGTCTGCTGCAGCAGTACCGAAACGGTCGGTGGTTACTGACTTACGCCCTATCTCCTTATAATTGGCATCTTTCAAAACCATATCGAAGGTTTGTCCGCCTGCAGCCTTAGTCTTATAGTCTTGCTTTGTGTTCTGATAAGCAATGACAGATGCGTGCACCGTCTGCCCAGGACGATAGATAGCTCTATCCGTGAAAACCTGAGTTACCATCTTGTCATAGTTCTCCTTATCGTAGTCATACGAACCCTCCAGTTGAGTTTCTTCAAAGGCTTTATCCTTATTCGTAAAGACATAGATGTCAGGGGTAGTTCTTTCCGAGTCAAAAACCACCTCTCCATTCTTGTTCGTAACCAGTTTCTTAACGATAGAAGGCTTATCATTATAATTTGGATAGGTAGCCTGAACCGTTACATTTGCTACTGGTTGACCATCCACAACATTGACAACAACATACCGTGCTTTCTTCTTTGGTTGCAGTTCGCTCATGACATAGAGGTCACTAACATAGTAGAAAGCATATTCCGGTGTAAAATTCTTCTTAGGCGTCTCTACCTTAATGAGGTAAACACCCAAAGGTAATGTAGGCATTAAGAAAGAGTCTTTCACCTCTTCATAATCCTTATGACCAGTGAAAGTACGGGTTATCGTCTGCGTTGTTGCTGGCAACAGACTTGCCTTCAGCTTAGCTATGTCGTCTTTATCTCCAAGACTGAGAGAATGATTACCTGACAGTTTCGTACGCGTAACCGTTACAATTACATCTGACACATTGCGCGTATTCAGCTTAACCCAGTTATTCTTCTCCGTCGAACTAACATTACGCTTATCGAAACTCACTTCAAACATCGGTCTTGTCAGTTCTGCACGAGCATTACGTAATGATACGATTCTATTCCATGATGCCCAACGGACAAGTGCATTATCAATATATGCTATCTTTTCCTCAACCGGAGTATCTTCTCCCATACAAGCATAACGCTTCAACGCAACTTCTCCACATATCGATAAGTCGCTATACGCTAAAATGAGTGAGTCGAGCTTTGAAATACTCTCTTTCTCCTCCTTTATTCCCATCAATGCCGTGTAGCAAGCTGCTTCACGGTTTCCAACGCTTTTATAATAGCTATGCAGTTTGTCGTAGTTACCCACTTGCATACCAATAACATGCAACAGGTCACCCTTGAAGATATCATCGTTTTTACCTATCTTTATCAAAGGCTTAAAGTCGGCTGCTTTCTGACTTGCCAGTAGAGAAGGGTTAGCAAGTGCCTTCTTGAAGTACTCGTCAGCATTTCCACTTTCTTCATTCCGTCCTATCACACCCAAGACACAGTTGTAGACAGCCGACAAGACCTCATCTTTCCCTTCTACCATCTTTGCCTTTGCCTTCAATCGCTTTAACTCTACCTCAGCAGAGTCGGGTGCAATCTCTGTCTGTAACCTTGATGCTAACAGACTTGCAGCCAAGATTTGCCCATAGGCTTTCTCTTTCTGTGCTTTCTGTTCAATCTTCTTTAACAAGCTGATTTGTGTCTTTGGTAAGTCCTTTTGCTCAGCTTGATTTACTTGTTGCCATAAGGCGTCGAAGCTCTGTGCTGTTACTGTAATTGGCAACAACAGAAATATAATTGATAAAATGATAAGTGGTTTCTTCATACTCTCTTTCTTTTATTAATTGCAAAGATAATGCTTTTAAAGTAAAAAACGAAAGATGAGCTATGTATATTGTATAGGATGAATGCTACTACCGCACAATATAATTAAACTTATCAAAGTTTGTAAAGCCCATCTCTTCCAACTGTTGTTGGCTTCGCTGGCGGTCTTCATCTGTGTTATATTCAGGTATCAAGGGTAGACGGATGATTACCTTATCAGCATATCCATTCGCTGCTAACCATTGAAGATTACTAACTACCTGCTTATTCTCTTTGCATCCATACGCTTTGTAGATATCAGGGTTCATGTCCTTTATATCTACATACCACATCTGCACCAACGAGGCAATAGCTTTAACATTCTCAAGCGGTACGTTGAGCGATGTCTCTATTGTCAACTTCCATTCGGGATTCATTATCTCGGTAAAGGCCTTGATGAAGTCTGAACGTAAAAGGGGTTCACCACCGCCAAAACAGATACCGCCACCCGTTGCCACAAAGTAAAGGTCGTCTATCTCCACCTCACTATACAATTCACCGGGTGTGAGCCTGCACCATACACCATCAGCCTGCAAGCACTGAGCGTTTAAGCAGTACTGGCAATGTAGCGGACAACCATGAAAGGCAACCAATGTTGTTACGCCTTCGCCATCCGTGGTGAGTCTGTGCCGATTAATGGCAATAAACGGTGCTGTTATTTCTGATTGCATTTCTCTTTATGTGATTGAGGAGCAGTGCTGTCGGCTAATTCTTTCTCTAAATACTCCCTGTCTATCTCCCCTACTTTGTCAAGAGAGGGTTCTAAACGGACAACCATATCATCAGGATTACGAATAGACTTCACTGCTATCACCTTATCTTCAAATCCATAAGATGAAAACACGAGGGTATCATTACGATTAACCTGCAATACAAATCTTCCATCTTCGCCCAAAGACAGCCTCTTCTTACCTCCTAATAGCATAACATTAACTTCCGGAGCAGCCTTACCAGTAGATGAGTCGAGCACTCGTCCAATAATAACAATAGCATTCTTAAAATCTGCAGTGAGTGCTTTGGTATCACTACTTTACCCATAACTGGCATATCAGTAGAATCCTGAGCTTTATTCTCAACGTTGCAGGCTTTGGGAGTATTCTGACATGATGTAAGCGGAACCGTAGCAACACAAAGACCAGCAGCCAAACCAGCCACTTTCATGCCCCATCCATTGCGTTTCCGTTCTCTTAACTGCATCTCTAAATAGCGTATCTCCGCCTCGCAAGCAGGACAAGTACCCGCACACTCCCCTTCGTAATGACACTCTTTAGGATAATAGCTGATACCGTTCGCATCAGCTATCTGCTGACGGATACCCTTCAGTAATTTACATGTACTTTTCCCTCTTGTCATAACTTAAAAATTATTTACGCTTCTTATTCTTCTCCTTATGCGACTTAGGCTTGTAAGTTCTACGACCATACACATCATCGTAGTTTGGTGAAACAGATCCAATTCCTCCTACTATCACCGACATATCATAGGCTTCCAGTATAATAACATTATTATCAGAACGCAAAAGAGAACTTACACTAACCGTTTTCTGCTTGTAACCAATGAATGAAATAACCAATGAAGTATCTGGTGGTAACTTCAAAGCAAACAAACCATCTATATTTGTTGCCACACCCTTGTTAGTTCCGTCTATTACAACAGAAGCACCTATCAAAGGTTCCTTATCATCACCACCTATTACCATTCCACGTACAACTACAGGTGATGCACAACCATCAAAAAGGTCTACTACCTTTACATCGCCTTTCTTAGCTGTATGTACAGGACGATTAGCCGTACTATCAGGTTTAACACCTTGCGCAGTAGCTGTCATCGGCATTACCGTAGCGCAGATACCAGCTGCAATACCAGCTACCTTCATACCGAAGCCATTACCCTTACGCGCCTTTAACTCATGTTCAAGATAACGTATCTCCTCTTCACAAGCAGGGCAAGTACCTGCACAATCCCCTTCGTGATGACACTCCTTAGGCTGATAACTGATACCATTCGCATCCGCTATCTGCTGCCGAATATCCTTCAATAGCTTACAAGTACTCTTTCCTTTTGCCATAATACTTATCCTTACTTACACTTCTTTTTATTCTTCTCCTTATGCGATTTAGGCTTATCAGTTCTACGACCACTCACGTTATCTTTATTACCTTTATTTTCATCTTTACAAGTAGGTAGTGTAGCTATTGTTACAATGCCATCTAACATTGCATCTCTATCTTCCTCAAGCACTATAACATTATTATCAGAATGCAAAAGCGAACTTACATGAACCTTTTGCTTCTCGTATCCTATTAAAGAAATAACCAACGAAGTGTCTGGTGGTAACTTCAAAGCAAACTGTCCATCAATATTTGTTACATCACCCTTCTTTGTTCCGTCTATTACAATAGAAGCACCTATCAAAGGTTCTTTATCATCACCGCCTATTACCATTCCACGTACAACTACAGGTGATGCACAACCATCAGAAAGGTCTACTACCTTTACAGGGGCTTTCTTGGCTGTTTGCACAGGAGGGTTAGCCGTACTATCAGACTTAACACCTTGCGCAGCAGCAGTCATCGGCATTACCGTAGCGCAATACCAGCAGCAATACCAGCCACCTTCATACCGAAGCCATTACCCTTACGCGCTCTTAACTCACGTTCAAGATAACGTATCTCCTCCTCACAAGCAGGGCAAGTACCTGCACAATCCCCCTTGTGATGACACTCTTTAGGCTGATAGCTGATACCATTCGCATCCGCTATCTGCTGCCGAATATCCTTTAGTAGCTTACAAGTACTCTTCCCTTTTGCCATAACTTTATTTCTTATTACACTTCTTTTCCTTATGCGATTTCGGTCCTTTCTTCGCCTTATGCTTCCCGAACATTTTATCGCATCCACCCAAGACTACAATTTCATTCATCATCGCCGAGTCCTCAGTGATATAAATATCGTTATTCTTTTTATCTAAGAGCTCTTTGACTGTTACATTCGTTCTATAATAACCGACACTCGTAACATCCAGTGTATCAGTTGGCAGAACTTTCACTGCATAGTTGCCCTCAATATCGGTCACATCTCCACCTTTTATACCCTTCAAGCCAACAACAGCTCCAATAATAGTCTCCTTTTTCTCAGCATCGAACACCTGTCCACGCAGAAGCACAGCATCAGGGTGACCATTGGTCAGGTCTACCGCTCTTATAGAATCATTCTTTATCGTCTTAGCCTGCAAGTCAGAGCTTGTATTACTCTCTGTTTGTACCATAGCAGCCATTGGCAATACTGTCACACAGACGCCAGCTGCGATACCTGCCACCTTCAAGCCTAAACCGCTATGCTGTTTATTCTTCAGTTGTTCTTCAAGGTAACGGATTTCTTTCTCACAACCAGGGCACGTACCTGTACATTCACCCTTATGATGACACTCTTCAGGATGATAGCTTATTCCGTTCTCATTTGCAATCTTCTGACGGACATCCTTCAAAACCTTACAAATGACTCTCCCCTTTTCCATAAATAATTATTTAAGCGTTAGTAAATAAAAGACCTTGCTACAAAAATATAAAAAAAAGAAGATAAACAAAAAAACAAACTGACATTTTTTTGTTATTAGATGACGATAAATTTAATCGTTCACTATAAAATACACATGAAAAGTATTAGCTTATCAACAGATGACAAACTATTTACACCGCTTACTTAAAAACACACCTTGTATGTCTACTATTTGTATCTTGATTCAAATAAGATGATACTTATAAAGTTCCCCAGCCCTGTTCAAGCCTCGTGCGGAGGCTCCGCACATGTGGTGCGAAGGCTTAGCACCATTTGTGCTGAGGGCATATTACCTTATAATATATCACTGAGATACGAGCAATTTATCTTCCAACGACTGATTAGAGGTTAAACTCTGATAACTTGGTGATACAATTATCCCCTCTGCAAAACCTTTCATACGGTCCTTGCCATTGGTTCTGAGAGGGGATAGTATCTTTCTTTTGATTTCGTAAAGCAATGTTCATTAACTCTCCACAACAGTAAATTTGGAAAAGTCTGTCATACGAAGCAGTTCCTCATAAGAGGTCTTAGGGTTCTTCTTCATATAGTTGTCTACAGCCTCCTCATACCGACTGTGATAGGTTCGCTTTGTCATTATCTGATTGACAATCCATTGTATCTTTCCAATCTGCAAGTCACGCTCCACTTGCGGACGCGATTCAAAATGCTGCAAAGGATAGATACTCATCAAATAGAATGTCATACAATCTGGAAGGATGTATTCACGTGACATCTGCTTGCGCTGTGTTGGCGAATAGAACTTCGCATACAAAGGATAATTAGGACCGAGATACTTGTCGAGCGAGATACCGATAGTACCATTACCCACGACAACACTCTGGTCTAAAGCCGATATCTGTGCATAGACTCTTGGGATTGTAATGTTCGGCAAAGCCTGTTTCAGTCGTCTGAAAGCTCCACTAAACTGATGATCAAGGTCTTCTGTATTGGCAAACTCCGACTCTACAGCTGCTATAACAGACTGTAAGGTTGTGTCTTGATAGAACTTCAAGAACTTTGTATTGATGTCTGGATCGGTTATCTCACCAATCTTTACGACATCCTCTATCAGTGTACGGGTCTCAATCGGATACTCTGTATTCATCTGCTGGAGCGCAGAGAAGTCACCTGTTGTCAAGTAACGATATTCCAAACGGTCATAGCGATCTATCTCTAATAACAGTGAATTTTCATTCACGTCATCAGATGAAAGTTTGAACTGACAGCCTACACAGGTGAACAGAACAACTAATAATATGCAATAGAGATATCTCACTGGTTACTTTCTGGTTACTTTTTACAATATTTGAGTATTGATTGCAAAATTACTAAAATATATTTTAAAACGCAAGTGTTCTGCTAAAAATATCAAAATAACATGCAACTATATCCCATTTTCATTCAGATAAGGAGCTAAAAAACTTACGACCCTTCACGTAATATTGCCAAAGTAGGGCATATTTCTTACGTCCATCATTCGTGCAAGAAGGGATATTTTCTCGATGTTTCACCACTCCATCAAGACGAATAGGTAATCTCTCAAACTCATGTCGCCACTTTTTAAAAGCCCTACGAGCTGAGAAAATCGCCTTAAATTCACCCCAATTATGATTCAGAATCAGCGTTTGAAATGCAGCCAAATAGTCTAAAAACCATCTTACGCGCATGACATGTTTCAATTCATCTTCTGGTAAGTTCTTCCATAACATGGTCAAGTTATTACGGAAGTTCAGGAAGGTTTTACGTGGATTTGACTTAGGCAATGTGCCGCCTCCAACGTGATAAACATAGCTTTCAGGGAAACAGAAGATGCGCTTACCCATCTGATGCAGACGCCAACAGAGGTCGATTTCTTCATTATGAGCAAGAATCTGCCGTCCAATCCACCTGCTACCCAATAGTCTTTGGCACGTATCATCAAGCAAGCTCCTGTTGCCCAAAGTACCTCTTCACTATTATCATACTGCCCATTATCATCCTCTACCGTGTCAAAGATACGTCCACGGCAGAACGGATAGCCATAACGATCAATGAAACCTCCCGATGCACCGGCATACTCAAAAGCGTCAGGATTAGCAACAGAGAGCAATTTTGGCTGACAAGCTGCTATGTCCTCATGGGCGTCCATCTCCTCGATGAGGGGCGTAAGCCAGTGGTGTGTGACCTCAACATCACTGTTTAACAACACGTAATATTCGCTGTCTACCTGCTTTAACGCACGATTATATCCTTCCGCAAAGCCGTAGTTCTCAGCCAATTCTATCACTCGAACATGTGGATAAGTTTCTTTCAACCATGCGACAGAGTCATCTGTTGAAGCATTGTCGGCTATGATAACCTCTGCTTCATCTCGTGAGAATTTCAGCACGGAAGGGAGATATTGCTCCATCATGCTTCGTCCATTCCAGTTCAATATGACTATCGCTACTTTCATAAGAGTTCTGCCTTTAATGAACTTGATCGAAATTAAACTCTCCCAATCGTACTCGGAGAATCTGGTTGTCATATTCTTCCTTTGCCTGATCAGGCGACAGTTCCACACGAATATAGTTATCTGTAAAGCCGTGCATAGCCTTTCCGCGTGCCGCTTTCTCAAAGAGAACGTCTGCTTCCTGCCCTATATGCGCTGCATAGAAGGCACGTGTCTTCTCGTCAGAGAGCTTCAATAGCTTATGCGCACGGTGCTTTTTCTCACGGTCATCTACCACATAAGGGATTGACAATGCCGCTGTTCCTGGTCGTTCCGAATAAGGGAAGACATGGAGTTGGGTGACTGGAAGAGAGTCGAGGAAGTTATAACAATCCTCAAAATACTCTGGACGCTCGCCACGAGAACCTACCATCACGTCCACTCCGATAAATGCATCGGGCATCTTTTCCTTAATAAGTTTTATCTTACGAGCAAAGAGTGCCGTGTCATAACGACGGTGCATCAACTCCAACACCTCGTCAGAACCACTCTGAAGTGGGATGTGGAAATGTGGCATAAACGCACGTGACTCTGCACAATACGCTATCAACTCATCATCAATCAAGTCGGGTTCCAACGAACTAATACGGAATCGCTGTATGCCCTCTACCTTATCTAATGCCTTAACGAGGTCTAAGAAACTCTCACCTGTGGTCTTACCGAAGTCACCTATATTAACTCCCGTCAACACAATCTCCTTTCCACCCTCTCTTGCAGCCTCTTCTGCCTGCGCAACAAGTGACTGAATAGTCGGGTTACGTGAGAATCCACGAGCAAAAGGAATCGTACAATAAGTACAGAAGTAATTACATCCGTCTTGCACCTTTAGGAAGTAGCGTGTACGATTACCACGTGAGCAACTTGCTTGGAAACTTTTAATATCCTTCGTCTTAACAGAGTGATACTCTCCCTCTGACGTCTCTTCTTTAGCTGTATCGACCTTGTTCCAAGCATCACTAAGATACTGTACGAGGTCGGCTTTCTCATTACTGCCCAACACAAGGTCAACACCTTCTATCTTCGCTACCGTTGCACTCTCAAGCTGAGCATAGCAACCTGTCACGATTACGAAAGCACCTGGGTTCTGGCGAACCATACGATGGATGATCTGACGGCACTTATGGTCAGCAACCTCAGTAACCGAACAGGTGTTAATCAGACATATGTCTGCCTGCTCAGTCTTCTTCGCTTCACGCACGCCCATATTATATAAGGTACGCGCGAAGGTACTTGTCTCTGAGAAGTTGAGCTTACAACCCAACGTATAGAACTTGGCTGTCTTGCCTTGAAATGCTGCTGTATCTATCATATAACTTGCAAAAGTTACGATGAAAATGAAGACAAAAACCAAAGAAATAAGCCCGTTTGCTCATCAGAAAAAACAAGAAAGAGCCAGAAAATAAGATTTTACACGCAAAAACAAAGCTCTAAAGGCGCTAAAAACAAAGGGATTTTAAATTGTGTAGGCACACACCAAAACCTTTTAACATTTATTTAATATTCATATCATACTGATTATCAATAGCTTACGAATTTGTTACAAAAGAAGAACAAAAAAAGTTCTAAAAAAATATTATTGCCGTATAAAAAAAAATACTTACCTTTGCATCGTTTTTAACAAACAAATGATTGTTTTACAGATTTAAAAAAAGCAAAGAAAATGAAGAAATTAGTTTTAATGTTCGTAGCTATCGCAGCTATCTCTTTCGCATCTTGTGGTGGTAACTCTAAGCCAGCTCAGAACGCTGACTCTACAGCTGACTCAATGGCTGCTGATTCAATGGTAGATAGCGTACACGCTGATTCAGTTGCTGCTGATTCAGTTGCTGCTGACTCTGTTAAGTAATCAGAGAACGAACAGAAAAAGAGAGAAATTGGCCGCAGGACATTGTCCTGCGGTTTTTTTCGTTTATAGACATGAGGTAATCAGAACCATAATTTATCTAATTCAGAATTCATAATTCAAAATTCAGAATTATGATTACCACTATTGCTGTAGACAAGATTACGAAACCACTTTGAGACAAAGTAAGATTAAGACAGGGTAACAGAAGAACAAAGACAGAATAAAATAAAGACAAAGTAACAGAAGAACGATTCTTTGGTTGACAAGGTAACAAGTTAACAAGTTGCTTGTAGACAGGGTAGATGAAAGACAGAGTAACAGAAGAACGATTGATTTCCGCATCCTTCTGCCTTTTAAGCTCTCTATAGCTCCTGTAAAAATATGGGTTATTGTAAATAAAATTCTAAGGCTGAAAACAAGAAGGGCGTAAATTGGCTTCCAATTAACGCCCTTTTGGCTTGCTAAAGATGCCCTTTTGAAGTCCAAGTAACGCCCTTTTGAAGTCTTACTAAGCACCTTTAGAAACGCGATTATGCAACTATCTGATTCTATGTAACTTACAAAAGCAGTCTTATAGCTCGTTTTTTCGCCTTTTAAAGCCCAAAAGCACCTTTGTATTGTAAATAAAATTCAAACCTCTTCTCGTATTATTAGCTTTAAAAAATAGGACTCAAAACATCTTTTTTATTTATAGGTTGTTTCTTGATAAGCACGAGGTGTCAAGCCCGTTTCGCGTTTAAAAAACTTAGAAAAAGCAGAAGCACTGGGAAAATTCATACGATTGGCAATCTCATAAGCCATCATCCCATTGGTTTTCAGCAGTAGCTTTGCCTCTTGTATGGTGGCTCGATTTATCCAAGACATCACACTCTGCCCACTTGCCTTCTTTATCGTCGCAGAAAGATGATGCGGTGTTACATGCAGTTGAGAGGCATAATAAGGGATTGAGCGTTCCTGCATACAATGCTGTTTTATCAGCCGTTTGAATTGAAGGAACAGTTCCTGAGTACGTGTAGAGCCTTCATTCTGAACGTTTTGTGCCACCACCTCGTTTAATTCTTGTACATCAGCAACAATCGTTTTAGACAAATACTATACGGTCTTTCGGCGATAAGGAGCAAGGTGTACGACATCCCATAAAAGATAGTACATCCTCAGTAATCTGTCAAACTCTGCAGGGGAAGTTTTGTATACCACCTCATCAGACATCTCAATACTATCCCTAAACACAATAACCGTCACACGAGCATCATCGGAAATCTTATTAACTTCAACGATTGTGTCGGCAGGACTCAACATAACATTTCCTTTTTCAATGTGATAATCCTGCAGATTGATACAGACCTCTGCACTACCTTCCAGCACAAGAAAGAGACGCGGCTCTACCATCTGATAGATTTCTTCCTTACTAAAAACAGGAATCCGCTGTACACTTCCATTAAGGATAAGAACCAAATCGTCGTTGACAAAGAACTTATCCTGCTGGCTAAGAACTTCATTTAAATTCAGATTATCTACCGAAAGATGGTTTATAACTTTCGCAGTACTCATAAAATGTCCTTTTTGTATGATTTAATTGCAAATTTACTATTATTATACTGATATGAAGAATAATTTTAATACTAATCATACAAAAAGACAATTTTATCTAAATTTTGGATAATCAGATAACGAGAAAGATAGGATAAATTTGCATCGTCCTGATAGAAAAGGAATTAAACCACAGTAAATAAGCATAAAAACAAAGATATGAATATGAAGAAAATAATGATAAGCCTTGCCTTAATAATGCTATCTTCCGTTAGTCGAGCACAAACATTGGAAGAGTGTCAGCAGGCAGCAGAAAAGAATTATCCTCTTATCAAGCAGTATGGATTGATTGCTAAGACAACGCAACTGACAGTTAAGAACATTCAGAAAGGGTGGCTTCCACAACTCACGGCTTCAGCTCAAGCAACCTATCAAAGTGCTGTTACGGCTTGGCCAGAGAGTATGCAGAGTATGTATCAGCAGATGGGACTCAACATGAAAGGGCTGAGTAAGGATCAGTACAAGATAGGTATCGACCTTCAGCAGACTATCTATGACGGAGGTGCTATTAGCAGTCAGCGTAACATTGCACAGAAAGAGGGAAAAGTACAGGAGGCGCAGACGGAAACAAATCTATATCAAGTGCGCCGACGTGTCAATGAAATGTATTTCTCATTGCTGTTGCTGAACGAACAAATCCAACTTAACGAGGATGTAAAAACACTGCTACTGTCAAGTGAGAAAAAGCTTTCTGCCATGGTAAAAGGCGGTACAGCTGCTACAAGCGACCTCGACAATGTGCGAGCAGAACGACTCAGTGTTGAGCAACAGAACGAGAATCTAAAGCAGCAAAAGCAAATGTTACAGCGTATGTTAAGCGTCTTCTGTGGACTCAAGGTGAACAATACACAGAAACCTGCATCTGTCCAGATAGCTTCGTCAGTAAATAATCGTCCTGAGATGCGCCTATACAATAGTCAATTAGAACTTACAGAAGCAAAGGAGAAAGCCTTAGACACACAATTGCGACCCAAGTTAGGACTTTTTGCACAAGGCTTTTACGGCTATCCGGGACTGAATATGTTTGAGGATATGATGAACCGCAAGTGGAGTCTTAATGGTATTGTTGGTGTCAAATTGTCATGGAATGTAAGTGCATTCTACACGCATAAGAACGACAAAGCAAGGCTAAACGCCCAACGAGAAATGATCGAGAATGCTCGGGAAGTATTTCTTTTCAACAATAAACTGGAGGAGATACAGCAGTCGGAGAACATCAGTCGCTATCAAACAATGATGAAAAGCGACGATGAAATCATCGTATTGCGTACGAATGTACGTAAGGCAGCAGAATCAAAACTTACTCACGGAATCATAGATGTCATTAGCTTGCTACGAGAGATAAACAATGAGAATGCAGCCAAGACCCAACAAAGCATCCACGAGATTGATATGCTTAAGGAGATGTATAACTTGAAATATACAAACAACGAATAAAAAAAGACAAACAAAGGATATGAAAAAGATCGTTTTATTAACAAGTCTTGCCGTTATCATGGCATCTTGCGGAAAAGATAAGAAAGATTATGATGCTACAGGAACATTCGAAGCAACTGAAGTAACGGTATCAGCGGAGTCTACTGGTCAACTGATAAGCTTCAATATTGCTGAAGGACAGCTGCTTAACAACGGACTAACAGTTGGTCAGATTGACTCCCGCCAACTCTCATTAAAGCGTGAACAATTGGCTACAAGCAACGAACAACTAACCGCAACACATAGTCAACTCGAGGCAAATAAGCGTCAGTTAGAGGCGAATAGACAGGCAACAGCAAGCAAACAGTTAGACCTTGAAAAGCAGGTGGCATCTATTCGCCAACAAATTGCTAATCAACTGCGTGAGCGCGAACGCTTTGCCGAGCTCTTAAAAGACGGTGCTGTGCCACGTAAACAGGTTGATGACATTGATTATCAGATACAAGTACTACAGAAACAACTCGTTGCTACGCAGGAACAGATTGCCAGTCAGAATGCATCTTTAGCTGAACAGAATAAGGGTTTGGCTGCTCAAATGGACGGAATAAGCGCACAGCAGACCGGAGTAAGCGCACAGCAGGCGGGTGTTCGCAATCAGCAAGCCCAGATTGACGACCAAATTGCTCACACCTTTGTGAAGAGTCCGCTCACAGGAACAGTCTTAGAGAAGTATGTTGAACAAGGAGAATTTGTCTCTGCAGGCAAGCCTTTGTTCAAGATTGCAGACACCAAGCGTATGTACTTACGGGCATATATCACCTCTGAACAGCTGAAAAACGTCAAGTTAGGACAGAAAGTAAAGGTGATGGCAGACTATGGCGGTGGCGAAAAGAAACAATATGACGGTGTCGTTACATGGATTTCAAGTCGCTCAGAATTCACCCCAAAGAGTATTGTCACAGAAGATGAGCGTGCCGATTTAGTCTATGCTATCAAGATACAGTTCCAAAATGACGGTTATGCAAAGATTGGAATGTATGGTGAAGTGAAGTTTTAACATGGTAAATACACGATGACAGCAATAGAAGTAAACAACATATCAAAGCACTACGGAAAGGTTCAGGCACTGAAAGAGGTGAGTTTCTCTGTGAAAAAGGTGAGGTCTTTGGACTCATCGGACCTGACGGAGCTGGCAAAACGTCCATGTTTCGCATCCTTTGTTCGCTGCTTTTGCCAGAGACAGGGACTGCTACTGTTGACGGATTTGACGTGGTCAGCCAGATGAAAGAGGTGCGCAAGCGAGTCGGTTATATGCCTGGAAGATTCTCACTTTATCAGGATTTGACAATAGAAGAGAACCTTCACTTCTTTGCCACACTCTTCAATACAACGGTAGAAGAGAACTATGAAGCCATAAAACCTATCTATTCGCAGATCGAACGATTTAAGGATAGAAAGGCAGGAGCACTCTCTGGCGGTATGAAACAGAAGTTAGCACTCTGCTGTGCATTGGTCCATCAGCCAAGTGTTCTCTTCCTTGACGAGCCTACAACTGGTGTTGATCCAGTCAGCCGAAAGGAGTTTTGGGAGATTCTCAGCCAACTGAAGGAGCGTGATATAACCATCGTTGCCTCCACACCTTACCTTGATGAGGTGAGAAGTTGCGAGCGAGTAGCCTTCCTTTCAGAAGGAGTTGTACAAGGAATAGGCACAGCTAACGATATTCTTACAGAGTTTAAAGATATCTTTAACCCGCCAGCTATCGAACGAACAACGAACGATAAGGCAATTAACGCTACAAACAAAGAAGCAGAAAAGGTCATAGAAGTAGAACATCTTGTCAAGACTTTCGGTTCATTCCACGCTGTAGACGACATCTCCTTTACGGTGAAGAAGGGTGAAATCTTCGGTTTCCTCGGTGCTAACGGAGCCGGAAAGACCACGGCTATGCACATGCTTACGGGCCTCAACCAGCCTACTAACGGCACAGGAAGGGTTGTTGGCTTTGATATTCGTACCGAGTATGAACAGATTAAACGGCATATCGGTTACATGAGTCAGAAGTTTTCGCTCTATGATGACCTCACCGTTGCCGAAAACATCAGCCTTTTTGCAGGTATCTACGGTATGAAGGACGACGAAATACATCGTAAGACAGATGCGTTATTAGAGCGTTTGAACTTCTCAGAGCACCGCAATACGTTGGTAGCTAACCTACCTTTAGGCTGGAAACAAAAGCTTGCTTTCTCTGTAAGTATCTTCCATGAGCCAGGCATTGTGTTCCTTGATGAACCCACAGGAGGCGTCGACCCAGCTACACGTCGCCAGTTCTGGGAGCTTATCTATAATGCTGCAAGGCGAGGGATAACGGTCTTTGTGACCACACACTATATGGATGAAGCTGAGTATTGCGACCGTATTTCGATTATGGTAGACGGTAAGATAAAGGCTTTGGGGACACCCGACGAACTAAAGCGGACGCTCAATCAACCCGATATGGACCATGTATTTACTTATTTAGCACGTCAAGCAAAGCGCAGTTCAGACTAAGATTACCTATCCATTTAAAACAAACAATTATAGATGAAGCCATTTTTTTCATTTGTTATCAAGGAAACCAAGCATATTCTTCGCGATAAACGCACGATGTTGATGCTGTTCGGTATGCCCATCGTAATGATGCTTCTCTTTGGTTTTGCCGTCACCAATGATGTGCGAAACGTACGCATTATTGTCGTAATGAGCAATGCTGACAATGCCACTCAGCAAGTAGCTGACCGCCTCGCAGCCTCCGAATACTTCACATTGACAAAGGTTGTGGCGACTCCTAACGAAGCCGAGAAAGCTATCCGTGACCAAAAAGCCGACATGGCAATCGTCTTTTCACAAGATTTTGCAAGCAGAAAGTCGGGCTATCAACTCATTGTCGATGGTGCAGACCCCAACATGGCACAGCAATGGACCATCTATGCCAATGCCGTTATCAATAATACTGAGGCAAAGGCGGTGAACACAAAGCTACTTTACAACCCTCGGATGAAGTCTACTTATAACTTCGTTCCTGCCATTATGGGTACGTTGCTGATGCTCGTATGTGCTATGATGACCTCTATTTCCATAGTCCGTGAGAAGGAGAAAGGGACCATGGAGGTACTGCTTGTATCGCCAACAAAGCCCTTAATGATTATTATTGCGAAGTTAGTACCCTATCTTGTGCTTGCCTTCACCATCCTTTCAATCATCTTACTCATGTCGTCCTTCGTATTAGGCGTACCTATAAAGGGTTCTTTGTTCTGGATATATGTGGTTTCAACTATCTACATTCTATTAGCGCTATCGTTAGGAATCCTTGTGTCAACAATAGCCGAGACACAACTCGTTGCCCTCCTCATATCAGCGATGTTATTAATGATGCCTGTCATTATGCTCTCTGGAATGATGTTCCCAATAGAGTCAATGCCGAAGATATTACAATACATCTCAGCCATTGTCCCTACTCGTTATTACATCAGTGCGATGCGTAAACTGATGATTATGGGTACTGGAATTGAAGAAATTTACTTTGAAGTGTCCATACTAATAAGTATGCTCATAGCCTTGATGTCGCTTGCACTGGCAAAGTTTAACAAACGATTAGAATAGAAAACTATGATACTAAAATATCTTTTAAGAAAGGAATTCACCCAGATACGTCGTAACTCCTTTCTGCCAAGACTTATCATTACCTTCCCAATAATGATTATGTGCGTTATGCCGTGGGTAATGAATATGGAGGTTAAGAACATTGTTGTGGATGTTGTCGACAACGACCGCTCTACCCTCTCACAACAATTGGTACACGAGATAGAAGCAAACAAATACTTCATCTTCCATGGGCAGCAGTCTACCTACGCACAAGCACTCAAGAATATAGAACATTCTGAGGCGGATGTTGTGGTTGTTATCCCCCAAAACTACAGCCGTGACTTAAACTCAGGACGTGTTCCGCAGGTTCTGATTGCGGCTAATACTGTCAATGGAACAAAGGGAGCGTTGGGTTCGGGATACCTTTCTCAGATTGTTTCTGCAAATGTCTTGCCCTCTACAACAGCTATAAAGTCAAAGATTGACACGCTTTACCTCTACAACAAACATCTTAACTTCAAGGTTTTTATGGTTCCTGCACTGTTGGCTATGGTAATGATGATGATAACTGGTTACCTACCAACACTTAACATCGTCAGCGAAAAAGAGAAGGGAACAATTGAACAGATAAACGTGACACCAGTGAGCAAATGGACTTTCATACTTTCGAAGTTGATTCCTTATTGGATGATAGCTTTCTTCATCGTGACGGTTTGTCTGTTGTTGTCTTGGCTTCTCTACGACATCACCCCTGTGGGGAATATAGCCCTCATCTATCTTCTTTCGATGTTGCTTGCACTGTTCTTCTCATCCTTTGGACTGATTATTTCTAATTACTCCGATACCATGCAGCAGGCAATCTTCGTAATGTGGTTCTTCATGGTCATACTCCTGTTACTCTCAGGACTATTCACACCGACACGTTCGATGCCACCTTTTGCTTATCTTTCCACTTATATCAACCCTGTGAGCTACTTCATTGAGGCGATGCGTACGGTATTCATCCGTGGTGGAAATATCAGTAACATAGCTCATCAGCTACTTGCCCTCTCGGGAATAGGTCTCTTTATGGGAACTTGGGCGGTAGTGAGTTATAAGAAGAACAAAAGATAGAGTAACGTTTGTTTAGTTGACAAGTTAACGAGAAGACGAGTTAACGAGTTGCTTGTAGACAGGGTAATTGAAAGACAAAGTAACAGGAGAACGATTATTTAGGTGACAAGTTAACGAGTTGACAAGTTGACGAGTTGCTTGTAGACAGAGTAAATGAAAGACAGAGTAACAGGAGAACGATTATTTAGTTGAAAAGTTAACGAGTTGACAAGTTAACGAGTTGCTTGTAGACAGAGTAAATGAAAGACAAAGTAACAGGAGAACAATTATTTGGTAGACAAGTTAACGAGTTGCTTGTAAGCTGGAGAAAAGAAAGACAGAGTAACAGAAGAACATCTCAGTTTTACATACTTCTGCCTTTTAAAATCTCTATAGCCTTTGTAAGAAGGTAGGATTTTGTAAATAAAATTCTAAAACTGCAAACAAAAAGGGCGTAAATTGGCTTCCAATTAACGCCCTTTTGGCTTGCAAAAGATGCCCTTTTGAAGTCCAAGTAACGCCCTTTTGAAGTCTTACTAAGCACCTTTAAAAACGCGATTATGCAACTATCTGATTCTATGCAACTTACAAAAGCAGTCTTATAGCTCGTTTTTTCTCCTTTTAAAGCCCAAAAGCACGTATGATTTGTAAATAAAATTCAAGCGCTAAAGAAGTATTTTACGACTTTTGTAATCATCAAAAGAAAAACATTCTACTAAGCAATTTTATGGTGGTAATGGCGTTTATAGCATAAAAGGGATATAGACTATAATTCTGTTTTGGTCAGCCTTTTAGGGCATATGCACTTATCGTGATTGTTGATATTGATAAATTCGTGAGGTATGAGATACTACTTACTTTCTATTCTCTTGTCTGTTTTGCTCGTTGCTTGCAGCAGGAACGATGGACCCGTTTATCCCAAAGAATTTATAGGGAACTGGGCAGGTGTGGAAAAGACAGACATTGGTATGTATCCAATCCTTGAAGTGACGGATTCTACCGTTGCATACGACCCAGGCATAGGCGATACTTGCAGGTGGTTTAATAGTTATCACTTTGTGAACGACTCTCTTTTTTTAGTCTATGAGGAAGAAGATACCAACCATTGTAAAGTCATAGAGTTACACGATAGTATACTGATTATCAAAGGCTTGCCATGGAACGAGGAGAAGCAGTTAGCTTTGTACGACAAAAAAGATAAGTAACGTGTCTAAAATCGTCCTATTCATTTACGATAACTCCTTTATCTAAGTTTATTGTAAGCCTCTTACGTTCCTTGCTAAGGTCCTTCAGAAACTTGAATTTCACCCTATAGTCTTCACGAGTAATCCCTGCAACCCCCTTTTGATAGATGACGCTATAATATGAGAACAAAGCTACATCCGCCATCAAAACACCCTCTTTTTTATAACCTAAGTATTGCTGAAAATAGCACTCAAAGGGAAGAAAATCATCTTGATGCCTATGAATATACTTCCTTACGACAGCCTTAGCGACTTCAAACTCCTTATCATTCAGTTGCTTCGGAACCTCTGTCCTAATCTTACCAAACAATGAGTCTCCATTAGCCGTTACCGCCTTCTCGGAAATAACATTGTATATCTTTTGCCCCGTCTCATCCTTTGCGTAGACATACACAGTATCATATGGAGAATGAACGGTTGTTACTTTTCGCGTCTTTGTTGTGCAACAGAATAGAAGGAGACAAGAAAAGATAAGTAGTATAGTCTTCATACGTTTCGATTAATTGTTTTTCAACGGAATATCTCCTACAAAAATCCATACAGATTGACTCTTTCCGTTCTCTATTTTCATTAAGGGTGAGAAGATACTATCAACATTTTCTCGTGCGATAGGGTACCGCTTATTCATAAACCAAACGGCATCCTTCGTGCGATAAAGATTCATTTTGATGTAGGGTTTGTCCGAAACATAATAGCCACCATATTCTTTCAAATCCTCATAATTGGGGAAGTCTTGCACCAAGATACCCTCTGTCAGTCCCTCACTTGTTATGGTATGAGAAAGGACACCATCGGTATATACCCACCCATGCAATAGCGTAAAAAACTTATTTCCGATACCTATTGGAGCCGTGTTGAGGTCGTAATCTTCACATTCCATGATGACAATGTCGTCCTTGAACGCCTTTAGATGTTCCCTCTGGTCAGGAAAATGACCTGCTGCGACTCCCGAATCCTTCTGCCCACCAACTGTTTTTGTCTTGCAGGCAGTCAGTAGAAAGGAGAGAAAAAGCAGTGTTAGGGCTACTTGATATCGTTTCATACGCATCGTTGTTGTTCGTTTGTAGTGTTCATAAATAGGTGCTGTTAGCTACGCCAAAGATAATAAAAATTTTGCATACGATAATGTAATTCTACTGATTTTCAGCCATAAAACAAAAATCCCCTTCATTCGAAAGAATGAAGAGGACGCACATTTTATATTGTTATGACTTACAATGCAGTGAAAGCAGCTACAAAACCAAAGATGATACCCGGTGTGTTAGCAATCGCCAAAGGCCAGTCACGCTTCTCTTTGAACAATCCGTAAGCAACCCATAAGGTACAGTTTACACCTGCCATAAATGGCTGAATGAAGGTTCCCTTCTGCCCTGCTAAGTTGTTCTCTATCTGAGGAATGTAGAATACATACATTAAAACTGATGTTACCATACCAATCCAACCCATAGAGGTGAAGAACTTTTCTTTTGTCATATTATTCTGATTTTATTTGTTTATGAATACAAGAAAGATTTAGTTTATATCTTTTCTTTACCTATCTAACATTTCATTCTAACGCTACAAAGATACAAATTATTTCTTTTTTAAAACAAATGATAGACAAAATGTATCGTTTCATCTGTTACTTTCTTATTTTATATCAGTCATTTGATATAGCTCAATCCTAATTAAAATACTTCTGAATACTATCCATTAGGGGTGTCAAATCACGATTGAAAACCCTTCCATGACGGTCAACTTTCTGCAGAGCATAGGCTATGAAAAGCCTACGTTTAGCACGTGACATGGCTACATAGAACTTACGAGCGTCTTCCTCGTCTTGCTGTTTGGTCTTGTTATAGGCGTTCGGGTAGCGCCCATCGGCTGCATCAAAGATGATAACATTATCAAACTCCAGTCCCTTTGCCTTGTGAACGGTCGTCACATAGATACGCTCAAGAATACTCTTACTATTGCAGAAGTCGGCTTCTTTCAGCGTATTAATATCCATTACATACTGCGAGAGCTGTGGTGCAAGGGCATTAGCTACCGTCTCATCCGTCAGCATGTCTATGCGGAGATAACGGAGGATATAGTCTAATCGGGGGATGTCATTGATCAAACCATCGGAATGAAAGGCGTTATAAGCAGCAGAGAGCTCGCTGACAAGGGCTGGCTCATGGTCGGTTGATAGCTTATAAAGTCGGTTGACAGCCTCTCGATAGCGTTCACCATAATTGCTATGCAGCACATTGGTAAGGGTTTCACCTTCGGATGACGGATGAAAGCCGCTTGCTGCGCTTGCTTCTCACGTGCTTTCTCAGCACAGAGGCGTACAAGACTGACCGTTGCCTTCACATCATCAATAGCCTGATGACTATTAACACCTGCCAACTGGAAGGTCTCGAGAAGGCTTTCCAACTTATAAGAATGAAGGCTCGGAGCCAATAGTCTTATCAGTTTGAGCGAGTCGAAGCAACGAATATCATGTGCCTGCATCGTGTCATTGCAGTAACGTTGCAGATTGTTATCAAGTATATTGTAATCATAGTTGGCGTTATGACCAAGAATAGGACTGGTCCCAACGTAGGCAAGGAAACGTCGTAAGGCATCAGAGGGGAGAGAGTAATTCGCCAGTAGACATCTTCTCATGATAGATAGCATACATCGGATTTTCCTTATCTCCGAGCATTGGTAGAATCGGTTTATCGGTCTCAATGTAGAGGTCAAGCGGTTCGCCAACCACTTCCCCACCCTTGATTCGGATGGCAGCAATCTCTATAATGTCATCTTGAAAGACATTCAAGCCTGTTGTTTCAGTATCGAATACAACGATTTCTTCCTCGTTGTAGGCACGAAGAAACTCTGCTGTGTAACAGCTTTCGGGTAAAGAAGGAAGTCGGATGGCGACAGTGCCAACTGCTTTAGCTTCCAATTAAATCGGCGAGCAAGGGCATGAGAAGGGAAGGCACGCACCCCTTTCATGATACGTGTCCACGCTATAGAATTATGTTCATTAGAGAGTACACTCAAATGTGCCAACAATAGCTTGACATCTGGTGTATCGAAGAGGTCGCGACCAGACACCTTAAAGTGGGTCAGCCCTGCTTCCGTCATAGCTTCACTGATACGATCAGCATCCGAATTAGCACTAACGATGACGGCTGTACGCTCTTCCTTGTTCTGCTCATAAAGGCAGAGTGCCTCAGTGGTAATATCCTTGTGTTCAGCTTCTATCGTACTACTATGTATGATTCTCAAGTCTCCCGACGTAGCCTTAGTGTCATTATCGGAAAGAGGGAGTAGTTCACGGTCTATCTTCAGTTGCTTTTCTGCATAGTCATTGAAGACATCGAGCAAGTATTTTGGTGAACGGTGGTTACGCTGTAGATGATGAACATTACCCTTACAGCGCATCTTCAAGAGGGTTAGTGTCTCCACTTTCGCCCCCATAAAAGAGAAGATTGCCTGCTGTTCGTCGCCTAAGTACATCACCATCGGGTTGTCTTCTGCTGTCAGTAAGTCGATGATAGCAAGCTGCATACCATTAAGATCCTGCACTTCATCGACCTGTATCCATGGATAACGCTTGCAGGTAGGGTCAGAACGATAAATATCGTAAGTGTAAAGCAACAGATCTTCGAAATCGAAAAGATGATTTTCCTCTTTATACTGGGCGTAACAATTAGCGTAATACATCTTCCAAAGGAGTACACGAATCCTATCTGCTGTCTTTCCGTCAAGCCCGGGTGCATTCGCCTCGTCCATGTATTCCTGTGCATGATGATAGATATTCACTACCGCCTGCTCGTCATATTCAATCTTTTGTGAGGCACAGATATGCTTTACAGCTTCTCGATCATCATCCGTGAAACTCTCTGGATGGAGGTAATACTTCCATGGATGCTGGTGTTCCAACTGATAGATGAAATGCTGAAAGAAGATAATCGTCTGATAACCTTTGTATCGGTTGAAGTCTCTTGTTACTCCTTCTTCGTCTTCATTACGATAATCCGCAATGATACTCACCGCCTCTTCGTCGTCAATGATAGCAGAATCAGCTGGTATACGTCCCTGTTCAAAGAGGAATTTAGAACAAAAACGATGCACATTACCCACCATTAGTTCGGAGAAATCACCTCCCACCACCTTTTGAATACGATTGGTCATCTCCCTTGCAGCACGGTTGGTGAACGTAAGACAGAGCATATCCTCATACTTCACACCCCTTTCTCGTGCGTATCTTATCCTCTCTGCGAGGATATGTGTCTTACCACAGCCCGGTGATGCCAGCACAAGATGATATCCCTGACTTGCCTCAACAACTGGAACTTGATATTTATCTAAACTTGGTGTGTAATTATTTGCCTCCATAGAAAGTATTTTTATAGCAGTAGATGCTCCTCCTGCAAAAGTAAGAAAAAGATTGGAAATAACTCGTTATCAAGTTAAAAGAATAGAAATAAAGTTGTAACTTTGCAGTCGGACTTGCTGTGCAGGCGTGTACCCAGTCCCATTTTGTGGTTTAATAATTTAGCGTTTGCTATTTATTCAATAACGTTCAGGAAACTTGGCGGTAGAATGAACAACAAGAATGGATGAATAAGTGAACGTCCACGATAGCGTGGGCGTTTCTCATCTCTTGTTGTAGGTTTCCGCCAAGTACCTCTGAACGTGGATGAATACGTCCACGTTTCTCATGTAGGTACTTGGCTATAACTTTCGTAATTTGAGTATAAAGCATCGCATTAAAACGTTTTAATGCAATGACAAAAGAACAGACGACCATTTTAAAAGGTGTAGCTATCCTAATGATGTTATTCCTTCACTTATTTAATGGTTCTAACCTGACTGAAGTTTGTGAGCCTTTGCTTTTCATTGGCAACACTCCCCTTGTTCATATTATCAGCAAAGCATGTAACCCTGTGGGTATATTCTTAATGCTGAGCGGTTACGGACTTAGTTACACTTACTATCGAGGAAAATTATCTATCAATGGACAAGAGCGTAGACTTTTAAAACTATACATCCATTATTGGATTATTTTTGTTGATTTTTTTGTTAGTATAGGTTCATTTGTAAGACCAGAAAAAAATATCCAGGAAGTTTTTCGAATATAATATTGAATTTTACGAGTATAAGTAATAGCTATAACTCTGAAACTTGGTTCTTATTTCCTTATGCATTACTTTCGCTTACATCTGTATGGATTTTCAGGTGTATAGACAAATTAGGCTGTGTAAAAAGCATTATTATTACGTGGGTTTTATATATGATAAGCTGCTATATAACCAGTAGATATATAGCCGTAAACAAATCATATACAGAATGGTACGCCTACGTCATCACATATTTAATGTATTATTCTCTTTTGTTATTGGAGCAGTATTCCATCGACAAGTTGAAAAAGGAAAAGGCTATATTTCATTCTTACATACACACAAGATAGTTACTTTTGCTATTTTAATTACTTTAGTAGTAATAAACTGTTTCATTTCAAGTGCAGCTACTGCGTATATATTTGAATTTTCTTATATATTCCTGCTATTGCACTTAAGTTTTAATGGTATTACGAAACAATTTCTTATGGCAATGGGTAAACAGTCTATGGTTATGTGGCTAACTCACTCTTTCTTCTGTTATCATATATTCCATGATTTTATTTACGGTTTCAAGTATCCGTTAGTCATTTATATTGTTCTGATAGTAATTAGTTACGTTGTTTCACTTCCAATCAGCTATCTTTCTAAGACAGTTATCCAGCGTGTTGCTTTTTTGAAATAACGTTTGAATTAATCAAGAAAGCATTTTAAGTCAAATCCTTATTTCTCATTGAAAAGTTATATCTTTGCACATAAGAACTTTATAATACTTATAATTACTTAATATGGGAAAAAGCTTATTATGACCAAATTAAAACTAAAGAAGCATCTGGCAGTACTACCTAAGGAAGACGTAATGAAGCTTGTGTTGAGTCTGTATGATGCGAGCACAGAAGCGAAGATGTATCTGGAAATGTATCTTACACCTGATTATAGCGCTGCATTGGAAAGTATAAAAAGATTATTCGCAACGAATTCTTCCCTGATCGGGGCTTTTCAGACAAGCCGTCATTTGCAACTTGCCGCAAGGCAATCTCTGATTTCAAGAAGTTGAAAGCTAATGCCATCAGTCTTGGAGATCTAATGCTTTACTATATAGAGTTGGGATGTGAGTACACAATGACCTTCGGTGATATGTGGGAACAGTATTATACCACATTAGAAACGAATTTTGAGAAAGCTCTAAAGCATATTTCCGACCATAACCTTGAGGAACATTTCAGACAGAGAATTGAAAGTATGCTTAACTCAACACAATGTGGTTGGGGTTTTTCCGATACCTTATGGGATATGTATTATGACTATTATGGTTGTCAAGAATGAACAAAAAGACTTTGTCTAAACAAACATAGAGCCTCATCTATAGATTTAAGATGTAGCAAACGACTAATAAATTTATAAAGAAACTATGCAGGATTTTGCAGCGATTGACTTTGAGACGGCTAACTTTGAGCGGTGTAGCGTATGCTCGGTGGGCTTGGTGATAGTAAGAGGAGGAGAGGTTGTTGACAGTTTCTATTCGCTTATACAGCCCGAACCGAATTACTATCATTGGCGATGTACGCAGGTGCATGGGTTGACGTGTGCTGATACGGATGATGCCCCAGTGTTTAGTGAGGTATGGAAGCAGATAGAACCTATGATTGAAGGCTTACCACTTGTAGCCCATAACGCATCTTTCGACAAATCTTGTCTGAAGGCTTCCTTCTATACCTACCAAATGGATTACCCTGATTATGAGTTCCTTGATACACTGAAGGCTGCACGACGCCACTTCCCTCACCTCCCCGACCATCAGTTACAAACAGTTTCATCTGCCTGTGGTTATGAACTGACTGACCACCATCACGCCCTCGCTGATGCGGAAGCTTGCGCGTGGATAGCACGAGAAATATTGTAGGGTGATGGGTGATAGGTGTTGAATGTTAGGTGATGATGATCACTTGGGTGGTAGGTGGTGGATATTAGGTGGTGATGATATGCTACGTGAGAGGGGGCGGTGATAACAATGATAGACTTTTTCGAGAGGGCTTGTCACCATTATATTTATATAAAGTCATCATCGTCTTTATCTAAAAAAGATGTCAATAACAAGGTTTGCACCCATCTTCAACGAACGTACAGAGCCCCCGCACGTGTTGTGTTAAGGCTCCGCACATATAGTGTTAAGGCTTAATAGTAATCTTATTAGACAATGATTACATAAAAGAACATTGTTGATACGAAGGGTATATGCCGTTAGAAAGAAGTTAGAATAGCCTTAGGAAGTGAGAAACATCTGAAAGATTCGGGGTTATCCGTTATCAAAGACGAATCATTGAGCAGAATATAGAGAGACGAAAATGGGTGTTGATGAATAGCGTAAAACATCATCAACACCCATTACTTATTATCAAAATATATAAAGTTTTTTATCTTTTACAGCGTATATTTCAAAGATGTCAAGTATAGAAAGGGCAAATCATCAACACCCATCATCAAACACCCAACACCTAAGTGCCCATCAACACCTAACACTTAACACCTTTCACCCAACACTACGCTCCCTCAAACTCGCGAAGGAAGCGAGTATCGTTCTCCGAGAAGAGGCGGAGGTCGCTTACACGATACTTGAGGTTAGCAATACGCTCAACACCCATACCGAAGGCATAACCTGTATATACGCTTGAATCAATACCACAAGCCTCAAGGTCGTGTGGATCAACCATACCACAACCAAGAATCTCAACCCATCCAGTGTGCTTACAGAAACCACAACCTTCACCGCCACAGATGTTACAGCTGATATCCATCTCTGCACTTGGCTCAGTGAATGGGAAGTAGCTTGGACGAAGACGAATCTTTGTATCTGCACCAAACATCTCACGAGCAAAGGTGAGAAGCACCTGCTTTAGGTCGGTAAAGCTAACATTCTTATCAACATAAAGACCCTCTACCTGATGGAAGAAGCAATGTGCACGAGCCGAGATAGCCTCATTACGATATACACGACCCGGGCAAAGCACACGGATTGGAGGTTCGTGTGTAGACATATAGTGTGCCTCATCATTAGAAGTGTGACTACGGAGAAGAACGTTCTTCGTAACGTCCATCGTACTGCTGCGCTCAATGAAGAAGGTATCTTGCATATCACGTGCAGGATGATCAGCAGCAAAGTTCAACATAGTAAACACGTGCTGGTCGTCATCAATCTCTGGACCCTGATAGAGAGTGAAACCCATACGAGCAAAGATATCAATAATCTCGTTCTTTACAAGTGTCAACGGATGACGTGTACCGAGGTTAATAGGATAAGCAGTACGTGTCAAGTCAATATCATCACTCTGTGCCTCACTTGTTTCAAGCTGGTCCTTGAGTTCGTTAATCTTGTCCTGTGCACTCTGCTTAAGTTCATTAATCTTCATGCCGACAACCTTCTTCTGGTCGGCTGCCACATTACGGAACTCGCCCATCAACGCATTGATTTCACCCTTCTTACTAAGGTATTTCAGACGGAGTTGCTCCACATCATCAGCACTCTTAGCCGTGAGTGCGCTCACTTCCCTTGAGAAGTTCTTCTATCTTGTCTAATAACATAGTTCTTGATTATTTTCCTGCAAAGGTACAATTTATAATCGTAACGGAGAAATTACCCTAATATAAATTTATAAAAATCCTATCTTATTAGAAATAAATATTGTACATTTGCAGGAAATTTGAGATGAATAAAAAGAGAGTATGAAAAAAGCTTTTTTACTTATTGTGTGTGTTTGTGTAGCTATGGTAGCTGTGACTACAGGTTGCACAAGCAAGAAAGTTGATGGCGATGACAGTACAACTACTGATTCTACGGCAGCAGAAGACACTGACACTGTAGATAGCGTTGACTCTGCCACGGAGGTGATTGCTGCTACTCCTATGCCAAAGGCAGCAGACCAATTGTTTGACGACTTCTTCTTCAACTTTATTGCTAATAAGAAGTTGCAGATGAATCGTATTAAGTTCCCACTCCCTGTAGTCAATGGTACAAAGACTACGGAGCTGACTCGTGGAAACTGGAAGATGGATTATTTCTTCCGCAAACAGGGCTATTACACGCTTATCTTTGACAATGAGAAACAGATGAAGTTCTCTAAGTCTACCGACTTGGATAGTGTCATCGTTGAGAAGATACATTTAAAGAGAGGTACGATAGAGCAGTATTGGTTCGATCATCAGGATGGAAGCTGGAAGTTGAATCAGATTCGTAACATCACATTCAAGGATAGTTATAACGCATCTTTCTATACCTTCCTGTCACACTTCTTCGCAAATGGTGGTAAAGGGGCTGTGAAGAGTTCATTAGCTTATTCAGGTCCAGACCCTAATGGTGAGGAGACAAATGTGGTCAACACGACTATCCCTGCCGAAGAATGGTCATCATTCTTACCAGAACTTCCACACGAAATGATTTATAACATCCTTTATGGTCAGAAGTATTCAGACACAGATCGCAGGATTGTTACCTTCCGTGGGTTGTCTAATGGCGCTGAAACGCAGCTTATCTTTAAGCAGAATGGTAAGAGCTGGCGCTTAGAGAAGGTTGTAGCTTATTAACGAACAGACCCCTGCCTACCTTGGTAGTGGGTCTTTCTTTATTAAGAAGCACCTGCTATTCATGTTATTGTTATGGATTATCTGATTCATAAAGAATAACACCTTTCTATAAATAGGAACAAAGGGAAACGCAAAAACAATATCAGAAACATGAAAATAGAACATAACTATAGTCTACTAAAGCATAATACCTTCGGCATTGATGCCAAATGTCAGCGTTTTGTTGAATACGAATCAGTAGAGGAAGCACAGGAACTTGTGCGCTCCTTGAAGGAAGAGGATTATCCACTACTGATTCTCGGTGGGGGTAGTAACCTTCTACTCACTGGTGATTTCAAGGGAACCGTACTCCACTCTGGCATCTCCTTTATCGAGCAAATCGACGAAGAACGTGTACGTTGTGGCTCAGCTTACGTATGGGATGATTTTGTAGACTATTGTGTTTCCCACGATCTCTATGGTGCAGAAAACCTTTCTATCATTCCGGGAGAGTGCGGTGCGAGTGCTGTACAAAATATTGGAGCCTATGGTGTGGAAGCTAAAGACCTGATTGATGAGGTTGAAGCGGTGGAGATTGCCACTGGCGAAGTGCATCATTTCAAGAATGCTGATTGCGAATACAGCTATCGACAGAGTAAGTTTAAGCATGAATGGCGTAATAAGTATCTTATCACATCGGTGACCTATCGTCTTTCTAAGACTTATCAACCTAAACTCGATTATGGTAATATTCGTGCAGCATTGGCTGAACAAGGCATAGAGAATCCTACTGCAGCAGAACTTCGTCAGACAATTACTGACATCCGTAATGCGAAACTTCCTGACCCAAAGAAGATTGGTAATGCGGGTAGTTTCTTTATGAATCCTATCGTTCCAAAAGCTAAATACGAGGAGTTGGCAGCGCAATATGAACGGATGCCCCACTATACTATTGATGCTGACCATGAGAAGATTCCAGCTGGTTGGATGATTGAACAATGTGGTTGGAAGGGTAAGGCATTAGGTCCTGCAGGCGTTTACGATAAGCAGGCTTTGGTATTGGTGAACCTTGGTGGTGCAACAGGTGCTGACGTAGTCAGACTCTACCAGACGATTCAGCATGATGTGAAGGAGAAGTTTGGGATTAAGATACATCCGGAGGTGAATACCTTTCCAAATTAAAGCCTCCCCCGACCCCTCCGAAAGGAGAAAGCCTCCCCAGCCCCTCCAGAGGGAGGGGAGTGCTAAACAAACGAAGCCTCCCCAGCCCCTCCAGAGGGAGGGAGTGCTAAACAAAAGTAGCTACTTCTTTAGGTTGTGGTATGGTTTAATATTAAGACTTATCCTAACAACTGCGACATCCAACCATAAACACTCGCTATAAATAAGCTTTTAATTAAGAAATGCTTATAAAGCATCAAACCAACTTTTAAGAACATTCCCTTTGAAGCAAGAAAAACTCATAAACAACGAGCATTCCGTTAGGCACTCCCCTCCTTTGGAGGGGTTGGGGGAGGTCTTCACCTTCCTCGGCACTGGCACCTCCAATGGTGTTCCAGTACTTGGCTGTAGCTGCGATGTTTGTAAGAGTAAGGACCCACGCGACAACCGATTACGCACCTCTGCTTTATTGGAAACGGCAAAGACGCGTATTGTCATTGACAGCGGTCCTGACTTTCGCCAACAAATATTGCCACAACCTTTCCGTAAGATTGATGGCTTATTGATTACGCATATCCACTATGATCATGTAGGAGGGATTGATGACGTACGCCCTTATTGCGCCTTGGGGGATATAGAAGTGTATGCCAACGAAAACACTTGCAATGGTTTACGCCATAATTTCCCTTATTGTTTCACAGACAATCCCTATCCAGGAGTTCCAAAACTGAACCTTCATAGTATTCAACCGCATGTAAAGTTTACGATTGGTGACATCGAAGTGATGCCTATCTCTGTGATGCATGGCGGACTACCCATCCTTGGTTATCGCTTTGGGAAACTCGCTTATATAACAGATATGAAAACTATTAAGGATGAGGAACTCCCCTATCTTGAAGGTGTTGAGACACTGGTTGTAAACGCTTTGCGCTGGGAACGTGAGCACCACTCCCATCAGTTGATATCTGAAGCCATTGATTTCAGCCGAAAGATAGGAGCAAAACGCACTTATTTAACCCATCTCACCCATAAGATTGGCTTACATGAAGAAGCACAAAAACTCCTTCCAAATGATGTTTTCTTTGCCTACGATGGTTTGAAGATTCACGTTTAATCTTTGTCATATTAATGAACATATAACTACAAAACAAGTTTGTTTTTAGTTTCCTGTCACTTTTAACATTTAAGGTTATATCATTGTATGATAGCCTGTTAAGCATCTAAAAAGAGTGACAACAGTGACAGGAAACGTAAACTTTTATATCTTTTTTTCTCCCCTTACCCAAAACCCAAACCAGTAATTAGTGTGCCCCTGAGTAAGATATACCCAAAAGCAAAGAAATTTATTGACAAAACATCCGAAGAAAAGGTAGAAAAATGGGGCAAACATGAGACATTTTAACACCTATGTAAGTTGCTCGTTTTCAAACAGTTGTAAAGAGGCAATCCAAAAGGTGCTTAATAAGGGTTCAAAAGGGCGTTAGTAAGACCTCAAAAGGGCATCTTTTGCAAGTCAAAAGGGCGTTATTTGCAAGTGATTTGGTGGTCTCTAAAAAATCAATATGTGAAAAATTCGGACAAAAAGGATTCTTCAGAAGTTTGGATTAACAAGCTATGTCTTTTGTGTTTAGGATATTAGAAATATCCCATAGAGCAAATCTATGTTTCTTGCTGCAAATTTAGAGTTGCACTGTGTGCCTTATTATAACAGCTTTTTACCACTCCATATTTCAAAGAAGCAGAATTATACATATTGTGGGGGCATGAGATTTGGGTTAAAGGACATAAAAACAGCATTTTTCATTAGCATTTTTCAGATTTTATGAGTAACTTTGCCATGTGGCAGTGTATACCTGTTCGAACAATAGGGAAGTACACTTTTCAACACAAAAATAAGCAATAATAGAAATTACTGAATGAAAGAATTTATCATATCTGACGTCAAGGCGGAAACAGCCATCCTTGTGGGTCTTATTACAAAGGACCAGAACGAGGAGAAGACGAAGGAATATCTTGACGAATTAGAGTTCCTCGCTGATACTGCGGGTGCTATCACTGTGAAGCGATTCACACAAAGGGTGACAGGTCCAAGTGCTGTTACCTATGTCGGCAAGGGTAAACTTGAAGAGATAAGAGATTACATCAAGATGAAAGAAGACGAGGAGGAGCCTATCGGTATGGTCATCTTCGACGACGAATTGTCGGCAAAGCAGATGCGTAATATCGAACAGGAACTCGGTGTGAAGATATTAGACCGCACCTCTCTCATCCTCGACATCTTTGCAATGCGCGCCCAAACAGCCAATGCTAAGACACAGGTAGAGTTGGCACAGTATCGCTATATGCTCCCACGTCTGCAACGTCTGTGGACTCACTTGGAGCGTCAGGGTGGTGGTTCAGGCTCTGGTGGCGGTAAAGGTTCGGTAGGTTTGCGTGGTCCGGGTGAGACCCAGTTGGAGATGGACCGCCGTATCATCTTGCAGCGTATGACCCTTTGAAGCAAAGACTTGCTGAGATTGACAAGCAGAAGGTGACACAACGTAAGAACCGTGGGCGTATGATTCGTGTTGCCTTGGTGGGTTACACGAACGTGGGTAAGTCAACCACCATGAACCTTTTGGCTAAGAGCGAGGTATTTGCAGAGAACAAACTCTTCGCAACACTCGACACAACTGTGCGCAAGGTGGTTGTAGACAATCTTCCTTTCCTGTTAGCTGACACCGTTGGATTTATCCGTAAGTTGCCAACCGACTTGGTTGATTCGTTTAAGTCAACACTCGATGAGGTGCGTGAAGCCGACCTTCTCTTGCACGTTGTGGACATCTCACATCCTGACTTTGAGGAACAAATACAGGTAGTCAACCAGACTTTGTCCGAACTTGGTTGTGCTGATAAACCTTCAATGATTATCTTCAATAAGATTGATAACTATCATTGGGTGGAGAAAGAGGAAGACGACCTCACGCCAGCAACCAAAGAGAATATCACCTTGGACGAACTGAAGAAGACATGGATGGCTAAGGAGCATGACAACTGTCTCTTTATTTCAGCCAAGGAAAAGGAGAATATCGACGAGTTCAGAGAGGTGCTTTACAAGAAAGTACGCGAACTCCACGTGCAGAAGTATCCTTACAATGACTTCCTTTACAATATCGAAGAGGAATAAAGACTATTGGGCATATTTGCCTTATTGGGCTTATTTGCCCAATTAGGCTAATGGGGCTAATAAGCCTAATAAACCCAATAAAGCTAATAAGGCTAATAACAACAACTAAAAGAAAAGTTTATGCAATATCGTTCCCTTACCTTTGAAGAGATTGAGATACTCGAGAGCAATAGCTGCTGGGCAGAAGATTGGAGTCGAGTAGAGGTTGCGGAGGACGGATTTCAAGCGAAATTCTTCCACCGTGTCATGTTCTATGGTGACGTACAGTTGGGAAGTGTCCAGAAAGAAGTCGAGATAACAAAGGGCTTCGTCAAGCATTCTGGTATCAATGATGCTACCCTACGCAATGTGACCGTTGGTAACGACTGCCTGATTGAGAAGGTGGGGAATTATATTAATAACTATACCATCGGTGATGACTGCCTCATCTCTAACATCTCTGTCATGGAGACTACGGAGGGTGCTACTTATGGAGAAGGCAATCTTATCTCTGTTCTTAATGAGGTTGGTGATGGAAACGTAATCTTCTTCCACGACCTTAATAGCCAGTTTGCAGCCTTTATGGTGAAACATTTCAACGACAAAGACCTTAAGAATGCTATCCGAAGATTAGTGAAAGAGGAGATTGCTCGTACCAATCCTGAACGTGGAACGATTGGCAACAATGTGAAGATTGTCAACACAAGGGAGATTACCAACACGGTTATTCAGGACGATTGTGAGATTTCTGGTGCAAGTCGTTTGAGTGATTGTACCATTCTCAGCTCTGAATATGCCAGCGTTTACATCGGTACAGGTGTCATCTGCGAGAACTCTATCATATCAGATGGATCAAGTATCGTGAACAGTGTGAAAATGCAAGACTGCTTCGTGGGTGAAGCTTGTCAGATAAGCAATGGCTTCACAGCCTCACAGAGTGTCTTCTTTGCCAATTCCTTTATGTCAAACGGTGAGGCCTGCGCTGCCTTCTGCGGCCCGTTCTGTGCCTCTCACCATAAGAGTTCGCTGCTTATCGGTGGTATGTTCTCTTTCTATAATGCTGGTTCGGGAACCAACTTCTCTAACCATGCTTACAAGATGGGACCAATGCACTGGGGCATCTTGGAGCGTGGAACGAAGACAGCCAGTGGTAGTTATCTGCTCATGCCAGCAACGATCGGTACGTTCTCCGTATGTTTCGGTAAGCTGATGCACCACCCTAACACGACTACCCTACCCTTCTCTTACCTCATTGCAGAGGCTGATAAGATGTATCTCGTGCCCGGTCGTAACATCACAACGGTTGGTCTTTATCGTGATATACGCAAGTGGCCAAAGCGTGATATGCGTCCACAGCAGACACAGAAGAGTATTGTCAACTTCGATTGGCTATCACCTTACTCTGTTGGAGAGATTCTGCAGGGAAAGAAGATACTTGAGAATCTGCGACAGGCAAGTGGTGACAATGTTTCATCTTATAACTATCATGAATACGTTATCAATGCTACCAGTCTGCGAAAAGGTATCAAATATTATGACATTGCACTGCGCATCTACATGGGAGCGGTACTGAAACGTGCACACAAATGGGGCTTCTTTGGTAAGCCACAGACCGAAGTAGGACTCGGGCGATGGGACGACCTCTCTGGTCTTCTGCTCCCTGTATCAGAAGAGCGACGCCTCATAGAGGATATCAAGAGCGGTAGTCTTGAAACGATAGAAGAAGTAGTTAACCGCTTCAGAGAGATTAACGAGAACTATCGTATCTATCAATGGGCATGGACCTATCGCATGATTTAGAATACTACGGCATTAATGAGATTTCTCCCGAGGACGATGCACGCATCAAACAGGATTATATCGAGGCACGCCGTGCATGGATTGCAGAGATTAAAAAGGATGCCGAAAAGGAGTTTGAGATGGGCGATGTAGACAGAGAGGTCTTTGAATCGTTCGTTAATAGCCTTGATCATGAGGTTGATTTTGAGAATTAATCATTACATTCTCTACCCAATTATAACAATAAACAAATACTGATTGTATGAAAAAACATTTCCTTAACAGTACCCTTATGCAGGGGCTAAGCTTAGGACTATTGTTCCTATTTGCATCTGTGACGGCTTATGCGCAGCGCTACAGCTATGAGAGCATACCGAATGACCCGATGCAGACACGTATCTACACACTGAAAAACGGTCTGAAAATCTATCTTTCTGTCAACAAAGAGAAGCCACGTGTACAGACATATATCGCTGTGCGCACAGGTTCTCGCAATGACCCAAAGGAGACAACAGGTCTTGCACACTACTTAGAGCACCTTATGTTTAAGGGTACAACCCACTTTGGTTCGTCTAATGTAGAGGCTGAACGCCCTTACCTCGACTCTATCGAGGCTCGTTTCGAGCAGTATCGTCGTATCACTGACCCAGCTGCACGCAAGCAATGGTACCACCAGATTGACTCTATCTCACAACTTGCAGCTCGTTATAACATTCCAAACGAGTATGACAAGATGATGACAGCCATCGGTAGTGAGGGTACAAACGCTTATACTTCTAATGACGTAACTTGCTATGTAGAGAATATTCCATCTAACGAGATGGATACTTGGGCAAGAGTTCAGGGTGATCGTTTCCAGAACATGGTTATCCGTGGCTTCCACACAGAGTTGGAGGCGGTGTATGAGGAGTATAACATCGGTCTTTCAAGCGACTGGCGTAAAGTCTATGCAGCCCTCTTTGCAAAGCTCTTCCCTACCCACCCATACGGCACACAGACCACTATTGGACTTGGTGAGCACCTGAAGAATCCTTCAATCACCAACATCAAGAACTATTTTAACAAATACTACGTACCAAACAACATCGCTATCTGTCTTTCAGGCGACCTCGACCCAGACAAGACAGTAGCTTCTATTGAGAAGTATTTTGGCGATTGGAAGCCAAGTGCACACATCGACGTACCACAGTTCCCAGCTCAACCAGCCCTCACAGCACCCGTTGATACGACTGTTGTTGGTAAGGAAGCTCCTATGCTCTTCATGGGTTGGCGTGCAGACGCAAGTAAGTCTTTGCAATTAGATACATTAGAAGTTATAGCACAACTCTTGTCTAACGGACAAGCAGGACTCTTCGACCTCGACCTCAGCCAGAAGCTGAAGGTACAGGAGGTTAGCGCAGGTATCGCAGATATGGACGAATATTCGGTATTCTATGTCTATGGACAGCCAAAGAGTGGACAGACTTTACAGGAGGTACGCAGCCTTGCTTTGTCTGAAATTGAGAAACTCAAGAAGGGTAACTTCTCTGATGATCTCTTGCCATCTATCGTTAACAACTACAAGCGTTACTATTATACGCAGTTAGATAACAACCAGTTCCGTGCAAAGCAGTATGTGGATGCCTTCATCAACCACAAAGACTGGAAGCAGGAGGTGGATAAACTCAATCGTATTTCAAAGTTAACAAAGGCTGAGATAGTAAAGTTTGCTAATCAATTCTTCCGTAACGACTTCGCTTGTGTCTACAAGGAGCAGGGCAACGATACTACTATTAAGAAGGTTGAGAAGCCTACTATCACTCCAATCCCAACCAACAACGACAAGCAGAGTGACTTCCTCAAGGAGATTGTAAACACCAAAACAACTCCTATCCAGCCACAGTTTGTTAACTACAAGCGCGACCTTACCAAGGCAACAACACAGAAGGGTCTTCCTGTTCTCTATAAGCAGGACAAAACAAACGACCTCTTTACACTTTGCTTCGTAGTTCCTTACGGTGACGAACATAACCCAATGCTCAGCTATGCAGCTGGTTATCTTGATTACTTAGGTACCAATAAGCTCAGTAACGAGCAGATTAAGCAGCAGTTCTATAAGTTAGCTTGCGACTATAGCATCTCTGAAAGAAACGAAGTTTCATACATTACGTTAAGTGGTCTCAACTCTAACCTGCCTCAGGCACTTGCTCTGTTGAACAACTTACTCAGTAATGCAAAGATTGACAAGGAGGCTTACGACCTCTATGTAGAGCAGATTCTAAAGTCACGCAGCGATAACAAAGCCAACCAGAAGGCTAACTTCGCTGCCCTCAGAAACTATGCTACCTACGGAAAGTACAACCCTACGCGCAACATTCCAAGTGAACAGGAGTTGAAGGCAATCAACCCACAGGTACTGCTCAACCTTTTGAAGAACTTGAAGAACTACAAGTTGACAGTGCTTTACTACGGTCCTTCAAGCCTGAAAGAGGTTGACCAGCTTGTCAGCAAGACTATCCAGACACCAAAGAAGTTCGCTGCAGTGCCTACTATCAAGCGTTATACCGAGGAGACAACACCTAAGAACGAGGTTCTCATTGCACCTTACGATGCAAAGAATATCTATATGGTTCAACTCCACAATCAGAACCAAAAGTGGTCTGCCGACCGTGCCCCTATCATCGCCCTCTTCAATGAATACTTCGGAGGTGGTATGAATGCCATCGTCTTCCAAGAGTTACGTGAGGCACGTGGTTTGGCTTATTCAGCTTCAGCTGTCTATGCATCTCCTTATCGTTTAGGAGGTAATGAGAGCTTCTACACCTACATCATCACACAAAACGATAAGATGATGGACTGTGTGAGAGAGTTCAATAAGCTTCTCAACAACGTACCTGTACGCCAGAGTGGCTTTGACCTTGCCAAGCAAAGTTTGATGAAGAGCCTTGCTTCTGCTCGTACAACTAAGTACTCTATCCTCACCTCTTATCTTGCAGCACAGCGTTTAGGTCTTGACTGCTCATTGAGTGAAAAGATTTACAACGCTCTTCCAAGTCTGCAACTGCAGGATGTTATTAACTTCGAGAAGGAGTATATTGCTAACAAGACCTTCAAGTATATCATCCTTGGTAACGAGAAAGAACTTGACCTCAAGGCATTAGAAAAGATTGCACCTGTCAAGAGAGTGACAACAGAAGAAATCTTCGGCTATTAATAAACAGTAAGAAAAGAATACAAAAACATATTATAAACAAATAGAAAAAACCCTGTCTGCCCTACCGATAAAGGGCAGACAGGTAAACAAAACATTATGGCAGAATTCAAGTATGCACCAATGTTCCAATTGGGCAAAGATGACACCGAGTATCGTCTGGTATCAAAGGAAGGTATCAGCGTTGGTGAGTTTGAAGGTAAAGAGATTCTGAAGGTAAGCAAAGAAGCACTTACTTTATTAGCACAGGAGGCTTTCCACGATTGTGAGTTCATGCTCCGTCGCGCACACAACGAGCAAGTTGCAAAGATTCTGACCGACCCAGAGGCATCAGAAAACGACAAGTATGTGGCACTCCAGTTCCTCCGCAATGCAGAGACAGCTGTGAAGGGTGTACTGCCTTTCTGCCAGGACACGGGTACTGCTATCATTCACGGTGAGAAGGGTCAGCAGGTATGGACTGGTTTCGAGGACGAGGAGGCACTCTCTCGTGGTGTGTTCAACACCTTTACAGAGGAGAATCTCCGCTACTCACAGAACGCTCCGCTCAATATGTACGATGAGGTGAATACCAAGTGTAACCTCCCTGCACAGATTGACATCGAGGCTGTTGAGGGCGCAGAATATCGTTTCGTAATGGTAGCAAAGGGTGGTGGCTCTGCTAATAAGACCTACTTCTACCCAATGACCAAAGCTACTATACAGAATGAGGGTACGCTCATTCCTTTCCTCGTTGAGAAAATGAAGAGCCTCGGTACTGCTGCTTGTCCTCCTTATCACATCTGTTTCGTGATTGGTGGTACTTCTGCAGAGAAGAACCTCCTCACCGTTAAGCTCGGAAGTATCAAGTATTACGACAATCTTCTACTACTGGCGACGAGACAGGACGTGCTTTCCGCGACATCGACCTCGAGAAGAAGATTCTCAAAGAGGCTTACAAGATTGGTCTCGGTGCACAGTTTGGTGGTAAGTATCTTGCTCACGACATCCGCATCATCCGTCTGCCACGTCACGGTGCAAGCTGCCCTATCGGTATGGGTGTAAGCTGTTCTGCAGACCGTAACATCAAAGCGAAGATCAATAAGGACGGTATTTGGTTGGAGAAGATGGACACCAACCCAAGCGAGTTGATTCCAGAGGAATATCGCAAGCCGGGAGAAGGTGCGAAGGGCATAGAAATCGACCTCGACAAGGGTATGGATGCTGTTCGTGCTGAACTGACAAAGTATCCTGTTTCAACACGTGTTAACCTCAAGGGTACTATCATCGTGGCACGTGACATTGCTCACGCTAAGCTCAAAGCACGTTTGGATGCTGGCGAGGAATTGCCTGATTACATCAAGAATTACCCTGTCCTCTATGCAGGACCAGCCAAGACTCCAGAGGGCTACCCATGTGGTTCAATGGGACCTACCACTGCCAACCGTATGGACCCATACGTTGACGAGTTCCAGGAGCATGGTGGTTCACTCGTGATGATTGCTAAGGGTAACCGTACACAGGCTGTGACAGATGCCTGCCAGAAGCATGGTGGTTTCTACCTCGGTACTATCGGTGGTGTAGCTGCCGTTCTCTCACAGAGCAGCATCAAGAGTATCGAGTGCGTAGAGTATCCAGAATTGGGTATGGAAGCTGTTTGGAAGATTACCGTTGAGGACTTCCCTGCCTTCATCCTTGTTGACGATAAGGGTCATGACTTCTTCAAAGAGCTGAAGCCTTGGACGGGCTGCAGCTGCGAGAAGTAATCTCACCCAGCACATAAATCAGCTATACCAACGATATTCTTAATCGTAAATCGTAGGAAAGGATATGCCTTTTCCTAACGAAACATTGGTATAGCCTCATCTTACAAAGCGGTATAAGACAAACTTTTGCGATGTCTTTATACCGCTTTTTTCGTTTGCTTCTTTTCTAAAAACAAAGCCTCACTGGTTGTGAAAAATATTGACACAAAAGCCTTAGAAAACTCCCTAAAAAAGCCCCCAAACGCCTCTTTCCGACACCTCTGTAACCCACAGAGAATCAAATACTTGCAAAATGCGAAACCAAAAGGTGCTTAATTGGACTCCAAAAGGGCGTTAGTAACACTCCAATTAACGCCCTTTTGAAAGCTAAAAGGGCATCTTTTAGAAGCCAAAAGAGCATCAATAAAAAAACATGTTGTGAATTTATCTTACATTATTCGAAGAAGATGTAGTGAACTATCATCATGTTTTATTTATGGATTAAACCCCAAAGGCGGCTATTAGAGACATTTGAAAATGTCACATATCTCATTAGATAAAGAAATGATATGCAGATTAGCATTCGACTATTGCCTGAATAGCTTATTTTTTACGAAAATGAAAGCAGATTTTTCTCATGACCCATCAGGCTTTATGACTCTATAATGAATCATGTGGGTAATTCGTCATAGACCTAAAAATATTGTCGGAAAGTATAGCCTCCAACTAAACACAACTCCAGAATGATCTTTGTTTTAATACGCTTCACACACATTAAATCCCTATCCTTCTTCATACAGCAATGGTGTTAACCCTACGCACATGTAGTGCATACCATCCGCACCACATGTGCTAAGCACCCGCACCAAACCGGTGGAATATCAACACAAGAACCATACAATGCGTTATAGAGCCAGCTTTATTTATCCCTGAAATCACATAAGTATTAAGCGACAAAACATACAACTATTACTGATTATTTACAAGTTACATAAACTGATACTTACAAATTCAGGTAAATAAGGTCATCTCGAGGCATTTCGTCACAATATTACAGTTATAAGTTCTTGATATTCAATTTAATTTTTCCTTAATGCAGTATTAAAAACAACAATAACGACAGTATGAATGACTATTTGAAAGTCATTTTTGCCCTTATTTGTACATAATTCGATTGAAAAATCACTTTATTCTCCAAAAAACGAAATAAATTTCATAACTTTGCCAAGAATTGTCAAGACAACGATAAATAATATGATGTTTGTAGAAAAAATAAAAGAGCTTCGTGTGCAATCACAAATGCCACAGCGAAAACTTGCTGCTGCACTTGATATTGACACTGCTACATACTGTAAAATTGAGAAAGGAGAACGAAAGGCCAGAAGAGATCAAGTAGCTATTCTCTCTCAGATTTTTAACATTGAAGAAAGTTCTCTGCTGACATTGTGGTTAGCGGACAAGGTGACAGATATGGTAGCTTCTGAACAGGAAGTAGCCCCAAATGCTTTGTCAATTGCAGCAAAAAAATTAAGCAGAGTATATAATGGCAAAGAAAAAGATATATTCAGATATAGAATTCCCAACGGAAATCGTTGCTGAGAGCAAATCGGCGTATGGATTAAAAACATACATTAGTTTGTTTAGTAGCGCAGGCGTAGGATGTTATGGCTTCAAGCAAGAAGGCTATTACTGTATTGCAACGGTAGAATTACTTGAACGAAGATTGAATGTTCAGAAATACAACAACAAGTGTGCATACAACAGTGGCTATATCTGTGGTGATATGACAGAGCAAAGCACAAAAGATAAGATTTTTCGTGAGCTTGATATATGGAAGCATGGTTTTGGCGTGGATGATTTGGATGTGTTGATTGCAACGCCTCCTTGTCAAGGCATGTCTGTGGCCAATCACAAGAAAAAGGATGAGCTAAAGAGGAATTCTTTGGTTGTTGAGTCTATATCGATGGTTAAATCCATTACCCCCAAATTCTTCATATTCGAGAATGTTAGGGCATTTCTCACATCAGTATGTACTGACCTGGACGGTAATGACAAGTCAATTCGAGAAGCCATTGAAACGAATCTTTCAGGCTTATATAATATATCCTACAATGTTCTCAATTTCAAGGATTACGGAAATCCGTCAAGTAGAACCCGAACACTTGTTATTGGTGTACGCAAGGACTTAAAAGAGATTACTCCATACGACGTGTTCCCCGACAAGCAGCCAGAGCAAACGCTCCGACAAGTTATCGGTGACATGCCCTCGCTACAAACTATGGGCGAGATATGTCCTGATGACATCTATCATAATTTCAGGAAATATGCTCCACGCATGGAAGCATGGATTTCTGAGATTAAAGAGGGACAGTCCGCTTTCGACAATACAGAAATTTCACGTATTCCTCACACAGTCAAAGATGGTGTGATTGTTTACAATGCACAAAAAAATGGCGATAAATACACTCGCCAATACTGGGACAAGGTTGCACCATGCATTCACACTCGCAATGACATCATGGCGAGTCAAAACACCGTGCATCCTGTTGATAATCGTGTATTCAGTATTCGTGAGGTTATGCGTATGATGTCAGTTCCGCCAACTTTCAAATGGTCGGAGCAAAGTCTTGAAGAATTGAATGCACTATCAGTGAAAGAAAAAGAAGCCTATCTTAAGAAAGAAGAAATAAATATTCGTCAGACCTTAGGCGAAGCAGTGCCTACAATTATTTAAGCAGATAGCCCATAAAGTCAGAAAAGTATTGTGTCGTTCCACTCTTTCAGAGCAGGACATAAAGAACCTGATAGAGAAAAGAAATCTTACAGACGCTGCAAAACTGATTGAGTTCATAAAGAAATCAACGACACACACTTTTGCGGAACTTTCAAAGATTGCCGAGCTTGCCAACGCACAGCACGACAACAATGCTGCATACTACACACGTCAAGATTTGTGCTTTACCATTGTCAGTTCGCTTCCTATCCCGAAAGGACAGACAACAGTAAACATCCTTGAACCTTCTATCGGTGTCGGCAATTTTCTTCCCACTCTGATAAGAAAGTACGAGTCAGCCACAGAGGTAAATATTGACGTGGTGGATATTGATGCCAATAGCATTGCCATACTGAAAGAACTTGTGCAGAAGATTTATGTGCCAGCCAATGTGCATATCACTTATATCAACGACGATTTTCTCTTACATCAGTTCGATAAGAAATATGATGTCGTAGTCGGCAATCCGCCATATATGAAACTGACAAAAAAGAAAAAAATGCTGGCTCAATACAAAGCGGAGGCATACAACAAGAACACAAACAATATTTTCGCTTTCTTCATAGAAAAAGCAATTAAGATAGGAAAGTTTATTTCGCTTATTGTACCCAAAAGTCTTATAAATGCTCCTGAGTTCAACGACACAAGAGAACTTATAGGACAAAATGCGATTCGCAGAATTATTGATTTCGGTGAGAAAGGTTTTAAGGGCGTAAAGATTGAAACGATTTGCTTACAAATAGATACTGTTGCGAAGCAGTCTGATACTATTGTTGAATCATATATCACAGACGAGGTTGAATGTCATCCGCAGAGCTATATCACATCCTCAGAATATCCTTATTGGCTGATTTATCGTAATGCTGAATTCGATAAGGTTGCGGACAGACTTACATTTAACGTGTTTAAGTCGTACCGCGACCGAACTATCACGAAAGCAATCACTAAGCCAACAGGCAGAATACGAGTGTTGAAATCACGTAATATCGGAGATAACACTATCATAGATATTCCCGATTATGATAGTTACATTGACGATGTGAATAATCTTGATGTCGCTAAATATCTCAATCAGACGGAATGCGTGTTGTTGCCAAACCTCACATACAACCCACGCGCATGTTTCATGCCTAAAGGGTGTATAGCTGACGGCTCTGTGGCAATTCTAACTCCTAATGAGAATGAGACAATAACAGAGCAAGATTTAGCGTTCTATGCTACGGAGCTGTTCTCCCACTTCTATGCGATAGCTCGCAATCGTGGTTCACGCTCGCTTAATATAGATAACAATTCAGTTTATTTCTTCGGAAAACTAAAACATACTATACTATGAGAGTAGACGAAAAGTACATACAGCAGTTTGTGGATGCTCACAACTATGATATCAGAGAGACGCACAATGCGCGTTTCAGTGACCAAAAGTGTATTCCTGATGTTGTCAACGCAGTGGCAGAGTGTGTGTTGGAGTACACACAGGGAAGCCATGAGGTAGAATTTAGCAAGAATGACATTTGGCATTCTGACTATTCACGCCAGTTATTAGAGGAAAGCTTCACGAAACCTGACACAGAGAATGTCGCAATGCAGTCTGAGTACGATAAGTTCTTGCTCAGCCCCTGAAGATGTTTGCCGCTGCTGGGGTCATCATTGAACGAAAAGATGGCAATCAAAATATATATCACATTGAGGATGAAAAGGTTTTAGACTTTGTGTCTACAAGAGAGAAAAACGCCCTCATCTTCCTTGACATCTATCTTACAAAGGTAATGCGTGATAGTGGATATTACAAGTTCTTTGAGGCGTTCTTCCAAAATCAGGACAAGATTTCATTCAACTACTTGCGTGATGCCTTGGTGTCTTTGTTCAAAGATAATACTCCGATAAGAGGAGACTATGAGCCACCACGCATTTACAACAAGATTATCAATATCTTGGCTTTCCGTCGTAGGAAGAAAGGCAGTGTGAGAGGCAATCTGAGCGATTCGATTATTACAATCGATGAAATCCGCTACAATAGGCTGAATTGGCGTGATATAGCCAAGCCAAAGGAAATGTCACGACAAGAGTATGCAAAGGCAATCGGAGAGCAGGTCGGCAATAGCCAAGGTTATTATAATCGTGCTGTTGAACAGGCAAAACGCTTCGTAAGGAGTCTTGAAGAATTTAGTGAGGTGCATCGTTATCCTGCTTATGCAGCAACGGACGCTCACCATATATTTATGAAAAGCGAATACCCTGAACTTGCAGATATGCCCGAGAATATCATTGCGCTTACTGGTACGGAACACTACTCGTATGCCCATCCAAACCGTAATACTCAGCGTATTGATCCAAACTATCAGATGATATGTTTGATAAGCAAGTTGGATTCAATCGAGCGTAACTTCCAAGAGGGACGCGACGATTACTCATTGGCAGATTTCTCAAAGGTTCTCAATGAGGGGCTAGGTACAGACAAGTTCAACGCACAAATGGGCTTTGAATTGATAAAGGCAAGTTTGTTGAGCTACTTGCGCCCAGTAATATAGGGATATTCAGAACTTTCCTAACTAATTGTTTGTCAGTGTAATATATTATTTCGGCTTATATGACAAAAAGAGACCTGAAATCTCTTGTAATCCTTTTCCTTACTATAGTTTTGGGCAAAAACTTTTCGATGACAAAAAATCTGCTTTCATTGCGGTTCTCAATGCACTATTAAAAAGGGTAAGGAGAATGGTTATCAGCGTTGGTTTTGCAAAGACTGTAAACGCTATTTTATAGGACGTCGTCGCTTAAAAAAGGAAGATGTTAATTCTGCATATTCCTTAGGGAATCTGACTGTATAAGACATGTTGTGAATTTTACATTGTTCACGAAAGCTATAAACACAACTACTATCCCCCTCACATAATACGCAGCAAATTATTGAGCCAAATAGTTGCACCGTATTGAATATTATTATATATTTGCGATATCTTAATCAATGAGACCTATAAAGGAAAGAGACTAATGCACAGTGGATTATCTCTAAACACGTTAATCAAAATTAATGATTATGAAATTATACGCTTTCTGTATCACATTCATGTTGTCACTGCTTAGTTGCTTTGGACAAGAGACACGTATCATTGAACCGAGCATACTCGAAATCAGTTATCATACAAAGTATCTTAACAGTTATGATGACTATGCGCTTAGGATAGGGAAAAATGTAAGTGAATACTTTAGCTATCATACTTTGCGCTTCGATTCCTTAGGAAGCAACCCTGAAACAGCTGAAGCAGTAATTAACGAATGGATAGAAAGACTCGAAAGTAAGAATCAAACTACTAAGGTAGAAAGTCCTAATAGTGGTGATTATCTTTACAGAAATCTTGAAGAAGGAAAAATGACAACCTACACACAGGTCTGGGACTCTCATTATAAGATAACAGAGGACATACCCACACCGGAATGGGTTATTCACGAAGACGTACACGAAATGTCATAGGCTTTAATTGCACGATGGCTACCACACATTTCCGTGGACGAGACTGGAAGGTGTGGTTTAGTGAGGAGATTCCTTTACCGCTCGGTCCGTGGAAATTAGGTGGACTACCCGGTTTAATCTTAGCTGCACATTGCGATGGCTTTTTAGACATAATTGCAAGTAACATTAAAAGAGAACAGTTGTCACCTGTCAAGTTTTATAATTTCTGGGAGAAAAAGTATAAGGATATAGACCGACTCTCTTATTTAAAAAAGGCTTCAGACCCTACAATCTACCCAAAGAATACAACCATGACTCCCAAAATGGAGTTAGAATAAGATATTACTAATGAAGAAATATATTACCTTATGTTTGCTTATCCTACTTGTACAGTCAATAAGTGCACAGAGGATAGTGGAAGGTGTCGTTACTGACGTAGGAGGACACCCTGTGTCTGCAGCTATTATCAAGACTGTAGATGCAACCACAAAAAAGACATTACATTTCTGTCAGACAGATACTAAGGGGAAGTTTACCATTACAGCACAAGAAGGTAATATCCTATCTATTTCAGCAATAAGCTATAAAAAGCAGGAACTAAAGGTTACAATGGATATGCCTGCACAGCATATCACATTAGAGGAAGATACGAAAACGTTATCGGAGATAACTGTAAAGGCAAAGCCAATTAAGATAAAAGGCGATACGATTCAATATCTACTCACTACCTATAAGAAAGCTGGAGACCGAACATTAGCTGATGTTCTTGCGCGTGTCCCGGGCTTTGATGTGAATAAAGAGAATGGCGAGATACAATACGAGGGAAAGTCTATCAGCAACTTCTATATAGAAGGTATGAATCTGATGGGAGGGAAATATGGCTTTGGCAACAAAGTCACTGCCCCAAGAGGATGTAGCAACAGTAGAAGTAATGAAGCATCATCAACCTATCCGTGTGTTAGATGATTTTACTTATTCTGACGATAATGCTATCAATATTAAGATGAAACAAGGGGCTAAGGCACGCTGGATGACGACCTATAGCGGTGGCATAGGACTAAAGAGTCATGGAGGATTGTGGAATTATGAAACCTTTGCCATGCGCCTGAAGCCTTCTTTTCAGACAATTCTTACTTATAAGACAAATAATATAGGTAAGAATATAAGGAGAGAGACGGACAAACTTTTAAGTTTTGATGAGCTACAAAGTCCTTTGTCAGCTATGCTCACCCTTCCTTCTCCATCGCCTTTATTGCTCAAAGGACGTTCATTATTTAACCGCTCACATGCTGTTAGTTTGAATGCACTACAGCGTATAGACGAAAATTCTCAAGTAAGCGTGCAGATTACGTTTACCAATGACCGTAATGAGGCTACCTCTTTGCGCCATTCAGACTTTTATACAAATAGCGGTATAAAGACAATAGAAAACAGAAAACAGTATTTGGAGAAAAGTAACGACCTCTTTGCAAAGATAAAATACGAGAATAACGCTAAAAACCACTATCTTAAAAATGAGCTTTCTGGTGACTTTTCTTGGAACAAACAATGGCTGAATGAACAGGGGACTCATCCTCATAAGATGATGGGTAATCTTCCGATTTATACATTAAAAGATAATTTCAGTATCATGAAGAAGTATGGAAAACGCCTTATTACCCTACAATCAAAGAATATAATGGATGTACGTCCGCAACAACTATATGTCGATTCGCTGGTGCAGTCTATTAATCAACATTACTATGAAACGAATACGGACGTAAGAGGAAGTCTTAGAATAGGTAAATTTATTCTATCAGGACAAATAGGAGTAAATGCAGGAGAACACCGTTTTACTTCTGATTTAGTGGGAGTTCCAGATAGTATCGGACTGCTAATGGGTAAAAGCAGCTTTACATTTGCAAGGTTCTATGCCAATCCGAGCATTGAATATATGGTGAAGGACTTTGATTTCACATTATATGGCGATATGTCGTACAACCATTATAAGTATAGTTTAGATAATGGTCAGTCTAAATTCTTACTATCTCCTAACCTCCATATCAGATGGAAAGCTACAGCATCATGGACTTTCTCGGCTGATGCATCTATTAATACAATGCAGATAAATGCTGCCCAATTTTATCCAACTTTGGTACTGCAAGATTATCAATATATGAATAAAGGTCTGGCAGACTATAACCTAAACAAAGAGAAAAGCGTAGGAATAGGAGTTGTTTATAGCGATGCGCTGAAAGGAACCTCTATACGATTACGCATAACAAGATCGTTTGGCACCTCTCCTTATACATCAACCCAAGATTTTGTGGGCAACTATATCGTAGAATCACTGACACAAGGAGACACGAAGTACAATAGCTGGAATATGTTTCTAATGGGTTCACAAGGCATAGGCTTTTTAAAAGGAAAGCTAAATGTAAAGGCTTTATATAATGCCATGAATAGTTATATGGTTCAGAATAGCCAACAAATGCCTTACGACACAAAGAACTTAAAAATAACCTCTAACCTTGATATTGGTTTAATAAAGGGTGTTGATTTAGCTTATAAACTTACTTATGGCTTTCACCAGATGAAGATGCCTGCTTTCGGGAAAACGTCTAATCTAAATAGTTGGAAGCATGAGGGAAGCCTTAGAATACCTCTTTGTAAGGTTTTAAGTTTGGAAACTTTGACGGAATACTATCATAACGAGATAGCACAAAAGAAGTTTAAGGATATGTTCTTTCAAGACTTCACTTTGATATTTAAAGCCAAACACTTTGACTTAAGTCTTGCTTGGAACAATGTCTTTAATAATAAAAGCTATAGCTATGGGCTTAACAATACGCTTTCAAGTAGCTTTAGTAATCAAGACATTAGAGGAAGAGAGCTGATGCTTAGTTTCTATTATAAACCTTGATAATGAAGTTGATTGATACTACATAAATAAATTTAAAACAAGTTGAGATATGATAGACATCATTATAACACTACTGATGAGCTTACCGCTGATTGTTCTCGGAAGTACTATCGGACCAGATTCTGCTATCAATTTTGGGTCAAGAATACCGAAAGCGAAACTTAAAAGCGAGGAAGGACTTAAACGATTGAGGAGAATAAAGATAGCACTCATATTGGCAGGTAGCATCATCCTTGTCGGTGGTTTCGCTTGTCTTGCCTTTCATTGGGAAGATTATCAACTTGTCGTTATACTCGTCCCCGAAATAGTAGCTATCGTTTACATGCTGTTACAGCTGTACAAGATAGAGAAGAAGGGGAAGAGCTTGCTCGTACTCATGCTCTCTATCATTGTGATATTAGGTATGATACCCCTCATCGGGACCCTCCCAATCACAGGCACCGACAATAATACGACAATTAGAAATGACACGTTGTTTATTGAAGGGTTATACGCTAAGGAAATACCGATAGCAAGTATTACACAAGTAGACGGCAACGCAACGGTGCCAGACATAAAGATGAGAACAAACGGAATGTCACTTGGCGAGAATAATGTGGGGCATTTCCAGACAAAAGAAGGGGAGAATGTGCTATTATACTTACATTCAGACGATACGAATGTGACACATATCAAGACAAAAAACAACGAAGACATCTACATTAACTTCAAAGATTCAGCCCTGTCGGTTGACTTCCCTAATAAGTTGAAAGCCGCATATCGTCGACCAGCCAAAGGCAAGTAATGCCGTTACCTAAAATTCTCTGATGAGAAAGTATTCAGCGATTTAGAGCCTCTAACAGTAGGGGTTCTATCAGCTTTCACAGCCATAATGGTTTGTGAAAGTTGTCCTTGTACAATCATAATAAAGTGTAAATGCGTTAAACCTCTTATTTCCTGCATCTATTACAGTGTTTTTTAGTATCTTTGCAGAATAAATCCTTGCCAAAAGGTAATGGACAGAAGTATCAATTGACAATAATAAATCATACAGAGATAATCATGTTAATAGACTACAAGAAGGTAAACATATATCAAGATGAACGCTTAATTCTGAAAGATGTTGACTTTCAGGCAGAAACAGGAGAGTTTATCTATCTCATCGGCCGTGTTGGTTCGGGCAAGAGTTCGCTATTGAAAACCATCTATGGCGAATTAGATATTGACAGCGAAGATGCTGAAAGGCTGTTGTTCTCGACGAGAGTATGCCTAACATTAAGCGTAGTCGTATCCCTGCACTCCGCAAACAGATGGGTATTATCTTCCAAGATTTCCAACTCTTGCATGACCGCTCTGTAGCAAAGAACCTCAAATTTGTCTTGCAGGCAACAGGTTGGACCAGCAAACAGAAGATTGAACGACGCATTGAAGAAGTGTTGGCACAGGTGGGTATGACCGACAAGAAGAATAAGATGCCAAGTGAACTCTCTGGTGGTGAACAGCAGCGTATTGCCATTGCACGCGCCTTGCTGAACACTCCTAAGATTATTATTGCCGATGAGCCTACGGGTAATCTTGACCCAGAGACGGCTGCAAACATCGTTAGCATCCTCAAAGACTCATGCCAAGCAGGCACAACAGTTATCATGTCTACCCATAACATCAACCTCATTGACCAGTTCCCTGGTAAGGTTTATCGCTGTCATGAGGGCAAGCTTCACCAACTCACCGACAAGAAAGAAGTTTGCGAATTAGCAGAGGAGACGGCTCCAGTAGAGACGATTGACGAGCCAGAACAAAACGATTAAGCGCATAGAACTCAGCATAAATCCACATTTAGAAAGATTGAAGATGATGAAAGTAATGAAATTTGGAGGTACATCCGTTGGTTCACCAGAACGTATGAAGGGTGTAGCTTCCCTTGATAACAAAGTCAGGAGAACCTACATTTATCGTGCTCTCCGCAATGAGTGGAACGACAAACACACTGATAGAAATATCTGATTACCTCTATCGCAAGAATCCAGAGGGAGCAAACGAACTTATCAACAACCTCGAACAGAAATATCTTGGGCACGTTGAGGAACTTTACTCTACTGAGGAATACAAGCAGAAGACACGCCAGTTCTTGACTGAAGAGTTCAACTACTTGCGCACCTTCACAAAGGATTTGTTCACTTCGTTTGAGGAGAAGAGCATCGTTGCACAGGGTGAGGTACTCTCAACCAACATGGTTGTAAACTATCTGCAGGAGCAGGGAATCAAAGCTACATTACTTTCTGCACTCGACTTCATGCGCACTGACAAGAATGCGGAGCCAGACAGTCAGTATATCAAAGAGCATCTGACAGCGATCATGGATGAGAACCAGGGTTATCAGATCTATATCACACAGGGCTTCATCTGCCGTAATGCCTATGGCGAGGTAGACAACTTGCAGCGTGGTGGTTCTGACTATACCGCTTCACTTGTGGGTGCTGCTATCAACGCAGAGGAGATTCAGATATGGACAGATATCGACGGAATGCACAACAATGACCCACGTGTCGTTGAGAAGACAGAGGCTGTACGCCAGCTGAACTTTGAAGAAGCATCGGAGTTGGCTTACTTCGGTGCGAAGATTCTCCACCCTACTTGCGTTCAACCAGCTAAGTATGCCGGTATTCCTGTTCGTCTAAAGAACACGATGGACCCAGATGCAGAGGGAACAATCATCGACAACACATTGGTGAGAAGAAAGATTAAGGCTGTTGCAGCTAAAGACAATATCACTGCTATCAAGATTAAGTCAAGTCGTATGTTAGGTGCATCGGGCTTCTTACGTAAGGTATTTGAAATCTTCGAGAGCTATCAGACTTCTATCGACATGATTACTACCAGTGAGGTGGGTGTGTCAATGACCATCGAGAACAATAGCCATTTGGCTGAGATTGTTGATGAGTTGAAGAAGTATGGCACCGTAACCGTTGACACAGAGATGTGTATTGTCTGCGTTGTCGGCGACCTTGATTGGAGCAACGTTGGCTTTGAGACATTGGCAACTGACGCAATGAAGGACATCCCTGTACGTATGATTAGCTATGGCGGAAGCAACTTTAACATTTCTTTCTTGATTCGCGAGGAGGATAAGAAGCGTGCCTTACAGTCATTGTCAACCGTCCTCTTTAACTAAAGAAAGAACTGATAAATTAACAATAAGTATTTATTGTAGGCACAAATGCCCTCGCCTGGTCATCACTGGGAGCAGACAATTGGACATGCGAGGGCGTAGATTTCCTCTACAACTCAGATAAACACCACTTCAGGAGACAAAACACATGGTACAGAAATTCCCTATAGATAAGTTCAAGAAAATTGAAACTCCGTTTTATTATTATGACTGTGATCTCTTGAGAGAGACACTACAGGCGATTAATAAAGAGTTGAAAAAATATGAAAACTTCATCGTCCACTATGCTATTAAAGCCAATGCGAACGCTAAGGTGCTGAATGTTATCCAGCAGACAGGTATGGGAGCTGACTGTGTGAGTGGTGGTGAAATACAGCGTTGCTTAGACTGTGGCTTCCCAGCAGACAAGATTGTCTATGCAGGTGTGGGTAAGTCAGACTGGGAAATCAACCTCGGATTAGACCATGACATCTTCTGTTTCAACGTAGAGAGTGTGGCTGAGTTAGAGGTTATCAATGAGTTGGCAGCGAAAAAGGGTAAGACGGCAAACGTATGTTTCCGTATCAACCCTGACGTGGGAGCACATACACACGAGAAGATTACTACTGGACTGGCTGAGAATAAGTTTGGTATTGCCATGCAAGACATGCTACCTACCATCCTTGAAGCAAGCAGGATGCCGAACATTCACTTTATCGGTTTACACTTCCACATCGGTTCACAGCTGCTCGAAATGACTGATTTCCGTCACCTCTGCAGCCGTATCAACGAGATACAAGACGGTTTAGAGCAGGAGAATATAAAGATTAAGAATATCAATGTTGGTGGTGGATTGGGTATCGATTACGACAATCCTGACAACCAGCCAATCCCTGATTTCAAGTCTTATTTCTATACCTTCGCACGCTATCTGAAACTAAGAGAAGGACAGAAACTCCACTTTGAATTGGGTCGTGCAGTAGTAGGACAGATGGGAAGTCTCATCACTCGCACCCTTTATGTGAAGCAAGGAACAGCAAAACAGTTTGCGATTGTCGACGCTGGTATGACCGACTTGATTCGTCCTGCTCTCTATCAGGCAAGCCATAAGATAGAAAATCTATCGAGCGATGACGCTTTACACGCTTATGATGTAGTAGGACCGATCTGTGAATCGAGTGATGTCTTTGCAAAAGGAATCGAACTCAACACCGTTCATCGAGGCGACTTGATTGCGATGCGTTCTGCTGGAGCATACGGAGAAATCATGGCTTCGCAATATAACTGTAGGAAACTGCCTGTAGGCTATACCTCAGACGAACTATAATCCATAACGAAACGAATAAATGTTCACTTTTGATAATACGACCATCATCATCTCAGTAGTGTTGCTTTTAGTAGCATTGCTGACTTCTTTTCTCAATCCTTTCTTCCGAAAAGTAAGGATTGCAGAGTATGGTCTGCCAACTTCCACAGCCGAAAGTGAAGAAATAAGTAATGAAGATGAGTCTGTAGAGGAGGAGAAGGAAGCAATAACGGAGCCAGTTATCACTGAAGAGCAACTCCCTACTTACCCTCCTATCACGATTATCTTCACGCCCCATGACAATGCACAGGAGCTTGCAAAGAACCTCCCACTCTATCTGAATCAGGACTATCCAGCAGACTTTCAGGTGATTGTTGTGGCGCCACAGAATGATCATGAGACGAGTGATGTATTGAAACGCTTTGCATCTAACTCGCATCTATACACCACCTTCATCCCTGAATCATCACGTTATATGAGCAAGAAGAAGCTTGCCATTACGCTTGGTGTTAAGGCAGCGAAGTACGATTGGGTGATAATGGCAGACATCTGTTGCTATCCAACGGGTGACAATTGGCTGCAAGCTATAGCAAGAAACTGTAAAGAAGGGAAAGATCTCGTGGTAGGCTACACTCGTTATGAGGACGAAACGCCTGCTTATCGACACTTCGAAAGACATTATTTGGCACGCTATTTTATGCGTGAATATCAGCATAATAAGTCTTATGCGTGTCCGTTTAATGCTTTAGCTTTCCGCAAAAGTCGTTTCTTAAGTGAGGAAGGATTCCGCGGAAACCTCAAATATATACGTGGAGAATACGACTTCATGGTAAACAAATATGCAAGTAGTAACAACCTTGTGTTTGAAAATTCGTTTGAGGGAACACTCATAGAAGAGGCTCCAACAGAGAAGGTTTGGCTCGGCACACACCTTTTCTATATGGAGAATCGCCAACACTTGAAACGTACATCACAGCATCGTTTCCTCCCGTATGTCGACCAAACGGCACTACATGGTAATTACTTCTTGCAGTGTATTGCACTTGCAGTCTCTCTCCTATTGGGTATGTGGACCATTTCTGTTGCTGCAGGATTATCCCTAATCATCTCTATCATTCTACGCTTAGTTATTGGAAAGAAAGCACTGAGACGTTTCGATATAGAGATTCCAGCATGGAAGATTATCCCATACGAAATTGCTATCGCATGGAAGCACCTTGGTTATAAGTTGAAATACCATCGTGCAGACAAGTATGACTTCATATCTCACAAACTATAAATGCGCATCATCCATTACATAGACAGTATAAAGGCAGGCAATCTGCTTTCTGATTACCTTCTACGACTCACCACAGCACAGAAAGAATATGCTGATGTCAAGACGATTACACAACAAGGGGATTTCAAAAAGCTCCTTGCTGACTTCCAACCAGACATCGTTCATATTCATACCTGCTGGGAATATCAAGCTGCCACACACGCTAATTGGGCTGCTAAGAAGCAGTGTGCCGTAGTGTTCTCACCGCATTGGGAACTCAATGAGAGAGCAAGAACGACCGAGCAGAAGTCTACTAAGAAGGTGAAGACACTGCTCTATCAAGCGAAGATGGTGAGAGGAGTGGATGCGCTCCTTGTGAGTAATGAGCAAGAAAGGCAAGACATTCTAAAGTTAGGATGGACCAAACGCATTGATATCGTACAAGACAGCGTTCTTAATAGTTCGTTGAGCGACGACGACATGGCGCTGCAAACGATTTCTTTCTATCGTAAAGTACTTGACACACGCTATCAATTCGCCATGACAGCAATGGAGAAAGATGCAATTCAAGTCTGTTACACGTTGGTTTAGCACAAGAGACAACCCACAATCTCTTGCCCAGCGACCAACTTCTGAACCTCCGAAGTCTGAATCCAGAACAATGGCGAAGAATCTTCCTCTATGCTGATGACGAGGGAATAAGAGAGATTGTAGACAACTGTATCAGCCGTCTACAACTCAATGCACCCACTATCGACACTGCAGCCATACAGCGATTCCCACTCTTGTCACCAAAGGAAACAACCTCGGTTGATACAGATAAGTTGATAGGAAACCAGCCCATGACGCGACAGCGACTCAGTGACTACTCCAATGAGGAAGATGCTATCATCAAGAAGATAGCAACCATCATTGCAAACACACGACAGATAGAGCGAAAGAAGAAACTTTCCCTACGTCTGTTGGCTGATTTATACACAGTTATAAAGTATAATGACTATGACGAAGACCGACTTGCAGACGCACTCCGCCACCTTCGTCTCTATCGCTATTCATGTCGTATGATACAGCTCCTTGCCGAGAAGGTGCTTCTTAAAGAGGGATTCATGCCTGTCCCTCCACGTGATGATAGGAAAACAAAGGGCATCAAAAGAAATAATTTCGTACAAAGACATTAACGCATGACACAGAAGAAATACGATTTAAAAAAGGATGAACGCTACTTACGACTATTAGCAAAGTCGTTCCCAAATATTGCTGACGCTGCAACTGAGATTATCAACCTTGAGGCTATCGCACACCTCCCAAAAGGTACTGAACACTTTCTTGCCGACATTCATGGTGAGTATCAAGCGTTCCAACACGTGCTTAAAAATGCCTCTGGTAATATTAAGAGAAAGGTTAATGAGCTCTTTGGTGAAAGACTAAGAAACATAGAAAAGCAAGAACTTTGTACTCTGATTTATTATCCAGAACAGAAACTGGAGCTCGTTAAGAAAGAGGAAAAGGATATCAAAGACTGGTATCATATCACCATACACCGCTTGATAGAGGTTTGTCGTGATGTATCCAGCAAATATACACGCTCAAAGGTTCGGAAGACTTTGCCAGATGATTTCTCTTATATCATCCAAGAGTTACTGCACGAACATGCAGACGACAAAGACAAGACCGACTATGTGAGTGCTATCATCAAGACGATTATCTCTACTGGACGAGCTGATGACTTCATCATTGCTATCTGTGAGGTTATCCAACGATTAGTCATCGATCAGCTGCATATCTTAGGTGATGTGTACGATCGTGGACCGGGTGCTCACATCGTTATGGACACCTTGAAGAACTATCACAACTGGGATATCACATGGGGAAACCATGATATCTTGTGGATGGGTGCGTGTGCTGGTAACGATGCTTGTATCTGTAATGTTATTCGCATAGCCCTGCGTTATGCGAACATGGCTACCATTGAGGATGGATATGGTATCAACCTTATTCAGTTGGCTACCTTTGCCATGGACGTATATGGTGATGATCCATGCGAGGAGTTCATGCCAAAGATATCGAAAGACAATCCACTCGACGAACGTAGCAAGACGCTGACAGCACAGATGCACAAGGCTATCAGTATCCTTCAGTTTAAGATTGAATCACAGATGATTAGCCGTCATCCGCTTTGGAAGATGAACGACCGTCGTTTGCTCAAAGCTATCGACTATAAGAAGGGTACGATTACCCTTGATGGTAAGGAATATAAGATGTGTTCATGCAACTTCCCAACTATCGACCCAAAGAATCCAGAACAGCTTACTGAGGCTGAACAGGCACTCATCGATCGTCTTCATCAGTCGTTTACAGGTAGTGAGAAGTTGCGCAGTCATATTCGTTCTCTGCTCCGTCATGGCTGTATGTATAACGTCTTCAACCATAATCTCCTTTATCATGCCTCTATCCCACTCACGAAAGAGGGCAAACTAAAGAGGTTGAGATTGGTCCAGGTGTGAAGTTGAAGGGTAAGGAATTGCTTTATCAGACAGGTATGAAGATTCGCTCTGCCTTCCAGACAAACAATGAAATGCAGACAGAAGAAGAACGTCAAGATGCTATCGACTTCTTCCTCTTCCTATGGTGTGGACCTGATAGCCCACTCTTCGACAAGGCAAAGATGGCTACTTTCGAACGCTACTTCATTGCTGAGAAGGAAACTCATCATGAGGAGAAGGGCTACTACTTTGGTATGCGCGACAATGAGGAGATTGCCGATATGATTTTAGATGAGTTTGATGTGCCACAGCCTAACCGTCACATCATCAATGGTCACGTCCCTGTTCATGTTGTCAAGGGTGAGAATCCTATCAAGGCAAACGGCAAACTGATGGTGATTGATGGTGGTTTCTCACAAGCCTACCACAAGGAAACTGGTATTGCTGGTTACACCCTCGTCTATCACTCACGTGGCTTCCAGCTCGTACAACACGAGCCTTTCACATCAACAGAAGATGCTATCAAGCGAGGAACAGACATTGTTTCAACCATCCAGATTGTTGAGATGAACCAACAGCGCCTACGTGTGGAAGACACCGACAAGGGTACAGAACTCCGTCTACAGATTGAAGCACTCAAAGAGCTTCTCTCTATGCTTACCGCTGTGGCTTCCTCACCGAGCATGAGCGTAAGACTCCACCAAAGGTATAAACACTGACCTTTGAACTTTGAGGTTTGAACTTTGAACTTTATGATTAGAACCTCTTGTCCGTTGAACATTGAGGTTTGAACTTTGAACTTTATGATTAGAATCTCTTGTCCGTTGAACATTGAGGTTTGAACTTTGAATATTATGATTTGAATTTCGAACAACTACGAATAGCACTAATGACACGAATGCTTATTGCCTACTTATTCGTGCAATTTGCGTAATTCGTAGTCCCTTTGAATTTGATGATTAGAGTTTATAGCTTTGAACTTTACCACATCGGTTATCAGAATTATCAATTAAAAATTATGAATTGAATTAAACCTCACACAGAGTACACTCCTCTGTGTGAGGTTTTTTATGTTAATCATTGATGTCTGAACTTTAAATCTCAATGTTTGCTATCTTAAAATATAATTACAAAATAGATAAATAAAAGTCAGGTAAAGAGTCAGAAAGCCTGTGATTTTTATACCTTCATAAGTTATTTGATATCAGCGTGTTACTGAGATGCTTTTTCAAAAAGGTGCTTAATTAGCCTTCAAAAGGGCGTTAGTAAGGGGCTTAAAGGGCATCTTTTCGAAGCTAAAAGGGCATCTTTTCGAAGCCAATTAAGCATTAATAGATTTTTAGGTGTTAGAAAAATATTTACAGCACATTACGCATAGACAAGTTTTTTATTGTTCATTCTTTGCTTTCACTATGTATTAAAACAACCTACTCACAAAAGAATATTAGGCAGAGAGAGATTGATTACAAAATGTTAAAGCCATTATATTTTATGTCTCTCTGTTGTGTATCTGAGATTATCTTCCTATATTTGACATCCTGAAGCAAAAAATAACATCATTCATTTCTATCTAAGAGTAAAAACAACATTCCATTTACAAATTACAATATAAAAAAAGTAATGGTACACTATCAGATAAGTTAAGAATGAAACCAAAAGACTTACTTCAATGAATGGAGAGACAAGGAGGCATAGATTTAAGAACGGGAAAGGGAGAGCAGACTGATTTCTCAAATCCACCATTCTAAAGTCGTCATGCGAAGTGGTATCTCTGCCGTGTGACAATTTATGGTCCAGAGTATTTTGTTATAGATGCAGAAACGAAAGAACTTATCAATCATGGAAAGACGTTAAATCTACAATAATGCTTTTTATATATACAAGATAAATATTAAATAAGATACAGAATGAAACTATATACTTTGTGTTTATTGCTCTTAATAGCTTCACAGTCATGTGTTGCACAAAAGAACAAGAAAACAACAACAATGAAGACAACTGAAAGATTCGATGTACAATATTATAAAAGTATAATCAAAGAGAAAAACAGCTATGAAGGTGCTACATCTGCTCAATATGTAGAGAAGAATGGTACTGAGACCTATGTGTCATTTAACGATGATGGATTTGTCTTACAAGAAATCAAGCCATTTACTTATGAAATGATCGTTAGGAACTATTATAAGAATTGTATTATTAAATCCAAAGGGAAAATCCTTTGCCATTCAAGTGTCAAAATTGGTATTTGGCGCGAGTATGACAATCAGGGTAACCTTATAAAAGAAACCGATGAGGACAAGAAGTTTGAGAAGCTGCGCCTGAAACCTATAAATATCCTGCGCTGGCTTGAGCATGAGGGGTATATAGACAGGAAAACTGGAAAAGGTCAGGAGAAGTTCGTAAAAGAGGGTGATGAGCCTAATATTGACATCTACTTCTGGCTGTCGACTCATGCTGACGGATCAAAGACTATCCCTGCGGGTTGGTCTATCGATATTACAGAACATGGAATGCGCACTACACATAGTTTCAATGCGGAAACGGGTGAATACTTGGGAAAGACAACACAGGTCTTATATGAATAAGGCATAGTCTCGTCAATCTTAGAACTATAAGTAGAAACAGATAATGACAAGAATAAAAGTATGAAACATCTCATTCTAATATTACTAACTGCGTTGTACTGTACTTGCTGCAATGCGCAAAAAGACAAGGAGGCAACAACAATGAAGACAACAGAAAGATTTGATGTACAATATTATAAAAGCAAAATCAAGGAAGTAAATGGTAAAGATGGAGACAATAGCTTTGCCATTTATGTGGATAGAGATAGTACACAGGTTAAGGTGTATTTTGATAAGGATTATGATGCTTTGGTAACAATTCCTCCTTTTACTTACTACAAGGAAGTAAGAATATTCCATAAAAACGGAGTTCTCATGGAGTCGGGAAAACGCTTTTTCTGTTCATCTATCGATATTGGCATTTGGCGCGAGTATGACAATCAAGGCAACCTTATAAAAGAAACCGATGAGGACAAGAAGTTTGAGAAGCTGCGCCTGAAACCGATAAACATCCTGCGCTGGCTCGAGCATGAGGGGTATATAGACAGGAAAACAGGAAAAGGTCAGGAGAAGTTCGTGAAACAAGGGGATGAGCCAAGTATTCGCATAAGTTTTGGCAAGATAAGTGCGCCCAATGCTAAATTTGAAAAAGATTCTATTCTTTGGACGATTACCATAACCGATAAAGGCGGTGATTTAACTTATACATGGAATGCCAAGAATGGAGAACTACTCAGCAAAGAGATATTACAAGCCATAGAATAAAAAGGTTGAATGAACTAAACAGAGTTTATGTCTAAAATTATAACTCACGGAGCAACAATGTATTGTTCCCTTGGCAAAGAGAAACCCAACCTAACTGTGGCGAGCCAAACTTTCCGTAGGATATCTGATGCTCTTGTTGGTACAGAAGGTGATAATAAAGGGATGATAATATCCCAAGTATTGGAGTTTGCAAATGTAGTTCCCCGAATCTTCCTTGTACTCCCCAGCCACAAGGCTGGCAGCAAACAATACAGAAAGACAATATCAATGAACTGCTAATAAAATTATAAAAATGATAAGACGAATAATTACATTATTTACATTACTTGTGGTAATAAGTAGCTGTAAGGCACAAGGTAATAATAATATCAAACAGAACAAAACTTCGGAAAGGACAACCGAGAAATTTGATACATCTACCTATTATATGGAAAGGCAAGGACTTGAATATCAATTTGAGCATTACTTGCGAGGTAAGTGAGGCAGTTTGGGGGCAACAATGGCTCTAATTACATAGAATATTCTAAAAAAAAGAAAGATTTGTTTGGTACTTATAAGGAGTATTACAATAGAACAGCAACTCTTAAATTAGTAGGAAAATATTATTATAATGATTTTGATTGTGGTATATGGAAAGAGTATGATGAGAATGGTTATTTAATAGATGAATACGACCAAGATGCCCCTTATAAGAACTATCCATGGGAGAAAGTAGAGAAGTTTGTAAAGGAAGAGTTAAAGCTGGATTTATTCGATAAGAATGTTTCTATAAGGCGATATGTAAGTGATAAAACCAATATACCAGTATGGGGTATTCATTACAAGGTAGGATCAAATATAGTTTTTATTAAAATAAATGCCAATACAGGAGAAATTATAAAGAAAGGTACAAATCCTATAATAAAGTAGAATGGTGAAAATCGTAACTGATGGTGCTTCAATGTGTTGTACTTTAGGAACTGGGCAAACTAAGTTGACAGTTCTTAGTCAAAGTTTCCGAAGTATTTCGGGAGCATTGGTAGCAACTGAGGAAGATAAAATTGGTTTAAATAATATCCCAAGTTTTGGAATTTGCAAATGTAGTTCCCTGAATCCTCCTTGTACTCCCCAGCCACAAGATTGGTAGCAAACTACTTAGAAAGACAGTATCAATGAACTGATAATAAAATAATAAAAATGATAAGACGAATAATTACATTATTTACATTACTTGTGGTAATAAGTAGCTGTAAGGCACAAGGTAATAATAATATCAAACAGAACAAAACTTCGGAAAGGACAACCGAGAGATTTGATACATCTACCTATTATATGAAAAGGCAAGGGCTTGAATATCAATTTGAGCATTACTTGCGAGGTAAAGTGAGGCAGTTTGGGGGCAACAATGGCTCTAATTATATAGAATATTCTAAAAAAGAGAAAGATTTGTTTGGTACTTATAAGGAGTATTACAATAGAACAGCAACTCTTAAATTAGTAGGAAAATATTATTATAATGATTTTGATTGTGGTATTTGGAAAGAGTATGATGAGAATGGTTATTTAATAGATGAATACGACCAAGATGCCCCTTATAAGAACTACCCATGGGAAAAGGTGGAGAAGTTTGTCAAAGAAGAATTGAAACTGGATTTATTTGATAAGAAAGTCGTTATCCATCGTTATGTGAGCAAACATAGTAAAATCCCTATATGGCGAATTCGGTGGCAAGTTGGCATTAAGGTTTATACAATTAAAATAAATGCTGATACTGGCAAGATAATTAATCAAGTAGAAGGAGAAATAGAGAAATAGAACGGAAAAGTTCACTGCATCTTATTGTAAAGAAGTTGTTTCAAGAAAATAACAGTGCTGCCTTTAGGGCTTGATGATTCAACCTGTACATATGGATTATTCAGATGTGTATGAAACCCCAATACCGGTAGTGGCTACATGGCAGTTCCAATGGGATATTCTTCATAAGAACTTACCGATAGTAGCACAGAAAAAGGGAAAAAACAAAAATAGAGCAGACAATAACGAAAAGGTAATAAATAGATGGTAAGACAAATAATGATTTCACTGGCAATGCTTATGATAATAAGCAGTTGCAAAGCACAGAACACAGGTAGCAATGATTTTAAAAAGAATAAGAAAATAGAAAGAACAACCGAGAAATTTGATTCATGGACATATTACACACAAAGACAAGGAAGTGAGTATGTTTTTGAAGATTACTTACGAGGGAAAGTACGTCAGTTTGGAGGAGACAATGGGTCTGAGTTTGTTGAATTTGCAAGGAAAGATAACGAATTATACGGTTCTTACAAAGAATTCTATAATAAAACTAAGACACTCAAAAAAATCGGACAATACTATTATAATAAATTTAGTATTGGTATTTGGAAGCTATACAATGAAGATGGCTATTTAATAGAAACGATAGACAAAGATTTTCCTTATAAAAACTATCCATGGGAGAAAGTTGAAAGATTTATAACGGAAGAATTAAAGTTGAATTTGTTTGATAAAGATGTTGAAGTGAATCGTTATATTGATGAAGAAGTTAATCTTCCAATTTGGTATATTACATGGAAATCTGATAGTACAGAAGTATTTTCTATAAAAATAAATGCTCTTACTGGTAAAGTTATATCAAAGGAAATAAATGAGGTGAGAGAATAATAAATTCAAATAATGATAAAATTAATAGAAGATTAGAAGAAGGGTACAAAACCTAAAATAAAGTAGAATGGTAAAAATCGTAACTGGTGACGCTATTATGTGTTGTACTTTAGGAACTGGGCAAACTAAGTTGACAGTTCTTAGTCAAAGTTTCCGAAGTATTTTAGGAGCATTCGTAGCGACGGAGGAAGATAAAATAGGTTTAAATAATATCCCAAGTTTTGGAGTTTGCAAATGTAGTTCCCCGAATCCTCCTTGTATTCCCCAGCCACAAGGCTGGCAGCAAGCAACAAAGAAAGACAGTATCAATGGGATGAAAAAGCTGACGGAGCAGTCATTCTGTATGTGTGCTAAAGGAGGAAGTATATCATTCGTTGATACTGGAAGTAATACTGGTTTTTAAACTTAACCATTGATGTCTGAACTTTAAATCTTAATGTTTGCTATCTTGAAATATAATTACAAAATAGATAAATAAAAGTCAGGTAAAGAGCCAGAAAGCCTGTGATTTTTATACCTTCATAAGTTATTTGATATCAATGCATTACAGAATTGCTTTTCAAAAGGTGCTTAATTAGCCTTCAAAAGGGCGTTAGTAAGGGGCTTAAAGGGCATATTTTACAAGCTAAAAGGGCATCTTTTCGAAGCCAAAAGAGCATCAACGAATTTTCACCTAACGAATTTTTTCTTTACAGAATCTAAATACTAAACAAGAATAATACATAGAAACAATGGGGGACTTATTACGGTTTTACGACTATTATCGGGCTATATAAATAAAATTAATTATCTTTGCCTTTAAAAAAAGAAAAATTCAGCTTTGATAAAGAGGAATATTCAGTTTTTAATAAATACGAAGATAAGAATTTTTGGTTAATAGTAAATACATGACTGCAGAATATAAAGAAGTCTTATGTAAAAGTTTTTCCAGAAATAAAAGGTCAAAAAAATTGGAAAGGATGTGGTTTACAATTTATAACTAATGCCAAATAAAAAGTTGACCGAATAATTAATTTGAAAACTGGGGAGATAATTCAATTTAGTCACAGATATTTATGAAAAAAATAAAATAAAAAAAGGAGTTTCTAAACAAACTGGAGTTTTTTTCTATAGAAATTTGGGTAGCATTTGGTCTGTAGAAGACTTTACAAACAATAGAGATGTTCAGAGTCTCTTAAAAGATTATTTATTGGTTCTTGAAGAAAAGGGTATCGTAGAAATTATCGAAGGCAACAAGTTTAAAATAACGAATTTGCCATCGAGTATAATGTCTTGTCAGCCTAATAGCGGAACTAAAGAAAGATAAACCCAAATGGTCATTAGACCACAATGTTTCAGAATTTCTTGTTTGTGTTGTTTCCTAACATCTTTTTTCCTAAAAGCTTGTATTATCCAACTAATATTTGTACATTTGCGATGCTAGAACCCGCCAAGCCTCTCAACGATGCTCAAATGTGCGGGTCGTTTTTTAATATTATATGACAAACACAATACCGGGACAGTAGATATTTAGTGGGGATAGGCATATATTTTGGCAAGCCTAAAAAGAAAGAAACTTTTATCTACAACTCCTCTTAAGTTAGCCCTAAATAGTTTTATTTTTGCATTGAAGGATTCCGCAGCAGCGTTTGTAGATCTGTTAATATAAAAGTTAAGTATGTCTTCGTAATGCTCGTAGAAAGTTGCAGCAATGACATTAAAGGAATGAAAGCCAGCTTCTGCGACGTTATTATACCATTTTGCCAATGATAGTCTGGCTGCATCTTTGATAGTATTCTTAGCAAAAATCATTCTTAGCGAATGTGATAAACCATAAGCCTTCTTAATGTCAGGATATTCTCTGAACAGTATTTTGGCTCTTAGTTTCTGTTCATCAGTCCATTTCTCTGATGATTTGAACAACAGGTACCTACTTCTTACCAGCAGTTCACTACGTGTATCTCCATTTTCAAAAGTCAGTGGTTGATACGCTATCTTTTCTAACTTCGCATTCTCTTTCTCGTCATTTGCTTGCTGTAAAGCTGCCCAGCGATACTCTATTCTCATCTGTTGCACGGCATCACTTGCAAGTTTCTGTATATGAAAGCGATCAATCACTCGTTTAGCCTTTGGAAAACAATGCCTTACAATCTTACGCATGCTATCGGATAAGTCTAAGGTGACCTCTTCTACGGCTTCCCGTTTCTTTCATCTATCTTATCCAATACCTTGCAGACATCCAAGGATTTGGTTCCAGCAACAATGGCTACAAGACATCCTTGCTTGCCGTGTTTGTCCCTATTAGTGATAATCGTATAGAGTTCACCATTGGACAAGGATGTCTCGTCTATTGCTATATTCTTACCAATATTATCCTCAAAGAGAAGCCACTTCTGAGCATGAGACAACTGATCCCAAGACCTGTAACCACTTAGTGTTTCCTTGTATTGTTTCTCAAAACTACGTCCATTGATATGATAGAATTCCTCAAGCGTACGGCAGGTCACTGGGGATGTCTCCATACGTTTCTTTTAAAAAAGCTCCGAACTCTTTGGAATAACGAGTGCCGGAGGCTGTAATATCTATCTGCAAGGGAAGAGAGAAACTCTTACCTGTACGAATATCTATCCAGCGACGACGGCGAAGAACAAGAATAACTTTATGATCACGAATCGGAAAGTCCGTCACCTCGACAGCTTCCATAAAGCCTTTTGATTCAAAATGAAGATCATCGGAAAGTTCTTTCTCCATCTTCTCATCAAGATAAATACGTAACAATGAAGTATCAGACTCTATCTTAACAATAGAGAAATAATGTAATACATCACTGGGTAAAACGAATTCGGCTAACTGATATAAATATTTTTCTTCCATGATACAAAGGAAAGAAAAATATATTAATTAAGAAAATTTCCCCACCTTTTTTCTACTGAGCCACAATACCTTTCGGCAAAAGCTATACATCACCCCACGACCTCGTTTCTTTACTACAATTAAGAGGTCTTTATATTCCCGATGCTTTGAAGGCAGAACACTATTTAGAGCATATCGGTTATTATCGTCTGTCTGCTTATATGCACCCATTGCTTGAAATACCAAAAGAACATCATTTGTACAAACGAGGTGCAACATTTAGCAAAGTAATGATGCTATATCGGTTTGACAAGAAGTTACGTCTTTTGCTATTCAACGAACTTGAAAAGATAGAAGTTGCTGTTCGCAGTGCAATTGTCAACATAGGCAGTTCTATTACAGGAAATCCTTTCTGGATGACAGATTCTACAAACTTTGTCAACTCGGCTAAGTTTCATAAAACAATGAACTTAATAAATCAGGAGCTTTACAAATCAAAAGAGGACTTCATCATTCATTTTAAGAAAACATATTCAGACCCATACCCACCAGCATGGATTATTTCAGAGGTACTTCCATTTGGAATCATCACAAACATATACAACAACATCAAGGACAAGAAAATCAAGAAAAAGATCTCCCAATCATTTGGACTACAAATAGCACCTTTCGAATCTTGGTTGACCATTGTAACTCTGACAAGAAATACATGTTGCCACCACTCACGTGTGTGGAACAAGCAAAATACAATCCGTCCAATGTCCCCTAAAAAGATGACTCATCCATGGATTACACTTCAAACGGATTCACTTCGTGTATACTATAATATATGTATCATCAAGTATTTCTTGAATATCATCTCTCCAAACAATGATTTGTTCCAAAAGATAAAGACGCTTTTTGCGAATTATCCTGAGATAGATTTGAATGCACTTGGCTTCCCACAAGAATGGGAAAACGAACCACTTTGGAGACAAACATAATATAGTCAAAGTCTGCTATATGCATCATCAATAACAATTAACAGACTTCACTATTTTATATAGATTTGCCTACAGAGACCATTAACGAGCCAAAATCGACATTTACTCATCAGTTCTATATCTTCATTGCATTGGGAAAGTTGTTCTATACCTTATATGCTTGGGTACATTTTGATATCATTGATTCGTTTCGAAATGTCATATTCTAATAATCATTTTTACACCCTTGTACCCTTTTACCCTTCCAAATAACTCTTTACTTTTCTACCTATAAAAAAGCGAGGAGCCCAATAAGGTTCCTCGCTTTATATGAATAGGATATTGAATTATCCAAAGTTATCGTACATGATTGCATCCTGATCAACACCGATGCTGTCAAGATAGTCTGTAACTGTCTTGATAAGCATTGGAGGTCCACAGAGATAATACTCACAATCCTCTGGTGCCTCGTGATCCTTTAGATACTCATCACGGATGCAGTTTACTGCAAAACCAGTGTAATACTTCACGCCAGCCTCATCAGCCTTAGGGTCTGGACGGTCGAGAGAGAGGTGGAAATGGAAGTTAGGATATTCCTTTTCAAGCTCCCAGAAGTCCTCAAGGAAGAATGCCTCACTGAGTGAACGCGCACCATAGAAGAAGTGCATCTCACGATCACGAGTGTGGAGGGTCTTTGTCATGTGCATAATCTGCGCACGCAAAGGAGCCATACCAGCACCACCACCAATCCAAATCATCTCCTTACCAGAAGTGAAGTTAGGATGGAAGTCGCCATAAGGACCGCTCATCATCACCTTATCACCCTCCTTAAGAGAGAAGATGTAAGTAGAACCGATACCAGTTGGTACATTCTGGAAACCAACCTGCGGACGTGGCAGGAATGGAGGTGTTGCAATACGAACAGTCAATGTGATGATATCACCCTCAGCTGGATAGTTCGCCATAGAGTAAGCACGAACAGTTGGCTCTGGATTCTTTCCCTTCAGAGAAAGGAGGTTAAACTGCTTCCAAGGACCGAGGTATTCCTCACCGATATCGTTCTTATCGAAGTCCTTATCATAGTCGATACAGTCGTAGGCAGGGATAGAAATCTGTGCATAAGAGCCAGGGATGAAGTCCATGTGTTCGCCTGGAGGCAAGGCAACCTTGAACTCCTTGATAAAGCTTGACACGTTCTTGTTAGAGATAACAGTACACTCCCACTCCTTAACGCCCATGACAGACTCAGGAACCTTGAGTGACATATCACCCTTCACCTTACATTGACATCCGAGACGCCAATGATCTTTAATTTCCTTACGGCTAAAGTGAGGACGCTCTGAATCGAGAATCTCACCGCCACCTTCTACTACCTGCAACTTACACTGGCCACAGCTACCCTTACCACCACAAGCAGAAGGGAGGAACACACCGTTCTCATTCAGCGTAGACAGAACTGAGCTACCCTGATCAACGGTCATATCCTTATCACCGTTAATTGTTATCTTTACCTTTCCGCTTGGACTGAGATACTTCTTAGACACAAGCAGGAGAATCACCAACACAAGGATGGTGATAAGGAATACCACAATACTTATTGTTATGAATTGTCCCATTGTTTACTTAGATTTTAAGACCTGAGAAGCACTATCATTGCCATTGCCATCAGTCCCTCTTGTAATAAATGTGATGCCAAGACCCTGCAAAGGCTTTTGGTACATCAGAATATTCCATCTTCTCACGAATAGCACCCATTGCCACGATAGCCAATGTCCAGCCAAGACCAGAACCTGTACCATAGACAAGTGCGTCCCATACGAGTACCAATATCTGTGTGCTTGCTGGGTCAAGACCGATACGCTGCTGCATAAAGAGTGAAGCACCCATGATAGCACGATTAACGGCAATCAGCGGGAAGGAAGATACCCAACGCACCATAAAGTGAAGGTGAGAACTTCTCAACAGCCATCTCCACAATCTGTACGATACCAGCAATGACAGCGATAAAGAGAATGAAACTAAGATAAGTAAGGTCAACACCCTCTGCAAGACAGTCTGGACCGAGGACCTTAGTCAGCAAAAGATAGTTGATTGGTGTGGTAACAAGCAACACGAATGTTACGGCCACACCAAGACCCAATGAAGTCTTTACGCTCTTAGATACCGCAAGGTATGAACACATACCGAGGAAGAACGCAAATATCATATTGTCCACAAAGATGGACCGGAAGAATAAACTAATAAGATGTTCCATAATTACTTCTTGTCTTCTTTATAGAAATATGCACGATGAACCCAAATAACACAACCGAGAAGGATGAGTGCCATTGCTGGCATTGACATCATTCCGTTGTCCATATAACCTGCATCATAGAGGCTTTGTGGGAGAATCTTGAAACCGAGCAATGAGCCACGACCAAAGAACTCACGAACAGCACCTACAACAACAAGTATCATAGCGTAACCCAAACTGTTGCCGACACCATCAAGGAAACTTGGCCAAGGCTTGTTTGTCATAGCAAAAAGCCTCAAGACGTCCCATAAGGATACGGGTTGGTAATGATAAGTCCTACGTAAACAGAAAGCTCTACACTCACGTCGTAAGCTACAGCCTTGAGAATCTGACTCACTCATCGTTACCAGAGCAGCAACGACCACCAATCGTACGATAATACGAATACGGTTAGGGATTGTGTTACGGATAAGTGAAATAATAACATTAGAGAATGCCGTGATAATGGTAACGGCAAGTCCCATAACAATCGCCGGCTTCAGCTGTGAAGTTACGGCAAGGGCAGAACAGATACCGAGCACCTGGACCATGATTGGGTTGTCCAGATTCAGCGGATTGCTGAACACCTCTCTATTTTTGTTTTGAGAATAAATCCATATTCTTATTGTTCTAAAAGATTAGAATATTATTTGCTGTTCAGGAATTTAACGTAAGGCTGAAGTCCACCCTTGTCTGCATGGAACATCTCTGTTACACCATTACTGGTAAGTGTTGCACCTGTTACGGCATCTACCTGCGTAGATGGGTCTTCGATCTTCTTTTCAACAGCAAGTGCTATCTTCTGAGTATCGTTTCCACTAAAGAGATGCTTCCCCTTGAACAAATCCTGCCATGCCTTGTTGTCTTTGATTTCAGCACCGAGACCAGCAGTCTCACTCTCGTGGTTAAAGTAAGCACCAAAGACGGTTCTCTTATCACCATTGATAGCGATGAAACCATTGATAGGTCCCCAAAGACCGTTACCATAAACAGGGATAACATACTTATCCTCGCCGTTTACCTTGCAACGGAACAAAGCGAGTTTGCGCTTCCTGGCATCCTTACTATTCAACTTAAAGCCGGCATCAACGCCACCCTGCTTTCCAGCCTCAACGACCTTACCATCTGCATTGATGATATCATCTGCTATGATAATCTGCTTCCAAAGCTTAACAGCCTCCTCATTGCTCATATCACGATTCTGATTGAGTGCAAAGAGAATCTGCTTCTGCTGATCAAGCTGTACATTAGCATCCTGCATTGGCTTCAATGCTTGGAACACGAAAGCAAGCAAAAAGGCTACAATCAGCACGAGGATGGCAGAATAGATAATTGTATAAGAATTACTATTTGTTTTCATTTCTTCGTCCTCCTTATTTATTTAGCACGCTTTTGCGCGCTTGCTGATGTTTGACTGAACTACACGATGAGTCGATGAGTGGGGCGAACATATTACCAAAGAGGATGGCAAGCATCATACCCTCTGGATAACCTGGATTCAATACACGGATGATGATAGCCATCGCACCAATGAAGAAACCATATACCCACTTACCTGTCTCTGTACGTGCTGAGGTTACTGGGTCGGTTGCCATGAATACTGCACCGAAGCAGAAACCACCTAAAACAAGGTGTTCATACCACTGAATTGGTGTTGCACCAGTTGAATGGAAGATAAGTCCCATCACGGTACCACCGAGGAATACGCTCAACATTGTCTTCCAGCTGGCGATGTTTGTCCAAAGAAGGATTACAGCACCGATAGCGATAGCGATAACAGATGTCTCACCCACAGAACCTGGGATAAGACCTAAAACCATATCACATACAGATGCGTTCACACTTGTTCCCTGTGCAATCTCACCCAATGGGGTTGCCATTGTGAAACCGTCTGGCAATGTGTAGCCAAAACCGAAGATAGAATTCTGTGCTACCCAGATGCTATCACCTGTCATCTTGCTCGGATAAGAGAAGAAGAGGAAGGCACGTGCAGCCAAGGCAACATTAAAGATATTCATACCTGTTCCACCAAAAATCTCCTTCGTGAAGATTACAGCAAAGGCTACTGCAAGCACAAGAATCCAAAGTGGTGTGGTCACAGGAATAATCAATGGAATCAGAATACCTGACACAAGGAAACCCTCCTGAATTTCCTCACCCTTCATTGTGCCCAAGCAAACTCAATACCTAAGCCGACAATGTAAGACACAAGAATCTTTGGCAACAGGGCAAGCATACCATAGAGGAACATTCCCCAGCAGGTAGCATCAGCCAACTTACCAGCTGCTAAAGCGTTCTGATAGCCGATATTGTACATACCGAAGAGCATCGCTGGTACCAATGAAAGTACCACCAAACTCATAATTCGCTTCGAGTCAATAGCGTCATGGATAGAAGTACCGCTCTTTGATGTCTCGTTAGGAACATAAAGGAACGTCTCGAAACCATCGTAGACACTCTTGAAAGCGTGAAGCTTTCCGCCCTCCTCAAAGTTTGGGCGTATCTTATCGAGATAATTTCTTAAACTCATAATACTTTTATTATAGGGTTCTTAAAGTCTAAAGTTTCTGTTTCTTGAATCATTACCATAGCTTGATAAAATCCTGAGAAACTTATTCTGAAACTATAGTTAAAGTTATTGTGGGCTCATAAGACCCCTATGCATTCTCTTTTCTAAGGATATCCAAGCCCTCACGCACAATCTTCTGCAAAGGTAACTTAGAACTATCAACGAACTCAGCAAGTGCAAAGTCTTCTGGACTTACCTCATAAATACCCAACTGCTCTTGGCTGTCAATATTGCCAGAGATAATTGACTTGATGAGGTACTCACTGTAGATATCCATTGGTAACACTCTGTCGTACTCGCCACTCATAATCATGTGACGCTCTCCACCCTTGATACGTGCATCGAGATTGTATGCCTTCTTGCCCTGCAACCAAGTGAAGTAGCTGCGAGAAGTAGAGAAGTCATTGAAACGAGGGAGCATCCAACCGAAGATTTCATGTACATCATCACCCTCTGGAATCAATGTTACCTCTGAAGTATGTGCACCAAGCACTGACTCTTCATTAGTGATAACACCTGTAAGAGGATTACCATTGAGGATGCGAACGTTGCAACCGTCAGCGATGTTGTCTGCAAGGATCTGCTTCAATGGAGTACCAACGAGGGCATCAACATAACCAGTCTGCTTTACCATACTACCTGCAATGGCTACACGACGAGTGAGGTTTACCTTACCGGTGTTAAACAAGCGACCAAAGAAGATAACAGCTGTTGGGTCAACAGTCCATACCACTTCGCCCTTATTGACTGGGTCGATATGATTTACCTGTACACCAACATTACCTGCTGGACAAGGACCATCGAAAATAGTTACTTCCGCGTCCTTTGCACCAGTCAACGCTGAAGCCGACTGCTTAGCACCAATACCCAAATAAACCTTTGCGATCTTAGCGAGAGCTGTCAAACCAGTCTGGAAGTCTTTCTCCTGACCATTCAACTCAAACTCGAAGTCACCCTGCAAAGGTTTATCACGAAGTGCAGACACGAAAATTGCCTTTGGTTCTGTGTCTGGACGTGTAGCAACAGCATAAGGTAGCTGGTTGATATAACCAAACAATCCCGCCTGCAGCAATGAAGCCTTGACATCATCAGCGGGTAAGCCCGCCACGTCCTTCACGCCGAAGTCAGCATATTCCTGCTGCGCATCGGCAGCAATCTTCACACGCAACACCTTACGTCTTTCTCCGCGCTCAACAGCTGTGACGATACCGCTCACAGGAGAAGCGAAGCTAACTTCAGTGCACCCTTTGTCAACAAACAATGGGTCACCAGCTCGGACATGATCACCTTCACGAACGGTTACCTTAGGTGTCAATCCTGGGAAGTCATCTGGAACCAAAGCGTATTCCGTAGATGATTTCACAGGTAACATCTGTTCCTGCGCGCGTCCTGTAAGGTTAATGTCTAAGCCCTTTCGTAACTTAATTACATTTGCCATAACAATGATAAAGCGATTTTTATATTATTTCATCTTAATATTTTTCAACCCTAAATAAGCTTCACAAAACATAAGGTAAACAATCCTTTGCTTGCCGAGCGTAGCTTATTTTCTGCCAAAAATAATGCAAGCGAGAGCAAAGAAAGGTGACTTTCTATTTGCCGAGCGTAGCTTATTTTCTGCCAAAAATAATGCAAGCGAGAGCAAAGAAAGGGGACTTTCTATTTGCCGAGCGTAGCTTATTTTTCTGCAAATGTAGCAAATTTTAAGCAGATTTGGCACATTTAGATATAATAATTTCAGTATAAAATGGTTTTTTTGTAGTTTTGTAGACGCATTGAAGAAACTTAGAACAATTATACGATGGGTTATATGGACCATAGCGGGTCTTTACATAACCACTATCGTACTGCTGCACATACCAGCAGTACAGGGTTTCCTTGCCCAAAAAGTAAGCGACGTAGCGGGCAATAAATTGGGTACAGAAGTGCACGTAGGACGTATTGATTTAGGCTTTATCAATCGCTTCGTGTTAGACGATATTCTCATCTATGACCAAAGTCACAAGAAGATGTTATCGGCATCACGAGTAGGAGCAAGGGTCGATATCTGGCATCTCTTACGTACAGGTGAGATTAATATTTCCTCTGCACAGCTTTTTGGTTTACGGGCAGAACTATACAAAACGAGTAAGGATGCCAAACCTAACTTCCAATTTGTATTGGATTCATTGGCTTCTAAGGATACAACAAGTCACACACCTTTACACTTGTCCATTAATAGTCTTGTGATTCGACATGGCAACATTAAATACGATTGTTTAGATGCACCTACCACGCCTAACAGACTGAATCTGAACCATATCAACGTAAGTGACATCTCGTCTTACCTCATTCTTAACAAGTTGGATGACACGAGTATGTGGGCTGATCTTAGGGCATTGGCTTTCAAAGAAGCATCAGGCTTAGAGGTGAAGCAGTTGGCTTTTGAACTAAAAGCTAATCAACAGCAAGCCTCATTACGTGACTTTATCTTCGATGGAACTAACAGTAAGATTGCGCTAAAGGAGTTACTTACAACCTACACATTCAATAACAAGAAGTTGGATCTCAACACTTTACGCTACACCATCAAGGACTTCAAAGCTGCAATAAAGCCTTCCGACTTTGCCCCTATCCTACCCGATTTAAAGCCATTGACGACCAGTTATACAGCTACAGTTGATGCAGAAGGTACAAGTCAATCTGTATTGGTAAAACATCTTAACGTCTCTGACCAGACTCTTTCGACTCAAATTAAGGCGAAAGGATGGGTAAAAAACATCCAAAAGAGTCCTATTTGGGACTTCACTTTCAGCCCACTGAAGGTTAGCAAAAACACCCTTCAATCCATCACCAAGGTTACACATAAGCCCCTCCCTAAACCATTGAGTAACATTGGTAGTATCTACTATCGTGGTACTTTCGCCCATAACATGGGGAAATATACAGCAAAGGGACTGCTAAACACAGATGCTGGTAACGTTCAGTTGGCTACTAATATTCACGGAAAGAACATCCAAGGAACGGTTAGTACTACCGAATTGAATCTTGCGAAAGTACTTGACAACAACGACTTTGGTAGGTTAAGCACGAATATCAAGGTGGAAGGCAACACCGACCTATCCTATATTGCCGCAAAGGGTGACGTTTACTCCTTCTATTATAAGGGCTATACCTATAAGAATATTCACCTTGACGGAATCTATAAAAACGATATTTTCACAGGTAAGGCAGCGATAAACGACCCTAATGGAAAGCTGAATATCGACGGAAAAGCTGCCAACATAATGGCTTTCATGCAACACAAAGGAAAACTGTCTACCGATATCTCAATCATTGCTGATGCCGTCAACTTACACAAACTTCAGCTAACAGAGGCATTGGGTAACAGAACAATCTCCTTTACTTCTAAGATTAAAGGACAGGGTGCGAGCTTGAATGATATCATAGGAAACCTCGATGTCAGCAACTTTGCTATGATTGGGGAAGGTCAGAACATTATCCTTAACCAGGTAAGTATCAAGACAAACAACGGACTCTTAGGTAAGTCACTTGACGCAGAGACTGACTTTGGTGAGCTACACCTTGCTGGACAGTATGATTATAATCAATTGCCACAAAGCATAAGACGTATCTTAGGACATTATATCCCAAGTCTTTTCTCACCAACTCCACGCTTTAACATGGGAATTGGCAAGGCAAACTACGCCTTCACTTTGCGCCTAAATGGTACAAAGTTTATCAATAGTCTGCTGAATACTAATATTGTTTCTTCACATGCTATAAGGCTCGCAGGACTTGTAAGAGAACGCCAGAACGAAATTGACTTACACGTCAATGCGCCCGATGTAACCTACTCTGGACAGCAGATTAAGAATCTTATCTTGAACATTAAGAGTGAGCCACAAGGCTTGCAGACTACTATTTCTGGTGAACGAAAGGGAGAAGCCGGACCACATGTCCTTATCAACGCACAGGGATTGATTGCAAACAATACGGTTAATTCCAACATTTCTTTCCGCATACCGGGACTTTCTCCTATATACGGAAATATCAACAGCATTGCCTCTTTCTCTCGTCGTCATGGAGACTTAGAGACTCGCTTGCACCTCAACCCATCAGAAATCAACTTTGATTCCATTGCGTTACAAGTGCAACCTTCCGATATCTCTTATCATCGGAACAATCTGACCATCGACCACTTTGAGCTTTCCAACCACGACCAGCATATCATTGCTAATGGTCAGACATCTGGAAATCAAAGCGATTCCATCCTTGTAAGATTCAAGGATGTCAACGTTCCATATATTCTTAACCTTGTTGACTTCCAAAGCGTTAAGTTTGCTGGTACGGCTTCTGGTACAGCTTCTATCAAATCGTTCTTCCATCATCCACAGATGCAAGCGAAACTTGAGGTGCAAGACTTCAAATTTGAAGATGGAGATATGGGTACGCTCTTTGCGGAGGCAAACTATAATGACAAAGAAGGTAAGATTAATATCGACGCCTATGCTGACCCTGGTGATGGCACACGAACAGACATCCAAGGCTATGTAGATATTAAGAAAAGCTATATCAACCTTCCTATCTTTGCCAATAACACACATCTCTACTTCCTAAAGAGCTTCTGTGGCTCTTTCATGGACAAGATTCAAGTGCAAGGAAACGGCTGGTGTAAAGTCGTCGGACCCCTTAGTGCCATCAATCTTGAAGGTGACATGCAAGTGCATGGAAGCGTATATGTAAAGCCAACAGGTGTTACCTATAAGATGCGCGATGCACGTGTTCGCATCATTCCAAACGAAATTATCTTTGGAAACGACACTATTACTGACCCACAAGGACATATCGGTATCGTTACAGGTGGATTACATCACAAGAATCTTAGCCACCTCACTTTCGACATCAATATCCTCGCACGAAACCTCTTGGCTTATAACTTCCCTAAGAAACAAGGGAAAGACTCGTTCTGGGGTGTGGTATATGGAACGGGTAAATGTAATATAAAAGGTGAACCGGGTTCAACAACAATGAACATTGATATGGAACCGGAAAAGAACACCTATATAACTTATGATGCCTCTTCAACCAATGATGCAAGTACAAGTAACTTCATTCGTTGGATTAACGTATCAAAGGATAGCACTGGAGTTTTAATCCCTGAGGCTGCAGACACACTCAGTTTTGCAGCAAAACCAGCTCCTAAGAAGGCATCGGATGTCGTCAAATTCAGAGACATACCGAGCGACCTACACATCAACTTCCTCGTACATTCAAATCCGAATCTTACGCTTGGCGTCTTACTTGATGATGCCACTGGCGACAATATCCGTCTGAATGGTTCGGGTATGATTCGTGCGTCCTATTATAATAAGGGAGCCTTCCAACTCTTTGGAAACTATAACGTAGACTACGGACAGTATAACCTCACGATTCAGAATATTATCAAGAAGCAATTTATCTTCCAGCCGGGTTCAACGATTGCCTTCGGTGGCGATCCGTTCAATGCTGCGTTGAATCTAAAAGCTAACTATATCATCAATTCTGTTCCTTTGGGCGACCTTGGAATGGGTAAGTCCTTCACATCCAATAACACAAAGGTTAACTGCTTGCTGAACATCGAAGGAACACCAGGTGCACCGACTGTCTCTTTCGGTCTCGACCTCCCAACGCTCTCGCCTGATGCACAACAGATGATACGCTCTATCCTCAACTCTGAGCAAGAGCTTAACCAGCAAGTACTCTACCTTTTAGCAGTCGGACGCTTTTACCCACAGAGCAAGAATAACAATCCAGCACGAGACAGTGAATCGCCAAGTCGTGCATCTCTTGCTATGCAGAGTCTACTCTCTGGTACAATTTCACAACAAATCAACACCGTATTGTCCAATGTTGTGAAGGATAACAACTGGAACTTCGGTGCCAATATTGCGACAGGTAATGAAGGTTTCGACAATGCAGAATACGAAGGACTACTCTCAGGAAGCATGCTTAACAACCGTCTGCTCTTCAACGGACAGTTTGGTTATCGAGACAATGTAGCCAAGGATAAATCATCCTTCATAGGCGACTTCGACATCCGTTACCTCCTCTTCCCAAGCGGTAACGTAGCCTTCCGTGTCTATAACCAAACCAACGACCGTTACTTCACACGTAACTCTCTGACAACTCAGGGTATAGGTTTGATTCTGAAGAAAGACTTCAACAGATTGAGTGATATTTTCGGAAGTAGAAAGAAAAAAACAAAAAAACAGAAGCAAAGCACTAATATACAGAATATTATTCGTAACTTTGCACCCGATTTGGGCGAACTACGCCCATATTACAGATAATATAAAGTCGAACTTTATTAATTAAATTATTTTTTAAACACTTTATGACAAATTTCAAAGACGTCCAGAATGTACAGCCTTTAGCTGACTTCAACTGGGATGAGTTCGAGAACGGCGCACACGCTGAGGCAAGTAAGAACGATCTTACTAAGGCTTATGACGAAACTCTTAACAAGATCCAGGAGCACCAGGTAGTTGAAGGTACTGTTATTTCAGTTGACAAGAAGGAAGTAGTTGTTAACATCGGCTACAAGAGCGATGGTATCATCCCTGCTTCTGAATTCCGTTACAACCCAGAGCTCAAGGCTGGTGACAAGGTAGAGGTTTATGTTGAGAACCAGGAGGACAAGCGCGGTCAGCTCGTTCTTTCTCACAAGAAGGCTCGCCTCCAGAAGAGCTGGGAGAATATCAACAAGGCACTGGAGAACGACGAGGTTATCCAGGGTTACATCAAGAGCCGCACTAAGGGTGGTATGATTGTTGACGTATTCGGTATCGAGGCATTCCTTCCAGGCAGCCAGATTGACGTTCACCCTATACGCGACTACGACGTATTCGTTGGTAAGACAATGGAGTTCAAGGTTGTTAAGATTAACCAGGAGTTCCGTAACGTAGTCGTTTCACACAAGGCACTCATCGAGGCTGAGCTCGAGGCACAGCGTAAGGAGATTATCTCTCACCTTGAGAAGGGTCAGATCCTCGAGGGTACTGTTAAAAACATCACATCTTACGGTGTATTCGTTGACCTCGGTGGTGTTGACGGACTCGTACATATCACTGACCTCTCTTGGGGCCGCGTAAGCGATCCACATGAGGTTGTTGCTCTCGACCAGAAGATTAACGTTGTTATCCTCGACTTCGATGAGGAGAAGAAGCGTATCGCTCTCGGTCTCAAGCAGCTCACTCAGCACCCTTGGGATTCTTTGGATCCTAACCTCAAGGTTGGCGACCACGTTAAGGGTAAGGTAGTTGTTATGGCTGACTACGGTGCATTCGTAGAGATTCAGCCAGGCGTAGAGGGCTTGATCCACGTTTCAGAGATGAGCTGGAGCCAGCACTTGCGTTCTGCACAGGAGTTCATGAAGGTTGGTGACGAGGTTGAGGCAGTTATCCTCACACTCGACCGCGACGAGCGTAAGATGTCTCTCGGTATCAAGCAGCTCAAGGAAGACCCATGGGAGGCTATCGAGGTTAAGTATCCAGTAGGCTCTAAGCACACTGCAAAGGTTCGCAACTTCACTAACTTCGGTATCTTCGTAGAGCTCGAGGAAGGGGTTGACGGTCTTATCCACATCAGCGACCTCTCTTGGACAAAGAAGGTTAAGCACCCATCTGAGTTCACTTCACAGGGTTCTGAGATTGAGGTTGTTGTTCTCGAAATCGATAAGGAGAATCGTCGCTTGAGCCTCGGTCACAAGCAGCTCGAGTCTAATCCTTGGGATGAGTACGAGGCAATCTACACTCCAGGTTCAATCCACGAGGGTAAGATTACCGAGTCTATGGACAAGGGTGCTGTTATCACTCTCAACGAGGGTGGTGAGGGCTTCGCTACTCCAAAACACCTTGTTAAGCAGGACGGCACACAGGCACAGCTTGGTGAGGTTCTCCCATTCATGGTAATCGAGTTCGTTAAGGACACTAAGCGTATCATCCTTTCTCACTCTCGTACATTCGAGGAGGTTAAGGAAGAGCCACGTCGCCAGCGTCCAGCAGCTCAGAGCAAGCCAAAGAATGATGCAGCTGCTATCAACAACGTTGCAGCAGGTACATCTCTCGGCGACCTCGGTGTTCTCGCTGACTTGAAGAAGAAGATGGAGGGTGGCAAGTAATTTGCACACTAAAATCTAACATAAATAAAAAGAGTATCAAGTTTTCTTGGTACTCTTTTTTTATTCTCTTAGCTCTTTGTTGACCAGAACACCTATTCATATATAGGACTATCGTAATTGTATATCGGCTGTACACTACAACGGAGCCTTAACTTTACCAATCTTGTTCTTATGTGAAACGAAAAGAATGTACGCTCACAAACACCAGCCCACTCCCTAATAGTTAATCAAGAAACTGCTTGAAACTTTCCATTAAATTTAGTATCTTTGCAAAAAAAACGGAATGCAGGAAAATAACAATCAAACTTTATGGCAGATAATTAAGCGTTATTTCAATGTCTTACGTGACAAAGACGGAGAAAAATATGTTATTAAACAAATAACTAATGGCATCAACTTTCAAGGTTCTAATCTTTGGATACTTATCTTTGCCGTATTTATTGCATCCTTAGGCTTAAATGTCAATTCAACAGCAGTAATTATTGGTGCTATGCTCATCTCTCCACTGATGGGACCAATCATCGGTATGGGATTAGCTCTTGGAATTGCTGACTTGGACTTGTTCAAACAGTCCATAAAAAACTATTTGGTAAGTACATTCATTAGCGTTATTACTGCAACAATCTACTTTACACTTTCACCTATCACGGATGCTCAATCCGAACTCTTAGCACGCACATCGCCTACCCTTTATGACGTATTGATAGCTCTTTTTGGTGGTGCTGCTGGATTCTTAGCTATGTCAACAAAAGGAAGAAACAACGTGGTGCCGGGTGTTGCCATTGCCACAGCCTTAATGCCACCACTTTGTACAGCAGGTTATGGACTGGCCGTACAAAACACATCCTACTTCTTTGGGGCATTTTACCTTTATTTCATCAATCTGTTTTTCATTGCTTTTTACAACCTGTCTTGGTGTACGCTTTCTGCATTTTCATAGAAAGCAGTTTATCAATCGTGAAAAAATGAGACGAGTAAATCTTTACATCGTCAGCATTATCATTATCACAATTATCCCTGCAAGCTACATGACATGGAACATCATTAAGCAAAGTGTATTTGAAAATAACATAGAGAATTTCGTTACAAAGGAACTTAATTATAGCGGAACAAACATTCTCTCACACCAATACGACCTAAAAACCAAAACCCTCCATGTGGTAGCGGTGGGCAATCCGATATCAACTGATTCGATAGCTAAAGCACAAAAAACGATGGCTAATTATCAGCTTGATGGCTACGCACTAAAGGTGATACAAGGATCTAACTCCGATAGCTTATTACTCCTACAGCACAAGAATAAAGGTCAGTTGATGGTAGGAGAAAAAAATACGGCTGAATGGCAAGAACTTGCATATAACAACGATGTGCTAAAGAAGGAACTAACTTCTTATACACGTTATCCAGTACTTGCTAACGACATGCGAGAAGAACTTAAAGTCGTATGCCCCTCAGCAAAGAGTATCATACTTTCAAAAGCATCTGAGTCTTTCGTTGATTCTGCTTCAATAAAAAATCATATCGTGGCTATAGTCAAAACAAACAAGACGCTTGCCAAAGACAACAGAAAACAGCTTTATGACTGGCTGAAAGTGAAAGTCAAATCTGACAGCCTTGAACTAATTATTTTACCATAATAATAGTACAATACAATAGTAAGAAGTACCAAGCCATCACGGGTTTGGTACTTCTTTTTTATACTTACATACATAAACAAAAACACTAAATTTGAATGTAGAAGATAGTTATATAGACTTGACTTTTTTGTAAAAATTGTATTGCTATCAAGTAAACATTGTTTTTTTAAAAAGGCGCTGATAGTGATTTTTTTATTAATATATAAAATATTATCACAACAACCATGGAAAATGTTATTCTTTATAAAATTACCACAATTCTCAAATAAATATTGCTTATATCAAATTTATTTGTTATATTTACAACGACAGCATATTTTTTTAAACTAATTAAAACATATCTAAGACTATGTCGAAAATTGGAAGCATTTTTATTAGGAGTAGCAGCTGGAGCAGTTGCAGGTATAGAGTGTACTTTTTGTACTTGACAAGGATAAAACCTTATGTAAAAAGAATTCTATAGGTGATAAAGTTGATGAACTAAAAGACCAAATAGATAGTTTTACAAGAAAAAAATGCGTGATAAATCAATGGAGTTAAAAAGGCACTTTAGAAGAAAAAGGTTGACAATCTTTTATCAGATTCAGACGAGTAAACCTGAAGACCTTGTTAAGCTATTAGAAAAGAAATTAGCATCATTGAAAGAAAAAGTTAAGAAATAACTTAGCTGATTAGTAACCCTTAAAATCAAATTATTTATGAAAAGAATCTTCAGTTTAGCTACTTTGATTTGTTTATTCATAGTAGCTCTTACTTCAATCTCTTGTAGCAAGACAGATGACCCTGCAGACAATGACATCTTTGTAGGAACATACAAAGGAAGAATCACTTATTCAGGTGAATAAAATAAAGAAAAAGTGCCGATAATGGTTCTATAATCAGTCATTAAAAGCAGCTGGTAGCTACTATTTTTAGATTTTTCAGATGGAATTCCTGACCTTAAAGGCGTAACCTTTAAGAAGAAGGTGACCACACTTTAGTAAATATCGACTTGAAAGAAGGCGTAAAAATAATTAGAATCAATGCTTCATCATTGAATATTCTATACACTAAAGATGGCAAAATATGGACTGCTAACGGAAAGAGATAGTAGAGAGAAAACATAAGAGTAAAGCCCCAAAATGTATGACATTTCGGGGCTTTACTTTTATTAATTATTTAACTATAGTAGTGTTCCTACTATCTTTTATTTTCTTATCAGTTCCTTGTCTGTCTTTATAACTTATCATAGTCTGCTGCTACGCCTGCGCTACAAAGCAAAACATCTACTCAATGATAAAACAATATATATGTAAGCTCTAACGACTTATTTGGGTTAAAACACCCACTTTTGTGTCCTTATTTTTTCTTTCCAAACACAATATTTAATAAGAATAAAACCACAACAGCACCTATAGCACCTGTGATGATAGAACCTATCCACCCGTCACCAAGTGAAATATGAAGCACACTTCCTAAAAGCCAAGATCCTACGCCACCTCCAAGAATACCAATAATGATATTTCCAAAAAGTCCTAAACCGCTACCTTTATAGATAAGTCCACCTAACCATCCTGCAATGGCTCCAATAATAAGTGATGCTATAATGCCCATAAGCTTTTAAATTTAATGTCTAACACAAAGGTAAGAAATTTTACCTAAAAAAATCCAAACGAAAAACAAGATTACTTCCCCTTATACCACAAGCGTATAAAAACTTCTTACAAGGTTACTACCTAATCCATACTTGTCAAATTATTACTTTGGAGATAACAATATAGAGTAAACACGCATTAGCTAAACGCTATATTAGCTTCGCATGGTAAATCATAGAAGAAAGGTCAAAAGATAGTTCTGCGTAAATTCCATTATTAAAAAAAGACTCAACAACTTATCTTAAAGCACGCAATAGATTTCGAAAAAAACATTACAAAATCAACAGACTATTTCACTTTAAAAAGAAAGAAAAAAATTCATCCTTTCAAAGCATCTTTTACAACAATCTGTTTATCAAGTTATTACAAAACAGCATTTCAATAGGTGCTCTTTAAGCCTCTAAAAGGGCGTCTATTGAAGCCTTAAAGAGCACCTTTTGCAAGCCTATTGGGCGTCTTTTAGAAGCCAATTGGGCATGAAATAGGGAAAAAGGGGATGAAAAGTTAGGACAAAAGGGAAGCGGCCCTCCCCATCCCCTCCCCCAAAGGGAGGGGCGTGATCTACGTAATAGGTTAACTATTGGGCTAATAAGGCTAATTGGGCTAATTAACTATTAGGCTTATTGGACTAATAAGGCTAATTAATTATTAGGCTAATTAGCCTAATTAGCCCAATTAATCAAAAAAAACAGGGACAAGCAAAGAGCTTATCCCTGTCTATTAGATTCTTTTCACTGGCTCCCCCGAGGGGAAGCAGGAAGTTAGTTATTTACCGTACCGCCAACAATATCGAGCAACTCAGACGTAATGGCTGCCTGACGCGACTTGTTATACTGCAAATTGAGTCCACGAAGCAGGTCGTCAGCATTATCTGTTGCGGTCTGCATGGCAACCATTCGTGCTGCATGTTCAGAGGCATTACTGTCTAAAAGGGCAGTGTAAACCATGTTATTCAGCAGTTTCGGTACCAATGCTTTCAAGACTGTGCGCAGGTCTGGCTCAATGATGAAGTTATCATTCAGAGGAACAACAGCCTCATTATTAGACTTCTGTGTTCCAGACTGTCCTTTCCTCTTGAGATATTCCTGTGCAGCCTTCGTTGCGATATTTGATGAAAGATCGCGCGTAGAGTCGGCATTGACTTCTTCCTCAAGGTCAATTGGGAGAAATTCTTACGTTGGAGAATCTGGCTTCCTGCACTCTTGAAATGATGGTAGATAATCTCCACCTTATCAAACTCGCCCTTCAACCATTTCTGGCTTAACTCCATGGCAATACTGCGACACTCCTCAAAATTTGGTTTATCAGCAAGCAACGGATAAGGATATACACAGGTATACCCACGCTTATTTGCTGCTTCATACACCTTTCGTCCTACAGGATAGATGACGATATCCTTGTCGGTCAAGCCCTGCGCATGATATTCGTCTATCGTATGCTGCATCAGCTTGATGACATTCGCATTGAATCCACCACAGAGAGAACTGTTTGAGGAGAACACGAGTAAGGCAACACGTTTCACTGGTCTCTGCTCGTCGAACGGAGTATCCGTATCGGGCGTAGAGACAAGGAAAGCCTTAAGAATGTGTTCGAGCATAGCCGCGTATGGAAGCATACTCTCGATGGCATTCTGGGCATGGTGTAACTTACTCGACGCAACCATCTTCATCGCACTCGTAATCTTACGAGTACTCTGAACACTGGCTATACGAGTCTTGATTTCCTTTAAGGATGCCATTCTGTATTGTCTTTATTTATATTGTCCGGCAATATTGCCCATGACTTCTTCGATTACCTTGATAGAAGTGTCTTCGAGGTTACCAGCAGCCAAATCGCTGATGACGTCGGCATGAGTAGTGCGCATGGTCTCAAGGAACTGGTCCTGACACTGGCGAACCTGCTCAACAGGTACGTCGCGCATCAAGCCGTGTACACCGCAGTAGAGGATTGCAATCTGCTCACCCACAGGCATTGGACTGTACTGTGGCTGGATAAGTAACTGGTTGTTCTTACGTCCACGGTCGAGGGTCATCGCTGTGACCTTGTCCATATCTGATGAGAACTTAGAGAATGCCTCCAACTCACGATACTGTGCCATATCAATCTTCAACGTACCAGCTACCTTCTTCATACTCTTAACCTGTGCTGAACCACCTACACGAGATACGGAAATACCTACGTTAATAGCTGGACGGAAGCCCTGATTGAAGAGGTCGGACTCAAGATAAATCTGACCGTCAGTAATGGAAATCACGTTAGTAGGAATATAGGCTGACACGTCACCTGCCTGCGTCTCAATGATAGGCAGTGCGGTGAGTGAACCACCACCACGTACATGACCCTTCATACACTCTGGGAGGTCGTTCATCTTCTCTGCAATCTCCTGCTGGTTATTGATACGTGCAGCACGCTCAAGCAAACGAGAGTGAAGATAGAAGACGTCACCAGGGTAAGCCTCACGACCTGAAGGACGACGGAGAATCAATGATACCTCACGATAGGCAACAGCCTGCTTTGACAAGTCATCGTAGATAACGAGGGCTGAGTAGCCACGATCGCGGAAGTACTCACCAATGGCAGCACCGGCAAATGGAGCATAATACTGCATAGCAGCAGGATCAGCCGCCGTAGCACTTACGATAATTGTATAAGGTAATGCGCCACGCTCCTTGAGGTTCTGCACCAATGTAGCAACGGTAGAAGCTTTCTGACCGATGGCAACATAGATACAATAAACAGGATTACCCTGCTCGTAGAAGCTCTTCTGATTGATGATAGCATCAACGGCAATGGCTGTCTTACCTGTCTGGCGGTCACCAATGATAAGCTCACGCTGACCACGACCGATAGGAATCATTGAGTCAACAGCCTTCAGACCCGTCTGGAGTGGTTCCTTCACTGGCTGACGATAGATAACACCTGGCGCCTTACGGTCCAATGGCATTTCGAAAGAGTCAGTCAAGTCGATTTCACCCTTACCATCGATAGCCTCTCCAAGCGGATTGACTACACGTCCCAAGAAGTTGTCATTGACACGGATAGAGGCAATACGGTGTGTACGCTTCACGCTCTGTCCTTCCTTGATACCTTCAGTAGGACCAAGAAGGACACAACCTACATTGTCTTCCTCCAAGTTCATGACAATAGCCATGGTGCCATTCTCAAATTCAAGCAACTCGTTGGCTTCAGCATTGCGAAGACCATAGACACGTGCTACACCGTCGCTGACGGTCAGTACGCTACCGACTTCATCAAACTTCTCCTCAGAGTTGATGCCTTGAAGTTCTTTCAAAAGAATCTCAGACACCTCACTTGGTTTAATTTTATCTGACATGTTATTAATCTAATTACTTTTTTAATTGTGTGAGGATAGCATTCAGTTTGCTCTTCACGCTGGCGTCCATTCTGTAAGTATCGTACTCAAGAATAAAGCCACCCTATGAGTGAAAGGGTCAACCTCAGTGTTGAACTCAACGGTTCCCTGTGCTCTGGATTGTACCAGTGCTTTCATCTTGTCTTCCGTCTGGGAAGAGACAGGCGAGGCTGTGATGACCTTTCCGCGAATGATGTTCTTCTGCTTACGATACAGAGTGACATAGTCATTCGCCATAAGCTGTAGCAACTCCTCTCTATCTCCCTTCAAGACAAGGGAAAGGAAGTTACCAACAAGCTCAGGGACGGTCGTCGCCACAGGCTACTTCCAATAGCTTGCGCTTCTTGTCCTTCGGAAGCATCAGGGCTTTCAATCGTCATGCGGAGTTCGGGCACCTGAAGGTAACTCTGGGCAAGTGTTTGCATAATAGCATACACCTTGTCTTCGATACCTTGCTCACAGGCAGCCTTCAACAGCGCACGAGCATAGCGAACCGATATTACACCTGTATTCATAAGCGATTATTTACTTTCTGTTCCGTTAGAAGAAGCAACTTCATCCAATAAGCTGTTGATAAGCTGAGTTTGCTCGGCTGAACCAGACAGTTCCTTATGCAGAATCTTCTCAGCAATCTGCACAGAAAGCTCTGCAACCTGCGAACGGATGTCGCGGATGGCAGCCTGCTTCTGACTTTCAATCTCTGCCTTGGCTTCAGAAAGGATACGAGCACTCTCATCACGTGCCTTCTCCTGTGCCTGTCCGACTATGGTGTCACGTGTCTCAGACGCCTCTCTAAGGATTTGCGCCTGTTTCTCACGTGCCTCCATAAGCAGCTCCTCACCTTGTTTCTGAATGTTGGCAAGCCTCAAGTTGGCTTCTTCTGCCTTTGCAAGACTCTCGTCAATGTACTCTTTGCGCTCGTTCACCATCTTGATGATAGAAGGGAATCCCCACTTCCATAAGATGAAGAAGACCACTAAGAAGACGAGAGTCATCCAAAAGAGTAAGCCACTATCTGGCAATAATAATGACATAAGCTGCTAAATTACTTTTCTTACCAATTTGTTTAATAATTCTCTGAGTAGTTTAGAATACACAGAGGAGAGCGATAATTGCAGCGAAGAAGGCAACACCCTCAACCAATGCGGCTGCAATAATCATAGCAGAACGAAGCTCACCGATCTTCTCTGGCTGGCGAGCCATAGCGTCCATAGCCTGACCACCGATACGACCAATACCAAGACCTGCGCCTACGGCTGCGATACCTGCACCGATAGCGGCGCCTAACTTTGCAGTTTCTGCTGCTAATAACAATGATGTCAACATAGTTTCTTTCTTTTTAATTATTAATTATTTTTTTATTTCTTATCTATTAATAGGGAGATGAGAAGCGTTTTTCTCCTTCACTCCTTCTTATCCTTCTGCCTCATGAACACGTGCCAAAGAGATAAACACAGCACTCAACATCGTGAATACCAAAGCTTGAATAAAGCTAACCAAAATCTCCAAAAGCATCATGAAGATACTCATACCCACACTCACAATCGTCATGGAAGAACTTAGGACAACACCCATCGTTGCCATGATGAAGATGATACAGGTTAAAGCCAACGCAATAGCATGTCCTGCCATCATATTGGCAAAAAGACGTACCATCAATGCGAAAGGTTTTGTGAAGATACCAAAGATTTCTATCACAGGCATCAAAGGTACTGGAACTTTCAACCATGCGGGTACGTCTGGCCAAAAGATATCTTTCCAATAATGCTTTGTTCCTGAGAAGTTGGTCACCAAGAACGTACAAATAGCCAAGAAGAAAGTGATGGTTATATTACCCGTAAGGTTACCACCTCCTGGTGGGAATGGCACAATACCCATGACATTAGCCACGAAGATGAAGAAGAAACACGTCAGAAGATAAGGTGCATACTTCTCTGAGTCCTTACCTAATGTCGGTTTAATAACCTCATCATAGACATACATCACAAACATATGCATCAGACCAGTGAAGCCTTTTGGTGCCTTATCGGTAACCTTATGGCGACGACACCAGCGTGCTGGAATCAAGATACACAGCAAGAGAATGATGGCATCAATGAAGAGTACACACACCGACTTCGTGATAGAGAGGTCGAGAGGGCGCACTTCTGTGCCGTCCTTCTGCAACTCAACGATACGACGTTCGTAGTTTCCCTTCGTTGCAATGAATAGGTCTGGGTTGTTTTTACAAGGACGATAGCCCGCATGTGGACCTTCTTCTAACGGCTCTTCAGCAAAGTCCTCAGCACAACCCGTGTACCATCCATTTGATGTCTTCACAATGACTGGCAGGTTGATGATGATTGGCTTATCCCCGATATTGGTTACATGCCACTCGTATGAGTCCTTAATATGTCCCCACAATATCTCCTGCAGGTTAACACCCTCCCCTTTACTCTCTGATGCGGCAGCACCAGGCAGAAGCAGGAAGAGCATCATCACCATACAAATCAGATGCTTGAGATATTTCATTCGTTAATTATTAATTTTATTGTTCTTTTTCCACTTTGTAAAAAAATAGAGCGGTATCGAATGCCAACAGCACAAGATAGAATATCATAAAGATAACGACAAAAGCCGATTACCATTGCGCGTTCTTTTCACCACCATTGCATAAACAACAACGATCAAGAATGCCAACAGCATACGAAAACCAGAGCCCGCAAGATAGAAGTTATTCATAATCGTGGGCGACTGACTGACTATCGCTTTCCATGCTCCTCCATAGATGGAAGAGGTGATAAGTGAGTAAACAGCACTGATAGTCAGCAAATTGATATAAGCCGTTTGCTGCGCTAGCTGCACAACGAGTAAGCCAATAAGATAAAGACCTGCGATAATCCACAAGTTATTCTTATAGTACTTCTTATACACTTTGTTAACATCCATCATCCGTATTCAGCTGTCTGTCGGTTATATCTTTTAGATTTCTACGCAAAGACTGACCAAGTTCTTCTTCACCTCAACGAATCCGCCAACGATATGAAGTTCCTTAGTATCACCTTTTACGCTGTAAGCTACCTTGCGCTTCAACGAGTGTAGAGATGATAGGCGCGTGATTATTGAGAATCTCAAATGGTCCCCACTGTACCAGGAACCAGCACACTATCCACCTCGCCTGTAAAGACAATCCTTTCGGGAGAAACTATTCTAAGTGTCAACATAGACAATTCAATTATTATTCAGTTTGTGCAAGAAGATGATTACTTAGTAGCCTCCAAAAGACGCTTAGCCTTCTCCTTGACATCCTCTATTGTACCAACGTTCAAGAACGCCTGCTCTGGGAGGTCGTCAACCTCACCATTCAATATAGCGTTGAAGCCCTTGATGGTTTCCTCGATTGGTACCATAACACCCTTAACACCAGTGAACTGCTCAGCAACGATGAAATGGCTGAGAGAGGAAACGCTGTACACGACGAGCGCGGTTCACAACCAACTTATCCTCGTCTGACAACTCGTCCATACCCAAGATGGCAATGATATCCTGCAATTCATTATAGTGCTGAAGCAACTGCTTTACTCTTTGCGCACACTCATAGTGGTCCTTACCAACAATCAGTGGGTCAAGAATACGTGAGGTACTACCCAATGGGTCTACCGCAGGATAGATACCAAGCTCAGTAATCTTACGGCTCAACTCTGTCGTTGCATCCAAGTGGGTAAAGGTAGTAGCTGGAGCAGGGTCAGTCAAGTCATCAGCAGGCACGTAAACCGCCTGTACTGAAGTAATTGAACCATGCTTTGTAGAAGTAATACGCTCCTGCATCGTACCCATCTCACTTGCCAAAAGTAGGCTGATAACCTACGGCTGATGGCATACGACCCAACAACGCTGATACCTCAGAACCAGCCTGCGTGAAACGGAAGATATTATCGATGAAGAACATGATATCTGCTGCCTCACCATTCTTACCTCCGTGATCGCGGAACTCCTCAGCAACGGTCAGACCAGAGAGTGCCACTGATGCACGTGCCCCTGGTGGCTCATTCATCTGTCCATAGACAAGTGTTGCCTGCGACTTCTGCAATTCTTCCTGATCAACAAGCGAAAGGTCCCACTTGCGCTTCATCCATTGCCTTGCGGAACTTCTCACCATAACGGATAACACCTGACTCCAACATATCGCGAATCAAGTCGTTACCCTCACGTGTACGTTCACCCTACACGGCAAATACAGAGTAACCATTGTGACCCTTAGCGATGTTGTTAATCAACTCCATGATAAGCATCGTCTTACCTACACCGGCACCACCAAAAGACCAATCTTACCACCGCTTCATATAAGGCTCAAGTAAGTCGATGACCTTAATACCGGTCTGAAAGCATCTCCTTATGCGTAGAGAGGTCTTCAAACTTTGGCGCCTCGCGGTGGATAGGATAAGCACGCTTCCCATACTCAGTGCCTCCATACTAGTCGATAGGCTGACCGATAACGTTCATCATACGACCCTTAATCTGGTCACCAGCTGGCATAACGATAGGACTGCCTGTTGGCACAACCTCAAGGTTACGCTGCAGACCATCCGTATTATCCATAGCCACACAGCGCACGGTGTCTTCACCAATATGCTGCTGTACCTCGATAATCAAATCCTGCCCATTCGCACGTTTTACGCGTAGGGCATCATGAATCTTTGGCAGAACGCTTCTCAGGATTCTCTCCCTTGGTATCAAAGTAGACATCGATAACTGGACCGATAATCTGGGAGATGCGCCCATTAATCTGTGACATAAATATCTTTGTTGTTTTTTATTATTATTTCCTCTATATATAAATAAGGTGGGAAGCCCCCTCTTAGATGCTCAACTCGTCGAGAACCTTAATAAGTTTCTTGTCGAAAGGCTTATCTGAACGGATTGCCTCAGACAATGGAACATAAACCACCTCATTGTTTCTTACACCTACCATAATATTACGTTGTCCCTGCATAATGGCCTCAATAGCACCAACACCCGTACTACTTGCAAGGATACGGTCGCGTGCTGAAGGACGACCACCACGCTGCAAGTGACCAAGAATTGACACACGTACGTCATAGTCAGGGAACTCCTTGCGTACACGGTCAGCATAATACATCGCTCCACACTTAGGGCTCTCAGAGACAATGACGATACAACTTCTCTTAGACTTACGAATACCACGTTCCATGAAGCGACCCAACTGGTCGACGTTAGTAGAGTCTTCTGGAATAATCGCTGCCTCTGCACCGCTGGCAATAGCCGAGTTCTGTGCAAGAAAACCAGCATCACGTCCCATCACCTCTACAAAGAAGATGCGTTCATGGCTCTGAGCGGTATCACGAATACGGTCGACACACTCCATAATTGTGTTCATCGTCGTGTCATAACCGATGGTGCTGTCCGTACCATAGAGGTCATTATCTATCGTACCTGGCAGACCGATGCAACAGAAATCAAACTCCTGTGCAAACATCATCGCACCCGTCAACGAGCCATTACCACCAATGACAACCAGCGCATCAATACCCTCCTTGACAAGGTTATCGTATGCCTGCTGACGTCCTTCCATCGTTTTAAAACCTTTTGAGCGTGCCGTCTTGAGAATCGTACCGCCCTGACCGATAATACCGCTAACATTCTCAGTGGTAAAAGGCTTAATGTCATCCGTAATCAATCCCTCATAACCACGATAGACACCTTTGATTTCAAAACCATTATAGATGCCGGCTCTGGTCACAGCACGTATTGCTGCGTTCATTCCAGGGGCGTCACCGCCAGAGGTCAGAATACCTATTGTCTTTATTTTGCCCATATATAGTCTTAGAACTCCTTTTTATTTAAATCTAAGCGCAAAGATAACAAATAAATGGCACAAAAGCAAAGTTGATAAGAAAAAAAATGGAATTAAACACAAATCGGTCATTAAACCACTATATATATCGTTCTTATTACTATGGTATTGTTTCCTAACAACCGATTTGGGTTAAATCAGAAAAGGGGAAGAAGGAATATCTCCCCCCAATCACACAAAGAGCCACCAGCAACCACCAAGCAGTCCCTTCCCTTGAGGGTATATCAATTTTGATACACCCTCAAGGGAAGGGACTACTACTCTTTCTGTGGATTCGATATGTACACAAACTACCTCAACTCATGCACTGCATATGGTGCACCAGCGGTTTTTACCTTGAGAATCTCGTAGGTGGCAGCGGATGGATGATAGACAGAATAGCCCATGCCTTGGTCGGTGGACATACCGAAGATGATGTCATTACCCGACTTACAGAGGGTTGCAGCCCACCCAGTTGTGGCAGAGAGGTCTAACTTTGTACAGCTCTTATTGTAGAGATTAATCTCGAAAGGTTGGAAGCATTTATCGTGAACATAGTCTGGTGGATTGCTTGCAGCACCTGGAATGTTCAGGTAAGCATACACCTTTCCGTTGCCGCCATACACGCTTCATGTACGCATACGACGTCTTATTACCTTTGACACCCACTAAGTTAACATCCGCAAGGGTGAAGCAGTAGGATTTATCAAAGTCTGTTTCTCCTTTCTTAATACGCAGAAATCCCTCCTTGACACCCGGTTGATAGCCGAACATCGCTACGAGTAAAAGTAGATATCACCCTTCTCATCGATGAAAGGGTCGCCAGCTGGCGACTCACCAGAGGCCATTGAGACACGAGGATCACTGACGACTTTGATTGGCTTATCGGTCTTTGTGTCAATCAAAGCCACGTAAGCACCCGCCTCACAGGTGTAGGTAGACTTCATCTGACTAAGCGCCACGTAGAGTATTCCGTCTCTTATGATAGATGCGGCAGGCTCAGGATTATTGTCACCAGCGGCTTTCCCCAAGGAATACTCCGCCAAGTCAATCTCTCCAACCTTCTCCATTGCGGTAGGATCGATGATGATCACCTTTCCTAACCCATGACAAGAAACGTATGCCTTATGGTCGGAAGCAAAGGTGATGTACATTGCTGCAGCCCCACTTGGAAGTAGGATAGTATTCCCCTCCTGCACTAACTTTCCCTCTTTCTGGGCATATTTATAGATGTGCTCGGTGTCGGTTATATACACTTTCCCCTTATATACGAAGGAAAAAGCACCCTTCGGCATCACCAGCGCATTATCGGTATTGAGCGAGCCAACGTTCATGTCTTTGAAAACACTTACGTATGTATTGTCTCCAATGTTAACACTATGGACGAAGCCCATCTCCGTCTTGGCCGGTGCAGGCGGTGTGTCAGGTGAGTCTTTGTCGCAAGATAGTAGTCCGACGGTCGTGAGCAGCATGATAGCTGCGGTTAAGAAATAATGTTTCATTGTGTTTTGATTAAAGAAGTTAATAATTATAAGTATTGGTGTCCGGTAAAACTTTCCTCTCCAATTTGTTGTAATAAAGAATGCTTATAAAAGTATCATTTGGGGTGTTTTTCTCTGAATATTCGGCTAAATTTCATTCAAATAATAGTTTTTGAGTACTGATTTACTATTTGAAACAAAAAAAGTAAGCCCCCACTGGTTAAATGTACCTGTATTGCCGATAAACAAAGGCTTGTAGAACTTTCAATCAGTTTTTATCGGACACCAATAAATTATAAGCTCATTGCCCCACCTGCCAGTTTGTCTCTGAACAGGTTGAAGCGTAGTTTTGCCTTTAATGTTCTTCCGGGCAGAGGCATCTTAAATTCCATGTAGTTCTCCTTGTTGAAGACGTTTTCTAACTCAAGGCTCAGTGACATATTATTATGCCATAAAAGATCGTTGGAGGCCTATCGTGAAGACATCATTGGATGGGATACGCCATTTCCTACGCTCCTCTGCAAGCGAACTCATCTGCCACCCCCAGTCAAACTCGCCCACATGCGACACGTCGATATATACTCTCGACAGCTCTCGGCGCCCTATCAAGCCCTCTGCATGGTACTCCATGCCATAGTTATAGTAAAAGGCAGGGATGTTAGGGACGTGCTTATTATAGGTAGGGTTGCTCGTTCCTTGTTCGTCATTAAACCATCTTTGCCTGTCTCGGATATCCTGTAAGGTGAGATTAAAGTAGAGATAGACATTGCGTGTGACGTCCACCTTCACGTCAGTGTCCATTCCAATGGTCCTTGTCTTCCCTAAGTTCGTATAGATAGAACGTGTGTCAGCAGGGAAGAGTCTTATCATGTTCTTCATCATCATATAGTAGAAATTCGTCTCCCACTGCACCCTCACGAGTCCGCACAGTCCTCTTCTATCGACGATGAAACCAAGGTTCAGATTATTCCCCACCTCTGGCTGCAGGTTCACCGGCGGTTTGATGCTTACCCCATTACCAAAGAGTTCGCCCGTATCGGGTATCCTCACGTTATGCGAGAACGACAGCTTCGCCCGCACATCCTTCCACAGTTCATAGCTGAAGCCCTCACTGAAGCCATAATACGCCCGTTCCACACGGGTCTGCTTTGGTGCTAACTCGTCAGTTGCCTGCCCTTTCGCCAGCGCGTCACTGGTTCTGTAAATCCTCGAGTTAAGGTAGTAGATGCTGAGTGTCAATGCGTTTGAAACCGATGATTAGCCGAGACAAACAGATGACTGAGGCCGATGTTGTTAGCAGTCATTCTACTTGGATAGGCACTGGGGTCAAAGCCAAGATAGCCTTTCATGCGTTCGTCCTTAGGAGTATAAGCCGAGTAGGCGTATTGGTCATTGAGATTAAGCGTGTGCCGACCCCGTGTATATTTCAAGTTAAACTTACTCCTCACCTCAAACTGCCGATCATGCGACTCGTTAAAAAGATTGTCGTCCGTCTCTCCTACGGCTTGTGTGACTGTTCCGTCCCATTGTCTCCTCGTAGTGGCGGTGTCTGTCATATTCGAGCGGATGATAGGTGTGACGATAGTGTACTTCATATCCAGTCCTTTAACGAGGAAGTCTTGTTTCTCCAACACGAGGTTTGGCATGATATTTATCCCTTTTGTATAGGCATGACGAGCGTCGAAATTAAGTGACTGTATCCCCTTCTTGTTCTGATAAAAGGCACATTCTAAGTCGAACTTATCAAAGTAAAGTTTCCTAAACCCTAACCCAACATGATAGAAATTGGCTTCATAATAGTCGTTCCTACGTCTCACCTTTCTATATGCCGACGCAGGCAGATTGGTCTCGAACACTGGCCACGACATCATATAGTCGTTTTTCGACTTATTCTTAAAGAATGCCACGTTAAATAATATCCCCGGTCGGCTAAAGAGCTTTTGTCCACTTACGAGTGTCTTCACCGTCCCAAAGGATGCCAACTCCTGTGTGAAGCCCACCAAGTCGCACTCGTCTTCTCGTGTGACGATGTTGATGGCACCTCCTAAACCATCTCCCCCATACTCCGCAGGGACAATTCCTTTATACACCTCGATATACTTGATGACGTCTATCGGGATGTCGTTAATATCGAACGAACCGTCGGGACTATTCAGTGGAAATCCATCGATATATACCGCCACACGCTTCCCTTCTAAGCCATGAACCGAGATGCGCGATGCACTACCCAGTCCACCTGCGCTTCCGAACCTTAATTCCTGATGTCCTCGTCAGTATCTCCTCAATGCTACTCGATCGTCCTCTCAGTTTCGCACCATCCACAACTGTCACGGCCATAGGGCTTTGTCGTATCTGGTTTATCTCTGCACTCTGTGCCGAACTCCGCACGACAACCTCACGCAACGAGATCGATGAGGGTTCAAGATAGTAGTCTCTTGTCACATCACCACCCGCCGCAACGACCTCCCTCAGCCGTTTGTAGCCTACAGCCGACACCTCTATCGTGTAAGCACCCGCTGTGGGAACCAGTCAGCTGATAGTCGCCAGCCTTGTCAGAGAGAGTCTTCTGCTTCGTTCCCTTGACTGCTATGCATGCTCCACAGATAGGAGTCGACGTTTCCTTCTCCACTATCTTACCCCTTAACAGCCGTTGGGCTGCCACGAGCAGAGGGCACAGACACACGATTATGATAAGGATTAATCTCTTCATACCTACTTATTGTTTTTATGAGTTCCTGCCACCCTGCCGTGTTGTAGCGTATATATTCGGTCAGAGCCTGCCTCACCTCCTCTTGCTGAAGGTCGGGTCTCGACACAATCTCACCGATGATTGTCAGCCATGTAGAGGCGCTGATACGAAAGAAGAGGGGCGACACACTCGTCTCCACCTGCTCCATGTAAGTCCTACTTATCGCCACCTGTTCGTCGATAAAGGTCTCACGGAAATTCTCTAAGGAGGTGCCCTGCGACTCAAAAGAGCAGTAGCCTCAACTCCTCCTTATATAAGAAGATAATGCGAAGCATACTCGATAGGAATTCCTTCTGCCGTTGTCGAGAGAAGTCAAGACGCTTTTCCTCGTGCTCACCCTTGCTGTGCTCCGCCATACACTCGCCTATCACAGAGAGCAGCGGACGAAGGACAACACAGAAGATATCGTCCTTTGTCTTAAAATAGTTGTATATATTCCCCAGCACAACACCAGACTTAGCCGAGATTGTACGCATCGATGTCTTCCTATAACCACACTTAACAAACTCACTGCGGGCGGCCATGACAATCCTACTCCGCACATCTTCTTTTAATGTTTTCATAATAGCATTATTAACGGACAATGTCTTGTTTTTGTTCATAAAAAAAGCGTATTGCATTCAACCTGCAATACGCTTTCTTCACTTGACGTTCTATGGCATACTAATCGTTTCTCCATTCTGTCGATTTTTTTGCTGCAAAGATAGGGTGAAGATTTCCATCTTGTCAATACTTACTAATAGGTATTTTAACCCAAATCTATTATTAGAGCCTAAACATATTTTTGTTTTTATCATTGAGCAGATTATTTGTCTTTTTAGGCGCAGACGTAGCGGGCTACGTCAAGTTACAAAAGACAGACAAGATGCCGATAAGAAAAATAAAAGCTGTTAGGAAACAAAAATCATATCACTGTAAATCTGTGCCCTCTGTGAGAAAAATTCATCCGCACAACGTTATGAAATATTATTACAAAATAGCGAGAAAAAAAAGGTGGAATAAAAGACTAAAAAAACAAGTATTTTAAACATCGTTATAACTATCTCGTGTTCAGATAGTTGCAAAAGCGATTTTCAAAAGAGCGTTAGTAAGGGTTCAAAAGGGCGTTAGTAAAGGGGCTTAAAGGGCATCTTTTGCAAGCCAAAAGGGCGTCTTTTTCAAAGGCAAAAAGTGATGTTTTTTTAAATCGAGGATGTGAAAGGTTTTTTTACAATAATACAGAAATACAGAAGGCAGAAAGCGCGTAAATACTTTCTGTCTCCCATATTATTTCCTCCTCTCCCAGTATCAAGAGAGGAAGGAATAAGTCTTTAATTCTTGCGATTAGAACCAGAAACCAGCATCGCTGTGCTTGCTATCTCCGTGGAAATTCCACCAGAAATCGAGGACAGCAGTCTTGATATCGGTTATTCCAAAGGCATCCATCAGCGAACGAATTGACATCAAGTTGCTCTCTGAATAATCCTTTGCATTGTCGCTTAACTTATCGTAATCAGTATCGTAAACCTTTTCATCCAGTTCGCGCTCATCGCTGTCCATATAGATATTCATCGGTACGACGATGGTTGGCAGCCACGCTTCCTCCTTCAACTGACGGGCAGTTGGTGCACAGAAAGAACTTGCTTTGCCATTTGTCAACTTAGAGTTACGAGCGCGCATCAGGCGAATTTCGAGGTTAAACTGCTTATGCGTACGCAAGAACTTAAAGTAGCCTTTGTGTCCGATAGGGTTCGACTGACCAGTGAATTTAGCACCATCAAACTTGTTAGTCTTATTCCATGGGTCCGTATCACAGTAGACATAATCGAAGAATTCAGTAGAGTTAACATCGGTTGCCTCCTTCTTTCCGCCATAAGAAGGGCGAATATCGTCTACCATAAAGAAGTGCTGATAGTGGCTGTCTTCGCCATTATTGACGATTTGAGAGGTAATTTCATTTCCTGCCTTGTCGTAATAGTGGATGACAAAAGCTGACACATAATGGTCCTGACTGCTACCCATGAGGTTCACTGACTTACCATTCTGTGGATCAGCCACCCACTTACCATTCTGCAAAGTATAGGTCAGCTTATAGTTACAACCGATATACTTCAATTCTTTTGGTGTTGGGTTCTGATGAAAAGCATGTGGACCATGGAGGTGACCATTATAGATTTCAATGACAGCCTTTGCAGGATTGATAAGCGAAGGGTCGAGTTCACTCTGTTCATTAGACTGCCCATCGATGACGATAGGCAGTTTAACGTTGATATCCCAAAGCCCAGTGCTAAGCAACTTTCCAGCTGGATTGTAGAAAGGAGAGGCCTTTCCGTCGTCACCAAACTTACTTCCTGCAGCGTGGAGCAGGTCGACAGAGAGGGTAAACTCACGTCCCGGCTTCACAAACTTGATAAGACCTTGGAAGCCCATAGGGTTCGTATCACCAATGAAAGTGCCGTTCAACTCGTCGATATAGCGGTAGTCGTAAGGCAGTTCTGCTTTGTTTGTGACACGCACAGAGCTCATCTGTCCTTCATACATCACCTGCTTGAACATTGAGAAGAAGTGCTGATGAATCTTGTCCTGACCAAGGTTATAGAACTGACTGTTCATCATTTCACCCTTTGCATTATAATACTCCATCTTCAAAAGGTAAACGACAGAAGGATTGTCCACGCTATTCTTTACGTTGAACGACTTCGTTGCACTCGTCACATGCCAGCCTTGACCAGCCGTTGTCTCCCACTCTATCACTTGAGCAGGTACTGAAGCGGCTTTGAAGTTAGCCATCTTTGGCGTATTGTCGAAGGCAGAAGCATTGTCGAGTGTTCCTTCCTGCAGTGTAAAGACAGCCCGAACAGGGTCTTCATGTAGTTTGTTTTCTTTCTCATTCTCAGGCTGTTCTGGGTTACAACCCACGAACAGCATGGTCATTACTGCACTGAAAGCAAGCGCAAGACCATTTATAAATCTTTTTGTTTTCATCATTTTTTATTTTTTAATTAGAAGTTCCATGTAATCATACAGCGCACATCACGCCCCATATCATGGGCATAGTAGCGGCTGCGGTTAGTGTATTCCTTGTACTCACGATTAAGGATATTGTCGCCCATCAGTCCTACTCGAAGCGACTGTCCCTCACGCATTGGCACCGAGAAGCTAACATCAAAGCCCATGAGATGATAGGCTTCAGGGACTCATTGGCGATGAGGTCTGTGGCAGGATTGAAGCGTGTTTGCTTAGCCACAAAGCGATGAGTGAGTCCTAACTTAGGTGAGAATGCCTTGAAGAAAGGCAGCGACCACGTCAGCGAATGGGTCAGACGGAAGCTCGGAATATAAGGTAGATAGGCGTGAGAGCATCTCACGTGCCCAAATCATTGCCGTAACAAGATGATAGTCGAGCGACGATACGGGTCGAACGTGGGCATCTAAGTCGACACCTTGGAAGAAAGCACGTGTCTGTCTGTACTGGAATACAGGATAAGCACCCGATATGATAGTGATATTTCGCCCCGTTGGCTGGTCGAAGATGTAGTTATTAATCCACTGAAGGTAGCCATCGAGCTGAACATCAAAGTACTTACTTGTATACTTCAAAGAGCTAATCCACTTGTAACTCTGCTCTGAAAGGAGGGTTGAATCACCTTTCACAAAGATACCAGAACTAAGTTCATTGCCATTACTATACGGTTCATAGACGTGTGGGGCACGCCAAGCCACACCGAAATGGGAGGTCAGTTTCAGTTGTTTATTGATGTGGTAATGACCGCCAAGAGCGTAAGTAAAGTTCGCAAAGTCACGCTTTCCGCCATATCTTCGTCCTGTCCAATCATAGCCGTCAGCCTTCGTTTGCTGTCCATCGAAGCGCACTCCAGCCTCCATTCCCCATCGATCGGCAGTGTATTTCTGCAGCGCATAGAGTCCGAAAGCTACCTCCGTGTAATTCGGAATGATAGGAACAACACCCGTTCCACGCTCGTTCGTGTTATCAGTTATCAGCAGTTGCGCTCCTGCTTCACTCTTCCAATGCTGATAACCCTTGTTCCATACGAGTGAGTTCTGCAACGAATTCAAGTGCAAACTGACGGTAGGAATGTCCGAATGGTTCAGACGTCGGATGCGGTTTTCGCGTCGATTGTCCTGCTGGAAGGTTGATTGAAAAGCGAAATGTCCTATCTTTTCGTGATCAAAAAACGCCTTGAAATAGACATTATGATGAGTTATCTGCTGAAAAGGATAGTCTATATGCCGACTGAAAGGTGTGAAGTCGACAGGCTGACCGAGGCGGATACGCTCTTGTAACAGCTGTTCGTTACCCATCTGTGCACTCTGCATAACACCTAATTTCTGTGCAAACAGACTATAACCTGTCTCTAATCGCCACGCTCCACGCCTATAACCTAAGGCGAGGGATAGGTCGTTTTCACGCATTCCGGTATTGTTTAGCAGGTAATGAGCCGTACTTCTGTCGCCTCCATTCTCGGTATTCAGATGTAAACGCCATGCCCAGTCGCCATGCCACTTAAAGCTATTTTTCAACATAACCTGAGACTCCAAAGCGTCTGCCATTGGTGCCATAAAGTCCCGCAACCATACCATGAAGACCACTGACGTCGTAAGGTAAGGGGGAAGGTTGCATAAGAACAATACCGCCAAGAGCCTCAGAACCATATCTTACAGCATCTGCTCCTTTCACTACTTCGATGTTACTATAACTGTTTTTATCTACCTCTGGGGCATGATCTGCACCCCATTGCTGCCCCGTCAGACGTGCACCATTGCTCACCAAGAGTATGCGATTGCCATACATTCCATGTATCACAGGCTTTGAAACAATTGTTCCTGTCTGGATAGAACTTATACCACTGACTCCCTCAAGCAATGAACCCAAGGAGCGTCCCATAGCATTTGTAATGGCGGTTTGATTGATTTGACTGCCTATTTGGTTTACACTCATCATCTGGCGACGAGTAGAAACCACAACTTCACTTAGGCAAATGGAATCATGAGTAGGCTTAGTGGTATTCTCATTCTGTGCTACTAATGGCATAGACCAACACAGCAATGCGAATAAAACACCTGCCCACTGATGCTTGCCTGATTCTGATTTAAGCATCATAGACTAAATATTAAATGTCAATAGACGGCTCTTTCGCCTCAACAAATGGGCAAAAGAACCTACAAAAAGTTTGTCATACGGGCATGTATGCACACCTTAGTGCGCACCTATCCCATATAAATAAGGTGATGATTAGCCCTTGTCGGAGGCGAATGGCTATTGATTGAGACAACAACCTGATAGAGCAGTTTGTTCTGTAAATATACGTTTGGGGACCCAACTTATCGCTACAACAGGCTGGAAAACTGTTGCTTTAGCTTCGACAGACTCGTGCATTGTGAAGTCACAAGTGCTACAAACCTGCTTCAACGAAGCATTATGGCTTACAGAAGCCTTGTCTGGATCAGTGATAAGAAGTGTTATGATAGTGGAAATCTTTGAGCAAAAAGCATAGAAGTGAACACAAAAAGAAGTGTCCACGCATAGATAAGTTTTATCGTTGTCTTTTGCTTCATCTATTTCCAATTATGCGGCATGTAAGTGAGTTGTTACTCATGCCTTAAATGAATTTTTGGGGGTAAAATTACGAAAAAAAACAGCAGGTATTTCTCCACAACCTATTTATTTTTTTGCGATTTTTAAACATAGTTAACACAAAAAAACTACTTAGTAGTTATTCTGCAATCACTTTATAAACAAGAGGGGTTCGTCTGTTAAATTCATAGAGTAGAGATAGGGTAAAGATTTATACGCTTGTAGGGTATTAATATCTAAAATGACTTGGTCTTACAAAGGAGGATAAACTACAAGATAAAATGCAAATAGATACTAAACCTATCCGTCTTCTGCAAACAACTGATTTCCACATATTGATATTTGTAAACTATTTTCATACAACTCAAAACCAATACATGCTCTTTTGGCTTCTAAAAGATGCCTAATTGACTTGCAAGAGGTGCCCTTTAAGCCCCTTACTAACGCCCTTTTGAAGTCTAATTGGGCACCTTTTCTAATACTACTTTATAACTAATTGATTTCCTGTTGGTTACAAACACACTTTTTATATGTGTTTTTATCCTTATTTATAGAGGTTTTACTTGAATTTATGTAATGATTTTTCAAAGCGTTATCCACCTCTTCGAAGGAGTATGAGAAAAGGGTCTTCTATTTCAGAGGATGAGAAAAAATAGATCGTGAGAACCACAAAAAACATAACAAATACTTGCTTATTAATGTAGAAAAACGTAAATTTGTCCCATAACTAACTTTAACAATATGCAAAAACCGCAATGGAATAGGATAAAAGACTTTGTTCAACGCAAAGAACTATCGCTTGCAATGGGGCTACACCTTGGTGCAATATTCCTCTGTGGACTGATTTATATCCTACTGCCCGAAGACGTACACCTGCGTTGGGGACTGAGTTACATACCAATTTGGACTGCTCTTCTGTCACCGATTGCACTGATGATTGCTGCACGAAAAAAAGCAAAAAGGAAGTTGGTGATACGCCTCTATAGTGCGCTGATAGGCATTGTTCTGTGGTTAATTGCTATTTTTTTCTTCAAGTCATTGGAGGCGACATTTTTCTCCCCTCCACCTGCTTCTGTAAAGATGGTGATTACCTCGTAAGACGAGAGTACGACTTCTTTAACAGCGACTTGATAGGTGTTTATAAAGTTAATGGACTAACAGAAAAGAGAATATCATTCTATAGTTACGGCAGTCCCGACTCTATCAAGGTTTATGATTCATTGAATGTCATCGCTTTCTATTGCCCTACAAGGATAGTGGGAGATCCATGGCTCACCGACACCATTTCCCCTGTCCGTGTCATCGAACAGCTTCGCGACAACGGAATAGATTCTGAAAGGAGGAAGAAGATAGAACAACTTGCCCACCGCCTTAACGCCCGACTCGGCTATACACTAAATGAATAAAACAAGAAAAAAAGATATAATAATGAACTACTTAGTGCTTAAACAACGTATTTATCTTGTCATATCAGTCCTCACACTGATAGTTTTTAGGCAGTGGCTATGGCTCTTGCACAAAGTTTTCAGACAGGTTATCTGATAGTGCTATGGTGGCACTCGATTCCTTCCACCACTGCCAGTATATGGCACTTTCGAGGGGTATCGGTGCAGCAGGGAGGCGGTCAGAGCAATTAGATTATGCCGATCAGCTCAGCCGTCACACAACTGCAGAACAGTTAGCGGAGATTGCTAATACCGATACTTCACGCATAACAAGGCTCTGGGCATACAGAATTCTACTGAAGAAAGCTGACAATCAAGTAATTGATGTATTGAAGCAGGCATTGAAAGATACGACATACGTAGAGTTGATGTCTGGCTGTAGCAGGTTTGAAGAACCTTACAACCGCATTGCTATCTCTGTCTATAGGTACGACAGCTACGAACTTAAGCTATCCAACCAGCTGCGTTTCTCCCTTGACAGCCTCGTCTTCTTCGATTATATGAAGAACAAGGGCTTTGAGAATGGATTACTCATGGACTTCAAACCCCACAAGATTTATTATGCCACAGTCATCGAAGAAGCCGACAAAGGGAATTATGCTATCCTCCCTCTCCTCGCTCAATACAAGAATCCCAATGACCGACAGCGTATCAACAAGTTGTTGAAAGCCCTTCTAAAGGAAAATGGTATATGCTCCTATGAGGCATGTAGAGCCATCAGTAATTGGAACGACCCTGCCTTCGAGTGGTATGCTAAGGCTGCTTGTCAAGCTACTATCAAACAAGAATACTATGATGCTGATGAGGTCCTCCAACTTCTTTGTGCCTACCCTGCCCCTTGGAGCTACCAAATACTTAAAGAACTGCTCACTCAAAAAGGGGATTATAGCAACAGTGACACTGCTAAGGATTTTCTTACAGAGCTATATAGAACGCGCCCCGTTCCCCCTATTTTCAAACCATTATATGATAGGTATGTGGCAAGAATGAAGTAAGGCGTAAACCTTGTTGCCTCACAATGCACATGGTATTTACCTTTATGATTACGCTTCAGAAGTTTAGAGAGATAAGGAGGGCAGCCTAAATTTAGGACTCTGACGAAGTATCACACAGAGTCACGGAGGGGACGGAGGATTATTAAATACAAAGCAATGGGAGCCACGGAGGCATCGTCGGTGCGTGGAGTAACCGAGATAGTTTGCCAATTCTATTAGCAATTTATATGTAAAACGTTTATCCCAAGAGTTATCAGTAAGTTGTACACTACACCTCTGTCCCTCGTTGTGCCATTCGTACCTCTGCTTATAGTTTATGACTCCGTCCCCTCCGTAACTCTGTGTGACTTATTACATAAGAGCTTTAGTTAATCACTCCATATCTCGGAAGAACCAAGAAAGAAACTAAGTTCGCACCCATATTGTAAAGAAAAATCACAACCCGAAATTTTATTGGTGCTTAATTGCGCTTGAATTAAGGCTTAATTGGCTTGCAAAAGGTGCCCTTTTGAGGTCTAACTAACGCCCTTTTGAAGTCCAATTAAGCACCTTTTACACCGCCATTTCCCAACTACCTGATTACTTGATAGTTACAAGATTGGTCGAAAACACCATTTTTAACCTAAAAGTAAGACATCAAACGCATTGTTTTGTAATAATATTTCATACAGAAATAACGCTTATTTATAGTTCTTCCGAATATGGAGTGATAAACAAAAAGTCTTATATAATAGGCACACAGAGTCACGGAGGGGACGGAGGAAACGCAATGTCACGGAGGTGCCGACGGCACAAAGAACGACGGAGGTGTAGCATACAGATTCTTGATAACTATTTTGAGGTAAACGCTTTGTATATAAATTGCTAATAGAATTGGCAAACAAGCTCCGTCGCTCTTTGTGCCGTCGGCACCTCCGTGACTTCCATTGCTTTGTTTTTAATAATCCTCCGTCCTCTCCTTTTCTCCGTGTGACATTTTTCTCAGAAACCTAACCTTAAGTAGCAAACCTTATCACTTCAAAAATCCAGAAGACCCTTATTTGTGCGCTATGTATCCATAGTAAATTATACTATTCATTAAAGAAAGCTTAGATAAAAAGTTATGAAAAAAAGCTAAAACGGAGTATCTATGAGCGTACACATCCTTAGAAAGGAGACATCATCGTACAGAGATCGTACGAAAAGAAATAAAAACACAAATATTTGGAACTTCCTCCCTTTTTTATCTATCTTTGCGAATCATAATAAAGTTATGAGAACAAAATAGAATCATTATTAAAACTCTTATTTATCATCTTATGAAACGATTTCTTTATTTACTCTTATCTGGAATTGCACTATTGACAGCTTGTCAAAACAATCCCTCTAAGCAAACAGATAAAGACATACAAAAATATTGACAGCATAAAAGCAGGAAACAAAGGCTGACGAGTATAAAACAAACAGCTAATATCGACAGCATAAAACAGGTTCTTGCAAAGACTACTGACCCTCTGAAACGCATTAAACTTCATGAGCAAGTTATTGACCTTACAATTGAAGCTGCAACACCAGAGGAGCGTTGTAGAATCTTTGATGATTTTAATACACAAGTGGAAAAAGAGTTACTTAAAATCAACGAGCATGAAAGCTATTTTCTTGACCACTATTACGAATTTAGGATGGATGATGAAGGTAATGAGAAAGAGCCACATGATTCCATAATACAGAAGGAACAATATTATAAGAAGTACGGCATAGATATAGAAGATTTGGGAGAGGGAATAGTAGAACTTGCACTTCCAGCCAAGTTCTATACTAAGTATGTCAAGCTCTTACCGAAATACTACCAAGACTTTTGGCACCTATTGAAGGACAGTGAGAACATTGCCCCAGATGCTGTATTGATAATCTCTTGGCGAGAGTTGGGAAATCTAATTGCACGATACGAGGCTTACGTAAAGGCTAATCCAACGCAGAAAGAATTAATCTGTAGATTACAGGAGGATTATAAATTCCTTCAATCAGTTTATCTGTTCGGTGTTGATAACACCCCTATATCTTACGATGACGTACATTTAGACAATGATGTGAAGAAAGAATGGGAACGATTTATAAAGACATATCCTAACGGGTCCGATAACACCTTTTTGCCAAAGAAATGCTTCAGCAAAAAGAAATTAGACGATTTAGAACACATGTATAATAAGCTAACAAAGTTTCAGGAGACGTCAAACTATCCTTTGCTTAAGGCTTGTCCCGCTAAGAAATAAAGGATACGTAGAGGTTATTTAATCAAATATTTGCATACGAATCCTTATAAAAAAAGAAGTATTATCTTCGTTTAAAAGACTTAGATTAGTCTTAAAGAATAAAGACATTTTTTTAATCCAAATCGATCATAAGAGATTAAATCTCCATAAAATCATAATGGTCGATTTGGATTAAATACTCGTTATGTTAATTGTTTTTAACACACCATACCCTATTATTTTTCAAAGTTAAGTTTGCAGTTATCGTTTATTTTTTTATTTACTTTGCAGGTCTTGAAAGCGAGTAACTAAAAACAGAACATCATGGTAAATACCGAAGAGACACACTACGCGTGTGGACTGAAAAAAGAAGACTTCCAGACGACAATAGGCGGTAAGAAAACCGATCTTTATGTACTCAGAAATGCCAAGGGCAATGAGGTTGCAGTCACTAATTACGGTGGTGCGATTGTTGCTATTATGGTTCCTGACAAAAGAAGGTAAATTAGCAAATGTCATTCAAGGACATGACAATATACAAGAGGTTATCGCCTCACCAGAGCCTTATCTTTCAACACTTATTGGCCGTTATGGCAACCGTATTGCTAAAGGTCGTTTCCAGTTGAACGGAAAGGAGTATAAACTTGCTATTAATAATGGTCCTAACTCTCTGCATGGAGGTAAGGAGGGCTTTTAACGCAAAGGTATGGGATGCTGTACAAGTTAACGACCACGCCGTTGTTTTGAAGTACATTTCTTCTTATGGAGAGGAAGGCTATACAGGTGAAGTTGAAGTCTGGGTAGCCTATTCATTCTCTGATAACGACGAACTCATTATCAAGTATTCTGCAAAGACAAACAAGAAAACGATTATCAATCTTACCAGTCATGGATTCTTCTCTTTGGCAGGTATTGCTAATCCTACACCAACAATTGACGACTTAGAATGCCAGATAAACGCAGACTTCTATCTTCCTATTGACGAAACATCCATCCCAACAGGTGAGATTTTGAAGGTAGCTGGTACTCCATTCGACTTCCGTGAGCCAAAGGCAGTAGGTCAGGATATCGACGCTGACCACGAACAGATTAAGAATGGCGCAGGTTACGACCACTGTTTCGTACTGAATAAGAAGGAAGAAGGCGAGCTATCATTCGCTGCACGCATTAAAGAACCAAAGAGTGGAAGAACGATGGAGGTCTATACAACCGAGCCTGGCGTGCAGGTTTACACCCATAACTGGGCTGACGGATATAAGGGTCAGCATGGTGCAACCTTCCCACGTCGCAGTGCTATCTGCTTTGAGGCACAGCATTTCCCAGATAGTCCAAACCATCCTTATTTCCCTTCAGTCATCTTAGAGCCATGTAAGGAGTACACACAGAGAACGATTTATAAGTTCGGTGTGAGAAATAAAGCATCTAAAAAAAGGAAATAATAAATAAAAAAATGAAATATCAAAATGGAAAAATCAAACTAACAAGAAAGGAACCTTGGTGGCTATTATCACCATGATGTTCCTATTTGCGATGATCTCTTTCGTAACCAATATGGCGGCACCATTTGGTACAATTTGGAAGCAGCACTATGAGTGGGCTGGTATGATGGGTAACATGATGAACTTTGCAGCTTACCTTTTCATGGGTATTCCTGCAGGTATGATGATTACAAAATACGGATATAAGAAGACTGCTCTTGTTGCTTTAGCACTTGGTTTCTTCGGTATTGGCATCCAGTATTTCTCAAGTACAATGGACGGAAACGAAATCAGTACATACGTAGTTTACTTGCTCGGAGCCTTCGTTTGTGGTTTCTGCGTTTGTATCTTGAACATAGTTGTAAAACCCAATGTTGAATCTTCTTGGCGGTGGTGGTAACCGTGGTAACCAGCTGATTCAGACAGGTGGTTCGTTGAACTCACTCGCAGCAACGCTTACTCCAATGCTCGCAGGTTCTATGATTGGTGAGATTACAAAGGAAACATCACTCAAGGCAGTAACTCCATTGTTGTTGATTGCGTTAGTTATCTTTGCAGCTTCATTCGTTATCGTTTGGTTTACACGGTTGACAGAGCCAGAAACAGAGAAGACAGACGTCGTTGGTGGTGTCAAGGAGGCTTTGCGTTATCGTCAGTTGTTGCTCGGTATCATTGCTATCTTCTTCTACGTAGGTGTTGAGGTTGGTATTCCTGGTCAGCTCTTGTTCTACCTCAGTGAGCCAGTTGCAAAGGGCGGTGTACTTGGTAGTGCAGCAACAGCAGGTTTGATTGCAGGTGTTTATTGGATGTTGATGCTCGTAGGTCGCTTCGTTAGTGCGCTTCATCAGCGGTAAGGTATCATCTCGTATGCAGTTGAGTAGTAACCTCAGCAGTAGCCCTCCTCCTCTTGCTCGTGGCTATCTTCATGCCAGAGGATGTAAAGATGAGCCTTTCAATTCCTAACCTTGCAGAGAGCACACTCGACCAAGTAGAGGTTCCAACAAAGGTATTGTTCATCATCCTTTGTGGTATCTGTACATCAGTTATGTGGGGTGTTATCTTCAACCTCGCTACCGAAGGCCTTGGTAAATACACAGCGACAGCTTCTGGTCTCTTCATGACTATGGTTGTTGGTGGTGGTGTAATGCCATTGATTCAGAACCTTATGGCAACAAAGGTAGGCGACATCCAGAGCTACTGGCTCATCGTTGGTATGTTGGCTTACATGCTCTTCTACGCATTAGTAGGCTCACATCCTTCAAAGAAGGCTTAAAACATACATCTTTATAATGGCAGGCATTACACTTGCCATTATAAAGAGATATATACATAAAACCCTAACAATCATTCAAAACATTACTAACATGGACATAGAATTCGTAAGAAGCCGTTTTATTAAGCATTTCGACGGCCAGACTGGAAACATTTATTTCTCACCAGGACGTATTAACCTTATTGGCGAACACACTGATTATAATGGTGGTTTCGTATTCCCAGGTGCAGTGAGACAAAGGGTATTATGGCAGAGGTTCGTCCTAATGGCACAAACATCTGTTATGTGCTATTCTATCGACCTCAAGGATAGTGTAGAGTTCAAAGTTGACGACCCAGAGGGTCCACGCGCTACATGGGCACGCTTCATTTATGGTATGATACAGGAGTTCAAAAGCACTGGTGTTGACGTAAAGGGTTTCAACATTGCCTTTGCTGGTGACGTTCCTCTCGGTGCAGGTATGAGTTCATCTGCTGCTATGGAGAGTTGTTTCGGATGCGCATTGAACGACTTGTTTGCTGATAATAAGATATCAAAGTGGGACATCGCACTCGCTGGTCAGGCTACAGAACACAAGTATATCGGTGTGAGCGTGGTATCATGGACCAGTTTGCAAGCGTCTTCGGTCAGGAAAAGTAAGCTGATGCGCCTTGACTGCCGCAGCCGTGAATTCAGTATTTCCCATTCAATCCACAGGGTTATAAGCTCGTTCTTGTCAACTCAAAGGTTAAGCACGAACTTGTTGGTAGCCCATATAACGATCGTCGCAGAAGCTGTGAGAACGTTGTTGCAGCTATCGCTAAGCAGTTCCCAGAGAAGAAGTATGAGACATTGCGTGATGCTAATTGGGACGAGTTAGAGGCTGTTAGGGACAAGGTTAGTGCTGAAGACTACCAGCGTGCACACTTCGTTCTCGGTGAGAAGGCGCGTACTCGCTGTTTGTGACGCACTTGTTGCTGGTGACTATGAGATGGTTGGTCAGAAGATGTATGAAACACATCACGGACTTAGCAAGGAGTATGAGGTAAGCTGCGAAGAACTCGACTTCCTCAACGACGTTGCTAAGGAGAATGGCGTAACTGGTTCACGCATCATGGGTGGTGGCTTTGGTGGTTGTACCATCAACCTCGTTAAGGATGAGTTGTATGACAAGTTCATTGCTGACGTAACAGAGAAGTTCACAGCCAAGTATGGTCATGCCCCAGAAGTCTATCCTGTGGTTATCAGTGAAAGGTTCTCACAAGGTTTGCTAAGAGCATAATGGCATCTAACGAGGTGTCATTTTTCATCGATATTTAATTAGTATAAGGGCTGGATTCAACATAGAAGTTCAGCCCTTAGCTAAAAATAAGCGCCATTAACACATGGAGTAATCCAACGGATGAAGACCTTTAAATCCCAATACACAACAAAAAAGATATTACTACCTAACCAAGAGATATTTACAAGTTTACATCTCATATCAAAACCTACAACATGAATAAATACTACAAAGGAGAACCCAAACTATTAGTTTCGGTCGACTGCATCGTACTCAGGGTTCGAAAACAAGAAGCTACGAGTTACTCGTTGGTAAGCGTAAGGTTGAACCGTACAGCGGAAAAACTATCTCTCTACGGCGGATTCGTTAGAAGACGAGAGCTTGAAAGAGGCTGCCAACAGAGTTCTTTTTCCAATGCACGGGCATCAATGACATCTATATGCGTCAGGTAGGACGCTTCGGTGAAACCGATAGTGACCCCGGTGATCGCGTTATCTCAATCGCTTATTGTGCCCTCATCAATGTGTCTGACTACGATAATAAATTGTTGGAAGAGAACGACCTACGATGGGTTGACATCAACAAATTACCAGAGCTATTTGGTGACCACATCGAAATGGTACAGATAGCATTGAGCCAACTCCGCAAACTCATCAATAAAGACCCACTCGGTTTCAATCTTCTCCCAGAACTCTTCACACTCACACAGCTTCAGAATGTCCACGAAGCGATTATGGGTGTTGAGATTGACAAACGCAACTTCCGTAAGCGTATCAAGCAAATCGACTTCATTGAGAAGACAAAGTATATTGATAAGATAACCAGCAAGCGTGGTGCAGCATTGTATCGCATCAACAAACAAGCCTATTCAGATGCCTCTCTATAATCCTTCATAGGAAGGCTAACGATAGAAGCGTTTAGCTAAGATAACACATAAAAAGGGTATATCGAATGTTAAAAGGTCACTGACAAACATTCTGATATACCCTTTTATCATGTTCTTATCCATCCTTTGCTGCCTCTCTTACGCCTGACCGTATACCTGATTACCCACAAGATGATCCGTATTAACGCCCCGCACCAGTTGTGCGAAGCCTCCGCACACTATGTGCGAAGCCTTAGCACCACTATAAAAGGTAACAATGATGACATCCTTCAACGCTGAAACAAGCTACTGCAAAAGGATGATAAATTTCGATAAAACAGTCATAAAACAACCACTCATCAACCAATCGGAGCAAAGCAAATACTAAGCTTTAGGCATTTTTGAATATTTTGGGGAAAATAGTAAGTTTATTATTTTGATGTCTCCATATTTATCTTTATATTTGCATTATAATTTAAAAATCCTATCTATTTATGAATGACAAGCATTTGATGGACCAAGCAGCGGATAACATCAGAATTCTCGCAGTGTCAATGGTTGAAAAAGCTAAATCAGGACACCCTGGTGGCGCTATGGGCGGTGCCGACTTTATCAACGTTCTCTTCTCTGAATTTCTCGTCTTTGACCCAGATCAGCCTGAGTGGACTGGACGTGACCGATTCTATCTCGACCCAGGTCACATGTCACCAATGCTCTATGCAGCGTTAACACTCCAGAGAAAGTTCACCATTGGCGATATAAAGCAATTCCGTCAGTGGGGTTCAATCACACCAGGTCATCCAGAGAGGGATATCGCACATGGCATAGAGAACTCTTCTGGTCCCACTTGGACAAGGCCATGCCTACGCTGCGGTGCAGCAGTTGCTGAGAAATTCCTTGAAGCACGACTTGGTCATACCATGATGCAACACAAGATTTATGCCTTTATCTCTGGCGGTGGTGTCCAAGAAGGTATTAGTGCAGAGGTAGGACGATTGGCAGGAAACTTAGGACTCAACAATCTTATTATGTTCTATGACGCTAATAACATTCAGCTTTCTACTGAATGTGGAGCGGTTATGGACGAAGATACTGGCATGAAATATCGTGCTTGGGGATGGAATGTGTTGGAGATTGATGGCAATGATCCAGACGCTATCCGTGAAGCACTTGTAGCTGCTAATAAGGAAGAAAGCCGCCCTACGCTTATCATTGGTAGGGATCTGTTATGGCGAAAAGGAGCATTGCAGGCTGACTGTAGTAGCTACGAAAAACAACATTAAAACACATGGCGCACCATTGGGTGGTGATGCCTATAGAAATCTGATAAAGAATCTTGGTGGTGACTTAGAAGACCCATTCAAGATTTTTCCCAGAGGTTCAGAAGCTTTATGATAGTAGTGCAGCAGAACTCAGAAAGATTGTTGCTGAACGTCATGCAGCTGAAGCACAATGGGAGAAAGAGAACCCTGAAAAAGGCAGCACAGATGCGTGAGTGGTTCTCTGGCAAGGCTCCAAAGATTGACTGGAGTGGACTTGTACAGAAGCGCGACATCCCTACACGTAACGGTTCTGCAGCTTGTCTCGGTGTTATTGCAGAGCAAGTTCCTAACATGATCGTATCATCAGCCGACCTCAGCAACTCTGATAAGACAGATGGATTCCTTAACAAGACACACGCGCTCACGTGATGACTTCAGTGGAGCCTTCTTCCAGGCTGGTGTTAGCGAGTTGGCAATGAGCTTGTATGTGTATCGGTATGATGCTTCATGGTGGTGTCATCACTGCTATGGGAACGCTTCTTCGTGTTCTCAGACTATATGAAACCAGCTATTCGTATGGCTGCTCTCATGAAGACTCCAGTTAAGTTTGTATGGAGTCATGACGCTTTCCGCGTTGGTGAGGATGGTCCTACACACGAGCCAGTAGAGCAAGAAGCACAGATTCGATTGATGGAGAAGTTGCAAAATCACGCTGGACAAGACTCTGTTCGTGTGCTTCGTCCTGCCGATAGTGATGCTGCAACCGTTTGCTGGCAGATGGCTATGGAGAACATGGATACGCCAACAGCACTCATCTTCTCACGTCAGAACGTGAAGAGTCTACCAGAGGGAACAGACTATCAGCAGACTCGTAAGGGTGCATACATCGTAACAGGTTCTGACGAGCAGTTTGATGTTATCCTCGTTGCAAGTGGATCTGAGGTTTCTACCTGCGTTGCTGGAGCTGAGTTGTTGCGTAAGGACGGAGTGAAGGTACGTGTCGTAAGCGTACCATCAGAGGGTCTCTTCCGCCGTCAGAGTAAGGAGTATCAGGAGCAGATTCTGCCAAGAGACGCTAAGATCTTCGGTCTAACAGCAGGTTTGCCAGTGACGATCGAGGGCTTAGTTGGTGCCAATGGAAAGGTATTCGGCCTTAACAGCTTCGGTTTCTCAGCACCTTACACAGTCTTGGATGAGAAGTTAGGCTTCACTCCAGAGAATGTATATAACCAAGTAAAAGCATTTTTAGCATAAACGTTTAACCTGAGTCTCTAAGTTCATCACCAGAGGCGGAGGCTCATAAAAACCCTAAACAGCTTATGGAAATTAAGGCGATGAGGAGTTGCCTGCGACCACGCGGGCTATCCATTAAAAGCAGTTCGTTATCCAGTATTTGGAAGAGCACAAGTATGCATATAAGGACTTTGGCTGTAATAGCGATTTAAGTTGCGACTATCCTGACTATGCTCACCCATTGGCTGAAGCCATTGAGAGTGGTGAAGTTTATCCTGGTATTGCTATCTGTGGTAGCGGTGAGGGTATGGCAATTGCACTTAACAAGCACCAAGGTGTACGCGCAGGTTTGGTATGGAACAAGGACGTTGCAGAGTTGACTCGTCAACATAATGATGCAAATGTTGCTGTACTTCCTGGCAGATTTATCGATAATAAGACAGCAGAAAAGATTCTCGATGCGTTCTTCAAAGCAAGCTTTGAGGGTGGTAGACACGAGCGTCGTGTTAAGAAGATTCCTGTTCAACAGGGCTAATCATAGCATTGTCTGATTGAATAAAACAAACAAAAGATAAACAATTAAGGTGTTCAGAGGTTTCTGGACACCTTTCTTTTTTATCGTCATTAATACCAACTCTGCTGAAAGAAACCAACACGAAGCTACATTCATTCATATTATTCATTAGCTCCTAACCCACTTTTGTTTTATTATCGGGCATGTTAGTTGCCCTTACAACAGGCATATCAGTTTATATTAAGGCAACTAAAACCTCCGTCAACTCCGTTCCTCTGTGTGATATTTATCCCTCAAAAGTAAAGAAATATATTGACAAAAACTTCAAAGAAAAGGTGAGGAAATAGATTAAAAGCGAGTTCTCTCAACGCCTTTGTAACTCTTTTGTTATCAAGTAGTTGCAAAGTGGGGTTTCAAAAGGTGCTTAATTGGACTCCAAAAGGGCGTTAGTAAGACCTCAAAAGGGCACCTATTGCAAGCCAAAAGGGCGTTATTTGCAAGCCATTTAGTGCTCCTTTAAAAATCAGTATGTGAAAAATTCGGACAAAAGGGGATTCATCCGCAGTTTGGATCAATAGCGTTTGTTTTTACGTTTAGCACTTTAATCCCACTCGTTTATTAGACCACAATAGATCAATTTCAGTTTAAGAGATAAAAAATAGAGCAACTCTAAGTTTCTTACTGCAAACTTAGAATTGCTCTGTGTGCCGTATTATATGATAGCTTTCACTTATCACTCCATATCTCGGAGGAACGTTATTTATCTCAATAACAAAGATGTAGCAGACTACATCAAGCTAAAAAGCTATATAAGATGCCAACAAGAAGATAAAAGAAGTTGGGAGACCATACCGCTCATAATAGAAATAATTCGCATTGTAGTCTACTAAGCGGTTTGGCTTAAATAAACTCCACTCCTTCAATTTTACTTCATGTGACATTCACGCTATGAGGAAACAGGGTTATTCCTCTTCCTCACCCATGTCCACTTCTTCAGGGAGATGGAAGCGATACTTGCGTGCAAAGACATCACCCACCTTGTTAATCTCAAGGAAGGTAGTGCCACCACCTACGCCAAACGTACCAGAAAGATAAGCAATCTTATCCTCTAACTCAATGTAACCCTTCTGACGAAGCATACGCAAGGCAGCTGTAAACATCTCCTCATTTGACTTATAACGATGCTGATAAACTGCAATAACACCGTAGCTAAGGTTCAACCAACGCTGTACCTTATCCTTGTAGCAAATAGCCAACACTGGGTGTGGACCACGGAAAGCAGCAAGATTACGAGCAGTCTGACCTGTCTCGCTATCGGTGATAATACCCTTTACACCCAACTGTTCAGTAGCTTCGATAGCACTTCTTGACAAGAACTCACGCTGATCATTCTGGTTGACCATCGGAGCGAGTTACATGTCCACGCTTATGTGCATCCTGCTCCGCAGCTTCAGCAATACGAGCCATTGTCTGCACTGCCTCAACTGGGTACTTACCGCTTGCTGTCTCACCACTCAACATCAACGCATCGGTGTGGCTATAGATAGCATTCGCAATGTCAGTAACCTCAGCACGCGTAGGACGAGGATTGTTAATCATCGTGTGTAACATCTGAGTAGCCACGATAACAGGCTTCTTCTTCAAGATACACTTATTGATAATGCTACGCTGAATACCAGGAATCTGCTCGATAGGCACCTCAATACCCAAGTCACCACGTGCAATCATAATACCGTATGAAGCATCGATAATCTCGTCGATATTGTCTACACCCTCCTGATTCTCAATCTTTGAGATAATCTTAATATCAGAGTTATGCTCGTCAAGAATCTTCTGAACAGCAAGAACATCAGCTGCTGAACGAACAAAAGAGTGAGCGATAAAGTCGATATCCTCCTCTATTGCCAACAAAATATTAGCCTTATCCTTCTCTGTTAAGGCAGGAAGTTCAATATGTTCACCAGGTACATTCACACTCTTGCGTGAGCCAAGATCACCTTCATTCTGCACCTGTGCGACTAACATTGGACCTGCACTCTCAACGATCAACATATCCAATGCACTAGTCATCAAAGAGAACGTGGTCGCCAACGCTCACATCACGAGCAAAGTCAGGGTAGAAACATTGACAATATCCTTTGTTGAATCAACATCAGGACGACCGAAAATCTTAACCATGTCGCCCACCTTATAATGAATAGGCTCATCCACTGCAGTGGTTCTCACCTCTGGTCCCTTGGTATCAATCAGCAAAGCTACATGCTGAGACACAGCACGTGTATTGCGAATAATCTCCTTAATACCTTCAGGACTTGCATGTGCCGTATTCATACGAACGACATTCATACCTGAGAAGAAAAGCTTTCTTAGGAAGTCAACATCACAGCGACGGTCGCTAATAGAACATACTATCTTTGTCTGTTTCATAAAATTGAGTGTGTTATTGTTTAATTTGACATTGCTGAGAAAATAATATATAAGAGTGATGACATGAGAATAACGAACAACAAGAAGCCAACAAAGATGATGGTTACTTTCTTTTCCCAGTCCGCCGCTTCGATGTTTTTTTCTCCATCGCAGGTCTGACTTGTCCTTGCGTGTTATCCCTGTCCACTTGTACATGGTTCCACGGTGGCAGTTGTCTCAGCAACACTACCACTTGGCGCACCCATCTGCGGGGTTGCAACAGTCATACTCTCACCACAATAGGGGCAATTACATCTTAGCGTATTACCACCCTCCGACTCTATTACAAAGGGACGATGACAATGTTTACAGGCTATCTGAAATTGCATTTAAACCTCCTTTCGTCTGTTATTATCTTACGTCGTCTATGAGAATATGCCCATCTTGCGACAGCACCTTTCACCCTGACGATATTCCGTTTCACCATCTTGCGACGGTCTCACTTTATACCAATTATCATCAATAGCATCAACCTTTAGGGTTGCGTTGAAGTTGGTTAAAGTCTGGCTCTGTAGCCGTATTTCCAAAGGCACCCCACCACACGGTCGCTTCATCAGCATCATAGTCATAAGAGCCTTGCGCGCCAAAGACCATTCGATGACAGTAGTCTGTGAGGTAACGACTGTAGAAGTCTGCATCCGCATCCTCCGTAAGAACGGCTTTCTTATAGAATGACTCTAAGAATCTGCAGATACCCTTTCGCTTTTCATCCTGTCGCTGTGCCTCAGCTTCTTGCGCCTCTATCTGCGCACGAACTTGCATCATAGAGTCAGCTTGTGCCTTGCGTTGTGCTTGAAGTTCTTGCTGAGCAGCTTCCTTCTGGTTGTTCCAATAGATGTAACCAAAGACTGCCAAGCCTCCTAAGATGAGAACTATCAATATAGTTAGGATGATTTTCAATGCAGAACCACTACCCTTCTTCTCATCTTCGTTCATAACAGGTTGCTGCACAGTAGGAGTAACAGGGCTTGCCAACGTAGGTAAGTTGACAAGTAATTGCTGTCCGCAATAAGGACAATTGCACGGCATTTTGTCATTGCCATCAGCCGTAATCATAAATGAGCGATTACATTTATTACAAGTTACATTATATTGCATAAACTACTACTTCTTAAAACATTGATTAGTGAGGACAAAGGATAAACGACATCCCTAATAGTCAAACACGGATTATCTTGTGCAAAATTAATAATTTCTTCCATATTTGGAAATGTTTTAAGCAATAATATTAAGGTCAATTTTACGAACAAATGAGAAACCTCTAATATAAGATTCTACAACAAGAAACTGCTATATACACTGCGTTTAGGGCTTAGCACCATTGGTGTTTAGCCTTAGCACACGATGTGCGGAGCATCAGCACACGATGTGCGCAGTCTCCCTACCCCACTTAAAAAGAAGGAAGAAGGGGCGTTAAGTTCGTCATCGTAAATAGAAAATATCACAAGACGATTACGTAACAAAGTCTTTTTCTTCAAAAGGGAGCAATCCTTCTATCCATTGTGGGCGAATTTGTCCTTCTTTTTCATTCGTTTCGGGCGAAGAAACAGAGAGTCCCATCAAGCGGATGGGGCGGTTGTGATAGTCCGTATCTTTTAATAATTGCTTGGCAAGAGGAAGGATATCATCTTTCGTTCGGAGGATTTTATCCTGTGTAAGACTACGTGTTATCTGCGTTGTAGCATCCCACTTCAGTTTGAGTGTGAGGGTTCGACCCTTAAAATCTTTCGCTTTGATTCGTTCAACTAACTCCAAAGTGATGTGATAGAGTTCGATGATAATCTTCGATTCAATATGTAAATCTTCAAGAAAGTGCGCTCACAGCCCACTGACTTACGCTCATAGGAAACGATGACAGGACGATTGTCAATGCCACGTGAGAAATCATAGTAGACATTACCCATCTTACCAAACACCTGCACAAGGTGTTCTCGCGATATTTCTCGCAGTTGTTCTCCCGTAAAGACACCCATACTATGCATTCGCTCAGCCGTCTTTGGGCCAACGCCCCATAGCTTCTCAATGGGGAGTTTACCGATAAAATCAAGCGCACGGTCGGGATGTACCGTGAAGATTCCATTTGGCTTGCGCATATCAGAGGCTATCTTAGCCAACAGTTTGTTGTAGCTTATTCCTGCAGAGGCAGTTAGCGAAGTGCGCTCGAATATCTTTTGCTTGATTTCTTTCGCTATGTCGACAGCCAGCTCTATTCCTTTTTTATTCTCAGAAACGTCAAGGAACGCCTCATCCAATGAGATTGGCTCAACCAAATCGGTGTATTCATGAAAGACAGCATGAATCTGTCGTGACACTTCTTTGTATCTATCGAAATGTGAAGAGACAACGATCAGTTGCGGACAACGCCTTTTCGCCTGCGCCATTGACATGGCAGAATGAACGCCAAAGGGACGAGCCTCGTAGCTGGCAGTCGACACCACGCCACGTGGACCATCGAAACCGACAGCGATAGGCTTCCCCCTCAGTTCTGGATTGTCCCTTTGCTCAACCGAAGCAAAGAAAGCATCCATGTCAATGTGAATAATTTTACGCATGATAGTACCCTGTTCTCTATGCAAAGATACGGCTAAGAAGTGGAAAGATAAGGATTTCTGATTAATAAATAAATAAAAAAGCGTATCTTTGCAACAAAATAACAAAAATAGAGTTATAATAACTATACGGACCAAAGTACGAATAACCAAATGAGAGAAAACGAGAGTCATGATGCCATGGGGAAGCTTCAACGCTGTTTAAAGCGTGCTTTTGACATTGTTGGTGCGCTCATCGGACTCATCATCTGCTCTCCTCTATTTCTCCTCATCAGTATTCTTATCACTTATCAAAGCAATGGACCGATCATCTTCCGACAGATACGTATCGGATATAAAGGACGTCCGTTTGCTATCTTTAAGTTTCGTACAATGAGCAGTGTTGTGGAGGAAGAGGGTCCGCAACTTGTTGCAAAATGTGACAGTTCGAACTCTACTCGATTGGAACAGTTCCTGCGTGGACATCACTTAGACGAACTGCCACAACTATGGAATGTGCTCAGAGGCGACATGTCGTTCGTGGGTCCGCGTCCTGAACGTAAGTATTTTATCGACAAGATTATCGAACAGACCGATCGCTATCAGCTCATCTATCAGATGCGACCGGGACTTACTTCAGAGGCAACACTCTACAATGGTTATACCGATACAATGGAGAAAATGCTCCGACGAATGGAGATGGACATCCATTACTTGGAACATCGCACCTTGTGGTTGGACTTTACCATTGTCATTAAGACGGTTCTAAAAATTGTTACTGGAAAGAAATTCTAAACAGAAAGATGAAGAAATATATTCTATTTGTATTACTCGCATTATGTTCTTTGAACGGTTTTGCACAGTCGTCTATGACGGATACGCAGGTAATGGATTTCGTGCAGAAGGAACATAAGAAAGGTACTCCACAGGCGCAGATTGTCACCAAGCTCATGCAGAGTGGTGTAGACATCTCGCAGATACGCCGCGTGAGAAACATATACGAGAAGATGCAGAAGGGAAATGCTGCTTTTGGAGCCGCAAAAGAGGGTACGACAACGGATCGTAGTCGTACAAATAACGGACAAACAAGTCCTACTTCTGCCCCGGGAAAGAGTAAACGACAAATCGCTGATGCAACACTCGATGATTACAACAATAACGAGCAGGAGATAAACAGATACTCTGAGGGGCGTATCTCGGCTAACCGTTCGTGGACAAACACCTACGATGAGAACGATGGTGAGTACCTGAAGATGCAGGCTGAGATGAATGATTGGATGCCACAGGACACTGCTGCGATGTATGAAAACCTACTGAAGCAACTGAGTCGTAACCGAAGAAGGTTTGGGGACGTGACATCTTTAATAATAAGAGTCTTTCTTTTGAACCAAACATGAATATGGCACTGCCCCGCAACTACCGTATTGGCCCCGGTGATGCCGTGTTTATCGATGTATATGGTGCTTCACAAAAGTCTTACCAGACAACGGTTGCCCCTGATGGTTACGTCACCTTGGAGGGTTTCGGTCCTGTTCAGGTGAGTGGATTGACTGTAGATCAGGCGAACAACCGCATCCGTGAGAAGATTGGTAAACGTTTTAGTAGTTCGAACATACGCCTCTCTGTGGGTCAGACCCATACCATCATGGTAAATGTTGTGGGTGAAGTGAAGACCCCAGGAACCTATACACTATCGGCTTTTGCCACTGTCTTCAACGCACTTTACATGGCTGGCGGTATCGGTGACTTAGGAACACTGCGTAATATCAAGGTATATAGAGGAGGAACACTCATCACTACGGTTGACGTATACGACTTCCTTCGTCGAGGTCATCTGAGTGGTAATGTACGCTTGGCTGATAACGACGTCATTGTTGTTGGTCCTTACGAGATGCTTGCACAGATTAGCGGTAAGGTAAAACGCCCAATGTTCTATGAGATGAAACGCGGCGAAAGCCTTGGAACACTCATCGGTTATGCGGGTGGATTTGCTGGTGATGCCTATACACGTTCAGTACGTGTACGCAGAAAGACGGGTCGCCAGTATTCTATCTTCAATGTAAATGAGTTTGACATGCGCAACTTCCGCGTGGCTGACGAGGACTCAATCAGTGTTGACTCGGTTATTCCAAGATACGAAAACATGGTTGAGATCAAGGGATCCGTGTTCCGTCCGGGTATGTATGAGGTTGGTGGACGCATCAATAGTGTACGTGGATTGATTGAAGCAGCAGACGGATTGACAGAGGTGGCATTTGCTCCACACGCCGTTTTACACCGCAAAAAGGCTGACCGCACATTAGAGGTTATCTCGGTAGATGTGGACGGAATCCTTACAGGTCGTGTGGCTGACATCCCTATACAAAATGAAGATGTACTCTTCATCCCTACACGTACGGATGCACAGGAGCAACGAACCATAACCATTCATGGTGAAGTTCTCTATCCGGGTATCTATCAATATGCTGATAATGAGTCGTTAGAAGACTTCATCCTACAAGCTGGAGGTCTGAAACAGAGTGCCTCAACGGTGAGAGTAGATGTGTCTCGTCGTATCACAAACCCACAAGCACTGACGCCAGACTCTATCATCGCCCGCACCTACTCCTTCTCTCTACGTGACGGCTTTGTCATCGATGGTGCACCAGGTTTCGTTCTTGAGCCTTATGATGAGGTGTATGTACGTAAGAGTCCGGGTACAACCAATCAGCAGAATGTTAGTATTGATGGTGAGGTTGTATTTGCAGGAAACTACACACTAACATCAAGAAAGATGCGCCTAAGCGACATTTACAAGGCTGCAGGTGGTGCAACAGAATTAGGATATATCAAAGGTGCACGCTTAGAGCGTCGCCCTACTCCATCTGAACGCATACGAATAGAGAACGCTTATAAGATGCAATTAGACCAGCAACGTAAGAACATGATGGACTTAGCTATCAGAACAAAGGATGCAGGTGTGCTTCAAGCGATAGAGCAGAACAACAAGAAAGTAGAAGAAAAGTTCAAAGTTCCTGACGTATACCCAGTTGGTATCGAGTTAGATAAGGCGATAGCTAATCCAGGAAGTGATGCTGACATCGTCCTTCGTGAGGGCGATCGCATCGTCATTCCACAATATAATGGAACCGTTAAGATTAATGGTGCGGTTATGTTCCCTAACTCTGTCGGTTATGTTGAGGGCAAGAGCGTTGCTTATTATATCGATCAGGCAGGCGGTTTCGCCAGTGATGCGAAGAAGAGCAACACCTATATTCTCTACATGAACGGTATGTTAGCGAAGGTAGGCCACAATGCTAAGGTTCGTCCAGGCTGTGAGATCATTGTTCCTACAAAGATACAAAGCAAGATGAGCCTTGCAGAAACCCTCAGCGTCGGTTCAAGTGCTGCCAGCATCGCAGCCGTCATTGCGACAATTGCGAACTTGATGAAGTAAGGAATTATCTCTGTCAACAAGACTGTAGACAGTGTTTTGGAGTAAATAAAAAAGAAGTTAGGTCAATGCAATTCGTACTGACCTAACTTCTTTTTTATCAATGCCACACGATGAATATCACCTGTATAAAATCGTTTTATGCCATCTTTTAAACTCGTGTTGGTGCCCCGCACATATCGTGTTCAGGCTTCGCACCATTGGTGCGGAGCACTTATAGCCTCACAATAGAGTACAAAAAGGGAATGAATTGGTGGTTGGGAAAGCGTTACACTACCCATTCTCATAGTCTAAAAGAGTTTTAGCAGAAGGAAATATGCTATTCTATTCGTATCAGACAGCAGTAAAAGGATTTAGATTTTAATCCATGATGCTGGCAAAGTGAAATGACATTCTTCCATATTCAACCATTTCTTAGGTGCAATAACCACCTTTTCACGATTCTGATTGAGCCATGCACCCCACCACGAAAAGGAAGAATTTGCGATGATATTATGCGCACAACACGACATCAACTGCATATCTCGGTAACTCTCAGCACCTGTATTCCATGTCACATAGACTACTGGAGCTTTCAGATACGGCTGAAGATGCTGCTGACACCATGCGATGTCATTGCTAAAGATACAAAATAGTGAGGGCGTAACATGAGCACACATCTTCTCTATGGCAGTGCAATAATAGTCGAGATCACAGATACCTTGATAAAGACTATTACCAATATAGTCTCCTCGCCTTACGTGTAACGCAACGCTGTTTTCATCTAATTTCTCTAACAAAGATAGGTTTTCCGTGCGCTTAAAAGCAGGAAAAGTAAAGGCTTTCAACACCTTCTCGCGATATGCGGCAAAGTATCTTTCATCCTGCCAATAGCCATCGAAGTATCTGTTTCCTTCTTTCGTCAACACCGATTCATCAAAACGGAGCGTAGAACTTTCCAAGCACATCCCTCTACGACGTGGGAGCAGGCGTTTGCCAATACGCCATAAAAGATAATTAGGATAGTAATAGGCAATGCGCATAATGTCAGTAGCTGAAGCCTTTTGAGCTGTTATCGAAAAGATATTCTCCAATTCAAAACCATTATGCAGATGGTAGCCGTGGAAACTAAAAAGGTCGAGTGCCACACGCTCCTTGGGAAAAGACTCCTGCAGAGAGAGGTATAAAGCATACTGGAACATCTGATTGCCCAAGCCACCTAAAATCTTTACTATCTTCATTTGCGGATGAGTTTCTTTATTATACCCTTTAAATCATAGAGCATAACCATTTTATTGATGAATAAGCAACATCTTAATAGAAGATGATACTTATACTTTATGTTGAGAATAGCTATGTCTTTCACCTCTGATTGCTTCACATCTATCTGATTTGTAATCTTATCCTCATGGTCGTTAAAAGAGTTGATATGAAGATAATCTAAGAACAATCTGCGCTTCCCCTTCAGTAGACGGTAATACCAATCAACGTCAACAAGCCAGTTAAGGCGGTTGTCAAAGTCTGTGATATGCTCTCGCTTAAAAGCAATACAGGAGCAAGGTCCAATAACATTACAAAGGAAAAGAAGGGAAGGGCAGCCTATGAAGAATTTCATCACAGCCTGTGAAAAGACATTTGGCTTTAAAAATTCACCATTAAAAACCTTCACACGTGTCACAAGCACCTCATATCCTTTTTGGAATTGTACGTTTAGAGAAGTCAGATAATTGTCTTCTTCGAAAGCCTCATCATGGTGTAATACAATAACATACTTACCACTTGCCAACTGTAAACCATGATTCCAATTATTCACTGCGCCTGCTGAGGGCACATGATGCCGATAAACAAGAACCAGATTATTAAGCGAAGACACGTAATCCTCTATAGACGAATCGTCAGAATCATCTACTACAACAATCTCATAGTCCTTAAAATCCTGCTTACAGACAGAACTGTATGCACTCTTAAAAAGGTCGAGATTATTATACGTCGGTATTACTATCGTGAATGTCTTCATTCAGTTCTCTTTTACAAGCTGTTTCATTAATCAGATACCAACTTAATAACAATAATGCAAAGGTATAGGTATTGTCGAAGCTTCCACCCCAAAAGAGGTCCAAAGTTAAACCGATAAACAATCCTAACTCTACTGAATAACGTCGGTATGCTTTATATCTCAACAATGTTTTGACAATACTTACGAGGAAGAATAACAAGACGATGACACCAAAGCTATAGCCAAGTGTCAAGATACAAGACTCCGTCACGCCATTGGCTATCAAATGAGAAGGTGTACTAAAGTCTTGGTTTTCGTCCAAATGGATATTAAAGAAGCCATGTCCTATCCATGGGTCTTTTGCTATCTCTTTTAAGAAATGGAACCAAATAAACGCTCGATAGAAGTTGCTTAGATTGGAGAACATCGTGACAAGTGTTGCCATAAACACGATGATAATACTTGAAATATACATTCCAACCATCATAATCTTACTTCTATACAGACGCAGATAATACATCGTTGCAACGACCGCACCGATGATAAGATAGCGATACGAACCCGATAAGATAAGGTTGCCTACCATCGACGCAAGTCCTATGTAGAAGACAAGTTTATTCACCTTCTTCTGGTTGAGCATATAACAAGCACTCACAAAGGTGATACTTCCTGAATATAAGGCATTACCCTTAAAGCCTGGGAAACGTGCAAGTGCCTCTCCAGGACGTACAGGCGGTAGTTCTGTCCAAGGTACATTCACACCGACAAGGAACAAGAGATTCGTTCCAAAGTCAAGAATAAAGATGATAAAAACGAAGACACGCAACGCTTCCAAGCACGACTTCTTATCCTTAACACCCAAGAGGAGAATACAAAGGAAATAGAATTGTCCCCAATAAGCTATATTCCAAGGTTTCAGACCATTGCATAACGCAAAGTAAAAGCCGACTCCCAAGGAGAGACAGATGAATAAAAAGAAGATTGGGGTATATCTCAGACTACGTAGAAAGGTGGTAGGTGAGAATATCATTAACAGCGAAAGGGCGAACAATCCCATTGGAACAATGCCTGTACCCAGTATCTGTGTAAGGAAAAGAAAGAGTGCAAATAAGATATAACGAACCTTCTCTGACATCACTTTACCTCCTTTCTAACAACGATAATTGTGTACACCAAGAACATAAGGAAGGACACAACGTATGAGATTAATACTGCCATTGACAAACCATTAGCCCCTTCGCCTCTCATACAAAGATAGTAAGAGCATCCTACCATCAGCAATGCCCAGACGATATTAATGGCAAAACATTGCCACATCTTACCAAGACTGTATACTGCCATCTCAAGAACATTAGCCAAAGCAGAGAAGATTGTTGAGATAGCAAGTATCTGTACAGGTACGGAATTGTCATAAGTTGCATCAGTATAGTCTCATGATAAAACCACCAAAGAGCATCACTCCGATAGATAGTAACGATTGCCGTAACACCTACTATCAGCATATTATACTTCAAAGTAGATACAAAGGAGGTCTTTTCCTTATGTAAACTGGATAGGATTGGCAGGACTATCTGGCTAAAGGCTGTGGGAACAAACAAGATAATAACTTTCCACTGGTCAGCCGCTTCGAAGACTGCAAGTTCCTGAAAGCCCTCTGCTCGCACAAGTATTGAGCGTATTAACCAGAATGAAGGGGTGATAAGCAATGCCGATAAAAGCTGCTGGAAGGCTATAGGTATATAAGATAGAGAAGTCCTTTAGATGAAGTTTCTTTATGCTTAACTTCTTTATATGAATAGCTGAAAAGTTCTTATTGATAGAAAGATGATTCGTAACAAATATCAAGATGAATCCCATTCCGAAACCAAGAATAGCTCCGTTGACGCCAAAATAATATGCGCCAAGAATCGTTAAAACCGATTCTAAGACACTTCCCAACAATGTATTGATAGCGATTGCCTTGAAGTTTTCAAAGCCCATCAAGGCTCCATTCTGTACACCATTGATGATAGAAAAGAACAATAAGACTGCTCCTACCCTTACAGGTAATACGATGCTTGGATGGTGAAGGATGTTATTAGCAATGAACGGTGCGCCTAACAGTATCAGGATTGCCGTTATGATAGCCATTAAAAGTCCGAAGTAGTTTGTCGCTGCATAGACAGCAGGAATCTTATCAGCCTGCTTCTCCCTGTATTCTGCTATATACTTAGTTGACGTAACACCTAATCCTGCAGAGCCAAGCACAATAAACATATTAATCGTAGAGCGCACCATAGAGAACTCTCCGTATGCTTCTTTCTGCAAAATATGGGCACAGATGATACCAACGAGTAAGGTAAGGAACTTTGCTAAAGCCGTTCCAGTGAACGACCACACCAGTCCTTGCCCCATTCTTCGTGATATAGAAGATGAGTTTATACGCGTTATGATATCCTTAACTCTAATCATCAACTATTCGCCCTTTGCTCCACCAAACAATAACGAGAAGTTACAAATAACGAATGTAACCATCATACTCAGGAAAACAATAATGAAAACAAATGCCATTCGCTTTGGTCCTGCAGGCTTGACAGGTACAGATGCACTCTGAACTATTGTAAAAGAAGGGGTGTGTTCTTGCAACTTTGCCTGCGCATTTTGTAACTGTGTGCTCAATGCACTATAAGCATTAAACTTCAACTGCATATCATTCTCCAAGTCATCACGTTGTGACTGAAGCTCTTGTAAGATAACATCTTGGTTGGCATCAGAGAAGGTTGCATACTTCTGACGTGCGTTCTCATACTTCTTCTTTGCCTCTGCTACCAACTTTGTATAATACTTCACGTCGTTCTTCATCTTGTTTGTTTTATAGTTGGTGATGAAGTCCTGTAGTTTAGCTCGTACCGAATCAGCAATCGTAGCGCTAATCAATGGGTCTTGATCTTCCACTGAAATCGTTATCAATCCAGTCTTAATATCAATGTCACATGCAATACTATTCTTTATACTCGTGAAGATTTCGTCTTGCTTTTTATTAAGCATAAACGGATTAATAGAGTCTGTTTTGCTTGTAAGACTGTCTTTATCGCTAAACTTCTTGCAATCCACCCAATCGCTTTAGCGTATGGCGACTCTTTCTGATGATTAGAAAGATAATCGTAGTAACTGGTTTTTACCGAACCATCTTTTGTCTCTACAGGGATCTGTAGCAGACTCTTAACAAACTCATTAGACTTCATCAGGTCTGGATAAAGACTTGGTTGCAAGGCATTGGCAGAAGCAACATCGCCAAGATCCACACCAAAGGAAGACGCAATGGAACTCAACTTACCTCCGTTCTCGGTATTATCCATCTCCGGAGCAAGTGATATATCGCACTTATAATAGCGTGGAACAGGTAGAATCACTAAGATTGATCCCACCAACGCAACAACAAAAACGATAACATATCGTAATAAGTCATGCTTAAGTTTTTTGAGAAAGGAAACTACTGCAACATTCTCTTTCTTATTATCTTCCATTGAAACTGTATTTAATTCTGTATTTATCTTTAATAATTAACTACGATATAAAAATAGAAACGTAATGTTTGCTAATTTATTGTATCATCTCTTTGTAGATAAATATGATATTTCTTAGCTTATCCAACCCAGCGAAGCTATGTTTTTCTTATCAGATTATACAACCGCTGACGGATAGGTAAAGGCATAACACGAGTGGTAAAACGGATTACAACACTTTGGCAAAAAACATGGAAAGGTATGTAGCCCAACTTCAGCATCCGTACCAAGATACGCACCTCATCACAAGCATAAGCCCAGCCACCTCTTCTTGCCACCGTTTCTTCCGAATAACGAAACCACAACAAAGACTCCTGAATATTATAAAACTTACTCCCATTCTTCAACATTCGCAACCAAAGGAAATAATCTTCAGGGAAATATTCTGTGAGATAACCACCTACTGCCAACACAGCTGCTTTTCTATACATAGCTGTCGGATGGTTTATAGGACATCTATACTGCGCATAGTTCTTTATCTCATCATACGCTTCAGGAACCTTTCTTATCGACTTTACCCGCGTCTTATTGTCTGTAAATTCATCCACCCAAGAGCCTATCACGTCATAGTCTTCATGTGACTTTAGCCAATTATACTCCATCTCTAACCTATTCGGTTTACAGATATCGTCAGCATCCATACGTGCCACAAGATTATATTTACAAAGTAGTAAGCCATCATTCAGGGTCTTTCCCAACCCCCCTATTCTCTGGGTATGACACCACTTTCAAGGTTGAATATCTCAACTCATAAGACTTTATAACGTCATACAAAGCATCCGTCAAAGGTCCATCCTCTAACAAAACGACCTCAGCAGCCTCCACAGTCTGCGCAAAGATACTCTCTAAACTCTCACGAAGGAAAGCTGGACTATCTTTCTTATAGACAGCCATTAAAACTGATATGTCAATACGTTCCATACGTTGATGCTCAAGGATTATTTAACAAAAAATACTTAATAAAACCGCCCAATGCCTATAATAGACAACGACTCAACTAATATTCTTTAGCTACAAATTTACAAAAAGAAAATAACAAATAACCATTCATAGTGAGAAGATTTCGCAAAAACGATTATCATCAGATAATAATTATACTTTTTATGACACCCGAATACAATATAATTACAATTATTGAGTTTTATTAAGCACAAGAGTACAAACAAAATGTCGATATATACTTTAATCAGTCTTTTTGCATTTGCCATGAGTGCTGTTTGTGGATTCATTATGATTCCACAGATTCTTTCGTTTTGTAAAAAGAGAAAATTATATGACACACCAGATGCCAGAAAAATACACAAGAATGTTGTTCCTCGCTTAGGGGGTGTATCTTTTATGCCCAGTATGCTGATTGCTACGGTCGTTGCACTATTGGCGTGGATTTATACAAGCAAAGGCAATAAGATTGGGGTCAGCCCATGGAGCATCTTCTTTGGCGTGGGTATCACCGTTATCTATATAACAGGCGTGCTCGATGACATCTTTGGCGTGCGGGCAAAGAAGAAACTTCTCATGCAGATCATTGTGGCAAGCCTGCTTCCGATGTCCTATCTTTACATCAACAACCTCTATGGTTTCTTAGGTATCTATGAGATTCCGCCACTCGTAGGGGCGGTGTTAACCGTTGGTGTACTGGTATTTATCATGAATGCTATCAACTTGATAGATGGTATTGACGGCCTCTCTGCGAGCCTTACACTCATCGCTTTATCGGGGCTTTTCTTTATTTTCCAACGCGAAAAGATATGGGTCTATTGCATCCTTATTGCTGGACTGATGGGTGTATTGATTCCTTTCCTTTACCATAACATATGGGGAAAACAGGAAAAGAACCAAAAGATATTCATGGGCGACTCTGGTAGTCTGACACTTGGTTACATCCTTGGCGTACTACTGATTAAGTTCTGCATGTATAACCCACACGTCATGCCTTATCAGAAGGGTGCAACCCTCCTTTCCGTAACCTTACTCCTCGTACCGACCTTCGATGTGTTCAGAGTTATCATCGTTCGAATCCTACACCGCAAACCGATTTCAGAGCGGATAAAAATCATATCCACCATAAGCTAATGCGTGCAGGAATGACACAGCATCAGGCTTTGATAAGTATCATTGCACTGTCGCTTATCTTTATCATCATCAACCTTTCTCTCTTCAATCAACTTCTTGTGACATGGATTATTGCGATTGATATTATTATCTATATCGCCTTCCAATATTCCCTCGATGTCTTTATAAGAAGAAAGGGTGGACTTCCTTTCACAGAATAAAGAGGAAGTAAAAAGGTAAAAAACTGTGACTTCAGTAATTTAGAATGATAAGCGTCCTCCTAAGTTTAGGATTTTGAAGAAATATCACACAGAGTCACGGAGTGAATGGAGGATTATAAAAACAAAGCAATAGTAGTCACGGAGGCACCGTTGGTGCATGGAGCAAAGGAGGTTGTTTGCGAGTTTTATTAGAGATTAATGAACAAAGCGTTTATCTCCTTAGTTATCAAAGAACTATACGCTATATCTCTGTCGCTCTCTGTGCCATCGGTACCTCCCTGACATAGCGATATTCTCCGTCCACTCCGTGACTCTGTGTGCCTTATCATGTAAGGGTTTTAGCTTATCATTCTATATCTCGGAAGAACTAAAAGCATCTTCTTAAACGATTACTACCCACCTGTTTATCTCTATCCGAGCATCACTTTATATTGAACTTACGTTCCGCACCAATAGTGCGAATCCTCCGCACGTTATGTGTTAGGCGTCCGCACGTCTATTAAAGAGGGATAGAGCGTGTCAAGAAGAGAGAGATAAGAACCCGAAGAAGCTTATAACTCACATACTATCAACAGTGTTCAATAGAGTGTAACCGCTTAGAATTTATCAAAGTAGAGCCTTACCGCCCCATCATTCAATATCATCTTTCGTCTGTCTATCTTCTCAACTCGGAACACTGGGGTAAGACTTTTAATACCATATAAGCCTAATGTTGGCTCATAAACCGTTAGTGGTCGGTCGCCATTCTCACGATCAAATTGGTAAGGAGCAGTCAATGTAAGTTGGTCATTATCAATACGGAAACGATAGAGATAGCTATAATGTTGTCCCGTCTTATCCTCCATTTGTAAGAGTTTTGCCTGAAAAGACCAGAAGACAACCTGCTCACTCAAGTCTTCACTCGCAACGGATGTCATTGATTCTATCTTCACAAGATGCCACATTCCCTCCATTCTGCCTGCATCATTGTCCGTTTCCAATGTACAAGAGGAGAAGAGGAGTGTCAGTAGGGGCAAGACAAAGGATAATATCTTTATTCTTTTCATATTCTATTTCGTTCTGTTTACACAATAAAAAGGCTATTTCTTTCCTAACAAACCACGCTTCGTAATGGTCAACTGCATACCATAGTTGTTGCCACCGAGTACTGAACCAAAGTCGGCACCGATACCCATTCGGACATCAACACCTCTCATCCACATCGGAAGTTTCTGTCCTTGCAGCGTATAGGTACCTTCTCCCATCAGGCTCACGTTGTGTCGTTTCTTCGTATAAGGCTGTTCGTAGGTACCCAATCCCTCCTGCCATGTGCCGAGGAAGCGCCACTTGAAATACTCTGAAGGATGACCACCCAAACCTACATGGAAACCCACGAAACGGTTGTCCTTAAAGTAGATAGTCCCATCTTCATTATAAATTGGCGAACGATAAAGCGGATTACCAATGCCTTGTCCCCAATGTTGGAAACCAGGGAGGATATAATGGTTATAGTAGTTGTCCTTGCCTCCGATATGGTCGGCTATCGTTATGGTATGATCATGGTAAATCGGACCACTCTGATACTTTGAATAAAGGTATTCAACGACAAGAGTGTTCAACCAATTATCAGGCTTATAACGATATTCAAAACCTAATAGCCAGTCTTTGAAATCATAAATTAAATAGCGACGTTGCTTCTTCTCTTGCCATTCGCTGCCCTCACCATAACCGTCATAGTCAAGCTGGAGCATGGCAGAATGGTCCTCAAAGAACTTATCGGCATAGAGTGAAAAGCCGTGCCAGTCGCCATCATAGTTGAAACGCATCACCCAACTGCCCAACTGGTCGCCCTGCACATTCTGATAAGTTGTCTCACCATTGTCGGCACCACCGGGGAGAAAAGCGTTCCAATAAGCGTGCAATCCTTTCCCATTCTCAATGGTCTTCATTGCGCCATGACCATCAGGGAGATAAGAGGTACCGCCAAAGATACTAACCATCTCTAACCCCATCTCTAACGACCACGGACAGAACACCTCGTCATTGCCTACCTTCAGATAGCCTGCCTTAGAATGGAAGAGTGCGCGGTCGGTATATTTCGATTGCTTAGCGGTAAAGTCATGCTGCCAATTTTGGTCGGTCATCATTCCGTAAGCGATGTGTCCTTTGAGGTGTAACCAGCCGTTCGCAAAGGGTAGTGTCCAATAGTCTGACAATGCCAAACGCACCTGCGGAATAGGACGAGCATTGATACCCAATGTCTGCGAGCCCGAACTGAGTTCATTGTTCTTCAGTTCCATCGGCTGTTCCTTGGCTCCAATGGTCAGCGTTCCGTGCCACCATCGTCCTTCTACATATGCCTGCTGGATGACAGCCTTACTGGTATAGTTGATAGGTAAAGCAACGTCTAACCCATAGCCTAAGCCGAACTTCTGCCCTTCATCCGTCTGGATTGGGCGTTCTATGCCCCCACGCAGATAGCCGTTCGCCGTCTCCAGCGAACTGAGTCCATACTTATTGGCATTGAGCCAGAGTGGGGTCTTGCCCTTTGATAGGCTCCCCTGCATCTCCACCTTATATTCTAAGCCTTTTAATGGCTGCAACTTTGACGTGTCACGTCGCACTGGTTCTTGATATTGAGCCTGCATCGTCGATGTCATCAAAAGAACAACCAAGTTTGAAAATAACTTCTTCATCATTATAAAGTTAATACCAGCTACAAAGATAATAAAAAAAAGATGACCAGCAAACTTAATCCCCTCACAAGTAAACGCAACTTATTAGATTTCAAATAGAAAAGTGGATAAAACATTCCTCACCTCCTCTATTCTGCTCTAACACCGCTCTGTAGACTACGTATCTCTAAATAAAACCTCCGTTTCCTCCGTGCCTCCGTGTGAGATTTAACTTCAAAAGGCAAGGAAATATATTGACAAAATGTTTGAAGGAAAAGTAAGAAATAGACATAAAAGCATGTTGTTTTAGTATCTACGTAAGTTATTCGTAATCAAATAGTTGCAAAAAGAGGTTTTAAAAGGTGCTTAATTGGACTCTAAAAGGGCGTTAATAAGACCTCAAAAGGGCACCTTTTGCAAGCCAAAAGGGCATCTTTTCAAAGCCTATTAAGCATAAATAGAATTTTAAGAAACTGAAAATTATTTACAACTTCATACAGATAGACAAGTGAATAAGTTAATAAACTGATGAGTTGACAAGTTTATTCTTATAATGGTGAGATGTTCCTCCTACTCTCGAAGTAAGGTAAGTATTTAGCTTTTAAATGTTAAACTTATGTTATTTTACATCTTTAATTTGTTTTTATAAAATTATATCTTTACTTTTGACATCATAAAACAACAGATTGCAAATCTTCCTCTTCTTTCAAGAGCAAGACTGTTTAACAGCCGTACAGAGGGGACTTCAAGAAGTTGTTGAGGTTTTCTCTTTTTTGTTTTCTGGTAAAGGAGATGATAAGGGTGCCTCGTTTATCATTTTTTTTTCTAACAACTTAAAAAATTATCAATTATGAGTTCATTTAGAGCAACTTTGGAATTGGGTGGTAAGGAGTATGATGTACTCTACTCTAACTACGAGTTCAGCCGTACAACTGACAAGAAGGGTCAGCCTGCATCAAGCATCTCTGGCGGTCGTATCAGTGTAACCATCGAGTCTACTGATGACACTTCTACTATCGAGGCTATGCTTAACAGCCAGTTCAAGCCTGTTGAGGGTAAGATCGTTTACAAGAAGAGCGAAGAGGATGCTAAGATGAAGGAGATTTCTTTCAAGAATGCTTACATCGTTCATTACAAGGAGACACTCGACGTTAACAACGAGGCTCCTATGACTATCGCTATGACATTCTCTGCTGAGAATATCACCGTGGGCAATGCTGAGCTTGACAATCGTTGGCCTCGCACATAAGTTTAGGAAACATTAGGACTATGCAGAGCCTTTGTGCTCGGCATAGTCCTTTTTCGCTTTCAACACTCAAAGGGGACTTAAATCAGTTTTATATTGCAGTTATCGTCTGCCTCCTAAGACTAAAGATATAATACCCCAGCACGCCAATTAGCTTTTAATTTTCAAAACAAACAACCCATGTCAATTCCTTTCAACCCCATCACTATCAGCGTAGGAAAGAAGTCTCTTTCTTCTTTTATTTCTCTACAAATCGAACAAAATATAGGTAAACACCACCGTTTCCAAATGTCTGTTGAGCTGGAAACGGGTAGCAATAGATATGTACATAATATCAATAGCAGCAAGGACTGGCTCGGAGAAAGCATCGTCGTTAAGGCTGCTAACACTCCTATCTTTGTTGGTGTGGTGACAAATGTACAGTTACACACAGAGAAGGAAGTGACTTTGGGTGTATTATCGTTTCTGGCTACTCTGCAACTTACAGAATGGAAACGGCACACAGCTGCTTCTCATGGAATGACACAACGATTGGAAATGTGGTTAAGAAACTATGCGCAGACGCTAAGGTGCAGTTGGAATTAAATCCTGCATTCAAGGAAACCAAAGACTTTATCTGCCAGTATGAAGAGTCGGACTTCGACTTTATCCGTCGTCTTGCTCATCAGTATCAGGAGTGGATGTATTTCGATGGAACAAACTCATCTTTGGTAAACCAAGGAAATTGGCTGACCCTATAAGATTAGAATATGGAACAACACTGTCTTCACTTGACATTGGTTTACAGACCCTCGCACGCTCTGAGCAGGTATTCTCTTATCACTCTGGTGCTGACCGTGAGATGCAACGTATGACGCCAGACTTGGCATATGGTCATGACAAACTTGCGGGTGAGGCTTTCCGTGCATCATTAGGTATGTTCTCAAAACCCGCACGACAGCATGCGCTGCCACGTATCAGCAATGAGACAGAGCTCGTTAACTACATGGGGCGTAAGCAAGCGGCAGAGACGGCAGAGACACATTATATCACAGCTGAGAGTCAGGTGCCGACCCTGCGTGTAGGTTCTGTCGTAAGTCTCTACAGCTCGTTCTTGGAACGTGTAGGAAACTTATCAGAAGAGAGTTTGGGTGACTTTATCATCATCGAGATAACCCATGAGGTGAGTCAAGGCAGCTACTACAAGAACCGCTTCAAGGCTATCCCTGCAACGTTAAAGGCACTGCCAAGTCCTAAGGTGCGTATGCCATTGGCTGAAACACAGATGGCAACTTGTGCTTAGTAATGCTGACCCACAGGGTAAGGGCCGTGTGCGTGTGCGTATGAACTGGCAGACGGATGGTATGCAGACAGGCTGGGTGCGTGTGATGACACCAGATGGCGGTAGCAGTAGTGACGTAAAGAGCAACCGTGGTTTTGTATTTATCCCAGAGGTAGGCGACCAAGTTCTCCTCGGTTTCCGCCATGGTGACCCTGCAAGACCATACGTTATGGGTAGCCTCTTTAACGGAGTTACAGGTAGCGGAGGCTTTGCTGCCAATCACAAGAAAAGCCTTACCACCCGAAGCGGTTCAACCGTCACCTTTGACGATACTGCCCACACCATCCTCCTACAGACAACTCGTGCCAACAAAATCTTTGTTGACGAACTAAATGGCACCATCACCATATCTTCTGCCGAAGAAGTAAATGTCAATACAAAGAATGTCAACATCAATGCATCAGAGAATATGAATGTAAATGTGGGTAAGAATTTTACGATGCAGGTTGGTGAGCAATCGTCTGTTTGCATTGAAAAAGATTCATCAGTTTCGGTAAATGGAAATGCTATGCAGAATGTAGGGAAAGACAACCATACGCACATTGCGGGCGATCATATCAGTCATATAGACAAAGATACAATCCTGAATGTAGGAGGCTCTATTAAGGGGAATATTATGGAGAATGCTACATTCGAAACGAAAGGAATTACGACTATTGGTGCCCAAGATCGTTTGTATATAAAGAGTAATACTAAGGTTGATATTACAAAGGAATAAATAAAGTTTTATGAAATATATACTAATAGTTATAATGGTTAGCTTTTCTATGTGTATAAGCACGGCATGTAGCGGATTAGGAAACAAAACAAAAAAGGAAGATAATAAAGGTATGGATACAGCTTTTTGTTGGGAAGCACTCGTTGCATCTTCAAGAAATTATCCCATGGAGGTGCATTATGCAAGAGTAGGCGTAGGAAACTCTGGTGGATATGTTGGTGTGATGGAGAGATTTACTGGTTCAGGTTTGGGCGAAGCGGATGGTACGGTAGATATGGGCAGTGACTCTAACGGAGGAATGGAGGCTCCCAGTAGCGTTGATATTGTGTGGCTTTCGTATTTAGAAAAGAAATTCTATCGGCTTAATGTTAAATTCTCATCAGAACTACAAGATAAAATTCGCCAGAAGTTCCGCAGCAAATATTATGATTGGCCCGCTAAACGATATTGGTCATTTTCTGGTTTCGTGATCAATATGCTTCCCAAGGGGCATGTATGGCTTTATGTAGATGGTATAGGTCGACGTGAATTGGTCTGTGATTCACTTGTAGGCCGAGAGGTAAACGTGTCATTGCAGGATTTTGATGAAGATGGGTATCGATACTATAAAAAATCACTTGATGCATTTTGTGAAGGGCGACTTGGGGATTACACATGGGCGGAAGAAAATTTCAAACGAAATGGTTTGTCAGATGGTTTGTGGGATACCTACAAGACAAAATATAACTATGAAATAGAATTTAAGTTTGAAGACGAAAAAGCAGCTTTAGGTACTGATTACCTTTACCGGTTCCTTACGGGAGAATTTTGGCATAGAGATAATAAGCCGATGCCTTCATTATTGCCTCGCGTAAGAGAGATACAGGCTGGCTGGAAGGTAGGTACAACAATTTATAATGGAAAGTTCTATTTTGATGAAGATGAAATCATAAAGGGATATGCAGAGGCTTTCAAAGCTAAGGGAGCTTCGGGAAAGTTGGTCATTGAGGTTAGCAAATATAACAATTGGTTTACTATTTATTTGTTGGTGAGTGGTAAAAAGTATCCGTTAACCAAAACAAAGATTCATGTTTTTCGAATAACCCCACAGCATTTAAAGGAGGAAAAATGGCCATTTTATAATAATCATCCAGATATTTATTCTGGAGACATTCATTATATAGGAGAATAGCGTATGAGAGAGTATTCAAACAGTATATGTGGGAACGAATCGAATGATTCGGATTCGAGTTCAGATATCACAGATATCACCATTATTGCAGGTGTATTTTTCGACGGAACCAAGAATAATAAATATAATGTAGATTTTTGGGGAAATGGGCCAAATATACACCCCTCAGATAAAGAAGATTACGAAAAATATAGAAAGCTCAAAGACGATACAGATGCAGAGCATTATGTCAGCTATAGAAATAGTTCCAAAACAAATATTGCAGAACTTTGGTATATGTATGATACTACAAAGATACCAAATTGCATTAAGGTGTATATTGAGGGACCTGGGACGGAAAGTCCCATTGTATCCAAGAGTGTTAAACCATATAGTGATGAAGACGGAATGGTTTCGAGCGGAGAAGACGACTCTTTAAGGGGATATGTATTGGGTTCTGGGGATACTGGTGTAAATGCAAAGATTGAGCGTGGATGCCAATTGCTCGTTGATAAAGTTCTTAAAAAGATGCGCGGTATTCAGGGCGACCAGTTGCGATTAAATCTGATATTGGATGTTTTTGGATTTAGCCGAGGAGCGACAGCTGCACGAAGTTTTGTTCATAGGCTTCTAAAAGGATTTATATATCAAAGCGTTACAGAAGATAAAAAAGTAACTTTGGAAGAGCAGTTTGATAGAATTTATGCTTTAGGAACAATTAGTCACATCACTACGGGGGTTCGTTTCTTAGGCTTATTTGATACCGTTTCATCTTATAAACAAAGTATGATATCGCCATCTACGATAACGTTACTATGGAGTACATCGCCTTTTGAAAATGATGTAGAAGAACTTCAATTAACCATTCCACCCTATGTAGGTTCTGTAGTCCAACTTGTTGCGGCTGATGAATATAGAGAGTGTTTTAGTCTTACAAACATTGCCTCTGCTGAAACTACCAGAGGAGAAGAGGTTATACTTCCTGGTGCACATAGCGATATTGGCGGAGGGTACGAACGGTATGAAGAAGAATATATTTATATGAGTGATCGTATATTTCATGATGTTAATGAACACGAAACAGGAAAGAGAAAATGTAGAGGCTACCTCTCTTTACAAGAACTGTTGGATGGAGGATGGCTGCCTTTTAATTGGTTAGCCCCTCAAGAAAGCTTAGATAGGTATGGGAGGTCCGTTATTACCTATAATAAAATAAGGATGGTCTATAATACTTATTCCAAAATCCCTTTGTATATCATGGGAAAGAAAGCAGCCTCCAAGAAAGTTACATGGATAAATCTCACGTCAGCTAATAAAGTTGCATCTAAAGGTATCTTATGGAAAAATAGAGTCTTTGAAGTAACAACCTCACTCAATAGCGAATCACTTGTTGATTTAAAAAAACTAAGAGATGTCTTAGAGGGAAAACCTGTATACGGCTATGTGGATGGAAAGATAAGATTCATAGGTGATAGTGATGATTGGAAAAAAATACTTGCCGTCAGGACTAACTATTTTCATCTGTCTGCACGTGCAGAAACAGGGCATCACGCTACAAGCGATAATGAGCGGATAATATACAATGGATAAAAATTTTAACAGGAATACGAACCAAGTATATCCATTTGTCTGCTAATGGTGAGGCGGCAGGTGGAGGTCTTGTGAAAATTAATAAACCATCAGAAGATAATCTTAGAGATATGTACAACGGTTAAAACAATGAAGCAGATTAAAGATTTTAGAGTACAAATAATTTCTTTAAATCCTAAAGGACATACATCTATACTTTCAATGAAAGAATCAGTAGATATTCAACGTTTAAATCAAAGGGTTACTACTATTACTTTCTTGGGAAGCAATGATATATCGTTAGACGGGATACCTCTAACAGAAGCTAGTAAAGTTGCCTTCAATCTGGGGCAATCTGTTTATCCTCTATCATTTCAAATGAATGAGGAAGACTATGAGTTATTAAACTTTGATGAGGCAAAAGCGCAATGGGATAAATATTGTAAAATCGCTTGCTCAGGAGAAGAATCAGAATACGTGAAAGAATATATAGAGAGTAGCTCTCTATGGATGAAAGATGAGAGAACATTCCTTAAGCAATTATGCAACGAATCTTCCTGCAACTCATGCTTTTTAAGGATAATCAAGATTATCTCTTGACACCAAATTATCCTAATCCAAATACGCCACTACAATGGAAGCTTAAAAGAACCTCATCATATTTTAACCCCAGTATTTGGGACTTAAAAGCACAGTTGCCTGGAAGTAATCCTTATTTTGTAGAAGGGAAGGGAATTCTTGAAGTAGAAAAAACAAATCATGGTATTCCTAAAGATATTCATTTGGAATTTAGAGTGGAGATGTCTAATGAAGGCTACTACCGTAAGATGGTGGATATAAACATAATAGAAGAGTGATATGGGAGAATATATTGTCAAAGGAGCAAAAGCGATCTGCAAATATGGAACCTCTGTAGGTCAATTACAAGTAAATGATAATACAGGCGTTACTATGAATGGTAATCGCACTGCTACAACAAATTCATTAGGAAACACTTTCTTTCCTAATTTTGGAACGTGCAGTTTACACAATAACTGTCCCTGCACTCCTGCTATAGTCAAATGGGAGAAATACTATGATGGAGTGAGTATCAATGGTACATCATATCCTTTACTTGATGATAGCGTTGGAACTTGTGCTTTGGGCGCACCTAACTGTATCAGTTTTCAGCATACTGGACAATATAAAGTCTTAGGAGCATTTGATTTTTCTAAAATCCCTGTTGAACATATTGCAGATATTTGTCCGATAGCACCAATATAATACTACGTCCAGATTCATCTGTAAACTTGTCTGAATGTACGCATGAACTGGCAAACAGATGGTATGCAGACAAGTTGGGTGCGTGTGATGACACCTGATGGCGGTAGCAGTAGTGATGTAAGGCAACCGCGGTTTTGTATTTATCCCAGAGGTAGGCGACCAAGTCCTCCTCGGTTTCCGCCATGGTGACCCTGCAAGACCATACGTTTTGGGTAGTCTGTTTAATGGAACAACTGGTGGTGGCGGTCTTGAAGGAAATCACATGAAGAGCCTCACAACTCGCAGTGGGCACACTATAAAGTTGAACGATTCACTATCGTCACTTGGAATTACCATCAAAGACATAAAGGGGGAATTCCATCCATATTGACTCTGTAGGAGATGACATCATCATCAATGCAAAGCGAAATATAACCATCAATGCAGGAGAGACATTCACCGTGAACTGCAAGAATGCCAACATCCTTGCGGAGGAATCCATTAATATGAATGCTGAGCAGGATATTACCAGTGTGTCTGGGGAAAGTACGTCTATACAGGCAGGTGAATCGCTTACAGAGATAGCAGCAGACAGTTATGTCCTATCTGCTAATGATGCCAACGTACAGGTCACAGAAGAACATAATCTTCAGGCATCTACAATATCGGAGACAGCAGAGAAAATCAACATTGACAGTACGATGGAGGACCTCGACCTGTCTTCTCCAAAGAAGGTCAACATCCAGAGTTCTGAAAAAGTAAATCTGTTCTAAACTATGTATATTCCTTTTAAAGTACCGACAGGCTCATGCAAGGTTCATGGAGTTAGAACAGAAGTTATGCCAGACGGGGTAAGTGAGACAAAATGTGATACTTCTATAGAGTTTGCTCCTCTTTCTAAAGACAGCAAAGTCAAAGCTGTAGTGTATCTACATGCCTTTGCAGATGATGACGATGCTACAGCAGCATTTGTGCATGATATAGAATCTACTCTTAAGCCTATATGTCTGGAATTGGACAGCAGGGGGAGATGTGTCGGGATTTCAGACCATGGCGAACTCTGTAGACGCTGGGATGACAGTCTCTTTCTTTTGCATGCCAGATATGAAGGAGAATGGGTTGAAAAGGAGCTACAGTTGTTGACAGATAGGGTTCATGACAAGAAGCTTCTACTTAACATGATGAAAAGATATTACGTACTTTCAGAGTGGCTGGAAGCCGACTGGTCAGGCATAGAGTTCACAGAAGGGAAAGGATACAGAGAGCATGAAGAAACAGCCTTGGGAGTACCGCTTCTGTTCTTACAGGAATGTTCTATTGAGGACAATGAAGAAGGAATGTCGCTACACATTGTCGGGAATGCTGACTTGAGAAAGAATGAAGTACAGCTCGAAAAGATTTCCCTCCTTGGTGAGGCTCAGATAGAAAATATAACATCTATAGAACAACATTGTATCGTAAAGACTGATAGGATTACAGAAATTCCCCAGTCCATACATAGTCATTACACTATTAAGGGACGGGAGCAGATACTTAAAGATATTGAGATAAGTCTAACCTTTCAATAAAGAAGAATGGAAACAGGCAAAAACACATCAGCAGACCGTAATCGTAAACAGACTGGGAACAGTGAGGAGATTGTTGCAGATAGTGCAATTTGCACATGTGACAAAGGTTCCAAACCAGGAACTTTCCGTGTTACCAGCCAGCAGAAGATTTACTGTAACGGCGCAAGAAAACTTGTTGCTACAGACCAAGACAAGGATATAAAGTCCTTAAATTTTGGAAGCTGTGCAGCAAAGAATAATGGTCCTTGTTCTCCGAATATCGCTTGGAGTAACACGTATAATAAGATTGCCATAAAGAGTAAGATGTATCCCCTAACGGTCAAGAGTTCTGGTACCTGTAAAGCTGGAGGTGGTAGAATTAATATCCAGACATCTGGCCAACAGGTTGTAGTAAAGCCTTCTTCTTCACCACGTAAGGCAAACAGTACGGCACATAAGAGCCCGATCTTTACAGAAGAAGATTGGAAGCATTTGCCGCAGGAGGACGAGAAGAGTCAGAACAAACGTGTTCCGGCAGCGGTACAGGTAAACAATGTTCTTGTCAATGGAAAGAGAGAGATAACCATAACCCCTTATGATCATGAAGAACTTCTATTCACTACGTCACTAACAGCAGGGAGCGCACGGGGGACTGGTGTCAAGTGGGATGTCTGTCATGGCAATCGTGTGATTGCAAAAGGGTTGACAGAAGCTCCAGCACGTACTTACTTTACTAAAGAAGGTACGTACTCTGTATATGCTTATGTTCATAAACCAGGCTCACCCAAAGGCAAAGGTGTGGCCAGGATAACCGTATCCTACCCTAAGTTCAAAAGTTTAGAATGGAAGGACGAGAATGGCAAACCTGTTACTTACATAGGGTTGCGTAATAAAGTGTTTGCACATGTATCTTTGCCGGGCTGTAAAGGTATACCTGTAAATTGTCGCTTTTACTATAATGGATATGAAGGAAAAACATATCTATCAGCTCTTACTCCAATGACCTTGTCTGCTGCAGGGAAAGTAAAGATTGCCCTTTCCCTTTCAGGCGACCAGTTAAAGAAGATAATAGAAGACCGTAAGCGTTTCAGCAATGGGCAGAAAATAAGGATATATCTGGAACTGAGTTCTCGTCATTGGATAGAAAACCTTACAAAGGCTTCACAGCACCCTATCCTGTTCAATGACAAAATAGAGTTCCGCAGCATAGTCATTTATAAAGATTCTGATTGCAAAGAAAAACTGCAGGGTGGTATTGCTGACAGCGGGAGTACAGTATATGTGCGTGTGTCTACTGCCAATATGGAAACCGGCAAGATACGTCTGGATGTATATAAGCACGAAACAGGCAACCAAGATGAAAAAAGGGCCAAACCATCACCTGTATATAGTACCAGTTGCCCTGTCAATAGTACGGGTGTCTATAAGTTTTCTTTGACGTTGGCAGCGCCTCCATACAAAGAAGGTACAGCCTACAAGGTTGTTGTCTCATGGCTTTTCAGTAGTAATCAATCTCCCAACGGAAATGTAAATAATAATACTAACAGACAGACCTCAAAGGAAACCAAACAATACATACTTAAAGGAAAAGAAGTCCTCTTCTCTGTCAAGCGGCATATCCCCACGCCAAAGGCAGAACCCAGCAAGGCGAATGTTAATCGCACAGAGCCTGAAAAGGATGGATGTCCCCGTTGTAGTGCTCCAATTACAGCAGAGCAGCTTAAAGAGGTTTTCCCTAAAACTTCAGAAAAACACGTATAAAAATTGCTGAAGCTTATAATAAGCACATGAAGTATTTTAAGATGGACACCTGTTGGAATAAAGCACATTTCTTTGCACAGGCGAAGATAGAAGTGGGAGAATCTTTCAATATTAAGACCGAAAGTTTCAACTACTCCGCAAGGCGTATGAAAGGGAGAGACAATGTTAATGGTAAACACTGGGTACAAGGTAATACTCGAACAAGGCAAGGTGGTTATTTTACAGATGGCGAATCAAAAAAATCACCATATTCTTATATGGTAAGTCATCCGGATTTAGCAGAAAAATATGGTCGTAAGGACTTGTATAGATATAATGACCAAGGTATCCAGGCTGCAAATGAAGAGATGATAGCCAATATTGTATATGATGACAAAAATTGCTCAGAGAAAAGAAAATTAGGTAATACTCAAGTTGGAGATGGCTGGCGCTTTAGGGGGGAGAGGAATGATACAGATTACTGGTCGTGAAGCCTACACTCACGCAAACAAATATACAGAAGAACTTTTACGTAAAAATATTATAAACTCAGACAAGGATGCTAGTCTTGTAGGGAGTGATATAGAAGTTGCAATGGTAACATGTATGGCATTTTGGTCAAAGGAAAAAGGATTGTCTACAAGATCTAATGGACAAAAAGATGTGGATATTATTTCTAGGAGAATAGGAAATAAAGTTGGCTCAAAAAAAGAGACAAATTATGATTTAAAAAGGAATAGTTTCAACAACATTACATCTAAGTTGTTTAGAGTAAATGATTGCATCATCAAATCGAAGAAAGATAATTCTTCATCTACTCAAGAAGATAAGGATCTAAAAATAGAACAAGGCATCAGATGGCTGGAAAGTATCTGTATACCTTTAGAGCAGGTAGGTAAGGTGAAGTATAAGGTCCCATATGTTCAAGATGATAATCGTATTCAGGAAAGTGGTGTAAAAACAATGGATTGCTCAGAACTAGTAGGACGTTATGCTGCAAAAATAGAATGGTGTAAGACGCCTATGGGTTGGACAACATACAAAATGATTGAATATGCAGAGAAAAATCCTAAATGGCTTATAAAACATAATGACCCCAACTATATTCCTAAAAGAGGGGATATTTTCTTGTGGTATGGAAAGCGAGTAGATAAAAAAGGGGTATCGCACTATAGTGGACACACAGGAGTTGTGATAAATTATAATTCTGAAAGTGATATTGTTACAACAATAGAAGCTATTCAGTCATCTGTTAAAAATGAGAAAGCTATAAATGAAAGAGGAGAAAAATATAAAGAAAATGAAAATAAGAAATTAGCAGGAACCATTAAAATGCATTTCTTTAGAAAAGGATTCCATTTGATAGGGCACAATCCGGTTCGATGTTATTTTTATACTTTTGCAGTACATTATTCAAAGAAATAAAGATATGAAAAAAATATTAGGCTTAGTTCCTTTATTTGCACTGACAATTATGTTTGTTCAGTGTACAGGAAATTCGAAACGTGCGAATACTGCTGCTATGGAATCGCATAAAACAATACATATTCACTATGACAGTATAATCAGTATGGAAAGATTAAAAGAAATAGGCATTGACAGAAATACCTTGCTAAAACATATAGAATTACAGGAGAATGCATGGAATGGAGGTGATTTCCGTGACGACCAATCTATACCGCAATATATGCCTACAGAGACAGATTTTCAGCTGACTATTCCCTTGGTAAAATACTATCTTTCCACCCATGGCTACAAGCAACCTTCTACAGAGTTATTTCAAGAAAGAATCAAGTTTGTTTTTGGATATCAGTTGAAAATGGATAAGACAAAAGGCTATGAGGGAATTGGGGCTGATGGTGACTTCAACTTCACCTCGCCCTATTATGCGATATATAAGGATAGGTTCATAACTTACAACTGGTTACTTCGTGACCTATTATCCGTAGAGGGAGACAAGATAAAATTGAAATCACAGGTCTTTCAGCAAATTAAAGCGCTAAACAACTTTATCTTCTATAATGATGTAAATGCTTTTAAATTCTTGGAAAACTTACAATCCCAAGGAGATGATGATGGTCTTGGAACATTTTATAATGGAGAAAACATATTAGAAGACTTGTTTTCCTCTTATAATTATTATAAAAGTCCCATGCTAAATCAATGGTATTTTTCTCAAGTATAAAGATGAACCTTATGATTTTGTAAACAGAATATTTGATAAAGCTCCCAATAATAATATAATTGTACATGCATTACTGATAGAGACAATAGAAAAAAACACTACGGGTACTAAGCATGACTATTATGATGACAACTTTGCCAATTACGTATATGACCTTATACGAGATGAAAATGGTATGAATAGTAAGCACTTTACTATTGAACAGAAAGCCAGAATTTTTTGTTATTTCGCAAACTCTGAATATAAGATGCGTGAGAAGTATCGACAGTATATCACGTCAAACGTATGGGATCCTATGCCTTGGACTTGCCTGATAATGCTTCGCTGTAAAGAGATTTATCAATATGCACGTACGCATAAATACTTTGGTATCAGTAGTCCTAAAATGATGGAAGAATTGGAACATGAAGGAATTTCAGACGAATCAGACGGACCTGACCCAGAGTAAATCTTGAGGGGGGGAGCTTAGAAGGTTTAAAGCCAAGGTTCAATTAGCAAAAAGAAGGGGTCTTTAGGATTTTGGAGTGATAGTGTTTAATGTCTGATTATCAATAACTTTTATATCCCCTTGGTTTACTGATATTAAAGAATACAAAGTACTAATTTAATGGTTACGAAAGTTGTTGTTGTACCACATGGGTTATACACACTACAAAACGCTTATAATGAACTGTTTACAAACTTTCTTTACTAACAAGTGGTATAAAGGACATCATAACATCACTCCAAATTCCGGAAGAGCCATTTTTAGGTTCTTCAGGAATTTGGAGTGATAGTGTTTAATATCTGATTATCAATAACTTTTATAATTTATATACTTTTATATCCCCTTTGTTTACTGATATTAAAGAATACAAAGTACTAATTTAAAGGTTACGAAAGTTGTTGTTGGATCACATAGGTTATACACGCTACAAAACGCTTATAATGAACTATTTACAAATTTTCTTTACTAACAAGTAGCATAAAGGACATCATCGCATCACTCCAAATTCCCGAAGAACCCATTTTTATACCTTTGCGGTTCACTATTCAAAACATCAAAAATAGATATGAAACGATTCTTGTTTATAAGCTCTTTATTACTATGCCTTCTTACTTTTACACAGTGTAAACCAAATTCTTCTAAGGATAATACCCTTGCTGTAAAGAAACTAATGAACAACGAGAATAAGAAAAAGCATGAGATAGATTCCTTTAAATATTGGGGAGTTGATAAAGATAAGCTGTTGAAGCATTTAAAACTTCAAGAACTTGCGTGGTATGGTGGCGATTTTCGAGATGATCAATCAAAACCAAGATATATGCCGACACAGGAGGATTTTCTCTTGACAATACCTTTGGTGGAGCATTATTTATATACTCATGGCTTTAAGAAACCTTCAAAAGAACTATTTGAAAAAAGAATCAAACAAGTTTTTGGAAAAGACCTTGGAGCGAATACGAAATCAACATTCATAAACCTTAGCAATGAAAAGAGCTTCGATTTTGCCTCTTCCTTCTTTGCCATCAAAGATAAGGGTTTCATAACCTATAATTGGCTTCTCAGAGATTTGATTTCTGTTAACGGGAATACGATTAAATTCAAGAGTACGACCTTGAAACAAATCTTATTATTAAACAAGTTCTTGATTTATAATGATACAGGTGCGTTGAAGCAATTAGAACTGTATCAAGGTGAGGGAGAAATTGATGACATTGGCGATTATTACGACAGTAACCGAATGTTAGGTGATTTATTAAAAGAATATTCTTATTTTGGAAGTCCTGAATTAAATCAATGGTTCTTTAATGCGGAAAGGGAAAATCCTTTTGCTTTCCTTTGTTATATATTTGATAAAGGAAAAGGGAATAACCTTATTGTGCATCCAGAACTGATAGAGACTATCGAGAAGAACACCACAGGCAAGAATAGTTCTTATTACAATTATAAGTTCTTAATATATGTGTATCAGGTGTTACAAGACGAAGATGGTATGAATGATGCACATTTTAATCTGGAACAAAAAGCACGTATGTTTTGTTATCTTGCAAATTCTGAATATAAGATGCGCAACAAATATGCCGATTATATCCCATCAACCGATTGGATTCGAACCTCTATGACCTATGTAATAATGACCAACTGCGAGAAAGTCTATCAGTATGCACGTGCACACAAGTTCTTTGGTATCAGTAGTCCTGAAATGATGGATAAAATAGAAAGGGAGGGGATTAGACTTGAATCCCCCTACAGGTAGTGAATAATAGGGAATATTGTAACTACACGCAAGTTCAATATAGGACTTGCGTTACAACTCCCCTAAAGAAAGTACCAAAGAGTTCTAAGAACTTCAAGTGTTTTTTTTATCTTTGCGGTATGTTATCTAAACAACTCAATGAATATGAAAAGAATTGCTTTTTTATTTCTGTGCCTGTTTGGACTGTTAAGTATTGGTCACTGCCAAGAAAAACAATCCTTTGACCATTATTATCTAACCATAAAGGCAATAAAAGAAGGGAATATATCTGACTTTGAAAAGAACATTAAACATATAAAGAATATTGACTCCTTGTTCCATACAGATACTGACCATTCCTATACCCTGTTAGGTTATGCTTGTCTTTATCAGAACAAGCACATTGTCCAAAGACTCATAGGAATGAAGGCTGATATGAAATGTGTATACTCTGATGATATGTATTGCTATGATGCGCTATATATGGCAGTAGATAATGGGAATGCCGAGTTGGTAAAGTTATTTCTATCATTAGGAACCAACGCTAACGTGGCTTATAATGAAGATGGACTTTGCCCTTTGGTGATGAGCTGTAGTATGAACAGTTATCCAGTTACTTGCCTTCTTTTACAATATGGAGCAAAGGCAAATGGCTTGGGTAACCTTGGTGGAGACTATATAACTTATCCTCTGATGGTTGCTGTGGACAAGAATAATATAAATATGGTGAAAGTCTTATTGAAGTATGGAGCAAAGACAAAGGTGAAGGATAGAAGCGGAATGTCTCCCCTTTCCATTGCTCGTCGTCATAAGAATGTTGAAATGATAAAACTATTGGAAAAGTCGCGATAGATTGTAATAGGTCTGATTCGGCAATAAAGAGATAATCTGAAATCTTATAGAATATTGGTATGAAGAAGCATGTTTTTATTTTATCTCTGTTTGTAATAGTCTTTGCAGCTTGTTCTTTTCATCGAGGAAAAGAGAGGCGGAATGTTGTTGTACCTCTAAAGGTTCATAGAAAGTATGAAAGCAGGTGTGATGAAAAGAAAGTCGTCGGAAAAGATAAATTACAAAAGATACGTAAATTGCAGTCGTTGGTTGAAAAGGATACCAGCTGGTATGGTCATTATGAATATTACATGCAAGCATCAGATTATCCTCCAATCTTTGTCGGTTATGAACTTGAGATTAGTCCGGACAGCTGTATCTTCATGGGGAATGGTCAAACGACATGTTTTCGAGTCTTGTGCACTATTAGTAAAAAGACTGAGGAGCACCTGACATTGTGCTACTTGGGTTCATTGGGGGAGAATAACTCTTTGCCCTTGGTTGATACGGAGAATGCAACGTTAGTGGAATTGTACCAGCATAATGGAATTTACTATCTTAAAAGCCCCTATATCATAAACAAAAGAGGTAAGAGTAATGTAAAAGTGAAGTGTGAGAAGCAGCAGTAGAATGTAAGTTATGGTATAATAGAGAACAACTGTACAATAGCGATTCTATTCCAACGCCTTTATATTCTGATACGGTTATAAGATTTGCAGTCATTAATCTGATAGGTTCATCAGCATTTTATTCTCAGTTATTTTCTATGACTAATTGAAATTTAAGGACTCTATTAAGTGTCCGTATTGTAAAGATGTATCATATATTGATTGTGAAAGATAGATGAGTAGAGGAGATTAGCACCATACAAGGAAGGTACAGTCTAAAAGGTTGTTATCTCATGGATTTTCAGTAGTCAGTCTTCCAACGGAAATGTAAATAATAATACTAACAAACAGACCTCAAAGGAACGCAAACAATACATACTTAAAGGGAAGGAAGTTCTTTTCTCTGTCAAGCGGCATATTCCAACGCCAAAGGCAGAACCCAGCAAGGCGAATGTTAATCGTACAGAGCCTGAAAAGGGTGGATGTCCACGCTGTAGTGCTCCAATTACAGCAGAGTAGCTTAAAAAGGTTTTCCCAAAAACTTCAGAAAAAACACGTATAAAAATTGATTCTTCCGTTAAATGCATAGATTGTTAATAGAATGAGATTCATCCGCATACATGGTATGATTACCTCTAATTAGATGGTTTTATAAAGGGGGATAAACTACATGATAAATGTAATTAGGTGCGATGTCTATCTGCCTTCTACAAACAACATATTCCCTTATTAATAAAAATGTAAACTATTTTCACGCCCTTCAAAACTAATACATGCTCTTTTGGCTTCTAAAAGACGCCTAATTGCCTTGCAATAGGTGCCCTTTAAGAGCCTTACTAACGCCCTTTTGAAATCCAATTAAGCACCTTTTATTTTACTGCTTTATAACTAATTGATTTCCTGTTGATTGCAGACCTGCGTTTTGTATGTAATCTTGTCGTTATTTATTGATGTCTTGCTTGAAATTATGTAATTATTTTTCAAACCCTTGTCTACAGAATTTGAAGTCATAAATGAAAAGGTTTTCAATGTCAGAGGATGATAATGGGACAGATAGTTGATTGTCTTAACTATGTTTTTGTTTAATGAGAAGCTTCGGTCCTTCCTTTTAAAGCAATACGAAAAGCGTCCACACATTTAATAGAGGAACCCAAAAAGTTCTAAGGATTTCAGATATTTTTATATCTTTGCAGTATATTATTCAAAGTTATTAGAGGCTTGTTAAAATAGCCCACGCATATCAACTTTAAGCCATAAATATATTAAGGAACCGAAAATAGTTATCTTATGAAGAAAATATATCTTCTACTGCTTATTCTAAATGTAGTATTAATGAATGGATGCAAGGAACAGCCTCCAAAGCAGAGCTCAAAACAGCAGGTTCATCAAGAAAGAACTGTAAAGAGTGAGGTAGACTTGATAAAGAAGTATGACCATGAAATCAGAGAATATTATAGAGAACTTGCGGAAGTGGGACTTGATGGCGTTACGGTAATGCCTATAGAGAAGAAAGTGAAGTATACTGATCTTGCAGTAGAATTGAATTTCGAAATCCTTAAAAGGATGGGGTTTCTGCCTGTTAGCGATGCTGAGGCGCAAAAAGCCATCAAGAAGTATTATAATATAGATATATCTGAAAGTAATAACTCTCTGTTTAAAAAGGACTTCGCAGATATGTATTTAAAGATGGACTACCTCAAGAGCGTTTAGATCAGCGTAGGTCTATGGACGATGGAGCTACGGAAACCCTATTTTGCTTTTGGTATCGGAATATTTTTGTCCCTAAATATAACTACATTATATTCCACCCTATTATCGAAGGTGCTACCCTGCTTGAAGGCTTTGATGATGAGGATGCTGATAATAATGTACTCAAAAAGGGTAAATTATCTTACAGGAACGATGAAGAGCTTTTCTATAAAAACCAGTTCATCTTCCACGACAGCAAGGCAGCACTCACTTGGCTTATGAATAATGACAGGGATTTCCTTCGTGAGTTATTCCTGAAATACGGCTATGACAAGTCTGATATAATCAACAAGATGATGCTCGATAAAATCAAGGTGGTTAACAGTATTCCTGATGCTGATGAAATCAAGGAACTCTTTGCTTCAAGAGGTGCCAATGGGAAATTGCTTATTCACCAAGGTCTGATGGAGTATATGTTGAAGCACGTAAATGAGGAGAATGGGTATTTTCTTATGCTGGACCAGTATGCATCTACCTTAGTGGATTTAAGGAATTATCCCGAGTTCGACGGCCTTACGAAAGAGGAGAGGTATAGAATTGGTGCTTACGTGGGCTATTATTATGGTCTTCTGTTCGACAAGGGCATCGGTACTTCCATTGATATAAACGGATTCGGTCACGGCTTATGCTATGACGAGGACTTCCGTGATTATCTCAAACGTAACAAGTACTTTCATCTTCCAGGCTTTGAGGATATTGCTGGGAAGCATTATCGCCGCTATCGCATGGATGTTGATATCGAGATGGAGAAGATGCGTGATGAGTAATATCTTACAGTCTGGCATCTGAGACTTCTATTCGAGCAATAGAAGCTATTCAGTCATTTATTAAACCCAAATTCATTAGAGCCTAAACAGATTTTGTTATATTGTCGAAGAGATTGACTGTTTTGGTAACGCAGGCATAGCGGGCTACGTCAAGTTATAAAGACAGACAAGATGAAGACAAGAAAATAAAATATGTCAGAAAACAACACAAAAACAAGAATTTTAAAACATTGTGTTCTAATAACTGATTTGGGTTAAATACTTCAGTCATTACAAGGGCTTTGCTCATCTCTTTGTCGTTGTCGCAGATGATGCTCTCAACCACAATGCGGAAAAAACAAAGAGAAGGATTAACTCCGAAGCGGAAACTCCGTCCTGTTTCTCCAATGACAGACGAGATAACAGGTGACCGAAACCAAACTTACAAAAAAATGAAATAAATCATCACTCATTCGGTTTTTAACATTCAAATGTTTGGATAACTCGCTTATTTTCTCTATTTTTGCTTCTATGATAGTCTTGTTGTTTTGTCTTCAAAATCAGTTCTTTAGCGATTACTAATTTACAAAGAATATTCGATAAACTGTTATTTCCCATCTGTTTTTAGGGTGGGAAACTTTAGTAAGTAATTCTATGAAAATAATGAAGTTTATTATTCTAAGTGTATTGACTTATATGTCAATCGGGTTGATATGTTGTACGAATAAGAAAGGTACAGAAATGAAGATAGTGCATACAACACAGGAGAAAGATTCAATCTCTTCGTCTCTATGTAAGAAAATAGGAATTCCAGAGGATATGATTCTACCCATAAACTCTCAAGGAATGGACTCGCTAATGAAAGTCTATCAGACTTCTTACCTGCAATCATCCTCTGAGGATGAAGAAGAGGATGAAGTGCGTATTGATGAACGATATATCAACATCCTGATACCTTATGCTTTCAACGACTTGGCGAAGCGTGGTTTTATACCTATATCTTCTGCTTTGTACAACAAAAAGTTGAAAGAGTTAGGTCTTGCTCCCGAGCAAAGGCAGAAACAGCCTTATATCTATGAATATAAACACTATTTTTCCTCACCGACAATTATGCAGGGATGGACAGATGACATAGCAGAAGATGGTATTGACAAGAAAGAACGTGAATATATCCGACACGCTCCGATAAGCAATATATTTGTCAAGGGGTATAATTTCTGCCTACCGAAACCTATGTTGGATTCCTTTCTGAGGAATAATAAGGGTAAAATAGCGTTTCATTTAAGCGATGAGATTGTACATCTAAATAGATTTTTGTTCAATGATAGCAAAGCGAGTTTCGCCTGGTTACTACACAATAATCCTGACGCTTTGAAAGATTTGCTTCTATCTTATGGATATGATACGAATGAAGCTATCAATGAACTGGTACTAAAGGATATATCGACCGAGTATGCCAATGTGGAAGATGTTTCTGGATTAATAAACACGTTTATTCGTAAGGTATATGACAAAGAACCTCATATAGAAATCCGAGAGGGGTTAATGAAGACTATACTTCGGTTACCAGCCAATGATAAAAATTTGAAATGGCAAATAATTCTTGAAACATATATTGACTATCTCTTGAAAAAAGACAAGGCGGGGTGTCCATATTGGATGGCGCACTTTACGTGGAAGGAACGATACAAAGCTGCTGCCTATCTGGGATATTACTTATATAAAGACCGACTTCGATATCAGCAGATTGGGAGTACAGGCTTTGCCAATGAGTTGTATTATAATAATGAGTTCAGAGATAATCTGGAAAAGCATCATTATTATCAACTGCCAGGGTTTAAGGAAATCTGTGATAAGATTTATGAGGACTACGCTTTCTCCGTAAAGGCTTCGCATACTGGAGAATAATAGGCTGTCCTTTGCAATTCCTAAAGAGAATACCAAAAAGTTCTAAAAACTTCAAGTGTTTTTTATATCTTTGTGATATGTTATTCTAAGTAACCCAATGAATATGAAAAGAATTGCTTTTAGATCAGCGTAGGTCTATGGAGCTACGGAGTATGTCTGGCGAGTAGTATAGATAAAAGTCAAGATATGAAAAGGAATATAGTATTAATAATAATCAGTGTATTATTCTTTGTTGGATGCTCTGAAGCACAGAGAAAGACGGAGCATCCTATGCCAAAGGTGCGTAAAAGAGCTGCTGCCCCATTGGTGCAACCTGTCAGCGACAAGACAGTGGCAGAGTGGAATGCTATCCATCGCACGTATGCCGCAAAGAAATACCAACTGAAAGACAGTTGGGAACTTGTGTCTTACTATGATTATTCCGTCACGGGAAACGAGAATGGCTTGGAGGAACTTCAGAACATGAAGATACAGATACTTGGCGACTCTATCCTTTATCTGAATGGGAAGAAAATCAAGGTTTGCCGTACAGACCGTGATCCATTTATGTACGAACGGGATGCACTTTACTACCCCTATCTAAAAGATTACTTTGCTCTTCGTGGCATCAATATATCCAAGTCAGTTCCTGTTTTGCTTATACAGTCGTCGGAACACGAGATATACAGCGATATGTTGGAGTATATTTATACTGGTGAGTACCTTGTGTTGTATCATAATAACATTGCTGGTATTTTCAAATATGTAAGAAGATCGGGGCAGGGACTGCCTTCCCTTGATGCAAAGCTGGAATATACTCAGGCCGACTTGTATCAGGATCTAAAAAAGGAGATGAGCAGCAAGCGTGCCCGTGAATATAATATTCGTCCCTATAAAGGAAAACTGAAAGCATGTATGGGGAAGAGTATATCCCATATAAATGGCATTGGAGGCTTCTATTTCGTGAAACTTCCTAACTATAAGTCTTTCCCCATCTTTGTTGCCTATAACATCAACGATGACGATGAGTTCATTATATATACCTACAAGAATGGAATGATAGACGAAGAGAACAGTATCAACATCCTTGCCTTCAGCTCATATAATGACATAAAGGAAGACTTCGCTATCTTTACGGAGGTACAATCTATGTGCGAACTGTAGAGGGTAAGAAGACCTCCATAGATGTTTATCGTATCAATGATGATGGAGACTTCTATAGATTGGAGTAAAACGGAGGATTGTATAAAGACGACCTTATGTATTTTCGGAGTAACTTAAACCCAAATCTCTAATATTGGCTTTTAACAAAAAGATTGATTAGATTTGCACTTGGTACTTGAATCTACCGGTTTTGAGTTGTATGAAAATAGTTTACAAACGTTGAGTGATATGGGAATAAGTTGTTTGTAGAAGACGGAAGGACATGGTAAATATTTGCCTTTTCTGCATTCTTATCTTGTGCTTTATCCCTTTATGTGAGACCGTCCGATTTTGGACAGTCATACCTTACAAGTGTATAAGCCTTTGTTCTTTTTCCAATCTACGTATTTAACGGGAGAGCCACAATGAGAACTATTTTTATATTATACTCTCTTTATAAATGTGTTCTCTACATTCTTATTCAATAAAGGTTCCAGATGAAAAAAGAGAGGCTTGGTATTGTTACCAGCCTCTCTTTTACTTACATTATTGTGGGAACCTATTCAAATTTCTGTACCTGCATGCCTACATAACGTTCATAGTAACTACGTACATAGACATTATCCATGTCCGTATCATCTATCGTAAAGCGAAGACAGTTGGCTGATATGACCTTACCATAACCTGCACTTCTGTCACCATTGTTAACTGGATTTGGTGTACTTGCCCAGTAATAGCCACTAACTCCTAAACCGGTTAATTTCCCATCAACGTATTTCCAAGTGCTGGAAGATAGAAATAACTACTTCTTACTGATGCTTCTGGTTTGCCAGAGATTGGTACACTATATGGAATATCTTGACCTAAATTCCACGTAAATGCACTTGGATAGCTCATCGTAGAAATAAAACCTGGAATTTTACTCTGTTTCTTTAGCCAGATGCCTCCTGCATAAAGATGGTTTGCAAATACCCATAAAGTTTTGTTATCCACCTGTGGAGATCCTCCTTCAATATACCATGTAAGTGCTTCGAAGGTCGGCTGATCCTTGCATGAGTTTATAGCCTTTGTCTGGACATTTTTCGTGAATGCAGTATTGTACCATCTTGAGTCCGCTGATGATTTTGCATAGTTTGTATTTGCAGCGTTGTTGAGTAAAGGTTGACTGGTCTCAAACCCATCCCAATAATTGCTCTTTGCATCCCACATGTAATAATCGGCCTTGCGAGAAGTATATGTCGCCATGCCAAGGTCAGTACTGATTTTCTGATTCTTTCCAGGAGTACAATTTATATTTCTATATGTATATGAAATAGTGCTTTCTGTACCAGTTACGGAATCATATAGAGTATAAGTAACCTTAAAGGTTGAGTAAGTTCCTGGAGCTACAACCATTATGGCTGCATTCTTAGATGCTGTAGCGGTAGTAGGAATAGGGAAACCAGTTGTTGAACTTGCTCCGTTCAAAGTCAAGGTTACGCTGTTAGAAGAACTATTTGCAGCTCCTAAACCGCTGTCGCTAAAATTGAACGTTCCAGCAAGCTTTTCATCGTCAGCCGCTTCAACTTTGATTTGTGTTACTACAGCAGAAGCAGCCAACTCCTCTTTTGAGTAGTATGGCATAAATGTTATGTACGAAGCCTTATGACTGAGAGTAAACTTATAGGATCCATCTGTTTGGCGTGTTGCAGTACCGACACCGCAGTCTCCAACAGTTCCTAACTGAGTCGCATTGTTGGCTTCGTCCTGATTCTGACTTGTTGCTATTGTAACAGTGTTACCTGAAGAGCTTGCGTTCCCTGTGTATCTAACAGGATAGCTCGCTGCCGTATAAGTTCCATCGAAATAGAACTTTGCAGAAGCTGCTGTTGTTGATGTAATATTGTTGGAACTACTTGCTGTTAGTGTAGAACCACTCTTTACCCAAATGTTGTCGTTTGTAGTCCAGTAGAAATTTACCCCTGAATCATAAACGCCTGAGGTACGTGTCTTAGCCTCCGAAGTAATAGAGAAAGAAGTCTTACCTGCTAAATCCTTATCCTTAGCACTATTGCTATAATCCGCGTCACTTACATTGTCATTAGAACAAGCCGTCAGCCCCAAAAGTAAGCATGTAGCAAACAAACTTGTGAATTTGTTAATCTTCATAATTCTTATTGATAATTATTTTGAGTTAATCTGGTTCAACATCAAACGTGTTACTGTTGTCATCTTCTGCCTTTTTGTGATCAGACTCAAAGGGTGAGTTTGTACCCATGATGGGTTCTGCCGATACAGGAATAACTGAAAGCTCGGGGCAACAATATTCCTTTTTTACATAATTTTTTCTTTCCATATCTATTTTTTATATGATTATATCCTCTCTAATCTACAAGTGGCATCTCTGTAAATCACATTATTATTGATAGATGTCATCGGTTTGGTTGGGCAAAGGTATTTATAAATTTCCAGATAAATAAGTTTATCTCTCATAATTTATATAATAAAGGTTATATTTATAAATATTTAACCAACATTTCTTATCTTCTGCTACATTCTTGGCGTATAGGTCACATTTTTACCATAAGTCTCTTACATCAAAACTATTCGATAAAAATATAGCTGCCAGAAAGAACTTGCCTTCTAACAGCTATATGATATTACCTAAAATCTAATCGTTTACATTTTTCAATTATTTTATGTTTTGAACTAATCGGCTCATACATCCCTGATTAGAAACGGACCTATCATTCGACCTAATATATGTGTATGTAAATCTTATATGCGCCACGCTGTTTGTGTTATAAGAAGAAGTGGAGAAAAGAATCCATCAAAACTTATTTCCTGTCATTGCTATCATCTTTAAGCATGTAATCATTTAATATTTACTCTATTACGCGAATTGTTAAAAGTGACAGCAACTTAAAACTAAAACTAACTGTATATAAATAAGGTGAGATTTAAGGGCTTTATATCGTGTCAAACACAAGTTTAGGGAAAATCCCCCATCGCATAGGGGAAATCCTTTTCATATGTCTTTTTTTCTTCGTTCCTTTGCATCATGAAAGTTAGGAAATGCTTTTCGAAGTAGTCCGAAACTTGAATAAGAACTTAAAAAGGTAACGATTATGAGAAGGATAGTACTAACCCTCATCGCATCGCTCATAGTTATCGGCGCATCAACAAGCGCAATGAGTTATGAGCAGGCTCGAGTACAAGCACTCTTTCTAACAGATAAGATGGCTTACGAACTGAATCTGACGGAGGCACAATATGAGGCAGCCTACGAAATAAACTTGGATTACCTCATGAATGTCAACACGGTAGACGACCTCTATGGAATATATTGGTCACATCGAAACGTAGATTTGAGCTATATCCTCTATGATTGGCAATATCGTGCATACGTTGAAGCAGCATATTTCTACCGCCCACTGAGATGGGACGCAGGCTACTGGAGATTTGGCATTTATGCTCGTTATCCACGCCGCGACTATTATTACTTCGGACGACCATCGTTCTACAACGTTTACAACGGAGCCCACAGCTGGCGAATGAATGGCGGAAGAAGTTGGTATAACGGAAGAGAAATCTTCTACGGCGGAGATTATAACAGCCGATATGGTATGAGAGATTGCTACATACGTGGCGATTACAATAGAGGAGGAAACTACTATTATAACAATGGTCCTACTTATCAAAACGACCGCCCACGCAGCTTCGGCAATCAGCAACGCGGAAACTTTGATGGACCACGTAACAACCAGTACTACGCTCCACGAGAGAGTTCAACACGAACAACGGTTACTCAACCTAACTATGGTGGTAACTTCGGTGGAAGTAGGAACTATGGTGGCGCAACAAGAAGCTATGAGCCAAGTCGCTCATTCGATGCACCAAGCAACAGCTTCGGTGGTGGTGGCGCAACATTTGGCGGAAGCCGCTCAGGTGGTGGAAGCGTTTCAAACGGAAGTAGCTCATTTGGTGGACATAGATAACGACATTAAGATATAATAAATAGACGTTGATTCAATCAGGTTTAAATACTAAGCACTAAGGTTTAAAAGATTATAAAGATATTAGACGAATTAAGGTATTAAAGATTGTTTAGCAGTTAGCAAACCTTTGAGTAAAACTGCATTCAGACCAAATTAGAGATGTAACAAAGAGAGTTATTTAAATGAAGGAGAGGAATTTCACGTGATGTGAAGTTCCTCTTCGCTTTTTATTTTTTAGGGAATCTACAATGCATTCTTTTTCAGCTTAGACAGCATAGAACTTACGATCAATCTTACCGTTAAAGGTGCGTTGTATGACCTCAACCTCACCATAAAGCACAGGAATCTTATAAGTTTCAAGCCTATCTTTTAAGAAAAGTATCAACTTCTTTTTATCATAACCATTATGTGGCACAACTAATAACTTCAATACGGTACCCACTACAGGATGGTTTGCTGAAATGCAGATGCAATCTTTCACTGTTGGAAAAGCCAATGCAACCTCCTCTACTTCGGATGGAGCGACCTTATACCCCCCTACGTTTATAGTGTCATCTCCCCTCCCTAACAAACGAAGTCGACCTTTTTCATCAATCCGTCCTAAGTCTGCCGTCCTTATCACTCCGTCTTTCAGAACGTTTCTCGTAGCTTCTTCATCGTTCCAGTAGCCTGTCATCAACGTCTTTCCCTTACAAGCCACATAGCCATCAGCAGTTATAAAAAACGAGGAATGCTTCATCTTGTGTCCCACACAGCCAGCAAGATTCGCACCGTCGTTATAATCATAGGTAGAGATGATACCTGTCTCTGTAGAAGCATACGTGTTATAAAGTCGACTATGAGGTAACAGTTCACAGAATAGCTTCATATCTGTGGCCGCCAAAGGTGCTGCGCCAGTCTCAACGAAGTCAATCTTATCAGCTACGGCTATCAGCTCTTTCTTCCATAGGGTGATGAGTATTCGAATGGCAGCAGGAACAAGAAAGGTTGCGACCTTATTCGGCGCATCATCAATCGCTGTAAAGAAAGCCTTTATGTCTTTCATTCCATCGATGACGTGTATTGTTCCGCCCACGTAGATAGTAGGGTAAACTTTCGAAAGACTACCGATATGATTGAGAGGCCCATTAATAATAAACGTTACATCGTGACTGAACCCTTGCGACAAAACAAGGTTCTCCGCATTGGCTATGATGGTTTGGTAACTTATCATAACAGCCTTGGCATTCCCCGTTGTACCCGTGGTAAACAGGATGTCAGCCACTTCTTCAGGTACTATCCCCTGTTCTAAAGTTTCTGCATAATCGTTTAATTTCTTAGCCGGAATGTCTTTATGCAAAGGAACTGCCACCGCACCAGTCAAGTGAAGCGCAAAGTAAGTAATGAAGAAGTCGACGGTGGAATATGCAACAATAGGAATCAGGCACCCTCTTATGTCCCCCATAGAGTCCGCCTTATCCTTTATCGCCTGATACAGTTGCCGATAGGTCAGACTTTTCTCTCCACAGACAAGAGCCACCTTGTCAGGATACAAAGCAGCATTCTCACGCAACTTATCTTCAATTACCATCCTTATTAAGTTTCTGCTTAACTAATTCAACCAAGCTGTCGAGCGTCTTGAAGTTCTTTGGTGTCACATCAGAGCGATTTAGTTCGATACCATACATATCGGAGAGAACCATCAGGATAGTTGTTATCCCAAGAGAGTCAAGCTCCTGAAAGAGAAAGTCGGAATCTAAATCGACAATTGGTAGTACTTCTTCTAATTTCTTACGAATATCTTCTTTCATATTATCTTGTTGTTTTTTTATTTGAATAAACGTGGGAGAAAGTCCAATAAAAACCTGCGCCAGTTCACCCAGCTATGTTCTCCAGAAGTCACATTATAGGTGTACTTACAGCCTAAGTTGGACAGCTTTGAAATCCACTATACCCGACCTCTTGTTGACATAACGGAAAAAGCTGTATTATGATTCTCCAGAACAGGTATTGCCCTATTTGTCGTCTGCTGCGCTGTTGTCACCGTGGAAAGGAGACAGCTCATGATGATAGATTCTATATATTTCTTCATACTCGCATTCCTTATTATAAAGAAAGACCTTCGCATCAGGGTATTTTTCTTTATCAATATCCATATTATCGATTACTTCCAAGTTATCAACTATATCCTTCGCACAATAAGTCAGCATAGACGCTATGTTCTCATCCTGTTCAAACACGAACACTTGAGTGTTTCTATGTACTAAGGCATAGAGTAAGGCGAACTCACCGTAGCCACTGTTTTTGACGATAACAACGGGGTGAACATCTTCTGTGTCTATCCACTTCGTGTAGTTATCATTGTGTTTCAAGTTCTTACATACGTTACGATAGCTATCAACCCCCTTATAACGGTAGCGATCCTTGACAAGAGGAACATAATAAACTGCCGTCTCAAGCTCCCTTGTCAACGCCTTATACTCGCATTTATAGAAGTCGTAGACCAGAGAAGTAAGCTCGTTATAGGACTGTCGTCCCTCTACACTAATGCGCTTATATACTTTTATCGTAATGTTCCCAGGGAACACCTGAAAGCTATTCCTTGGAAGAACCACGTTAAGCCCGTGAATGATAACAGGGAGGATGTCTAACTGATAACGTTCAGCCAACAGGAAGGCGCCCTTGTGGAAGCGACAGATAGAAGAATTGTCATTACGTTTTCCCTCTGGGAAGATGACAAAGCTATAGCCTCGTTTTATGTACTTCTTCATCAGTTCATCGTCAATCGAGTCCTTACCTGCTAAGGTTATGAAACCATTCCATTTGTAGATGTGCCGGATAACAGGATTACAACTCACCTTCTCATTTGATATGAGGATAGTCTTTGGACTCATCGCCATAAAGGCGGCAGCATCCAACATCGACTGATGATTGCTGACAATGATTGAAGAAGACGTCAGCGTGTTCTCTGTCAAACCTTCTATACGGAACTTCACGTATGGTATATGACGTAAGTCAAACAAGAACAAACGCTGCTGATAACGACGTAACCACGCTCGTTTTCTCTCTGAGAAAGGTAATAATTCTAACAAGATAAAACCTAAAACATAGACTATAAACAGTTGGATAAAGAATACAATGGCACAAAAACCCATAACAGCAAGGTTCTTTATTGACAGCGGACGAATCCTGTACTTATCGCCCGACTTCACTAAGAAGTTGAAGATCAAAGGAGGGAAGATATAGGCCATCAACACCACAGAGAACATTCCTGCTATTGTCACCTCAGCCAAAGAATGCAATGCCGGATGACGAGCAACGATTAAGGTTCCGATACCTATAAACATTATCAAGGCTGAGATGATGATGGAATGCTTGTAAGATGCGAGCATCCTACGCCGATAAGCATACTCATACATCGAACCTTCTGTCATAAATATCGTATAATCGTCGCCTTGTCCAAATATAAACGTTGCTAAAATGATGTTGACAATATTAAACTCCATTCCAAACAAGGCCATTATACCCAATATCCAAATCCAACTCACTGCCATAGGAATAAAGGAGAGAAGGGCCAATTCAAGATTACCAAACGACAGCCAAAGAAAGAAGAAAACAATCAATCCACATGCCAATCCTATGTAATTGAAGTCGTTAGACAGGTGGTTGGCGATAGCACTGTTCATACTCTGGATATCAAAGCTGAAACCGTCCTTCTCTGATAGGGATTCTTTTACCTTCTGGATATTCTTGTTATTGACCGAAAGGATGTTGACTACATTATATTGCTTGCCCACACTATCGACGCTGATGTTACCTGCAAAGAGCGAGCGTGTCAGGTCATTGAAATAAGAGACAGGCTGCGGTTGATATTTTCTGCCTAACAAGTCATAATACTCATCAAAGCTGTCAGCAGCAAAACCTTCCCTCTGCATAGCTGAGCGAAGCGTTGTCGTGAGTTTCTCCCTGTTTTTTCTTACAAAGTTATTCCATCGTCTTAGCCTGTGCTTCTGCTCGGAGGTAGACACGAGGAACTGACTGCAGGAATTGTAATCATGTACCAACTTCTCCTTCACTAATCTGTCCAACATTGGCTGTATGCGCTGACTCTTGTCCAACGCACCATCCATCGTTGAATCAGTTGTAACAGTATATACCTTTTGGTAATCTCCGTTCTCCGTCATCATCTTCTGGAAATATGCCATGTCAGCCTTCTGATCATCCGTCATATAGTTGATATTTGACATGTTGGCATCGAACTTTGTTTGGAAACTGAAGTATCCAAAGACTATAGTCAGCACTATTACAAGCCCTACAAACATGGGCTTGTTTTCCAAAGAGAGATCACTCACCTTATCCAAGAAGGTATGCTTCAGCTCCTTTGTTTCCTTCGTGATATGTGGAAGATAAACCAATACGAAGAGAATGGTTCCTATCAGCAAGAAAGAACTAAACAAGCCAAGGTCGCGCAAAGCAACAGATTGTAGCGGGACAAGCGATAAGAAAGCACCAACCGTCGTCACATTACCCACCAGGAGGGGTGCGACAATCTCTCGCAAAGCTTTCTTCCTTTTAGGAGTATGCGACAAATGGACTATGAAATGTAGTGGATAGTTCACGGCAATACCCAAGATTACCGAGCTTATACCAATGACAATGATTGAAACACTATTATGGAACAAAGCTAATCCACCCATAGCAAAGAGCCAGCCCCACCCTATGGAGAGGATAATCAGCAATATATTGCGGACACTCTGTAAGGTGAAAAGCAGCAAAGCCATGATAAGTACCACAGCAATGATGACCGAAAGGATGCTATCTGACTTTATCTGCGATGCGTTACCGACGGCGATGACTGGTCCACCAATAATATGAACATCTATATTCTTACTATTTGCAACAGCCTTACTACCACACGTCTGTAGGAGTTCAATCAGCTTTGCGTTGTTCTCCGTTTCACTTGCACCATACGGAGAGTCTATCATCACGATAGCTTTCTGCATATCAGGAGAGAAGATATGCCCCGCATACAGTTCATACTTCAAATCTGTATCCGTCCGTTGTAATAGCTGAACGACGGGGGTAAAAAGGTTGAGTGGGTCGCGTTGTATATTCTCAGAAAGGATATCTCCCGCAGGGAACATTAGCAACTGCTTGTCATGTTGCAATTGCTTACTACATAGTCATGTTGCTGAAGCGCCTTCTCCATCCGGATATAGTCCTTCTCTGTCAGGAAATAAGGGATATTCTGATACACAAAGCTCGTTACCTTCGACATCTTTTCAAGGTCAATCTGAGACATTATATAGGGTATTTGCTTTGCTGTATCAGCACGCTGCACCTCATCAACGAAGGAGTCTATACAACCCACCATAGCGTCGGGATCGGTTTTAGTGGTATCCCGATACTGGAAAATAGCAAAAATCTTATTTGCTCCTGATATATCCTGATAAACCTTTAAGGCATTATGATGGTTACTGTCAACAGGCAGAAAGTCTGCAATATCCTCCTTATAACCGAGTCGGAGTACTGAGACAACCAGTAATAGAGTAACTATCATAAATGAAAGCACAGCGACCAGTTTGTGTGCCTTCATATAATTATACAAATGTAGAATTGGTTCCGTCATCCTATTTATTAATTATTGGATTCGAATAAATCCCTAAAAAGATATCCTTTAGTTTCTCTATATCACATGTATCATATTTCTCTAATTGCTGAAGATTGTCCATAAAGGCTTTCTTCTCCTCCTCCGTGTAACAATCCTTATACTTTGTTGTACCGTAACGTATGTCATAGGCAATATAATTGTTAGGGTATAGACGATAAGCCGTATTAATCCGATTGTCTAAAAGATGCGCTACATGCTTATGATATTCATTGTTTGTGGCATCTTCAAACTTTGTCAGCTCAGCATGAGAAATCGGTTCGCAAAGCTCAAAATGTACTCTTCCCTTCTGCTGAATAAGTCCTGTGAGAATGCTGTTAAGGTCTTCTCCAGGCTTCTTTGTGTACTTTGAAAACTGTGACTCATAGAGTTCAAGCGTCTTCAAGATGTCACAGGGTTCCCACTCATAAGACACGGCAATGGGAACAACATGTAACTGGTCAATGGCCTTGATTTTATCCTCTGGGCACGACATACAAAACATCTTAATGAGTCCCTGATCAGTAACATCATTGCCGTCCTTGGTTCTACCATTGCGTTGCGCAATCCAAACAGACTGCCCTTTGTCCGTGATAACATAACGGATATAATCCGACAATTTCTTAGAACTACGGTAGAAATCCTTAACATTATTACCTGGACGCTCCACCTTGAACATCTTGTTGCACTTCCCGATATCTATGACCAACTGATTCATCATCAAGTTAGCACCGAAGGTTATCTCCGTGGTATCGAAATCCTTGGTAACAAAATAGTACTGAAGCAAGCTCGAATCTAACATAATATCACGATGATTGGACACGAAGAGATAGTGTTCATCAGGGTTCAGCTTGTCAAGTCCCGAACAAGTAAATGAAGTAATGCTGTTCTTTATCACTCGCTGATTGACCATACGCATCGTTTCCGTTTGGAATTCGCGTACTGTCTTATAGTTTGCGATACGCTCACGAACAGTCTCCAAAGGTTCGTCAGGATAAACATACGACGCCAGAAATGGGAATGAAGAACTAAAGGCTATGCGCTGCATTGCCGCTGGAATTTCTTCGACATTATAAGGTCTGATATCATCAAATTGACTTGTCTCCATTACTGTTTATACTTTATTATTCATATTAATATTATCAATTCAAATCGTAGTCTGCCAAAGCTGAATTTCAAGTAACACCCAATTGAATTCCAAGTAATGCCCAATTGAAATACACGTAAGGTTTGATTGCTTTTTTCGTGAGCTTACGTCTATTTTCAAGGGGTATCCTCGAGTTTGTGAAACCAGGACAGAAACTCCTTTTTCCATTGCCGACACTCAGCCGTACCTTTACGCTCTGAAGCTCCGAAACCATGTCCACCCGTCTGATATTGAATGTAACGATGAGGAGCCTTCTGGCTTGTCAGGGCTGAATCAAGTAACTCTGAATTCTGATACTTCACGATAGGGTCATCCTTACAGTTGACGAGGAATACGGGAGGACAGTCCGTTGGGACGTGCCGTTCAAGGGAAAGAAGATCACGAAGAGCTCTATTCTTCATCCGACTGTCGCCCAAGAGTGCCCTGCGTGAACGCTTATGTACACAGGACTCGACCATAGTAACAACAGGATAGATGGGTACCATGAAATAAGGGCGTTCTGCCTTTGGTAGCAATTCGGCGGCCGACATCACTAAATGGCCACCAGCAGAGAAGCCCATTGCAGCCACCCGCGCTGTATCAATGCCGTAGTCTTCGGCGTACGCCTTGACATAACGCATCGCCTGTTGGAGGTCGTTTAAGGCATCGGGATAGCGAACACCTCTAAAAACATACCGATAAGGGAAGAGGAAAGCCCCCACTCCAGCTGTTCGATAGCGCAAGACAAAGGCTGATATTCCGTTCTGCTGCAACCATTGAGCTACAGCCTTACCTTCATTTTGCATGTCGTGCCACAGGTAACTACCACCAGGGCAGACGATAACAGCGACATTCTGTTTCCCTGCTGCCAGATAAGGCGTCAGCTGAACAGTCTTCCTTACCTTTGTCCCCTCCCATATGTTGATGTGGGCTGACTTCTGCTGCGCCATGACAAACAAGCAGGATAGACTCAAACAGAACAATAGCAGGTAACGTTTTTTACTCATTTCACACATTCATTTATTCTGTTCAAGATATAATTTTGTCCCAAGATAGCTTCAACAGTATTGATAGCTGTAAGCGGAACGCCACAAAATCCTGGCAGTCCGTTGTTCTGACCTGTCAATAGAAGATTGTCAACTTTCGTCACCACAGGTACCTGTGATAAGGCTATATTCTTATAGTCTTTACTAAATCCGAACATAGAACCCTCCTTACTACCATAATAGTCACGGATTGTCAAGGGTGACGCTATATTGATCTTATCAACACAGGCACTGAATCCTGGATGCAACTCTTCAATGAGTGCCAACAGGTCACGAGCTTTCTCCTCCTTCCATGCTTCGTAATCTGTGCCACGCTTTCCCACTTCTGTCTCTTCCCACTTCGCAACTTCGTCATAAAGCATCGGGATTGTAACTAACGCCTTGTCTGCATATTCGCCCTGCTGCTCATTGGGAGGTGTCATAAAGAGGAATCCTAACGGCCAAACCTTGTTATGCTGACCGAAGTTCCAAACATCGACGTATCTCGTCATAAAATACTCCGAATGATTGATGTAAGGGAAGGTACAAGGCTTCAACTTGATATAAACCGAGAAAGCAGAATAACTATTCGGAATACTGTTAAGCCTCGTTCGATAGGCTTTTGGGAAGCTATTTTCAGGCATTAACCTCAGCAAAGAACAAGGATGTATTGCTGAGATATAGTAGTCTGCCTGATAGGTATTGCCTTTCTTTGTCCGCACGTAATCAACGTGTCGGTTGTTGATTTCTACCCACTCAACGCCTTCATTAGTATGTACCTCGCCGCCAGCTGATTCTATGACAGAAGTCAAAAGGTCAGTGAACTTGTCGCTACCTCCTGCAAAGCGACTTGCTCCCTGCATATAAAGTCGACTGATGATAGCATGGATATAAGCTGGTGTTTCGTCACTCCTTCCACCATAGAGTGGATTCATATAAGCCACGACACTGCGTAGCTTTGGGTCTTGAATATACTTTGCTATAAAGGAGTCAGCCGCTATAGTGAACTCTTCCGAATGGATAGGAAACATCTCGGTAGACGGCTGAAGATGGAAGAGCTTGATATCGTCTGTCATCCGATAGATGGCGTCCGCATAGGCTTGCAATGCTTCACGCTGATTAGGGAAATACGCAGAAAGCGAACTTACAAAACCTTCCTTTCCTTTTTTGATACGGTAAGTTGCCTTGTCTTCAGCGAAATACAATCTGTCTGTACAGTCATCATCAACGTTCACCAACTCCACCTTATCAATAATCCCCAAGTACTGACAGATGCGATAGATGTTACCACCTGGCTGCATACCACCAATGACGTGCATGCCAGTATCATACGTCTTACCAAAGCGGTTGAAGGTCTGAAGACCACCACCTGCCGTCACATTCTTCTCAAGGACCGTTACTTTAAAGCCTTCCTTTGCTAAGACCCCCCCTGTAAACAGTCCGCCTAAGCCTCCACCTATAATCACTGCTGTCTTCATTTGTTGGCCTCCTTTATCTGTTCATATATCTTCTTTGCTGTCAACAGCTCGCTACAGGTGACGATAGCACCTACTAATACGCCTAACATACCATGTGAATTAACATTCTGTCCAGTAAGATAGAGATTGGGAACCTTCGTCCTCTGTGGTACTCTACAAGCACTTCCTAAATGAATGTTACGAACATTACCGTACATTGAGCCACCTTCTGTACCCGTATAATCAAGGTAGGTAAGTGGGGTAGAGGTGTAATAGGCTTGGATTTGTGAACGTATATTAGGGAAATGTTGTTCCAACACATCCAACATTTTCTCAGCCTTTCTCTTCTTAAATTCTTCGTAGTCCTTACCTCGTCTGCCTATCTTTTGTTCCCTTCCCTACTGTTCTACTTCCGACATCTGCATATAGGAGAGAATGACGCCTGTTGAGGCATATTGTGAGTCGTTTTCAGGACAAAAGTGCATATAGAGGAAACCTTTCGGCCAATCTTCTTCTGTGTAATGCTCGCAGTTCCACGGGCTTGTCCCTTGATAACCATAATAATTATAGTTGAGATAAGGTACCGTATTTTCCTTGAAGTGTAGATAGACAGAGAAGCCGCCAACCGTTTGCGGAATGTTATTGATGCGTTTTCTGAAAGCAGGACGGATAAGTTTCGTATCCAAGAGTTCCAGTGTTCGTATTGGATGGGCGTCAGATATGATAATATCACAAGGCATCAACGTGTCGCCGTTTACCTCCACACCAACAGCATGGGTATCATCACAGACTATCTTCGTTACCTTTTTCCGTGTCAGCACCTCTCCACCATATCGGTTAATGGTATGAATCAAAGCTATTGCTATCTTATCACTCCCCCCCTTTGATACGATAAGAACTTTGGTTATAGAAGTCCATTATAAAGGCATGTGTTGAGAAGGGAGTTTTGTCTTTTTCAGCTGCATAAAGCGGGAGATTGCCAACCAGTACCTCTGCTAATACAGGGTCGGTGATTACCTCATCAATCACATCACTGATGGAGCGCAATTGATACTCCATATTTAGGGCTGTGTCAGACTCCGCATACTTAAGAGAATGGAGCGAGGATGCATTAGCAATCTCTTCGATGAGGTCGCAATACTTCTCAAGATAGGCTTTTTGATCTGGGAAATAGCCACTCATCTTCTCTATGAAAGCCGCTCTACCGTTGGCAAACTCATATCGCTTGCCCTCCAACACGACGACATCATAGCCATCGGTGTTAAGCTGGGAAAGCGTCACTTCCTTGTCAATCTCCAAGTATCTCATCAGCTTGTACAATGTCTGTCCTGGTGCAGCGCTACCAATAAAGTGCATACCTGTCTCGAATTTAGCACCTCGACGCGTGAAACACTGCAGGCATCCTCCAGCCTGATTGTTCTGTTCCAACACGGAAACATCATATCCATTTTTTGCGAGAATAGCTCCTGTTGACAGTCCACCCAATCCGCTGCCGATAATGATAACTTTCTTCTGCTTTGTCATTGTTCCATTTTATTTACTATCTCTTCATACTTCTCTTTATAATGTTGACGCATCGTAGAAGCCTGTTGCTTCAGGTCGCCCATCGCCGAGAGCTCTTTCTGCGTCAAAGGCTTATCTACCTCTATAAAGAATGTCCCCTTATGCAAATGGTAACCCGTCTTGGGAAGTATCTTCCCTGAACCATAGAGATACATCGGAAGAATTTCTAATCCAAACTCTTTTGCGATGTAGAAGGCACCCTGATGGAACCGTCCAATCTTGCAATCCTTAGAGCGTGTGCCTTCTGGATAGACTGCTATACTGTAACCTCGGTCGATTAATGAGCGGAGATGGGGCATAATACTCTCTATTCCTTCTTTGACTGGTAGATACTCAGCGTTGCGGATGAGTGAACCATAGAAGGGATTGTTCCATACCCAAGCTTTCGTAAGGAAGATTATCTTCGGCGTAAACACCAATTGACACATCAAATCAAGGTGCGACTGATGGTTACAGATAATGATGCGGGGCTTGTTGAAATCGACTCCTTCTGCTACCTTCGATAGAAACTTTGTCCCTGGAATGCCATGGTGTATCATCACAAATCGTGAGGCGAAGTAAATGAGTTGATGTAGACGATACCGCTTCTTCTCGGTCATCTTGCCGACCTTCGTATATATCCATACAAACGGAGTAAAGACAACTAAGGTAAAAAAGAGGAAGAACAACAAGGAATAAACAGTCTGTAAGCATGACGTAAAGAAACGCCATAAACGAAGAGGTAGCCCATAAACAATCGCTAAGAAACAGAGAACCGTATTCAAAACGCTGATACGAACAAAGTCTTTTGTGGGACGGAAATGGCTCACACGCTCCTCACGAGGAGGATAATAGACCTGTACTGAGATAGGAACAATCTTAACGCCATGCCAAGAAGCGAAGACAAGGAGCTCTAACTCTGCCTCATAACGAGAGGTCAGAAACAACAGGCCATACAGTTTGTGTAAGGGATAAAGGCGATAACCTGTCTGCGTATCGTCCAACGCTTTACCTGTTTGTACATAAAACCAGAAGTTTGAGAACTTATTAGCGAACGAACTTCCTTTAGAACGGCACACGCCATCTAACTGTCGGCTACCGACAATCAATGCGTGTGGATGCTTTTGATTTGCCTTCAGGAAAAGTGGAATGTTTTCTGGATAATGCTGTCCGTCACCATCAAGGGTGATCGCATAAGAGAACCCTTTGTCTAAAGCCTTCCTAAAACCTACTTTCAAAGCGTACCCCTTCCCCTTATTCTGGGGATATGAAACGAGGGTGATTTTGTCGATATCGTGCAGTATATCCATCGTATCATCCGTACAACCATCGGCAACAACAATGACATCATCACAGTAGAGAAGACTTTTCTCCACCACTGCCTTGATTGTCTTATCATTGTTATAAGTCGGAATGACAACACAAATATGCCTGCTTCTTAACGTCTTTTTCAGCTCTTCGTTCATCATCCGACATGCATAATTAGAGAGATCTTCGCCATTGCCTTTTCTTCATAGAGAACAACCACCTGTGCTTCAATGGTTTTTTCCGCTTCTGACTGTTCAAGTTTCTTTATCTGATAGGTAATCTGCTGATGCTCTTTCGGCGAGATAATAGAGAGAAATTTGACATTCTTCACCTTCGTTATCTCTAAATGATGAGCGACGGCAGTCTGTTCCGTCAGCAACTCTTCTATGAGTTCCTTAGCCATCTGAACGATACAAACGCCCGGAGTGATGGGTTCACCAGGGAAGTGGGCTTGGTATATAACACAAGAGGGGATTAGTTTAATGGTGTAACTGACCATTAAACCAACTCCCTCTTTACTGACTATCGTATATAGATTATTCTTCAGTTCCATCTGCTTCTCCTTCTATTGTGTTTCCTCCAGTCTTATCCTCTATCCTCGAGAACTTATAGCTGATATGGTATTTCTCATCCTTATAAGTAGAAATTCCACGCATCAGATTCTCCATAACGCATCGTAAGTCGTTTCTCAAGACGCGACGGATATACCACTTGTCAAGCATGGCAATGACCTGTTCCAACTTTATTTTCTTCTTCTGGGGGTCATAAGTGAATTCAAGTGCGGTTATACCGAACTCATTGAACAAGACACCACGATAGACATCCGCCTCCCTTACCAGTACAGAAATCCCACTGAGATAACCCTTTGATATCTCTATTGTTGTGGCATACCTTGTCTTGCTATCTATGCTGTCTTGCAAAGGAAGTTGATCGACAGTTCCTACGTTATCCGCCTTCACCGTGGCGGCAAAGATGAAAAACAGGAGAAAACTAATTAACAATAAATGTCTTTGCATTAATAGGGCTGTTTACTTTCACATGCTTCATCTCAATAACCGTACGGTCACCACGCTTCTCAATAAGCTCTACCTTGGCAACCATCGCCTGTTGTCGATTGAAATGAAGAATAATCTTCTGGAACATTTGCTGCAGCTGTTTCTGCTGCGGAATGAGTGTTGCGACATACTCTGATGAGGTAGCCGAAATGCTTACCTTGAAATCACGTTTGTCATTGAGCGCCTTCCCCACAACACTGTTCATCATGATACGAGCTATTTCCTTAAAAAACTTACTCTGGTTGACATTGATGACGTCGCTGCGACTTCCCTTACTGATAAGAACCTTTGAACCGTTCAAGACAAAGGCATAAGTATAAGGTGAGGTATACTCCCAACGCAGCTTATCACTCTGCTGATAATACATCTTACCAGTAGACACCATCTTGTCATTGAGCATGCGAAGATATTTCGTTTGTACGAAATCACACTGCATCGTCTTCATACTTACTGCTGCAGACTCTATCTGATGTCTTATCTCTGCCTCATTGTCGCCCTGCGCTGAAACAGTCAATGTCACAACACACAAAGCGAAGCATACTAATAATAATTTTTTCATATTTCTTCTGTTTTTATTTTGCTATCATACAACAACCAACTATGATAAGTATCACTCCACACCACTTCAATACGGACACTGACTCATGGAAAAAGAGGATTGCGGCCAAGAGTCCAAACACATAGCTTAAGCTGATCATCGGATAAGCAACGCTCAAGGTATAGTGCTTGACAATATACATCCATAGAATAGAACTTGAGCCGAAGAATAAACCGCTACAAGCAAACTGCCAATTAAGAAGCAGGCTCCCCCAGAACTGGTGTGTCCACCCAAAAGGCAACATCTTTTGAAGGGCAAACTTCAGAAAGACTTGTCCGCCGGCTAAAAGCGTACTCTGTATAACGGATAGAAGGACTACTCTCCACATGACAATACCATCGCTATTGAATGAATGAAAGGAAACTCTTCAGCTCCATCACGCTTCAAGAGAGAATTGAAAAGATGTGTACTCTCATCATGACAGCCTACAAGTACTGTCCTTGCTTTCCCTTCTTTTATGAGCATCTCTGCGTCACGAACTGCCCACGAAAGTGAGTCCTTCCCCTGCGTATAGGTAACGTTATATCCATGACATTGTGTCTTAATGGCAATATTGCTACCAATGGTATTATGCGTACTCTGCATAAAATAGGTTGGTTTCAACATCGACTCACCTTCATCCTTCATCTGATTCAATAATAGCTCACTGTATTCCAGGCAGCCATACATCGTTCCTGTGATGATTGCATCAGGCTTTTCAATACCAGCCGCTGCCAAGGCTTCCATAGAAGAGAGGAGTGAACTCTTTATAATTTTTCCCATCCGACGAGCCTCTAAAGGCTTGACATACTTACGGATGCCACCGAGTTCTTCCACAGTAGTTATCTCTACACGTGAGCGTATTATAACCTCTTTCTCATCATGAGAAGCCTCAGTAGCATCGTTATTTGTAGGATGAAGAGAGAACAACAAGGCTGAATCATTACCACCAAAGCCGAATGAATTACAGAGAACATGCGCTAACGTAATATGCTCAACGCCAAGTGTTGGCGTAATCCCTTTCTCCATCTGATGCTCCCAACCAAGATTGGTAGGTACGAAATGGTGTTGTATTGCCAAGATACAGATGACGGCCTCAATACTTCCAGACGCACTTGTAGTATGTCCTGTGAAGGATTTTGTACTTGACACTAATGGCATATGAGCACCGAAAAGGCGCTGCAAAGAAACGCTCTCACTCTGATCGTTATTGGGTGTCCCAGTACCATGCGCATTAACGTATTGTATCTCTTTGGGGCTGACATGCGCCATCACTAAGGCTTCCTTCATAGCAAGATAAGCTCCTTCACCATCTTCAGAGGATGCTGTCTGATGGAAGGGCATCACAGGCATTACCATATCCCGTAAGGTAAACATGGGGTTTTACACCTCGTTTTGAAGCCATCTCTTCAGACTCCAGAACGATGTAGGCTGCCCCTTCTCCTAAGTTCAAGCCTGCACGCGTAGCATCAAATGGACGACAACGTTGATGGTCCAGAATCATCAATGAGTTAAAACCATTGAGATGGAAACGTGATAACGACTCTGTTCCACCAGCCACAACGATGTCTGCATAACCGTTTTTCAGTAGTCTTGCACCGAAGATAATTGCGTTAGCTGCCGATGAACATGCTGTTGACAGGGTCGTTGCTTCAGTAAAGATTCCGAAGTGTTCGCCCATGAAATTTGTGCTGCTCCCACAATCATGATGCTGCAAGAACGCTAAGTCGCTATCCTCATTGAGCTCGTTGAAGCAGAGTTCTGTAATATCCATACCTCCTACGGTCGTGCCAGAGACGAGCACTATACGCAACGCTTCGCCTTTCTCCTTCCGTGACAGGACGTCAGCAATATTGATATGAGCATTGTCCAAGGCTTGTTGAATGGCAATGATACCCATCAAAGCCGTACGACTCATCATCTGGGATGAAGGAATACCAATCATCTCCTTCATCTGTTCATTTGACAAGTCTACCTCTCCCACAACCAACTCATGATGATTTGATTGGAGATACTTCATCATACCAATACCACTTTGCTTCTTAAGCAGAGACGCTAAGACCTCCTGTTTGTTCAAGCCAATGGCAGAGACTATCCCTTCTCCTGTTACTGCTATATTCATCTTACCACGCATTATATAAAAGGCGTAGCCTTACTTCTTTCTATTCTTACTGACATAATCAGCAATGGCAACCACGTTTGTGAAAATCTTTTTGCCTTCTGCTGGATTATCCAGTTTAATACCGTATTTCTTCTCTAAGAGAACTATCAACTCTAAAGCATCAATTGAATCTAAACCCAAGCCGTCACCGAAGAGTGCTTCATGCTCATCAATATCCTCTGGGGTCATCTCTTCAAGATTTAATGCCTTAATGATCTCTTCTTTTAGCTCTTTAATTAACTCTTCCATTGTAATGTTTATTTTATTACGATTGAATCTTTTGTTTACTTTATTATTCCTTAATTGGAACTGACTATGTATAAGTCTGCTTCAAAATGCTCACTATCTTTGTAGTCGAGCCATCCTGTTAACAAACTCTTCGTTTGCTTGTCGATAAAAGCAGTCTCTATGATGTCCTTCATCTGTTGCTCGTCTCTCTGCGTCAGAATATAGAAAGATGTCTCACCATGGTAACCATTGCGAATGGCAATCTCTCCTGTAACGATATTCGGCAGCGTATAGACAAAGACAGAAGGACTTGGGAAATAATTATCTTTATCGGCTATTGATGCTAAATAACGTTTGTCAGAAGCGATAGAAGAAGTGTGATTAAAGAGCATGATTGCTCGTTTACTATCCAACTTCTCATCTCCTTCTGATACTGCTTTCTCTGCTTGCAACAACAATTCTGACGCAACAAAACCCAAACGGCAAAGTCCATCCATCTTATAATACTTTGGATAATCACCGATCATCTGCTTATAGAGCGTCGTCAGCAAGCTTTTCCCTCTTGTTCGTTATTGCTCAAAATGGGTTTACTATTTAACCACGCTCCCTCTGGATTGATATAAACACGGTAAGGCATAACCTTCGGAGTGCTTCGGAGCGCTTCCTCCTTTGACTCACATCCTTCCTCAAGCGGTTTCTCAACTGAGGCTGCATAGAGCGTAGCATTGCACCCTCCAAAGCCAGACAACATCTTAACGAATGCCGTCTTATCAGTCTGACAATGCTTAGAACTCATCCTTACCCTGCCTGACACGCCTAACTCCTCATACCCTCTCGTCCCCAAGATGATATGGTCGTCGACAGACTTCATACAGAGAATTGTCTCAAAGATTCCTGCTGCTCCAAGCGTATGTCCTATATATCCTTTCAAGGCATTAACCAGAACATCTATGAGCTCTGTATGCTGAAGGGCTACTGATTCCATCTGGTCATTAAAGAGGGTAGCTGTTCCATGGGCATTGATAAAGGCAAGTTCATCCTTATTGATTCCTGCCATCGTCTGTCGCAAGGCATCTGATAAGCCTTCTGCCGTCTTAGATGGTGCACTGATGTGGAATGCATCATTCTTTATATATCCCTCTCCAAGTTGCCATATATGTTTCCGAGGCGTACTCGCTGACGGGTTAGGACATTTACGACTGAGCACGACGGTAGCAGCAGCCTCACCTAAATTCAGTCCTTGTCTCTCTATATCGAAAGGGCGGCAAGCCTCAAACGACATAGCATTCAACGACTGAAAACCAGATATAATAAATTTACTTGGCGTATCAGCACCACAGACAACTGCATAGTCATACTTTCCCAACTCTAATAAACGAGCGGCCAAAATCATTGCTGCTGAACCCGATATACAAGCATTGCACACAACAATAGGACGTGTTCTGAAACCCAAGCGAGTTGCAATGTGCTGTGCTGTTTCTCCAAGATATAAATTATGCTCCTCTGTCTTGCCGAGCTCCTCTACTGCTCCTTTCGTCGAACTGAGGATGAATACCACACGTTTATCCGTTGCATCAAGACCTGATGCACGAAGGGCTTTGTTTACAGAACTGAATACTAACTCCTCAAAGTCTGAAAACAACAAGGAAGCCATAAACCCCTCTGGTACCCCATCCGTCATGGGAGCATAGCGACGAATCGCTGAGTTACCAGCCTTTACGGCCTGATAGTTCTCTTCAGACGTCGTCCCTAAGGGAGATATAATATTATCAGCTAAAACATAAACCATCTTTCTTTAGATTCTTTCACTACGAATAATCAACCTTCTACCTGTCCCCAACGCTCTTTCCATTGCTGATAGAAAGGAGGATTATCCCATACCAATTGGTAATCAAGGTCCATAAACACCTGTACGGAACTTCCTGTGGCTATCAGACTATCATCTTCTATGTCATGAATCTCATAATCGAAGACAATCTTGGCTGCCTCGGTAGGACGATAGATAATATCTATTCGCGGTGTCATCCCATATTTGATTGGCTTCTTATAATGAAAGGAAAGGTCAACCAATGGTGCATAATAGCCGTGAGCAAAAAAGCCCATATACTCCAATCCATACTTTTCACCGAACGCCTCTCGGGCGTCTTCAAAGTAAAGAGGGTAAGAGCCATGCCAAACCACGTTCATAGAATCAACCTCACTGAAGCGGATCGCAAACTTCTTTGACGCTTTCAATTCTTTCATTCTCTATATAGCTTTTTGTTATTCTGCTTAAGCATTCTGCTCTCTGACAGAGATCTTCATCTCTGATTTTACCAAAACTTTCTCGCCACAGGTGACAACTGCGTCAACCAAGGTCATTCCGAAGACTTCCTCTCTTATTTCCACACGTGTCGTTATCATGTCTCCTACCCGAGGTCGTTCGATAACTTCAAAGTTGCGCACAGCCCCAATAAAGCCTAACTGAACACCTTTCTTAAGAATATATTTATTGACAAAACCGATACGGGCAGCACACGTCTGTGCTATATTTTCCATCAGTCCTGAAGGTGAGAAATATCCGTCATCCACGAAGATATTGCTCTCTCTCACTTCCATTTCCGTAATTATCAATAGCTTATCGAAATGTACGAGCGAGCCTATCATAATAAAAGGCTCTTGCTGTGGTAACAACTCATGCACATCTATTTTACGTAACCTCTCTTCAGAAAAGTTCTCTTCCTCAGAATTCACCATATTGTTTGTCATATTATGTCCAGAAGTCATAGAAATTAAACCACTGTAAAGGATACTGGCGAACCTTACGCTCGAGCTCTTTCACATAACTGTCAGTTAACTGCTGCATCTGCTCTTTACGTGAAGCCTGCTTGTCGTAACTGAGTCGTTTCACATATACCTTATAGCATTTGGCCGATACCTTCATTACGTTGACAGCAAGGACATCCTGCTCTTTCAATGTTGCAACGGAGATAGGACCAGCTGGGAAACGGACCTCAGCACCTAAGAGCTCATGGGTTATCGACTTCGCAGAGCCAATGACTCTATCGGCTGGCATACTCACAATCTCGTTGTTGTCAAGTGCTTCATTAACCAAAAAGAGATGACTCATATCCTCCAAAACAGGAATCATACGGATATTATTATGCACCAACACTTTCTGTCTCCCCCTTCGTCACCGTGGCTTTCTCACCACCAAAGACCAAGGCATTGAATCGCTTCGTCTTTGAGATCAGCGAATAACCAGCTACCTCATAGCAGCCGATATGGGAACTGAAGATCATAAATCCCTTTGTTTCTGCTTCTAACTGTTCGAAAGATTCGTAACCTTCTATCTCAATGTTGAATTGCTTACCAGCAAAAACTGCGAAGCGGTCGATTACTATCTGACTGAACAAACAGTGATTAAGATAAGTACTCCATGCTGCACGCAGGCGTCCAAAACCTTGACGATGACGAAAATAACGGTAAGCTGTTGTTCGACTATGGTTGGTATTCAGCAACAGACAGATAGGGATAACAAAGAGCGTTGTGAACGCATAGAGTAATCTCACGTCCATCCAACGCAACGATGCTATCAGCCATCTATGCATCCAGCCACTGCCAAACGTTGTATTAGCCAACCTTACTTTCTATATAATCGCAGAACTGTGACAAGGTTACTACACCTTTCATCTCCTCTGGCTTAATCTTAAAGCCGAAATTCTTTTCTACAATAACAACGATATCTACAAAGTCCAAACTGTCAATACCAAGGTCGTCCTTTAACTTCGCGTCTGGTGCAATGTTATCTTCTTCAATTTCCAAATCCTCGATGAGGAAGTTTCTTACTTTCTCTTCAATTTCTTTTCTTTCCATTATTTGCTTTACTTAATAAATTATTTCAGTTTTACTTCTAATATTGTATGTCCCTGTCCTATCTCGTCATGCGTCGCAACAACCTTCAACCCTGCTCGATCTATCTGTTTGAACATATCGTCAGAGTGATACATCTTACTGTTACCATTGGCCATTACCGTGAAATAGACACTTGTCATCGTCAAACAGAGAGAGGCTGGCTCATACTTCTGTCTGTCCCAGAAGGTCTCCATGATATATAAGCTCGTTTCTGCCGTCATCACCTTAGAGACACGAACAAGAATACTAAAGATTTCTTCTTCTGAGAAACAGTCGAGGAACTGACTCATCCAGATGGCATCCCAATGTCCTTCTGGCAGCTTGTTATCCCTATCGAGGATATTCGTCGGGAAGCCTCCTATGCGACTGGTTCCATCTTTCCCTGCGATGTTCTTTTGCATCATTCCAATCTGTCCTGGAAGGTCGACGATTGTGACTTTAACCTCAGAATCATACGCTACACAACGTAATGCAAAACGACCCGTATTACCACCGACATCCATCAGATGCTTAGGATGCTTGGCAAAGACAATCTTTAAGGCCTTATCAAAAGAGTGGTCACTATAGAAGTGATCAAAGCCAAACCAGCTATCCTGTACCTGCTTATCGAGCTTTGACAGACCTTCATAAATGGTAGGCCAGTCGCCAAGTGTCTTCAGTCCGGCTGGCTTACCTTCCTTAAGTGCCTCATCAAGATAGAACATTCCACGATAGTTGACATCGTGATTGAAGTCTATGTTCACACGTGTCGCTGGGTCATTAAGCAGGAACCAGCCTGTCTTAGATATCGTATAACGGTCGTTTTCCTTATTAATGAGCACTGTTCCTATACTCAGCGATGCTTCAAGCAGTATCTTCAGTGCATACGTTGAGAGCGCGGTCTGCTTCTTAAGCTCCTCTAAGGTCAATCCTTCAAGCTATCTCGCAACGTATCCAGTATGCCCCATTTCACCATAAGACGAGATACCTGAAAGATTACTGGTCCCCATGCTATATACTCGGCAAGGCGCTGTGCCTCTCGTGCTGTCAGCTGTTCCTGCGTGTATCTGTCACTTTCTGATTGAAATAGTTTCATTCTAACTCTCTTGTTGTTTTATCTTCTTTCTCCTGTTATGTAAAGTATATGTTTGCTCTCAAAGCAGTCTCTCTTGTTTTAAAACAAGAGAGACATATCATTCTACTTAGCCTTTTTAATCAATTTAACTACTTGTTCTGCCAATTCACGGTAGGTCTCTACACGACGTTTCTCATTACCATAACCAGCTCCGGCAACGCCATCGACATCAATGACAGCAAATGGTTGCTTTTCATTCTTCTCATAGAAAGTCATCAGGGCGTGCATGTGGGCATCACCAGCACCAAAACCAATGAGAACGGATACGCCTGTGCTTCCATAATGGAAATCCTTCACCTCAATGACGATGGTGTAATCGGCTTCACTTTTCTTATCCGTAATTTTAACACTCTTCGTCTTTTCATTGAAACGTTCCATGAAGTTTTGCTCTGAACGCGCAATCTCTGACTTGTAGTCACGTGTCCAATCTGGTCCTTTCTCTTTCAAGAAAGCCTTCACTTCCTGTCCTTCTAATGTGGCATGGCTATAGTCCCATACAACATAAACCTTTGCATTTGAACTCTTGAGCTTGGAAAGTGATCCACTCTTTAATGTCACATCGGCCTTAGCAAACAACGTTGCCACGCAACACATCACAAACGATAGTAGCAATAATACTCTTTTCATAATAGTTTATTATTAGTTAATATTGAATTAAGAAATTGTTTAAATGTCTAAGCCCACAGAAAGCTCCACTCCTCCAACGTTAGAGGATTTGTCTAACAGACCATAATCTAAATGTCGACCTTGATAAGTATAGCCAAGGGCGGTACTGATACCGAACTTGCTATGACCGAAATAGAAATGGCAACCTATCTGAGGAGCAATATAAAGACCGTTAATATCACCAAAGCTATATCCTACCTTTGTCGCAACATAAGGTGAGAAATTCTTACGCAAAGACTTATGGAACTCTAATCTTGCATCTACAAAGACTGGTACATTCCATTCTTCCATTTCCCACCAATAGGCTGCACCAACACCACCTCCTAAATAGAAGCCTGGTGCAAGCTCCATACCATGCGAAGTATAGACATAACTTCTGTTCTCGCTGTCGTCGCCAGTGCCAAAGACATAGCTCTCACCAATGAAGCCTCTGTAACGTGGTGCCTGTTCCCAACCATAACTTTCATCACGCTGTGCCTTGATAACAACACTATATAAAAGTGCCAACACAAGGATTATGAATCCGTTGAAGTCTTTTTTCATATCCAACATATTATAAGGTTTAACAATATTTTCGGTTATTCTTTGTATTTCTTGATGACTAAAGCGGAGTTTGTTCCACCGAAACCAAACGAGTTACTTAAGACAGTATCAAGCTCGGTCTCTATGGTCGTCGTTGCAAGATTAAGTTTTTTAGAGTATTCATCTGGATTCTCAAAGTTGATATTCGGTGCGACAAAATTATTTTGCAGCATAAGAATGCTATACACTGCTTCTGACGCTCCTGCCATCCAACACTCATGACCTGTCATGCTCTTGGTGGATGAGATTAGGGCATGCTTACCCTCAAACATACAATTTAGGGCTATTGCCTCATACATATCACCCTGATGGGTACTGGTTGCATGGGCATTGATATAGTCAATATCGTCGGCTGTCATCCCAGCTGCTGCCAGCGCACGCCCCATGGCAATCTCACTGCCAGCGTCAGAAGGCTGACTGATTCCACCGCCATTGCTTGAGAAACCATAACCCACAACCTCTGCAAGGATATTCGCACCACGTGCCTTGGCATGCTCATAGTCTTCTAATACCAATGAAGCTGCACCACCACTCGGTATCAGCCCATCCCGATCTCGGTCAAATGGGCGACTCGCCTTGGTAGGTTCATCCATACGGGCAGAGAATGCTCCGAGTGCATCAAACGATGCCATAGAATAGTAGTTTGTCTCCTGCGCACCACCACAGAGCACCAAATCCTGCAACCCTTGCTTAATCATCATAAAACCTAAGCCAATAGAATGACTGCCACTGGCACAAGCTGAGCTGACCGTGAAATTCACTCCACGCAGGTGAAAGATGGTACTGAGGTTCATGTTCACTGTTGAGTTCATCGACTGGAAGATGAGACCATAGCCTAACATGGCTGAATCGTGCTTCTCGTCCATAATCTTTGATGACTCAATAACGGGTTGGGCAGAGGAGTCATTACCAAAGATACATCCTACCTCATTCGCAAGGAGATACTCATCAGAGATTTCTGCCTGCGCAAAGGCTTGCAAACTCGACATATAAGCATAACGAGCTTCCTCTGACATACAAGCACGTGTGTGCCTATCAAGCATCTTTTTTGTGATAACAGGTTGCTCAACAATTCCGGTCAGCGCTGAGCGATAACCATAGGTAAGACGCTCGGGTTGAATACCAATACCCGACTTTCCCGTATATAATGAAGCCTTTACGGTCGCAAGGTCAGTACCAAGACATGACCAGATTCCCATTCCAGTGATAACTACTCTTCTTTCCATTTGTTAATTATTATCAAACCTTCCTTTATCACTATCAAATGGTGACCTATCAGTAGGAAAGGATATATTTCTAATTTACGTGTTCTCAATATATAATGAAACCTTCAGGATTGTCCTGACAGGAAAAAGGTAAAAGTCTCTTCAAAAACGCTTCCTTGCTAAAGGAAACTGAGATTGCCACAGTGTTAGGTGTACAAGCCTCCGTTCACATTGATAACCTCACCTGTGATGTATGCTGCAGCATCAGAGGCAAGGAAAGCCACGACAGCTGCAACTTCTTCTGGTGTTCCAAAACGACCGACGGGGACAAGTTTCTTCAATTCGTCCTCAGGTAGTTCCTTAGTCATATCGGTCTGAATAAAACCAGGTGCAACAGCATTCACCGTAATCTTACGAGCAGCCACTTCCTGTGCCAAAGCTTTCGTGGCACCTATCAGAGCAGCTTTTGCTGCACTATAATTTACTTGTCCTGGCAAACCTTTCAAACCTGACAATGAGGCCATATTGATGATTCGTCCACCACGCTTACGTGGCATCATGTGCTTGAGAAGCCTGCGGGTGATATAGAAAAATCCATTCATATTCGTGTCAAGAACGCTATGCCAGTCTTCGTCTGACATCATAAACATAACATTATCACGACGAATACCAGCATTGTTTACCAATACAGAAATAAACTCGTCAGGATGAGATGCTTCCCATGTGTCAATGGCTGCCTCTATCGCCTTCGGATCAGAAACATCGAAAGGAAGAAGTTCCACATGTCCGCCTTTGGTCTCTATTTCCTGTTTTACTGCTTGAGCAGCTTCTGCATTAGACTGATAATTGATAATAATAGAGTACCGTTCTGCTAAAAGCAAGGCTACAGAGCGTCCTATTCCACGTGACGCACCTGTTATTAAAGCATACTTCATTTTTTGGATTATTAGTTATACTGTTGTAACTTAAACAGAGTCTATTTCTACAAAACACACTTGCAAAGATATAAAATATTTTTTACTATATGAAAGGTTTAAAACATTTTTTATAAAAAACAACCAAAATGATATAAAAAAGAGAAAAGAGAAAATGAAACAAGAAAAGACAGAATAACTTACTGACTTCTATCAATGAATGCCCACAAGCAACATGTTCACTCGTCAACTTGTTCACTCGTCAACTTGTTTAGCTCAAGCATCCTAACCTCGGCATTGCTCATTGGCTTCAGCTCATTCATCGGCTTATCAAAATAAACGCTTTGAATGGCTTTATTGATGATACCATGTCCTACGGCAAGCACCTTCTTATCAGGATATTCTTCCTTCAACCATGTGAGGAAATCCTCGGCACGAGCCTTCAAAGCATCTAAGCTTTCGATGTCATCTGGCCATAAAGAGGGGTCCTTCAGATTCGCTAAATTAGGGATATACTTCCCAGTAAACGAACCCCAGTCACGTTCACGAAGCAAGGGAGTCGTCGTAACAGCCTTCCCATGAGGGGCAGCAATCAGTTCGCAGGTATGAATACTACGCTGCAAATCACTTGAAACAAAGGCATCTATCGGTTCATCTTTCAAACGTTCTGCAAGATCTTCAGCCTGCTTGATACCCTGCTCATTCAGTTCTCCCGGTGTTTGTCCTTGCATAATATGATTGGCGTTATCCACCGTCTCACCATGCCTTACAAGATATAATAATGTCATAACTTCATCATTTCTTATTGCAAAAATAATAAAAAATCAAGGAGTAAAACGTTGGAATAGAGATTATTTTGTATTTTTGCATCCATGAAAGTACTTCAAATATCAGCCATAAGGGCTATTATCGTATTAGTGACAGGTTTCCTCCTCGTAAGATATCGTGAGGAAACTATGACGTGGATGACCATCACCGTGGGTATACTCTTCCTACTCTCTGGATTGGTTTCTTGCATCGCTTACTATTTTGAAAAGGAGAAAGTAGCAAAGAAAACAGCGACGTCTGAACAGCAAGAAGGACAAGAAGAAGAAGAAAACCTCAAGTCACCTTCCTTCCCTATTGCGGGTGTCGGCAGTATTGCCTTGGGTATCATCCTTGCCGTCATGCCCAACACGTTCATCACATGGGTGGTTTATATCCTTGCAGCATTACTGATTCTCGGTGCTGTCGGTCAGTTTATGAACCTCGCTCGTTCACGTCAGTACGCTCGTGTTCCGGTCTATATGTGGCTCTTCCCAACAGTCATCTTGGCGATAGCTATTCTGTTGATTAGTAAGCCAATAGAGACTGCACAACTCCCATTATTAGTTCTCGGATGGGCATTTATGTACTATGGCGTCTTAGAATTTATCTTGATTATCCGCATGTATCTTGTCCGCAAATCTTACGAGAAGGCTGAAGAAGCTAAGGTTGTGACAGGCGACAAGTTGGTTACAGATAATATTGAAGACGCTGAGGTTGTAGAGGAATAATCCATGTACTTCTATCGTTACCCCTCACCCCTCGGCAACTTAATACTTGCCGAGGAAGAAGATGCTATCGTTTATTGCCAATGGGAAGATACGATTGACGAACAAAAGGTAGCGGAGTGGACGGAAGATAAGGAGCAAAACAGCGTGTTACTGACTGAGGCTTGTCGTCAATTAACGGAATATTTCACTCATAAGCGCAAGACTTTAACCTCCCTATGCGATTAAATGGCACTTCCTTTCAGCTACTCGCATGGGAAGGTTTGCGACAAATCCCTTACGGAGAAACGCTTTCTTACGCTGAATTGGCAAGATGTATAGGCAGAAACAAAGCCACCCGTGCTGTGGGTAATGCCAACCACCACAATCCTTTAATGGTCATCATCCCCTGCCATAGAGTTGTGGCAAGCAATGGAGAATTGGGAGGATATGCAGGAGGAATAGCCCGAAAAGTTTGGTTATTGGAAAAAGAAAAGGGACACAACAAATTGTAATAATCATTCTAATGATCATATAATTTGAAATAATCCAATAAGAAAAGACCATTCTATGTATTCAATATTGAGAACAAGAATGGTCTTTTCAATCTTCCAGAGGATTACAACTTTTAGCTTGAAATCCTACAAATAATCAGAATCTATTCTAATATCCTTGATTACTAATATGATTCTTTACCTCTCCCATCTTAGTCTGTATATACGACCAGGCTGCGGATTAGCACAACAATAAGAATACATTTTGTTTCCCTTATCAAAAGGAACACTTTCTAAGGCTTTATAGTCACCATCTATCTGCGTATTCAGATCCTTGTATTCAAGTATTGCTGGCTTATTAAAGTTTGCATCTTTGTATGATAACAGAACGCGGAAAGTCATCATATCTATAGGAGAGTCTAACTTACAGCTAATCCACGGCTGTGCCTTATGGTCAGGATCATCATTCTCAGTCTTTATATGAATAACTGTACTCTCATTGTATTTAAGGGGATGTTTGAACTTTATCTTTGCTTCATCCCATTTCTTTTCATCATCATGAAAGACAAAGTCTTCTATGATTTGCGATGTAGATGACAACTTTGGGCGAATACTTCCTGTCCATTTGAAATTATAGGGTATGTCAGTAAGAAACAAACGCTTACATTGTATCATTCGAAAAGATTCAAATGTAGATTTTACCCCATCATGTGACTGAAAGATACAGAAGGAGGAGATGCGACGATAGTCTTCTGAAGAATTATCTAAAACGATTTTATTTATACCTCTGAGGATTCCATATATTAAAATTATAAACCCAAGGCATAAGACAATTAAAGCAATAAGCGTATAAGTCTCATTGCTCACAAGCATTAATATTATACTAAGTATAGAACAAAGTGATGCAAGGAAAGAACATGTACTTGATATATATGTCCTTAAAAAATCCCACAATTTCATGTATGATTATCGGTGTATAAAAGGTATGTAGTTATGCGTCTGTTCCCATAATTGTAATATATTGTAACTGCTAAAAAGCAACTAAGCTAAGTTATTGATGTAGTTGATATATACTACTTTGCAAAGGTAAGGAATAAGTTTGTCATTTCCAAGTAAACCAAAAATTATTTTTCGCGACGCAAGTATTTCTTGCGTAGCGCAAGAGTTGAAACGTCACAATAATTAAAGTCTTAACCGAAAGTAAACGTAGGCATCTTTTATTTACCTTCAAAAGACAATTTCCTTTATTCCCATATTTCTGGCATTTGTAAACTATTTTTATATTATTCAAAACTAATACATGCTCTTTTGGCTTCTAAAAGACGCTTAATTGACTTGCTAAAGGTGCCCTTTAAGACTCTTACTAACGCCCTTTTGAAGTGCAATTAAGCACCTTTTACTTTACTACTTTATAACTAACTGACTTCCTGCAGGTTACGAACCTACTTTTTACGCATGCTTTCCCCCTTATTTATAGATGTTTTACTTGAAATAATGTAATGATTTTTCAGAACCCTATCTGCGATTTTTAAAGTATCAAAATAAAAAGGTTTTCTGTGTCGGAGGATAATAATAAAATAGGAAGATGAGCGCCTTAGTCATGTCTTTATTTAATGAGTAACCTCGCTTCTTCCGTTAAAGCTATACGAAATATATCTATACATTTAACGGAAAAACAATTCCTTCGGGTATATAAAAAGAAAAATGTAGTAAGTGATAGGGACTTTTTCATACCCCTAAAACTTACTACATTTTATTTCTTTTATCGATTACTCAAAGTTCAATTCACCAAAGAAAGCAGGACAATGGAAGTCGGGTGAAGGTAAGGCAATGGGATTCCAAGAGAGGAAATGAGGTTGCGATGTCTTGTCACCACACTTATAGAAATTGGCTCTTATCGTCTTTCCTGAGAGATTCTCTAACGTGTGACGGAAGTAAGAACTAACAGGAACAACGAGAGCGAGTTCCCATGCCTGTCGTCCCTCTCTCATCGCGAAGCGGGTCACGACCCAAAAGATGCCCAACGATCAATCTGCTCTAAGGCGGCTGCTGGAGCATGAGTACGATTCTCTCGTCCCTGTCCATTGCACAGCAATATCGTACCGATACGAGTTGCTTTTCAAGGTTATAATAACCGCGCTTCTTCATCAGGGCTGCAGAAGAACTCACAGCATGAGTCTTGCCAAACTGGACCTAAGTCGGTGCCAGTCTCAGCACGCACGCTGTCTTCTTCAACTCGATAATGCAACAGAATGGCATCGCCTTTATGAGCAATAGCAAACTCAACCTGTGGACAATAAAGGGAATTCTGCTGCCCAGTCTCGTGTCTATCTTATTGTAAGACACACCATTATCCTTGAAAAGAGCAGGAATATCAGCAGCCTTAACCTGCTGACACTCCAAACGTTTTACCTTTAATTGTTTCATTGCTTCAATGTTTTCTTCACAAAGTCAGCCATCATCTGATCATGACGACGTACGTCACGATAGAGCAAGAGCTGATTACGTGAGCGAACGAGGTTATGCTCTGGGTATTTCACCTTGAAATAAACGTCTCCGTTGATGTAATCTGTCAAGAAACGAACGCACTGCATGTATGGGAACAGTGCTACAGCGTAAGGAAGATGACTTGTCTCAACAGGGGTAAGGAAGTTGCCTGCAGTGCTGAGATAGCCTTCTGTGAATGAGCAGAATACATCTTCTTTCAGTCCGACAGCATCGTAATTATCGCTATCCTCAGCCACGTGGTTAGCACCAGTACGCAAGAAGTCACCATAATCAGAGAAGATAAAGCTTGGCATTACGGTATCGAGGTCGATAACACAGAGCACCTTACCATCCTTATCAAACATCATATTGTTCACCTTTGTATCACAGTGGCAGATACGCTTAGGCAATGCGCCCTCACGATAGAGGCGTTCAGCAAGGCACATCTCGTCTGCATAGCTCTCTAACTCAGCAATCATATCCTTCACAGAAGCCACTCTACCAGCCTTGTCAGCACTTACAGCCTCACGCAACTGGCGCAGACGAAGTTCCATATTGTGGAAGTCTGGGATGGTTTCTCCCAATGGTTCCTTCAAATCAACCAACATATTCTGGAAGTTACCGAAGGTTTCACCACAGCAGAAAGCACTCTCTGGGTTTACTTCCTCTTTTGTAACAGCGTTAGGAATGAAGACACTCACACGCCAGTAGAGGTTGTCAGCATCCTTGTAGTAGGTCTTACCGTCCTTAGCCTGTACGAAACGCAGACACTTACGTTCGATATCCGTCTCACCCTTCTCCATCAACTTGTGGCGGATATGGTCAGTTACAAGTTCGATATTATGCTGCAACAGGTCTACATCGGTGAATATGGCGTTGTTAATACGCTGTAAGATATAATCAGGCGTATTAGCATCTACAGTTTTTACACGCAGTGTTTCATTGATCAGTCCATTACCAATTGGACTTACACTCTCAACAGTTCCCTCAATACGGAACTGTGATACAACATCATTAAAATTCGTCATAGCTGTTTATTAGTATTAAAGATTGATGCACTATTAGGGGTGACGGAGTTAACTCCAAAAACTTTTATGGTCTATCAGCCGGCTTAACACCAAACTGAGAAGGCTTGCTACCCATTACAAACTCAAGTGTTCCACCACGTTTGATGTCCTTGAAGTCAATGTAAGAACGGGTATAAGGCTTGCCATTCAACTTAGCACTCTGAATATAAATATTCTTATCGCTGTTGTTATGTGCCACAACACGGAAGGTCTTACCATCTCCAACGTTCACCGTAGCCTCATCGAAGAGCGGTGTACCGAAGATATACTTGCCACCAGCAGGCTCAACCTGATACATGCCAAGAGCGGAAAGAATGTACCATGCAGACATCTGACCCACATCCTCGTTACCACTCAAACCATCGAAGTCGTCGTGGTATAAGTTCTTGAGTACATAGCGAATCTTATCCGCTGCCTTCCAAGGCTGACCCACATAGTTGTACATATAGAGGATATGATGGCTTGGCTCATTACCGTGAGCGTACTGACCAATCAGACCAGTGATGTCTGGTGAAGCCTCTGCTCCCATATCACCACTAACGATGAAAAGGGAGTCGAGTTTTTGAAACAAATGGCTTCTCACCACCGAAGGCAGAAACAAGACCATGCACATCGTGTGGAACCAACCATACATACTGCCATGCGTTACCCTCAGCATAGTCATCCTGACGATGTACGAGTACTGAATGGATCAAATGGCTCACGGAACTTACGATCAGATGTTACACCACGCATAAACTTCGTCTTCTTATCGAAGTAGAAGTCACGATACGACTGACTGCGCTTTGAGAAATACTTATAATCAGCGGTCTTACCCAATTCCTTGGCGAGTTTTGCAATACATGCATCAGCCAAAGCATACTCCAATCCCTTTGCTACTGTTTCATGCTCTGGGTCGAGATCACAAGGAATATAACCATACTTCTTCAACAATCCCATACCACGTTCATCAAGCATAGCAGAAGCCTTAGCAGCCTCAAAGACTGCATTCTTATCTACATCAAAGCCTTTCAGTGCGATATCAACGAGCGCAGGAACGCCTGGGTTGCCAATCATACAGTCGGTTTCGTTACCCACAAGGTGCCATACTGGCAACTTACCCTGCTCCTTAAAGATATGAAGCATCGTCTGTGCGATGTCGCGTTGCTTCTCTGGATGGATAATCGTCATCAATGGATGCGCTGCACGATAGGTGTCCCAAAGTGAGAAGGTGGTGTAATCAGTGAAGTCACCCTTATGCGTCTTACCGTCTGCACCACGGTATTCGCCGTTTACATCATTGAAGACAGAAGGTGCAATCATTGAGTGATACATTGCTGTATAGAATATCTTTCTTGCACTCTCGTCCTGTGTCTTGATTGCAATCTTACTCAACTCACGGTTCCACTCATCCTTTGCCTGAGCAACAGCATTGCGGAAGTCCCAACCTGGAAGTTCCTTCTGCATATTCAATCGAGCGTTCTCAACACTCACAGCAGAGATTCCAACCTTCACGAGAAGTGGCTGCTCGGCATTGTCGAAAGCAAAGACACCGATGGTATCACGCTCGTTTGATTCCAACTTAACAGGCTGTGAGAACTCTGCCACGAAGTAAACGCGCTGGTCTTTAGCCCATCCTTGTGACATACGGTAGCCACTGACGGTCTTAGCCGACTCCTGCTTGAAACTGCAAGAGGTCATCTTGTCCCATCCGATACCCTGTGAGAGGTTCAAAATAACGTAACCCTTTGTTGCATCAGCAGGAAAAGCGTAACGATGGAAGGCTACACGCTGGGTGGCAGTCAACTCTACACGAACACCAGAAGCCAACATTACAGAATAGTAACCTGGGGTTACATGCTCGGCACGATGGGCAAACTTCACCTCACGCTGTGCAGGATTGGTAGTAGGGAGGAGTGATACATCACCCAAGTCACCAATACCCGTACCGCTAAGGTGCATCTGTCCGAATCCGATGACTGTTGAATCGCTGTAATGATAACCAGAACACCAGTCCCAGCCCTGCTTCTTCTGTGTAGGACCAGCCTGAATGTTACCGAATGGAACATTAGCTCCAAGGAACACATGTCCGTGTCCGCCTGTTCCAATAAATGGGTCAACATACTGCGTATAGTCCTGCGCAAGAGCGAAAGACTGGTTGCAGCAAACGCCATTAAAGTTAAGAACCTTTTTTTCATATACTGAATTGTTTTAATCTTCTTGTCTTATATGTCTTGACAGAGCCGTCATTCAACAGCTCATCAAGTATTCGTTTATTTCTGATTGACGATGATTTCGTCTGTAAAAATCCATGCGCCTTTCTCGCGAGGGAGGGCTTTCACACGCACATAACGACCTTTGACATCTCCTTTCCACTTGTAAGGATAGACGAGATAGTCCTCTGAAGCCTTAATACCTGGTCGTACTGTGTCAATCGTCTTGAAGTTCTTACCATCCTCTGACACCATCAACTCGATTGTTTCTGGCGTATAAATAACCGATTCATAGAGGTGCATAAAGTCAACACGAACGTCACGGATGTCCGTAACCTTACCCATATCGACTACTACATCCACGCCAGTACTGTCAATGAAGCCCTGCCAACGACCCTCAAGGTAGCCCCAATCGCCACGCAAACCATTAGTCAGTGTGCTGTCGCCTTCGGCACGATACTTCTCTGCATAACGTCCTAAGTAAGTGACAGGCTTACCCAATGCTTCATGCTGTGTCACACTACGGCTTTCCATACGTGAGCCCTTCTCCTTTGAGAGGTCAAAGGCATTATAGCCCGCACGCTTCAGACGTTCAACATTTACGACTGCTCTCTTACGGAAGTTGTCGTATCCGGTGCGCTTCTTTGTCCAACCTGTCTCTGCTAAAGCAAGCAAACGAGGATAGAGCATATACTCTAAATGGCTTGGCTCAGCGATGAACTCGGTCCATACACACGCCTGAACGCCATCCATATATTTCTCAAGATTGCTTCCTTTGTACTCTGCAGGGATTGGCTCATAGTTGTAAGTCTTATCCAAACGAGTATATCCGCCCTGTGCCTTTGGCTGTTCCATCGGATTGTCCTGATACATATTCAGATAATAGAACTGCTGTGGTGCCATCACTACATGGTGCTTACTTGTTGCAGCCTCAATACCTGCTTCGGTTCCACGCCATGACATCACGGCTGCGTTAGGAGCCAACTTACCTTCCATAATCTCATCCCAACCGAGGAGTTTACGGCCATTACGGTTCAAGAATTCTTCCATACGATGGGTGAAATGGCTCTGTAACTCGGCTACATCTTTAAGTGATGCTCCTTCATCACCTTCTGACAATCAGGACAAGTCTTCCATGTGCGGCGCTCTGCCTCGTCTCCTCCGATGTGGATATACTTAGAAGGGAAGAGTTGCATCACTTCTTTCAGCACGTTCTCCATGAAGGTATAGGTGGCTTCCTTACCTACACAGAGGTCTGACTGTGTATAAGGTTTGCCTGTACATGACAACTCAGGGTAGGCATAAACAACCTCATCACTATGACCAGGCATCTCTATCTCTGGGATTACCTCAATGTGGCGCGCAGCTGCATAGCGTACGATGTCCTTGATATCTTCCTGTGTGTAATAGCCACCGTGTATATTCATTCCCTTCCAACATACAAGGCGGCGTGGATTTGGCAAATACTTGCGGTCATTCCCGTTCCACCACTTCGTCCAGTCAGATTCTGTTCTATAAGCGGTTTCATCGGTCAATCGAGGATATTTCTTCACCTCCATGCGCCATCCACCACCATCAGTGAGGTGCCAGTGAAAGCGGTCGAGTTTGAAATAAGCCATCGCATCGAGCTGTTTCTTTAAGAAGTCTTTCGACCAAAAGTGTCGAGAGCAGTCGATCATCAAACCACGATAAGCAAAACGTGGCGTATCTTTCACTTTTACACAAGCAATCTGACCATCCTTTTCGAGCTGGCGAAGGGTTTGCAGACCATAGAACAAGCCCGTTGGGGTCAGTGCCTGAATGGTGATACCCTTTGGTGTCACCTCCAACTCATAGCCTTGCAGACGTACGCTGTCCATTGCCTGCGCTGCCTGCTGGGCTGTTCCCTTGCAAATCAAGCGGAAAACGCCTTGTTGAGAAGGATTCTTTGCGTATGCTAATGGATGCTGCAGTACCTCAGAAGTGTACTGATTAAGCATCTTGAAGTCACTACCTGTAAGATTGGTCACAATCTTCGTACCCTTATTCAGTTTGAATTGACCCTTCAAAAGACTGATATTCTCAGGTTGTGGGATGATGTTCTGAGCTGCAACAGGCATAGAAACGGCTGCTGCAAACAACAGGAAAACTGCACTCAAAAGAACTTTTTTTCTCATAACGTGAGTATAAATTTCGGTTTTATTTCTTTATTATTTGTTTTTACTTTATGTCTCTTTCTTCGATGGCTGTCGGCTGTCTGTATTCTCATCTGTGGTCATTCAAAACCTTTCTGATAGTAGGCTGCCTTCCACATTGCCACCTTCATGTTTCGTATTAAGCCTCCGCACCAAATGTGCTAAGTATCCGCACAACTTGTGTTAAGGCTCCATACAACTTGTCCAAAGCGTTCGGACAAGGATAGAAGACGGCAAACAATGTCTGTTTTTATCATTATATATAATGTAATAAGACATTAAAGACCGTCGGAAGCGTGGGAGGTTTGATGAGTAGTAGTCGTTTACTTTAGATAGAACTTCAATACTCCACCCTTCAAGAGTTCGTCATTCGTAATGCGATAGCGGTTCAATGGCTTACCACCTAATTCTATCTTCTTAATGATAACAGCCTCAGCATTTGGACGAACAGTCTCAATCAAGAGGTTATCTCTGCCCCACTGTGCCTTATCCAAACGGATAGTAACCTTATCAAAGACTGGCGAAGTGAGCGTGTAAGACGGATCACCCGGACAGTCAGGATAGAAACCTATCATATTGAACACCGCCCAAGCCGACATGGTTCCAGTGTCATCATTACCTGGTATTCCCTCTGGTGCATTCTTGAAATACTCCTTCAAGAGTCTGCGCGTCTGTACCTGTGTACGCCACTCGTCGCCCTTGAAATAAGAGAAGAGGTAAGGATAAGCGATATCTGGCTCATTTGCAGGATCGTAATAACCCTTGTCGAACACGCTCTGGAGCTTGTTTACAAAGTTTTTCTGTCCTCCCATGAGCTTTGCAAGTCCCATAACGTCATGCGGAACATAGAAAGTATAGTTCCAAGCATTACCTTCGTGGAAGCCCGGAGATGGTTCGAAGTTCTCTCCTTGCTTTGGATCGAAAGGTTTATAGAAGGTGCCGTCTGGCATCAATGGGCGCAACAAGCCAAACTCCTTACTGAAGTAATGGCGATAACCCAAAGCACGATTGTGGAACAGACGGGCATCATCTTTCTTACCCAATGCCGTAGCCAAGCGTGAAAGGGCATTGTCGGCAATGTAGTATTCGAGGGCATGAGAGACGGAGTTATCGAACTTCTCGTGCAAGCTACATAACCCTTCTCCATGTATTCGTCATTATCTGGGCGCAGCGGGTTCTCGCTTCCCTTTGTCAAAGCCGACTTGCGGAACGCCTCGTAAGCCTTATTGATATCGTAACCACGCAGACCTTTCAACCAAGAATCAGTGATAACAGGGATAGCTGGGTCACCTTCCATCGTGTAGGTTTCACGACTGAAGAGTTCCCACTTTGGCATCCAACCATGCTCCTCGTACATCCCAATCATCGAACGAATCATATCGCGCTGACGATTTGGATAAACCAACGTAAGCAACTGATGCACATTGCGATAGGTATCCCACAGAGAGAAGACCGTATAACGATTGCCCTCCTTCACCGTTCGAATCTCATCACCCTCCATGGCAGGGTACTGTCCGTTGACATCCTGCAGGATATTTGGGTGGATAAGGACGTGATAAAGAGCTGTATAGAAGATGGTGCGCTCTGTCTTTGTACCACCCTCAACGAGGATACGAGAGAGGTCATCATTCCACTTAGCACGCGCCTCAGCACGAATAGCGTCGAAGTTCTTTCCACGCTGTTCGGCATCAAGGTTCTCACGAGCGTTTGCCATACTTACAAATGACACACCCATCTGCACCTCTATCTGCTCATCAGCCTCTGTGTTGAAGTTCATCCATACACCGATATCATCGCCAGAGAGTTCCTTGTTATAGGTCTTATAGAGCTTAAACTTGCCATTGTCGACATCCCACTCAGCCTCTACGCCTGTCATCGGACGCTGCTTCTTCCAATAGCCGGCCTCCGTAGGCTTCTTGCTAACACGCATCACGAAGTAAATTGGGAATACAGCCTGAGGGTTATAACAGAATGTACCCTGCAACTTCATACCCTCATACTCTGTGTCGCTCACCTTCTTCACCATGGCACCCGACTCATTTGTAAGTCCTTCACCGAGGTTCAACAAGATATGACCTTCTCCTTTCGGGAATGTGAAACGTGCAACAGAACTGCGAGGAGTAGCTGTCACCTCTGTCTTCACATTATACTTTTTCAGATAATTAGAATAATAACCGGGGTGTGCAACCTCCTTTTCGTATGTACTTCCGTACTCCTTATAGTCTACATTCAGCTTTCCTGTCGTTGGCATAAGCAACAATGAGCCAACTTCTGGACAACCCACACCACTGAGGTTGACGTGAGAATAACCCGTGAAAAAGACGTTATGATATTCGTAAGGAGTTGACCACCAGCGTGCATCCTTGTCATATTTATTCAAATCAGAACCCATTACGTTGAATGGTACGACTGACATCAATCCGTTAGGGCATACTGCTCCCGGATTGGTAGTACCAAAATTAGATGTTCCGATAAAAGGATTGACAAGGTCAACAGGCTCTTCCCCACCTTTATCAGTCGCCTTCAGCGAGAGGATAGACAAGGAAAGAAGTAGTACTAATAGGAATTTACGATTCATTTGGGTGATGGGTGATAGGTGTTAGGTGGTGATGAATAGTAGGTGATAGGTAGTGGGTGTTAGGTGGTGATGGGTGTTAGGTGGTGAGTGGTGGGTGGTGATGAATTGTGATGAAGCTATCATTATTTACTTCTAAGCAATTCATCAACACCCAACACCCAACACCTATCACCTAACAATTCATCAACACCCAACACCCAACACTTAACACCTTATAATATACTATTGTTCTTTGTGAACTCTACGATGTCCTTAATATAGCCAAATGCCATACCAACGACGGTATCAGCTGCACCATAGTAAACCGCTACACGCTCGCCATCCTGCAAAGCAGCACATGGGAAGACAACGTTTGGCACGTCACCCTGCAACTCGTAAGGTGCATTTGGTGCAAGAAGATAAGGACGAGTACGATAGAGAACCTTCTCTGGATTGTCCTTGTCAAGGATAGCTGCGCCCATTGAATAACGGAAACCATTACAAGTAGTGATTACACCGTGATAGAAGAGCAACCAACCTTCGTCTGTCAAGAAAGGAACCGAACCTGCACCAATCTTCGTACACTGCCATGCACTCTCTGGGAAAGGAGTTACCTTCATTACGCAACGATGCTCGCCCCAGTACTTCATGTCAGGGCTGAAGCTGATATAGATGTCACCGAAAGGAGTGTGACCATTGTCGCTTGGACGACTCAACATCGCATACTTTCCATTGATCTTCTCTGGGAAGAGGACGCCGTTACGGTTGAATGGCAAGAAAGCATTCTCACACTGATAGAACTTCTTGAAGTCGAAGGTGTAAGCAATACCGATTGTTGGACCGTGATAACCGTTACACCAAGTTATCCAATAACGATCCTCAATCCATGTAACACGTGGGTCATACTTATACTCTGACTCAATCATTTCAGTGTTACCAGCCTCAAACTTAATAGGCTCGTGATTGATTTCCCAGTTCACACCATCCTTACTGAAACCAGCAAAGATGTTCATCTGCACCGCCTTGTTATCGCAACGGAACACTCCAGCGAAGCCGTCTTCAAAAGGAACAACAGCACTGTTGAAGATACTGTTTGATGTTGGAATATGATAACGATCGATGATTGGGTTCTTTGAATAACGCCACATCACATCCTTGCATCCTTCTGGACGGTCCTCCCAAGGCAGAATATCTTTTAAACTTTTCATTGTAAATATAGTTTTATGCTTTTAGTTTTTATAAATGTCTATACATTATAAGTACAAGCAAAGTTAGCTTTTTACTTCAACAAAAGGTAAGTTTTTACCATTCATTAAATAGGAAAAACACTTCTTAACAGGTAGTGTTAAGAATATGTTATTTGCCAAACAAACTTATTATTAAAATAGCCGTAATTACCGTTTAACCCAGTTCTGCACTTCCAATCCTTCTATACGTGCAAGGTGTTTTACATTCTCTGTTGCCACTGGAATCCCCAACGTAAGTGCCGTAGAGGCAATATAAAGGTCATTATCTTCTATCATTTGTCCCTTTCTTCGCAATACAGCTTTCTGACGACAGAACTCTTCGATACAAACAGAGAAAGGGATTATCTCAAGTTGGTTGAGCAAGTCTTTCAAAAGAGTACGGTTCTTTTCTGGATATGCACTACATTCTGCTCCATAAAGTAACTCGACAATAGAAATCTCAGACACACAACAGTTGCGCCACCCTGTTTCCAAGATGTGTTGCCGTACACTTTCATTCTTACGTAAGAGATGAATTAGAACATTGCTATCAAGCAAAACCTGACCATGTTGGCTCTTACTTTTCATACGCCTCAAAGCTAATTGGTTCACTTGAACTCGAATTCTGCTTGATGATACCCATCAATTCTTCAGCAGTTTCGTTTCCTTCCCACTTCCCAAAAAACTTATTAAGCATTTCTTCTGTATAAGCTTCGTCTGACATTTCCTTGCGTTCTTCCTCGAGTACAGAGTTGGTAAGTTTCACAGCTAAGCCCAACCGAATGTTCTTACTCATTGAACGCAATGCGTTCCAATACATACGTATCGTATTATTCTCGATGTTTGTCATTGTACCTGCCATAATTATACCTCCTGTTTATATTTTTCTGCAAAAATAATGCAAACGAGAGCAAAGAAAGCTTGCTTTCAATTTGCCGAGTGCAGCTTATTTTCTGCAAATATAACGTTTTCCTATGACAACTCCAAATCTACATCTTGGTTTTCACTTTCTTATTGTAACTGATTAGGTAAAAAGAGTCTTACACTATTACGCTCACAGCATAAGAGAATAACAAACCGAAATCCAACAATACTTTTATTTTATTTTGCTGTCATTTTAACATTTAGACAGAAATACCTGTAAACTAATCTGTTATATCTTCATTCAGAGTGACAGAAGTGACAGGAAAATTATTTTTAGCTTAATATTGGCATCTTATTCCATCTTTGAAAACTCTGAGGAGGCAGATATATTTCTTATATAACCTCAATTCCGCAACATTATTCCTTGTGAGGTACTTTTTTATATTGAAGTGACATTTTGGGCTTTATCCATTGATTTGGGAATTTTCCGGAGTTCTTGGTTCTTGCATAGGCATAAAATCCCCCACCCAAACCAATGGGGAAGTATGATAACTACAAAGAAATACAGTTTATTCTATGAAGATTTCAGCGTAGTAGGTTTTATTTGTATATAGGTTCAGAACGTTCTGTCTTCCAGTTCGCACCCATTTTGCTGGCACGCTGACAAAATGTAGGATAAAGGCTTTCAGCCTGCTTGTCTTTTTTTCAACGGCTTGACCTTTTTCGCTGATATGACGGACGAGATAGAGATAGAAGTTCTTCAGCATGGCGGTAACCATCATGAAAACCATGTTCTCAGCCATAAAGGAAAAAGGGCAGATGTGCCCAGCCGAAATCATTGTTCTGTATGTCGAAGTTCTTTTCGCTTGCTCCACGCTCATTATAAAATGTAATGATGTCTTTCTCAGTAGATGTCCAGTTATTGGTGAGGATACAGCGGTATGTGTATATTACTCCGAACATATCCGTCTGTTGCTTGCCATCCTTGTCTTTCAAGGGACTACGCTGTACGACAAGCCTGTATGACCTTCCTTCTATTAAGTTGTCCATATTGATGGATGTGACATCGCATTTCTCATAGCCAAGCTCAACGCTCTTCCATTCTTTTAACTGTCGGAAGTTCTCATAGCGACTGCCACAGTTGGTAGCACGTATATAGAACGTGTTGCAGCGCTGCTCTACGGTTTGGATGATTTCCTTTGAGAACGACCCGCAGTCAGCACGGAAACGCTCTATCACCACACCAAGTTCAGAGGTCACACGGTCCATAGTGCGACGGAGCGTATCCTCCTGATGGAATTTTTACATTGGTATTCCCATCACGGTTCTCACCTCCGACTATGATTCCCCAATGGAAGCCCATCCTGGGAAATAACCATGATCCTGCTTGTAAGAATACTTTGCATCGAACTTGTGGGCCGGAATAAACTGGTGGTCAAAGTCCAAGTCAACATGGCTACCCACCTTTATAAGCCCCATCCTCCGTATCATTCGTAAAAGTAAGGTATTCAACTTTTCTGCCGTATTGAAACTATACGACTTGTCGGAGGTCTCGCTCTTATAGACAATATTTTTCTCGGCAAGCTCCTTTAGTCCGCGCCCCACAGTGTCGGCACTGGGTAATAGCGTATTAGGTCTCTGCTTGAACTGTCCAATAAGCGCATTGATGTCCTCAAGGCATTCTCCACCACAAAGGTAGCTGAAGAAGAGAGAGCCGAAAATACTTCCATGGCTGAATGCTTTGCCACTACTTCCACGTTTACCCAATACAGATTCGGTAAGTTTTTCAAAGCCCAACTTTGAGAAAACATCCATAATGTGATAAATTCCACCGAAAGAAGTGATATTCACGTTTTTAATTGCTACCTTTGCCATGTCAGATTTTTGCTTACTTGTTATGTTTGCAGCACCAAGATAGGTGAAATTTCTGACATATCCAAGTGTTTTGAGAACTTTGTTTCTCAGGCACTTGGAGTTCTTACAAGAATTTATGCTACGGAATTAAGGTTTTATTGCCAAGTTCTAATGCTTCTATCTCCTGCCATTCATAGAGGCTATTATATGCCATACATCCGATAAGAATGGAGATAAGTATATATCCCAACTGTATTGCCTTATAGAAATTTCCTGACCGCTCCATTATTTTGATGACATTGATTTTTGGAACATGAATAAAAGTTTATCTTTTTTTCGTTCATGCGGATATTATCAGAATAATCGCCTTTTTGTTATTTGATACCCGCATGGCTTGACCATAAAAACGCCTAAGCCCTTAGTGTATGAACTTACTTCTGAGGCGTAGTCTTTACTTGTATTTAATGGAACTTTCCCTTTAATATGACACCACTCATTATTGCAACTGATGTCTTCAATCTCAGACATCATTTTTTGCAAATCTGTAATAGCTTTGGAACTTGCCGCTTGGGGTATCTGCAACTCAAAAATAGAGCATCGGTTCGAGAATGTCCACACCTGACTGTTGCAAGGCCAGCCTGAAGACATAAGGGGTCAGCTGTCTGAAATCAGCAGGTGTACTTACCGGGCTATAATACTCGGCTTGAGTAAAAGTTACTTTCAGATCAGTCACTTCCCATCCATGTAAACCAGATTGGCAAGACATACGAATCCCTTCAAAAAAACGGCATTTTTGAAAAAGAATGGTTCAGATAACCATAGGAGATGTCACTTTTCGATTTGCAACCCTGTCCCTAACGGCAAGGGTTCAAGCGTCAGCCCCTATTGTGGCCCAGTAAGGGTTGGGTGGCACTTCGATCTGAATAATCTTATTGACCTTTTTACAGGTCGTTCTTTGTAGATAGTCTTGATCTCATCAAAATGGACCTTTACGGAAAAATCGTTCTTCCAGCAATGTCTGTATGATTTTCCTTTTTGTGTCAAACCATATAACGAGATTTCCAATTCATCACTATATGAGTTTATGGAAAAAGGACAAAGACAGGGTCTTCAATCCACAATGTATTCAGAGCGGATATCACCTTGCTTCTCTCTTCGGACCTGTCTGGCGGACGGAGGATTTGAGAGCAGGGATGCTGATGAGATAACCCTTGAATCAAACAAGGTTTAGTACCTAAATAATCTCCGATTCGAAAATCTTCCATATCTTCTACAATCGCGATATCATTGGCCCCCACTTCATCAACATTTATCTCTCTGCCCTGATAAATAGTCTTTAGATTTTTAATCTTGATGAATTTTTCCGAATCGTTGATTCTTACAATGTCTCGAAGTCTCAGACTTCCGTCAATTATTTTTAGAAAACTTCTTTTATGTCCTTTGGGGTCATGCTCTATCTTATAGAGATAAGCTGAAAGTCTGTTTGAGACTGATTCTGGAGGAAGTATAAAAGAAGAGATGGCGTCCAACAACTCATTGATACCGATATTGAACATTGCTGATCCATGTAGTACCGGATAGACTTTGGCTTTTGCCACAAGATCGATTATCGTATTCCAATAATCAGCCGGTGAAATTTCGCTATCCGCCAAATATCGTTCTAATATATTGTCGTCATGGTTGCATACAAATTCTTTGTATTCTTCCTTTATATATGTTTGGGAGCAAATCGGATAAACCAATCCATCGACAACAGTTTGCATAAACAGGACATCTTGAGACAGATTTGTTTTTATATCCAGATACAAACGCTCTAAATTCACACCGTCACGGTCAATTTTATTGATAAATATAATTGTCGGGATTTGCAGTTTTTGTAAAGTATTGAACAGCAACTTTGTTTGCGCTTGTATGCCTTCCTTTGCGGATAAGATGAGGACTGCTCCATCAAGCATTTTGAATGTCCGCTCCACTTCCGCAATAAAATCCATGTGTCCCGGAGTGTCAATGATATTGCATTTCACTCCATTCCAGATAATAGATGTCGTAGAAGCCCGAACGATGAATTCCTCTACGTTTCTCTATATCCATAGAGTCTGTTATGGTGTCACCATTATCCACACGGCCGCACTTTTCCGTTGCTCCACTGGCAAACAGCAGATTCTCGGTTACGGAAGTTTTTCCTGCATCAATGTGAGCAAGAATTCCTAAATTTATAATATTCATTTGGATTAAGCAATAATATACTACAATAGATGCATTGTCGAAACGCACCTTTTAATACCTCCTCGTAGCATGTGAGAACTACAGGATTACTAACTCGTATTAATATGTATATTATTACTGCCGCATAACGATTACAAAATTACACAAAAAAATATATCTAACAAAAGTGGGAGGATTTTTTTAACTTTTTTACCATAGACATTTTTATTAGGGAAGCGTAGGTTCAACTGGTAAGTACAAATAAGTAGAAATGTTTGAACAACAACGTTTTAGGAAGTTGAAAAAAATCAAGTTTCTCTCTCGGTATAACGTTTATTTTGGCCAATATCTTCTTTAGTTTGGCATTTGAGTATTTCCCATTCGTGTTCTATTTAGCTCCTTATTATGAGTATGTAGCAAGTTGCTTATCAAATTCAGCCTCTTTGAGGGTCAAATATGGTTTTGCAAATGGTGACTGACAAGACATAAACAAGGTCAGCAGGATTTTTTACATAAATGGACATGAATGTATATAACCTAAAATAAGAATAAATTTTAATAAGGGCTGCCCAAAAAGAAAAAAAATGCAGTTGCCATCCTACAGATACTTGCAGAAAGGATAAAATTTACTTTTAGACCTTTTGGGATAGCCCTTATTAATACTTCAGATAAAATTCCTAAGGTTATATTTTCAATCCTTTGGACCGGGTTTCCTCCTTGGCATACAGCCCCGGATGCCCAGTTATGGTGTGATTGGCGATAATACTTTCCGATGGATTGCGTATTTGCGGTATAATATGTACTGATTTTTAAATTCCTTATACGCTGGCAACGATAACCGCACATGAAAAGAAAAATAGTTCTTCCGTTAAATACGTAGACAGGTTAATAGAATGAGTTTAATCCACATACATGATATGATTAGCCTTAATTAAATGGTTTGATAAAGTGGGATAAACTACATGACAACTGTAATTAGGTGTGATGTTTATCTGGCTTCTACAAGCAACTTATTCCATTATTAATTGATATTTGTAAACTATTTTCGTGCAATCCAAAACCAAGACATGCTCTTTTGGCTTCTAAAAGACGCCTAATTGACTTGCTATAGGTGCCCTTTTGAAGTCTAACTAACGCCCTTTTGAAGTCCAATTAAGCATCTTTTTCTTTATCACTTTATAACTAATTGACTTACTGCTGGTTGCAGACTTGCCTCGTATATATGTTTTTGCCGTTAGTTATAGATATTTTCTTTGAGATTATGTAATAATTTTTCAGAATCTTATCTGCATTTTTTGAAGTATTAACATGAAAGGGGTTTCGATGTTGAAGGGTGATAATAGAATAGACAGTTGATAGTCTTGTCTATGTTTTTGTTTAATGAAAAACTTTGGTTCTTCCGTTAAAGCTATACGAAAAGCGTCCACACATTTAACAGAAGAACCATATATATATTGACTAAATAAGTACCCTTTCTTGCCATAATCTCATTTCCTTACGCATATTATCTGCAACAACACTAAGTGGAAACATCTTGTTCCTTTTATTTGTTATTTCCGACATCCTATGTAAAAAAAGATAAAAACAGAAATAAATTTATTACTAAATTCCCATTGTCCTGAAGGATGAGCCACACATACCGTTGGAATATTAAATATACGACCGATTTGAGCTTTTCTATTACTAAACACGTGAGTATATTCTATAAAAGAATCTGACTCACCACCATTGCTCTTTAACTGTTCAAATGCCTTTACCCCCAATAAAACGATGTACTTTGGTTTGATTATATCAATTAGTTCTAAAATACTTTTTACACCCTCTATCATAAGCTCTTTAGGAGAATCATTATTCCCATTTTCAGAGACAAAAGGGGTAAGATTAGTCCATACTGTCCTCTGGTCATTATCTATACTTTCTGGATGATTAAAGTGATCATAACCAAGAAACGTATGTGCCCCTGAAAGAAACTTTCCCCAGTCAGGGTTTATAGTACCATCATCAAGAAACCTTTTTCCCCAAGTAGAATTCCCTTTTAAATACTCATCAGCACTGCCTAAAACCGTCTCTCCCCCACCTGGACAACCTTTCGGGTTTATGCCTATAATCATAGTTTCAACATCCTCACCAATTACATTTAAAGGGGATTGTGTGTAATAAGTAGTATGATACTTCTTTGATAATTCGTTGAATTTAGGCACGTATTTTTCAGCCCAGGATTTAATTCTATCATTCATCGCAACCATATTTGTTCCTTTATCTTTTTAACTTTATTATTTTTTTTTTTACTTGCAATAAATCAAGTAACAAATATCTCTTTAAACAACTATTTACCTTGTTTTCCTAAGATTTCATCCAGAACGGGATATATCTCCGCTTCGTTCTCGTATGGATAAACCTTAAAATAGGCGTTGCCATTCAGCATAGCGGAGATATTGGCTTTGCGCTTGTCATAGAAGATATGCACTGGGATATTACAAGCCTCAGCAAAAGCCAATTCATAACCAACGCCATGAGAGGGGTTCGTACATTCTGCTATCAGCACATCTGACGATCTAAGCCATTCTGTATCACGCTCATATATATGTACATCATCCTCTTTTGTTTGCGCTTTTACGCTCAAACTCCCTAAACCGATATGCTCCGTCAACACTGTATCAGTCCTGTTGATATAGTCTATAATCCGCTTATACACAGCCGCATCCTCCCTACCGCCACGAATAGAACCTGCGAAATAAACCTTTTTATTCATAATACAATGCTTTCGTTGATAAAACATACATGAGTAACACTCGCCCACAAAGATAATACTTTATTGTGAAAAATAGATGATTCAGATATCCAAAGAACTCTTTTACAATCCTCCTAACGATACAAAAAAAATATCCATTTGCAAGCTATAAAATACGGAGTGTATAGTGAAAAATATTTACATCAAATCCTGTAAAACACCTAAAACAAAGGCGGGAAACACGTATAAGGCGCAAGCCTACAACAGTCAGAAAATCAATTAGTTACAAAGACAATAAAGAAAAGGTGCTTAATTGGACTCCAAAAGGGCGTTAGTAAGGGGCGTAAAGGGCATCTTTTGCAAGCTAAAAGGGCGTTAATTGAAAGGTAATTAATGCCTTTTTGATTTTCGAGATTAGAATTATCTTTACAATACAGAAGGACGGAAGAAGACAGAAGGACAAAAAGAGACAGAATGACAGAATGACAAAAAAGACAGAAGGACAGAAAGAAAAAAGACAGAAGGAGACAGAATGACAAAAAGACAAATAAAGACAGAATAATAAAAAAGACAGAAGGATAGAAAGAAAAAAGACAAAAGGAGATTTATTCTGTCTACATGGCATTATTACGACCGAGTACCGAAAGTACTTCTGAGATTTATTCTAATTATGCAACAAGTTGTTGCACGATTGACCTTAATAGTAATGTTAGCTATGAAATCATGAAATCTATGGTTTTAGACACTTCTAATCTTCTTTCCTTTTTGCGTATTTCAATTTTGCTGTCACTGCTATCACTTGAAAGTACAAGATAACTCGTTGGTTTTCATAGGGATTACTTAAAATGTTAAAAGTGACAGCAAATCAAAACAAAACTTATATTGTGAGAAGTGTAATAGTTTCTTCCATAAGAGAATATTTATAGTTCAATAGTAGTTTGGTGAGATAAGGTTTACCTCTTGAGTTTAGAGTTTTAAAGAAATGTCACACAGAGGCACGGAGTAAATGGAGAATTATTAAGACAAAGCGACGGTAGGCACGGAGGCACCGTCGGTGCATGGAGCGACAGAGCTTGTTTGCCAATCACATTAGACACATTCTTTTCAAAATATTTATCCCAAAAGGTATGAGGAGTCTGTACGCTATATCTCCGTCGCTCTTTGTGCCACTGGCACCTCCATGATATTGCTATTAGCTCTGTCAACTCTGTGGCTCTGTGTGCTTTATATGTAAGAGTTTTAATTTATTCCTCAGTATTTCTGCTGAGCCAGTTTTACCACTCCACGTATAGAAAGACACGAATATAAACACACGCATACGATATTTATACAGATTACTTTTGGCAGTTTGACAAGAAAGTATTACTTTTGCAATGGTTTTCAAAATGGAAACTAAGGGGTGCTTGCCTGTTTGGGCTTGCTGAGATTATACCCATGACCTGATACGGATAATGCCGGCGTAGGAAGATTCCCCCTTATACTTTTTCTTAAATCATCAACCTGGGATATGAAAAGAATTATCCTATTTACTGCTGCACTGACGTGCGTGGCAGCTATTAAGGCACAAACAGTGACGGACACACTGAGACAACAGCATCTTGATGAGGTCGTTGTGGCAGGTGTACGTGCGCCAAAGAGTGCACCATACGCTGTTTCTAATATCAAAAAAACGGAACTTGAGGCGTTTTCAAAGAGTGGACGTGAACTGCCTTTCCTCCTCTCACAGACACCGGGCGTATTAGCTTGGGGCGAGAACGGACTCGGAACGGGTACGGCAGCAATGCGCATTCGTGGTGCTGCGGGCAGTAGAATCAATATTACCTTAGACGGTGTTGCACTCAATTCGCCTGAGGACCAGACGGTCTTTTGGGCAAACATGAACTCTTACGCATCGCTGATGAATAGTGTACAGATACAGCGTGGTATCGGTACTTCAACCAATGGCGACGGTGCTTTCGGTGGTTCGGTGTCGTTGGCAACGAGTGCACCAAGTAGAAAACCAAGCGTAGAGGTGAGTGGTTCATACGGTTCATACAATACGTATAACGCAGGTGTGAAGTTCTCCACGGGTCTGCTCTTCAATCATCTTGTCTTCGATGGAGCCTATCACGAGACCGCAACAGACGGATATGTCAACGGAACGAGTGGACGTTCGGGTTCTTACTATGGTGGACTAACATGGTTGGGCGATAACTTCCGCATCAGCTATAAGAACATCGGCAACTTCGAGAAGACTGGACAGGCATGGAATGGTGTCGTTACGGGTAGTAATGACTTGAGTCTAATGGATGGCACCTACGGTGCTAAGACTGGTATCATGACCTATAAAGATATGTACGAGAGAGGGTTAGGTAAATTCAACCAACTCTATGAATACCTGCAGACCGATGCTAACGGAGCCTTCGTAAAGGATGGGAATGGCAACTATCAGACAGCACGTTACACGATGCGTGACGGATCATTCTGGAACAAGACGACAGATAATTTCTATCAGAATCATAACCTCTTATCGTTTGCTTTCCACCCTTCCAACCATTGGAGTCATAACGTAACCCTGCATTACACCTACGGTTACGGCTATTACAGCGAATTTAAGCATAACACAAAGTTTGCGAAGTTCGGCTTGGCATTCACCGACAGCAATGGTAAGTTCATCAAGAAGTCTGACTTCGTACGCCTGAAAGGTTTGTCACAGCACACCTACGGCATTGTTTACACCAGCAATTACAAGGACGAGAGTTGGGACGTGACAGGCGGACTGAACCTGCAGCTGTTCCGTGGCAGTCACTTCGGCTACCTTACTTATATAAAGAATGAGGAGGCAGATGCGAAGTATCGTGCTGGTGGCAATGATTATAAGTATTATGACTCTAAGGCACATAAGTATGATTACAGCGGATTCTTTAAGGCAAAATACAACTTTGCAGACTATTGGAATGTGTTTATGGACCTGCAGATCCGTCATGTGGAGTATATGACTGATGGTCAGAACGACCGTTTCTATAAAGTCGGAAGTGGCTATCAGAACCAGCTCTTAGACATCAGCGAGCGTTATGACTTCGTCAATCCGAAGGCGGGTATCAGCTATTATCGTGGTGGTCACAAGGCTTACGCATCTATTGCGCATGCCAGTCGTGAACCAGAACGTAATAACTTCACCAATAACGGTAGTTATCCAGCACCATCTCCAGAGCGTATGGTGGATATCGAAATGGGCTATCAATACAATGGTCGCAACTGGAGAGCAGGGGTGAACCTCTATTATATGAACTATAACAACCAGTTTGTACAGACTGGTGCGCAGAGTGATATCGGTGCAAATCTGACTACAAACATCAAGGACAGCTATCGTATGGGTGCTGAGTTGGAGGCAGGTTGGAGCCCATTGTCATGGTTGACCGTTGAGGGTAATGCTGCCCTGAGTCGTAATATCATCAAGGACTTTGACGAGATGGCAAGTGTAGACTGGGAGTCTTCCTTCCGTAAGATTCATTACAACCACTCTACTTTGGCATTCTCACCATCAGCCATCCTCAATGGTATGCTCAATCTCCATTACAAAGGCTTTGAGGCAGTATGGCATACAAACTTCGTCAGTCGTCAGTATCTCGACAATACCGAGAACATGACACGTTCACTGCCATGCTATTCACAGACGAATGTCAACCTCAGCTATACCCTTCGTCCTACCAAGCACATTGCAGGTTTGAAGGAAGCTGTCTTCGGTGTGAACCTCAACAATATCTTCAATCGCCATTATGCAGCCAGCGGATGGGTGTACAGCACAATCCTCGACAACAACGGTCATCCTAATGAGAACCGTTACACGCAGATTGGTTTTATCCCAATGGCAGGGTTTAATGTGATGGGAAGTGTTGCGGTGAAGTTTTAAATAGAACAAGACCTAACAACTGGCCCCTCCCCCTTCCCCTCCCCCGAAGGGAGGGGCGTGAAATGTACTGTATGCTTGTAGATTGCTTGTAAAAAGAGTCAATACTCAAGCAGAACAACTTGTTTACACGTAAACTTATCCACTTGTAAACTCATGTTAATCACAAGGGGTATGCTTGTAGATTGCTTGTAAAAAGAGTCAATACTCAAGCAGAACAACTTGTTTACACGTAAACTTATCCACTTGTAATCTCATGTAGGGGTATCACGTATTCTACGCCCCTCCCTTCGGGGAGGGGAAGGGAGGGCCGTTGGTTGGCCGGCTGGTTGGTGGGTGGATTGCTGTTGGTGTGTTGTTGGTCGCTTTTCTTTCATATTCATTATGACATTAGACATGCTGGGCTGCATCGTCGGCCTAATTTACATCTATCAAGAATACAAAGCAAGTATATGGCTTTGGTTGACGGGGATTATTATGCCTGTCATCTATATGTTTGTCTATTACGAGGCAGGACTGTATGCGGACTTTGGAATGCAGATATACTATACCTTAACAGCCATCTATGGCTTCTTATATTGGAAGTTTGGAAGGAAGAAGGGGGCGGAGGAGATTCCTATCACACACTATCCTCGACAGTTGATACTCCCCTCATTGCTTACCTTCCTCCTTCTCTGGGGTGCTCTCTATCTCATCCTCATCAAGTTCACGAACTCTACCGTACCGGTATTAGATAGCTTCGGCAATGCACTCAGCTTCATCGGACTGTGGGCGTTAGCAAAGAAATACATCGAACAGTGGTGGATATGGATTGTTGTCGACATCGAATTAGCAGGACTTTATGTATATAAAGAGATTCCTTTCACTGCAGGACTCTATGCCTTCTATGCCGTTATCGCTGTGGCTGGGTATTTTAAGTGGAGGAGGAGCCTCACACAAAGACCTCCCCTAACCCCTCCAAAGGAGGGGAATGCCTAACGGGATAAAGGTTCCTTCAGAGTTCTCCAAAATAGGTTCATAGGCTGAAAAAAGTTACTGCAATAAATATATCTCAAAGAGAGAAAGAATAAAATAGAACTGCAAAGCAAATGATTATCAATAACAAAAAGAATAACAAGGGCGGACAACACCAACACATTACCAACGAGCACCCCGTTAGGCTTTCCCCTCCTTTGGAGGGGTTAGGGGAGGTCTTCGAGGGAGGTTTTAGCGCCGTCATCCTTGCTGCTGGCGACTTCCCAACCCACGCCCTACCCCTTCACATCCTACGTACTGCAGAAAATCTGATTGTATGTGATGGTGCTTTGGAGGATTTATTGGAATATGATATAGAGCCAACAGCTGTCGTGGGCGATGGCGATTCACTCTCTGAAGAGCTGAAACAACGCTATGCACACATCTATCATCCGATTTCGGAGCAGGAGTTTAACGACCTGACCAAGGCTACTCTCTTTGCTCGTTCACATCTAAAGATGGACGCATCTACACATACTCGCCCTCGCTTCTGTTACCTCGGAGCGACGGGAAAGCGTGAAGATCATACTTTGGGCAACATCTCTCTCATGCTCTATTACTATCGTCAGTTGGCTATAGACCCAGTGATGGTAACCGACTATGGATATTTTGTTGCAGCATCAGGTACAACTCGTTTTGATTCTTTCCCCGGACAGCAAGTAAGTATCTTCAATGCTACCTGCAAAGAACTAAGTAGCAACGGACTGAAATGGGATATCTATCCATTCACCGAGCTATGGCAGGGAACGCTAAACGAAGCCTTATCGAATGAATTTACAATCCAAGCGGACGGTGATTACTTAATTTACCGTACGCATAAAATATAACAAACCTTTTCTACAAATCAAAATGCCATATCTTCATCTCCGTAGGGGAGATGTCGATATGGCTTTATTTTGGTTCTTTTGAAATATGGAGTGATAAACTAAAAGTCTTATATAATAGGCACACAGAGTCACGGAGGGGACGGAGGTAATGCAATATTACGGAGGTGCCGACGGCACAAAGAGCGACGGAGGTGTAGCGTACAGATTCTTGATAACGATTTTGGGATAAACACTTTGTATATAAATTGCTAATAGAATTGGCAAACAAGCTCCGTCGCTCTATACACCGACGGTGCCTCCCTGACTTCCATTGCTTTGTTTAATAATCCTCCGTCCTCTCCGTCCCTCCGTGTGACATTTCATAAGAAACCTAACCTTAAGTGGTAAGACTCATCACTCAAAATCCTGAAGACCCCAATTTATTCCCATGTCATTGACTTTTGTAAGCTATTTTCATACAGTTCAAACACAAAACATGCTCTTTTGCCTTCTTAAAGACGCCTAATTGACTTGCAAAAGATGCCCTTTTGAACGCTAACTAACGCCCTTTTAGAATGCAATTAAGCACCTCTTACTTTATTACTTTATAACTTATTGATTTGCTGTTGGTTACAAAGCTACTTTTGGTATGTATTTTTGCCGTTATTTATAGATGTCTTTATTTGTAATTTTGTAATGGTTTTTCAAACCCTTTTCTGCAGATTTTCGAAGTGTTTTTCAATGTCAGAGAGTGATAATAGAACAAATAGTTGACTGTCTTAACTATGTTTTTGTTTAATGAGTAACTTCGGTTCTTCTGTTAAAACAACACGAAAAGCACACACATTAAACTCAAATCGGTCATTAGACCACAATATGTTTAGCCTCTAATGACCGATTTGGATTTAACGGAAGAACCTATTTTCTCATCCAACTTATGGTAAGAAACAAGGTTTTATTTCACTACAACCTTCACAGACTTACCACCCTGACGCTTTACATAAACACCAGCAACAGGCTTCTCAACCTTCACACCGCTCAATGTGTAGTAAACTGCAGGTGTATTATTTGCTGTCTCTACACTGCTAATCGCTGTTGGATCAACCTTAGTAAATGACACTGTCATCGCAGCAACATCAACGGTAACATCGTATGTAGCCTCCTCTGTGATGTTCCACTTATTATCATCACCACCAAAGACAATCTTACCCTCGTCTGACAAGTCGCGCAGATAGAACATCTGATCGAAGCCAGCATAAACATTCGTACCAAACTTCAACTCACCAGCCTTCAACTCTGTTCGTGCTGAGAACTTAGCAGGATTAGTTGCATCTGCCTTCATAATCGTACCTTCACCGATACTCCAACCGCCCTTTGTAGCACTACCAATCATCCATAAAGCAGTGTGCTTCAAAGCTGTTGTCTGATAAGCAGCCTTGGTAACAACCACTTTTTTCGTAGCCAAGTTACAAACAATATCATAGTTGGCAGACTCAGAAACAAAGAACTTACCATCGGTAGGCTCATCTTCGCTGCTAACCAATGTAGCTGCAACACCCGACTGCAAGGTAACAGAACCTGCTCCAGCACGATACTCCAAGTTACCCCAACCAAGCTCAGTCAAGAACTTAAACTCTTTGTTTGCATCCAAATGAACGGTTGCCTTGAAGACATCAGCGTCCACATCAGACTTCTGCATAACGGTAGATTGACCAAGATTCCAACCACCCCATGTAGCGTCACCGACGATTACTAAGCGATCAGCAGCTTTTGCAGACAATGCGCCAACAACGAATAAAGCGCAACATAAAATAGATTTTGTAAATGTTTTTAATCCCATAAACTTATATATTAAAAGGTTATTAAAATCAGATTTATTTCGTAATACAACTCGAAGTCCCTTTTCTTATCAACAAAGATTTAGGTTTCTTATCTTTCCTTTTCAACTACAATATTACGAAGAAAAAGCGAAACTAAAAGCGAATACAAACTTCCTACGGATATAATATAAATCAATATAAGTCTTTCAATAACCTTTTTAAACATCAAAAGAAATCATAATAAGCTATATATCAGACATATAACAACAAATTAAAACCTACAGAAAAAAAGCACTACTTTATAGAAAAAAATATAAAGTAAGAAATAACATTATAAAATAAAAAAGGAGAATTAATTTAACCCAAATCTGGCATTAGAGCCTAAACAAATTGTAACCTGATGACCAAATTGGAATTATTAAGTAAGACCCTTCAGTAATTTGGAATAATAAGCTTTGCCTCTTAAGTTTAGTATTTCAATAAATGACACACAAAGAAGCGGAGAACATAGAGGATTGTTAAAACAAAGTAATAGAAGGCACAGAGATACCATCGCAGCATGAAGTAACAGAAAAAAATTACAAGATTGATTAAAGATTTTATACTCAAAGCATTTATCCCAAACTCTATCAGTAAACTTATGCTTCATCTCTGTATCTCTTTGTGCCATTACCACCTCCGTAATATTGCGTTTAGTTCAACTTACTTTTATTTTCATTTGCTGTCATTTTAACATTTCCATAGAGTTCATTGTAAATCAACAAGTTAAACACCCACAACCGATGACAGCAGTGACAGGAAAGTTTGTTTTAAAGTGCCGAACTACAAATATAGTGACTTTGTTTGACATATCGTTATTTTATGTTTACAAATTTTATTTTATATCAAACCTCATAGGGATATCGCGCATTCTACTCCCTCCCTTGGGGAGGGGCAAGGGAGGGCTCCTTGTTATGTGTTATTTTTTATTTTTCATCCACCATTTCACCGCAGCATTCATAATCTCCTTCATGCCGTCGTAGATTTCATTGAGATTACTTTGCTTTAATTCACCGTTGCCTTCTCCACCTGCATGCTTGAGAATAAAGGTTTTATCATGGGGAGAATAACCGCAAAGAGAACGGCTTTTAATCACATTTAAATCGTCTTCAAAGCGGTCAGGCGTGGTATCAATCACCTGAACATTCAGGCGAGGCCATGTAGAGCACTCAATTAACTTAAATAGTTTTCCGTCCACCTCACGAACAGAATAATGGAAATCATAGGTTTTCATTGTGCAATTACTCATTTTGTTGGGTCTTCTGAAACTTGGAATCATAAGGCTGTCCGCCTAAATTTTGAACTCTGACGGAATGTCACACCGAGAAAAGGAGTGTACAGAGGCTTATTGCATACAAGGCAATGGAAGTCACAGAGGCACCGTCGGTGCGTGGAGAAACGGAGGTTATTTGCCAGTTTTATTAGAGATTTTATGCCCAAAGCATTTACCCCAAAACTTATCAGGAATCTGTACGCTTCATCTCCGTCGCTCATTGTGCCACTGGCATCGCCTACAGGCGTTTTTGCCTTTCTAGAAGTGGTGTAGTACTGAAATGCGTTTTGTAAAGTCTATTTACCGTAGCTTTCAATCATTACACCCAGCTTTTTTTAAACCCAAATCAATTGTAAGACCACTAATCACACAATTGATGTTGCTTACTGATTCATCTTTTTGTTGGCTTGTCGGCATCTTGCCTATGATATTGTTTGAGCGTAGTGCACCACATTTTTCAATAACAACATCGGCAATGTGTCCAGCAATACACAAAATCAAAAACAACTCTACCCATCGCTTTTTTTGGGTAAAAAAGACATAATACCTAGTACGAAAACTTCACCCCAAGAAACAAACTGCGGGGTTGAGTAGGTCCGTAAACATAGTCGGAGGCACGCGAAGCCCCTTTATCCAAATCCTTTTGGTAAGCATCGAGCATGTTTTGCACCCCCGCACTAGCCTCCAATTTCACCTGCTTAGTTATGTAGAAATTATAGGCAAGCTTCAGGTTAAGCGTGAGAAACGCGGGAGTGTGCTCAATGATAGCAAAGTCGTTGGTGCGCTCGCTCCCCCCTTTGGGGTGGCCAACATACATTCTACCCGTGTAAACGCCCGATAACGATAGGGCAAAATCGATGGTGGGATGCACAGTGAGGGTGAAATATCCGTAGGTGTTGGGCGTTCGCAGCAGACGTTTAGTGGTTTTAAACTCGGGAGCAGCATCGTCGTCCCATTCTTCGGGCGTGCGATAACGGCTGCTTTGCCAAGTAAAACCAGCTTGCAATTGCGCCCACGACGAGAGCGAAGCCTTGCCCTCGAGGTTAATTCCATACACCGTTGCACTCGTTAGAATTGAAGCGTTCTTCAACACGTGCGCCATCAATAATCACATCATCAGCCAGTTTGCGTGTAGCAAACATGTTGTTAAGGTGTGTAAAAAGCCCTCAATAAGAACGTTGGTTTGTACTTGTTCCAAAAACTTTTATAGAGGTCGGCCGATGCACTAAAAGCTGTGCGAACGTTCCTCTTTCAAATCCTTAGCCAACGCAATTTTCACACGGTCGCCATCAGCAATACGCGTATGAAGGTCTTCATCAAAAGCCTGTGGGGCTCTAAATCCGCCAGCGTAAGTAAGTCGGAAATTGGTGTTGGGCGTGGGATTGTAGCGCAGATTAACGCGCGGACTAAAGATAAGATGCGAGATAAGGTTGTGTTTGTCTAGTCGTCCGCCCAGAAGCAAGCCCCAATGGTTGTTTTTTTCCATTCGTTTTTGAGCAAAGAAGCTACCAATATTCACGCGCTGTTCCATCACGCTGTTGTAGCCCAGCGAGTGGTCTTTAATGCGGTCGTAGCTATATTCGGCCCCCACAACAAGACTCAAGCGCATGAACCACAGACGGTCGAAATTGTGCACATATTGCGCACCAGCTATGTAATTGATGTTATGCGTAAGGTTATAGGCTCGTTGTGCTTTGTCGTAGGCTTGCGCATCGGCCAGCGTTTGTTGTTGGTTGGCGGGCAGCGTGGCGGCATCGTCTTCGCTCATATCGAGGTTAAGTCCCAGTTTATAGGCTTCATTCAAGGCCTTAAGTCCATCGGCAGCGGTGGCCAGTTCGCCCAGTCCGCCGTAATAACTCTTACTGATCAACGTTTTGAAACGAGGCATAAGCACTGAAATGTCCCTTACCATTAAGGCTAAAGAGGTCGTAGCCCAAACTTCCGCCGTTGATGGTATGTTCGATTTGTTCGGCAATATTGGCCTCGTGAGCAGGCAAGTAAAGTTTGTTTCCGCCACGTCTATACTCCTTCAAGCCGTGGTATTTAAGGGTTATTTTGGAGTAATCGGTGAGTCGGAAGAAAGAGCTAAGCCCCACGGTTTTATTATCTAGCGTGGGAAGGTCGGTGTAACCATCGCCATCGCGGTCGTAAGCAGCGCGGTGTCGGCTTTGTCCATAGAGATAAAACCCAGCTCTATTATTGGTTGTAACAACCGATAGGTTGCCCGTGGTGTTGTTGTCGAAAGCAGTAGAGCCATTTGTTGCGCCTGTGATGGTGTGCGCCACTTCGGCCGAATTTTCGCTAGGTTCTTTGGTAATGATGTTGATGGTGCCACCAATGGCCGAAGCACCGAAGAGCGCCGAGCCACCACCGCGAACAATTTCAACACGTTGCACCATGTTAGAGGGTATCTGTTCGAGTCCATAAACACCTTGAAGGGCCGTGAAAACGGGTCGCGAGTCGATTAATATTTGCGAATAATGACCATCAAGCCCATTGATGCGCACCTGCGAGAATCCGCAATTGGTGCAATTATCTTCGGTTCGCACGCCCGGTTGGAAGTTTAAACCCTGCACCAAGGTTGTAGAATGGGTAGACTCGAGCAACTTCGTGTCCAGAACATTCACAACCACAGGCGACTCACGTCTAAGTGTTTGACTACGATTGGCCGACACAACAACCTCGTCGAGCGCAATTTCGTCGGGTTTGAGCATCACATTCAGCTCATGGGTATTATTTTTTTGCGTTGTCACCTCGTGTTTGTAAGCCCTATAACCAGCCGAGCGCACTTCCACAATCACCTTTCCCACAGGCAGATTTCGCAGCATAAAATAGCCATCGGCATCGGTGGTGGTAGTGATAATCGTACCCAAAACCAGCACGCTCGCGTGCGAAAGAGGATGTTGTGTTTTTACTATCCACAACGCGTCCCTTAATGTTGGCTTCGGTATTAACTTTCACTTCGTTCTCGTGCCTTGCGTAAGTGGGCAGCGAAAGAACGAACGTAGCGACGAAAACAAACGCCGATTTACATAAAAATCTGTTTTTACTGGTTCTTTTTCTTTATCATTTTAAATTGTTTTAAATTCAGGCATGTTCTGTAAATCTTCGATATAGTCACAGCACGCCCCATAGGGCTTTTTGTGACCTTATCAATGATTCTAGAGCTCGCCTTTGATTTGTTAATGCAAAGGTAGGATGTTGTAAGGAATAGTGCAATACCTAAAAGTAGGGAAAAAGCCTCACCCCTCTACCCCTCTCCAAAGGGGAGAGGGGGTGGTATGCTTGATGTCTTTCGTAGTTGTTACGCCAGTTCGGGATAAGGATTTGCTTAGAAAAGTGGTTCTTCCGAAATATGGAGTGATAGACTAAAACTCTTATATAATAGGCACACGGAGTCACTGAGGGAACGGAGGTAAACGCAATATTACGGAGCTGCCGACGGCACAAGAGCGACGGAGGTGTAGCCTACAGAGTCTTGATAACTATTTTGGGATAAACGCTTTGTATATAAATTGCTAATAGAATTGGCAAACAAGCACCGTCGCTCTATGCACCGACGGTGCCTCCGTGACTTCCATTGCTTTTTTTAATAATCCTCTGTCCTCTCCTTTTCTCCGTGTGACCTTTCGTCAGAGAACTAAGTTTGGACAAATCTTTATCACTCAAAATTCCGGAAGAACCTTTTTTATTACGTTTAATGCCAAACAGTCCTACCCAAAATGAACAATTTTAAATGGGTATCCTTAACCATCTCCAAAACCACTCCTTACAACGAATGTAATTATTTTTCACATCCTCGTTTTGAAAAGATGCTCTTTTGACTTCGAAAAGACGCCTAATTGGCTTGCAAAAGATGCCCTTTTGAACGCTTACTAACGCCCTTTTGAACTCGAAGCAAGCACCTTTTGAAATGGACTCGTACAAGTATTTGATGCTCTGAGAGTTACAACGATCTATTTTTAAGTGCCTTTTAGCACTTCTGAGGGGGATTTATTTACTTAGTTTGTAATAATTTTTCAGAGTGAGGGGAAGGTTATTTTCAGGTGAGGGAGTAAGGTTTAAGTCAATTAAAAAAGCCTGCCACGACCATGCGACAGACTTTCAAACTAATACCTTATGCTTTTAACTTAAAAGAGTTTTCAATACTTGCGATTTCAGCATGGAATCCTTTGTCTACCTTTAGTCGGTCTTCAATCTTAGAGCAACTGTGGATTACGGTGCTGTGGTCACGATTACCCACCAACTTTCCGATACGACTTGCAGGCATCTTCGTATATTTCTGTGCCATATACATGCTCACTTGGCGTGCCATCACAATGTCTTTCTTACGAGAACGAGAGTTGACTGCCGACATCGTAACATTATAATGTGAGCAAACCTTGTCCATGATATCGTCAATTGTCAGCGGTTCGTCGTCAATTTTTACTGCACGTTTGATAACACGCTCAGCCAATCGCATATCAATATTACTATTATAAACGACACTGTAAGCGAGGAGTGAGTTGATAACACCTTGAAGGTCACGTACACTACCATTAGCAGTCTCGGCGATGAAGCGCACTACATCCTCTGGAATGTTAAGACCATCACGCTTAATCTTGCTATGGAGAATATCCACACAAAGCTGTACGTTTGGTTTTTCCAACTCTGCAATCAGTCCACATGAGAAACGTGTCAGCAGGCGGTCGTTCATACCCTTTAGATCTACTGGTGGGCGGTCGCTCGCTAAGATGATACGTTTTCCGTTACGGAAAAGGTGGTTGAAAATATGGAAGAAGGTATCCTGCGTCTTTGTTGCAGTAACCCATTCCTGGATATCATCGACAATCAGAATATCAATTGTCTGATAGAAGTTGATAAAATCGTTGGTAGTATTCTGTCGTACAGAATCGGTGTACTGTACTTGGAACAGACGTGCAGACACGTATAACACACGCTTTTGTGGATAAAGCTGCTTTGCTTTTAATCCGATAGCATTCACAAGGTGAGTCTTTCCACAGCCCGATGGTCCATAGATGAACATTGGGTTAAACTGTGTTGTGTTTGGGTGTTCTGCGATAGAAAGACCAATAGAACGAGGGAGTTTGTTGCTGTCGCCTTCAACATAGTTGCTGAATGACTTATGAGGGTCGAGCTGCGAATCGAGGTCCTGTGGCACTGTATCCAGTACGGTTGGGCTCTGATTAGCGCGAGCAGTAGGACGCTGTGACGAGATATCTTCTACGGTGTCCTGCTCTAAGTCTTGTGACAAGTGATTCTCTTGGTCAACCATTACACGATACGTCAGTTGCACGCCTTGTCCGAAGACACGCGTCAAGACCTTACGTAGTAAGTCTACGTAATGACCTTCCAAATACTCATATACGAATTGGCTTGGGACCTGAACTAACAATGTCTTTGATGCTGGCTTGTACGACTGTAATACAATCGGACGAAACCAGGTGTCAAATTGCTGCTCGGTCACATTCTCCTTTATGAGCTGAAGGCAACTATCCCAAAGATTTTTAGGACTGACGTTCATAATTGGTTATCTATAAATATCTATGTCTTTCTCGAAATAGTGGCTTGCCGACTATCTCTGATTAATTTCGATAGTGCAAAGATAGCAATTTATTTATAAAGAGAACTATTTGTAAGATAATGTCCTAAAGACGTGAAAGTTTGTAAATCGTTATATCTGTGGAGGTTGCGTCATCTTTCTTACGAACCACTCATTTTGCGTAGTTGTGTAATTGTAAGTATTTGAAAAACAATAAGTTTCACCCACCTTACACCCTTTATAACGCTGAGAGTGAAACAAACGCAGGGAAAGCGCAAAGAAGCTGATATTCAAACGGCTTCAAAACACTTTCCCTGCGTGTGAAACATTGATAATATTATTTAGACTATATTTAAATTACTTGTCTTTTCTACCAAAGAGAGAGAAATGAACATAACGCTTTGGATGTGCTTTAAGATTTGTCAAAAGACTATCTGCTGAGCGCATCGTGCTATTAAGATTATTGTACAAAGAGGCGTCGTTAAGCATCAAGCCCATTGTACCCTCGTTGCTATTCAGCTTAGCTGTGAGCGAGTTCATATTGTCTAAAGTTGCGTTCACCTTAGCCATCGTAGCCTCAACATCAAGTCCGTTCACCTTATTATTAAGGTTAGACATCATCGTATTTGCGCCACGGATAGCCCCACGAGCCTCTGTAACGCCTCTGTTTGCGTTTACCATCATGCCGTTGGCATTGTCCATCACCCTACCAGCCTTTGCAGCCACAACAGGCAAAGAACCATTAACCTGTGCAAGCAAGGTGTTAAGCTCACGGGTAGAAGTAGTAAGATTGGCTGTAATCTTGTCTATATTGTGTACCGAACTCTGAAGAGCTGGGTCGGCAAGGAGTGTATTTACGCTTCCAAGGATGCTATCCAACTTTGGCAACATCTTCTGGATAGAAGGCACCATACTCTTCAAGTCGCCTAAAGTACCATCATTAATAACACCGTCAATCCATCCGTTAGACTCCAAGAACTTCGTGCTTTGCCAAACTGTAGTACGACCTTCACGTTACCCATGATGTCACTAACAATCTCAGCGGTAGTACCCTCTGGGATTCTCAATGTCTTTTCAACATCGATATCAACTGTGATAGACTCGCCTAACTTATCATAGTCGTAATCAATATTCCTAACGATACCCACCTTGAAACCGCGAGCATAGACAGGAGTTGATGTAGACAAGCCCGTGATATCGTTGAACTTAATCTTGTAATGTGCGTCATTCGAGAAGAGGGAAATACCTCTTAGGAATTGTATTCCAAAGAATAACACAACGATAGCAAGTATAGCAACGATGGCAATCCTTACTTGTGGTGTGAAAACTTTCTTCATATCCGTTTTGTTTACTTATTCTTTTTATTCTTGAGAAACTCTGCTATTGCTTGGTTGACATCCATACGTGCACCGTTTTTGTAGGCAATAATAAAAGCTTGTGGGAAGTCTTTCAAGAGCTTTCCACGCAATCGTGAGATGTCGTTATAATTCGTACTGGAGCCTATACAATACTTATAAAAGTTGCCCTTCTTGAACACAATCAATGTCTGTATGCCCACGGAAGAGTTCACTACCCGACCGCAACTGACGGTTAGAAGCCAACACTTGCACCTTAAAGACAGGTACGCTCTTTGCCGTTTCAGCCTCTGAATCATTACAAGGGAGCAACTCTCGAATCGCATCTGAGATCCTCTTCTTCGCCTCTTGTACCTTATTCATAGGGCGAGCTGGGGGTGCAGGGGTGGAAGAACGTGGCTGCTCTACGGGTACTGTAGAACGAGAACGCTGCACTGGAGCCACAGAACGGGAACGCTCTATTGGCGTAACAGGATGCGGTTTAGTTGTTGGGGCAGTTGGGACAACGCGATCTATCACGATTCGTTTGTTCTCAACAGGGCGGTAAGGCACCACGATACGTGTGTCATAGGCATTCTTGTATTGTACAAAAGCATTGTAAATACCCTTTGCCATGGCATCTATACCTGCTGGAGAGTTCAGATATTCCTCCTCATCAGCTGCCGTAATGAAGCCTAACTCTATCAAACAACTTGGCATATAACTCTCTCGTAACACGAGGAAACCAGCCTGATGGACACCCTTGTCGATACGTCCTGCAGACGAACAAACAGAGTTCTGTATCATTCGGGCTAACTCAACACTCCGCTCCATGTTCGCATTCTGCATGAATTCAAACATGATATAACTCTCTGAGGAGTTTGGATCAAAACCCTGATAGGTCTGCTGATAGCCTTTCTCCATTGAGATAACGCTATTCTCTCGCATAGCCACATCGAGGTTGGCCTTCGCACGGTGCATACTAAGGTGTACACCTGAAATCCTTTTACATAACGCCCTGATGCCACAGAGTTCGTATGTACGGATATAAAAAGGTCTGCCTTAGCCTTATTGGCGATGTCTGCACGTTGATGCAAAGGGATAAACACGTCGGTCTTACGGGTATAAATCACATTGACATCTGGCAGATTCCTCTCAACATAACGACCAAAAGCCAAAGCTATATTCAAGTTGATGTCCTTCTCCTTTGATATTGCACCTATCGCACCAGCGTCATGACCACCATGACCAGGGTCAATAACAAGTGTGAACCGTCCGTCTGCAGCCCATGACAGGCTTACCGACAAGACCAAGAAAACAAGGAGAAGCGATATTTTCTTAAACATACTTAACTATTTAAAGGGCAAAGATACGGCTTTTCGTTGGGAAACCAAGGCTCTAAACCTCGGTTTTATCATTTATTAAGTGTAATTCCACGCCTGCCCCATCACTGTCAGCACCCATTGGAGGATTAAGTTTCACGAGTTTTAAGTCGATACTACTTAGCATTGGGAAAGCCGCACACAATGCCTCGACAATGGACCCAGCGACTGACTCTAACAGGCGAGCGGGTTGTTTCATTACTTCTCTTACGACGTTAAAAGCCTCTGCATAGTTCAACGTGTCAGCTACATCATCGCTCTCCATTGCCTTTGCGAACGGATAACCTAACCGCAAGTCGAGAACATACTCATTACCGACCATTCGTTCCTGCTCCCCTACTCCGATACGAGCATGGAAGTGAAGACCTTGCAGAAGTATATAACTTGTCATTAATTTCATTATTCTTTAAGAGAAGTGAGGGCAAGACGAGCTGCCTGCCCTCTGTTTTAATCCAAGTCAGTCATTAGTCTACAATAGGTATTTCTAATGACCGAATTAGGACTTAATTGAACTTTACTGATAACTGCTTAGCCACAACGTGAGGCACCACAGTTGGTACAAATCAGACAACCTTCTTGATAAACAAGGGTCTCTTGACCACAGACTGGACATTTCAAGCCTGACGCACTCGTACCATCAACAACATACTTCTTCAAAGCACGCTCAACACCATTCTTCCATGTATTGATGCTTTCGTTCTTCAACTGCAGCGAACCAACGAGCTTGATGACGTGGTCGATTGGCATACGATAACGCAATACGCCTGAAATCAGCTTCGCATAGTTCCAATACTCTGGGTTGAACTTCTCTGACAAGCCCTCAACGGTAGTCTTATAACCACGCTTATTCTCAAACTGGAAGTCGTAACGATGACTGCCGTCTTCGGCTGTTTGCTTGATAATCTTACCCTTAGTAACGCTCTTTGGAAGGGCAATACCCTCCTCATCGTCCTGCAAACCAGTAAAGATTTCGTAAGGATAACCCTCTAACAAACCAACGAAAGCCACCCATTTCTCTTTGTTGTTTTGGAAGCGTACGACGTCACACTCCAATTCTTTTGGACGAACTTCAATTACATTTGGATGATTACAGATATGTTCATGATGCTCCTCAGCTGAGTTAAGGTCTTTTACCTTCTCCTCATCAGCAGGCTTTTCGTCCTTTGTCTTGTCCTTCTTCGATACCGAAATCATCACACCCGAGCGACTTCCGTCACGATAGATAGTACATCCCTTGCAACCACTACGCCATGCCTCAACATAGAGTTTGTTCACCAACTCCTCATCAACCTGATTTGGAAGGTTCACAGTTACAGAGATTGAGTGGTCTACCCACTTCTGAATCTCGCCCTGCATACGCACTTCATCAACCAGTCAACATCGTTTGCAGTAGCTTTATAATAAGGAGAACGCTTCACAAGTTCGTCAATCTCTTCCTGACTGTACTTCTTCTGCGTATCAATTCCGTTCACCTCCATCCATATCAGGAACTTACGGTGGTAAACAATGTACTCTTCAAAAGAATCACCTACCTCATCAACGAAGTCTACATGTACATCCGTATCGTTTGGATTCACCTTACGGCGACGCTTATATACAGGCATAAAGACAGGTTCAATACCCGATGTCGTCTGTGTCATGAGCGAGGTTGTACCCGTAGGGGCAATCGTCAGACAGGCAATATTTCTACGACCATACTTCTTCATATCCTCGTAGAGCTGACCGTCAGCCTCCTTCAAACGAAGGATAAACGGATTCTTCTCCTCTCGCTTAGCATCATATATCTCAAACGCACCACGCTCCTGTGCCATTGTCACTGATGAACGGTAAGCATTCAGCGCCAATGTGCGATGAATATCAACAGAGAAGTCGGTTGCTTCCTGTGTTCCATAACGCAAGCCCATAGCTGCTATCATATCGCCCTCAGCGGTGATTCCCACACCTGTACGACGACCCTGACAGCTCTTTCTTAATCTTCTCCCAAAGATGATACTCTGCACTCTTCACCTCATCCACCTGAGGATCGGTCTTTATCTTCGACATGATGAGATCGATTTTCTCCATCTCAAGGTCGATGATATCGTCCATCAATCGCTGTGCGAGCTGTGCATGACGCTTAAACAATTCCATATCAAAGCGTGCATGGTCTGTGAATGGGTCGATAACGTATGAATAGAGATTCAACGAAAGGAGTCGACAACTATCGTATGGACAGAGTGGAATCTCACCACATGGGTTCGTTGAAACGGTCTGGAAACCAAGGTCTGCATAACAATCAGGAATACTCTCTCGGATAATTGTATCCCAAAACAGTACGCCCGGCTCGGCACTCTTCCATGCGTTATGTACAATCTTTTCCCACAATGTCTTAGCAGAAATCTCCTTCGTTACGCTTGGCTTGCTGCTATTGGTAGGAAACTGCTGTACGTATGTTTTATCCTCAACGACTGCCTGCATGAACTCATCGGTAATCTTCACCGACACATTAGCACCAGTCACCTTACCTTCTTCCATCTTGGCATCGATAAACGCCTCTGAATCTGGATGCTTAATACTTACCGAAAGCATCAAGGCACCACGACGACCATCCTGCGCCACCTCACGAGTACTGTTTGAATAACGCTCCATGAAAGGAACAAGACCTGTTGAAGTCAGGGCAGAGTTGTTCACTGGTGAGCCTTTCGGACGGATATGAGTCAAGTCATGTCCTACTCCACCACGACGCTTCATCAGCTGCACCTGCTCTTCGTCAATGCGCATAATGGCACCATAAGAATCGGCATTACCGTCCAAACCAATTACGAAACAGTTGGAAAGAGATGCCACCTGATAGTTATTACCGATACCCGTCATCGGACTACCAGCAGGGATAATATATCTGAAATGGTCCAAGAGGTCGAAAACCTCCTGTGCCGTCAAAGGGTTCTTATATTTGTTTTCAATACGAGCTATCTCGTTAGCAATGCGCCAATGCATCTGTTCTGGCGACTTCTCATAGATATTTCCGAAGCTATCCTTCATCGCATACTTGTTGACCCACACACGAGCAGCAAGTTCGTCTCCACCGAAATAAGCTAAAGATGCTTGAAAAGCTTCATCGAATGAGTAAGTTTGTTTGGTTTCCATTATTGTCGTTTTAGAAAATATTTCGACTGCGAAGTTACGAATTGTTTTCCAAAATAGAAAACATTTACTTAACTTTGTAGCATCAAAATTATCTAAAATGAAAACTATAAATACAAGAAAGACGATAAGAAAATACACCAACAAGGATGTATCGGAGGATTTACTGAAAACTCTATTAGAGAAGGCTGAGCGTACGCCAACAATGGGAAACCTGCAGCTTTACTCGGTTGTCATCACTCGCAACGAGGAAAAGAAGGCGCAATTGGCACCTGCTCATTTCAACCAACCAATGGTCATGGGGGCACCTGTGGTCCTCACCTTCTGCGCTGACTTCCGTCGTACTACGCTCTGGGCGGAGAACCGTAAGGCTACTCCGGGTTACGACAACTTCCTTTCTTTCCTCAATGCTGCTACTGATGCGCTGCTCTATTGTCAGACTTTCTGCAATCTTGCTGAGGAAGAGGGCTTAGGCACTTGCTTCTTGGGAACAACCATCTACAACCCTAAAACTATCATTGAAGCATTACAACTCCCTCGCTTAGTGATGCCTGTCGCTACGATTACCCTCGGTTGGCCTGCTGAAGACCCTGCCCTCACCGACCGCCTTCCTATCGACAGTATCATCCACCACGAGACTTACGAAGACTATACCCCCGACCGTATCGATGCTTTCTATACGCCAAAGGAGCAGTTAGAGGAGAACAAACACTTTGTGGAAATCAACAACAAAGAAACCCTCGCACAGGTCTTCACCGACCTCAGATATACAAAAGAGGCGAATGAAGCAATATCAAAGGCGTTGTTAGAAACGCTGAAAGAGCAGTGGTAAAAAGAAGAAGAAACTACCAAAACACACCACAACAAGCGGCCCCTCCCCCTTACCCCTCCCCCAAAGGGAGGGGAGTGATATGCGTGATACCCCTTGTGGTTTCCATATTGTTTGCTATTTCAGGATAGAAAAGGGATAGATTAAGGTGTGTTTTATGTAAAATATAGTAAGGAATAAGGCTAATTCTCACATAGTCTTAGCCTTTTGATAGACAATGCTGAAAAGCTAATAAGGCTGGTATTTGTGTGTAAAGAGATACGTGTGGGGGCTTAACACACGGCGTGCGAAGGCTTCGCACAAGATGTGCGGGGCGTTAATTGGCTTGGAGAAGGTGAAAAAGCCTCCCCCTCCAACCCTCTCTCCTACAGAGAGGGGGAGTGCTGGGAACCGTTTGCTTAGGAATGACTAAACAGTTTTTCCAACCATAGGGGTATCTCGCATTCTACTCCCCTCCCTATGGGGGAGGGGTTGAAGTGGGGCCAGTTGCTTTCGTTACATTTCACTCCCCTCCCTTTGGGGGAGGGGTAAGGAGGGAGCCAGTTGTTGCTGCTTGTTGTGGTGATTGGTTGCTGTTTTACGCTTTCTTTTTCCCTCAATTTCCTTTTGCTCTCAATATTTTTTTATATATTTGCACCATATTATAATCTATCTATTACACAACCTAAACATTTTAAATTATGGAACACATCCCACAAGTTTTTTGGCTCATTCCCATTGCATCAGTATGCGCCTTGGGTATGGCATGGTATTTCTTTAAGTCTATGATGAAAGCGGAGGAAGGTACTCCCCGCATGGTTGAGATTGCTGAATACGTGCGCCGTGGTGCCATGGCGTATCTGAAACAGCAATACAAAGTCGTATTGATCGTTTTTGTTGTCCTTGCGATCGTCTTCGCCATCATGGCTTATGGCTTCAATGCGCAGAATGAATGGGTACCCTTTGCCTTCCTGACTGGTGGTTTCTTCTCTGGTCTTGCGGGTTTCTTCGGTATGAAAACGGCTACCTATGCCAGTGCGAGAACAGCCAATGCAGCACGCAACGGACTCAACAATGGACTCAAAATTGCCTTCCGTTCGGGCGCAGTCATGGGACTCGTTGTCGTAGGATTAGGCTTGTTAGACATAGCCATTTGGTTCATTATCCTCACTTGGTTCTATTCTGATAAGATGACAACGAGCGAAATGCTTATCACCATCACAACAACGATGTTGACCTTCGGTATGGGTGCATCTACACAGGCTTTGTTTGCTCGTGTGGGTGGCGGCATCTATACAAAGGCGGCTGACGTGGGCGCCGACCTCGTGGGTAAGGTGGAAGCTAACATCCCTGAAGACGACCCACGCAACCCGGCAACGATTGCCGACAACGTGGGCGACAACGTGGGTGACGTGGCTGGTATGGGTGCCGACCTCTACGAGAGCTATTGTGGTTCGATTCTTTCTACGGCTGCCTTGGGTGCAACTGCCTTTGCAGCCTCATCGGGCGATATGCAACTGAAGGCTGTCATCGCGCCAATGCTCATCGCTGCCGTCGGTGTTTTCCTTAGTTTATTCGGTATTTTCCTCGTAAGAACGAAGGAGGGAGCCACGATGAAAGACCTTCTCCACGCCTTAGGACTCGGCACGAACACGGCTGCTGTACTCATTGCAGCTGTTAGTTTCCTCATTCTCTACCTCTTAGGCTTGGAGAATTGGCTCGGTGTTAGCTTCTCTGTGATTGCTGGTTTGGCAGCTGGTGTTATCATCGGACAGCAACGGAGTACTATACTTCCCAGAGTTACATGCCTACAAAGGCGATTTCGGAGGCAAGTCATACAGGCTCGGCAACAGTTATTATAAAAGGTATTGGTACGGGTATGATTTCAACTTGCGTCCCTGTCCTTTCTATTTCAGTGGCTATCATGCTGAGTTATCTCTGTGCCAACGGCTTTGACATGTCAATGTCAGCACTCTCTATTCAGCACGGACTCTATGGTATCGGTATCGCTGCGGTCGGTATGCTCTCAACCTTGGGTATCACCTTGGCAACAGATGCCTACGGACCGATTGCCGACAATGCTGGCGGTAATGCTGAGATGAGCGAGTTAGGAGCGGAGGTGCGCCAGCGTACTGATGCCCTTGATGCCTTGGGTAATACGACTGCTGCTACGGGTAAAGGCTTGCTATTGGTTCGGCTGCACTGACAGCATTGGCGTTGTTGGCTTCTTATATCGAAGAAATCAAGATTGCCATGGCTCGTGTCGGTACACAAATGACCAACGTTGCAGGCGAAACCATTGATGCCACAAAGGCTACTATCCCAGACTTCATGAACTTCTTCCAAGTGAACCTGATGAATCCAAAGGTGCTTGTCGGTGCGTTTATCGGTGCTATGGCAGCCTTCCTTTTCTGCGGATTGACAATGGGTGCCGTTGGTAGAGCAGCTGGAAAGATGGTGGAAGAGGTGCGTCGCCAGTTCCGTGAGATTAAGGGAATATTAGAAGGAACAGGCACACCAGACTATGGACGATGCGTAGAAATCAGTACTCAGAGTGCGCAACACGAGATGATTATCCCATCGCTTTTAGCCATCATCATCCCTGTTGTCGTCGGTCTTTTACTCGGAGTGGCAGGTGTATTAGGCTTGTTAGTAGGCGGTTTGGCAGCCGGCTTCACCCTTGCCGTCTTTATGTCGAATGCAGGTGGTGCGTGGGACAATGCGAAGAAGTATGTCGAGGAGGGCAACTTCGGTGGTAAAGGCTCTGATGCTCACAAGGCAACTATCGTCGGTGACACCGTTGGCGACCCATTCAAAGACACTTCTGGTCCATCGCTCAACATCCTTATCAAACTCATGAGCATGGTCAGCATCGTCATGGCGGGCCTCACTGTTGCTTGCCTATAACAACACTCTCGGAGTTGTTTTCGTGAGAATAAGGCTTTACTTTCATGGAAAGAAATGTTTATGTTCCCAACAGAAAACGTTTCTTTTCATGAAGGTAATCCGCTGTGTGCAGGCTGTAGGATGCCTGACTCTGTGGCTAAAGCTATTATATAAAAGGCACACAGAGTCACGGAGGGGACGGAGGTAAAGCCTATATTACAGAGGTGCCGACGGCACAAAGAGCAACGGAGATGCAGCGTACAGATTCCTGATACGTTTTAAGTTAAATGCTCTGTGCATAATAACTCTAACAAAGTTTGCTAACAAGCTCCGTAACTCCACGCACCGACGGTGCCTCCGTAACTACCTGTGCTGTATTTTTAATAATCCTCCGTCCTCTCCGTGCCTCCGTGTGACATTACTTCAAACTCTAAACACATGTGGCAAACCTTATCACTCCAACATCCTGAAGCCCCAACCTTTTCATTTTAAGACTTCGAAAATCTATAGACAATAAATTGAAAAATCATTACATAAGTTCAAAGAAAACATCAATAAATAAAGGCAAAAACACATACAAAAAGCAAGTTTGTAACCATAAGGAAATCAATTAGTTATAAAGTGGTAACGTAAAAGGTGCTTAATTGGACTTCAAAAGGGCGTTAATAAGACCTCTAAAGGGCACCTTTTGCAAGCCGAAAGAGCGTCTTTTAGACCCCTAAAGAGCATGTATTGGTTTTGAGATGAGTGAAAATAGTTTACATCTTCAGTAGTTAAAGAGATAAGTTGCTTGCCATAAAGAACCAATAAGCTAATAAAAAAAGTCCTTCCGTAATATGGAGTCCTAACCCTAACCTATTGCATAGTAAGGCACACTGAGATACGGAGTGAACGGAGTTGTAAGTTATACATGGAGGTGCCGACGGCACAAAGAGCAAAGGAGATGAAGCAAACTGATTTCTAATAACTTTAGCATAAATACCTTGGGCATAAAGTTTCAAATAAAGTTTGCAAACAACCTCTGTGGCTCCACGCACGACGGTGCCTCTGTGGCTAATGTGTTTTAATAGCCAACTAAGCCTCCGTCCTCTCCGTTTCTCTGTGTGCCAACAAGCTATTAGCAACCTTCCTTCACATACGAAAACCAACAAAACTCGCTATACATATATAATAAACCTAATCACTCTCCCTAACGAAAGAGCAGAAAAGATTTCATCAGGGACAGGATATGACAGCACCTCTATTTTATAAAGAATGTCAATTTTTTCCTCATTTCAAATATTATCCTTACCTTTGTCTTAAGTTTATTGACATAAAACCTATGGTATTACTTGTCAATCCTAAATTATTATTTATATCGTAATATTGCTATGATAAAAAAGATTTATGCTGCTCGTTGCAGCAATGGTAGTGAGCATCGGTGCATTTGCGCAGTTTCAAGAGGGTAAGGGCTACTTAGGTGCTTCCTTGACAGGACTCGACTTGCACTATAATGGTCATGACGGCATGAATATTGGTGTGCAGGCAAAGGCGGGTTACTTCCCTTGGGATAACCTCATGGTACTTGCTACATTCGATGCGGCACACAATGGTTCTGAGGCTGTTGCCGACCATATCAGCGTAGGTGTTGGTGGACGTTATTATATCACACAGAACGGACTCTACTTGGGTGCGGGTGAAGCTCCTCCATGCCAACCATAGTTATAACGACCTGATGCCGGGTGTTGAGGTGGGTTATGCCTTCTTCATCAACCGTTCGGTGACAATTGAGCCTGCGCTTTACTATGATCAGTCATTCAAGACACATAACTATTCAACAGTGGGTTTGAAGGTTGGTCTCGGCATCTACCTCTTTGATGATTAATCAAGAGGAAGCAACAGATATTATTTTAAGGACTGGCTGTCTGTATAGGGATGCACTTTTGGGGTGTGTCCCTATATCTCTCAAAATCAAAGCCATTGTCCTAATCGACTATATAGAATAAAAAAGAGGATTACAAGTGTAACCCTCCTTTCGATTATCTCCAGCCTACGAGAATTAATTTTAAATGCAACAATACCCTTCTCAACTCTTAGAACGTGCCGTAGAGGCTTTCTCACAGTTGCCAGGTGTGGGGCGTAAGACTGCTCTGCGCCTTGTTTTGCATCTGCTACGCCAGTCGACTGAGGACGTAGATAGCTTTGCGGATGCTGTCATACGTGTGAAACACGATGTGAAGTATTGCAAGGTTTGCCATAATATCTCTGATAATGAGGTTTGTTCTATCTGTTCTGACCCACGCCGTGATGCGTCAGTGGTCTGTGTGGTAGAGAACATTCAGGACGTCATGGCGATTGAGAATACCCAGCAGTTCCATGGATTATACCACGTTTTGGGGGGTATCATCTCTCCTATGGACGGTATCGGACCGCACGACTTAGAGATAGAATCGCTTGTAGAGCGCGTAGAAGAGGGTACGGTAAAGGAAATCATCCTTGCCCTTGCCAGTACGATGGAGGGCGACACGACCAACTTTTATATCTCACGCAAGCTGAAAGACACAGGCGTGAAACTATCGGTTATCGCACGAGGTATCTCTGTTGGCGACGAACTTGAATATACAGATGAGGTGACGTTGGGCAGAAGTATTCTGAACCGCACACCTTTTGAATCTTAAAACAACCATGGATAAAACAAGAAAAATACTTCTTACTGAGTTCTTTGGCTCATGCCTTATCACACTGCTCATCATCGCGGTGTATGAACTTGAACTGATCTTGCCCGGTGCATGGGCTGATGTTGAAAGCAGCAATATGGTTACTGTGCAGTTTCTTATGCAGCTGTTGACCCTCGCTACTATCCCACTTGCACTCTTTCTTTTCAAGATTGGCTACGTACACTCTGACTTACATACCGACGAGAGTCACGTCAGTCGTAAGCTGCTCTTCTGGGGTAGCGTGCGAATGATGATGCTTTGCGTTCCGATGATACTCAATACCTTCTTCTACTATGCCTTCGGGGATAGTGTAAGTTTCTTCTATCTTGCCGTCATCTTAGCGTTGAGCTTATTCTTCGTCTTCCCCAACAAGAAGCGTTGCGAGCATGAATGTTCTATGGATAATTCAGAACAAGCATAAATGAAGCTGAGCGTTGTCATCGTTAATTATAACGTAAAATACTATCTCCAACAGTGTCTTGAGAGTCTTCAGCGCGCTTTGAAAGGCGTTGAAGCAGAGGTATTTGTGGTTGACAACCATTCTCATGACGGCTCCGTTGCCTATCTTCGCAGCCGTTTCCCTGATGTTCACTTCATTGCCAGTGCGCATAACTTAGGCTTTGCGGGTGGTAATAATATTGCGATTCGCCAAAGTAAGGGCGAATATGTCTTACTACTCAATCCCGACACGGTTGTCGGCGAGGAGGTTATCCATGCTTCTATCGACTTCATGGATAGCCACCTAACGGCTGGAGGACATGGCGTACAGATGCTTACTCACTGTGGTGAACGAGCCTTAGAAAGTCGTCGTGGCTTGCCGTCACCCATTGTTTCGTTCTATAAGATGGTAGGACTTTGCAAGCATTTCCCACAAAGTGACCGCTTTGCACATTATTATATGGGTAGTCTGTCGTGGGATATTCCGGGCAAGATTGAGGTAATCAGCGGTGCTTACTGCTTCCTTCGCAGGACTGCCTTAGACAAGGTAGGACTCTTAGACGAGGATTTCTTTATGTATGGCGAGGATGTCGACCTCAGCTATCGACTGCTGAAAGGTGGCTTTGAGAACTGGTATCTCCCCGTGCGCATCCTGCATTACAAGGGCGAGAGTACGCAGAAGTCGAGCTTCCGATATGTTCATGTCTTCTATGATGCCATGCTCATCTTCTTCCGCAAGCATTATGGCGGTATGAACGCACTATGGCGACTACCGATTAAGACGGCTATCTACGTGAAAGCCTTTGGTTCACTGATTGGTACAACCATTCGAGCAACGAGAAAGAAATTGGGATTTCGCACTTCGAAAGCTAAATCATTCCCACATTATATATTTGTTGCAGGCAAAGATGTCATGAGAAAATGCCAACAATTAGCAACAGATAATGCCCTCGTGGCAGAGTATCGAGTAGCGGATAAGGATAGCTTGCAGCACACGCACACCGACCTACTCAAGGAGTTTGAAGGCAAGAACAGACCTTACTGCATCGTCTATGACACCGACTTATTCAGCTATCAAGACATCCTGAATGTCTTTGCCGAACAGCCAAAGCAGAATATTCACATTGGTTTCTACCATAGAAAGGAGAACAGAGTCGTCACCATGATGGAAGTTATAGGAGATTAAAACATGGAAAAGAAACAGCACGTGGAAGTCAGACTGAGAGCAATGGAGCCGGAAGACCTCGATATGCTCTATCACATTGAGAACGATCGTAGCCTATGGAACATCAGTGCAACGAATGTTCCCTACAGCCGTTATGCCTTGCATAACTACATTGCTGATGCGAAAAACGATATCTATATCGACGGACAACTGCGCATGATGATTGAAAACCATGAGCAGGAAATTGTCGGTGTGATAGACCTTGTCAACTTCGACCCAAAGCATCAGCGGGCGGAAATGGGTATTATCATCATGAAACCATTTCGCCAAAAAGGCTATGCACAAGCCGCTATTTCCGCCCTAATCGACTATACGCGCAATGGGCTACACCTCAAACAAATCTACGCTGTAGTAGACGTTGACAACGAGGTATCACTCCGCTGTCTTTCGTCCATTGGTTTTACAAATGGCTGTATACTAAAAGAGTGGCTTTATTGTGACGGACAATACAAGGATGCAAGGGTAATGCAACTTTTTATATAAAAAGCATAAATTAATTTTGGTGGAATAGATTTTTATTATTACCTTTGCACTCGCAAAACAGAAAAAGGGTTTAAAACATCCATTTTGGTGCGTTAGTTCAGTTGGTTAGAATGCCTGCCTGTCACGCAGGAGGTCACGAGTTCGAGTCTCGTACGCACCGCTGAAACTCCAAATCTGTAATGCATGGTGCGTTAGTTCAGTTGGTTAGAATGCCTGCCTGTCACGCAGGAGGTCACGAGTTCGAGTCTCGTACGCACCGCTGAAACCTTGGCTTCCCGCCAAGGTTTTTTTGTTTATGACAAATTAACAGGGTGGACAAGAGAACCGCTGCTTGCAAGAAAGAGACAAAGTAACATGAGAACATGTATTTAAGAAAGAACAAGTGGACGAGTTAACAAGCGTTGTAAAAGGGAGATATAGCAATGCAAAAATAAGTTAACAGATGTTACAGAGTAACTAAATATAAGCCTCAGCGAAGTTAACAAACACTAAACCCAAACGATTGAATTTGCAATAGATATTTAAAAATCGTACCTTTGCAGCAGAAAAAACGCATATAGGTGACGGCGTATACTTCCACCTTTACTTTTAACCATTATATATATGGCTTACTTATTTCTTGCTCTCTCTATTATCTTAGAGGTTTGTGGTACTATTTGTATGAAGCTCTCAGACGGCTTTAGCAAACCACTTCCAGTCGTAGGAACTTGCTTGACATACATTGCATGTTTCTATTTCCTATCACTTTCACTTAAGACCATTCCTTTAGGAATTGTTTATGCCGTTTGGGCAGGACTTGGATTGGTATTATGCAACGTGATTGCAGTTGTCTTCTTTAAGCAACACTTTGACCTTGCTGCTGGCATCGGCATTGCTCTCATCTTAGCAGGAGTTATCGTCCTTAACCTCTTTTCAAGTGCTTCTGCACACTAACCTCTAAATAAGGACAAAATAAAAGGAGGGTACACAACCGTTCGTTGTGTACCCTCTTTTTTAGTAGATAAACGAACTTAGTAGCCGAGTGAACAAGTTAACAAGTAAATCTTCTGCATAGCTTCTTATTCTGTTATCAACTCAAAATAACGTTAGCCTCTCCCCCACTTTTACGTCCCTTGCATCAGTGAGCATTGAATAAAACGTTTGAGAAATAGCTCTGTGCGCTCCATAACCCTTAGACTTCTGAGAATTATTGTCCATCTGAAAAGAGTTTGTAGCGCTGCGCTTTCTTGCATATATCCGTCTTCTGTGAGAGGATATTATTACCCAAGAGCTATGAAAAGTTATTACAAATCATCAGAGAATATCTCAAAGAAAATGGCTAAAAGCGAGCATTTTTAGTACCACTGCAATCATCTTGTTATCAACAACATACAAAGTCACATTGCAAAAGGTGCTTAACTGGACTCCAAAAGGGCGTTAATAAGACCTCAAAAGGGCACCTTTTGCAAGCCTATTGAGCACCTTTTTGCAGCCAAAAGACCATATATTGGTTTTGAAGGGTATGAAAAAAATTGTCAAATATCAAAGTAAACGAGTTTACAAGTGGACAAGATAATCAGGTATATACATAAAGAGCACTTCTTCCAAAGCAAAAGGGCATGAATGGAAAGCCAATTCATGCCCTTTATTTATACCACTATTAATTATATTTACAGAGTAGAGGGCGAGAGAAGAGGACAACACCAAGTTGCGCTTTTCAGCCATCACTCTCAAATATCTATCACAACATATAACTTATAAACTTGCTCTCTCCTTAACTCGTCAACTAAAACTCACTCTTCTGTTTCTCGGTCTTTCTCCGCAAGCAAATCGTTAACACATCCACAAAAACCCGTCCCTTTGTTACTCAAAAGAACTTTGTTCATCTGTTACTATGTCTTCACTATTACCCTGCCTCACAACAAACTCGTGTTCTTATGTTACTATGTCTTTCTATTATTCTGTCTACAAGCAACTCGTTCACTCGTCTACTTTCTCACCTTCTTACCTTTAACTATCACAATCTGGTTGTGGAGATTCTGATTGTCCACAACCTTCATGCCAGAGAGTGTGTAGGTCTCGGCTGGCTGTTCGCGGTCGGCAGAGAGGTTGTTAATGCCTGTTGCAGCCTTTAGCGGAGTAAAGTGGAAGGAGATTGTATTGTCATTATTGCGAATAATCTGCTTGACACCAGCCTGACTGCTGACGTTATAGTTCGTATAAAAACTTAGACGAGGGTCGGTAGAGTTCGTTAAGCTATTGTTCAATCCTGTTGGGAATGGGTCGCTATTCTGCGTGTCATGATCGAGTCGACCATCGGCAGACACAATCGTGAAGCGTGGATGACGCTGCGCAGAAGCAGCATTGAGGTTGTTCATTCGCCATGAATAAGCATCGAAATCAACGTGGAAAACCATCAGTCCGTGACCTGGCAACTCAGCATCCCAGCGGTGAGGCGTACGATTCTCAAAGATATAATATTCATTCTTCGTGTCTGGATTATAAAGGAAATAGGCATCGCCACCCTCGGCAAGTCCCTTCATATTCTTCACCTCAACAGCCTCATCGCCAAGTGTGATAGGCTTTAGCCAACCCATATATGCCTTCTCATAAGCATCGTAACCAGCAGGCACAGTACCGATTCCAGTACCACCATAGACGTTAATCAGACTCTCTGGTCCACCGTTATAACTACCACCACACATCAAATCGTATCGTCCAGAACCAATGTTACTGCCGCCACGTGTGTCATAAAAGTCGGGCAATCCGAGACAATGCGAGAACTCATGACAGATAGTACCGATACCAGAATAGTAGATACGCGACTTCTCATTCACCTTCGCACGAATGATTTCATTGCTACAAGCGTATGTATTTATCGTTTGCCCATTGAATGTCAGTGCGTCAAGTCCTGCATCGGTAAGGGAATACTTGTGTGGCCAGATGGTACTTGGCTCACCACCTGTCGCCTCACCCTCACCGGCATAGATGACATAAACCTGCTCTACTTCGCCATCATCATCCCAATCGTACTTACTGAAGTCTACCTGCCCTTGAATAGCATTGCAGGCATCAATAATCATCTGTGGTGCATTCGCATCATTCATATTCGCTGTTCGCTCACCATAAAACTGATGAGGATGCTTGAGCTTTACGGGTCCTACGACATCGAAAGTGAGGTCGAACTTACCATTACTTTGGTCGAGGAAATAGTCGTGAACACTACCGATAGCACCGTTATCATTGGTATATCCCACCTTGTTGAGCATGTTCTCATAGAGTGTCTTGACATCTTTCTCACGTGGTCTGAGCGTCTTCACATCATTTGGAATTCTGAAAGCCACATCTTCGAACTCAACCAAGATGACGAGTCCTTTCTTTTTACCCTCCCATGTCATTCCCAATCCTTCTCCGAAAGGCTTAGAATTGACATGCATCTCATGTTGTTTTTGCAGTTGTCTTACTTGCTGAATGGCTGCTGCAACGAGCTCTTCCTTTCCCTTTCGCAATGCCTTGTCATGGGCTAACACCGATGAAGGCACCAACTGATTATCCTCGATACGCGCGTAATAATAGCTGCCATTATGGGGCAACACAGGGATGTTGTCCTCTGTCAGGGCATAATTGAAATGCTCATCGCCTACGGTCATCACCTTTAGGATTGTTCCGTCAGCCTGCTTAAAGCTTCGCCACATCCGCATGGCAGGAATAGCAAATGATGATGTTGCCAACAATACACTAACTAAGAGAGTTATAATTTTCTTCATAAGACTGCTTTTAAATATGATTCTCTGGTTTTTAATTAGTAAGATGTTATTTTTCAATAGACAGTGCAAAGATAAATAAAAAATTAAAAGGTAAGAAAATAAAATGGCAAAAAGTGAGAAAGTGGACGAGTGAAAAGTAGACGAGTGAACAAGTTGCTTGTAGACAGGGTAAATAAAAGACAAAGTAACATAGGAACAAGATTTTTAAAGTGGACGAGTTAACGAGTAGACAAGTTAACGAGGTGCCTGTAGACAGGGTAAATAAAAGACAAAGTAACATAGGAACAAGGTTTTTAAAGTTGATGAGTAAACGAGTAAACCTACAAACGAGGTATTTGTTACAAAGTGGCTTATCAACTAAACACCTGTTCACCTGTTACCTTGTCTTCTCTTACAAGTAACTTGTTCAATTTCCCATTCGTTCACTCGTCCACTAAACACCTGTTCATCTGTTACTTTGTCTTCTCTCACAAGCAACTCGTTCACTTGTCCACTCGTTAACTCGTCTACTCGCCCATCTTGTCAACTTTTTTCAAGCACTTAGAGAGCGAAAGGTGGTCTTTTGGCTTCTTAAAGACGCCCTTTTTGGCTTGCAAAAGATGCCCTTTAAGACCCTTACTAACGCCCTTTTGAAGCCTTAATAAGCACCTTTTAGTGTAGCATTTTATAATCACTTGATTTCCTGCGAGTTGCAAACTAACTCACGATACGTGTTTTTCACCTTTATTTCAAGGATTTTATTGAAGGAAATGTCAAGGTTTTTGACACGGATAAAAACCTCACCCCCCAACCCTCTCTCCTTTCGGAGAGGGGGAGTGCAGGGAACAGTTCGCTTAGGAATGACTAAACAGCTTTTCCTATCATAGGGGTATCTCGCATTCTACGCCCCTCCCTTTGGGGGAGGGGTTAGAGGGTGGGGCCAGTTGCTTTCGTTACATTCTACGCCCCTCCCTATGGGGAGGGGTTGGGGAGGGCCAGTTGTGACGAGTTGGGGTCAGTTGTCCTTACTTCGCATACCCCGGATTCTGCTCCAACTTAGGATTATCAGAGATATTCCACTGTGGGATTGGCAGGTATCTGTTGAAGGTTTGGAACGTACGGTCCTCAACCTTGCTGCTACCACTGACTACGGCACGCATGGTTGGGTCGGTAGCAGATGTGTTAATAGTACCTGTGATACGGTTCAATGGACCATTCAATACCGTCTCTGCCACCATCTTACCATTGCTTGTCCAACGTAAGATATCAGCACGACGGAGGCCTTCGCCAGCGAACTCTGAGCCACGCTCACGACGAATCAACTCACGGAGTTTGTCCTTTGTGTTATACTTTGACTGGTCAACGGCAGGCATACCCACGCGGGTACGCACCTTGTCAATCATTGCATAGACGTTGGCAGAAGGACCATTCAACTCGTTCTCAGCCTCTGCCCATGTCAAAAGCACCTCTGCATAGCGGAAGACAATAGGGCAAGCCTCAGTGTCCCATACGTCAGCATACTGTGTCTTTGGATCTAAGTACTTACGCCATGTGAGGGCAGTCTTAGATGAGTTGGCAGCATTGGTTGGATAGTTAGGGTTCTTCTTACCGTTGACATTCTCGTCGAGGGTATTGAAGATAGTACCTTCCCAGTCGCAACCAGGATAGAGAATCGTCATTGCCATACGTGGGTCACGACCATGGAAAGGATGAGTTGCATCGTAGCCAGAGCCAGCCTCATCGATTGTCATACCATTGCTCATCTCATAGTTATCAACACACTTCTGTGTTGGAACCACTGATGACCAGCCACCATCGGCATTGTTATAGAGCTGTCCGATAGTACCCAGTGGGCGAGTACCGCTCTTATACTGTACGGCAAGGATGATTTCTTTTGAGTCAACACCAGCCAACTTGAAGAGGTTAGTGTAGTCAGGATCAAGTTCATACTTACCCAAGTCGATGATAGCCTGAGCTGCATCTTTCGCCTTCTGATAGTCGCCCCAGTAGAGAGCAGCACGCATCTTCATAGCCAAGGCAGCACCCTTTGCGATACGTCCACGTGCAGCAGGAGACGTGTTGATATCAGCAATCGCCTCATCAAGGTCTTTGAAGACCAAATCCTTCACTTCTTGCTCCGTATTACGTGGCACGCGTGCCTCCTGAGCACTGGTGAAAGGTTTAACGATTGGCACACCACCATAGAGGAAACCCATGCGGAAATAGTTGTAAGCACGGATAGCCTTCACCTGCGCAACGAGGTCTTTCTTTACCGCATCGCTACTGAATACACACTTATCAACATTCTCAAGGAAGGTGTTACATCTACCAATGATAGTATAATCGTAGAACGACCAACCCGGAGACGATGGTGAGAGCGAACCATTACCGATATTGGTAAAGCCTTCCCAAGGGAAGTTGTTGTACGCAAAGTCAGAGCCAGCATCCCAATAAAGCAAGGCTCCACCATCTTCCCAACCATCATAACAGCCCACAAGGAACTTCTCTGCATCGTCGCCCGTCTTCCATGTTGTAGATGGTGACATTGCATCCTTCGGCACAGTGGTAAGGTAGTCATTACAAGATGTGAGCGCAAAGGCTGCCACACCTGCTAATATATATGTTCTTACAGTTTTCATAATGTATATCGGGTATTTACGGTTAGAATGTGATATTGATACCGATAGAATGTGAACGCAGCAATGGATAAGATGATCCACGCTCGCTGGTCACTTCTGGGTCAATATTGAATGGCAATGCATCGAAGGTAAGGAGGTTTTCACCTGCATAGTAGATACGTACCTTCTCAAGTCCAATAGCTTTGAGCGCACTCTTTGGAAGGGTGTAACCCAACTGCAAAGTCTTCAAACGCAAGTAAGCTGTGTTCCACAACCAGAAGGTTGACATAGCACGAGTCATGTCGCTTGGACTGTTTCCTGTCTCGAATACGCGTGGCAACTTAGCATTGTGATTGTCGTCTGTCCATGAGTCTTTCCACAGTGTTGAAGGGTGGCTGGCATCACCAGAGAACTCACCAAGTACCTCACGATTGTAGATATGAGATACTGCACCAACACCCTGCCAAATCATAGAGAGGTCAATGTTCTTCCATGTTGCACCAAGGTTGAAGCCGTAAGTAATTGCTGGGATATCAGTATGCTTGGTGTAGATACGGTCGTTTGAATCGAGCTTATCATCACCGTTTGTGTCCTCATAGATAAGGTCACCCGCCATGAACTTACGTCCGAATGGGTTGCCATACTTCGCTGTGTAGTCGTCAGCCTCCTGCTGTGAGTTGAAGAACTTACCCGTAGCCTTGTACATAAAGAAGCTATTGTACTGCTGACCTACTGCTGTACGGCGGTTTCCACTACCAATGTATTCTGTGCCATCGCCCAAGTTAAGAATCTTATTCTTGTTGTAAGCGAAATTCGCACCGACATTGATTGTCCAATCCTTGTTCAACTGCTTTGCATAAGCCAATGAGAGCTCAACACCCTGATTGCGCAATGCACCGATATTATCCTTGTAAGCACCGAGTGCAAACTCTGCTGGAGCAGACACATCCATGATGATACCCGTAGTCTTGCGGTTGTAATAATCCAACGAACCAGTCAGACCACCGAAGAGGGTGAAGTCAAGACCAACGCCCCATGTGGTAGAACGCTCCCAAGAGATTGTCTCAAGGTGATAGCTACCCTGATAGTAACCCGGAGTAAGCTGACCGCCAAATGGATACTTCGCATTGAGGTTGTAAGTGTTCATCCAAGGATAGTAATCGTTCAGTGCGTCCTGATTACCAAGTTGACCCCATGATGCACGCAGCTTCAAGTTGTTCAACCATGACTTTGAACTCTCCATGAATGGTTCCTCAGAGATACGCCATGCAGCAGAGAATGATGGGAAGAAACCCCAGCGATGAGCCTCCGCAAAGCGTGAAGAAGCATCAGAACGGAAGTTTGCCTCAAAGAGGTAACGACCAGCATAGTCGTAGTTCAGACGACCGAAGTAAGACACCATTGACAGCTCGCGAGTGTTACCAGCATTCTGCTGTGTCGAAGCATCACCAGCGTTCATATCGGTAAGTTCGTTGTTAGGGGAAGTTCTTACGATACATCCAGTCTGGCAGATACTTATAGCGTTCAGTATGCCAACCGAGCATAGCTTTGAAGTTATGCTTCGCAAATGACTTGTCATAGTTCAGGAATGCATCGAAGGTTGTGCGGTGCCAGTCATAGTGAGCAATCTCTAACTTGTTAGGGTCAGAGGCCTTATTAGGGTTATACTGAATGAACTTTTGGAAGTAAGAGTAACGCTGTGAAGCATCAACGTATGCACCCTGCAGCGTCAACTTCAAGTCTTTCAGAATCTGATAGTCAAGACCAATCATACCCGTAAAGTTACGGTTGTTGCGGTTTACGGTCATACCTGACTCCAACCAAGCCATTGGGTTACCATCAGAAACAGTACCGTAAGTACCATCTTCGTACTTATACACAATCCAAGGCGCGATGATATTCAGCTGACGAATAATCTGATCGCTACTTCCACCAGCGTATGCACTACTTGCATCGCGATAGTTGTTTTGGATATAAGCGAGGTTAAGATGGGCAGTGATGCGCTTTGACAACACCATGTCGAGATTTGCACGACCATTAAACTGCTCACGACCTGCATTAGGAAGAATACTGCTCTGCTTGAGATAACCTGCAGAAGCCAGATACTTCACATACTCATTACCACCCGTAATGTTCACGCTGTGGCGATTCTGCCAAGCGGTTTTGAATGCAAGATCGTACCAGTCTGTATTAGGATAGTTGTAAGGGTCTGAACCATCACGGAACTTCTTAATTGCTTCATCAGAGAAACGTGCAGCCTTACCACTACGCTCCAATGCCTTATTATAATAGTAAGCGGCATCGGCAGAATTCATCCTTTCCATCAAGGCTGTTGCATTCTGAATACCAAAATAACCTGAATAACTAACCTTTGGCGCACCGTTCTGCCCTCGTTTTGTAGTTACCAGAATCACACCGTTAGATGCTTTTGAACCATAGATGGCTGCTGAAGAAGCATCCTTTAGGACAGAGATACTCGCAATATCCTCTGGGTCGAGCGAGTTCAGTGTTCCTGCTTCAACACCATCAATCAAAATGTATGGCGTAGCTGAGTTCAATGTTCCCACACCACGCACAAGAATCGTACCATTATCAAGACCCGGCGCACCGTCAGCTCCTGTCACCGTGATACCCGGAAGCAAGCCCTGCAAGCCTGAAGACACGTTAGAGATAGGGCGGTTTTCAAGTGCCTTACTATCAAGCTGTGCAACAGAACCAGAGAGGTTTGCCTTCTTCTGAGTACCATAACCGACAACAACAACCTCACTCAAGGCGCTGTTCTCATCCTTCAGAGTAATGTTATAGTTCGTCACACCACTTCTCACCATGACGCTCTGAGTGGCAAACCAACATAACTAATCTTCAACTCCGTACCCGGAGCGACAGAGACTGAGAAGCGACCGTCCATGTCGGTCACCCCTACTGGAGTACCATTTGCCAGTATAGAAGCACCAATGACTGGGTCGCCATTAGCATCTTTCACTACACCATTGATACTCTGCTTTTGCTGCTGAACACTCATACTCGTGTTCGCATCCACATTGGCTAATACTGGGGACGGTGCAAATGCCATCAACCCAAGTGCAAAGGAGAAAGCTAAGCGACCACTAACAAATGGTGGGTGCTTTCTGCGACTCTGACTTACTTTCATAAAATTAGACATATATTCTATTGATTTAGGTTTTGTGCTACAAATATAGTCGTTTATACAACAAATACCAAAAGAAATGTTCTTTTTTTTTTTAATCAGAAGTATTGTTCACGCACACAAGTAGTTATGGTAATTCAGAATTCATAGTTCATAATTCATAATTATGATTACTACTATAATCCAGAGTTATTCGAACGGAATTCTTATCAGTACGTAATAATTATGACAACGCAGACACAAACAGACACAAACAGACACAAACAGACACAAACGGCCCCTCCCTGACCCCTCCCCCATAGGGAGGGGAGTAAATGTAACAAAAGCAACTGCTCACCCCACTGCCCCACTCCCTTGCCCCTCCCCCATAGGGAGGGGAGTGATTAGAGATACCCCTATGGTTGGAAAAAGCTGTTTAGTCGTTTCTAAGCGAACTGTTCCCTGCACTCCCCCTCTCCCTTCTGGAGAGGGGTCGAAAAGTGAGGCTGGAGGGGGTTGGGGGTGAGGCTTTTTTTAGTCCAAAGAAAAAGGGAAGACGTAAAATCATCTTTTACATCTTCCCTTTTGGGTTATATTCTTTTCTCAGTCCCCCTACTGTCAGCTCCCCACTACGTGCATATCCACATGGATATTGTTGTATCTGCTCCCCCTCCCTGCATGGGAAGGAGCCGGGAAGAGTCTGTTGGGTGACCTTATTTATTACTGTCCTACATAGATTGGACGAATGCTGTGCATATTATTCTTGTTAATCAAAGCATTCCGAGTAGTACCAGAGAAACCCTGATAAACACCCAAAGAATTGCTCATCATCTGTGGCATGAATGCTGCAGCATTATTGTTAGAAGGATTACTTGTTGATGTCCAGTATCCACCCTGACTACCTGGCTTATCAATAGCACCAGTATAAGTATAATATATACCAGCCATAGGGAAGAACAGTGCATTGTCGAAATCTGACTTGACAAACTGTCTCAAGTTCTTACCTGCATTAATTATAGCAGCCGTATTACTTGAACCAAGTACTTTATTGTTCTTATCTAAGACTTTACCCTTAAGATTACTTGGCACGTTTGGATCAAACAATACGCCATAAACCTTGTTGCCATTATCATCGATAAAGTAACCAAGATACTCTCCAGTCGCACTCATCAAATTACTGAAGTCTGAAGCACTTGGAAGTTTCCACTTGTTGTTAGAAGCGTATGCTGCCAAATCACCATGCTTCTTGTCTGAGCTAATAACCCCTTGTATATCTCTTCTTTCAGTCCAGAATTCTCCCGTCTTTGTATAGTCGTAAGCATATTCGATATCACCCCATCTGAAGTGATCAAACTTAACATCATTTGGATTATACGAAGGAAGACTCATTTGTAAATCCGAAAGTGGTTCTGTAATTTTCGAAGGTGTATACATATAATAATCCCAAGGGTTCTCTGCAAGGTGATAACCATCTACCCAACCATTTACTTTAGTACCTGTAGAATACTGGAGGTTATACTTACCCCACTTCACACCACCGATTTCAATGTATGGAGGATTTGGAGTAAACTCCTTAACCTGCACTGTAAATGGATAAACCTTAGCAGCAACAAGATTAAAGTTTGGAGTGCTTACTGCGAAACGATAAGACTTATTATCCGTGGTATATACTTCAAATGTAGGGCTGAAGTGGTTCTGTGGCAATATCGCTACATACACCTTTTCGAGTGCTACTGGTGAATTAACTTCTATCTTACCAGTTTCAAGACTCTCTAACTGATTGCTCTGAATATTATAAACAGCCTCTGTAAGAACATTAGAAAGGACGAGCTTCTTGATGTTCGTAGCTTAACACCACCAGCCGTGAAGTTTAACTCTAAGACAGAATACAACTTTTTCATATCAACGCTACCTGATGCAGAAGCACCATTTACAGTAACCTTTCCTTTTCCATAGCTATAATCAAAGTACTTTAGATTCTCCTTAGAACCATCTTGGCCCTTATTATCATTGATATAACTTGCAGTCATAACTACTGGCATTTTGCCTTGATCAAATCCTGTGACGTATGAACCAGGATAGAAAATGCCTAACTCGTCATTATCCTTACATGCGATCACACCATCAAGTGTTGTTCTTGTACCAGTGCTACTTGCAGTTAACACGCCATAACGAGACTCAGAAGAAGAACCCGTAAAGGTGCGGTTAAAAGCCATAAATCTATCACCAGCAACCCACTTATTACCAGCATCAATATTTACTTCAGAACGAGTTTTTGCATCGCCTGTAGCAATACTCAGCGAACGTACCGCTGTCTCATTAGGACCAACAGGAGCTTTCTCCTCGTTATTCAAATCACTTGAACATGATGTCAAGCCTATGGCAATGACACCAAGGATAAGACCGTAAATCTTCTTGAAATTCATTTGTTTTCTTTTTTTTTAATGGTTTTACTTACTCTTCATCATAATCGAATGGGTTTTTCTTAGCACCTCCAGCCGTAGAAGGGCCAAGTACGATAGGATCCGCCCTTTCGAAGTCTTGGTTCGTAATACGAAGACCTTTACTTCCAGCCAACATAGCCTGCTCAGCAGCCATGACTATACATGAGCTGCATGGTTTTACATAATTCTTTTTCATCTTACTTGGGTGATTTGTTTATTGTTTTTTTATATGATTTCTTGTGGAGTAACGCTTAGTGGCATAACACGTGAATACATTATCGTAAACCGTTTTCCTGAATCTCTCTTTTAGCTATAATAAACTTTATTATAAGATTTGGTGCAAAATTACGATAATTTTACCAAACAAAGGATTCTAATATTGTTAAAAGTACAAAAAGGTGTAATGTTTTAACAAATGTTTGAAGAGATGAGAGGGGACCTCCCCCGACCCCTCCAAAGGAGGGGAGTGCCAAATAGATGACGGAGGATAATGATAAAAGGGGACCTCCCCCAGCCCCTCCAAAGGAGGGGAGTGTCAAACAGATGACAGAGGATAATGATAAAAGGGGACCTCCCCCAGCCCCTCCAAAGGAGGGGAGTGCCAAATGGGGTAATGATAAAAAACGAAATCAGCCAAAAGACAATCAGTTTACTCTGCTAATCTTTATCTATTAGGCACTCCCCTCCTTTGGAGGGGTTGGGGGAGGTCCCTGCTTTTGATTTAACTCTCACTCCGTTAGGCACTCCCCTCCTTTGGAGGGGTCGGGGGAGGTGGGAGCGTTTGTTTGTAAAGAATTTTCTATATACTATGTTTCAACATATGGTCTTTTAGCTTCTCAAAGACGCCCTTTTGGCTTGCAAAAGGTGCCCTTTTGAGGTCTTATTAACGCCCTTTTGGAGTCTAATTAAGCACCTTTTGCTATGCGGTTTTGCAATAGACTGATATGCTGTTAGTTACAAAGACGTTCAAAAAGACTGTTTTTGGGTGTTTTTAGGGGTGTTTTCATCGTTATTATGTAAGGAAAATTCAAAGTTCAAGTGCGATACTCCCCTACTCTTCAGTCTTTTGCCATCGCCTCTCTTGTTTCTTTTGTCATTCTACTCTCTGTCCTTTTTTATTATGTCTTTTCAATAAACACATTATAGATCCTGTTTCTTTTGTCATTATACCTTCTGTCATTATGTCATTCTGTCTTCTCATTAAGCACATGACGGCTCTTGTCTTTCTGTCTTGATTTGCCAATATGAATTATTTTCGTTATCTTTGCCTACAAAACAAACGAAAGAATAAATGGCAACAGTAGACGACAAGAAGATTATCTTCTCAATGGTGGGTGTATCGAAGATTATCCCACAGAACCAGAAACAGATTCTGAAGAACATTTACCTCTCGTTCTTCTATGGTGCAAAGATAGGTATTATTGGTCTCAACGGCGCAGGTAAGTCTACGCTGATGAAGATTATCGCTGGTCTTGTGGAACCAACACAGGGCGAAGTGGTATGGAGTCCGGGCTATTCAGTGGGTTATCTGCCACAGGATCCACCACTCGATGAGGCGAAGACCGTGAAGGAGAATGTTATGGAAGGTGTGCAGCATATCTATGATGCGCTGAAGGAATACGACGATATCAACGTAAAGTTCGGCTTAGAGGAGTATTACTCTGATGCTGACAAGATGGATAAGCTGATGCAGCGTCAGGCTGAGTTGCAGGATATTATCGATGCAACAGACGCCTGGAACATTGATTCACGACTCGAAAGGGCGATGGATGCACTGCGTTGTCCTAAGGGTGATTTGCCAGTGACCAACCTCTCTGGAGGTGAGCGCCGTCGTGTTGCACTCTGCCGTCTGCTCCTTAGAAGCCAGACGTGTTGTTGCTCGATGAGCCTACCAACCACCTTGATGCTGAGAGTATTGACTGGTTGGAGCAGCATTTGCAGCAGTATGAGGGTACTGTTATCGCTGTTACCCACGACCGTTACTTCTTGGACGATGTGAGCGAGTGGATTCTTGAGCTCGACCGTGGCGAGGGTATTCCATGGAAGGGCAACTACTCTTCATGGCTTGATCAGAAGACAAAGCGCATGGAGCAGGAAGAGAAGTCGGCTTCTAAGCGTCGCAAGACCTTGGAGCGTGAGTTGGAGTGGGTGCGCATGGCACCAAAGGCGCGTCAGGCAAAGGGTAAAGCGCGTCTGAACTCTTACGAACAGATGCTCAACGAGGAGCAGAAACAGCGTGAGGAGAAGCTCGAAATCTTCATTCCTAACGGTCCACGTTTGGGTAATAAGGTTATCGAAGCACAGCACGTAAAGAAGGGCTTTCGATGAGAAGGTTCTCTTCAACGACCTCAACTTCATGTTGCCTCCTAACGGTATCGTAGGTGTTATCGGTCCTAACGGTGCGGGTAAGACAACGCTCTTCCGCCTTATCATGGGCTTGGAGCAGGCTGATGGCGGTACGTTCGAGGTAGGTGAGACCGTTAAACTTGCTTATGTTGACCAGCAACACAAGGATATCGACCCTAACAAGACGGTATATGACGTAGTTTCGCAAGGCAACGAGACAATCCGCATGGGTGGACGTGACATCAATTCACGTGCTTATCTCTCACGTTTCAACTTCTCAGGAACCGACCAGAGCAAGCTTTGTTCAGTACTCTCTGGTGGTGAGCGCAACCGTCTTCAGTTGGCTATGGCATTGAAGCAGGAAGGTAATGTCCTCCTTCTCGATGAGCCTACCAACGATATCGACGTGAATACACTCCGTGCATTGGAGGAAGGTCTTGAGGCATTCGCTGGTTGTGCTGTTGTCATCAGCCACGACCGTTGGTTCCTCGACCGTATCTGTACCCACATCCTTGCCTTTGAGGGTAATGGTGAAGTTGTCTACTTCGAAGGTGGCTTCTCTGATTACGAAATCAATAAGGCACGCCGTCTTGGCAATGAAGAGATTAAGAAGGGTAGATATAGAAAGTTGATGGAGGAGTAAAAGCAAACAATCAACCAACAATCAACCAACCTACCAACTGGCCCCACCCTCAGCCCCTCCCCCATAGGGAGGGGCGTGAAATCGAGATACCCCCTATGAGATTGGGGAATGATTGAAAGGATTTACCAAAACAGATTAGCTCAAACAAGGCTTTCATCCTCAAGCGAATTGTTTCAGCACTCCCCTCTCCTTTCGGAGAGGGGGTTGAAAAGTGAGGCTTCCTAAACAAATATTATTATGAAAAACATTACTTTGCAAATCCAAGACAAAAACCTATCTTGTTCGTACTTTTCTTCTTATGTTTCTCCATTTATGGTAAGGCACAGACCGCACCAAAAGAAGTTGACTGCGCCCTCTCCAGAGCGTTTCCAAGCTATCAATGACTCTATCCTTGCGGGAAGGAATGTGGTTGTATACTTATGAGAAATTGGCGTGGCGAGCTACTGATTCGCTTATGAAATATAATGTCAAGAGAGAGGAAATCAATTCTGCTACCGCTTTTGAAGAAGGAAACCTGACATGGCGTTATATCTTTGCTAATCTTGAGAAAGAACAGACCGTCTTTGAACTGACGCTCCACCTAAGTAACGACACGAGTTTCTATGTCTGTTCTGCCACACCACGTAAACTTAAACCAACCGAGATTGAACAGCTCAAAGCAAAGCAGATTGCACCGCGTAAGGTCATAAAGGAGAAGGGAGATAGTATTTTCTTGGCTAACACTTCTGGCTTGAACTGGGACTTGCTCCCTTTGGAGAAAGGTGGTTATAGACTCTATCTTCTGCATGGCACAACAAAGCATGGGGTGATTCCTATCGGTGATGACTACGCTTTCGACTTTGATAAGGATATGAATATACTCAGTTGGCGCAGGTTTCATCGTAGTTTTCTTGAGCAACCAATAACAATGAATGGTGAAGAGATAACAGAGATAATCCACTCACATACTCCGATGACACCTTATTTCACAACGACAGATATCGCTAACTATATGCTTTATGGTTGCGACCTGTATGGGATAAAGAGGTTCTCCGTTCTCTCAACAGCCTTCGCAGATACTTCTTACCTCACTACATTTGATGTCGAAAAGATGAAACTGACCTCGACTGTTTATACGGTAAAATAACTGTTACCTTTGAACTGTTAACTTTGAAATTTGAGGTTTGAACTATTAACTTTGAACTTTGAGGTTTGAACATTGAACTTTATGATTAGAACTACAAATATTGAACGACTACGAATGGCACGAATGACACGAATTCTTTTGTTAAGTGATTCGTGCAATTCGCGTAATTCGTAGTCCCTTTGAAATTTGAAGTTTGGACTTTGAACTTTATGATCAGAACTACGAACGACTACGAATTTCTCTAATGACACGAATTCTTTTGCTAAGTGATTCGTGCAATTTGCGTAATTCGTAGTCCCTTTGAAATTTGAAGTTTGGACTTTGAACTTTATGATCAGAACTACGAACGACTACGAATTTCTCTAATGACACGAATTCTTTTGCTAAGTGATTCGTGCAATTCGCGTAATTCGTAGTCCCTTTGAAATTTGAAGTTTGGACTTTGAACTTTATGATCAGAACTACGAACGACTACGAATTTCTCTAATGACACGAATTCTTTTGCTAAGTGATTCGTGCAATTCGCGTAATTCGTAGTCGCCTTTAGAATTTGAACTACGAATGGTACTAATGGCACGAATCATTATAAGAAGGTAGTCCTTGAAAATAATTTTGCTGTCATTACTGTCACTTACGATTACGTTCTAACTTATTGATTTACATTGGGACTACTTGAAATGTTAAAAGTGACAGCAAATAAAAACTAAACTTATAACGTGCGATAATCGTATCTCTGGTTAAAGAGTTCTTATCCTTCCATATACTGGGAGTATATCAAAAAGCTCGTAATCAATATTGTCTTTTTCATTGCAATAAATTATCATATCCAACAGAAAATAATGGAGAAAAAACTTGGAACTTATCTTTTAATTTTATACTTTTGCAGTATTAAAAGCATCGCTCTGCTTTCTTGCAGAGTTTCAGCCACTTCCGAGTGGCTTTTTTATTTAATCTACATACTATGCCAAAGAGAGTAACATTCTATTTCGATGGTTTCAATTTCTATTTTGCATTGAAACGAAAAAAAAAGATTTCCCCTGAATGGAAGGATTTTTATTGGTTGGATTTAGTCGCTTTCTGCGAAAGTTTTCTCGGTCCCGACCAAGTTCTTGAAAAGGTGATTTACTTCACAGCTTCTCCTCTTAGCCCACAGAAGAACAGTCGCCAGAGTGCATTCCTCAATGCAAACCGTATCCTGCATCCTGATAAGTTTGAAGTTATTAGGGGTAAATACATGTCTAAGCAGATTGAATGTCCCTATTGTAAATATTCGATATCGAAACCTGAAGAAAAAAGGACCGATGTAAACATCTCAGTCCGTATGATGGCTGATTGTGTTCAAGATAAAACAGATGTTATTGTACTGATAAGTGCGGACACCGACCTTATCCCTCCATTAAATTTTATACATACAAATTATCCTAATAAGAAGGTCAAAGTCTTTTTCCCACCAGGCAGTCATGCTCTTGAATTACATAATCACCTCAGAACCTTTCATAGCAAATGGGTATTTCTCGAAAAGAATGAACGTCGATTTCGTAATGCTGTCATGCCCCATACTATCACAGTTGGAAATCAGTCTGTTTCTATACCTGAGAAATGGAAATAGTTAGTAAGTACAAAAAGGACTAATAATAGAAAAAAGACAGAGTAACAAACGAACGTATTACTCTGTCTTTAAATCTTATAAAGCCTCACCCCCCAACCCCTTCTCTCCTACAGAGAGGGGGAGTGCAGGAAACTGTTTGCTTAGGAATGACTAAACAGCTTTTCCTATCATAGGGGTATCTCGCTAATCACTCCCCTCCCTATGGGGGAGGGGTTGGGAGTGGGGCCAGTTGCTTTCGTTACATTTCACGCCCCTCCCTTTGGGGAGGGGACGGGGGAAGGGCCAGTAATGGCTGCTGCTTCGGCTTCTTACTTACCCACTACCACCTTCTTACCACCAACAACGTAAACGCCATTAGGTAAGCCTTCGAGGGCTGTTTCTGGGTTCACCTTACTACGAACGAGGACACCATAGATGCTATAAACATCTACCTTACCACCATTAGCCTGAGCTGAGAATGTCTTGATACCTGTTGGCTCTTTGCCTGGATCAACCTCAGAACCGTCTGAACCACAAACCTTAACCTTGATATCGTTGTTAGCATCCTCCATCACCTTCTTAGGAATAGTGAAGGTCTTGGTGTTAGCAAAGTAGATAAGCTGACCCTTGCTGTTGTAAATCTTGAAACCTACCACGTGGCTATTCTTAGCCTCCATAGTATAGGTGCGCTTACCATTAGCATCGCTCTGCGTCTTGATGATAGCATAACCCTGACCGAGGCTGTCTGGACAGAACTGATCCCATGAACCGAAATCACCCATTCTGCCTACGCGTACGGCACCATTAAAGTCTTCACGCATCTCACCAGCAGCATGACCAGGATATGTAGCAGGAGTACGACGGATATGATCATCAATGAAATCATATTGTTAGCAGGACCCTTAGGGAACTGCTGCATGAACTCCTTAGCCTTCATCCACTGTGCTCTTGTGGTGTACATGGTTGTGTTACTGTAGTCACCAATGACAGAACCGTTCACATCATAGAAGTGGCCCCATGCCTCGAAGAAACTTGAGAGGTCTTGATTGGCTGCTACACAACACGCTTTAGCAAAGAGTAAGTAGTCGTTCTGACCCTGACAGTTGGCTGTTCCCTGACCTTCAAGGCGGTTGGTACGGAGATAATCAAGACACTTATGCCAGAACTGATCATCAAGACCAGTCGCATGGAACATCAAATAGAGCTTGTAGTACATCTGCGTTGTACCCCATGTGCCATATTCAAACCACTTCTTCTTGTTAGCAAAGCGGTCAGCATAGGTTGAGACTGCACTCTCGCAAACACCATCATACTTCTTACCGTCAACATCTGTATAAGAACAGTTTTCTGAACGGCTGGTTACACGACCAGAAGTAAACATCACCATGTTAGAATACATATTGACAGAAATCTCCGTCATACCTGCAGTATTAAACAGCTGCTGGTGGTTATGACCGAACTCGTGAGCAGGACCCCAGAGTGTACCATTGCCCCACTTCATCTTATCGTAGTTGAGAACGTCAGCCAAAGTGTTGTAGTTATAGTAGGTACCACCTGTTGTAGCATACATATAACCATGGTCAACGGCAGTCGCATTGAGTACGTTGTTGCACTTATCACGCTCAGCAGCACGGAAGCCCATGAGGTCGTCCTCACGCTGTACGATACTGTTCCAAATCTCAACAAGTTCCTTCATGTGAACAGGAGTGTAGTCCTTGCAAGCCTGGCTTGGCATGTTCATAACAACCAATTCGCCCTTCATATTGAAAGCCTTAGCCCAAACAAGACCGTCAGACTGCATCTTCTGCCAGTCCTCATTGGTATTACCCTTTGTGAGATCGAAGTAACCATTCACTTTACCACCCTCAATGTGGATATTCATAGGCTTATAATCTCTGAGGTACTTACCGTTGTTGAAGGTACGACCGATATAGTTAACGAATACGTTGTTCTCGCCCTGATTGAGGATAATGTTCAATCCCTTCTTCAAGCTATAGTACTTACCAGCACTGCGTGTACCCAATGGTACGAGTTCAATCTGCACGGTTGCATTCTGTGGGATGTCATCGCCAAGGAAGACGAAGAGGTCTTCGCCATCACGAGCAGTAACACCTGTTGGATTCGTCATACTACCATAATCGTAGCCGATACCCATTGAACGCGCCCAAGCACCATAGTTATTCTCGCTGTAAACCTTATAATCAGCGATACGGAACTGCTTCTCCCAGTTGCGACCACTTGGATAAACGGTCCAGCTTTGGTTCTTAATCTTCAACACAACCTCCTGCAAACCCTGTGGCACACCCTCGGTAGTCATCTGCGCCCTTCAAAGCCTCATCGGTCATCGCCTTTGTAGCGGCAGTAACCTCAGTAGCGGCACTGTTAGTGAAATACTTAGCCACCTTCTCAGCATAGACATCCACATTCTTGGTCAAGTTGACACGTGCCTTGTAAGCCTCCTGCTGCTCCTTGAGCTTTGCCTGATCGATTGTAGCCACCTTGAAAACCCACTTATTAGCCTCGTTGTTCACATACCATCCTACTGGATGATAGCCCTGACTCTCAGCACAGTGAATACCTACGTTGTAAGCATCAACCATCTCGAAAGTCAATACATATGGGTCACTTTCGTTAAGATTGAACTCAAAGCCATTGCCCTGCTCCTCAGATGTTGTATAGTAACGGCTTGTCTGACCATTCTGCTGAGCAATATACTTACCTGTAACAGCATTCTGGAAAGCATAACGACCGCTGCCTAACTTCACTAATTTCCAACAGTAGCTGTAGTCGGTATCAACAAAACTACCCGTAGACAACTCTCCAACAATATAGTCCTCACGCATTGCTCTGCCGTAAGTATCAGACACAATCTGATAGTACTTATTCAAATCCTTACGTGGGTCAACAATCTTTGTCAACTCTGCCAAACGATCGAGAACCTGCTGCTTGCTGAGCGTAGTCACTGGATCAAGACGAAACTCACTTGGTCCGAGTGCTATTCTGCCGTTATCTCTCAAAGGATACCAACGTACAACGTTTCTCTGAGCATCGAGGTGCCAGCAGAATTCGTTTGCTCCTACATTATCATTATAGATATTGAAGTAAGACTTACCCGTACCACTTGACTGTGACTGATAAACAATCTGGAACTTATGAGCGTCGTTGCCTGTCTTATAAGGGACACTATTACCATTAACATTCTGCACATACTTACCATCCTTCAAACTCTGAATGGTATACTTGTCGCCCTTAGCATGAAGGAGAAAAGCATTAGAATAGTCTGTAGCAAGAGAAGTATAATTCTTTCCATGCAAACCACTCTCGTCAACATAGACATGGAGGTCTGTGCCTGCCTGACGCTTGTCATTAACAATGAAATAAACTCCCGCCTTGAGTTGCTGGTTCTCCCCCTCAGCCGTTGGAGCAGCTGACAGAATCGAAGCCTTCGCAACACTTGGCATAACAGCGGTCAATGCCATTGCCGCCATCAGAGACTTATTGCGTAAAAATCTTTCGAATAACATATATGTAAAAAATAAATAATTGTTTCCTTAAGTTCTCTTCGATAATATTCAAGCCCTTATTCATGCACTTTTAAGTTCGTGTGGACGGCTTGCACCAATGGTGTTTACCCTCTGCACACTCCGTGCTAAGGCTTCGCACATTCCTTAGATGTGATTAAATTCGAATCGGTTAGTAGATTACAATGCTCATAAAGTTTACTAATTATATTGATTTCTAATGCCTTTTATTTTCTTATCAGCATCGTGTCAGTCTTCGTACCTTGGCGTAGTCTGCTACGTTGGCGCTGCAAAGATAGACAAACTAATTGATATTTATACAAAATAAGTTTAGAATCTAATGACAGATTCGGGTTTAAAACTATGACGTAATGTCACACGGAAAAAATCAAAGATAGCATAGAGGTTTTTAGAAGACAAGTTGACAAGTAGACAAGTTAACGAGTTATATGCTTTGTGACATATAACTCGTCTACTTGTTAACTCGTATACTTGTTAACTCGTCTACTTCTTACGGGGTATCCCGCATTTCACTCCCCTCCCTTTGGGGGAGGGGTAAGGAGGGGCCAGTTGGGTGTTAGGTGGGGGGTGTTAGTTGTTAGTTGCTTGCTTTTCTACAACTCCACCTCTCTCAACTGCTTATCCACCAACAAGCCCTTGGCTGTTGTGTTCTTAACGGTGAATGGCTTAAGTGCTTTCATACGGATGACGAGGAGGTTGGCATCGCCATTGAGCGTATGGTGGTCGCCCACATTCACGAAGGTTGGATAGAGAACCTGAGAACCATCGCTGTGATGACGGTCGTAGGTGAGGTTGCGCATAACCATTGATGGGTCGGTCTCAACCTTAACGAACTGCAATTCCTTCGGACTATATGGGAAGATAAGGTTGAAGGCATTGACTGACTGCAGGTCCTTACCCTTCACCTTGATAATGACATCGTCGCCTGCAGCGTAAGACTTACGGTTGTATTCGTAGTAAACCTTACCGCCAACAGGGGCTACGTCATCGTCGTTGCAACCACCCTCAAGCTGTACGGCAACATTCGAATGTCGTAAGCATCAATGAGACCGTTGCCGTTGATGTCGCCACCAGAGATATAACCATCGAAGTCGGCATCGCCCTTCTTAAGTCCAGTATAGTTCATATAAGAGGTGAAGTCGTTCTCGTCTACCTTACCATCAAGGTTGATATCGCCCGGCAGAATAGTCTTTGTACCAGGCACTTTGAAGACATAGAACTCGCGACCAGAGCCGAAGTTGCCAACAGCTTCCTTCACGCTCACCTTCACATAACGTGCCACTGGGTGGGTAGAGAGCGTCACTTCCTTCGTTCTACCATCTCGAGCCCACTGCTGTGGACCGATTTCTGTCCAGTTTCTACCGTCTTTGCTGACAGCGATATCGCACTTCGTAATCGTACCGTTACCGCCATTTGCACGTGGAACATACTGCAGTTTGTCGAGGGTGTTAGTGCTGTGGAGGTCGACAGTGAAGTCGAATGGCACCGCCTTCGTATAATAATAGGTATGCCAGATGTCGCCAGACGTACTGAAGTCAACGAGTCGATGGATTTCAAAACCTTCCATATCACGGGCGGTAGAGGTTGCGGTAAGTCCTTGGATAGCATACTCCAATGGGTTGACAGCCGTCTTCACGTGTAGTGGCGTCCACTCACTTGCCCCATCGCTATTGACTGCACGCACCTTGAAATCATAGTCGGTGGCAGGCTGGAGGTCGTCGAAGAGGAGCGAATTGTGGCGGATAGTGGTATAAGTCTGACCATTGAAGGGCTATCTCATAGTAGTCAGCATTCTGCACAGGCTTCCACTTTGGAGTGACACTATACGACTGAATATCAGCCTCGAGGAGTTCTGGAGCTGTCAAGGCACCCTTCTTTCGCAAGGTTTCATTAGACTTATTCAGACATGCGAAACCCTCCACACGGAGTTCTACAGCCTCCTTTGTGATGTCACAGGAAGCCAAACGTACGATGATTTGGGCATTTTTAGTTACCAAAAGGCGTTCCATCTCGCTGTTTGCCGTTGAGAAACGGTTGATATTCGAAGCCTGAACATACTGCCATGTGTTATCGCCCTGCTCTGCTTCTGTGAGTCGAATCTTCTTCCCACCGATAACGGCTGTGAGCTTCTTAGGCTTAGCGTTGGTATTCAGATAGAAGGTTGTCGATTGGTTTTTCACCATTCCATCGAACGATCCTTCGGTCTTGTCGATACTTACGGTCAGCACCTGCTTATCGTTAAGATCGGAGGTGATGCGGGTTGTTGCCTTCTCATTAGAGAGATATTTCTGTGTTGTACCGTCGTCATCATAGAGTGTAAACTCGGTCTTGCCGACTGGATAGAGTTCAAAGACACGACGACTCTTGTCAATCTCAGAAGGGTTATTATTCGCGTTGACCATCGGAATGATAGCACCCGACTTCACCAAGACTGGCAATTTCCAAATTGGAGCGAAGTAATCGTTGAGTATGCAACCGCCTTCGTAAGTAGCACCCGTGAAATAATCGTACCATGTTCCCTTTGGTAGGTAGATGCCATTGCGCACATCGTTGCCCTCCTTGTCGGCTGCTGTGTTCTGATAGATAGGTGCCACGAGGAACGAAGGACCATACATATATTGGTAGCGTGTAGCACTGCTGTGGGTGTAATCGTTGCTATCATCAAGGAACATCGCACGCATGAGTGGCTTGCCTGTCACCGCCTCATGGGCACATGAGTAGGTGTAAGGCAGGAGCATTGACTTGAGTTTGAGGTAAGAGCGGTTGATACTTGTGGCTGGTTCGCCCAAAGCTTGTGGATACTTAGGGTTGCTACCCCACCCATCCATATTCAACTGCATTGGTGTAAAGGTCTTCCATTGGAAGTCACGGATGTTCACTGAGAGGTTCTTCCACCGAAGATACCGTCCATGTCACTCGTAATATTACCCATTCCGGAGAGTCCAGAGCCGATATAAGTTGGGATGTGGAAACGGATATACTCCCACTCGCCACCGGTTTGGTCGCCCGACCATACACCGCCATAACGCTGTGTACCAGCCCAGCCGTCGAGGGTGATAATGAACGGACGCGCATCGCTGCCGTAGTAAGGCATGATATTAGCCACATCGGCAATACCATTGAGTCCGAAGGAATAGCCCGCACCGACCCATGCTACGTCGGTCTTCAAGACACGTACGCCTGCATCGCGCACCTCTTTCACGATGTCGCGTTGCAAGAGTGCAGGGATGCTATCGACTGGGTGGAGGTTTGATTGTGTCCACAAACCAATCTCTACACCGTTCTTACGGGCATAGTCGCCAAGGCTCTTGAGGTTGGCTATATTACCATCAAGGGTCGAAGTTTGCCCATATCCAGCTCCGTATCCATCGTTAGGAAGAATCCAACCCAATGGCATATCGTCTTTCTTATAACGGTCGATAACGGCACGCGCAGAGAACTGATAGTTCTGCTTTTCGCCATTCAGACTTTCCTTGATACCGCCATTGTCCTTCTGACTTTCTACATATCGCTTGCCGTCTTCGAAAAGGATTCCCTTGCCTTCTTCGGTTGTCTCCTTCCAATAGTCACGATTGTAGGCATTAAGGTGACCCTCATAGAAAGCAAATTTTGGCAATAAGACGGGGTTACCAGTCAGCTGATAATAATCTTGAAGCAAAGAAACTGGGGTTGTATCAACCATCAGGAAGAGGTCGAGATAAGGCATATCGTGACTGATTGTCACCGTGTTCTTATCCGTACTTCCGAAGTCGTAGGCACCGGGAGCAAAGGTGTAAGGCATGGCAGCATAGCCCCTTGTTGACCAATAGAACGGAGCTGGCGAAGCAACACCGCCATCGGTCCAGCTGTTGGTATTGACAATCTCAATGCGTTTGCCACGATGGGAGAAGCGACCATTTTGTACACCGCCACCATAGAAATACTCTCCTGTTGCATTGGTGAGGGTTACGGTGGTGCGATTCTTTTGGAAGTCTACTCCCTTCACCTCCTTAATAACCTCCTTACCATTGCGAAGGTCGGTGACAGTCATCAGACCTGTGTTGCGATCGAAGCGCACACGTACCTCAGCCGTTGCGACTGCCACGTCGGCATCGGTCTCATTAACGCTCAATCGTCCTGCGTTCTTGCGTGGATTATCGAGGAGGATACGTGCTGGAGGATTACTAACTGGGTCACGAACAATACCACCCTTTGGGTCGCGGAAAAGGCGAAATACATTCTGACCATAGAAGTCTACAGTCATCACGCCACCGTCGCTATAAGTAATCTCTACCGTTGTTGGATTGATTTGTCGAATACCACTCACTGCCTTTCCGTCAGCGAACGCGGTCTCTCCCACTGCCAATAACAAGGCAGCAAGTAAAATCTTGGCTTTCTTCTTTTTCATTTTATAGATCTCGTCGCCCGTCCCCAAGCTTAGGTTTACTTGGTTTCCGAACTCCTTTTGGTTTTTAGCTAATAGTTGTTTTTGTTACTGAGTGGCAAAGATACACCATATTTTATAAATAACAATGTTTTAAGCAAGAAAAATGTGTACAAGTTGACAAGTAGACAAGTTGTTCCCGTTCGACTTATATCCTGCTTTAACCCAAATAGAAAAACAGAGAACTTTCCCGCAAGTTGGAACTATCCCACAGATAAACTGATAATATTAAAAAGTCAGGTGTAAGAAATGTTTTTCAAGAATATGATGTTTTACAATAATATCTTAAGACATCTTATTTAATCAGGAAATAATCCCAAATCTAATTCTCTATTTTTAGGAAGTGCAAAAACTCCTATAATTAAATAAGGGTCAGGAGACCTTTTATGCCATTCGTATGAAGTTCCTAAGAAAAGATATATATCTTTTTTTGCTAAGTCCTCATACTTTTGGATAACTTTTTGGACTGCAATTTCCTCATTATTGTAAATTTGAATACATTTTCTATATAAAGCGCCTATTTCCCAATCCTCTATCATGAGTTTTCGTGCTATTCCATCCTCTGTGACAAATTCATACTTGAATTTATAAGGAATCTTCTCTGCAAATTGAAAAGTGCGCTTTATATCCTGCGCGTTTTCAAAGAGATTCTTTTGTTGCATATCAGCATAATACCTTGCCTTGAGTCGTGATAATTTGTCGGCATACTTCTCCATACTCTTCCCTTTTTCTTTCTTTCTCAAATCATAGGCTATAACACGGTTTACAGATGTAGGTTTTAAAACGGCTAAAGAAATTTTATTCTGTTTAGTCAAATCAAGAAGTTCTGTCATATTTGTAAATAACTTCTTGTTCTTTAAGACCCATTTAAGTCTTAAGTCCCAATCTATTCCTTTTCTTCTTTTGCCAAGAATATCTGTATCAATTTTAAGAGTATCAATATCACGGATACGATAACTCTCTGGTCTATCATCCTTACTACTTTTCTCCACATCAACCTCAATCCACTGCCATTTATGATAACGGAGTTCTTCATTTTTATGTAAATAGACACGATATGGAACAGGAAAGATTCTTATCCACGTCCCATCCTTACAAAATCCAGCTGTGCAGACCGTTTCGAGATGTTTCTCAGATAAGGAAGGATAAGTCATAACAGACACCAATATACGCATAATCATAGTAATATTTCTTGAAATTTATAGGTAACATTAGGTAAATTCATTAAGGCTTTTGCCACTCGTGTACGGTGGCATTGTTTTGGATCTTTCTCAAAACAGGTAAGGCAAACTCTCTTTTCTTCGTCTAATATAGAACGCACATATAATAATGCTTCCATATTATCTTTTAGAGAAGTCTGCTCATACGTTTGAAAAAGACAATCATAGTCTTCTTGGGTATTTAAAGATTTTCTATCTTCCGATTCTATTCCCAATGCAGGAACATGTATGTATTTTATACCAACACCTTCACACGCTTTTTGTAAGATTCCTTTTGAAAAGCCATATTTCATACTAAAAGCATTCTTTCTTACATCACATAACACTCTGATGTCATTACATATAAGCTGCTTCAGATATTTCTCAAGGCTAAATCCTTCATAGCCAATTGTCATTAGCACAGGTACGGAACTTTTGTATCTCTCCTTACATTCCTTTACTTTTTCCAGTTCTTTTGGTGTTAGTAAACGGTCCGCAATTGTACTATTAATAGCTGTAAATGGACTTGTACGATATGTATAGGCAATCAACTCGTCTTGAGACATACTCCCAAATTCGTCACAAACCTCACGAATAGCCTGTGCATCAAACATGTTTAAGGTATGGATAATATTTGTCGTGCATTTAGAATGATACAAACTATCCTTCTTTTCCTTCTTTTCGATATCTATATACCCTTGCTTAGATAGAGTTATTATGTCTTGATTAGCTTGAAAAGAAAAACAGCCATATTTGTATGGTACGAAATCAAAAGACTTATCACCTTTTTGCTTTCGTGTTAAAAGAAAGAGAAATTTTTGCATGCTTTTAGCTGAAACATCCTTATCTAATGCTTCAAGTAATGCTAAAATAATTTTCCTTCTATAATACATAACTTCTTTTTTCTTGGGCAAAATTACAAATTATTCTTAAAAGGACCAATTGATTCTGCAATTATATTTTTACGTATAAACATATCTTAAAGGGAGGGCAAGTGCTTTCTTAAAATTATAAAAGTATAAACCACCACATAAGCTAAAACAATAGATATTCCGAACTAATAGCTAATCTGTAGTTAATTATTCGTTGTCTAAATAGGTCGTTTGGTATAAAAAAAGAACGATTAAAGTTGACAGACTCGGAAATAATTAATACCTTTGCACCCAGAAAGATTGTAATAATTACAGAGCAAGAACACAATAGATATCCAACTGACTGTCAGTGGATATTAAAGCGATACTATTCGTAATTCGTACGCATATCATTATTATAATACAAGAACATTATACAAATACAAGAACATTATGAAAAAGAAATTTATTTGCACCGTTTGTGGTTACATCCACGAGGGAACAGAGGCTCCAGCAGAGTGCCCAGTATGTCACGCTAAGGCTGCGAAGTTCAAGGAGTTCAACCCAGAGGCTTTGAAGGGTACTAAGACTGAGCAGAACCTTAAGAACGCTTTCGCAGGTGAGAGCCAGGCACACACTAAGTATCTCTACTATGCTTCAAAGGCTAAGAAGGACGGCTATGAGCAGATTGCAGGTTTCTTCGAGGAGACAGCACGCAACGAGAAGGAGCATGCTAAGATTTGGTTCAAGTTCCTCCATGGTGGTGATATCCCTACAACAACCGTAAACCTCGCTGACGCAGCAGCTGGTGAGAACTACGAGTGGACTGATATGTACGAGCAGATGGCAAAGGATGCTATGGAAGAAGGCTTCCCAGAGTTGGCTGTTAAGTTCCGCGGCGTTGGTGCGGTTGAGAAGCACCACGAGGAGCGTTACCGCAAGCTCTTGAAGAACATTGAGGATAGCGTAGTATTCTCTCGTGATGGCGACTGCATCTGGCAATGCCGCAACTGTGGTCACATCGTTATCGGCAAGAAGGCTCCAGCTGTTTGCCCTGTATGTAACCACCCACAGAGTTTCTTCCAGGTTGAGGAGTCAAACTACTAAATCGACGCAATAATAATTCCACAGCGTTAGTCACATACCGTGCCAAGGTCTTTGCGGACCTTGGCACGGTTTTTTGTTGCAAGTGGACAAGTGAACGAGTAGACGAGTAAACAAGTTGATTGTAGACAGGATAATTGAAGACAAAGTAACAGGAGAACAAAGTTCTTTCGAGTAACAAGTGGACGAGTGGCTTGCTATAAAGAAAAACTTGTTCTTATGTTACTTTGTCTCACTTTGAAGTGGACGAGTTGACGAGTTAACAAGTTACTTGTTAACCTGTCTACTTGTTAACCTGTCTACTTGTTAACCTTGTTACTCTGTCTCCTTCACAAGCAACTTGTTTACTCGTCAACTTGTCAACTCGTCAACTTTCGTAAAGATAATTCACAGACTGAAAATCAGAAGGGCACAAATAGCGTTCGAATTAACGCCCTTTTGGCTTGCAAAAGATGCTCTTTTGAGGTCTTACTAACGCCCTTTTGCTGTCCAATTAGGCACTTTTCACTTTGCCGTTTTATAACAGACTGATTTACTGATAGTTGCTGAGACGCTTTTCAGGTGGCTTTTCTCGTAACTTTGAAGGGGGATTAAGCGAGATTATGTAATGATTTTTCAGAGCATAATAGCGGTTTTTTGACTTACGAATCAAACGTTATTTAAGTATAGAAGAGTGCGTTTAAAGGCAATCTGTCATTAGTCCATAATACTCATAATCCTTACTATTGTATTGTTTCCTACCATCTTTTGTTTTCCTACCACCACCTTGTCTGTCTTTATAACATTACATAATCGGCTACATCTGCGCACAGAAGACAAGCAATCTGCTCGATACTAAAACAAAATATGTTTAGGTCCTAATAACCGTTTCGGATTTAATCAGATAGTTCAATCTTTCATATCCACAAACAACATTTTTTCTTTCGCTTCTTGATAATATGCTTTCATGGTTCTAAATCCTATAAAGTGATACGTTCTTCATAGAAAGGGCAAATAAAAACATACGAAAATAACACAATACAATTTACACTTATAAATCATAAAATGGAGAAAATACTAATAAAACACTGATTTTTTTCAGAAAAGTTCTTAATGTTATGGATTTCCTATATTATTTAATACCTTTGTAAAACTTATTATGATGTGAAACATAAAGACAATGGGAAATCATATATAAAAGGAGTTCTTTTCGATGGAAAAGAATAACTAAAGATCTATTGGATCAACTTGAATTATCACCTACTACGGTAAAGAAATGATCTACAAATATAAGTCAGCTGCCAATAGGAAAGTTTCAAAAAGAACAGAAGCCTTGAAGTTGATAAAAATCACTATGACCTGAAAAGTGATGATTAAACCAAATTTCTTCAACACTAATTCTAAAGAATTATGGCAATAAAAGATGAGCCGCAAACAATAAAAGTTGCAAAACCATTTGTAAAATGGGCTGGAGGGAAAGGTTCACTTGTGAAACTCCTTTCGACTCATTTACCTGATGATTTCTGTAAGCAAGATAGTATTACATATATTGAGCCTTTTGTTGGTGGCGGTGCAATGTTATTTTATATGCTTACGCATTTTACTAATATACACAGAGTTGTTATCAACGATGTAAACGAAGATTTGATTTTCTGCTACAAACTCATAAAGAACAATCCTCAAACTCTTATTAAACAACTGAAGCTGATAGAAAAAGAATATTTGCAGTTACCAAATATGGATGAGAAGTCACGCTATTATTATAAGGTACGTGATGATTACAATAACAAGGAAATAATAGATAAAGAAAAAGCAGCATTTTTTATATTTCTAAATAAGACCTGCTTTAATGGTTTATATAGAGTTAATACCAGTGGAAAGTTTAACGTTCCATTTGGTAAATACAAGAATCCTACAATATGTGATGAGAAGCTTATATTGGCTGACCATAAACTGCTTGAAAAGGTTGAAATCTATACTGGGGACTATAGTAATATTACGAAACACTTGGGACAAAACTATAATTACATTTATATAGATCCACCATATCGTCCACTATCGGGAACAGCTTACTTTAAAGAGTATTCTCATAACATATTTGATGACAAAGAGCAGGAAAGATTAAAAGAATTCTGTGATATAATGACAGATAGAGGATGCAAAATAATGCAGAGTAACTCAAACTCTATGGATAGTCATGGAGAATCTTATTTTACAAAGCTCTATCAGGGATATCATATAACTCAGATAGAAGCTCACAGATACATAAATGCTCATGTAGGCAAAAGAAAAAAAGAAATAGAATTACTTATAAAGAACTATAACAACGGACAATAAATAAGTATATAAATATGGCACTATTAACACCAACTCAAATCCAGAGTATAAAAGAACACATGACAGATGATCCCTCTGTCCTTACAAAGAGTTCAAGGCAAAGAAAACTCCTTATGAAACAAGAAGTATTTCTTTGAATGAATTAGATGACTATCTTAGTGAAGGTTGGGAAGAGGTTTCTACTTCTAAACACAAAGCAAAGATTCAAAAACTTAAACCTATAGACATCTGTTTTGAAGATGATATCTGGTGTATGTTCTATAACCTCGGCTTCAGAATTTTGAATTATGACGAGAAATTGGTCATTCAATGGGGTAAAAGTTCAGAAGAAAGACATCAAATTGATGTCGTAGCAGTTGGTGAAGAAGCCATTTTCGTTGTAGAATGTAAAGCTGCCGAAAACATAAAACAAGCTTCTTTCAAAAAGGAAATAGGAGAAATATGCCTTTACAAAGAAGGAGTAATGCGTGTTTTAAAAGAAATCTATGGGCAAGAGAAAAAGGTGAAGTTCATCTTCGCTACAAGAAACTATACATATCCTGAAGATTGCTACGATGAAAGACGCTTGATTGATAATAAGATATTTCAGTTTACAGATAACACATATGACTATGTGAACAGTTTGATCAAATCCTACAAATCTACCGTAATATATCAGTTCTATGGACTCATGTTCCAGCATGAAAGAATAAACAACGAAAAGATTCGCATCCCTGCACTTCGAGGTAGTATGGGAGGACACGAATACTACATGCTATCTATAGAGCCTGCTAAATTGCTCAAAATTGGATTCGTACTACATCGAACAAAAGTAAACACTCAGATCTCAATGCCTACGTATCAACGACTACTCGTTCCTTAAGACTCAAAGGAATTGGTGAGTTTATAGATAAAGGAGGATATTTCCCAAACACAGTTATCGTTAATTTCGACAATTCAAATAAGAAGAACAGAGTACAGTTTGAACAAGCTGCCGGAGGAAGTGATAACACAAAAACAAAATTGGGATATCTTACTATTCCAAATGCATATTGTATTGCATATATTATAGACGGACAGCATCGCGTTTATGGATATGCAGGCTCAAAGTATAAGGACACAAATACAATACCCGTAGTAGCTTTTAATGGCTTACCATCTGATGAGCAGTTGAAAATTTTTATGGATATCAATGAGCACCAGAAAGCTGTAAGCCCAGGCTTACGCCTTGACTTAAATGAGGACTTAAACTGGAACTCTCCACGTCTTGACTCCAGACTCAAAGCCTTACGATCATCTATTATCAAACAATTAGCTACAGGAAATAATAGTGTTTTAACAAGAAAAATTTCTATTGGTGAGGATACTGCTAAGCTTACTTTCAAGCCCTTTGATACTGCTTTATCACAGTCATCTCTACTTCCCAAAGCAACATCAAAAGAGTTTACCAAATATACCGATGTTTGTCTCTATAACACAAAGTGCATAGAGCATAATAAAGCTATGAACGATTCTCAAAAACGCATATCAAACCTCATTAAGGAGTGCTATGCCTATGTCTACTATAAAATGAATGAAGAGTATTCCGAAGAGTATGAGCAGTTTATAGAATGTAACCGCGGTACGTATGCGTTTATATCCCTTATATCTTCATTTAATGAACACCTCATTCATCAACATGCTCTTGCCCAAGATTCAGGCACGAAGGAGCAAAAAGAGAAGATGGCTCCCTATTTTGATGCCTTAATAGACTATATATGCAATATACCAGCGGATGACAAGAGCCAGATTCTACTCATAAAGGGAGCAGGAGCAGACACTTTCTGGCTCAGAAAATATCAAAATGCAATTCGCCAAAAGATATCCTCTTATAATCCTGAAGGTTTGACAGAATGGATTGAAACGCAGGACAAAGACCTTCAAGAGCAAGGTAAATCATATGGCAAAGCTATAGAAAAACAGATAAAAAATAAAGTATTGTTGAAATTGGAAGATTTATATGGAAGTACATGGGAAAATCAGATAAAATCCATAAAAGGAAGATGTCTTATGCGAATGGATGATAGTGAAGACGAAGATCAAGAATGGACTGAGTATTTGAACATGCAAGATCTCAAGGAAATCATAGATAATAAATGGCATACCCCAAAAGAGAATGATGAGAGTTTTAAGACATTTGAACAGGAGTTCTCCATTAAAGTAACAGACTCTTTTAGGACAAAGTCAGATAAGATAAAATGGTTAAACGACCTTATTTCTTTTAGTAAGTCTTGGACTACAACTAAAGGGCGTGCTCTAACCCGAGCTGAGGTTAATGAGATGAATATTATTTTGCAATCACTTGCCCCTGCAGACGAGGTATAACATGGATTATAAGGAGTTTTATCAGCAAGACATCACATTACGTGATTACCAGCTAAAAGCTAAAGAAGAAATCTTTAGTCGATGGAATATTGCTAACAACATTTTGTACCAGATGCCTACTGGTACAGGTAAAACTCGCTTATTTACGTCCATCATTCGAGACATCAATGTATGGGGACTTCGTCATAATATCTTTTTCCGTATACTCATAATAGCTCATAGGAGCGAACTTATAGAACAATGCTCTAATAGTCTATCAAAATACAGAATCGACCATGGCGTATTAGCCGGAACTATGAAAGAGATGCGTGACCCGACAAAACCTATACAGGTTGCATCCATACAAACAATAACACACGCTTCTAACAGGAGTCTTATTAATGATTTAAGCTTTAATTTTATAATCATTGATGAGGCACACCACGCCATTGCACACTCATATAAGAAACTTTGGCACTTCTGTCCCAACGCAAAGAAACTCGGTGTAACGGCTTCTCCATGGAGAATGAACAACTGCGGTTTCTCAAGTCTATTTGATGCATATATCCCTTCTATGCCTATCAAGGATTTTATAAAAAAAGGATGGCTTGCATCATATCAGTACTACTCTATCCCTATAAATTCTAAAGTTATTGAATCAATTAATACCATTAGAGAGTTTGATATTGATGGAGACTATAAGACAAAAGCACTTATAGATGTTATAGATACTTCTAAGATTCGTGCCCAACTGTATGATAGCTATTCAAAAATCGCATTTGGTAAAAAAGGTATAATCTATAGTATCTCCCGCTCACATAGCGAACATATTTGTGAGCAATACAGAAGCCACAGTGTAAAAATCGAAAAAATAGATAGTAAAACTCCACCACAACACCGTTATAATATAATCCAAGCTTTTAAGAATGGTGACATTGATATCATTGTTAACGTAGACATATTTTCGGAAGGTTTTGATTGTCCAGACATAGAGTTCATACAATTGGCAAGACCAACAAAGTCTTTAGTTAAGTATATACAACAGGTTGGAAGAGGTTTGCGTAAGAATGGAAACAAACAATGTATCATATTGGACAATGTCGGTATGTACTCTCAATTTGGACTACCTGATGAAGACCGAGATTGGGAATCATACTTTTACGGAGAAGAAAAAAATATCAATGTTCAAAGGAGTACTTTAAGGAAAACACAAAGTATACATGATTATGTTGAAGTAGATATGAGCGAAGGGAATGAGGATATGATTCTTATTCAAGATATCCCCATACCCATAAACTCTTCATCAACCACAGATTCATGTAAATCAATAGAGTCATTCCAATCAGAAGAGAATGAGCTCATTACTAAGCATCAGTTTTCTATATTGAGCAAGCCCTTCTGTTCAGGTAAATACATGATAGAAGAAACCGAGGATGGCTTCCATATAATCAATGTGCGTAGCAAAAATCGCATGTTTCTTGTAAAAACAAATACTTTGCCAGGGGGAATGATCATAGTAAATAAAGAATCAGATAAGAAGACCTTTACTATTATAAAAGCATTGACATCATCAACTATTAATTCTCCAACAAGCAAAATAATAGGAACCTTACAAAAGGAGGGATTAATTATGAAGTTTACTGCTTTTGACAAAACTATAACGAACACAAGAATTAAAGTATAAGTTGTCTTAAGTCCTTTAAATCCATTTCATCGTTCACTCGTCCACTTCATATTCATAGGGGTATCTCGCATTCTACTCCCCTTCCCTTGGGGGAGGGGCAAGGAGGAGGGGCTGCTTGTCGTTGTTGTTCTTCTTCTTTTTCTTTTCTGTCTTATATCAGCATTTCATAGGCTGTGCTACGTCCTCCCTCACTACTTTTCTTCAATATATTCTTTTTGACAAGGTCGTTGAGGTCACGAGTTGCGGTATCTTGCGAACAGTGATTTATCTTGTACCACTTAGAGGAAGTCAGCTTCCCTTCAAAACCATCGAGGAGCATGTTGAGCACCTTTCTTTGTCGGTCGTTTAGTTGAAGGTCCTTATGTTCATCCCAAAAGCGCACCTTTCTGATGATGTCTTCCGTCTTTTCAAGTGCAGTATCTAAAGCCTTACGGAGTGTTTCAAGGAACCATACAATCCATTCTGTGATGTCTAATCCGCCGTGTTGTGCCTTCTCTAATTGTGTATAGTAGTCTTTTCGATGATTGAGAATCTCAGACGAAAGGCTGTAATATCTTTGTGAGGTATTGTCAGCCCGTGATAGTAACATCTCAGTTACCGTACGGCAGAGTCGTCCGTTACCATCGTCGAAAGGGTGAATCGTGACAAACCAGAGGTGGGCTACTGCCGCTTTTATTAATGGATCAATGCCAAGTGTTGCGTCGTCAATCCATGCCAATAGTTGTCTCATCAGCCGTGGCACATCACTACTTGGTGGCGCTTCATAATGCACTTTCTGTCGCCCCATAGCTCCCGACACTACCTGCATCGCCTCTTTACCTTTTCGCCAATCGCCCACGGTAATCTTATACATTCCACTATATCCTGTTGGGAATAGGGCAGAATGCCAGCCAAAGAGTCTCTCTTTGGTAAGTGATTCTTGGAAATGCTGGGTAGCATCGAGCATCACTTGTACGACACCCTCGATATAATGGTCGGTTTAGGCAAACCATCATGTGCGAGTCCTAACTGCCGAGCGACAGACGAACGTACATTATCTCTATTAAGCCTTTCTCCTTCTATCTCAGATGAATGAATAATCTCTTCCGTTAGCGAGTCCAGCATAGACTCTCCCTGCTCTTTAAATCCAAACATAGAAAGTCTACCGAGTAAGCTTCCACGCCGAAGACTAACATCGGAGATAAGTGAACTAAGGGCGTTGTCTTGCCATGTCATCTTACGCAAATCAGCATTCTGCCATATATATTGATGCTTCATAGACCTCTGTTTTAATGCAACAAACTTACAACTTTTTTGCTATAATGCCAAGTCTTTGCGGAGAAAAAAAAACGATTATTCTCCGCAAACTTGCGGAGAATATGCTTCCTATTCTCGGCGTGTGGGGCAAGGTGATGAGTAGACGAGTAAACAAGTTAGACAAGTAAACGAGTTGCTTGTGAAGAAAGACAGAGTAACAAGGTAAGTAGACAAGTGAACGAGTAGACGAGTAGACAAGTTGCTTGTATCAAAGACAAAGTAACATAGTAAGTTGAAGAGTAGAGGAGTTAACAAGCAACTTGTTTACTTGTCTAACTTGTCCACTTGTTCACTATCATGCAGGAGGGCACAAATAGCGTTCGAATTAACGCCCTTTGGGCTTGCAAAAGATGCTCTTTAAGACCCTTACTAACGCCCTTTTGAAATCCGATTAAGCACCTTTTAGTTTGCGATTTTGTAACCTATTGATTCTCTGTCAGTTGCAAAGTAACTTTTTAAGTGGCTTTTATCGTGACTTTGAAGGGGGATTGAGCGAGAATATGTAATGATTTTTCATAGTCTAATAGCGTTTTTTCTTATCATTATTGCAAAGTAATACCAACTACGAATTTCACTAATTACGCTAAACTTATTGCTAAATAATTCGTGTCATTCGCGTAATTCGCAGTTAACCCAAGTTTAACAGGCAAAATTATTTTTAATAAATTTTCGGGATAGTTCTACCAGATAAGCTACATAAAAAATAAGAAGAAACCCAAGCAGAATTACGATAAGTTAAACTTAAAACACTCACCATTCAAGAAGAATAAAATTTGTAGGACACAGAGCCCATAAGAAGAACGAGGAAAGTACGGTGATAGTTAGATTTAGACGAAAGTGGGTGTTAAACTTGGGTTAGTAAAATATTATATGCTTAAAATACCAAATATAGTAACTATTTTGTATATTTGCAAACAAAAAGAGATAACTACGCCTAAGTGAAATTATAAAACAAATAGAAATGAATACTTTGAAGATATCTATAATTACTTGTTTTTCAATACTATATTCTCTCACATCTTTTGCAGAGGTAAAATCGAATGTCAGCATTGAAATAGGGAGCTTCGACTCTATACCATCAGAGATAGATGGTGGATGTTGTGTCTTTTATAAGTATCCAAACAAAGTGCGAAATAAAAGCTACATAATGGTGAATGACCTTGCAACTACAGCCTACATGATGATTAATCGTCATTTAGAAGAGTTTACTCTTGTATCAAATCAGAAAGACGTATTTTGGTACAAGAATAAAAGGTTTACTTTAAAAGTGACAATCAACCATACACAAAGCAAAGGTGATAATGAATTCTATAAAATAAAAGGCATTCTTATTGTGAAAGATCGAAACAAGAATCAACGGAAACTATCTTTTTGCGGGAATTGTAGCTGGTAGTTTATACTTTGTAGTATTTGATGTAATTGATGTCTTACCCATAAGTAGTATATAGCAGGTGTGTGGGAATGAGCATTCGCAAGTCCATACACATTATGTCCTAAAGCTCTGTTGGCAATTGGTTGTCTCGCTGACTATTGCTTCTTATATACCTACAATTGTGTTTAACCCTTGAGCTTTGAACCGTCACTACATCGGTAATCATAATTATGGATTATGAATTATGGATTATAAATTATGTGTAAAGTTATCAATCACCCCAATTCTTTCCAATATTTGCAAGATTGGAAAGAATTGAGATAAGAGTATTTCTACTTTTTAGATAGTATTTCATCTAAGCCATCCCCTTTCACATAAGCCCTTTTAACTTTGTTCAATGAGATTTCTGAGACAATATTCTTTTCTAACAAACCGATAATATCTGTCTTTGCAGTTGTTGGACTTACGCCGAATCTAACCTCCAAGTCTTTAATTGTCAACAATGTATTAGGGTCATCAGCAAATAGCTTGATAATTTGTGCCTGACGTTCGTTGAAGTTCCCCATACGAAGGAATAGGCTTGCAGCTTTCTTCTCTTCTTGCTTTCTTTTAATATAAGCTTGTAGTTGCTTAAATGACTGCTCCAGCACTCTCAAATTGTATGCAACGAAGTAGCCTATATCCATTCCGTCAGCCTCTGTATAAAGGAAGGCTTTTTCGTATGCTTTCTTAGATTTTGCAATAACTCTTGAAATCGACAAATACTCCGTTAACCAATAACCCTGCCTTAACATATACCAGAAGAACATCGCCCTGGCTGTTCTGCCATTGCCATCAACAAAAGGGTGGACAAATGAAATCATGAAATGGATCACGATACCACGAATAATAGGATGTATGAATTGGCGAGGATACTTGTCATTGAAACATACACAGGTCCTTTATGAACTGTGGAATATCTTTATAAGAAGGAGGGGTATGTACCGTTTCGTGAGTGATACCATTCTCGACAACAACATCATTATTATTCCTAAAACGTCCTGCATCTTCGGGATTCTGCATCGTATTATCCGTCATAAGACGATGTATCTGTAACAACAGCTCTTCAGATAAAGGTTCATCCTTATGCTCTACAATATATTGTATCGTCTGGTAGTTGTTATGAATCATCTGCTGTGACTTATCCCTCGGGGTCATCTTCTTACGAAGCATTTCCTTTGCCACCTTTCTTGTTGTTGCAGCACCCTCCATTTGGCTTGAGTAGATAGCCTCTTCCATCAAAGAACTGATTAAGTACTGTTCTTTGTTGTTAGTATCAATGATTGAGTTATTTCCCCAGCTACCACCCCAATACATATCAAACTGGTGGCACATTTTCTGCATAGAATTCGTTAAGCTTAATCTCACATCATACTTGTCCCATACTTTTATATTGTTTATCCTCCTTGCAGCTTTCACAAAGGTCCATAACTGCTGGGGAGTACAACCAGTTGGGCACTTCTTATACTTTATCGAATCCCAATACTCAAAGGTTTCATTGATTTTATCAATCATATCACCTACATGCGCACTCGGCTGATGAAGCATTGCTGAAAATAAATCTTTCTTGCTTATATGTGGAGGTCTTTCTATTTCCATACATTATAGTTTTAAGTGCAAAGCTAATCAATTCTTTCCAATTCTGCAAACATTGGAAAGAATTTGAAGGTTTTTAAGGAAGTAAGTGGACGAGTTAAACAAGTGGACAAGTGGACAAGATGTTTGTGAAAAAGGATAATAGATTAGCAAAAAGAAAACGAGTGAATAAGGGGGCAAGTGGACGAGTTAGACAAGTTGACGAGTGGACAAGATGTTTGTGATAAAGGAAAATAGATGATAGCAAAAGAAAACGAGTGAACAAGTTAAAAACTCGTTCACTCGTCAGCTCGTTAGTTAACTTGTCAACTAAAATATGTTCATCTGTTACTTTGTCTTTTATTTACTTTGTCTACAAGCAACTTATCTACTCGTTAACTCGTCAACTTAATATGTTCTTATGTTACTTTGTCTTTTATTTACTTTGTCTACAAGCAACTTGTTAACTCGTCTACTCGTTAACTCGTCAACTTGAACAACCCCTACTTCCGCGTAAGTTTTGGCTGCACATAGACCTCACCGATTCCACGGTAGGCACCCATGACTGGTTTAGAATCGGAGAAACGGTTCCAGCCGTAAGAGGAGAAGGTTTGCTCAGAGGCGAGCTTCTGAGCCTCCTTGAAGACAAGGTTACCAGCGTCGTCGATAGACAGGAGGATGCTTTCCTGCGTACCATTGATGGCTGTCTCGTGCTCCTTACTAAAGTCGTCAGCCACGATGACAGAGATAAAGTATTCGTAAACACCTGCCTGCACCTCATTCTTTGCAACGACCTTACCGTTGGTCATCTTGAAGCCACTACCAGGAATGAAGTCTACTGCCCACACATATTTGTTATCAACGATGAAGTTCGCCTTATTGGTACCAACAGCCTCGATACGGACGTCAGAGGTTCTCTCAGACAAAGTACGGTCAGCATTACGCATCTTTGCCGTCTGCTTATATTCGCCAACGAAGTCAGCCAATGAAGCCTGCACCACCTTCAGCGAGTCAACTAAGCCAGCAGCCTTAGCGATAACCCATCCCACACGAGCCTTACCCGTAGTATTCTCCGTTGCCTTTACGGTCAGTTCACTACCTTGCTCAGCAACAGAAAGCCAGTCGCCAGTCGTTGTATAGGTGACAGGAACGTTAGCCGTAGCAATCATTGTCTTCTGCACCGCCTTATCATCAGTGAAGATATCCTGCCCAGCAGGGAGTCCGAAGGTGATACCCTCTTGTTGAACGTTCAGTGTGATAGAGTCGCCCTTTGCGTCTTTGATAACCAAGAGCGTGTTACGCGTCTGTGGACTGGTATTGGTTGTAGCCGTCAACAAGAGTGTTTCAGCCTTCTTCGTAACCGTCAGCCACGCATCCTGCGCATAAGCTTGAGCAGGTTCAGAAGCCATCTTCACCTCATTCGCACCACCAATCACGTTGAACGCAGTCTGCGCCTTTACGACCTTCAATCCCGCAGCATACTCAGGCAGTTCGTTATTATCGTTGCTGCACGCCGTTCCAAGAACGGCAGCTGCAACGAGTAGGAATATAGAAATATACTTCTTCATAATTAATTAATTTTCGTCATGTACTGGATATTTGGCAATGTGAAGGCAAATACGTAGTTGCCTTGAGCATCGGTGACAGGCTGGAGGTCTTCGCCATAAGCCACACCGAAGAAGGAGTCTACGGCATGTCCTGTAATCTGACCACTGTCTTCAGCCTTTGCACGCTGCATATCTTCATCCCATGTGAGGAACAAGCTACCCTTTCCTTCACCAAAGAGTTTACCCTCCTTCTGCGATGCTGGAATCATTACGATACCTGCTGGATACTTATAAGTAGGGTCGGTCACTGGCTGTCCAGGAAGCTCGAGGTGGCCCGTAGCAGGGTCGTAAGTCAAGAGAATCTCATAGTTGATATTATTAATATTCAACTTACCCTTCAGCGTGTTTGCCACAGAACCCATCTCCAAGGTAAGCTTGATACGCTTACGCAGGTTCGTCTTGAGCTGCCATTCACCAATCCAGAAGTCGATATTCTTATGACTCTTAGGCAAGAACTGAATGATTTTAAGGTCGTCTTGTGTCAGCGAGTGGTCGGCATCGTTCCATGTGAAGTGCTGATACTTCTTGTTACCGATGACGATAGGCTCACGGAGTGTGATACCCGTATTGGTCGTACAATAAGGCATCTCCCACTTCTTATCGCCCAAGGTAACGCTAAGACGTCTTACCTCCTGCGTGAGTGTTCCCTGTGCGAGGGTGTCATTGCCCAAGACAAAGTCGTAGGTCTCGACATTCATACCCTCCATTACGGTAACAAGACCGAGCATATACTCCTCCCAACTGGTACCCTTTGGCAGACGAGTAAGCACCATCTCGTTGTGCCACTTACGTCCTTTAAGGAAGATACTATCATTGGTTGCACGGAGGATAGAGAACTCATAGTCGCCCTGCGCACCGTCAGGACTACCCAACCAAGTCTCAGCCAATGGGTGAATCACTGCGTTATACTCATTGAAAGATAAGGTAGACCCAAGTCTTTCACTACATCGTAGCCCGAAGTAGCCTGTGCCTCGACGTCCTTCACATCACCCATAGCGGTAACATGGCCGTTCTTGAACTTCAGCAACAGCGTGTAACCACCGTAGCTATAGTTCTTTCCTGTATAATACTGCATTACCCAACCATCCTCTGACGACTCTAAAAGTGCCTTATAATCAGCAACCTTCTTCTCAATTCGTTCAGCCGCAGGGAGGTCGAAAGTGGTCTTATCGTCATGTAGGCACGATTGCAAAGAAAGTGTCAGTACGATAGCCATGAATAGTAAATATACCTTTTTCATTTGCGTATTCATTTACTTTTATCAGGTTCAGAACTTAGTCTTTTACGCTCTCTCACACCCTTGTGTGGGGAGTTTCAGGCTAAGTCAGAAGCCCTTGTTTATTTATTTGTTGATAATATGTACACTGCCCGTTCTCTTATTCCAGTGTGTTCAGGTCGAGTGTACCAATCTTTCCACCTCTTCTGAGGATTGCATTGCGCAGCAGTTCGATGTCAACATTCCATGAATTGCTCATGTACTCACGAATTATCTTCAGCTTTTTGTTGATAATCGTACCGCCCTTGTTACCCGCATTCTTCATGATTGTAGCCCAATCCTCTGGCGTACTGGTCACGTAGATAGAGTAAAGTTCGGCAATATCCTCAGCAGGATTCTCCATAGAGTAAGCCGAAACGAATCCCATGCTCTGCGCCTTCTTGTCAGGGATAGAAGTCCAGTTACCACTTACGTAGTCAGAGCGTGAGATATTATCATACGACTCATCGTAAGGCTTCTTCTGATTAAGAATGTGCATGAACTCATGGTGCATCGTGTGGAAATAGTAGTTATTCATACTACCATAGTCCTTCAGCTGGTCATCAGTAAGGGCATTTACCTTACCTAATCTTACCTTATAGCCACCTCAGCACTACCGATGACCTCCGTACGATAACGTGTGTAACCCGGAGTACCTGTCACTAAGATGATACGTGGCGCATTCTCCTTGATGAAGTCAAGTCCGACGGTCTCTGCATAAGCATCAAACCACATATACTTTGTGAGGATCGCTAACTTCACTGTCTTTGCAGAGTCGGCAGGAACGAAGTTATAAGCCTGCTCGGTCTCCTCTGTCTTCAGACGATATTGGAAGTCTATATTATAAGGCATGGTGTAGTTCTTATACAACCACTGGTCGAAGGCATTGCGCTCCACAGCCTTCGTTGAGAAGATAGAGTCACCGTTTATCTTGTCATCACTACACGAAGACAAGACTGCCCCACAGCTGACAAGAGCGATTGCAACCAAATATAAATACTTTTTCATAACCTATCGTTTTAATTATTACGTGGATTAGGTTTCACACCTGCTGTGATGACGTCCTGTGGCAACTGAATAGCCAAACGTGGGTCGCCAACCTTCATCGAGTCGGTTACGGCAGTAACGTTTGACTGCACATCAACCTTTCTACGATACATTGTGATACCATAACGCTTAACATCCTGCAGACGGAAACCCTCGTGAATAGTTACCAGTCGCTTTAACTGTAAGAGACACTGCAAAAGAGGTTCCTGTGTGGTAGCCTCAACAGTGAACAATGGATTGAGTTTCTTCTTTGGTGTTGGCTTTGTTGGTGTGTAATAAGCCATTGAACCATAGAAGTCTTGAATGTCTGCAAGTGTGAGTTGCTTTCTATTCTTTGAGAAGACTGTCAACTCGGTGTTGATGTCCTTCAATGCCTTGTCATACTGACCTAAGAGGGCATAAGCCTCAGCACGCTCAAGCAAGGTGATGTCTGTGCTGAATACTGCATACTCTCCGTAAGGTACTCCAATCTCTGCTGTTGCGTCAATCACCTTTGGTACGTATGGAAGCTTGCGCAAGCAATACTTTGACACACCATTATTATATAGAACGGTATAGTTAAGCGTTGAACCGCTGTCACCCCATGGACCTGGAGCCTGCAAGGTTTCGTTCTTACTAATCAATTCGCCATGTGCATACTTGCTACCAGCCTGAATAGGAATACTGATAACACCCCACTGTGAAGGAACTGGCAACAACATGATGTTCGCATTGTTGCTTGCATTCACAAAGGCGTTTGGCTGTACGTTACCACTTGGACCCAAGCGGTTCCATTCTGCCCAGTTGCGGAGGATATCGGCTGGCTGATCGCCCAATACCATGTTAGCATACTTCACCGCCTTGTCATCATTTGCTGTGCATAGAGATAGAAGCGAGTTGCGAAAGCGTAAGCCGCCTGCTTGGTGAAGTGGAACTTAGGCTTCGCATACTTTGTACCGACAAGAGAAATACCCTTCAGCATGTCTGCCTCAATCTTCTGATAGAGTTCAGCTAATGTACCACGCTCTATCAATCGACCAACAACCTTCTCTGGCTCTGTTGGATAAGGCAAACCCAACTCTTTGGTAGCCGTAGTCTTGTCGTAAGCCTGACAGAAGACAGTTGACAACTGGAACATTGAGAACGCTCTGCAAAGCAAAGCCTCGCCCAACTGCTCCTGATATTCATCTTGATTTGACACACTATTGATAAAAGCAATCGCCTCATTACAAGAAGAGATAGCAGCATAATGTGCCGACCACAACTGGTAAGGAGTCTCCGTATTGCTCACATCGTCAATATCTTTCCACTGATAAGCCTGCTCTTGGAAACGGTCGAACGCACTCCAAGTACTATGCAACTGCTCGTCAGTATTGTCCGAATACATCTCAGTGAGGTAAGCTGGGTGCGCTTGTGGATAAGCACTCACCAACAACTGGCTCACTTCCGTAGGATTCTTAAGGTCCATACGGCTGTCTGGATACTTGTCAAGAAAGTCGTTACACGACGTTAGTGCTAACGCTAATGCAGCCACTGGCAAGTATAGAATATATTTTTTGACCTTCATCTTCATAAAGTTTTAAAGTCCAAGTTTTACTGTTAACGTAAATTGTTTTGGCATAGGCGATGCTACACCACCCACATTATAGAACTCTGGGTCCTGACCATTGAGTCGCTTGTCAGCATAGAGCAGGAAGAGGTTGGTAGCTTGAAGCTTCAACGATACGTTCTTGATCATACTGTTCTGGAACATCTGTGCAGGGAAGTCATAGCCTAAAGAAATCTCCTTGAGGCGGATGAAGTCGCCCTTTGCAGTACGTGCATCGCTGTAGTTGTAAGCGTTGTAACCCAAGCGAACATTGGTGTTTGCCATATACTGGCTCTTTGAAAGGATACCCGGGAACGTCGGTTTCTTTCTCCTCACCTGCTGCCATCCAACGGTTCTTGAACGCATTGGTCATGGAAACGAGGTCGTTGTAACGTGCACGGAACTTAGGATCAAGGCGTACGACATTACCGAAGGCATAAGTGAAGAACACGTTCAGACGGAAACCACGATAGGTAAACATATTGCCAAGCGAACCTGTATGTGGTGGGTCGGTAGGACCTTCATACTTCAAGAAGTCGGTCTTTGTACGCTCTTGGAAGTTGATGTCGTCGGTTGTCACCTGTCCCTTCTCGTTGAGTACCATTGGCATACCATCGCTATTCAAGCCCATGAATGGGATTGAGAACAGTGCACGAGCAGGATAACCCTTCTTCGCAAAACCATTGCCACTCACAAGACTCATCACGTTACCTTGATTGAAGAGCTTTGTAATCTCGGTCGTTGCATAAGAATAGATGAAGCTCGTTGTCCAAGAGAAGTTCTTCTTCTTAATATTTACAGAAGAGATACTCAGCTCAAGACCATTAGAATTCATCTCGGCAACGTTAGCAGCACGGATAATCTCACCACCCAAACCAGCTGTTACCATCGGACCAATCTCGTCGAAGTTTCTACGTGTGTAGTAGTCGAAGGTGATACCCAAGCGGTTGTTCCACAGTGAAGCATCGAAGCCAAGGTTCAACTCGTTCTTCTTCTCATAGGTAAGGGTTGAGTTAGCCAACTCGCTCAGTTCAAGCTGTGGTTCCTGATCTTCTGCAAAGAGACGGAAAGGAGTTGAAGCGGTGATGATAGCGGTTGAGTTGCTATAAGAAGCATCTGGAGGTGTACCTGTAAGACTGTAAGAGGCACGCAGGGTAAGTTTGTTCAATGGAGAGAGCTTGTTAAACCAGTTCTCCTCATGTACGTTCCATGCACCAGACACGTTCCATGTTGGCATCCAGCGTGCACTTGAGTTACGACCCATCTGGTTTGAACCCTCATAACGAAGTGTACCATTGAAGACGTAACGGCCCTGATAGCTGTAAGTAGTGTTACCATAGAAGGCTACACTGCGTGAGTTGGTTGGGTTAATAGTATAATAGGTATTGCCCGACTCCAATGCACGTTTGAAATACTGATAGATATAGAATGGCACCATACCGGGCATCATAACGCAGACCAGCACCCTCGAAAGCATTGCGCTGACGTTCGATGCTCTTCAACTCCATACCACCAAAGAGGTTCATGATATGCTTCTCGGCAAAGGTGTGACTATAGTTTGCCGTTGCCCGAATGTCATAATCGCTCATGCGGTTATCGCCCTTATGATACAAACCACCGTATGGCAACACGGTCATTGGCAACACGTAAGGGTTATTAGGGTCCTTATAAAGATACTTGTTGGCATCGCGGATAATTCCGTTTGACATCGCACGATAAGCCAATGCCTGATTGGATTCATCCTTCACAAAATGCTCCTGTGTAGAAGCCATATACTTAAATGCACCCAAGACTGACAGTTCCAGACCCTTGACAGGCTTGTACTTCAATTCCAATTGGAAACGAGCATCGAGCGTGTTGAGGTCGATATAGTTGTTATTCAACTCGTTGAAGATGTTGAATGGTGCATAATTCGCTACATAGGTTGCTGATGGGTCAAGTACACGTGAGGTGTTGCTTGCGTAGGAGTAAGGGTTGATATCGAAGTCACGCTTCACCTCACCACCTACTACGTCAACATCCTGACCAAGTGTTCCCGGTGCACGCTGCTTACGATAAGCGGCACCACCAATGAGGTTCAACGACAGCTTGTCTGACAAATGCTGTGTGAGATTCACATTGAGCGTATAACGGTTTACGTTGCTCTGCTTATACCATCCTGGGTCTAACAATGCACTGAACGATGCATAGTAGTTTGATTTCTGTGTACCACCGCTCAAGCTGATAGAGTGGCTCTGCATAATATTAGATGAGAACAACTCCTTAAACCAGTTGGTATTGCGGAACTCTGCACGCTGTAGATAGCGGTTGCGAGCCTCTGTGGTATTCTCTAAAGCAAAACGCCCTGTACGTGCATTATACGTGTTAATCAGCTCGTACATCTTTCCATATACACCATACTCGCTACCATTGAGTACTTCTGAGAAGTTCAACCAACCTTTGTCTGCCAACTCTCTGTAGATACCCATCTGCTCCTTTGAGTCGAGGATATCAAAGTTGCTATAAGAGGGAACGAGGCGAGAGGTGAACTCACCGGTATAACTGATGTGTGCCTGTCCTTGCTTACCTTTCTTCGTAGTAACGACAATCACACCTGCCATCGCACGCGCACCATAGATAGAAGTTGCCGAACCGTCCTTCAGAATCTGGAAACTCTCGATGTCATCAGCATTAAGACCTGCTATCGCTGAAGAGATAAGCGTCTCTGGATTACCTGATGCCAAGTCGTCTGCACCGACATTGGCTGCGTCTTCCATGATGACACCATCGACAACCCAAAGTGGCTTACTGCTACCATAGATAGAGGTGGCACCACGGATACGGATCTTTGGTGACGTACCGAAGGTTCCGCTGACGTTCTGAACAGACACACCCGCTGCCTGACCTTCAAGCGAACGGCTGATATCTGCCACACCACTCAGGCGTGCCTTCTCAGCATCAACCTTGTCCGTAGCACCCGTAAAGAGACGGCGGTCGGTGCGAGTAAGACCCGTCACAACAACCTCGTTCAGTGTCTGAGTGCTTGACTTTAGCACCACCTTCATGTCGGTAGTACCCTTCAGTGTCTGTGATGCCATACCGATGTAGCCCACAGTGATCTGAGGATTAGCAACGTCAGTGGTAAGCGAAAACTTACCATCAACATCGGTTACTGCACCCGACTTGGTGCCTACGACCATAATGGTAGCACCGATAACGGGTTCGTTATCTTCGGCAGCCACTACAGTACCCGAAATTTTAGTTTGTGCCAATGCTGCGCTTACGTACATAAACAGCATGGCAAAACACATAAGTAACTTTTTACTCATAAACTTTGTTATATTTAGTCTGATCTTATTAAATCCGATTGTGAAACACTTTCTCTATCATATAAAAGGACAAACAAAACTCTTCTTGAGCCTTCCCATACACAGTGACTACAGCTTAAACTCATAGTATAAAATATCTATAATCTCAACAAACATGTGATACATATGTATTAAACAATTTGCAAATATAGCAAAATTTATTGAAAATGCAAGGTAAAGTAGTTTTTTTGTTGAAAAGTGGACAAGTGAACAAGTAGACAAGTTAACAAGTTGCTTGCAAAGAAAGACAGAGTAACATGAGAACGAGTTTTCCTTTATAACAAGTAACTTGTAAACTCGTCTACTTCCCTTCATAACAAGCAACTTGTTTACTCGTCAACTTGTAAACTCGTCTACTTCCCTTCATAACAAGCAACTTGTTTACTCGTCAACTTGTAAACTCGTCTACTTCCCTTCATAACAAGTAACTTGTTTACTCGTCAACTTGTAAACTCGTCTACTTCCCTTCATAACAAGTAACTTGTCAACTCGTCTAACTTGTTTACTCGTCAACTTGCTTACTTGTCAACTCGTCTAACTCGTCCACTCGTTCACTCGTCAACTACCCTCTAAGCGAGTTTTTAAACAACCTTCTTCTATTAAATAAATCCTCTATTCCTTGGAAAAGAAATTGACATTGCCAATCGAATTCAGGTTTATTAGCTGATAAACTTGCATCAGACTTAAATCCAAGACGCACTCTATAATACTGAACCAACTGTCCATCAGCTTCTTTGTCAGCTGCAAACAAATATACATATTGACAACCTACGTATTTATGCATCTGCTCAAGAGTATCCACTACCTTTAACCAAAATAATGTTTCCCCCATCTTTATCTCCTTTGGAAGACCTAATGACTTCCAGTACTCCTTTCCTGCTTCGTTAGTTCCAAACAATTTCAATTCTACAGCAGGGAAAGAATTTCGTACCTTAGTAACAGCTTTCGTATGCTCAAGTTCTTCATCTTTTTTCCAACTATTCTTCTTATAATAGAAGTACTCCATTTCATCATATGCCATACCTTTTTTCTTGGCTCTATCCACAGTCTCCATAAGCAGGATTCTTTCTTCCTCAGAACTATATTCTTTTCTTTGAAGCCTATAGATGGCTTTTATAGCCTCATAGCCAACTTCCATTTTCTCAGGCTGGGTAACTTGGAACAATTCACCACATCTTAAGGAGAAAAAGATTAAAGGAATATTGGTTGGAGACATCACAATAAAAGAAGAAAGATGACCTTTCTTATCATCTTCTAAATAGTCCTTAGAGGTAAAGCAGTCCTTGATCTGTTTCTGCTCTTGCCCATCAATAATGGGACCAGTCATAGAGCGCAAAACACTCTCATCTATTTCTCGTGCTCTTCTTATCTCAAGGTCATCAATTAAGGCTAATGCTTTTTCTATTAGTATAGACATTTAGTTGTTTTTCTTGATTTGAGGTAATATCTCATCAAAATAGAATCTTCGCATTTTTATACGTTCTGCATCATTTCTAATATCATCAAGATTCATTATAACATTGCAACGGTCGTCTGGTCCATAACCTTCACGAGCATTCTGCCAAGAACTTTCTCCATGTGCAAGAATACTCAAAGACCATGAATCCTTAGACGCATAATTCTGAAAAACAAAATTAAGCGACTCTTGGTAAGGTGCCAACTCTGCTTCTGTTGGCATTTCGTTGAGTGCCTTAGATTTGTATTTGTCACGAACCTTTACAATAACAGGTCCATACTTCCATGCCTCAAACTGTTCTTTGAACATCTGCTGACCTGTACGAATAATAGATTCGCGCTGAGAAAAATACAGAAGTTTATGAAGTTTCATTTGATCTATCTCCGTATTCTTCTCATCTTTATATCTTTTGTAGATATAAGAAGCTACTTTTATTACGTCAATCATAAGAATCTGTTATTGGATATACCTCTTTTTATATTTTTCTAATCTGCGTATTAAGATTTTAAGTGATTCCCACCACAAAAGTACTAAAATAAAACTATAAAAGCAAGACTTTAGATTAAAACCTTCTTCTTGCAAACGTATTTTTCTCCTTTTTTAATATAACGAGTGGACAAGTCAACGAGTGGACGAGTGAACAAGTTGCTTGTAGATAGGGTAAATAAAAGACAGAGTAACATGGTAAGTGGACGAGTCAGCGAGTGGATAAGTAAACAAGTTGCTTGCGAAGCCGAAACCCCGTTCTGTTTCTCCAATGACAGGCGAGATAACAAGTGACCGATGCCAAACTTACCAAAAAGATGAAATAAATCATCACTCATTCGAGTTTTAACATTCAAAAGTTTGGATAACTCACTTGTTTCTCTATTTTTGCTTCCATAACAGTTTTGTTGTCTTATCTTTAAAATCAGTTCTTTAGCGATTACTAATTTACAAAGAAAATTCGACAAACTGTTATTTTTCTATCTATTTATTAGGGTGGGAAACTTTAGTTGATAAATATGGTGGTATTGATAAATTGCAAAATACACGTAATGAAGTAACAAAGAAAATTTATGGCAATCAAGCTAAACAGGGGCATAACCCATGCTGAGAAAGAGATAAAAGAAGGTGATATTTTTTATGTCTATAATGATTATTACAGGAAATACTTCTTTGGCAAGATTCTTGTGGATATATCTAACCAACTAACGAAACAGGTTGGAAAGGATAGCGCTCTTGATTTCTTCTCAGACTGTTATCTGGTCGCTGTGTATAAAGAAATATCCGATACACCTGAATTACATAGTCGGGAATTTATCATTCCCGGCAGCTTCATCTATAAGAGCAGCTTCAAAAGACGGAACAGACAGGGATTTGACTGGACGCATTATGCCTATGAGGCAGTTGATTTCCCACACCTTAGACTTTCCAGAGTTCTTTCTGAACTATGACGATGGGGTCTACCTTGTACGTGGAGAGCTCAAATTTCGGACGGAATTATCCCGCCAGCAGGAAGAAGAATATAAAATCAGGGGTTCGAAGTCGGGTAGCATAGACTACTCCAGTGCTTTGCTACTGCAAGGATATAAGGCCTATAGCGACAGGATAAACTATCACGACCTCCGCCTGTTGCCAGAGCTTCGTAAGACCATCTACGATATGATTGGCGAGGATACCAGTATGTCATATTATGACTTGGCATTGAAATACGGCAAGGATACGGGCCGTCTCTTTACAGATGCCTTGCCAGTAGAAGTCCAGCAAATAAAGCCTATGGAAACAGACCAGCGTACAGGATTCCCAAAAGAATTGCTATGCGGCATTGCGTGGAGCTTTAGGCAACAGAGATATTATTCGTTGGCTGCGTTTGCAGACGAATTGCAAACGTATAATGAAGAAATCACTGGCGAATACGCCCCTGGTGTCTGGACGGATGAACTGAAGCTGATTGGCAGTCGTATCCTGGTGCAGTACGAACATTGGGACGATGAACTGGAAGAGTCAAGGGAAGAAAAAGTGTTCCTGCAAGCAGACAATGGTAGCTACTTCACAAGTATCTGAACTCATTTATAAGATTCATAATCATGTCTGTGACAAGCTGGTCAATGATGACAATGTCTTCTTTGAGGGACTGCAACTGTTTGAAAGAGAGGATGTCAATCATCCAAGAACCCCTTATTATTTTATACTTCAAGGCAGTTAGGCTAAAAGATAAACTTATGAATAAGATGTTTAAAAAAATCTTGGGTGACAAGTATACTCGTGCAAACAATATAGCCAAGTCTGTACGTTCTTTGCAGCGCGTACCCGAGAAGGAGCGGCCGAGGATTGTCAAGAAGGCAGTGCTCAATGTTTATGTGATAGGTTCTATCATCATCCTCATCTCTCTATGGCTTTACTTCTTCGGAAATGAGATTATGGCCATACCTATAGGTAATAATCTTGAAGGCGAAACGTTCAGGTCAAGGCGTGCAAACCTCTATTTGCATCTTCTTGTGCCAGTTTTCATTCCAGTGATTTTTATTTTCGGTATTCCTCTGCTCATCCGCAACTATATCATCAAGCGGATTGTTGATAAGGAGTTTCCGAAGGAGCGGAGGAGAATGTAGATTATGTATATTAGGACATTTCTGTTAATTCCCTCTTAGAACTCTCCAAGGCAGACAAAAACTGCATTCTTTTCCTTGGAGAAGTTTTAGTTATAAATATTCGATGAGACAATGAATCTAAAGAAAATATTAAAGGAAGAAGCTACTTGGGATTTCTTGGCCTTAGCGGGGCTGTTGATACTACTCTATGTGGGAGCGTATGTCATTATAGATACGTATTTCTATATGATATCATTAAACATTTTAATTCTTTTGTTTTCTTATATAATACTTAAAATAAAGAATAAACTGCATTATTACTCTTATGTTGTAGGCTGTGCGTTTTTTGTAGTTTGGTTAATCTTTTACATTATATGCGATTTGAAAAGCAGAAGTTTGAAAGGTTATCTCACCAAACAACTCCCAGTATTGTTTTATATTCCATCAAGTTCTGAAGGAAGGTGGACAAGTAGTGGAATTGAAGTAGAATGTAAGGGAAATCAGCATAAAATCTCAACAACTCATGAATCAGATAGCCTATATCAGATTTATGGGGACTCAGTTATCAATCATATCGTAGTACGATACGTGCTAAAGGAACCTTTTCCTCACGTATATTATATAGATCGCATGCAAATAACTTATAAGTAAGTTAGTTCTTTCAAAACATACTTTACAGATTGACTTATAACAAATTAAATAGAAAGGGATATAAATGAACATGAGAATTATAACCTTTATAGGTCTAATTACATTTATAATTAGCTGCTTTCTACCATGCTTCTCTGTAAGAGATAGTTCCTTTGATTACATGGGATACACGGCTTTATTCTTGGGATGGGCTGGAGTATTTATAAATAGCGAACTAACTGCTTTATTATATATCATGGTATGCGAATATTCTTTTCTTGATATCTTTATTTATAAAGAGAAAGTGTATCGGGATAATATTATTAACAGGCAGTCTCATTTTAGGATGCTTATTCCACGGATGCCCCTATATTGTTATTAACGAAGCTGGAAAACATAGTGATATTGTTTCATTGCAGATTGGATACTACGTATGGATTTTAAGCTTTTTCATTTTACTTATAGGAAGGATTTTAAGATATAAAGAATAAAATTATTATGAATATGAAGCACCTTTTATTATTAGTGTTATTCGTTTGTTTTTCGTGTATAGAGCCTAACGTAAAAGACATGTTAGGAGATGATTTTAGGTTGTATAAACATACGCCAGCATGGTCTTTAGCAAAGGCTGTCGAAGATGAAGATACTACAGAAATTTCTAAACAAGTTTTACAGATGCATATTCCTGTAGATTATCGAGATCCAAAGTACAAGCAGACTCTTTTGATGTTAGCAACACGTACTAATAAAATAGAATCCGTTGAGAAATTATTAGAGTTGGGAGCTAATCCTAATGCACATAATGACTCCACTAAATACTTTGGACAAAGTGCTGTCTTATTAGCTTGTCGCTTTACAAGACCCTCAAGTAAAGTACTTGCTTTATTACTGAAGTATGGAGGAGACCCAAATTCAACAGCTTGTGGAGTTCAGGAGGATGGTTTGGGAGAGATTGTACCAATGAGAGAATTTGCTTTAAGTGCTGCTGTGTTTTCCTCCTTTGAGAAGGTTAAGTTATTAGTTGATGCAGGAGCAAACATTAATTATGCAACATCTACTGAAAATTGTGCAATAGAAAATTGTATGATTCATGGCAGGATGGATATTATGTTATATCTTCTACTGAAAGGAGCAGACTATCGCAGAAAGTTTACAGAAATAGACTCGGATAAGCCTGATTACCCTACTTTTGAAGTAGATATTCTATATAAACTCCGCAAATGCGTATATCCAATTGGTTCAAAGGCGTACAATGAGAAAATGAAAGTTGTTGATTTCTTGAAGAGAAAAGGATTAGATTATTGGAAATCACCAATACCAAGTGGAATGTATGGGGTTATAATGCGTGAGATAGCCCCTAAAAATAAAGCAGACTTCGATTATTATATAAAGCATTATTAAATTGGTCTCTTTACGGTAATGATTTTGATTCAAACATATTTAAAAAAAGAAATGAACATTGAAATTATCGATTATGATACATATAAAAGATTAAATTATGATTCAGTATTCAAAGACTATCATAATGATTCTTATCGAATATATGGGAAGATAGTGGAAGGTGATTCCTATGCGAAAATTGCTTGGTCAAGTGACCTATTACGCCCTCAGTTCATAGAAGTATTCCCAAAGATATTTGCTATAGGAATTGATCAAGATTTTGCTATCTATGATTTTAACTTGAAACGTAGAATAATGTATTTAGACTTAGGCTTTCTTTTTTGTGAAATGGCTATATTTGAAAAGAAAATACTTATTGCTACTGAGTTAGAAGTTATCGTTATAGATACACAGCAATATAAAGTTATAGATACGATTCCATTGCAAGATATATACGATAAAATGAAAATTAATTGTGGTGAAGTTAAAATCTATTGTATGGATCATTCTTTTGAAAAATGCCACATTGGCAATAAATAAAATTCTTCCGTTAAACGTGTGGATGCTTCTCGTATAGTTTTAATGAAAGAACTAAAATAACACATTAAACAAAAACATAGCTAATATGTCCACTATCTATTCTATTATCACCTTCCGACACTGAAAAACTTTTCATTTTAACATGTTGAAAATTCACTCAAGACTTATGAAATATTATTACAGAAAAACTCGCTAAAAGGTGGGGAAATGCCCTAAAAGTAAGCAATATCAGCACATCTGTAACACACTTGATATCAAATCGTTAGGAAAGTCCATTTAAAAAGGTGCTTAATTGGACTTCAAAAGGGCGTTAATAAGACTTCAAAAGGGCATCTTTAGCAAGCCAAAAGGGCGTTAATTCGAATGGAATTAACGCCCTTTTGATTTTTAGGTTATGAAATTATCCAACAAAAGTTTACGGAGCAGTCCGCCTTATTGAACCTTTGTGAGTTCATAAACCAGATATCTTCCTGTGAGTGGAATTCTTCCATATTCCATGGTTTCATGAAATAGCTTTGTGGCAGTACGATAGCATCGCTAATTATCGTCAGGTTAAGAATAATAAGGTCCTTGTCTTGAAGGATGGTAAGTGGAAGGCTCTCCAACTCAGCGGTCGCTGACCAAAGGAAATAATGAGGAGAGGGTGTGTGAATTTTGGTAAATTATAATCATTTATCGACAGATAGTTGTTAAGATTACTCTTAAAGGTAAAAATATTCTCATTTCCCGTGGAAAAGTAGTAATTTTGTAGCCGATAAACCCATGTTAGACAAACTTACGATCAATGCTCGTTGAGGAGATGAAACGTTTTAAGGAGATATTTCTTATACCGATACTATTCGTATGTCTTTGTTGTCAGGCAAAGGCATCTGCTGTATTGCAAGATAGCATACAGCTTGCGGACTCAATAAAAACGGTTGATAGTTTAAGCCTTGTTGCTGACACAGGTTTAGTTCCCTCTATAAAATGTGTTCCTGCAGAGGGAGAGGAAAAGTCTTGTAACGCTTCTAAACCGCATTTTGATAGGATAATATATACTTGTGCACCACTTATTATAAACGGTCTTATCATGAAAGGGCAGAGTAGGCAATTTCGTGGTTTGCGAAATGACTATATACCAAGATTTGATAGGAGTTTAGATAACTACACGCAGTATCTCCCTGCTGCCGTTATGCTTGGCTTAAAGGTTAGTGGCGTGAAAAGTAGAAGTAGCTGGGGGCGTATGCTTGCCTCTGATGCTATGTCGGTAGCGTTGATGGCAGGTATTGTTAATTCGTTAAAATATTCTGCTCAAGTAGAGCGTCCAGATGGTACGGACCTACGCTCTTTCCCTTCTGGACACACTGCGACAGCCTTTATGACTGCTACCATGCTGAATAAGGAGTATGGGTATCGGAGTCCGTGGATAGGTGTCGGTGCTTACACAGTGGCAGCTGCGACAGGTTTAATGCGTATGGCAAACAATAAGCATTGGCTGAGCGACGTACTGACAGGGGCAGGCGTAGGTATTGTGGCTACAGAGTTGGGCTATTATTTTACGGATTTGATATTTAAGGAGCATGGGTTAAGAAAGGCTGATGTAGAGGAAAAGTTTGATAAGCTACAAAAGCCGTCATACGTTGGTCTTAATTTTTCTTATTAATGAGCCGTTAGGTAAGTATCTCAATGGGAAAGGCTCAAAAGTTAAGGTGTCGCGTGGATGTACCTCAGCTGTTGAGGGAGCCTACTTCTTTAATCCCTATATTGGTGTTGGTGGGCGGTTCTCTGTGACCCGTACGTCAGTCATCGTAGACAATGTCAAGGCTGAAGATAATGTCTTCGATACGTGGAAGTTAGGTGGAGGTGCTTATTTCTCTTATCCGTTATCAGAGCGTTGGCTTCTCGGTAGTAAACTCTTGGTTTCATCTGTGTTTTATCCCGACATAAAGTTAACGGACGATTTAATTGATTCTCATCATGGAGTAGGTTTTGGAACAGGTCTTTCACTGACCTTCAGAGTTCGTCAGCATTATAATGTTCGTTTCCTTATAGACTACAATCTCTTACCTTATCGTGTGTCAGGAGTGCGCACTTGTTCTCATTCTTTAGGATTAGGCTCCTCTTTTGTCATTAGTTTTTAACCAAGAGTAACGTTAAAAACAAGTCCAGCACAAGCAACTCGTTCACCCGTAAATTTGTTACTCAAAAGAACTTTGTTCATCTGTTACTTTGTCTTTGATACAAGCAACTTGTTCACTTGTCCACTCGTTGACTTGTCTACTTACCATGTTACTTTGTCTTTTATTTACTCTGTCTACAAGCAACTGGTTCACTTGTCTACTCGTAAACTTGTCTACTCGTCTACTATCATGAATTATACCAGTAATCATAATTATGAATTTTGAATTATGAATTCTAAATTAAAAGCATTATCTTTGCACCGCTTAAATTTATTTCAGATGAATAAACAGTTTTTATTAGCTGCCTTATGGCTCAGCCCTTTGGGATTGTATGCACATAAGGCTAATGGGATTGGTGCGGTAACATGGAAAAACGAAGCGCCAAAAGAAAGAACGATTCGGGGCATTGATGAGGACAAGACGCACCAGCGTTTTACGCTCAGTGGATATGTGAAAGACCGTAACGGAGAACCACTTATCAATGCAACTATCTACGACCTCACCACACGACAAGGCACAATGACGAATGCCTACGGACATTTCTCGCTCACGTTGGGCGAAGGACAACACGAAATAAGGTGTAGCTACGTAGGATATAAAACCCTTATTGAGACCATTGACCTATCTGCAAACCAAAACCATGACATCATCTTGCAAAACGAAGCACAGTTGGATGAGGTGGTTGTGACGACAGACCTGAACTCACCTTTGTTGAAAACGCAGACTGGAAAACACTCTCTCTCACAGAAAGATATTAAAACGGAGTACGCACTGTTGAGTAGTCCGGACGTTATCAAGACCTTACAGCGTACGAGCGGTGTGGCTGACGGTATGGAACTTGCCAGCGGTCTCTACGTTCATGGTGGTAATGGCGACGAAAACCTCTTCTTACTCGATGGTACACCTCTCTATCATACCAACCATTCATTAGGTCTTTTCTCCTCGTTCAATGCCGATGTTGTGAAGAATGTCGACTTCTACAAGAGCGGTTTCCCAGCACGTTATGGCGGTCGTCTGTCGAGTGTCATCGACGTTCGCACGGCTGATGGCGACCTTTATAAGACCCACGGCAGCTATCGTATCGGCTTACTCGATGGTGCCTTCCATATCGGGGGACCTATTAGAAAGGGAAAGACATCCTATAACTTCGGTTTGCGTCGTAGCTGGATGGACCTCCTCACGCGTCCTGCCTTTGCGATAATGAACCACAAGAGCGACAATGAGGATAAGTTGAGTATGTCGTATTTCTTCCATGACTTAAACTTCAAGTTGACCAATATCTTCAACGAACGTTCACGAATGTCGCTGAGTGTCTACTCTGGTGAGGACCGATTGGACTCAAAAGACGAGTGGCACAGTAACAATAGCAGTGGTTATAATGACGTAGACATCTATGTGAATCGCTTCCACTGGGGTAACTTCAATGCTGCCTTAGACTGGAACTACCAGTTCTCACCGAAGCTCTTTGCTAACTTCACAGCCGTCTATACGCACAATCGCTCAACGGTTAGCAGCTCAGACGAGTGGAGATTTACACGCCCTGGAGAGAAAGAACAACTAACATTGACCTCTCATGGCTATCGTTCATCTATTGATGACATTGGCTATCGAGCAGCTTTCGACTTCCGCCCAAGCCCTCGTCACCACATTCGCTTTGGTCAGGACTATACCTATCATCGCTTCCAGCCACAGACTTACAACCGTTTTGATAACTATCAAACCAATAGTGAGGCAAAGGCTGACACGATTGAGACCCACAGTTATAATAAGAATGTGGCACATCAGCTGACCTTCTATGCCGAAGACGAGATGACACTCAACGAGAAATGGAGCCTCAACGGGGGTGTGAATGCCGATGTCTTCCATATTAGCGGTAAGACCTTCGCAACACTGAGTCCACGTCTTTCGATGAAGTTCCAGCCAACGGAGCGTCTGTCTCTTAAAGCAAGCTACACGCTGATGAGCCAGTTTGTACACAAGATTGCCAACTCCTTCCTCGATCTTCCAACCGACTACTGGGTGCCGACGACGGCTCGACTACACCCGATGCGCTCTTGGCAGGTGGCTGCAGGAGCTTATATGAAACTAACAAGCATTGGTTGCTCTCGCTGGAGGCTTATTACAAGCGTTCAAGTCATATCCTACAGTATTCAAGTTGGGCAGGATTGGAGCCACCAGCTGCCAACTGGGACTATATGGTTATGGAGGGTGATGGTCGCTCTTACGGTGTTGAATTGGATGCTGATTACAACGTTTCCAACCTCACACTACATGGTTCTTATACCCTCTCATGGACTGAGAAGAAGTTTGATGACTTCTACGATGGTTGGTATTATGATAAGTTTGATAACCGTCATAAGCTCACCCTCACCGGAAGATGGAACATCACAAAGAAGATTGCAGCCTTTGCAGCATGGACATTCCGCACGGGTAACCGCATGACAATCCCTACTCAATATATCGGATTGCCTGACGTTCCAGCGCAGGAGCAGGGAGGATTGACCTTTAATTCATCTGATGACAACACGTTGAACTTTGCTTACGAAAAGCCTAACAACGTTATCTTGCCGGCTTATCACCGTCTTGACATCGGCTTCGACTTCCACCATACCACCAAGAAGGGGCATGAGCGCATCTGGAACCTCAGTTTCTACAATGCTTATTGCCACCTGAACTCACTCTGGGTACGTGTGAAAATCGACAGCAATAACCAGATGAAGATAAGGAACATAGCGTTCATCCCTGTGATTCCATCGTTCAGTTACACATTTAAATTCTAAGTTTCGAACATGAAAAAGATATTTCCTCCTCTTCCTTGCCCTATCGGTGATGAGTTGCAAGGATGATTTCAGTGTCAGCAACCTACCTGATGCAAAGCCAAAGTTGGTTGTCTATTGTATGCCTTCTACTTCCGACACCACTTATATCACGGTGTCACGTAGCATACCTTTGAAACAATATAACACAACAGAGAAGAATGTGATGATTGATGATGCAGTAATCAGCTATCAATTGAACGGACAGACGAGGACGGTGACTGCCTTGGGCAATGGTCGCTATCGTGTCGTTGGACAGCAGAAGGCGGGCGATAAGGTGCAGTTGCGTGTTGAAGCGCAGGGCTTAGAGGCTGTCGAGTCGTCTACGGAGATTCCACAACCGATTGGTATCAGCAATATTACCACACGTATGGTACGTATGAAGAGAGACCCTTCGGCAAATGTAGAAGACTTCCTGCAGCTGCAAGCCACCTTCACCGACCCTGCCCAGACACACGATTATTATGCTGTGCGTGTCAAGAGTAAGAAGTTGCGCTACCTTTATGTTACCTGTTTTAAGAATATGGGTGGCTATATGCAGGAGGTGATGAGCTACTATTCTTACGCTGACTATATGGAGGGACGTAAGACCAACAGCTATGATAGTGTGGCTGTAAGATACGACTTGGTAACTGAGTATATACCTATCTCAACGGCAAGTGAACCGCTTCTGAACCCATTGTCAGACATTGACGATGATTTCGACTTCAGTAGTGACTTCTATAAGCAGTTCTATGTCTTCGATGATGCGACAATCAACGGCAAGACTTACACACTTCGTCTGAACGTTGAACCTTACACTGGTATAAGAGATGAGACCAAAGCGTCTTTGGCAGAGCTAAAGACAAAGTATGGTATAGAGGAAGGATTACAGTTAGAGTTCTATCACATCGCCCCAGCCTACTACCGTTTCCTACAGGCTCTGAACGATGTTTCGAACAATTCCCTTGCTCAAGCGGGCCTCTCTACTATCCGTACCACCTACAGCAATATGCTGAATGGTATGGGAATCTGTGCTGGGTTTAATATGAGCCAAGCAAAACACTAAGCAGCCAGAGCCCCAACTGGCCCAGCCAGCACCAACTGGCCCCTCCCCCTTACCCCTCCCCCAAAGGGAGGGGCGTAAACACCGTGATACCCCTTACGGCATGAAAAACATGTAAGTTAATAGCTATAAAAAACATAGCAAGACGTTCAACTGTTCATTCTTTTATCATCCTCGCACACAAAAAAGCACTTCATTTTAAGACTCCGACCACAGATGAGGATTCGAAAAAATATTACATAAGTTCAGGTAACACACCTATAAATCACGGCAAAAACACATATAAAAAGTAGGTTTATAACTAAAAGGAAATCAGTTAGTTATAAAACAATGCAAGAAAAGGTGCTTAATTGGACTCCAAAAGGGCGTTAGTAAGCCTTCAAAAGGGCACCTATTGCAAGCCAATTAGGCATTTATAGGAAAGGATATAAGAAAAAGAAGCCTCACCCCCCAGCCCCCTCTCCTGCAGAGAGGGGGAGTGCTGGAAACGATTTGCTTCGAAATTACTCAAAGACTTTCACAACAAATAGGGGAAACTCGCTATCTACTCCTCCTCTCTGCAGGAGAGGGGGGCGGGAGGTGAGACTCGGGAAGGGGTATCTCGAGATTACGCCCCTCCCTTTGGGGGAGGGGTAAGGGGGGGCCAGTTGGTGCTGGCTGGGCCAGTTGCTTGGTTGAGGCTTTCTTCTCTAAAACTCCACCGTCACCCTACCATTTATCTGTCGTCCAGTAAGGTAGTTTGGAACGGCATATTGCTGTCCGGCGATGTCTGTCACCCAATAATACGAGTTGACGTTATTGATACCAAAGAGGTTCAGACAGTCCAAACCGAGCCAGATATTCTTAAAGATTGTGTTGCGATGGCCGTCGTTATTGTCTAATAGACGATAGCTCATACCGATGTCGGCACGCTTGTAAGCTGGGGCGCGGAAGGTGTTATTCTCCAATTCCTTGTGTGGAGCAGAGAATGGCAGACCATCTGCATAAGCCAATTTCAGAGACATACGCCAACGCGTCGTACCGGGGGAAGAAGTCCGTGAAATAAAGGTTGAGCGCATAACGCTGGTCGGTTGGGAGCGGAATACTCTTACCATTCAACTTCATTCTCGTGTTCATCACACTCAGCGTCAGCCATGAGTCAGCACCCGGAACAAACTCACCAAAGAGTTTAAGGTCGAGACCTGTGGCATGTCCTGTGGCTGTATTCTCACCATAATACGTCACTTTCACATTGTCAACTGAGTAAGGAACGAGGTGTGAGAGTGCCTTATAATAAGCCTCCGCAGTGAACTTAAACGGACGACCCAACATCTCGAAGCGATAGGTCATACCTGCCAATGCGTGGATAGACTGCTGTGCGCGAATCTTCTTATTGAGCGTTGCGTAGGTGACACCATTGACGATTGACGTGTCGCGAAGCTCCTTTTATAGAATGGTGCCTGATAGTAGATACCACCTGCAATGCGGAAACTAAGGTTGCGATTTCTACCCGGTGTGATGGTCAGCGATGCACGTGGAGAGAACAGACTCTCGCCATTGAAGTCCCAATGTGCAAAGCGTACACCATAATTCAGTGTGAAAAGCGTTGGAACAGAGTCGCGTGTCTGGAAGTTCCATGTGTCCTGCAAGTAGCTTTCAAAGCGTTTCGCCTTGAGTTCGTTGCGGGCACGAAGCGAGTAAATCATTTTCAAGTCACGCCCCGTATGCGGAACGTTATAACCCGCTGAATCACGATATTCGTATTCGGCAGAGTTCTCCTTGATACGCTCAAGTTTATAGGTCACTGCGCCCTCAATCTTGTGTTTGCCAGCCCGATGCTGCATCATCAGCTTCAAACTCTTCACGTCAGCGTTGAGATAGTCGCGAGAATGCTGCATATACGTACCCACACCGAGGTTTTCCGACGTCTCCGTCTGTGTCAGCCAGTACTGTCCTTGAATGTCATAACGCTCCTGCTCCTTCGTTGTGAAAGCCGATGCGAGGAGGGAGAGGTCGGTGCGTGAACTCAAATGGCGTGTGATAGCCAACGAACCAAAGAAGGTTCGGAAGAGGTCTTTCTCCTGTCCATCGAAGTAAACACGGAACTTCTTCACGTTCTGCAGCGTACCGAAGTTTGTCTCACGGTCTTCTGGCTCGAAGTTATAACGGTTGTCAGAGATGTTACCGATGAAGTCTACCTGCCAACGTTTGTTGGGTTGCCATGAGAGATAAGTCTGATAATCAAGGAATGACGGACGATATTCGCCCTTTGTCTGGAGTGATCCGAGGAGGTAACGATTGGTTTTATAACGCACACCATTGGTCCACGTCAACTTCTTCGTAGCCAATCCGAGGTAGGCACTGGCACCTAAAAGGGAGGCAGAGACAGATGCTTCCGTCTTCTTCGGACGTTTATAGGTGATGTCTAAGGCAGAACTCATCTTGTCACCATATTTCGCTTCGAATCCACCCGGTTGAGAAACCAACGCTCTCTACCATGTCGGGATTGATAATAGAGAGTCCTTCTTGCTGTCCGCTTCGCACAAGGAAGGGGCGGAACACTTCTATGTTATTGATATAGACAGAGTTCTCATCGAACGTTCCACCACGCACGTTATATTGTGAAGATAGCTCCGAGTGGGTCGAAACACCAGCCTGAGTCTGTACCATTTCTTCGACAGCATTGCCAGAAGTAGAGGGTCCTTGTTTAGTTTTTTGAATATCCAATTCTTCCGTTGTTCCGTGCTGTTTGGCTTTGCCCTGCACTACAACTTCCTCCAATGCATTGTCGTCAGCAAGCTGTACGAGTAGTGTCTGCTTTCCCTTTGGGCGTACAAGAATCCTCGTCTTGGTCTTGTAGCCGATCATTGAGAAACGCACCTTCACGGAGTCTTCACTCTGCAGCTGCATATTGAACTCACCTTTTAGGTTGGTCATCGACAGCTTTCCCTGCGTAACAACCATGACAGAAGCCAACTCGATAGGGTTACCCTCCTTGTCGGAAACCTTCCCTTGCAGTGTGAACGATTGTGCAAATGCTAACTGGGCTGTCAGCATGAACAATAGTAGTAATATGTATTTCTGAATATCCTTACGTTTCATACATTATATAACGTTGCTGATTTCGTTTTATTGTCTTTCTCAGTTGCTTAGAAGTGAAAGACTTGTTGCAAAGCGGTTCTTGCGCTTTACGGCTCCTCATCAGCGGATATAAAAAAGTGGATGCGCCTCATTTGACACATCCACCTCTATAATTGAAATCTATCTTTTGTCTTTTTTAGCCCAAGTACTTCATGAGTACGCGTGCATTTCCGCTCTCACGAATCTTCTCGATAGCCTTCTCACGAATCTGGCGAACACGCTCACGGGTAAGGCCCATCTCTGTTCCAATCTCCTCCAGACCCTTCTCTTGGCAACCGATACCGAAACACTCGGTGACAATCTTTATCTCACGATCCTTCAAAGTGTTCTGAAGAACGGCACGAAGGTCGTCTGACATTGACTCGAAATCAACGCCACGGTCGGTGCGAGAGTCATCACCTGAAGACAGCATATCGCTCATTGAGTTATCATCGTCATCGCTAAATGGAGCGTCGATACTCATGTGATGGTTGTCTGCACTTTGGCTCTGACGGATGCGAGCCTCATCGATACCAGTCAACTCTGCCAACTCATGGATAGAAGGACGACGGTTGTGTTGCTGCACAAACTCATTCGTTACCTGATTAATCTTTGAGATAGCACCCACCTGATTCAGCGGAAGACGCACGATACGACTCTGCTCAGCGATAGCCTGCAGAATACTCTGACGAATCCACCAAACAGCGTATGAGATAAACTTAAAACCACGAGTCTCATCGAATTTCTCTGCTGCCTTAACCAAACCAATGTTTCCCTCGTCGATAAGGTCGGTGAGAGAGAGTCCTTGGTGCTGATACTGTTTAGCTACAGAAACGACGAAACGGAGGTTAGCCTTAATCAGTTTCTCCTTCGCACGCTCACCCTTGCGACCGCCTTTGTGGATTTCCTGTGCCAGCTCAATCTCTTCGTCAACGGTAATCATCGGTTCACGACCAATCTCAACGAGATACTTATCCAGTGCCTCACTTGATCGGTTGGTGATACTTTTTGAAATCTTAAGTTGTCTCATGAATTGTTTACTATTTCCTCCTAAAAATATAGCTAATTTCCGTTATCCAAAATTGATACGGCGTGCAAAGGTACATATAAATATGTGAATAACCAAATCCGAATGCCTTTGGTTGTGTTTTTTTATGTTTTTTTATACGATTTCGCGTCGCAATAGCCTGTTATTGTAGACAAAATCAATGTGTAATGTGCTAATTCCGTCCGCCTGTAAGTCAATAAGCAGTGCCTTGTAATGAATTATGACATAAAAGAAAGACTCTTTTTTTCTCTCTTTAATTGATGTGCGGACGCCCCGCACATATAGTGTTTATACTTCGCACCACTGATATTAAGCATGAATAGGAAATAAATATAGGCGCATGGTCTGTTTTATCAACACTTGTCAATAAGATTCATAAGCACATAAACGGAAAAAGAGGCGACTTTTTAGCGTGAGAGAAGGAAATAAGAAGAGGCTTTCAAAAATATGACGTAATAAACCAAACTTCTTACAGAATAAGGCACACGGAGAAACGGAGGAAACGGAGATAAAAGCAATAGCACGGAGGTACTGACGGCACACAGAGTGACGGAGACGTAGCGTGCGGAATCTTGATAACTTTTGAAACAAATGCTTTGGGCATACCTCCCTATAACAAAGCTTGCTAACAAGCTCCGTTGCTCCCTGCACCGACGGTGTCTCCGCGACTCCTATCGCTTTGTGTCTAACAATCCTCCGTTCCCTCCGTCCCTCCGTGTGACATTACTTCAAAGTTCGAAACTTAGGCGACTGACTTATCACTCCAAATTTCTGAAGATGCTTATTTCCAACTCTTTTCTACCAATTTAGTAACGGAGGTGATGGTCATTTCCATTCCCATCATCTTTGTTTTCACGTCCATACTGTATTCCGTAGCCCAACCACTGTTGAGGAGTTTGGTCATGGAAGTACCGTCGACATCCATCTTCGCCATACCCATCTGCTTCATTCTTTCCCAGTTAGCATCGAGCTTTGAAACCATACCTTCGTCAGCACCCGTCTGCTTCATCTTGTCTATAAAGAAGGCTTTGACATCGTCTTCGGTCATATTGCCCTTAATCTTACCAATGATATTGAGTGCGTTTGGCTCCTTGTTGACCTCGTAGGTTACAGAGGTTTTAATGCCTTGCATATTCATTTCTCCTTTGTCACCCGTCTTGAGTGTCTTACCAAAAAGAATAAAGAAAGTATTGTTTTCAACAGACTTGATGAAAGCTTCTTTGGTGAGTTGGTTGTTGACAGACATAGCCATCTTATACTTAGGCAGCGCCTTCTCCATTTCAGGTTTGGCTTTATAGAGCGAGTCAATAAGTACCATTGCTAATTTGCTGGCCTTTGTTTGGACTTCACTATAATTCAAGATGTCCTTCACCTTTCCGTTAGCATCTGTCTTTAGGAGCAATGGAATATTACCGAGGTATTGGTCCATCATGTTTATCATCTGCTGTGCAACCTCCTTATTGCCTTCCATCTTCACATTGGTTGTCGTCATTTCGATGACATAACCATCTGTAGTAGCATCTTTTACAGTAATCTTAGTTTTGCTGTTTGTCTTTATGCTTTCAGAGTTTCCAGCCATCGGAACACTGAGTTTAATATCAGCTACGCTCTCATAGGTAGCTTGGTCGCCTTTTTGGAAGTTAGCCTTGATTAAGGTCTGGGCGTTCAACGCTGTTACAGCGAGGAGTAAAACGAAAGTTAGAAGTGATTTTTCATAAGACAATAGTTGTTTAATTAGGATTTTAGACTTTAGAATAAAAAGATTAACGGCTCCAGAATTTATAAGCATTCGTTGTTAGTCCTGCCTTTATAAATATCCTGAAGCCGTTAAATCTATGCGTATTATTGACGATTAGTATGATCTTGCGATGATGACACGATACTTAGCAGGCTTGCCGCTTACCATGTCGACGCCCGGTGTCTGCTCGAACATATAAGGGACACAACGAATGGTTGCCTGCGTGTCTTCCTTAATCTTCGCCTCAGTCTCCTCAGTACCATCCCAGTGGCAGAGGAAGAAACCACCGTCCTTCACCTTCTCCTTGAACTCCTCATAGTTCTCGCACTCGTAGATGTGAGCATCACGGAAATCCTTAGCCTTCTTGAAGATATTGTCCTGAATCTCGTCGAGGAGGTTCTTGATACGCTCAACAATGCCGTCAAAGCTTACGCTCTCCTTCTCTAATGTATCGCGACGCATCACCTCAATGGTGTTGTTCTCCAAGTCACGACCACCCATAGCGAGACGTACTGGCACACCCTTCAACTCGTAGTCAGCAAACTTAAAGCCCGGACGCTTGTTGTCGGCATCGTCATACTTAACGGTGATACCCAACGCACGGAGCTGATCGATCACTGGCTGCAACTTGTCGGTGAGCGCCTTTCAACTGCTCCTCACCCTTGAAGATTGGTACGATCACCACCTGAATAGGTGCAATCTTTGGAGGAAGAACAAGACCGTTATCGTCAGAGTGGGTCATGATGAGCGCACCAATCAATCGGGTACTAACACCCCATGAGGTAGCCCATACATACTCTGGCTTGTTCTCCTTATTAAGGAAGGTAACGTCGAACGACTTTGCAAAGTTCTGACCTAAGAAGTGAGAAGTACCGCTCTGCAATGCCTTACCGTCCTGCATCATCGCCTCAATCGTATAGGTATCCAATGCACCAGCAAAACGCTCAGTCTCACTCTTCACACCCTGTACGACAGGGACAGCGAGCCACTTCTCAGCGAAGTCAGCATAGACACGCAACATGGTCTGTGCCTCCTTCTCAGCCTCTTCACGTGTAGCGTGAGCCGTGTGACCCTCCTGCCAGAGGAACTCAGATGTGCGGAGGAAAGGACGCGTACGCATCTCCCAACGCATAACATTACACCACTGGTTGCACATCAATGGCAGATCGCGCCAAGAATGAATCCAGTTTTTATAGGTATTCCAGATGATTGTCTCACTGGTAGGACGGATAATCAGCTCTTCCTCCAACTTTGCGTTAGGGTCAACCTGCACTGCATTGCCATCCTCTGTAGCCTTCAGACGATAGTGAGTAACCACGGCACACTCCTTGGCAAATCCCTTTACGTGCTCAGCCTCACGAGAGAGGAAGCTCTTAGGAATCAGCATTGGGAAGTAAGCATTCTGCACACCAGTCTCCTTAAACATCTTGTCAAGCTGTGCCTGAATCTTCTCCCAGATAGCATAGCCGTATGGCTTGATAACCATACAACCACGTACGGCAGACTGCTCAATCAAGTCTGCCTTTATTACCAAGTCATTGTACCATTGAGAGTAGTTGTCTGCTCTCTTGGTCATCTCTTTTAGTTCTTTTGCCATAAATATATTATTCTATTTTTTATTTTGCACCTTTAGGGGATTTCCCATGCTATTATAGGCATTTCCCTTTTGCGAGTATGCCTTGAAACACTAACTTTGCACACAGATACGGCTGAGAAAGTCAAGACCATTAGGAATCACATTCCCGCTTGCTAATACCAGCCTATCCTTTGCGAAAATAATGCAAATGAGTGCAAACGAAACTTGCTTCACTTTGCCGAGTTAGCTTTATTTTTTGCAAAAATACAAAAAAATGTTGGCAATGCGTGCCCAATGGCATATATTTGTTTAACTTTGCACGAATTAAAATGAATTAAGGTGCGGCTAAAAAGCCAAGCCAAAAGGTAAAAGATATTAATCAATAAATACGTTTGATTATGAAGAATATGAAAATGATGGCAGCAGGAATGTGTCTCCTCACTGTCGTAAGTTGTCAGACAAAGCAAGGTACAGGTGCATTAATCGGAGGTGGCGGTGGTGCTGCATTAGGCGGTATCGTCGGTCAGATTATAGGTCGTAATGGTAAGAGTACAGCTATTGGTGCTGCTATCGGTGGTGCTGTAGGTGCTGGTGCTGGTGCCCTCATCGGTCGTCACATGGACAAGGTAGCACGTGAGACAGCACAGCAGTTGCCAAACGCACGTGTCGACAAGGTGACAGATGCTAATGGTTTTAGACCGTGTAGAAGTTACGCTTCGACTCTGGTATCCTCTTCCCATTGAACGGTTCAAACCTCAGCGCAGCTGCTAAGAACGACCTCACAAAGTTCGCTTCTTTGATGCAGCGCAACTCTAACTGTGACGTTGCTATCCAGGGTTACACTGATGCTTCTGGTAACGACAACATCAACCTCCCATTGTCACAGCGTCGTGCTGATGCGGTATCATCTTACCTCAAGGGTCGTGGTGTAAGCAGGCGTCAGATTCGTTCAGTACAGGGCTTCGGTAGTGCCAACCCTATCGAGAACAAGACAGTTAGTCAGGCTAACCGCCGTGTAGAGGTTTACCTCTATGCATCATCTGAGATGGTTCGTCAGGCAAACAACGGTTCACTCTAATTCCATTTAATTATACTTTTTAATTATACTTTGAGGTTTGAACTTTGAACATTGAACTTTATGATTTGAGACTACGAATTTCTCGAATGACACGAATTATTTAGCAATAAGGATTCGCTTAATTAGAGAAATTCGTAGTCATTATTCGTAGTCATTAATGGTTCATATCATAAAGTTCAAAGTTCAAAACTCAAAGTTCAAAGGTAAAAGAGTTCAAAGTTCAAAGTTCGGAAGGGTCTTATACTTTTCATTTTTTCTTAGGTATAATATTGAAGTGATAGACGGCATGTAACATCACGTAGCGGGGAATAACATTACTGTAAGTTTCTGTGATTCCTTGTGCATTCATCGTCCGTGTGACATTATTCAGCTGACCAAGAATGTCGAAGCCATCAAGCAATAAGGTAAGCTGTCCTTTGAAGAATGATCGTGACAGACGAGCATTCCACACCAAATCATCGCTATTCATCGACTTATCTAAATAACCTCGGCGACTATACATTGTCAGGTCAGTCCCAAGTCGGAAATCCCATGGCAACTGTAATTGTGCTGTTAAACCGTAATTGAAATCACTCACATTAAATGCCTCAAAGTCTTCACGAGTGCCTTCGACATGTGCCCAGTTTCCTTTACTAATGAAACCAATGGAAGATTGCCCAAGCCTATAGTTCAGCTGTAAATCACCAACGTAGTTTAACGATTCTACTATGCTCCTATTAGCAGCAGACGTGCCTGCCAAACCAATAAGGTCGACACTCTTCTCATATCTTAATCCAGCCATAGCTTTAAAATCCAACTTGCGATTTTTGGTCAATGGTCCAGCACCACCTAAAGCAAGCTGACCTCGCCAATTACCATTCACATTGTCTGGTCTGAATGTTCGCTTTCCTGTAGCCTTGTCGTAGGTATAGCCCATAGCAATAGCGTTAACAGTGGGGATATATTGAGCCTCTATTAACCACATCAGCCCCTTTTTCGGATATATACGTAGGAAGTGTGATATAAGTTCGTGCTTATAGGATGGTTTCAAATTGGTATTACCCATTGTTACGTTTAATGGATCAGTGGTATTGAGGATGTTTACAAACAGGTTCATGTCTGGAGCTTGTCCGTTCACATGATATTGAAACATGAATTCATATTTGTGATCAGTACTACGCCATTTGATGAACGTACTATACATATTGTAAAGTATAGAACGTTTCGTAAAAGTCGTATCTACATTTCCACTATGATAATGCATCGTCCGTGAAAGCAGCGATAAATTAGGTACAAGCTGCGCCCACCATTCCGACTTCGTCGTTTTCTTATTCCATACAAGAAAGGCACCGAGGGTATGGGTATTATCAGTCTGCCTGCTGTCATAACTATTATGAATATCCATTACTCTGTTATAAGCATCCACAGAAGGGAGTATTCCAAGCTCGCGCTCTGAATTAATTCCCCAATCTGCTAACTGGTCAAGACGATAGAGTGAAGAATATCGGTTTGAGGTAGTCCGATTGTATTTATAACTAAAGTCGAAGAACAAGCCACGCTTTACTAAATAGCTGTAAGTCACCTTACCTGTCATGCTATAGCCGTGGTCAGGACGGTTGTTGAAATATCGATTGCGGAAGTCTGTATTACTTTGCTGACCGTTGGTATAATAATCAATGCGATTACGGTCAAAGCTATCCTCAGTAGCATGCCTCAAAGAAGCGTCAGCATAAAGGGTGATATGGTCGGGAGAATGCTTGAACTTAATTAACGACTCCATCGAAACCGAACCTTCTAAAGAATGTCCAATTGATAATCCATTGCGAAGATTTCTGTTAATAGCTGTACGAATCAACTCCCTACCTATCATTGGTGTGTACAAACTATCCAACTGTGCCTTTGAGAAAGACGTAAAACTACGATTAAGCGTCAGCGAAGAATATCCGCTTTTATTGTTATAATAATGGTAGTTAAAACGTGGCTTGATATTCAAGTTGGCATTCTTAAACTCAAAATAGAACTGATGATCGGTGGAGAGCGTAAAATTGTGATTTCTATTATTAGCTACCATACGGTCGTATGTATCTCCATTTGCAAGGAAATTTGTACGATTAGTGTTATTCACTATCGAGTTGTCAGCATGCTTAACCTGTGCATTTCCACTAAGTTTATACTTACCACTGCGTGCATCTATATTATAGTCAAGACCTCCTAACTGTTGCTGCGTCAACCCACCAAAAAGATCAGAAGGCGACCAGTTGTCATTCTCACCGGGCTTACGGTCGTCATTTAGATTGTTCATATTTCCATAGACAGCCAAACGGGAGTGATCAGTGAACCGCATAGCAAACAGACGAGCCAAGTAGCGTTCCTTTGTTCCTCCACCAGTTTCCACATTACCTATCCATCCAATGTTGTATTGCTTTTTCAGTTGAACATCCATCACGTATTTCTTGTCTCCTGCCACCTCTTGCCCGAGAAAACGACTATTTTCGCCAAGACGGTCATACACCTTTACTTGGTTTACCATATAAGTAGGCAGATTCTCAAACATAACAATATTATCTCCACGGAAGAAATCTTTTCCATTGAGAAGCAAACTCTCAACAAACTTGCCATTAACATATATGCGTCCATCCTTGCTTAGTTCAGCACCGGGCAACTGACGAATAAGGGCGTCGAGCATAGAGCCTTCACCTAACTGGAATGCGTCGGCATTATAAACAATCGTGTCGCCTTTATGATAGAACTTCACCTTTGTAGCCTTAACAACCACCTCCTTTAAGTCTACTGTTTTCGGTCGTTTCAGAAAGATGGTACCAACTTCTCTGCTTATCTCTCGCTTATAAAAATGATGCAGTGGGAGCTTTACGTAGGTAGGCATAAAACCATCTTCGGTAACGCGAAGGATATAATCACCCTCCTTACGTGGAATTGTTATCCAATATTCAGATGTTTTCCAGCTCTGTTCACCACTCTGATATTCTTTAAGAGCCTTCTGTGAAGCAACGACTGAGCTGTCATTAGCATTTAGCACTTCAACTAAGCAACCAGGGACATCTACATGAGTAACAAAGTCTTGTACTCTACCTTCAATGGTAATCGTATTGTCTGAGGTTTGTGCTGATATGCAGACAGTAAGGCATAACAAAATTAAAGCTGTACAAAAGGTTTTCATATTTTATTCTCAATGTTTGATTCGTATTGTTTACAAAAGGTATGGGGCAATAGAAATTCCTCTAAATTATCTTTTAGGTAAGGAAATAACGCTTGCTTGTAGGTTGTAAATCCAGAAGATTCTTTCTAAGAAATATCAAGAAGGTAGAGCATCTTAGCCATATCCTACGTTTTTGTCTGATCATACTCTGTCCAATAATGATTAGAGTTCTTGGACGAAAAGAACCGAATGGATTTTACAGGCATAAACCGAACTTTTCTATCAGTTTGCCTGCAATTATATTCTCTACAAGAGGTGTATTTCATAATTTAAAACTTGTCTATCAATCGTATTCTTTATATTAACACGCTGCGAATATACAAAATGTTTTTTTTAAACAAGAAAAATCGTTATTTTTTTTCATTGTTGCTATATCCGCATTGTTTTGTAGTCATTAATAGTTCAAATCATAAAGTTAACTACGAATTACTCGAATAACACGAATTTTTATACTTTGAACTTTGAGGTTTGAACATTGAACTTTATGATATGTACCTTTAATGACTACGAATTAGTATACTTTGAGGTTTGAACTTTGAACTTTGAACTTTATGATATGAACCTTTAATGACTACGAATTACGCGAATGACACGAATTTTTATACTTTGAACTTTGAGGTTTGAACTTTGAACTTTAGGATATGTACCTTTAATGACTACGAATTACGCGAATGACACGAATTATTTAGCAATAAGGATTAGCGTAATTAGAGAAATTCGTAGTCACCGAAAGTTCCAAGTTCAATGTTCAAACATCAATGTTTCAAGTTCATATCATAAAGTTCAAAGTTCAAAACTCAAAGTTCAAAGGTAAGAGGGCATCTTTAGCAAGCCAAAAGGGCGTTAATTCACATGGAATTAACGCCCTTTTAAATCTCTAACATTGCTTTTTCTCTTTATCCCAAGCAACTCGTTAACTCGTCTAACTTGTTAACTATGTTACTTTGTCTTCCTCGCAAGCAACTTGTTTACTCGTCTACTCGTTAACTTGTCTACTCGTTCACTTGTCAACTTATCCTGTCTTCCTCGCAAGCAACTTGTTTACTCGTCTACTTGTTCACTTGTCTACCAACCTCCGGATAAACAAGGTTAGCATCGGTGATATTGTCCAGCACCTCGGTGAGGAACTTACGTGACTCCCACTTTGCCATAGGCAGGTCGTGGAGCAGGTAGTTACCACAGTCGCGTGGGGCAGCACCGGGGATTTCACCCTCGAAGTCGGCAACGAATTGGAAGGTGCGACGCATGAGGTCGACAATCTCTTTCGACTCAAGGTCGCCACGAAGGATGAGGTAGTTACCAGTCAGACAGCCCATTGGACCCCAATAGATAACACGATCTTTCCACTCGTCATCATTACGGAGGAAGGTGGCAGCCAAGTGTTCAATAGCGTGGATAGCACCGACGTGCAACACTGGCTCACGATTTGGTTCTTTCATACGGATGTCAAAGGTGGTAACGGTCTCGCCACCCACTTCGTCCTTACGACTCACATAAATGCCACGCAGCAAACGCTCGTGGTCAATGGTAAAGGAAGGAATCTTATTCATAATTCAAAATTCATGTTTAATTCAGAATTCATAATTCACAATTCATAATTATGATTACTACTTTAATTCAGAATTCATAATTCACAATTCATAATTATGATTACTAATGTTAGCGTAAATATTATCCACATCTTTAGGTCTTTGTAGATTTTATTAGCTAAACGGAATTCTGCTTATCTTGAGTTCCATGAGAGAATTTAGCAGATAAGTAAACAAAATACTTATTCTAAAAACTCTGCCCACATCGGTAATCATAATTATGAATTGTGAATTATGAATTATGAATTAAAGAAGGATTATGAATTGCCTCTATAAAGTGCCTTGTTACCTCAAAGCTGCCGTTGGCGATGCGCTCCCAGAAGTCGTAGTACTGGCTGGCTTTGTTGTCTTTGAGCGGAACATCGCTGATGACACGGAAGGAGACGAAGGGGGTTTGATAGATGTGGCAGACCTGCGCAATAGAACAACTCTCCATATCGACAGCTGTTGCCTCTGGGAAGTGGTCCATGATCTGTTGCATCTTCTCACGTGAGTTAACAAACCACTCGCCGCTGACGGTCAGTCCAGCCTTGACATGCAGGTCCTTACAATCAGGTAGGTTGTTCAACGACAGCGCCTTTTCAATCAACTCAGTAGGAGCCTTGAAGCGAGCAGGCATACCGATAATCTGACCGTAAGCTACCTCATCGCCACAGTAGGCATCGTGGTAAGCACACTCCGTTGCCACCACCACATCAGTAACCTCCAATGAAGTGTCGGCTCCACCCGCACAACCACTTGAGATAACAAGGTCAGGGTGGTAATGATTAATCATCTCTACAGCACCGATGGCAGAGTTTACCTTACCGATACCACACTGCTGCAGAATGATTTCCTTATCTCCCAACTGTCCCGTAACGAAGTCTTTATGATTAAAATGTTTCGTCTCGGTGTTGGAAAGAATTGCTTTAAGTTGCGCGAACTCTTTGTCCATCGCAACGATGATTCCTATTTTCATACTGCAAAGGTACGAAAAAAAGTTACAAGTTGGATATTGTAAGTTCTTAGTTTTTTGTAACTTTGCAGAGATTAATCATTTGTCCGACATAAGCAAAATTAAATAAAAATGAAAACTTGGAAAAGATTTCTACCCGATGTACTGGTAGTCGTGTTGTTTGCGGTCATCTCGTTCGCTTACTTCTTCGTACCGGTCACTCAGGGTAAGATTCTCTATCGCCACGATGCCTCAGCAGGTGTCGGTTCGGCACAGGAAATGACAGAGTATCAGAACCGTACAGGTGAGGCAACACGCTGGACAAACGCCATCTTCGGTGGTATGCCTACCTATCAGATGTCACCATCGTATCAGTCAACAGACGGACTGTCGCAGGTGATGAACGCTTACCACCTTTGGTTGCCCGACAATGTATGGTTTCTTTTTGTCTATCTCTTAGGCTTTTATATTCTGTTACGAGCCTTTGACTTCCGACAGTCGTTGGCGGCATTGGGTAGTATCATGTGGGCTTTCTCGTCCTATTTCCTAATCATCATTGCTGCCGGTCACCTCTGGAAGGTAATGGCATTGGCTTATCTCCCACCAATGATTGCCGGTATTGTCTTGGCTTATCGAGGACGTTACTTGTCGGGATTCATAGTGACAGCCATCTTCACAGCCTTTGAAGTAAAAGCCAACCACGTGCAGATGACATATTACTATCTCTTTATCGTCCTCTTCATGGTCATTGGCTATCTCGTTCAAGCCGTTCGCCAGAAGCAACTCGTGGGTTTCCTCAAGGCTTCGGGCGTATTGGCTGTAGCGGCATTGATTGGTATATTAATCAATCTCTCAAGCCTTTACCACACATGGGAGTATCAGAAAGAGAGTATGCGTGGCAAGAGTGAGTTGCTGAAGGCTGATGGTGCGAACCAGACAAGCTCTGGTCTTGACCGCGACTATATCACGCAGTGGAGTTATGGTATTGATGAGACAATGACCTTACTCGTACCTGATGCAAGGGTGGTGCGAGTGTTCCATTGAGCCAAAACACTACGGCTATGTCGAAGGTTGACCCACAGATACAGTCAATGATTCCACAGCTCTATGACGCTTTCCCACAGTATTTCGGTACACAGCCGGGTACGAGCGGACCAGTTTACGTGGGTGCATTTGTGCTTTTCCTCTTCATCTTAGGTCTTTTCTTGGTGAAGGGTACGATGAAGTGGGCACTCTTAGCAGCCACCATCCTGTCCGTTCTTCTCTCATGGGGCCATAACTTCATGGGCTTTACCAACTTCTTCCTCGATTACATCCCGATGTATGCGAAGTTCCGAACGGTTGCAAGTATCCTTGTTATCGCTGAGTTCACCATCCCGCTCTTGGCAGCACTGACCTTAAAACGACTTGTTGACGAGCCTGAACTCTTAGGACAGAAGATGAAGTATGCTTATATCAGCCTTGGTTTGACAGCGGGTGTAGCCCTTTTAGTGGCTGTATTCCCAGACATGATGGGTCCGTTTGTCAGCGATCAGGAACGCCAGATGATTAATAGTATTCAGGGCATGGACAGCAATACAGCAGGAACAATCCTCGCGAATGTCTCTGCGATGCGTGCTGCAATGGTCAGCTCTGATGCTTGGCGTTCGGTTATCGTTATCCTCATCGGCTTTGCGCTGCTCTTCGCTTATAAGATGAAGAAGTTGCGTGCCGACTATATGGTGGCTGGTCTTTTGGTGCTTTGCCTCGTTGATATGTGGCAGGTGGATAAGCGTTATCTCAATGACGAGATGTTCGTACCAAAGAGTGAGCGCGATATGCCACAGCAACCAACAGCAGCCGACCTTGAGATTAATAAGGACAAGAGTCTTGACTATCGTGTGCTGAACTTCGCTTCTAACACGTTCAACGAGAACGAGACTTCTTACTTCCATAAGAGTATCGGTGGTTATCACCCTGCTAAGCTCCGTCGTTATCAGGAGATGATTGATGCTTACATCGCTCCTGAGATGCAGAAGACGATGCAGGCGATTGCTGCTGCAGGTGGTAATATGCAGGCGGTTGATGGTGTGAAGACCTTCCCTGTATTGAATATGCTGAACACGAAGTACTTTATCCTTCCACTGCAGGGTGGCACAACAGCACCAATACAGAACCCATATGCACAGGGCAACGGCTGGTTTGTTAACAAGCTCACCTATGTCGACGATGCCAACGCTGAATATGCTGAGGTGGGTAAGATTGACGTGCGCCATGAGGCGGTAGCCGATAAGAAGTTTGAGGCGGCTTTAGGTCAGGCGAAGATGAACGACTCTACTGCAATCGTGAAGCTCGATAAGTATGAGCCTAACAACCTGCAGTACACTGTCAACTCAAAGAATGGTGGTGTGGTCGTCTTCTCTGAGATCTACTATCCGGGTTGGACTGCCACTATCGACGGTCAGCCTGCAGAGCTTGGTCGTGTTAACTATATCCTCCGTGCTGTGAGCGTGAAGCCGGGTAAGCATACCGTAGTCCTCGACTTCCACCCAACAAGTATCTCTACCACTGAGACCATCGCTTACATTGCGATTGTTATCTTGCTCTTGGCGATTGCGGGTGCAGGGTATATGGAGTGGAGGAAGAAGTAGAAGCCCCCACCCATCCCTCCCCAGAAGGGGAGGGGTGAAATGTAACGAAGGCAACCAGCCCCCGTCCCTCCCCAACCAGCGATCACTGACCAGAAGGGAAGTAAAGGAGGGGCGTAGAATGCGAGATACCCCCAATCATTTCTGAACTTGTGATCATTGCGAGAAGTGAAGTGTGGAGACAAGGGGAAGTCATCACAAAAGATGAAGGTTGAAAAAGAATACCCTCGCAAGTATATTGGCTTACGAGGGTATTCCGTTTAAATCGAAGAGTGTTTAGGGCATAGGCTTTATATACTTTTATTGTATAAGGCTTATTGCGTTCTTCACCTTTTATATATATTGTAAAATAAGGATAAGAAGAAAATTATGAGACAACGAGTTGAAAAGAAGCTAAACCAGCATTTGATGCTACCGATAAAGCTGTTTATGGGTAGGGAGAAGTCAGGAGGTATCGTTCTGATTCTCAGTGTCGCCTTAGCAATGATATTGGCAAACAGCAATATTGCTGAGAGCTACTTCCATTTCTTTGAGCAGGAAGTAGGCTTATCGTCAACGGAGAGCCTTATCTGAATTATAGTCTGCACCATTGGATTAATGATGGCTTAATGGCTATGTTCTTCTTTGTGGTTGGCTTAGAGTTGAAAAGAGAATTCATCGGAGGCGAACTGGCTGACATCAGAAACACCATTCTACCTATCGGCGCAGCAATAGGCGGTATGATTGTACCTGCCTTGATATTTTTAAGTCTGAACATAGGTACCCCACAAACGATGGGATGGGGTATACCGATGGCAACTGACATTGCTTTTGCCTTAGGAGTAGTATATCTTTTGGGCGATAAAGTACCCGTATCGGCTAAGGTTTTCCTTACAACGCTTGCCATAGTAGACGACCTTGGGGCTGTGCTTGTCATCGCCTTCTTCTACACTTCCGAACTCTCTATTGCGAGTTTGCTCTTTGGTTTGTGCTTTCTTGCAGTGATGTTTATAGGAAACAGACTCGGTATCAAGAGCCTATTCTTCTATGCCGCACTCGGTATCGGTGGTGTATGGGTAACCTTCTTGCTGTCAGGAATCCACGCAACGATTGCTGCCGTACTTGCTGCCTTTATGATTCCAGCCGATGCGAAGATTAACGAGTCGGTCTATCTCAAGCGTATGAAGAAACTGACAAGACGATTTGAGCATGAGGAAGCTAACGAGGTGAGAACCTTGGAGGAGGGACAGGTGGACGTGCTGACACATATACAGCACGACACCGAGATTGCAATACCTTTGCTGCAACAGCTTGAACATAAGATGTCACCTATCGTTACCTTCTTGATCATGCCTATCTTTGCAATTGCCAATGCAGGTATCAGCTTCACGGATTTAAGTCTATCTGACATCTTCTCTACCCACGTAGCACTCGGAGTGACATTGGGTCTGCTCTTAGGAAAACCGATTGGTATTATCGGAGCAACTTTCTTAATGGTAAAAATGCGTTGGGCAACCCTTCCAAGTGCCATCACTCGTCGCACACTGCTGGGCTTAGGTATGCTTGCCTCTATCGGCTTCACCATGTCAATGTTCATCTCTACCCTCGCCTTCACCAACGAGCTATTGATGACACAAGCAAAATTGGGTATCTTCCTCGCCTCCATCTTAGGCGGAATAGGTGGGTATGTGCTGCTGAATAAGAAAAGTAAGTAAAAACAAGCAAACAAAAAACAAGAAAACAAGAAAACAAGAAAACAAGAAAACAACTGGCCCCTCCCCTGTACCCCTCCCCCGTAGGGAGGGGAGTGATTACCGAGATACCCCAAGGATTCTCCAAACTCGTAACCGCTGATTTAAGAGAAAGAGGGGCGTAAACAGTAAGACTTCTTTTATAGAATCATAAAAACAGAGTAACAAGCTAATTTGTTGCTCTGTTTTTTTTGGACTTTATAACAAGCAACTTGCTAACTCATCCAACTCGTCCAACTTGTCAACTCGTCAACTTCGTAACACAAAAACAAATTTACTCATTATCATTGACCTTCATCGACTACGAATTTCTCTAATTACACTAATGCTTTTATCCTTTGAACTTTGAACTTTCAACGACTACGAATTACGCTAAAACTTATTGTAATGTAATTCGTGTCATTTGTGTAATTCGTAGTACTTTATTGGTAGTTGACAAGTTAATTGCAGCGATAAATCCCAGTTAACATCGGTTATCATAATTATGAATTGTGAATTATGAATTAACAGAGGATTGTGAATTATGAATTATAGCAGTAATCATAATTATGAATTTTTGAATTATGAATTCTGAATTAGAATATATATATTTATATAATCCTGCGACAAAAAAAAGTGTAAAGTTTAATTATTTCAGCAATCTACCTATTTGTCGCAGATATGCAAACAGCCTCAACCGAAAAAAGTTACTAATTTGTCGCGCTATTCCACAATCGTTTGATTTACATAACATTACAAAGGTATAAAATCAAACAAAAAACAGTAGCAAACAAATTAGTAACGATGAAAACAAAAGGAAAAGAACACAAATATGACATATTTGTAAAGAAAAGAGAAAGATGAGGAGACAAACCTCCTTATCCGTCTCTCCACTCCTCCCTATCCGTCGAACAATGAGGAAAAAGACTCCCTTTTTGTCGCACAGAAGCTACTTCGCTGTCGGGGACAACCTCCCATGAAGTCGCACGTAACCTACATATACGTCGCCTATTTTCAGCGTAAGCACCTGTACTTCAAATATATAAGAGTGTCTAACTAAGTCTTAAAAGTGACTGACAATGATTGTCTAAGTCCAAGACTGGGGTTTATGGGAGGAGTTTTACATACAAGAACTGACGCCCAACGTGGTTGCTAACGCTGTGAGTACGGTAACGAGAATATGCAGGATATTCTTCCAAATAGGTTTAATCATAACGTCTAAATAAATTAAAAGCCCAATCGGCAAGCAGATCACATTGCCGTCCCTTCTTGTTAACGACATTGTATCCGAGCCGATGTAGACTAAAAGTGAATACTAAAGGTTCTTCCGAAATATGGGGTAATAGGCACACAGAGTCACAGAGGCGACGGAGGTGAACACAATGTCACGGAGGTGCCGACGGCACAAAGAGCGACGGAGGTATAGCTTACAGATTCTTGATAATTATTTTTGGATAAACGCTTTGTATTTAAGCTAATAGAATTGGCAAACAAGCTCCGTCACTCTATGCACCTACAGTGCCTCCGTTACTTCCATTGCCTTGTTTTAATAAGCCTCCGTCCTCTCCGTGACTCCGTGTGACATTGCTTCAAACTCTAAACACAAGTGGCAAAACTTATCACTCCAAAATCCTGAAGACCCATACTAACCCCCTCTCGCTTATCAGAAACCAATATGTTACGTTCTTACAATAACATTGTTTCCTAATAAGCGATTTAGGATAAACGGAGAGCGGAGGGGCGAAAACTTGGCACTCCCTCACACTCATCTCTCAAACCAATCGACTATGCGTGGCCCTCAGTAGTGGCAGTAGCCTCACCTGGCTCTGGACCAGCAGAAGGCTTATTCTCCTTCTTCTTGCCCTTGTTCTTCGCCTTCTCGGCAGCCTTAGGCGCATCATACTGCACAGCCTCCTGAATACGCAAACCGCTGATGAGGGTCTTCACACGACGCTTCATCGCATCGATAGTCACCGTTGGCGCGAAAAGCACATGCGCACCGTAGATATCTCTCTGTGCGTTAAAGTCTTCTGCCTTCTGAACACCCTGAGAGTGAATACCTACGCGGAAAGTTCCCAATCCGTCGAGCTTCACACGGTTACCATCCTTGAGGACCTGATTCATCTCGAACACCAATGCACTGATGACAGCCAAGATGTCGGGCTCAGTTACGGTGCAACGCTCACTGATACGCAGAGCGAGATCCTTAACACTGACAACGTCTGGAGACACCGCACGGGCATACCAATAACCCTTGCGCTTGCTGTTCTTACGATTGTCCTGATACATACGAAATTTGATTGACATAACTTGAAAATTTAAAAAGTGAAACAAAGAAATTATTGAAATGAAAAAATGAAATCTTAACCCAAAGCTCTAATAAGACAGAGGCAAACCCTCTCCGTAGCTCCATGCACGACAGCGCCTCCGTGACTTACATCGCTTTATTTTTATTAATCCTCTGTGCCCTCCTTTTCTCTGTGTGATACCATCTTAAACTGAAGTGGCAAACCTATTACTGAAGACTCCTCATCGCCCTTGTCATTCGCCAGTCCTCACCCCCTCCCCACACAAAAAGAAGGGGGAGGGACAACTACCTAAAAGACATACTGCGACAAAAAAGTGTAAAAATAAGTAAACGAGTAAACAAGTAAATAAATGAACACGTAAACAGATAAAAAGATAAACACAGAAATAACTAAAAACACAATAACGCAAAAACGTATAAAAATATAAAGGTAAAAGTCGGAAAACACAAAAACGTAAAAACATACTTCATCATAAACATAAACGATTAAAAATATGAAAAGATATTCACGTAAATAATTAAAATATTTACAGTCAGTAACTTAAAAAGTATTTCTCAGACTTTCGGCGACAAAAAAGTGAAATCTTTCACCGCCTTTTCTCCCCTATTTTGCCCCAAGAATCTGGTGTCTATTCTTCCCATCACGCCTATAACTGATGTGAATCCACCGCTTTTTTATCGACTCCTGCGGCTCAAGAATCATCTGATCGAAGTCCGTTTGAGAGAGAATTGCCGCATATTTCCGACACATTTCCAGTCCTGTGACATGAATATCCACCGCCTCACCTCGCATATGTTGCGAATGTTCAGCCCCATGAACAGCCCTATTCACAGCCTCACAGCGATAACCTCCCACGACTATCACACGTCCCACACGCCTTCTGAGCGGTTCTAAGACGCATCTACAAAGCTCCCGAAGGTTCTCTATCACCTCCTCTCTCGAAGCCTCCCCGGGCGCAGGATTCTCCTCAGGCACATTCTTAACACCCATGCCCACCGCCTTTCCCGAGCGCATCATCTCGCCCACCGTAAAATGTGGAGAGAGTCGCTCCTCAAAATCTATCTCATTAGAATGACTATCGTTGATCATACACATTAATTATTATAGATTATTTGGTTCATTAAAACTCCGTTCGTCATCCCTTCATTCCTGATGACGATGCAAGGTACAACACAAAAAAACCGATTCCAAGCAAGATATATGTAGTAATGTGAGTAGACAAAGTCAACTTAATTCTGAATTCATAATTCAAAATTATTCGAACAAAGTTCTCATCAGTACGTCATAATTATGATTACTACTGTTAGCTGTGATTTATTGCTGCAAGCAACTTGTTTACTCATAAACTTGTCAACTCGTCAACTACCACTCATGGGTACAGAGTATTATTGCAATAAAGGGCATGATAGAATAACAATAATACAAAAGAAGGTACAAAAAACAGATCTATATTTTTATCCATAAAAGAATAAATCTGTTTCTTGTACCTTCTATCTCTATGTTACTTTGTCTTGTCGTATTCTTTGCCTTCCGCCTTTATCAGGATTAAGTTTTTTATTCAGCAACTTTACTATTGTCACTTTCCAAATCGCTCAACCATGCGAACTGCGCATCATATCTTGTTTCCTTCGATGCGGGTTTTATCTTTGATGCATGGAGGTTACCGCTGGAGAGTTCGGTTGTATCAATATCTACAGAGATATACAGTTCTTTGTTGCCAATATTCTTATAGCGGTCGTCTTCTAACTCGCCTGCAGCCTTTATTATGCACGTTCCCCTGACTGAAAAGAGGTGCTGGTCGTTATCGCTACGATGATGAAAGAGCACATAACCAATATTACTAAGGTTTTCCACAATATCCATACTCTCTACGGTCATCTTAATAGCAACAGCCAGTTTACCATGAGAGAAATTAGCTGACTTAGTCGCATATTTCTCCATCATCACCATCAATACGCCCTTACGACCATGAACAGCCTCAGAACTATTTTGAGCCTTCTCGCCACTCAACACGGACGTTGGATTCTTTCCTAACGGACATTCTACCACATAATAGTCTTTCTGCAGTTTATCCAGTAAATCTTTATTTTCTGACTCTTTTTGCTTATCCAACGCCAATGAGAGATAGTTTGTGTCATCAAAGGGACGATACACCTTGCCCAACAGCTCTTGGAAGTTCTCACGTAAATATTTCTCATGATTCACTCCTGGCTTCGGTGTCATGGCGTAGAACTTGTAGTTCTCTTCTAATGCGGCTTGTATCTTCTCTCTAAAGAGTTCACGCACTTTCTGCTTCCATTGCGCCTTCTGGTGTGCATTTTCTCTCGCATAGAGCGAAACAACATAGAGGAAGTTTACATCATAGTGATATACTAACAGCGTATCACGGTCGAAAAGACGATTCTCAAAATGACGAGAGAGGAAAGTGTTATTCTCACGGTTTGTGGTCGAAACATTATCTGCATACGACAGCTTTTCATCCATCTTCGCACTGATAAAGAAGTTTGGAACAATGTTATATCCCTCCGTTAGTTCGTCCCTGTATATTGGATGTTCCTTGCGCAATGCGGCATTCTCTTCACTGTTATCTAAAAAGAGATTAAGATTCCACTGTATTACGTTACGAGCATAGGTAAACTGCTTATAGACTGACTCGTCTGAAATCTTATTACCAATCTTATAATACTTACTGTCGCCAATATAATAAATCGGTCTATCTTCCTCGTTGTTCGTGAGATTACGGTAACTGTAAATATGGTCTACCCGCTTACCGTCGTCTTGATCTTTCAGTCCTCGTGGCGGCTCCTTATCGCCTATCAGCTCGTCGATAATGGCTTCAAAGACTATATTGAAGTTCTTTACCAATAGGTATTCTCGCTGTTCTGTTACGATATGAATCTGATGTGCCTTATCAAAGAAAGCATAGCACATCTCCCACAGACGCAGCTGTATATCTGAGAAGTAACGATACTTTATCTGTTGCAATCGACGCTTACCATAAGCCTTCAAATAATGTTCAAACTTTCGTCCTTTTATCAGTTCAAAACCGAGCGTGATATCCACAGGAAAACCATATGTCTCACTGATATGATTAAGGATTGAGAAGTAAATTATAATCAACTCCTCATCAGTATTTATTTGTCGCTTCTTGTTCACAGGGTTAAGATAAACAGGGACATCATCTTGCACCCATGCCGTAGAACGAGAGATAGTACGTGTCCAATTAATCTTATTATAGCCTGAATGAAGATTGCGTAGTATGGTTGTAAAGAAACTATGATGTTCCTTGTTAAACCGCAAGAGTGAGAGTAGTATATCAAGGAAAGTATTACTCAATACTCGCTTGCCCTTACCCATCTCGGCTATCTTCCTGTGTAAAACAATGCCACTGTTGGGATTACTCTTATTGAACACCTCTATAGCACGATATATCCACACGGCAAACTCATAGATAAAGCTACGTTCTTCTGATGATAGTTCCGTGCAGTTATCAAGGTCGATGATGTCGTGGGGATCTAACCGAGAAAACACTTTATTCTCCTCGTTCACTAATACCTTAGGAAGAATAAAGACACAATCTCGTAGCTGCGGATTATAATAGTAGCCTACATAACCCACACTTATCTCGCCCCCCACATTCTCCAATGAACTTAGTTCATGCAACACATCACGCACTGCACTGGCTCGATAGCAATATCCTTCTATGATGACTCTCACGCCTCGTTGTCCTCTGCTGTTATTTCCTCTTCTATAACGTCCGCAGCATCAACCGTCTTTAGCTTCAAATTGCTTAAGAACCGTGCGATAAGACGCTCATTAACATCCTTGCCACCTTCGGTTTCATAGAACATCGGGTACTTCATCTCCTTACCATCTTCCGTCTGAAACTCATCATCGCTGAAGCCATAATCCTTAAATACATCGTTCCAAAGATAGAACAACACCTTACCCACAAAGGTCTTTGCCGTAATCGTGTGCCCATCGGCTGGCTTGACAAAGAAATAACCGAGTTTCTTGTCTTCGCTGTCAGTGATACTGCCAATCTTCTCATTCACAGATTCTAAGAACTCCCACCAGTCCCATTCCTGTCCATCAGCTGCTATAACCCAGCCTTTCTCTTCATTGCGAATAGGCACATACTCCCACTCCCATCTGCGCTTAAATGCACTATCGATAGGGAACAGACTCTGGTCACTGGTGTTCATCGTGGCGAGGATATAGAGGTTTGCTGGTAGACAGAGATTGCCGCCCTTGATACCTTCGTTATCATCTCCTAACACCTCCTCTAAATAAGCCCTGATATCTGTGTCTGCCTTGATACTATAGTCCGACTTCCCATCATCACCTCTATCTAAGAGTTGGAATAAGTCGCCAAATATCTGGGCACAATTACCTCTGTTTATCTCCTCAATAACAAGATAAACATTCTCATCTGTTTGATAAGCACGCACATAGGCATTTAGAAAGGCTTGCGGAATAAAGTTATAAGCGATGCGCTTTCTTCTATCTGCGCTCCCGTACTACTTTCATAATGTGGAACGACCTCCATCGTCGGCTTATAGGCACCTACAAAGGTAGAATAGTCACTATCGGGATGGAATGTAGTACGGAAAATATTTTCATTAGGAACATTATTCCCTACCAAAGCCCTCTTTACACCACATGACTTACCTGTGCCTGGCGCACCATAGAAAATTTGCTGGAGAGGCAAATCCTTTTCTTTGTCAGATACAGAATTTTCATACTTTATATTTTTAGGATATTCATTTTTTATTTTACTCAAATAGAAATTCCTGCGTTTTTTTAAATCCTCAAAATTAATTGGCGAGTTTCCCCCTGCATAGGCTATTAGATGAAGTTCATCTTGATTCTTCGTATAAATTTCATCTACAAACCAAGCCCCTTTTTCAGCATCAACTCCTAACTTTTTTGCTATTAGTTCGTATCCTTTTTTATTAATTTCTTCCTTATTGTAGGTCATCTTTGGATTATACTTTAAAGTCATCCGCCCTACATGATTATCTCCATTATTTTTACGAATAATGAGCAGTAAGATTTTAGCTCCCTCCACTCTTTCACCATTAACAAATATCTTATCAAAAATACTTGCTACGATAAAATCATAATCGGCTGCTTGATTTCCTCCTTTTCCTAATGGACAAAAAACTGCTTTAACATCAGGAACGGACTTATAGAGCATTGCTGTTAAGAATTCCTCTAACCCTGCTGAAAACTTATATTGAGAGTCTTGACCTAACTCTGTTCCCCAAGCTGGTGTTGCCCCACCTGATTTAATGTTTAGATTAAATGATAATGAAGAAAGATTTAATTTCATAGTTGATTAAATATATGTTCTAACAATATGGTTACCAAATTAACATCCCATCCATTACCAGCTCTCTTTGAAAGCTGGCTATATGACTGACCAGCAAAGTCAATATCAACCTTGCGACCAACTCCTTGCAATCCCTCTAAACCCATAAGGCGAAATTGCTCTGTGACAGACATTTTCCTTACAACTTCCTTGTCTTTGTGTGCTTCTATTACACGAAGACTATTATGCTCAGGTTGCGTTATGGTAATGGAATAGCCATCATATTTTATTTTTTTATTATAAATATCTAAGCAAAGTGGAGTATCAACCTTGAAACTTGGAATATTATGTTTTACCTTTAAGTGTGCTATTTGTGCTTCTGAAAGATACATAGCTTCTGGCACATAACCATTAGGATCTAAGAAATCTACCAATCGCATCTCTGACTCAATTTTAGGAGGTGTAATAGAAAAGTCCTTAGGGAGTCCTCCTAATTGAGCAAACATCCATAATCTTTCACGATTTTGAGCTATACCATAATCTTTTGAGTTTAAAACAGCTGAAGCTAAAGGCTGTTCATTCATATCATCAGTATTTGCGACATAGCCCATCTTACGTAACATTTGCTTCATTAAAGCCCTTGTTTCATCAAACTTCTTGGACTTCAATCCCTTAACATTCTCCATTAAAATGTACTTAGGCTTCTTTACCTCACATATTCTCATGATATGCTGAAATAAAGTTCCACGCCCATAAGGATCCTCTACCCCTTTCATCATTCCTGCCGAAGAAAATGGTTGACAAGGAAAACCTCCTGTAAATAAATCAAAATCTGGTAGTTCTTGTGGATTTATTCGTGTAATATCTCCCCAGTTTTTTATTTTGTTACCTTTTGAATCACGATGATTTACATCGTATAATTCCGACGCAAACTTGTCTATTTCAGAATAGCCAACTATTTCATACTTAAATTGAGGATATTTTTCCTTTAATCGTTTTAGAGCAAATGAAGCTCCGCCATATCCTGCAAAGCCTTCAAAAACTCTAAGCTTCATCTTATTTATCTTCATCAGTTTATATAGTTCCGTTATATCCGAAATCTCGGTAATAGTTATGAGCAATATAACTAAGTATTTCTATGTGTTTTGTCATTGATTTCGAGAGTCTTATTCTATTACCATCTACCGCAGTGATTATTGGTTATAACTCTCGCCTCATTTCGTACAAAACAGTGTTATATATACTCACTGCAAAGATAATCATTTTCAGACAGAATGACAAATAAAGACAGAAAAAACAAAGTAATACAAAGACAAGGGAACGGAAGACAGAAGGACAAAAGGGACAGAAAAAACGAATGACAAAGAAAAGCCCCTCCCCCAGCCCCTCCCCCATAGGGAGGGAGTGAATCTCGAGATACCCCCTTAGACTGACGGAAAGAAGTATGTAAGCAATTATCAATTATGCCATACTGATGTGAACTCCATATCGTATCATTTAATGTATCAGGCAATCGTATCACTTACTGTATCACGCAACTGTATAACTTATGGTCCATTTACCCCTTGTGTTAACCTTAATATCTAATTCACCAAGGATTTTTAATATCACGCCAAACAATAGGTATAGAAATAGATAATTCCATTGCTTTTTGTTACGCCACCACCCCTCTGTTCCCCCTCCCTCTATTCCCCTGTTACCCTGTCTTTTTATTACCTCTGTCCATCATGTCATTATGGCTTCCGTTCCCCTGTTATCATGTCTTTTATTACTTCTGCCCCTTATGTCATTATGGCTTCCGTTCCCCTGTTACCATGTCTTTTTATTACTTCTGCCCCTTATGTCATTATGGCTTCCGTTCCCCTGTTACCATGTCTTTTATTACTTCTGCCCCTTATGTCATTATGGCTTCTGTCCCTTATGTCTTCTTTTTATGTAAACTATTTTTTTACGAACTTACTAATTTGTCGAGAAATAGTAAAGCGAGTAGATTGGGTAATATCTTCCCTTTTTGTCTCGAACGTTTAGAGAAGAATTCGTAACTATCAAAAATACAATAGTTTATAAGATAAAACAAAAAAGACAAAATTCAGAAAATCACAAGTTTATTTATGGAAGAAACACAGGAAAAGAAGTGAAAGAAAGGAAGATTCGTTATAAAAATGGAGGATTTGTTTATATTTTTCATAACAAAGCCTTATTCCTTCCCTATTCGTCGCACCTAACCTCCTAACTTGTCGACTACCCCACCCCAATAGCTACTAAAGTGTCGCACCATCCTTACTAATTTGTCGCAACCTACTTACTAATCTGTCGCCGCTAAGTTACTAATTTGTCGTCGATTAGTCGTGTAACTATTTAAGGTTCAATGGCTTTGAGGGCCTCTACTAATATCTAATAAAGAATATATAACGATATTCTAAGTTAAGAAGAGGTGTTTTGTTTTAAGAAAATATATACTTTTTCGCTGGGGGAAGAAGACTTTAAACAAAGGTTTTGGGCGCAACCTCCCTTTTTGTCGCACATACGTTTTAGGAGCGGTGCAGGCGTTTTCTGTTTTGCTGTAGGCTTGTTGGACGAGCGTTTTGAGTCGGGTTTTCATTTCCGTTTCATGGTTTTGTGGGTTTTTAGTCGGTGGTTTCGGGTCGGAAATTTTGGTGAGATTCATGTCGGTTTGGTAGTAGGTTTTGTTTCGTTTTCTTATTTTTATTACCGTTGATCTTTGCTTTATTCGGTTGTTTTTTAGGCGGTTACACAGGATTCTTATTATCTTCAAATATGTTTTTATATATTTGTGTATCAGTATATTATCGACTGTTAATCATCTTAGAGGCTATTCTTTACTTCCTCGTGTTCAATGATTAAAGGGCGGAGATGCGTCAGGACGTTTGTATGTTTTTCTTTGTCATCAGCTTGTCGGTATTCGTATCGAATTTCGAAGGATTATTTCTTCTTTTCATTGTTCAAACTTTTCGGTTTTTATGTTTACATTTTAGGAAGGTTATTCGCATTGAGTTTTCTCCTTTTCACGACTTTGTCGACATCCTTTTTATAGATTTTGGCGTGAGAGTTTTTCCTCCTTTTTTGTCGCACCTAAGCTCTTTTTCGTTCTTAATCATTCGCAAAAAGCTGATTTATCGCTTAAAGATAGCGGAGACAAATAGGGAAGCATTTTTCGATACTACCCTACTCTATTTGTGCTATAAAGCATTAATATTTAGGAAGTTATGGAGGTTTTCTTTCTCTTTTACGTTCGAAAAGTACAAAAACTTGTCACTTTTTTGTCGCACTTTACTTTTATCAATATTTGTTTTCTACTGATATTCAGTTTATTATGTCGTTTTCTTATGTCAATAAAAAATATTCCCTTTTTGTCGTTTTATGCTCTCAAAGCATGGTAATTTTGATTTATAACACAGCTATCGACAGTTATTCTTCGCCTATTAAATCTATAAGTAGTAAGAATGTTCCTATTTTGTCGACTCTCACAAATGCTTTACATTCAGTTTTCTCTCCCTATATGTCGCAGCTATTACCATACGTTCGCCACGGTTTTTCCTATTCTTGTAATGTTATATGCCCTTCGCACATATTGTGCTAAGCCTTCGCACTATATGTGCGGAGCCTTAGTAAGATAATAAATAATGTGCACAGAGCCTTATCATGAGTTTATGATATTTCCATAACAGAATGCTTTGCCGCTACTTCCACGTTTGTTCAATACAGATTTGGTAAGTTTTTCAAAGCCCAGCTTTGAGAAAACGTCCATAATATGATAAATTCCACCGAAAGAAGTGATATTCTCGTTTTTAATTGCTACCTTTGCCATGTCAGTTTTTTGCTTACTTGTTATGTTTGCAGCACCAAGATAGTTGAAATTTCTGACATATCCAAGTCTTTTGAGAACATTGTTTCTCAGGCACTTGGAGTTCTCACAAGAATTTATGCTGCGGAATTAAGGACTTCTTGATTATTATTACTTAACTTTTTCATATGGCTATTCAAAATCGCATTATTAAATCTTGCATGAATTCTTTCTTGTCCGACTATCGGATAGAAGAGAAAGACGAAAGTGTCCAATTCGAACACTTTGTAAACTTCTGCATTGTTAGTAAGTATCAACTAGATGCCTACCAAGACGATCCGCTCCTTTACGAGGCTGTCCACACTGGTCAGGGCGGTGACTTCGGCATCGATGGTTTATTAGTCCTGGTCAATGATAATATCGTTACGAACAAGGAACAATTTGAAAGGTATCGTTGGCAATGGGAAGTTTAATGTAAAAAAATTGTTTTTTTGTACAATCTAAGACTAGTAGTACTTTTTGATTCTGGTGACATGCTAAAAAAATGGGTAATGGCATTACTCGCTTTTTTTCGACGTAAAGCCCATCAATGGGAATCCTAAAATCACTAAGGCGAAAGTACTGATGGATACTATTTTTGAGAAGGCTGATCGGTTTGAGAAGAATCCTGAATGCTATATTTATTATGTTACAACAGGAAAATGGACAAACGATGAGAATCTTGTCCAAGTACAACGAAAAATCATCAAGGACATAGAGATTCTTAATATTACTTCAAGAGTTGATCTCATTCCCGTAGATGCAGACAAGCTGCATTCTTTCTATCGTGAGGTGACACAGTCTATCGTCAAGAATGTGCCGATGGAAAAGACTGTTGCTTTCCCTGCAATAAGTGGAGTTAAGGAAGCTTATTTAGGACTGCTGAGCATAAAAGATCTCCTTAATTTGATTTGTGATGATGATGGCGTTCTTCAAAATGCTTTGTTCTATGAAAACGTCCGTGGTTTTTTAGGGTATAACCCTGTGAATGAAGAAATTCGGAGAACTCTTGTTGATGGCAAGAAATCTGTTCATTTCCCAATATTAAATAACGGAATAACGATCGTTGCCCGAACAATGAATCGGGTTGGTGACAATTTTACCATTTCAGATTTTCAAGTCGTTAATGGATGTCAAACGTGCAACGTGATATATTCGTCAAGAAACGATATTAAAAATGCAAAGAATATATTCTGTAGCATTAAACTGATTAGCACGGATGATCCAGAGCTTATTATAGACATTATCAAATCCACTAATAAGCAGACACAAGTTCTTGACGAGGCGTTTGAGTCATTAAAAGATTTTCATAAGAAGCTCCAAGCATATTATGAAACATACGATGCGCCTCAACGTTTGTATTATGAGCGCCGATCTAGGGAATTCAATACGCAAGAGGAAATTAATTGCAAACGTATCGTTACCTTAACAATGCAGATAAAGTCCTATTTGAGCATGTTCCTACTCGAACCACAGAGTACCCATCGATATTACGGAGAGCTCTTATCATCGTATCGCAAGAAGCTTTTTGTTGACAGCGACAAGTTGATTCTTTACTATACTGCAGCATGGTGCCTGTATCGAACGAATGAGGTGATCTTTAGCGATAGGAAATACAGTTCTATAAAGAAGTTCTCCTATCATATAATCATGTTAGTCGCACTATTAGCAGCAAAGCGACCGAACAACTTTAGACCTAATTCGGGCGATGCCGAGAAATACTGTAATAAAGTTCTTGATGTTGTCAACGATGATGCTAAATTTACGAAAGTTCTTGCTCAAGCTGCTGGGATAATTGCCTCAACATTGAATTCTATGGGAGTCCATAAGTCTAGCTCCAAACAGAACGAGCAACTCACCAGACAAAGAGACTTTACTATTGCACTAATGCGAAACGCTGGGTATAAAGTGGAAGGACACTAATCAGTATATCCAAGTTTGTTAGTGGCTCTCCAATGGATAACTCTAGTGCTATATTTGCGGGCAGGCTTTTCAAGATATCTTTTGAAATGTCTGCCTGCATTTGTTTCTTACTGGATATAATTACATACTTCGAATTACTAATATTATCAGAGTTGGCCAGGCGATGAACATCGTTGACAAGTATAGGTCTTACAGTGCTAATAGCAAGATAATAATAAAGAATTCTCTTGGTGCGTTGAGCATCAAGGGAATCTCTTTAGGGATGTTCTAAAAATTAATTAGCTGAATATCAGCTAATAATTTTCTCAGGCACTTGGAGTTCTCACAAGAATTTATGCTGCGGAATTAAGGTAGATTATCAATTTGATTAATATGGGCTTATACAAGTTGTTTATTAATATATTGTCGAAAGAGATAGTTAGTTACCGGCGTGTTAAAAGGTTGGGGCTTTATGTTTTCTTCTTGTTATCACTTCTGTCATGTGATACGGGATTTATTCTTCCGTTAGATAACAACAAGTTTAGCTACGATATTCATTTATCAGAGAATCGTATGGTTAAGGTCAGCAGTATGTACTTTCATGGCTGGTATTACCTTCTCTTCAACTTAAAGGGAGACTATGTTTTGAATCCCGATTCCTTACGATTGGACTTTTGTGATAAGAATATAAAGGTGGGGAAATCTTTTCCGTTTTCTGGAACCAATACATATAAGAATAATAATACGCATGTAAAGAATAAAATCATTTCAATTAAATTACGTTATGAACGCCAAGGTGTAGGCGACGAAGATTCATTAGTCTTATTTGTTCTGCCCTCAGATTTCATTATGTGTAATGACAAAAGGGTGCTCACTGATTCGTTGAGAATAGTGTTGAAGAAAGTAAAGAGGAAATAGTTCTTTTGTAACTCAGTCTGGCTTATTGTGTAATAGATTCAGATTATCACTCCCTATTGCTGAAGAGCCCAACTTATGGGAATGATATTGCGTATTGCCTCAAGTCACATTGTGGGGTAAGGGGATATTGTAGGCAAAAGTGGGTGCTTCAAGTTCAAATTATCTGCAAATTCAGTAATGAGAGGATGTGTACACGCAAGAAGGACGTTGAAAGGCTCAGTTACGGATTTGAGGTAATACTATATTAAAGTTTCATCTTCACCCCTATCTCTGCCACCTTCGCAGCATCATAATCGGCCTTGATGCGAGCATAATCTCTGCCGCCATACGAGCTTGGAACAAGATAATAGAATGGCTCTCCATACTTCTCCAGCACCACATCGATATATAATATCTCTCCTGCCTGCAGGCGCATCATGGGCAGATGGTCGTATCTGAAGCGTACCTCCATCACTCGACAGTTATACTGACGTGCCTCCTCCAAATGGTCAAACATGCTCAGATCCGTCGTAAAGTAGGCCTCGTCAATACCGCAAAACAAGTGGAATTTGCCCGCAATCAGGGTGAAGACTACGCCTTTGAACTTATTGTTTTTATACGCCATGTAAGAACCATGATACGCAAAAGGCAGGTGGGCGTAAGAGGAAAGTGCCTCTAAATACTCCGCCTCGCTGATGCGTTGGCAGTCTTGGAAGTCGTACAGTCGTGCCACAGCCATCGCCTCATCTTCATGGTACACACCTCTTGCTACACCCTCTTCTTCTCTGAAATCGTGCACCACCTGTCCACCTCTAAGATAGGCATATTCTGGCCAATCATAGCCGTGAATGAGCAAATACGAGTCTAACAGATGCAGATCCCGACGTATGATAATCTCGTGAAGTATATCTTGCATGGGCTTCAACGCTTTCACGGCGTGGGCTACCGGCCCGCAAGCCTCTATCTTGAGCATCAGGCTGCTCTCTGACAACGCATGCGCCGTCTCAAAACCATAGTCTTGCCACATACCCCTCCATACCTTTGCGAGCCTTCTCTCTATCTCTTCCTGCTCCGTCTGCCAGTTGCTGCGACGCAGCGGAATCACCACCGAGAAGCGCATCTGCTCTCCGCTTCCCGTGAGCAATCCTACCTCCGTCAGCTCATAGGCGTACACCATCGAGTCTTCAAAAGCAAGCACTCTATTCTGCCCTACGGCAATCTCCTGATGCGTCAGTGCCTCTATGGCTGTGGAAAAATGGTCTTCCCGTTCGATGCGATAGCTCTCGGTCGGTGCTTCCTCGCTCGCTGGCAATGCATCCGTGCCGTCCTCCGCCTTATCTGCCGACGTCTCCATCTCCAGCACGTCACGCTTCTCGGCCCGCTTCTTGGTGTAATGCTCTGCCCAGATGAGCGCCCCGCCGATGAGCAGACCTATCACTGTCGGCCCCTTACCGCCATCGGCAACGACCCCTAAGACCAATGCTCCGATTGCTGTCAAGACAATAGCAATGAGCAGCCATTGAAGTATAGAGTTGATAAAATGATGGTTCATATATGGTTTACCTTACCTTAATTCCGCAGCATAAACTCTTGTGAGAACTTCAAGTGCCTGAGAAACAAAGTTCTCAAAACACTTGGATATGTCAGAAATTTCACCTATCTTGATGCTGCAAACATAACAAGTAAGCAAAAATCTGACATGGCAAAGGTAGCAATTAAAAACATGAATATCACTTCTTTCGGTGGAATTTATCACATTATGGACGTTTTCTCAAAGTTGGGCTTTGAAAAACTTACCGAATCTGTATTGGGTAAACGTGGAAGTAGCGGCAAAGCATTCTGTTATGGAAGTATTTTTTGTGGTTTTTCATACTTTCCCATTGGTTTGGGTGGGGGATTTTATGCTTAGAAAAGAGCCAAGAAACACCGAAGCACCTCATATCAACATATAGAGCCCCAAAAAGACGTCTCAACATATAAAATTTTCTCACAAGAAAAAATACTGCGGAATTAAGGATATAAGAGTTTTGTTTTATTCCTCTATACTTCAGAAGATTATTGTCTTTCCTTTCATTGTTTTTGAAGTATTTTTTTCGTTTCTCGTCACTCCTCTCACTCAATTTTATTCTGGAACCCTTTTGGTTTATAGTTGTTTTGTCCTATTTGTTAAAAAGTGACAGCAATTTAAATCAAAACTCTTCTTGTTAGTTATCTATTCTTTTTTTAATTTGTTTGTTACCCATCTCTGTTTATAGCCTGTTTTTTTAACCTTACTTTTTCTTATTTCAGGATCGTATTTTTTTATGTATTCTGTCTTTCCTGTTACTCTGTCTTTTTTTATCACTTTTGTCTTTATGTCATTCTGTCTTTCCTCTTATTTTGTCTTTATGTCATTCTGTCTCTTCTTTGTCTTTCTGTCTCTTTTTCATCTTTTTGTCGCACTTCCTTTCCTCTTTTTCTCTTTCTTTTTGGCTTCATTTTTTTACCCTTTCATCTGTTTATTTTTTTGATATTTTTTTGCCTGAATATTTAAGTATAAAAAAATACTTTTTATCGTTTTATTTCTTTGTTTGTTTATCTACTTTGTTTTTTTATTTTTCGTTTATTATTTATGTAATTGATTTTTTTAATTTAATGTGTTATAATATAAATCTATATTTATATAACCATTTAATATTATTTTTTTGTGTTTATGTTTAATAAATATATAAATATGTTTTTAGCATATGTAATTACATGATTAATTAAATGTTGAAATATATAAATAATGTAATGTTGCATTTTGCTTCTCTCTTAGATAAGTAAATATATAAATATATTCATGCTTTCTTTGTATCTTTTATTTTACTCTCTCTGTATTTTTCTCTTGCTTTTTGTTTATCTTATCAGTTTTCTCACTTTTGCTATTAAGACTATTCTTTGTGGTTTCTTCTTTGTTTGTTTTATTTTGTCGCTTTCAATTTCTATTTGCCAAGCGTTTTTCTTTTTTTCTGTGTTTTCTTATTTATGTCTTTGTATTAATCGGTCATTATATTTTTTTATTTTTGCATTATTTTTCTTTCTAATGCGTTGTAAATAACATAATATCAATATTATATATATTTACTTAAACGCATATTTATGTTTTTATATTTCTGTTTCTTTTGCTTTTTCCTCTTTTGCTTTGATGGATATTCTTTTTCTTGTTTGTCTAAAAGTTGTTTTTGTTGCTTTTTTTCTCGATGAAATCGTTGTTTTTTTCTTATGTTCATCTATTTGTTGATTCTATATGATAGGTTTTCTTTGTGCTTTGTTGTTTGCTTTTTCCTATTGATTATTAGGATTCTATGTTTTTTATATATTTGATTAAATATGTTTATGTGTTTTTGTTCGGATTCATCGCGTTTTTGGCTTTTTAGTTTTTCTCTTTTATCGTTTGCAAATGCTTTTTTCTCATCAAATGTAGTTTTCTGATCCTATATGTTTGTTCCTTATACGCTCACTTTGTTTTTTTGTCTTGCTCTTTATTTGTTTGTGTTATTATTTAAATGTTCAAATCGTTAATTACAAAGATATATAACAATGTGAATATATATATGATTTATTTTTGCTTTTATATCTTATAAAGCATATAAATATATAAATATAGATTATATTTTATCTTACTTTTTTTGTTTTTTTCTTTTTCTAATTAATAATTTTTTTCTTCTTTTCTTTATCTATATTATATGCATATATTTATGTAAATATATATAAAGATTAAAAGTCAAAAGAATAAATATTTTATTGCATTTTTGATTTCTTATCTTTTTATTTTTTTCTCATTAAAAAAATGTTTAGATGTATTTGCTTGTTTCGATAAATAGATGTATATTTGCAAGTATAAAAATATAACCACATCAATATGTGCGTATTTATTTAATTCAACCTTTATATAAATATATATGAAATTAAAGGCTTTTTCTATTACACCTAAAGAGGGCCAGGTTTTAAATTGGAGCTTGGGCTTGTTCATTGTTTTTAGTGTTTTCAATCTGATTGATGGGTGGACATCAGTGCCCAATGCTGGGCAGGGAGTTCTTACGAATGCTTTTGCGACGGCTCAGTCGAATAGCTTTATTCGTGCTATTGAGTATTTTGTCATTGTTGCGACAAAGTTATTGATGTTGGAAGTATTTCGTAGATGCTTAAATAAGAATGGTGACAAGGCAGCACAGTTGACCGTCACAATTATGATGGTGCTTATATTCTGCATAGCTCTTGCAGGTGCTTTGCCACAGTTCCTTTTTACTCAAGAGGAGGAAATGATGGCAATTCTTCATGGTGGATTACCAACATATTTTACAACTTTCTCGAAAGTAGCTTTCCTTGTGTTTGCTCTTATGAAGTTAGTTCTGTGTGTGCAGTTAGTGCGTACTTATGCTGGTAAGATTCGTTTGTTTGGTGCATCTTTGTTTGGCTGTCAAGTTTTGACGTGGTTGATAGATTTCGCATACTTTGTTGTATATACATGGGTTAGTGGTGCGACGATGACAGAGATTACGTATGTTTCTACTATTACCTCTCTGTTAAACTTCGTTCTTGCTTTGATTCCATTCTGCGTGTTAAAGACGACTATGGTAGTTGATGACTAAAAAAGCAGAATTAAGAAGTTACTCACTAATTGATGCTCTAACTCGTCTGAACCCTTGACACCAGAAAGATGAGTTTCTCAGACGAGAGGGCATAAATAAGTAATTTATAACTTGAGAATTTGTGGGTAGAGGGACGAAGAATAAAAAATATTGCAGAAATGAGCCCTGATGAAGTGGAGGAGAATTGACAGATAGAAAGCGTTACGCTACGTCTATGTAGTAAAATGTAAGCTGCTTTGATGAAAAGGTGGGTGAAAAGATGGATATAAGTATCAAAAAGATATTTTCAACACTATCAAACTTGTTGATGAAAGAGAAGGAAATAGCGCTTAAAAGGCGCGAAAAGATAAATTGAAAGGAGAAAACCATTGAAAAGTCCTTTCCTCGCTCAAAGAAAGAGAGAATCGTCACAAAGAGCAGAGTGGGGGAGAGGCAGTCAAATTGCAAGACTCCGAATGAGGAAGCTGCAAAGGCGATAAATACGTAAACAAGTGAACGGATGAAAATATAAATATCCGAACACGCAAATACGTAAATAAAGAAAAAGATAAGAAATTAAAAATATAAATATATAAACAATGAAGAATAAGAAGATTGTTTTTGCAAATCAGAAAGGTGGAGTAGGGAAGAGTACGCTGTGCATCCTCTTTGCCAACTATCTCGCTGCAAAGGGTAAGGACGTATGTATCATTGATACCGACTTGCAGAAGACGATTCTGATGCAGCGTCGAAAGGATAAGCTGATCTATGAGGGCGAGGAAGAACCTTATAACGTTCAGGACTTTGACGTGACCGATGTCGAGACAATGCAGACATTAGTTGATTCAGCTTCACAGGTAGAAGGTTTCGTATTGTTTGACTCTCCTGGTAATATCAGTGAGGACGGTTTGGCACCGCTCTTTGTGGGTGCCGACTACATCGTTTGTCCTTACGAATACGAGGATAAGGCGTTAGACTCAACGGGCGTCTTCGTTCAGGTGCTTAACGTGCTTCGCGAACATAACCCACAGATGACAGCACAGCTCTTCTTCGTTCCAAACCGCATTGACCCACGTATCGGTACGGCTGAGGAGCAGGAGATGTGGCGCAGAACCGATGAGGTGTTTGGAAACTTTGGACGTGTCACACCAGTTGTCAACAGCCGTGCGACACTAAAGCGTACAAACACTTTCGAATTGCTCGGTACACAGCGTGATGCGGTGAAGAAGGCGTTTGATTATATGCTGAGGAGGATGAAAGTAAAAACCTCCCCCCAGCCCCCTCCGAAAGAGGGGGAGTGCCTAACGGGATGAAGTTGGATAAAACTGGACAAAGTTGTTTAGATAAAGGTCAAATAGATTAGGTTGGACAAACGATGTTAGGCGAGAAGACTTCGTGAGGGCGCAATAGGGGAGAGACGATGACGAGGGGACACATCAGGTGAAAGGAAATGATAAGGTCCCACGTTTATATATAATAAAGTAAAAACAAAGAAATAAAGATACAATGGCTAAGAAGAAGAAAACAATGGTTATGATGCCTGGTGCAATGACCGACTTGGCACATAGCGTACAGAAGAGTGCAAGACCAAATCCTACTACTAATTCAGAGGAGACGACGACGGATGAACAGGAAGCTAACGAGCCTGCACAGTATGATACGAACAATGTTGAGCAGGAGGTGCGTACTCAGGTTGAGGAACAGCAGCCAGAGGAGTATGCTGAAGCTATTGGAGATGTTGACGAGCCAGCAGCACCAACGACCCCTGCAAGTCCGTTTGGTCGTGTAGAGCCAAAACAAGAGGGAACTGATCGTAAGGACCGTACTGCACCAGCAGCAAAGAAGCTCCCAAAGGCGGAGGGCAGACAGTTAGCACGCGAATATTCTCTTGCAAAGGATAGCGGTGAGGATAGCTGGCAGATTTTCCTCGACTTGGCACGCGACTATAAGGCACGCGACTCTCGTTTGGCTACCGTTTACATCGACTCAGACCTCAAGGGTGTCCTCGACCGTCTGAAGTCTGCTACGAGTGTGAAACTTCCTTCAACAGCCCTGCTGAGTGCTATCGTTGCTCGCTTCGTATTCGAACACGAGAAGGATATTAAGAACGCGATATTTGGAGAGAGTTTGTTGTAAAAAGGAAAAATAACAAAACAACAAAACAACAAAGCAACAAAACAACAAAACAACAAAACAAACCAACAGTCCCAACTGGCCCCTCCCCCGACCCCTCCCCCATAGGGAGGGGCGTGAAATGCGAGATATCCCTTGTGTGAGTTGACGAGTAGACAGGTTTACGAGTAGACAAGTTAATTGTAGCGATAAGCCACAGTTTTCATTAGTTATCATGAGTGGTAGTTGACGTGTTTACTATATGTTTAGGGAAACATGGTCAATAGAGGTAATTATGATTCATAACAGATAAGGAATTATTGAACGAAATGAATTTAAGAAATATCATCTATTTAATTTCTTTTTTACCATTGTGTGCTATGGCGCAAGGGGATGAACCTCATCATGAAATATCTATGAGTGCAGGTCTTATGACAAATCAAGCTTATGACACTCGGCTAACCTATCAGTATTACCTGAACAAAAGTATTGGTGTGGGTGCTTCTTTCGGATATTATAAGCAATGGTACGCTAATTATATTCCACAGTCAGAACTCCATCATGGGGAATGGGACTATTGGAGATTATCAGAAAAGGATTGTAAACCACAGAATATCTATTTAGAGCCTTCGTTATCAATAAATAGCCCTGCTATAGCTCAAGTGGGAAGGTGGTCTTTCAAACTCGGAGTAGACTTTGGTGTAATGTTCCAGCTTCCGTATACCCTTGTTAATGTAAAGTATATCAATACAACAACACAAGCCTCACAGCAAAAAAGCATACACACAAACGATATGCAGTGGTGCTTTTGGGATATACGTCCTACTATTAAGGTCGAAAGTAATAATATTTTCGTTGCTCTTGGTTATGGACTTTCTGATTTTGATGTTTACTCATCCTATCGGAAAATAACAGTCCAAGGGAAGGCTTTTGACGATTTCTATCCTAAAAAGAAGTTGAATAATTCCTTCTTCTTAAGTGTTGGTGGTTATTTCTAAATTAAAGTGTTGAGAAGTGTACAAGTATACGAGTAGACAAGTTAATTGTGGCGATAAATCACAGTTAACTGTAGTAATCATGAAGGGGTAGTTGACGAGTTGACAGGTTTACGAGTAGACCAGTTAATTGTAGCGATAAACCACAGTTAACATCGGTACTCATGAGTGGTAGTTTACGAGTTAACGGGTTTACGAGTAGACCAGTTAATTGTTGTGATAAACCACAGTTAACATTGCCAATCATAATTTTAAATTAAAGTAGTAATCATAATTCTGAATTATAAGTTGCTGCTCTTATCGAATAAAGGAATACACAGATGAATTCATTGATTGTAAGTACTGTTCTTTTCTTAGGGCTTTTAGGACTGATCTATACGGTTAATTACCTTTATTATCGTTTTTCTCCTGTTCATTCATTTCCGAGTGTTACCACCCTTTCTGCAAGAGCTCTCTTTGAGATGTTCATAATTGGAGTAGGTTACTTCGGTACGCTTTTTTGTTTGGTGTTTTTTGAAAGCGAATTAGGATTATCCCATTCAGGCTATTTGTACATATATCTATGTATTGGAATATTGTTTCTGTTGATAGCTGCAATAGTAGGTGTTTTTCGATATGATAAAGGTGTTTGGCTTCGTCGTAATCCCAAGCATAGCAGATTGTTGCTTCCTTCATGGAATGAAGGCTCTAAGAATGTGGGTGTGGCAATAAGCAGGATTGATGATATCAATTATGGTCGTCACGTAAGTTTCTCGTGGTTTGATGGACGTTTTATTACTGCAGGAAGACACAGAGTGGCGTTTGAATACTATGAATATTATTTTATGGCACGCCGCTATAACCGTAAGATTATTTACAAAAAAAGAGATGGTTTTTAATTTCAAAGCAGATATGGTATATGTGATAGAGGTACTTCAAGAAAGACAGACCTTCCGAATCACGGCAGATACGACACGGAAGAATTACCTTTGAGCTTCGAGATTTGAACTTTGAGCATTGATGTTTGGACCTTATAAAAACATCCATCATGTGATAAATTCCTCCGGAAGAAGTGATATTCTCGTTTTTAATAGCTATCTTTGTCATGTCAGAATTTTGCTTACTTGTTATGTTTGCAGCACCAAGATAGGTGAAAATCTGACATGTCCAAGCGTTTTGAAAACTTTGTTTCTCAGACACTTGGAGTTCTTACAAGAATTTATGCTGCAGAATTAAGACCTTATAAATATGGACGCAGGTGCATTCTATGTCTGTTTACTTTTGTGGTGGGGATGCTGCTATTTATATATTTCCTACTTAGTAATGCCATCGCATGTGCATTGGAACAACCCTATAAAGCAAAGTCGTTTTGTAGTTCTTTCGGCTTTAGCAGTGTCTTTTTTAAGTTTTATAGGACATTCTTATGTATATATACAGGAGTATGAAGCGAAGAATAACATAGAATTTAAATCAATATCCCACTTTTTTTCCTATCTTACCAACCCACGGTCGAAGCCCATTTTCGAGGCAGATTACTTCTTAATGTTTCCTGTAATAGTTGGTATTTCTATAATTCCGCTTATCCGACACCTATATTTAATATGGTGGATAAGTAGACACCCACACTATTCAATACTTACTTTCAAGGGGGGCACCCGATATGCCGCCTCGCAATTTATTTATACTCACCATAGATAATAAACAATTTTGTGCCGGATACATCTTGTCTTATTATAAATATTTGGTGGTGTCAGGCAAACATAAGTATATATTCTGGGTAGGAACACCACATGGAAAGGGCAGCTGTAGGCATTTGTTCGACCAAGAAATGGAACTTCAGCTCTCTGCAGGCCATCAGTATGTGGTGGAAGAAGACACTATGGTAGACGAATTGCACGTTTATGATAGTTGTTCAGCGCCCAAAACAGATAACGAAAGTAAAGAAACAATTTAAAAAAATAGGTTATGCACATTGATGATTTTTGGCTTATTATCTTCTGGTTGTTATCCTTTTTGGTTGCAATGATGTTATATTCAAAATGGACTGCCCCCATTCTCGATCGTTGGAACAACCTCTTAAGGCGGAGTGAAAGTTTTGTATTACTCAGCGCTGCTGTGTTTTTTATAAGCTTAGGTATGTTCTTTTGCGAATTCTATGTGTTCGAACAACCCTCTAATAAAACCGAAATTCAGAATACAAACAGCCCTTCTTCTAAAGCCTCAAAGCCCAGATATATCTTCTCTGAGAAGGGCGATCTCCTCTACCTATTAGTTGTTTTATTTCTGACGTTTGTCTATTTTCTTATCCAATACAAGCGTTTGAAGCGGTGGATAAGCGAACACCCAGACTATGCCATACTGGTTCCCGACCTACTATATAAGGGGTATGTGAAGCAAAAAGCAAGAATATTGAACGATGATTTCCTACCTATTAGCTGCGGACTTGCCTTCCGAACATTCAACGAATACTTGGTTGTGCCAGGCCAACACACATTCCATTTTGAGGTGAAAGAAAGCCGTTTCAAAGGTGGCGATAATGTTTTGTTCACCCAGCACATGGACCTCGACTTAGCGCCAAGCTCGATGTATATTATCAAAAGAGAAGGTAAGGAGGGTAAATTGACCTATAATTTTAAGTGCAAAAGGCCCGAAACAAATAACAACATTTTATAAATAAGAGAATAACACCCCTTATGTATATATATCATTTTTGGGCTTTTGTAACGATTTGGCTACGTCATAATCTCAAATATAGTAGATTGATGCGGCCCTCATGGAATAAAGGTTTAAAGAATTTATGTGTGTCAATAAGTAAGATAGATGATATTGCTTATGGTCGTGGCGTGAGTTTCTCATGGTTTGATGGATCTTTTATTTCTGCAGGAAGACACAGAGTTGTGTTTGAATTCTATGAGGATCGTTTTCTTTCAAATCGCAATACACGTAACGTAATCTACCAAAAGGTGATGAGCTTTAATTTCCGATCAGGTATGGCATATGTGATAGAGGCAATTCCAGAGAGAAAAACCTTCCAAATAACACAGGATAAGACTTTTACCTTTGAACTTTGAGTTTTGAACTTTGAACTCTTTTACCTTTGAACTTTATGATATGAACTATTAATGACTACGAATTTCCCTAATTACGCTAATATTTATTGTAATGTAATTCGTGTCATTCGAGAAATTCGTAGTGCTGTATTGGTAGTTGACGAGTAGACAGGTTGACGAGTTAACAAGTTAATTGTAGTGATAAAGCATAGTTAACAGTAGTAATCATGAGGGTAGTTTACGAGTGGACAAGTTTACAAGTTAATTACAGCGATAAACCACAGTTAACATCGGTAATCATAATTATGAATTGTGAATTGTGAATTAAATCAGTCTTATTCTTTTGCTAAGGTTTCCAATCTGTGGTCAATAAGTTTCTTGTATTGTTCTTTCTGATTATCAGAGATAAAAGAGTTATCAATACACACTATCCATTTGTCCCTAAACTTAGCAAAACCAGATAATATTCTGTTAGCAACCACTTCGGAGAGTCCTGTCGAAAACATAGCTTCTTGGAAGTCATAGACGAGGAGTGACTTTTTGAAGCCATTGAGCGACAATGCCATTTCCTCTGTATCTTCTGGCATCACAATCTTTGTGGAAACCTGATCGTAGGTTGGACAGAGTACATAGTGTCCTTCTCGTATGCTATACAAAGAGAAGTTTTTAAGGTGCATATCCGCATTGCCTATAATCCACGAGAAAACAACTTGCTGCCAATAGTTCACTTTGTCTAACATAGAGACACTGGAATATTGGTCGAGGATACGGGCTATCATTTCATAACTTCCTTGATATTTCTGTTCCGTCAGTTTACCACTTAGTTGACACATATCCTCCATAGGAAGCTTTTGTCCATCGTCGGTTCTATCAATTCTTTTTGTGATATAGTTTAGTTCACCATCAGCAAAACGGATAAGAGAATGCGGAACTGTTGGAATCTTCGCAATCTCAGCCAGATGCATGGATAAATCCTCTATCTCTGGGAGGCATTCAAACTGCTCTGTTTGGGGTTTAAGGATATATCGTCCCATAACGCCTACTATCGTTAGACGTTGTGGATTTCCTGCTGCGTCATGCTCAAGGTCAATTGATAGTTTTGATTGCACACCTGTCACTCGTTGTTCGTTTTTCAACGACAATCTGTGCCAAACGGTTAATATCCTTTCGTGTGTAGGGTAGGATAGGGGCTATTTCGGCTCCAAACATTTTCTTTGCACAATGTGGATGATAGTCAACCTCCCCAGCTTTTAACGGCTTATAACAACACAGGCAACGTTTCATCTTCTTTCCTCCTCCTTTTCTATGGGTACGATGCTAATATCTCCTATACAGTCACGGCAGCACGAGAGGAGTAATCCCATGCGGTCTCTACGGTTGATTTTCCAGTTTCGTTCAGCAATATTCAGCATCCAACCTTCTGGAATAAGACCATCGAAGAAGGAAAAAAGAACGTTACTCTGATAATGTTCTGCACGCAATGGCAATGTCAGACTAACGGGAGTTGGCTTACTACTATCCAAATACTCTTGAAGATAAGCGAAGCTATATCCCCTCTCGTCTTCTGTGATAATGCCAGCTGGCTTATCTTTTACATATACTTTTCCTTGTCTCATGATGTTGTTTTTTTTGCCACTTAGTCCTTTGGAATGGGTACTGGTCCTAACTGTAGGTTGAACAGCTCGAGTACTTGGTTGACTTTGTCCATGCGTAGTGTAGCTTTTCCTTGTTCCATCTCACGGACAAAGCGGAGTCCTACACCCGCTTTGAAAGCCATGTCCTCCTGCGTTAGATGATATTCCTTCCGCAGTTGCTTTAATGTGATTGATAGTTGATTCTTCTCCATGCTGATTATACCTTTACGGGTACAAATGTACGAAATATCTATGAAAAACAAAACAGATAATCCCTAAAGGGTATAAAGTTTGGTTTATTTAACGTAAATATACCCTATCGGGGGAGGACCTCACCCCCCAACCCCCTCTCCGAGAGAGAGGGGGAGTGCTGGAAACAGTTTGCTGAGGGATGCTTTTTCCTTTGAACTATTAACTTTGAACTTTGAGCATTGAACTTTGAACTTTATGATATAGGTAGTTGACGAGTAGACAAGTTAACAAGTTGCTTGTGGCAATAAAACACATAATCTTTGTTTTTTATGTCCTTCTGTCTTCTTTTGCCCCTCTGTATTGTAAAGGAAATTCAAACCTTGAAAATTAAGAGGGCGTTAATTCCATTCGAATTAACGCCCTTTTAGCTTGCAAAAGATGCCCTTTAAGCCCCTTACTAACGCCCTTTTGAAACCTTAGTAAGCACCTTTTAAACCACACTTCAATAACTATCTGATAACAAAACACTTACAAAGGTGACAAAAGAGTTGGTTCTCGACTCCATTCCTCACCTTTTCCTGACCAGAAATGTAAAATAAATTCGGACTACGAATTACGCGAATGCCACGAATCATTATCGCTACAAAATCGTAAACCAAAAAACTACGAATTACGCGAATTACACAAATCATTATCACAACAAATAACTTGTGAACTTGTTAACTCGTAAACTAAAAAAACTACGAATTACACGAATGTCACGAATGAGGGATAAGGATTCGTGTAATTCGCGTAATTCGTAGTTCTTTGTTGACAGGTTTATGAGTTGACAAGTTAATTGTAGCGATAAATCACAGTTAACAGTAGTAATCATAATTATGAATTGTGAATTATGAATTCTGAATTAATAAAGGATTATGGATTTATAAAAAAAAGTGTTATATTTGCACCTGTAAACCTAAATCAATGTAATTATGTCTAAATCTACTACTGTCTTCCTGGGTATAAGGAAGCATCCCCCATTCGCAATGGGAGGGGTGGCACTCTCTTTGTGTCTGAGTTTATTCGTCGCTACCCCAGCACTTAGTTCTACGAGTGCGAATGTAAAAACGTTTGAGAGTACACAGCAGCAAAAGCAGGCTATCAAGGGTGTTGTGAAGGATACCCACGGTGAACCCGTTATCGGTGCCTCTGTGATGGTTAATGGAGTCGCCATGGCTGTTACGGATGTTGATGGCAACTTCTCGCTTGCCGCTGCACCCGGTGCTGTGCTACAAGTAAGTTATGTGGGCTTTAAGCCTCAGTCTGTAACCGTCAAGGCAGGTATGACCAATTATGCCGTTAGTCTGCAGGATGACAACCAAGCATTGAATGAAGTGGTTGTCGTAGGCTATGGAGTACAAAAGAAGGTAAACCTCACGGGTTCTGTTTCATCTGTTAAGGGCGATGCACTTGAGATGCGCCCAGTGACTGATGCGTCGCAGAGTCTTCAGGGATTGGTACCGGGTTTGATGGTATCTAATGGCAGCTCTGGTCGTCCGGGAGCCACGGCAGCCTTGTCATTGCGTGGTCAGGGCAATCTCTCTGGTACGGGTCATCCTTACGTATTGGTAGATGGAATTGAGATGAGTCTTGCCGATGTCAATCCAAATGATATCGAGTCAATCTCTGTATTGAAAGATGCATCCGCTTGTTCTATCTATGGTGCACGTGCTGCCTACGGTGTTATCTTGGTTACGACCAAGCGAGGAGAGGAAGGCAAGATGCACGTAAACTATCAGGGAAGTATGGGTTGGAATCGTCCTACCGTCCTGCCAGAGATGGCAAATGCCGTAGAGTTTGCCAAGATGTGGAATGCTGGTGTTACGAATGCCAACTCCTCTCGTCTTTACAGCGATGAAAAGATTAAGCTCTTAGAGCAGTATATGAACGACCCATCAAGTGTGAATCCATGGCAAGAACTCCCTGCCAACTCCTTGATGAACCCAGCCTTTGAGAACACAGAGAAGGGTATTGGTAACGTTGACTACTTCAAGTTACATTATAAAGACTATGCTTTCAAGCAGCAGCACAACGTTAGTTTGAGCGGTGGTGGTAAGCAGGCACAGTATTATGTATCAGGAGGTTACTTCAAGGAAGACGGTATTCTGCGTTATGCGAAGATGAACTTTGAGCGTATGAACCTCGCTTCCAACCTCACTTCTCGTCTCACCTCATGGATGAAGATGAAGCTTAATTTGAAGTATGTTCACTCTGTCGATAACACTCCTTTTGGTGCTGGCGGCTTGAGCGAAGGCTTCTATCACTCCTTAGCACGTTTCCGTCCGACGATTTCAGTGGTTGACCCTCATGGTCATTTCACGGAGTTGTCAATGATACCTTACTTACAGAGTGGCACCTTCACACGTACAAAGCGCAATCATTACGACATCACATTAGGCTTCGAGCTTAATCCAGTAAAGGGATTGATTATCAATGCCGATTACACCAATAAGTTTATCTCGACCTCATACGAGGCTTTGAACGTTGCCCCAGACATCTATGCAGCCGATGGTGTAACCACTTCAAAGGGAGTGCGAGGAGAGTTGGATGCAAGTCCTGATGGCAAGTATCAGCGTTCAAACTATAACATCCACTATCAGAATATCAGCCTTTATGGTAACTACTCATTGACTCTTGCAGAGGATCATAACATCGTCTTGATGGCTGGTTATCAGGAAGAAAACAACAAGGTAGACTATCTGAAGAATGCTATCTCTGGTCTTTACTCAATGCACAATCCAAATACAGCAATGGGAACAGGCGACAAGCAGCCAGACGATATCCGCAACGGATGGGCAACACGTGGCTTCTTCGGACGTATCAACTACGACTATCAGGGTCGTTACTTGCTCGAAGTAAACGGCCGTTATGACGGTTCTTCACGCTTTGCACGCGACCATCGTTGGGGCTTCTTCCCATCTGTATCCCTCGGTTGGAACATCAGTCGTGAGAAGTTTATGGAGCCGCTCAGTCAAAAAGTATCGCAGTTGAAGTTGCGTATGTCATACGGTAAGCTCGGTAATCAGGCAGGTGCAGCCCTCTACACCTTCGCATCAACTATGAATCTCAGTGGTGGATTAGGAAGCTATATCTTTGCTGATGGTCGTCATGCTTACCTCCTTGCGCCGGGCGTTGTCAATCCAGCAACAACATGGGAGAAGGTGAGCAGCAAGAATATCGGTTTAGACTTCGGTTTTATGAACAATGCCCTTACGGGTAGTCTTGACGTCTACGAACGTAAGACTAAGGATATGTTGGGACCTGGTGTAGACTTCCCCGACTTCTTCGGTGCTAATGCCCCACAAACCAATAATGCGTCTTTGCGCGATCGTGGTTGGGAGCTAACGCTGAATTATCGTGGTAAGATTGGTAAGGACATCGACTATAGTATCGGTGGTTCTTTGGCTGACTATACCTCTATTGTGACAGACTATGCAAACCCAACAGGTACTGCACCAGCCAGCAACTGGTATAGAGGTAGACGCGTTGGAGAGATATGGGGCTATCGTACAGACGGCTTGTTGCAGACACAGGAGCAGGCTGATGCTTACAATGCAAGCCATAACAACACCTTCTTCTCAACCTTGAAGTGGACACCCGGGTGACGTTGCTTATCGCGATCTTAACAACGACAAATATGTGAACAATGGTAAGAATAAACTCGATGATATGGGCGATATGACCATTATCGGTAACACCTCACCACGCTATCAATACACAATCAATGGTATGGTTAGCTGGAAGGGACTGAGCTTGAGTTTCATGTTCCAAGGCGTAGGCAAGCGTGATTGGGACCCAACCAACAGTGTTTACTTCTGGGGAACAGGTCCTTACGCACAGGTAACGCTCTTCAAAGATCATCTTGACTATTGGTCAGAGAGCAATCCTAATGCCTACTATCCAAAGCCTTATATCAATTCAGCAGGTGGCGTTCGTCCATATGCAGCGAAGACAAAGAGCCAACCTACTGATCAATACTTGCAGAGTGCGGCTTACTGTCGTTTGAAGAACTTGACCTTGAGTTACGTCCTCCCACAGACATGGACACAGAAGATGAAGCTCCAGCAGGTGAAAGTGTTCTTCTCTGGTGAGAACCTCCTCACCTTCACTAAGCTAAAGAAGATGCTCGACCCAGAGGTTATCTTCACAGCCAATGGCTACACAGGCGAAGGCGGTAAGAACTATCCAATGAATAAGGTCATCTCGTTCGGACTTATGGTTAATCTCTAATCACTTAAAAGAATATAACTATGAAACTTAAATATATATGTTTAGCACTCTTGAGTGCAACAACGCTTACAAGTTGCTTCGACTTGGACAAGTCTCCTGAGGGAGTGCTTTCAACGGTCAACCCTTTCACTTCCTTGGGTGAGATGAACAGCTATCTCGACCAGTTCTATCAGACAGGTGTGAAGGGACAAGACTTTAACTCATGGGGTAGTGGTGGTATTGCTGGTATCGATATGAACAGCGATAACATGGCAAGTGGCTCTGTTAACACACGATTGAATGGTGGTTTGACCCTCGCTAATGCGGGTAAACTCGGTCATTACTATAATATTCGCAACGTCAACTTCTTCTTGAATAACCTCAATTTCAAGGATAAGAACTCCGCTGCCTACAAGCAATGTGTGGGCGAAGCATATTATTTCCGTGCCTGGTTCTACTTCCAGTTGTTCAAGAACTATGGTAAAATTGCTTGGGTGAATCGCCCTCTCGAACCACAGGAGGAGGAGATGAACCAGCCACAACAGGAACGAACCGTGATTGCTGATAGTATTCTTGCCGACCTCGATAAGGCTATTGCCAACCTTAACACCCAGAACAGCAGTGCTTCAATGCGTGTTCATAAGGACGTGGCACGTGCTTTCAAGAGCGAGGTGGCACTCTATGAGGCTACATGGGAGAGGTATCATAAGGCAAAGAACGACGCCTTCTACGACCCAACTGTTACCGATGCGAAGATTAAGTCTTACTTAGATCAGTGTGTTGAGGCTTGTAAGGACGTTGTAGACAGAGGTGTTTGGAGAATCTATACGACGGGTAATCCATTGAACGACTACCGCGTTATCTTCCAGACAGAGGACCTTAGCGCCAACCTGAGGTGTTATGGTTTAAGCGATATGACGGCGTGAACGTTGGTAACAGCGTTGATCGCTACCTCAATCAGGGTGGTGGTAGTAGCGGTGTTACAGCATCGTTGGTCGACGACTACCTCACTATCGATGGTAAACCCTTTGTCGGACCAGCTGTGTTGACTGCAAAGGCAACCTTTGGCGACGAGCTAAAGCCAACTGTTCGCGATCCACGTCTTTGCCAGACGGTGTGTATGCCGGGTCAGATTCTGCGTCCAGACCAAGGCGGTTACGTTGTTCCACCACTCAATGGGTCGGGCTATAACAAGAATGAAACAGGCTATTCAATGCTCAAGCACGTACAGATTGACTATAAGGGAAGCCTTGATCAGGAAGGAAAAGGCAGTACACCAGCCATTCAGTATCGCTATGCTGATATCCTCTTAAACTATGCTGAGGCTTTGGCAGAACTCGATGGTGCCGCTAACGAGAGTCAGATTATTACTATCTTGAAGCCTTTGCGCGACCGAGTTGGTATGCCAGCAGTCGACTTCGACAGAGAGTATAACACCGAGGCAGACTATCCTTTCCACCACCTCAACAAGTATTTACAGGCAGTTCGCCGTGAACGTCGTATTGAGCAGGCTTGTGAGGGTCGTCGATTGGATGATATCTTCCGTTGGGCAGCAGCCGATGAGCTTATCGTTGGAAAGCGTGCACACGGTGCATTGTTCATTGGTAGCAACCTTGAACATCATGCAAAGTATGGCACAAGCCTCGTTTATGACAAACCAAAAGGCAATAATATCTACCTCTCTGGCAAGCCTGGCGACGCACAACGTTACGTATTGCCAGTGAATCCATCAGGCTATGAGACCGGTTGGAAGTTTAATCCAAAGCGTGATTACCTCCTTCCGTTCGAAACGCGTATGCTCACACTGACCAACAATCTGTGGAAGCAGAACCCTGGATGGGATAAATAATTGCGATAAACCAATTTATTATATATGCAAAATAAAGTTTTATACGGCTTGACAGGAGCGATTGCAATGGGTGCATTCGTTCCTGCCCAAGCGCAGAAGAAACCGATGAACATCGTCTTCATCATGAGCGATGACCATTCGTATCAGACTATCAGTGCTTACGACAAGCGTTTTATCAGTACACCTAACATCGACTGGTTGGCTGACAATGGTGTGAAGTTCCAAGAGAGCTTTGTTGCCAACTCCCTCAGCGGTCCGTCACGTGCGTGTATGCTTACTGGTAAACATAGCCATGCTAATGGCTTCACGGACAATTCTAAGACCTTTGATGGCGGTCAGCAGACCTTCCCTAAGTTGCTCCAGAAGCAGGGCTATCAGACCGCTATGATTGGTAAGTGGCACCTCACCTCACTGCCAACGGGCTTCAACTACTGGGATATCCTTATCGGACAGGGCGACTACTATAACCCTGACTTCCTCAGTAATGGTAAGAAGATACGCCGTCCGGGCTATGTGACGAACATCATTGCCGACATGGCGATTGACTGGATGGAGAACAAACGCGACAAGAACAAGCCTTTCTGTCTGTTGATGCACAACAAGGCGCCTCACCGTGTGTGGAATCCTGATACCTGCGACCTCCGCCTCTATGACGACGTGACCTATCCGTTGCCTAAGACTTTCTATGATGACTATGCTGGTCGTTTGGCTGCACAGAAGCAGGAGATGAGTATCATAAAGGACATGGACCTCGTCTACGACAATAAGATGGCAGATAAGGAGAATGAGATTCACACCACTACAGGTCTCGAACAGTGGGGACGTGGCAACTACAAACGTATGACACCTTCGCAGCGTGCGCAGTGGGATAGCTACTATGACCCAATCATCAAGAAGTTTAAGGAAGACAAACTCTCTGGTAAGGCACTCGCTGAATGGAAGTATCAACGTTATATGCACGACTATATGCGTGTGATTCACTCTGTCGATCGCAACGTCGGTCGTGTCATCGAGTATCTGCGCCAGCATGGTCTTCTTGACAACACAATGATTGTCTATACCTCTGATCAAGGTTTCTACATGGGCGAACATGGATGGTTCGACAAGCGTTTCATGTATGAAGAGTCATTCCGCACACCATTGTTGGTTTACTATCCGGGCGGTAAGCATGGGGTTGTCAAAGAGATGGTACAGAACATCGACTATGCCCCAACCTTCCTCGATGTAGCCGGTGCAAAGGTGCCTTCTGACATTCAGGGCCAGTCTTTCCTCCCACTCCTTGAGGGTAAGAAGCCTGCGAACTGGCGTCAGTCGCTTTACTATCACTACTACGAATACCCTGCCGAGCACTCTGTTTGCCGTCACTATGGTATTCGTACGAAGCGTTATTCGCTCATGCACTTCTACAATGATATCAATGCTTGGGAACTATACGATCTAAAGAAAGACCCTGACCAAATGCATAATATCTATGGTAAACCAGGTACGGAGAAGCTCACAAAGAACCTTAAGAAACAACTCCTCCAACTGCAGGTGCAGTATGATGACCCAATACGCAACAAAGGACTTTAGTCCTTTGTTCTTTGAACTACGAATTACGCGAATAACACGAATCCTTGCAAACTTTGAACTTTGAGGTTTGAACTACGAATTTCGCGAATTACACGAATTCTTATCCCTCATTCGTGGCATTCGTGTAATTCGTAGTTTGTTTTAGTTTACGAGTTTGTAGCGATAATGATTCGTGGCATTCGCGTAATTCGTAGTTCAAATTTATTTTACATTTCTGGTCAGGAAAAGGTGAGGAATAGAGTCGAGAATCAGCTTTTTTGTTACCTTTGTAAGTGTCTTGTTATCAGTTATTTGTAAAGTTGCGGTTTTGAAGGTGCTTACTAAGGTCCGAGAAGGGCGTTATTAAGGTTCTTAAAGGGCATCTTTAGCAAGCAAAAAGGGCGTTAATTCGAATGGAATTAACGCCCTTTTGATTTTTAGGTTATGAAATTATCTAACAAAAGTTTACGGACCAGTCCGCCTTATTGGACCTTTGTGAGTTCATAAACCAGATATCTTCCTGTGAGTGGAAGTCTTGTGGTTTGAAAGGTATCATAATATGGTATTACATATGCATTGTAAGGAAGAAGATAAATTTTTAAAGCTTACTTGTTTTTTTACATTATAATATCCGTAGCCGTTAAAATAAGTTGTAAGTATCCTATTTTTGTTTTTGTGACCTCGGTCTATAAAGTCAACTATCCCTTGTGATACTTCAAACCGATATACGCAATCTGTCTTGTTGGTTGCGACTGCTGAAACGAATTCCCTCAAGTCCTAAATAATTCTTTTTCGTCTCGTTGAGTAAATATCCCTGGTAGTGTATCGTTTGTCCCATTTTTTTGCCAATATTGTGTAACTGCTCATACGTGTCGCGTGGCAATGTTAAAAGGCTATACATAATTCTGCGGTCATCGTATATGATTAGAGAGTCGAGGTCAAGCCTTGAATTGGAATAATAATTTTTCTTGGTTGAAGGATCGTAAACATGCACATTACCTTTATACGTACCGGGTAAAGAATTCTGTATTTTAACTGCTTCTTCTCTACTGATAGGTGCAAAATTAGAGGTGTTGTCTGTCGTAGCGTCATCGTCTTTCGAACATGAAACAGCAAAAGCTGCCTACTAACGATGAGGGAAAAAGAGCGACGAGTAGGTTGTATTTGTTCTTTTTATCCATAATCTATTCTTTATTCATTGTTTATTCTTTTGTTAAAAGAGATGTCAGTTTATCCTATGCTGTCTTCTTTAATTTGCATATAAAATAAACGTCGTTGAATTCGGCTTTTATTTTATTGTTTATAACCATACTGAAATCATGAAACAAGGCACCCACAGGCTTTTATGTAAACCGTCATTTCTTTCGTTGTATTGTTGATAGTTCCACAGATATTAAAAAAATCAATCGAACCAAGTCATAACGATCCTGCTGGAAATATAATGAATGTGAGAATAACTTATATGGGTTATACAATTGGAATGCCACTTCTGAAGGATTCTTCTTGTTTCTTCCTATGATTCCTGTGGGATCATCACGTAGCTTGTCTTCCTTCCCACCAAGTTTTTATTTTTTTGATTATTTTTGTATAGTATGTCATAAGCATATTGGTCCTTCTTTAACGCATATAATGTAAAAGGAAGGGGAGCAGGATTCAGTTTAAACTTATGTGAGTCTAATTCGAGTTGGACGCTTACATGATTATCAAAATTAGAAGGAATTACCTGTTTGGTTTTAGGGTCATAAACGGTTAGCGTACCCTCGTAGGTGCCCACAGCCTTAGAATAGAAATCGTCAGCATCGTCTCTTTGAATAGGAATTGGATAATTAATATTAGGTTGCAGGATATCAGCTGTGAAATCATGATACTCGATAGGAACAAAGGGCATGGGGTCGTTTGCGCTTTCTTCATCTTTTGAACATGAAGCAAACAAAAGTGGAAGGACTAAACATGCGAGCGCAATAAATAACTTTGATTTGGGAAGTTTCATTGTAAAAAGTCATTTGGTTTTATGTGTACAAAGATACAGATTCCTTTCCTTCTGTACTAAGAATTGCAGATTCGTTAACCTGCTTTGCTCTTTATTAAATTTATCTATTAAAGTTAAACCCAAATCTCTAAGTTTGTAATTCAGCTTGCAAACTTAGAGATTTGGGGTTAAGAAAGACATTAAAGCAGTAGTGTTATCAAAATACAAACTTATGACTTGTATTTTTGTAATGTTAATTATCATGTAGTAGGCTTATTTTATCGCTCCATATTTCAGAAGAACTTTCTTTCATTCTTTGTTATTATGAGATAAATTCAGTACTTTTGTAACAATAATAAAAAGAGGAAGAGATATGGAACCATTGGCAGAACGATTGCGACCACGCACGCTCGACGATTATATCGGACAGGAACACCTCGTTGGTGAGGGGGCTGTACTCCGACGTATGATCGACTCGGGGCGTATTGCGTCGTTTATCCTTTGGGGACCACCGGGCGTGGGCAAGACTACGTTAGCACAGATTATCGCTAATCGCTTAGAAACACCGTTCTATACGCTTTCTGCCGTGACGAGTGGTGTGAAGGATGTGCGCGACGTTATCGAAAGGGCACAGAGCGGTCGTTTCTTCAATTCCGCTTCACCGATTCTCTTTATCGACGAAATCCATCGTTTCTCAAAGTCGCAGCAAGATTCGCTCTTGGGTGCGGTAGAGAAGGGAACGGTGACGCTTATTGGTGCAACAACAGAGAACCCATCGTTCGAAGTGATTCGTCCGTTGCTCTCTCGTTGTCAACTCTATACGCTGAAGTCGCTGGAGAAAGACGATTTGCTGAAGCTGTTGCATCGAGCCATTACGGAGGATGTGGAACTGAAGAAGCGTAATATCGAACTGCGTGAGACGGGGGCGCTCCTGCGTTACAGTGGGGGTGATGCGCGTAAGCTACTGAATATCCTCGACTTGATTATCTCAGCCGAATCGGGCAACGATGTCGTGATTACCGATCAGATGGTGGAGGAACGACTGCAAGAGAATCCATTGGCGTATGACAAGGATGGTGAGATGCACTATGATATTATCTCGGCATTCATCAAGTCGATTCGTGGCTCCGACCCAGATGCAGCACTCTACTGGATGGCACGCATGATAGAAGGTGGCGAAGACCCAAAGTTTATTGCGCGTCGTGTCGTTATCAGTGCGGCAGAAGATATCGGACTCGCCAATCCTAACGCCCTATTGTTAGCGAATGCAGCCTTTGACGCTGTGACGAAGATTGGTTGGCCCGAAGGTAGAATCCCATTGGCTGAGGCGGTAGTTTATTTAGCTCGGTCGAAGAAAGATAATTCTGCATACGTAGGCATCAATAAAGCGATAGAGTTAGTGCGCCAGACAGGCAACCTCCCTGTTCCCCTCCACCTTCGCAATGCACCGACAAAACTAATGAAGGATCTCGGTTATAGCGATGGATATAAGTATCCACACGATTATCCGGGACATTATGTCGAGCAACAGTATATGCCGGATGAGTTGGTAGCCCCACCCCGACCCTCCCCGAAGGGGGAGGGAGGCAAATAGGATAAGATGGGATGAAAGGTAATCATTAACACTCACCATTCAACACCTACCACCCATCAGCCAATATCTCACATCATCACCACCCAACATTTAACACCCAACACCCATCACCTAACACCCAACAAACATGAAAATAGTAATTCTCGACTGCCATGCAGTCAACCCTGGTGACCTCTCATGGGAACCAATAAAGGAAATAGCAGAGTGCGTTATCTATGAACGCACAAGTCAGGAACAAGTTATTGAGCGAGCTAAGGATGCGGACGGTATTCTTATCAATAAGATAAATATCACCCGTGAAGTACTCGACCAATTGCCACAATTGAAGTATATCGGTGAGTTAGCAACAGGATATAACAATATCGATGTTGAGGCTGCACGCGAGCGTGGCATCGTCGTATGCAACATCCCTGCATATAGTACGGATAGCGTTGCACAGCATGTCTTCGCCCTCCTCTTGAACGCAACCACACATGTCGACCATTATGCTGAGGCTGTGCGCCGTGGCGAATGGAGTAAGCAGCAGGACTTCTGCTACTGGGACACACCACTCATGGAACTCGCTGGTAAGACACTCGGTATCGTTGGCTTGGGCAACATCGGTCAGAAGGTGGCAATGATAGCACATGCTCTGGGTATGGACATCTCAGCTTGCACCAGTAAGAACAGTAGCGACCTACCAGAGTGTATTCGTAAGACAACCCTTGAAGGCTTGCTCAGTACGTCTGACGTTATCACCTTGCACTGTCCTTTGACGGCGGAGAACACGCGTATGATCAATGCAGAGACGCTGAAGGGCGTACGTCGTGGTGCCATCCTTATCAATACCGGACGTGGCGGACTTGTCGACGATCAGGCTGTTGCCGATGCCCTTGAGAGTGGTCAGCTCGGTGCTTATTGTGCCGACGTAATGACCGAGGAGCCACCTCGTGCAGACAATCCGCTCTTCCGTCAGCCTAATGCCTTCATCACTCCACATATTGCGTGGGCAACACGTGAGGCACGTGAGCGCCTAATGGCTATCTGCGTTGAGAATATTAAGAAGTTTATAGCAGGGGAACCACAGAACGTGGTGTAAGAAGCCTCCCCCAACCCCTCCGAAAGGAGGGGAGTGCAGATAACAATGGGTAGTACTCTAAGTTCGTGGAGCCAATGGGCATAGCTTACATGGAGGGGTTAAGTAATTATAATATGTAAATTAGATTTCTTTATTGCACAACAATGAGGAGATACTCTAAGTTCATGGAGTCAATAAGCATAGCTTACATGGAGGGGTAAGTAATTACAATACGTAAATCAAATTTCTTTATTGTACAACAATGAGGAGATACTCTAAGTTCATGTAGCCAATGAGCATAGCTTACATGGAGGGGTTAAGTAATTATAATATGTAAATTAGATTTCTTTATTGCACAACAATGAGAAGATAGTCTTATTACTCCATCAAGGACATACAGCTAACCTTATCCTATTTGCCTCCCTCCCCTTTCGGGGAGGGTCGGGGTGGGGCTTTGGGCTCGGGCTTCTTTCTTTTTAAATTCAAATATGATCTACACTGATCCACATCTTGTCCGTACACTTCAGGTGATACTGGAGTTTCTCGGAACGTTTGCGTTTGCCATATCGGGCATCCGCCATGCCGCACAGAAACGCTTCGACTGGTTCGGAGGTTATGTATGTGGCTTTGCCGTCGCTATTGGTGGCGGTACGATTCGTGACACTATGTTAGGCGTGCGCCCGTTCTGGATGGCAAACATCATGTATGTTCTTTGTACAGGTCTGGCGCTCTTCCTCGTCATCTTGTCGCGTAGGTGGATTCAACGCCTTAGCAATGCGTGGTTCGTCTTCGATACACTTGGCTTGGCACTCTTTACTATTGCGGGTATTCAGAAGACAATCGCATTAGGACACCCCTTCTGGGTAGCCGTCATCATGGGTTGTATCACTGGTGTGGCAGTGGTGTTATCCGTGACATATTGCTGAACAATATCCCCGTAATCTTCCACAAAGAGATCTATGCCGTGGCAAGTGTGGGTGGCGGACTCATCTATTGGGCACTCTTCTCGCTCGGACTACCACTTCCGATAACAGTTATTGTGACATTCCTTGCAATCTGTTTAATTCGTTTTATTGCAGTGGGTTATCACATCTCGCTCCCCACTTTACACGATGAAGACGAAAAAAAATAATAAAAAAGATTGCTAAACATTTGGTGGAACGGATAAAAAGCAATACCTTTGCACTCGCAATTCAGAAATGATAACTAAATCATTATCTGTGCGACCATAATAATGGTTCCGTAGCTCAACTGAATAGAGCACTTGACTACGGATCAAGAGGTTACAGGTTTGAATCCTGTCGGAATCACAAAAGGAACATTCGAAAGAGTGTTCCTTTTTTTTTATCCTTTGAAGTTTGAGATTTGAACTTTGAACTTTATGATTTGAGACTACGAATTTCTCGAATGACACGAATCCTTATTATCCTTTGACCTTTGAACTTTATGATTTGTATCTTTGAACTTTCTCTACATCGGTAATTATAATTATGACGTACTGATGAGCACATGATTTCTATCGATTACGTATGAAACGAAGAGCTTTGCAATAAGCATTTACATAATTAGGGGAATTCGTAGTCGGTTAAAGTTTGCGTGGATAATAGTTTGAAAAAATATGACATAAAATTGGGTAAAAAACCTATAAACAAAGGAAAAAACACGTGTAAAGTCCCAGTTTGTAAACGGCAGTAAATCAATTCATTATGATGTAGTGCAGGAATAGGTGCTTAATTGTGTTTCAAAAGGGCGTTAATAAGACGCCAAAAGGGCATCTTTTGCAAGTCAATTAGGCGTCTTTTAGAAGCTAAAAAAGCATGTATTAGCTTTGAAAAACTTTGAACTTTGATATTTGAACTTTGAACTTTATGATATGGGTAGTTGACGAGTTGACAAGTATACGAGTTTACAAGTTGCTTGTAGCGATAAACTTCAGTTAACATTAGTTATCATAATTATGAATTGTGAATTATGAATTATGAATTAACAGAGGATTCTGAATTATACTTGGGGTATATAAAAAGAAAACGGCAGAGCAATTGCTCTTCCGTTATCTCCGAATAACCATAGTCTCACGACGATAATATTTCTACAATCTTTACCTAAAAATATAACTAAAAACCTAAATCTATTACTAACCTAAACAAATCTTCTTTTTTTCAATAATAATCCTGAGCAATCTTGAATACCTGTAAAGTCTAAAACCTTGTAATCAGATATGTTTCTCTTGAATTACAATGCAAAGGTATGGATAATATTCAGATTATCAAAATTAAACGATGAAAAATATCATTCTATCGGTTGTTTCTTGATATATATCAAATACGATGATTAGTGTAAAGTTGACCTTTTGAGGGTATGTTTTCTTTATGTAATGTGCTTGAATACCGCAAGAATCCTATTGTTTTCGTGAATAGAGTCAGGTGGAAGATAGGCAAGCAAATGCGAGGAGGCTTTTTTAGTGGAAGCTGATTATTGGTTCTTCAGACTTTTGAAATGATAAGGAAACGCCTAAGTTTAGGGCTTTAATGAAATGTCACACGGAGAAAAGGAGGGGACGGAGGATTATTAAAATAAAGTAATGGAAATAACGGAGGCACCGTTGGGGCATAGAGTGACGGAACTTGTTTGCCAATTCTATTAGCAATTTATACACAAAGCGTTTACCCCAAAATAGTTATCAAGAATTTGTACGCTACACCTCCGTCGCTCTTTGTGCCCTCGGCACCTCCGTGATATTGCCTTTATCTCCGTCCCTCCGTGACTCCGTGTGCCTATTATATAAGACGTTTAGTTTATCACTCCATATTTCGGAAGCAGCTTATTATTTTCATATAAATGTGTTTGTCTTTATAAGAAATATTGTACTTTTGCACTTGTAATAGGCAAATCCTTTTGCCCTTTCCATCTTCCTGAAAGGTATTAGGACTTTGTTATGACAGATTGGAGAGTACTTGCAGGCTGTGAAGCGGAGCATAATCGTTTTGAAGAACAGTACTACAGCGCGTTCCTTTGAATTTATGTAGGAAACAAAAACAGCTTAAAATACAGGAAGTAGGATTGAGAAGGATAACATTTTTTGTTCTTAGATACAATCGACGGATTGTCACTTTATGCGTAGAACCTTTATATTCTTATAGGTGAAAGAAGTCATCCGCTTATTACGATAGGAAGAAACAACCCACTTCCCACGTTGATATCTAAGGAATAAGACAGTGGGACAAAAGCCCGAAAAAAGAATTAGAGATACAGAAATCATCTATAGAAGGATCTATAGACAATAATAATTGCTTTCATTTAATAGAAAAGAAACAATGAGCAAGCAAGTTTTTCAGACAGACTCCCGTCAGCGCTGGAGTTATTTTAAGTGGACCTTACGCGTCATTCTTACGATTCTCTCATTGTTAGGAATCGTTTTCTTGGCAATGTTTGCCTTGGAAGGAAGTCCTCAGATGCCTTTCCGTCACGATTATCGGAATGCGGTAACAGCGTCATCACCTTATACCAAGGATAACAAGACGGCAAAGCTTTATAAGTCGTTCCGCGACTTCTTCAAGGAGAAGAAGATGCACAATAACTATGCGAAGGCTACGATTAAGAAACAACGATTTATAGGAAAGGCAGATAGTCTGACACAGAAATACTTTCGTGAGTGGGACGATCCACGAATCGGTGTGCGTTCGGCATGGTATGTAAACTGGGATAAGCACGCTTATATCTCTCTGAAGAACAATATCAAGCATTTGAATATGGTTCTGCCAGAGTGGTTTTTATCAATCCTAAGACCGACAAGGTGGAGTATCGGATTGATAAACAAGCACTGCGGTTGATGCGTCGAACAGGTATTCCGGTGCTTCCTATGCTCACCAATAACTACAACTCCGACTTCCGTCCAGAGGCGATAGGGCGTATCATGCGTGACGAGAAGAAGCGTATGGCACTCATCAACGAGATGGTCAGGACGTGTCGGCGTTATGGTTTTGCAGGAATCAACCTCGACTTAGAGGAACTTAATATTCAAGACAACGACCTTCTTGTCGAATTTCTCAAAGACTTCTCACGTGTTTTCCATGCGAATGGGCTTTATGTCACACAAGCCGTAGCCCCTTTCAATGAGGATTATAACATGCAGGAACTGGCGAAGTATAACGACTATCTCTTCCTCATGGCTTATGATGAACATAACATTGAGAGTCAGCCGGGAGCGGTTAGTTCGCAGCGATGGGTAGAAAAGGCCACTGACTGGGCTGCAAAGAATGTTCCGAATGATAAGATTGTCCTCGGTATGGCTACCTATGGATATGATTGGGCAAACGGAGAAGGCGGTACGACCGTGTCATTCGACCAGACAATGGCTATTGCACAAGATGCAGATGCAAAGGTAAAGTTCGATGATGACACCTATAACGTGAACTTCTCTTATCAGAATACCGACGATAAAAAGGTTCATCACGTGTTCTTCACCGATGCTGCCACCACGTTTAACATCATGCGTTTCGGTGCAGAATATCATCTTGCAGGCTTTGGCTTATGGCGTTTGGGAACTGAAGACAATCGTATATGGCGTTTCTATGGTAAAGATATGTCATGGGAGAGTGTGGCAAGGATGTCTGTTGCGAAGCTGATGCAACTCAACGGAACCGATGATGTCAACTTCGTTGGCGCTGGTGAAGTGCTCCAAGTGACAACAGAACCTCACCCTGGGGACATTTCCATAAGGATTGATAAGGACAATCGCCTTATCTCTGAGGAATATTATCGCACCCTGCCTTCTACTTATACCATCCAACGATTAGGTGAATGTAAGGATAAGCAGCTTGTTATTACCTTCGATGACGGACCAGACAGCCGTTGGACTCCTACCGTATTAAGTACGCTGAAGAAGTATAATGTCCCTGCAGCGTTCTTCATGGTGGGACTGCAGATGGAGAAGAATCTGCCATTGGTAAAGCAAGTATATGAGGATGGCCACACCATTGGTAACCACACCTTCACCCACCATAACATGATTGAGAACTCCGACCGCCGCTCTTATGCAGAGTTGAAGTTGACAAGAATGTTGATAGAGAGTGTGACAGGACATAGTACTATCCTCTTCCGTGCGCCTTATAACGCCGATGCCGACCCAACGGAACATGAAGAGATATGGCCAATGATTGTGGCAAGTCGTAGGAATTACCTCTTTGTGGGAGAGTCTATCGACCCTAACGACTGGCAGTCTAACGTTACAGCCGACCAGATCTATCAGCGTGTCATTGATGGTGTACACCATGAAGACGGACATATCATCTTGTTGCACGATGCGGGTGGTAGTTCTCGAAAGCCTACCCTTGATGCGCTCCCACGTATCATAGAGACCTTGCAGCATGAGGGTTATCAGTTCATCTCCCTCGAACAATACTTGGGTATGGGCAAACAAACATTGATGCCTGAGATTAATAAAGGTAAGGCATACTATGCGATGCAGACCAACCTTTGGTTAGCAGAGATGATCTATCATGTCTCAGACTTCCTCACAGCTCTTTTCCTTGTCTTCCTTGCCTTGGGAATGATGCGCCTGATATTCATGTATGTACTGATGATAAGAGAGAAGCGGGCGGAGAACCGACGCAATTATGCTCCTATTGATGCTGCCACAGCACCAACAGTTTCTATCATCGTACCGGGTTATAACGAGGAAGTAAACATCGTGCGTACCATCACTACGCTTAAGCAACAAGACTATCCTAACCTGCATATCTACTTCGTTGATGATGGTAGTAAGGACCATACACTCGAACGTGTACATGAGGCTTTCGACAATGATGATACGGTTACGGTGCTTGCTAAGAAGAATGGTGGAAAGGCTTCAGCCCTCAACTATGGTATCGCTGCCTGTCGTTCAGAGTATGTTGTTTGTATTGATGCCGACACCCAGTTGAAGAATGATGCGGTAAGTAGATTGATGAAACACTTCATCGCTGATACAGAGAAGCGTGTCGGTGCGGTGGCTGGTAATGTGAAGGTGGGTAATCAACGGAATATGCTTACCTACTGGCAGGCGATTGAATATACGAGTAGTCAGAACTTCGATCGTATGGCTTACTCTAATATCAATGCTGTCACCGTTGTGCCTGGAGCTATCGGCGCTTTCCGAAAGGAAGTTATTGAAGAGGTGGGAGGCTTTACAACTGATACCTTAGCAGAAGACTGCGACCTGACGATGAGTATCAACGAGCATGGATACATCATCGAGAACGAGAACTATGCTGTGGCACTTACCGAAGCACCAGAGACACTCCGCCAGTTTGTTAAGCAACGTATCCGTTGGTGCTTTGGTGTGATGCAAGCCTTCTGGAAGCATCGTTCCTCACTCTTTGCACCTTCTAAGAAAGGTTTTGGTCTATGGGCTATGCCTAATATGCTTATCTTCCAGTATATCATCCCAACCTTCTCACCATTGGCTGATGTACTGATGCTCATCGGACTCTTTACGGGTAATGCCCTTCAGATATTCTTCTATTACCTCATCTTCCTTGTCATCGATGCCAGTGTGTCTATCATGGCTTATATCTTCGAGGGCGAGCGTCTGTGGGTACTTCTGTGGGTTATCCCTCAACGATTCTTCTATCGCTGGATAATGTATTACGTCCTCTTCAAGAGTTACCTCAAGGCGATAAAGGGTGAGCTGCAGACATGGGGCGTATTGAAGAGAACAGGGCATGTGGGACCTCACCCCCCAACCCCCTCTCCGAGAGAGAGGGGGAGTGCTGGCAACAATTTGCTAAAGAATGACTAAAAGTTCTCCCTAACTAATAGGGGTATCTCGCTGATTACTCCCCTCCCTATGGGGGAGGGCAAGGGAGTGGGGCCAGTTGGAGTAGGGGGTGAGGCTTTTCTTTTCCTTATCTCCAACCTCATCGGGTCCTGTATATTTGCCTTACTGATCAGTTGCAAGTAGCGTTCGCGGAGCGGACCGACCCTTACATTCTTTCGGGCGCGTACAGAGGAGATGACGGACGAAGGGTTACAGGGTTCGCGCACATGAAGCACCCTACAGATATGATGTACGATGGTTTGGAAGTCCATTGGCCTACCGCATTTATCCATCAGTCGCCCTGTCTCCCAAACCATGTGAGCCAAGTCGATGAGGTCACACTTCAATCCAGTCCAATACAATCCTTCCTCCTCGCTTCTATTGATTAGGTCACAGAAGTTATCAACAATCCTTGTCGTCAGTCGGTCTTCCTCCTCTTGAGTCCAGAGGTGGGCAGCCTTCATTACTATATTAACTTTCTTCATCATTGTTCTTAGTGTTTTTTTGTTATAGAATAATGGTTTTAATCATCTACCACCTTCTTTATTCGTGACGCAGTGTAGGTCAGTAGGAGAAGTCGTCGGGTGGCATTCGCATCGTCCCCCTATGGAAACAGCCTACTGGGGAGAAGACTGTTTCGTGAGGTTGCTGCAAAGGTAAAACCCTAAAGTGCAGTATATGTTCAATACCAAAAAATTTTTCATTAAATAAAACTAACAAAACGACCACTAATCTGATTGGGAATAACAAGACTGGAAATCTGCCTTAAAAGTTAGGCGTTGGTCTATAAAAAATCTGCTTACCCTCAATTGAGGATAAGCAGATTTAATGTATCTAATAAAAATCTATTCTCTTAGCCGTTTAGTACTTACGACCGTTAACATCAATAATATTACTGAATGGTGCAAACTTAGCTGCATCAGTAACTGGTGGAGTGCCTGTGATGTCTGGACCAACATAGATTGGGCGGATAGCACAAGCCTGCTGCTTCTGTGGCGGTGTTATTCCATAGTTAAGAGAACCAAAGAACAACCCCGTACAAGTACTTACTGCCGTTGCATAATCAGCATAATAGAACCCCATGAAATTACTACCCTCAGCAACATGACGGTAAACGGTAGTGCTAACATTGTCATTACGACGTCCTGTTACAGGCAAGAACAGACCTCGGTTAGCAAGTACAAGGCCAGTTACGTCTTCATACTTCCAAAGCTTTTTACCTGTAGGGAACTTAGCATGCTGACCAGTCAGTGGGTAATCGCTATAGAAGATACCATAAATTTTATTACCCTTATCGGTATAACAGAATGCTGGCACCTTCGTGACACTATTCTTCTGCAAGTTTTTGAGTTGGTCTAAGGTAGGATATTTATAATAATAATCGCGTCCACTCTTTTCGGTATGATATTTTTACGATATCACCAAACTTTGCTTGACTCTTATTTACTGGGTCATTACCAAAAGAATCCTGGAGTGGCATCTCTCTTATAAAATCTTCCATTCATACTAAATGCTGTTCCATTAAGATAAGCATTGCTATTCAAATTCAATGCCTCTGCAATATCTCCCCATCTAAAGAGGTCTAAGTCGTCAGAAGTCTGAGTGTAACGTCCATTATGGTTATCAATATACCAGTTCTGTGATCCTAATCCATTCTTTTTCTATATTTTTTTGTTATCCACTCTGTTGGCAAGTGTTGGATTATCTCCATAGTTACTAATCCACCACTGTGCTGGTGCGATACCCCAGTACTCCTGTGAACCCTTCTTATAGTGTATGAAGTTACCTGTAGCCCATTTTACGCCGTTTACTGTAACGTATGGCTTAGGAGTAATATTCTTGACAGTAATGGTTGAGCGGTAGTCGTAGCCAGTGTTAAAGAGCTTTGCAGCACTCTTTGTGTAGACACCACTTTGTGTATAAACAGTTAGTGTGAAGTTGGTTAAGGCATTCTCAGCCAAGAAAGCCACCCACACGTAGCCGTTTTTCAACTGAATCTTAGACTTGTCTTTGTTGGCTACAGTAATCATATACTCCTTCTCATCAGAAGTACCTACAAAGTTTCCATCCTTGAGATTAAGTACATCGTATGAACGAAGACCATTGATTTTTACGCTATCAATGTCCTCAATGAAACCAGTACTACTTGGACCGTTAACTACCTTGAACTTCATACCCCAGATAGCAACCTTACGATCCAGTGTTACCTTTGTCTTGGCAATCTTCTGTCCGTTGTCGTTCTTAACCACCTCTGTAGGCTTAGCTTTACCCCAGTTGCAATCAAACTTCTGGTCGATAGTTGTTAATGTACCATCCTGCTTTTTCATGTCAAGAGAAACAGTACTGCGGATACCATATTTCTTATTGTTAGTTGGGTTTTCTGAAGTATGATACTTTAAATCTACACCACCATCGGTTTCGTGATGAGGTGTTGGACCTACCTGCTCAACAGTTTTCTCTCCCTCAACAGCTGTACCAGGATAGAAGAAAGCAAGGTCGTCCGTAGCCTTCATAGGCTTTACGCTTTTAACTTCACCGGTGAAGTCAGCTTTCTTCTTGTTGCTGTTGTTAGCAGCCATGGTCACTAAGCTATAGTTAGCTTCGGTACTGTTATCATTATCAGCGATGTCATAGATAAACATCTTATCACCGTTTTTCCACTCTGACAAAATGTTGTTATTCGCATCAGGGGTAAGTGCGCGTGTTCCTGCCTGCGCAGCATCACCTGTAGCTGCTGTTACCTGAATTGTTGTGGTATAACCCTCTTGCTGTGTGTCATCACCTGCCACATCGTTTGTATCGCTGCAGGCTGCAAGTCCCATCATAGCAATTGCGCCATAAAGGAATTGTAAACTCTGTTTTTTCATTTTACGTTTAATTTCTTTAGTTTTAATCTTCCCATCCTTTCACTCCAGAATTCTCGTCATCACCAAAAGGATTTGACTTAGAGAGATTGTCCTCTCCACCATGATTCGGATCATTCTTAGTTACCCCGTTATCACTTCCTGCAAGTAGTGACATCTCTACCATAGTCTTAACAATCCCACATGTGGGACGCTCATAACTTCTCTTCATAATCGTCAAATATTTAATTTAATAGGTGCAAATCAAGACTTCAAATCAGTTTTGAACAAGGCTGTTAATGTCTACAAAGTAGATTCTTTAACAACTTGTATCTTAATAAATCTTGATGTAGTTTCTCTTTTGTTATCCAAATATCAAATATGTCAAAATGGATATAATTAAATCCGTTTGCAAAGTTAAACATAAATTTCGAAAGAAACAATAAATCCACATAAAAAAAAGACAGAGTGACATAGAGAAACTTTCACCTTTGAACTTTGAACTCTTTTACCTTTGAACTTTGAGCTTTGAACTTTGAACTATTACCTTTGAACATTGAGCTTTGAACTTTGAACTTTATGATATGAACTACGAATTTCTCTAATTACACTAATGTTTATTGTAATGTAATTCGGGTCATTCGTGCAATTCGCAGTCTTGTCGATTCTGTCTTCGTTCTAAAATATGTCATTGAAGTATATGTCTCTATGTCATTCTGTCTTCGTGCAATTCGTATCATTCGTAGTCTTGTCGCTTTTGTCTTCGTGCAAAAATATGTCATTGAAGTATATGTCTCTATGTCATTCTGTCTTCTCATCTCATTCTGTCTGTCAAATGTTTTCACAGTCGGCAAGTCAGTCGGGCATAAATAGCGTGCGAATTAACGGCTTTTTGGCTTGCAAAAGGTGCCCTTTAAGGCGCTTACTAACGCCCTTTTGGAGTCTTATTAAGCACCTTTTGAAATCTGTTTTTGCAACTACCTGATAGCAAAAGACTTACAATGGTGCAGAAATAACTTGTTTTTACCCCCTTTCACTTACTTTTCCACAATCGAAATGTAAAGAAAACCTCCCCCAACCCCTCCAAAGGAGGGGAGTGCCTAACGGATAGATATGGTTCTTTAAAATTAAAATACTTTGAACTTTGAACTACGAATTTCTCGAATGACACGAATTATTTAGCAATAAGGATTCGCACAATTAGAGAAATTCGTAGTTCCATGTTGGGAGTTGACGAGTTAACAAGTAGACAAGTTGACGAGTAGACAAGTGAACGAGTAGACAAGTGAACAAGTTACTTGCAGCGATAAACCACAGCTAACATCGGTAATCATAATTATGGATTATGAATTCTGAATTCTGAATTATAGTAGTAATCATAATTATGAATTATGAATTTTGAATTATGAATTAACAAGCCTTTGCTTGTAAAAAGCAGTCTTTTTGTGTTTATTTTTGTTAAATACTTGATATATGATAAGTATTGTTTGCGTGTAATATGTTATCTTTGTATTAAGAACCTACAAAAAAACGGATGGGAATGTGAGAAAGCATGGATAACTTTGAACATCTATTTGATATAGGGACCTACATTTTTAATATAGAGACCTACATTTCATATAGGACACACCTATTATATATATAAGGCTGCCCCACATCTGTTTTTGGGCAGACCTAAGTCAGAATAAGATTATTATCAAATATAAAATAACTAATGAGAAAAGGAAAGATTCTACCAGTAAGTGTTTTCCTATCTTGCTGCTCTTTGACCGCTTTTGCCAGCAGTCATGTCACTTCGGCTGACAACTTTGGCAAGAACGTAGTCGTTGCTGCAACTAAGGTAAATACCGCAAAGGTATTGGGAACACAGCAATCAAGTGGTGACGTGAAAGTTACCGGAACTATCGTAGACAATGCTGGCGACCCAGTTATCGGTGCTACTATCCGCGTGAAGGATTCGCAGCATGGTACGACCACCGACCTCGATGGTAAGTTTGAGATTATGACCCATAAGGGTGCTACGCTTATTGTCAGCTATATCGGTATGAACACTGAGGAGGTGAAGGTTAGCGGTGATGCCCCATTGAACATCACTTTGAAGGCTGAGGCTCATCAGATTGAGGAGGTTGTGGTAACCGCTTTGGGTATCAAGCGTTCAGAGAAGGCGTTGAGCTATAACGTTCAGAAGGTAGGCGGTGAGAACCTTACAACGGTTAAGAACCCTAACTTCATGAACTCACTCTCTGGTAAGGTAGCCGGTGTGAACATCAATGCTTCTTCTGCTGGTATGGGTGGTGCAGCGCGCGTTGTGATGCGTGGTCCTAAGTCTATTACCCGTAGCAATCAGGCTTTGTATGTAATCGACGGTGTGCCAATCAACAACACCAGTCAGGGTGAGATTTCAGGTGGTGCGTTCAGTTCACAGCCAGGTTCAGAAGGTATTGCCGATATCAACCCAGAGGATATCGAGTCAATCAGCGTTCTTAGTGGTCCTGCTGCTGCTGCCCTCTACGGTTCAGCTGCTGCGCAGGGTGTCATCATGATTACCACGAAGAAGGGTAAGGAGGGCAAGGTAAGCGTGACTGTAAGTAACAGTACACAGTTTGCTAACCCATTCATCATGCCAGAGTTCCAGAACTCTTACGTAAACCGTGCAGGCGACGTGAAGTCATGGGGCGCAAAGACTCCATCAGTCTATGGTAACTATGAGCCAAAGGACTTCTTCAATACAGGTACGAACGTTCAGAACAACGTAGCTCTGACTGCAGGTACTGACAAGAACCAGACCTATATCTCAGTAGGTACGACGAATGCAAAGGGTATCATTCCTAATAACAGCTACGACCGTTATAACTTTGCATTCCGCAATACAACAACGTTCTTGCACGACAAGATGACCTTTGACTTCAACTTCAATTACATCAAGGAGCATGATAAGAACTTGACAGCTCAGGGTCAGTACTTCAACCCATTGACCGCTGTTTATCTCTTCCCACGTGGTGAGAGCTTCGACGCTGTTCGTACATACGAGCTTTACGATGTGACAAGAGGTATCAATGTTCAGAACTGGAACTTCGGTGATGCGTTGAGTATGCAGAACCCATACTGGGTAGCCAACCGCATGGTTCGTTCAAACAACCGTAGCCGTTACATGATCAGTGCAAGTCTTAAGTATAAGATTTCGACTGGATGGACGTTGTGGGTCGTTTGCGTTGGGACGATGCAGGAACAAAGCAGGAAGACAAGCGTTACGCTTCAACAACCAACCTCTTTGCTCACTCAAAGTATGGTTTCTATGGTTATGACAAGGTGAATGACCGTTCACTCTATGGCGACTTGATGTTCAATATCAACAAGACATTGAACGACTTCTCAGTATCAGCCAACCTCGGTGGTTCGTTCACACGTAACAAGTATAACGTAACAGGTTTCCAAGGCGGTTTGAAGGCACCATCTAACTTGTTCACTCCAAACGCAATCGATTACGGCTCAGCAACCGCTGACAACCGTCCAATCTTCACAGACCATGCACACAAAATTAACTCACTCTTCGCTAACGTAGAGTTGGGCTGGCGCAGTATGCTGTTTATGACCGTAACAGGTCGTAACGATTGGGACTCAGCTTTGGACGGTACCGACAATGTATCTTTCTTCTATCCATCAGTGGGTATGTCAGCAGTTATCTCTCAGATGGCAACACTCCCATCATGGATTAGCTACATGAAGGTGCGTGGTTCATGGGCATCAGTAGGTTCAGCTATCTCTCCAAACATCACCTCACCATGGCGTTATCAGTATAACCCAGCGTCAGGTACTTATAGCACCGTAACTTATAAGTTCCCATCAAACTTCCGTCCAGAGCGTACGAACTCTTGGGAAGCAGGTTTGACATCTCGTTTCTTCAATAATGCACTTACTTTGGATGTTACTGTTTATCAGTCTAACACCCGCAACCAGACCTTCCTTCGTCCTATCACAGGTAGTCAGGGATTCTCTTCTGAGTATGTACAGACTGGTAACGTAAGAAACCGTGGTATTGAGCTTGCATTGGGTTACAGCCATACATGGGGTAACTTCGCATGGAACACTAACTTCACTTACAGTGCTAACCGCAACAAGATTGTTGAGTTGCTCGACGATCCTAACGAGGTTATCAACCAAGGTGGTTTGAATGGTGCTAACATCATCCTTAAGAAGGGCGGTACGATGGGCGACCTCTATATGACCAGTGACTTCAAGCGTGACGCAGAAGGCAATATTGCTATCAAAGGATGGTAACGTATCACAGGTGAACCTTACCAACCCATCTTATCGTGGTTCAGTACTTCCAAAGGGTAACATCGGTTTCTCTAACGACTTCTCTTGGAAGGGCTTTAACTTCGGATTCGTTGTTACCGCACGTTTCGGTGGTATCGTAATGTCACAGACACAGGCGTTGATGGATGCTTACGGTGTATCAAAGGCATCTGCTGACGCACGCGACAAGGGCGGTATCGCAGTAAACAATGGTTTGGTATCAGCTGAAAACTACTATGCCGTAGTAGGTGGTGAGAACCCAATCTGGTCAGAGTATATCTACGAGTGCAACCAACGCACGTATCCAGGAGGCACACCTCGCTTACACGCTTCCCACGTCGAATGTTGGGCGGTATGGAGCTGACACTCGGTTTGACAGCTAACAACCTCCTCATGCTTTTACAACAAGGCACCATTCGATCCAGAGGCAACAGCATCAACAGGTACCTACTATCAGGGCTTCGACTATCTCATGCAGCCAAGCTTCGTACACTTGGTTTCAACGTGAAGCTGAAATTCTAAACATTTAACCACTCATTTAATCGAAATATAAATGAAAAAGATTAATATATATAAGGCCATCACTGCCTGCACATTCGCAAGTGCGGTGTTAATCTCAATGCCATCTTGTACAGATGGTTTTCAGGAGGCAAACTCGTCCAGGTACAGGTGCTTCTCTCGAAGACCTGGCACGCGACAACTATCAAACCTCTTCTTTCCTCGTACAGATGGAGAACGAGGCTTTCCCAGAGCAGGAGAATGCTTACCAGATGAACGAAGACCTTATCGGTAACTACTTGGGTCGTTACATGACCTATGCTAACAATGGTTTCGCTGAGAAGAACTTTGCTCGTCTCAATGCTCCTAATGGTTGGGTACGCTATCCGTTTAAGGATTCTATGACAAAGACGGTGTCTGCTTTCAAGGCAATTGACAATGTGACAAAGGGCGAAGGACCAGTTTATGCTTGGGCATTGATTCTCCGTGCACAGTCGTTCATGCGTCTTACAGATATGTACGGACCACTTCCTATCGGTGCTGATGCTACTGACGGTAATGCTTACTCTTCTCAAGAGGATGTTTACAAGAGCATTATCGCTGACCTCAACAAGGCAACAGACGTTATCAAACCATTGGTTGCTTCTAACCCTAATGTTACTATTGCTGAAGAGTTAGACAAGGTTTATCAGGGTAAGATGGCTAAATGGTTGAAGTATGCGAACTCTTTGAAGCTCCGTATTGCTATCCGCATCCGTTATGTTGAGCCAACATTGGCAAAGCAGTTGGGCGAACAGGCTGTACAGGACGGTGTCATCACAAGCAATGACGACAACTGCGCTATTGCTTATACACCAAACGGACAGTATAAGACATCTGTAGAGTGGGGTGATAGCCGTGCTTGTGCCGACCTTGAGAGCTTCCTCACAGGTTACAACGACCCACGTCTGACGAAGTTCTTTACCCCAGTAGAGGGCGGTATTCGTCCAGTAATCGGTTGTCGTGCCGCTGCGAAGATTGGTAATAAGACCACAGCAGGGAAGGCTTACTCAGCTGCAAACATCAAGATAGACAGCAAGGGCGTATGGCTCACGGCTTCAGAAATGGCTTTCTGTCGTGCAGAAGGAGCGTTGGTAGGCTGGAGTAACATGGGCGGAAGCGCTAAGGACCTCTATGAAGAAGGTGTGAAACTCTCCTTCGAGCAGTGGGGTGCAGGTTCTGCAACAGCCTACTTGGCAGATAACACATCAACCGAGAAGAATTATGTTGACCCAATCAGCGAGTACGGTGGAGATGTTAGTGCGGTCAGCAATATCACTATCAAGTGGGACGACTCTGCTACTGACGAGCAGAAGATGGAGCGTCTAATTACTCAGAAGTGGATTGCAATGTTCCCTAACGGACAGGAAGGCTGGAGCGAAATCCGTCGTACAGGCTATCCAAAGGTGTTCCCTCTGGCACGATCAACAGACTATAGCATCCAGGTTGCTAACCGTATCCCATTTGATATTGATGAGGCTACCAATAACAAGGCAAACTATATTAAGGCTGTACAGCTGTTAAAGGGTAATGACGACTATGCAACCAAGATGTGGTGGCAGCGTTAAACGATATCTATCATACAATAAACATTCGATAAAAATGAAGAATTTAATAAAGATATTCTTGCTTTCAGCCTGCGCTGCAACGGCTTTCACTGCCTGCAGCGACTGGACTGAAACAGAGGCAAAGGACGGAGCTGACCTTACTCACACAAATAAGTCTGAGGCTTACTATGCTCAACTTCGCGACTATAAGAAGACTGACCACTCTGTAGCTTTCGGTTGGTTCGGTAACTGGACCGGTACTGGTGTTACACATGAGAACTCTTTGGCAGGTCTTCCTGACAGTACTGACTTCGTTTCTCTTTGGGGAAACTGGAAGAATCCAACAGAGGCTATGCTGAAGGATCTCCGCTTTGTTCAGAAGACAAAGGGTACAAAGGTGCTCATCAGTTGCCTTGTATTTGACATTGGTGACCAAATTACTCCAACTAACACAGACAAAAACCTCACTTGGAAAGAGTGGCGTCATAAGTTCTGGGGATGGGGTAATGATGAGGCTTCACAGATTGCAGCTACTGAGAAGTATGCAAATGCTATCTGCGACACTATCGCTAAGTATGGTTATGATGGCTTCGACCTCGATGCTGAACCTTCATATGCTCAGCCTTTCCAGACCGATAAAGAGCTTTGGCAGAACGCTAAGGTGATGGAGGCTTTCGTAAAGACTATGGGCAAGCGCATCGGTCCTAAGTCTGGTACTGATAAGATGTTCGTTATCGATGGTGAGCCTGACGCTATGGCTGCTCAGTATGGCGAATACTTCAATTACTTCATCCTTCAGGCTTATAACTCTTCTGGTAACAGTGATCTGAACAGTCGCTTTACTGCTCAGGCTACTCACTTCCAGCAGTATCTCACACCAGAGCAGGTGGCTAATAAGCTCATCGTCTGCGAGAACTTTGAGAACTATGCTGGTAAGGGTGGTGTAAGTTTCCGCTTAGACAATGGTCAGACCCTTCCTTCTCTCTTAGGTATGGCTTACTGGAACCCTGTTTACAATGGCGTAACCTATCGTAAGGGTGGTGTAGGAACCTATCACATGGAGTACGAGTATACAGTATCTGGACAGACAGGCAACTATCCTTTCTTGCGCAAGGCTATCCAGATTATGAATCCATCAATCCAATAATCAAGACATTCAAATTATGAAATACAATATTTCTAAGCTTTTCATCGGAGCCGTAGCTATGGCTTCTCTGACAATGCTGGCTTCTTGTGAGAATGCTGAATATTCGCCTCTTTCTAATCAGGCGTATATCGCACAGACCAATACTAATGGTAACTCAAGTCAGAATATTACTATCGGTACGTCGGCTGTCACTTCTTCTGTGAACGTGCGTCTCTCTGACCTTGCTACACAGGACTACACCTTCGAGGTGGTAAGTGACACAACGGCACTCGCTGAATACAACCAGCGTAACGAGACTTCTTACAAGCCACTGCCTGCAAGTCTTTACTCACTCTCTTCTAACGAGGTGAAGATTGAGAAGGGTAAGTCGGTTTCTTCTGATGTGACACTGACGATTAACCCATTGACACAGGCACTGAAGGACAGCGGTCAGAAGTATGCTGTTGCCCTCCGTCTGAAGAGTAAAGATGGCAAGTATGACGTCCTGAACTCTGGTAGTTCAATGGTTTACATCCTCGATCAGGTTGTTTACCAGGCTGTGCCAATCATTAACGCTACACATAACATCCACTTCGCAATGCGTCAGACCTATGACCTTTCACAGTGGACTGTCGAGATGAACGTGAACATCAGCAAGCTCGGTAAGGGTCTTGGCGAACTTAACAACCAGACACTCTTCGGTGCATGGGGTAATGATGGTGGCGAGATTTATACTCGTTTCGGTGATGCTCCTATCGAGGGTAACCGTCTGCAGATTAAGACACAGGGTACGCAGATGAACAGTAAGCAGCTCTTTAACGAGAACCAGTGGTATCACCTCGCATTCGTTTGCACAGGTACAAAGCTCTACCTCTATGTAAACGGTGCACTTGATAACTCTATGGACCTCCCTGGTAAGGCTACTAACCTAAGCAACCGCTTCAACTTCGGTAACACTGATTACCTAAAGGCAAACGTGAAGGTGAGCGAGTTACGCTTCTGGACCGTGGCTCGTACACAGGCTCAGATTGCTAACAATATGTACGCTTGTGATGCTAAGAGCACTGGCTTGGAGGCATATTGGAAGCTCAACGAGGGTCAGGGCGATACCTTCAAGGATGCAACAGACCACGGCAACACCGGTAAGTGTGTAGCTGTTCCAACTTGGGAGCAGAACGTAAGAATCGATGGTAAATAAGTCAAAAGGAAACTCAAATATGAAAATAAACGTATTTAAGTCAGTGTTGGCAGCCTCTTTGGTTGCTGCCACACTGGCATCTTGTCAGAGCGAGCCAGAAGTTGGTAGCACGCTCTACCCAACTGCAGAAGAGAACTACTCTGCGAAGGCTTACCTCTATACTGGTACCAGTGACGGCAACAAGTTGTTGCTCGCTGGTGAGAAGTCTGCATCAGCTGTTACCTTGGCTGGCGATAGCGCAAAGTTCTATGTTCGTCTTTCTTCTCCTGCAGAGAAGGATGTTACAGTAACATTGGCTGCTACATCTGATGGTGTTGAGGCAAATAGTAGCGAAGAGGTGATGAGCACTGACGCTATCAGCCTTAGCAAGACATCTGTAACCATCGCTAAGGGTCAGCAGGTATCTGAACCAATCGTTGTTAAGTTGGTGAATGGTGATGCCCTCAAGAACTTGGCTATGTTGAAGAACGGTGTGACATCTGTTGTTATGAAGAGTGTTGATGGAGCTGAAACAGCAAAGACAAACACGAAGGTAGCAGTAGCAACCAACTTCTCTTTCGACAACATCAATGCTTCTGGCACGCTCGATACCGACAAGCAGATTGCTCTGACCGACTACACAATGTCAACATCCCTCAATAATTCAAATGCAACAAAGTTGAATGATGGTGATAACGCTACTTATGTGTACTCATATACTTATTATGAGCCAGACTTCACAATGACATTCAATAAAGCGAAGACATTGTCGGGTATTGGTATCCTCTGTAACTACACGAGCTATGGATATGGTGTGAAGAAGGTAGCTGTATCTACCAGCTTAGACGGTAAGACATGGATAAAGATGGGTACTGCTACCACAGCAACTCAGTATGATGACGAAACCCCATTCCCAATCGTCTTCAACACGCCAGTAACATGTAAGTATGTTAAGTTGACAATCCTCGAAACCTTTGACACAAGCGAGTATCCTCGTTTCTTGATTGGCGAGATTGGCGCTTACGAATAATCCTTAACCTATGTGCGTTCATTGTAGCGCACTCCCCCCTCAGCCCCCGAAGTATCCCTTACTTCGGGGGCTTTTTTGTTAATTCACAATCCTTTATTAATTCACAATCTTTATTAATTCAGAATTCACAATTCATAATCCATAATTATGATTACCGATGTTAACTGTGGTTTATTGCTGCAAATAACTTGTCAACTCGTAAACCAGTCCACTCGTCAACTCCCAATAAAGCACTACGAATTACGCGAATGACACGAATTCTTTAGCAATAAGGATTCGTGCAATTAGAGAAATTCGTAGTTCATTAATGGTACATATCATAAAGTTCAATGTTCAAACCTCAAAGTTCAAAGGATAAAAATTCGTAGTATGTATTCGAATTTCTTTTACATTTTAGTTGATGAAAGGGTAGGGGAAAGGGTTAAAAATGTATTATTTCGGTGTCTTTGTAAGTATTTTATTCTCAATTAGTTGTGATGATGTGTTTTTAAAGGTGCTTAGTAAGGTTTCAAAAGGGTGTTAGTTAGGACCTTAAAGGGCATCTTTTGCAAGCCCAAAGGGCGTTAATCCGAACGTAATTTGTGCCCTTTACAAACTGATTGTGAAAAAATTAGACAAAAAGGTGAGCCTTCCATAAGGCGGGAAGTAATCACCGAGCCCCCTGTAAAAACATTTGTTTATTGTGTACATTTTGTCTTAGTGTGTCTGTTCTTTAACTTGCAATTCGTGTCATTTGTAGTTCTTTCAATCTAAATGTGTTTATTCTGTTTAAAACTTGATTATTCTGTCTTCTTCGATTGATCAAATGAATATTCTGTCTTTCTGACACTCAGTTTATAAAATATGAATATCTTCCACAGGTAATAGATGCTGATATTCTTAAGACGGATAAACGCTCTTTGCAAGAGCAATTGGCAGCAATCCATCTTTATGACATAGTTCATGACTGTCCTACGAATGCAGCCATTGTGCTTTTTGGGATAAATGCCTCTTTCTTTCTTCATGGCTGTTATGTTCAGTATGTGCATTTCGCAGGAGAAGATACAGGAAGCGAAATTCTTAACGAAAGGCAGATGCGGGGAAGTCTATGTTCGATACTACCTAAGTTGGAGAGTTTTGTAAAAGATGCTATTGTCACTTCACGTCCAATGCCTGTGAGTATGCTACGAGAACAGATTGTGTTTAACTACCCAGAACTCGCACTTAGAGAGCTACTGATGAATGCTTGTATGCATCGTGATTATCAATCAAATATGCCTATAAGAATTTATCAATTTAGCAATCGTATAGAGATTCTCAATGCTGGAGGCTTATATGGGGAGGCTCGTCCAGAAAACTTCCCTACGGTAAATGATTATCGTAATCCTATTATTGCAGAGGCTATGCGTGGTATGAAGTATGTTAATATGTTTAACCGTGGTATTCAGCGTGTTAAATATGCTAAGGGAGAATGGAAATCCAGACCCCATCTTCAATGTCGGTAAAGTAACTGCTTTCGAGGTGACAATACAGCCATCTTTGTCACTTAACTTAGTCACTGATGGAGAAAAAGTGACTAAGTCTGTGACTAAGTCGGCAGAGGTAATGAATGAGGTTATTGCCTTATGCCAACAGCCTAAAAGTCTTACTGAAATTATAACCCATTTGGGACTAAAACATCGTAACAATGCTAAAAGTCGCTATATTGACCCATTGATAAAAGGTGGATTTCTTGAGATGACAATACCTGATAAACCCAATAGTAGGAATCAGAAGTATATAAGTGTATTATCTTAGTCACTTAACTTAGTCACTGATGGAAAAAATGACTAAGTCAGCTGAGATCTTAGAAAGCCCACTTAGCTTAATCTGCCCCCCTTAGTGAGAGTCAAAATGTAAATACTGTTTTCGAATTTCTTTTCAGGTAGACAAGTGAACGAGTTGCTTGTGAAGTAGACATGGTAATATGGTTGACAAGTAGACAAGTAGACAAGTAGACAAGTAGACAAGTGAACAAGTTGCTTGTGAAGTAGACATGGTAACATGGTAACAAATTTCTTCTTTATTACAAGTAACTTGTCTAACTCCTCCACTTACTATGTTACTTTGTCTTTGATACAATCAACTCGTTCACCCGTCTACTCGTTCACTTGTCTACTAACTGTTTATAAATGTTAAATATTAAAGTTAGCATAAGTATTATTAGCATTTGAGTTGTTTGGAGTATAGGTGTCATTAGACCAATCTTAAAGAAGGAATACGAAGAAAGGTGTAAATGACTGTTTGTTAACGAGTTGTGGGAATGAGGATGTAAAGCCTTCAACCACAGCAAGACAGTTATAGCCTAAAAACCTAAGTAAAGCGAACAAGAAGTCCCAAATAACCTATGCCTTACTATATAATAAGGTGTAACAAGATGGAATATTGACAATACCTAAAATCAATTGAAACAAAATTAGGAAAATAAATAAATAAAAGTTTAAAACCTAAACCTGATGAGAATCTTTAAAGAATCAAAGCAGAAGCATCTGTACTTCTCGGCTGCCTTTGCTCTATCATTAGCATTGGCACCAACAGGTGTCTACGCGGGTACAAACACCAGCACTGCAGTACAGGCAGTACAGCAGAATGGTAATCACAAAGTGACCGGTCGTGTCGTTGACTCAACCGGCGAACCGCTCATTGGTGCTACTATCCTTGTTGAGGGTACCACTAATGGCACAGTAACGGATATTGATGGTAACTATACCCTCAATACCCCTGCAAACGCGAAGCTCGTCTTCTCTTACATCGGTTATGCTGCACAGACCATCCCTGTTGGTGGTAAGGGTACGATCGACGTGACATTGAAGGAAGAGGCAAACACCATGAACGAGGTTGTTGTTACCGCCATGGGTATTATGCGTAAGGAGAAGTCTCTCACCTATGCAACGCAGCAGGTGAAGGCAGAGGACCTCATGAAGGTGCAGGATCCTAACGCAGCTAACTCACTCGAAGGTAAGGTAGCTGGTATCACTATTACGCCAAGTGCTGGTGGTGCTGGTGGTGCTTCAAAGATTGTTCTTCGTGGTAACCGTTCTATCCTCGGTAACAGTTCTCCACTCATCGTTGTTGACGGTGTACCAATGAGTAATGGTATTCGTGGTCAGCAGGGTATGGGCGCAGAGGGTTTCGGCTCAACTGGAACTTCTGAGGGCTCTGACCCATTGTCATTGATCAACCCAGACGATATCGAGTCAATCAATGTCCTCAAGGGTGCTAATGCTGCTGCGCTTTACGGTTCACGTGCTGCCAATGGTGTTGTGATGATTACCACCAAGCGTGGTCGTGAAGGTAAGGTTGATATTAATGTAACCTCAAACATCACTTTCGATTCTCCATTGTTGACACCAAAGATTCAGAAGACTTATGGTGCAGCTTATGACAAGACAACAGGTGCATTGTCATTGAACAACTGGGGCGGTAAGCTCGCAGACCGTGCAGATAACGACCTCGTAGTACGCACTCCATTAGACGAGCGTTGGGTAGGTTATCCAGAGGAGCAGATTGGTACAGACGCAAGTGGTAAGCCAATCATGGCACGTCGTCATAATGTTTATCTCCGCAACCGTGCAGGTAATGATGTAGACAACTTCTTCCGTACGGGTGTTACAACAAATAACTCAATCTCACTTTCTGGTGGTACAGATATAGCACGTACCTACGTGTCAGTGGCAAACAGCCATGCAACAGGTATGATGCGTAACAACTCATACAACCGTAACTCTATTAGCTTCCGTCAGACTTATAACTTCTTCAAGCGTTTGCATATTGATGCATCGATGAACTATACAGAGTCAAAGACAAAGAATCGTCCTGGTGGTGGTACGGTGGGTAACCCTCTCTACCATCTCTATACCGCACCTCAGAACATTGATATGGATTACTATCGTGACCATTACATGAATGCTGAGGGTAAGTGGTTGTCAAATCCAGGTTCATATTACAAGCTCAATGGTTCAAACTTTGCTTGGGCAGCTGGTCAGCGCACAACTCTGACTGGTCCACAGCAGGAGTGGGCATACCTCTCTCATCCTAACAACAACCCATATTGGTTGATCAATTCGGGTAACAGTCAGCAGAAGGAGAGCCGCCTCTTTGGTACCTTGCAAGCAAATGTTGACATCTATGATGGTTTGACTTTCCAAGCACGTGTCAACTACAGCCAGATTCGTTTCAAGAATCATGCAACTCGCTTTGCGACTACTTTCCTCCCTGCATCTATGGAAGACTACGGTCGTCTTTGGGATTCAGACGAGAAGACAACAGAGTTCTATACCGACTACCTCTTGTCATATAACAAGACCTTTGGTGACTACTCAGTATCAGCAACAGCAGGTTATGTAGGTCATACTATCAAGGGTGAGTCAAAGGGTACAGACGCCGTTGCAACTTACTACGACCGTCTTATGCGTAAGCTCCCAACAATGGTTAACTACTTCGAGACCAGCGCAGGTGGCTATGGCGTAACAAGTACTTCAAAGAGTTCAAACTGGGACCGCTCATACCTCTTCACAGCACAGTTAGGTTGGAAAGAAACCGTTTACTTCGATGCTTCTTATCGTCGCGACTGGTATCGTCCATTCCGTTACTTCAAGGAGTTGGGTAAGATTGATACCGATAACTACGGTTACTTCGGTGTAGGTGCCAATGCTATTGTAAGTCAGTTGGTGAAGTTGCCAGACTGGTTTAACTTCTTGAAATATCGTGTTTCTTACTCATCAGTAGGTAACTCTATCCCTAATAAGGCATACGGTGCGATGAGCCGTAACCTCCAGACAGGTGCATTGTCAGGTAACAAGTTGCTCGACTTCTCACCAGTACCAGAGGAGACAGGTTCATTCGAGACAGGTATCGAGTCATTGTTCTTGAACAACCGTTTGAGCTTCGACTTCACCTTCTATAACACTATCGTTCGTCACCTCTACATGGAGCTTGGCTCATTGGGTGGTAATACCGAGTTGCTGAACTCTGCAAAGGTACGTAACACTGGTTTCGAGACAACTGTTGGCTACGACTTCAAGTTCGGTAAGGACCTCCGTTGGCGTACATCTTATAACCTCTCATACAACGACAACAAGATTCTTGAGACAGGTTATGATAAGGACGGAACATCACGTAAGTATCAGCAGACTGTAGGTGAGGCTAAGGTAATCTACCAGAAGGGTGGTGCTATTGGTGACATCTATGCAGGCGACTTCATGCGCGATGCAAATGGTCATATCGTATTGACAGCTAAGGGTGAGCCAACATTCGACAAGACAGGTTCAAACGACCGCTTCCTCGGTAACATGAACTCTAAGTGGCAGATGGGTTGGACCAATACCTTTAACTATAAGGAGTTCCAGCTTTCATTCCTCATCAACGGTCGTATCGGTGGTAAGGTACTCTCATTGACAGAGTCATATCTTGACTATATCGGTGCTTCAGAGCGTACAGAGGCAGCTCGTCTCAGCGCAGAGCGTAACAACATCGTTGCAACCAACTATGGTAACGTACCAGGTATGGAACTCAATGATGGTAGCGGTCGCATCGTTCCTATCCAGTCATATTATCAGGCATTGGGCGCATCAAGCAACCCATCAACCTATCTCTACAACGGAACAAACTTCCGTCTTCGTGAGCTTTCTTTGGGTTACACCTTCCGTGACCTCTTCGGTCAGAATCGTAACTTGACCCTCTCATTCATCGCTCGTAACCTGTTCTTCATCTATAAGGATGCACCGACAGACCCAGACGTATCTCTGTCTACACAGAATGGTCTCGGCGCATTTGAGAGCTTCAACATGCCATCTTCACGTTCATTCGGTTTCTCATTGAAGGCTAACTTCTAAGAGAAAAGGAGTGAGAAAGGAGTGAAGAGTGTGAAAGGGAGTGAGAAACAAATATAATGTTTGACGTCTTGCTCCCCACGTAACAAAATCGTTACTACACATCTTTAGCTCCGAATAAGCTTAAACAATACAATAATATTCAAAAGATAAACAACAATGAAAAGTAAACATATAATCGTACTCATGGCGATGGCATTGCCAACACTGGGTCTACAGTCATGTCTTGACTATGACAACCCTGGTGATGAGTTCAACTCAACAACCAAGAATGTTGAGAAGGTGACAAGCCGTGGTGACGTGGATAAGATTCCTTTCCGTCAGGCTACAGACGCTGCAGCAGCAGATGAGGCACTCAATGCTATGCAAGACTTGCTCGATGCTGGTGTTGGTGGACAGTTCTCTATGCGTGGTGGTAAGAATGGTGAGAACCCTGGTGCACATGCTTATCAGTATCAGTATTCTCTCGGTGTTGACAACTATGCTGAGTACACGGTTGTTCCTCATACTTTCTTCCAGTATTCAAAGATTCGTTTGGCATCGTCATATGCTATCGACCAGAAGTGCTATGGTGGTGCATGGGGTTCATTCACAGAGATGAAAACCTCACTTGTACCTATCTTGAATAATGAGAAGGTAAATGCTGTTCCAGAGTTGAAGGCAGCTTATTTGACCCTCTTCAACCAGCAGGCTGTTGAGGTAGCTGACGTTTATGGTCCAATGCCTTACCGTGAGTTGAAGACTAACTTGCAGGTAGGTCCTTACACCTATAACAAGGTTGAGGATGTGTACAACGATGCTGTTGCCAACCTCGACACTGCCATTGCTTGTTTCCACTACTTCGATCAGAAGCCAGCTGCCTACAAGCAGAAGATTAAGAGTGCGTTTGTTGACCGTTTCGTTGTCATGACCGATGGTGGTGCTGCTGACGGAACGTTGAAGGCATGGGCACGTTATGCCAACTCATTGAAGTTGCGTATCGCTATGCACATGGTAAAGAGCGACCCTGTTCGTGCACAGAAATTGGCTGAAGAGGCTGTTGCTGATGGCGTTATTGAGAACGAGGCACAGAGCGTTTCAATCCGTCCAGGTGTGATGGGCTTTAGTCATCCATTGCCAGGCGTTGAGAGTTGGGGTGATGCTCGTATGAGTGCAACAATGGAAATCACATTGAAGACCTTCAATCACCCTTGGTTGAAATATCTCTTTAAGAAGAATGATAACGTTATTAAGAACAATAAGACTGGCGAGACAACACCTGCTGACAGCCGTATCTGTGGTATCCGTACCGGTACACATCCAGGTGAAGGTCAGGGATATGATGAGAACCAGTACATCGCATTCAGTAAGCTGAACGAGCAGTACTTCAACTCTGCACCACTTTATTTGATGAAGTATGCTGAGGTTTGTTTCCTCCGTGCAGAGGGTGCACTCCGTGGTTGGAACATGGGCGGTTCGGCTCAGCACTTCTATGAGGAGGGTATTCGTCATGGTAACTGTGAGGATCCTGAGATGAAGTCTATGGACGGTGAGGGTCCTAACGGACAGCAGAATGTAAACTGGTATGACTCTTGGATTGACACCTACATGGCACAGGAGAACCCAGTAGCTTATGTTTATAAGGATCCAACTGGTGACACACCAGACGCTGCTTCACCAATCCATGTTGGTGTAAAGTGGAACGACAGCGACTCACAAGAGACAAAACTCGAGAAGATTATCACTCAGAAGTACCTCGCTACTTATCCTAATGGCTTCGAGGCATGGGTTGACCTCCGTCGTACAGGCTTCCCACGTATGTTGCCAGTATTGAACATCGATGAGGCTGATGGTAGTTTAGTTCCTGGTGATATCATGCGTCGTCTGCCATTCCCTGGCACAAGCGACATCGCAACAAAGCAGGATGTTGACAACACAGGTATCCCAGCATTGGGCGGTCCAGACAAGATGGCAACTCGTCTCTTCTGGGATAAGACCACTTCAAACTTCTAAATGAAACTCTGAATTGAAACAATAGCCCAGTAGGGTGGTATAAACGTCACTCTACTGGGATATAAATCTATCAAGTACTAATTACAAAACCTAAATCATATGAATAAAAAATCTACTCTTAGTGCATGGATCATCGCAGCTATGATGGCTATGGCTCCTGTCGGTGTGACTGCACAAACATATTCTTCAACAGCTTCAACACAGGTGTTCGATCTGTCAAAGTTGGGCGATCAGACCCTTCTTGAGCATTTTGCAGAACTTCTTGATAACGGCAAGAAATATCCTACTGATGCCGACCTTACTGCATGGGGCATCAAAGACGAGGTAGAGTTTATCCGCTCACACGTCAGAAAGCGTGCTATTGAGTCACGTGCTGACCGTCTTCTCCAAGATACTTACGAGAATCGTAACCTCTTTATGAATATCCCTGGTGGTGCTGGAAAGAACCTCGGTGGCTATCCTTCAAAGACATTTGCTAACGATAACTTCTCAATGTGGAACTATACCAACCTGTTTGGTGCCTGGAACTACGGACTTTCCAAGCACCGGGTTCATGGGCTGATGCTGCTCACCGCAATGGTACAAGCATCTTCGCTGGTATTAAGTTCTTCGATCATACAACGGGTGGAGCTGCTAACAGTTGGGCAAGCTTTATCATGACACGCAATACAGATGGTAGTTTCCGTTATACACACACCCTATCATCAACTGTATGCGCTTCCTCGGTTTCGATGGTATCAACTATAACTGGGAAAGCACTAACAAGTATCAAGATGCAGATAACATAGCCTTCCATAAGGAACTCTATAAGATTGCGAAGTCTGAAGGTTTCAACGACTTCAAGATTATGTATTATACGACGAGCTCAAGACTTACCTCTTATAACTCAAGCTATATGTGGGGTCAAGACAAGGATAATCGTATCTGTGAAGTAATGTTGAATTACGACAACAGCGACTTTAGTTGGAGTATGGGAGAGTCTGTAAGAGAAGCAGAACGCACTATGGGCTCTGCTGATGGACTTTATGCTGGTGTATGGATTGTAAGCATGGACAGACGATGGAATAGTCTTAACAACCAAGATGCTAAGCGTTGTGGTATCTGTCTGTGGGGTGAGCATGCAGAGAGTCGTTTCTGGAGCTATAACACTGGTGGCGACGCTATGTCTCGTATGTCTAACTATCAGGAGTATCTTGAGCGTGCTTTCTCTGGTGGCAACCGTAATCCATTGTATCGTCCAGAGGTTAGCAATAGGGGTAATAATGTTGAGGCACAGGGTACCACACCTCCTTTGGCACGTTTCGCTGGTCTTGCTTCTTGGATTCCAGAGCGCACAGCTATCTCAGGCAACCTTCCTTTCGCTACCCACTTCAACACTGGTAATGGTGAACGTTATAACTATAAGGGTAAGAAGACTGCAGGCTCATGGTATAACATGAGTAGCCAAGATGTCGTGCCTACTTATCGTTGGATGGTTGTTAAGCCAGAAACTGAAGTAGCCAGCACAGACGTACAGCCTTCATTCACTAATGAGGATGCTTACACAGGTGGTGCAGCACTTCGCTTGAAGGGTGTCAACAATGCGACTGCTACAGACGTTGTTCTCTTCAAGACTAACCTCACTCCTTCTAAGGGTAAGGTAGTTGCTAAGGTAGCTATCAAGACTGGCAAGAAGGCAATAACGACTCAAAACTTTCTCTCATCGTACGTGTGAATGGTGCTTGGAAGGCTTATGCTTTGGGTAACACCGAGAACGCAAATTGGACAGAGAAGAAGGTTGAGTTGAATGATATCACTGCTGGTCAGAAGATTGAGCGTATCGGTCTGCGTGTGAAGGATTCAGATGCTGACTATAATGTACTTGTTGGTAAGCTCGAACTCAACGACGACGTGACAGCAACACCAGCTAACGTGAAGGATTTGACCGTTCAGGTGAAGGAGGAAACAAAGAATTCTCTTTCTGTTAAGGCGGTATGGGGAATTGATAAGGACCCAGGACAGAATCCAACCGTTTATAACGATGAGGCAAATATCGACCACTTCGAGATTCTCTATAAGAACGGTGAGAATGGTAAGGTGTCTGAGGTAGGGCGTACATCACAGTGGGCTACACTCGTTCCTAATATCCAGTTCACAAGTGTTGACGACAAACCTTTCATTGGTGTTCGCTCAGTAAGTACTGACCTTAAGACTTACTCAAAGACACAGTGGATTGCTGTGCCACGTGCTCAGCAGTCTGAACTCCCAGAGGCACAGGAAGAGGGCTACGGAACAGTTGAACTCGACAATGCAGCTGCTGGTGCAGAAACAGCTCGTAAGATTCGTTATGTTCAGAAGTTCCAGACAGAGGGCGGTACAAAGAATATCGACTACACTGCTAACGGTCCTGCAGGAAACGAGACCAACTATGTTGATGCTACGAGTCAAGAGCTCGAAGTAGCACAGGGTGCGACAGTGAAAGTGAAGATTAAGGGCTATGAGGCAACTCAGATGAAGGACCAGAGCAATGACGACCTCCGCTATTGTATGGGTAAGGCTTGGATGGATTTCAATGGCGACAAGCAGTTCAACCCAGAGAATCTCTCTGAGAATCCTAACGAGGGTGAGTGCGTAGTATTCTTTGGTCAGGTTCGCAAGGGCGTTCCTGCACAGGTACAGCAGTTGAATGAGTACACCTTCAAGGTTCCTGAAGATGCTAAGCCTGGTCAGAGCCGTCTCCGCCTTGTCTTCTGTGACGCATGGTTCCAGGGCGGTTTGACACCAACTGGTAAGTTCAATAAGGGCTTTGCTATCGACTTTAAGGTGACTATCACTGGTTCTAACGCTGCTCGTGGTGCGAAGGCTGACACCCATGATAAGGGTGTTGCTGACGAACCAGAGTTGCTCGAGGGTGGTTCTACTAACATCATATCTGCTAACGTAGGTGGTGCTTCACAGCTCACAGTTGTTGGCGGTAAGGTGGTATTCGAGAATGTTGAACGTGCATGGGTATTCTCTACTGACGGTCAGACCGTAAAGAGCTTGGTTAATCCAAAGTCTTTCAATACAAATGAGTTGCCAGCAGGTGTTTACCTCGTTAAGATGCAGAACAACAATGTTATCCGTACACAAAAGATTACGATTAAGTAATAGGTGATATAAAATGAGGTTATCTGACTTGATTCTATCGAGTCGGGTAGTCTTGTTTTGTTTGGTAGGTAAGCTTTCTGATAATAAGTATGTCCGATAAAACGTGGCTTTTGTTAGGGTAGGGCAACCCTCGTCTTATGAACAGTGGAATGTTCCTTCAGCATCTTTTTTAATGGTGCGGAGCATCCGCACAAGTGGTGTTAAGCCTTCGCACACGATGTGCTAAGCATGAATACGACGATTGGAAATGAGAGACGTGAGGCACAGTTGACACCTATAAAGCTATCAAATGACAGGTAAAGTCTACTAAGCGATACCAACGAAGGATACTATTCTCGGGCAACGTCTGTTCTCCTAACGAGTGGAGGCAGATTTAAACAGTAATAAGATTTATAATTATTCAATAACATTAAAACCCAAATCAATTATGAGAAGAATTAATTTACTTCTTTTTGGTTGCTGCCTAATTCCATCAACCTTGATGGCACAGGAACTTAAGAGCAACTACATTCAGTGGGGCTTTGAGTCTCAGCAGTTCCCAGGCAAACTGCAGAGCTGGTCAAAGTCGAACCCTAAAATCAATGATGATGATAACTTCTTCATCTCTCGTGTAAAACCAAAGGCTCGCTTCCGTTACGAAGGAACACAGGTTCGTACGGACCTTACAGAGACAAACGACAAGAAGCTCCTTGCTTGGTTGCCATGGAACGTGCCAAGTAAGAACGCTCTCCCTGATGGCGTCTTCGACTCTGAGGTGTTCTCAATGTGGCCATATGTTACACACTGGGGTGACTGGAACTGTGGCTTAGGTCGTATTCCTGCAGCATTGTTGGACGCAGCACATAAGAATGGTGTGCCTGTATCTTCTGTTGCTGGTATTCCATATGGTGGATTGTCTGGTGCGTGGAGTAGTGCTTTAGAACAACTTGCTACAACAGATGTGCAGAAGGCAGCTGCTTACATGAATTACTTTGGTTATGATGGTCTTGGCTACAACTCTGAGTATTCAGAGTATTTTGGTGGTGGTCGTATAACAAGAAACTAAGAGATTTTCATGTGGATCTTAACAAAGCAATCAGACCAACCAACCCAATCTATGAGAATATATGGTATGATGGTACCAATGATAAGGGACGTATCTCTTTTGACCATGGTTTGAATGAATATAACAAGAGCATATTTGGTGCAAAAGGCAGCGAGGCTGCCAACCTCTTCTTCAACTATAACTGGAACTCATCAACATTGTTGCAGAATACAGTTGAGATGGCTGAAGAGATTGAGCGTAACCCATTAGACATCTATGCTGGTATCAACATGCAGGGTGGTGAGCCACGTACAGGTTCACGTTGGACTTTGTTGAAGAATTATCCAATCTCTATCGGTCTTTGGGGTGCACACTCACAGAACATGTTCTTTGAGAGTCGTGGTGAGAAGGGTAGTGACCCAGAGACACAGCAGCGCACTTATATGTTGCGTACTGAGCGTTGGTTCTCAAGCGGTTCACGTAATCCGGTTAACTCTCTCCAAATCAATAACAGCTTGAACTACAATGCTGATAATACAGACTTCGCTGGTATGTCAGCGATGATGACCGCACGTAGTTCTATGTCTTGGGACTTGACACAGGAGCCATTGATTACTTACTTCAACCTCGGTAATGGTAAGTTCTTCAACTATGGTGGTGTACGTAAGAACGATCGTCCATGGGCTAACGTAGGTGTACAGGATTACTTGCCAACATGGCGTTGGTGGTTTGCAAGCAAGTTGCTCGGTCGTACCGCTGCTGATGTTCCTGCAACTGGTCTTGATGCAGAGTTCGTATGGGACGATGCTTACATGGGTGGTTCTACTGTTCGTGTACATGGTTCTACTTCTAAGGAGTATCTCCACCTCTTCAAGACAAAGTATGCTTTGAAGACAGGCGACGTTATCACCTTCCGTTATAAGGTTAAGGGTGGTAAGGCTGATGCTTCTTTGGTATTCGCAACAGAAGATAATGTAAACGCAGAGAAGGCTTATCCAGTACTTGCTTCTACTGATGAGGCTGATGAGGACAAGTGGGTTGAGAAGACTATCACTGTTGGTGGCGACTTGAACGGTAAGACACTTGCACTCGTTGCGCTCAAGATGGAGAATGCTGCCAACTTGAATCTCTACCTCGGTGAGTTCTCAATCGTTCGTGGTAGCTTCGATGCTCCAGCACAGCCAATCGATGTAAAGACAACCTTGTTGCACGCTGCAAAGAATGGCGTTGACGCTAAGATTATCTTCAACATGCCTAACACTAAGGGTCAGGGCGAGCCTTGCTACAACACAGACGTGAAGACTTCTCTCTTCAAGCTCTGGGCTAAGCAGGAGGGTAAGGACCCAATCCTCATGGGTGTAACCACCTCATGGGCAGGTATGTTCTATTCTGTTCCTGTAGACCTTAAGGGTCAGGGCAAGGTGAAGTTTGGTGTATCTGCAGTATCTCTCGATATGAAGAAGGAGAGTGCTATCGCTTGGGGCGAGGATCACGAAATCTTCAATAGCTACGAATATAGCGACGAAATCAAGGCAGACAAGTCTGTTATCAAGCCAAACGAAGCTTTCACTATCGCTTATGTTGACCCACGTCACGAGGCTGGTAACTGGAAGATTGAGCAGAATGGCACAACTTGTAGCAAGCAGCAACAATGCTAATGAAATCAAGGTTGAGAATGGTTTGAGCCAGACAGGCTTCTACGATCTCGTTCTTACAGGTGCAGTTAATGAGAATGGTGCACGTGTTAATAAGGAAGTAAGATACGCTAACTACATTCAGATTACTTCTGATGCAGTAGGTGCTGTTCCTCATATCAACAAGCTCACAGCTAACAACAGCGAGACTTCTATCGAGGTTGTTCCTAACAGCGAGGTAACAATGAAGTATGAGGGTAAGAAGGCTGACGGTTCTGGTTCAAGAGGTATCAAGACTCTCGAGAAGCCAGTAGGCGTTAAGGTTTCTGAGCTTGGCTTAACAAGTAACAATCAGGCATGGACACTCGCATTCTGGGTTAAGTTCAATGGCTTTACAGGTAATACTCAGATTATCGACATGCGTGACCCGGGTACAGGCTGGCCACAGAACAACTGGGGTACAATGTGGTCTACATACGATCCTAACACTGGTATCTATGAGTTGACACTCCGTGCTAAGAACGGCGGTGGCTCTCCAGAGTACAAGCAGCGTTGGAAGGTTGACTTCATCCCAGGTGCTTGGACACACTTCACTTTGGCTATGGACGGTAATGGTTCTGATACCAAGCCTATGCTCTATATCAATGGTAAGGAAGCTAAGGCATACAACTGGAGCTATGGCACTGATGGTGAAGGTCTGAACTCTCAGAGATTCGCAAACAATGGTTGGTGGGCTGATAATGTTCTCGGTATCAGTCTTGGTCGTCACAGTACAGCAGCGATGAACGCTACTGTTGACGATGTTAAGTTCTTTAACAAGGCGCTCACAGCAGCAGAGGCTGCTCACACAATGATGTCTACCGATGCTAATGAGGCAGGTTTGAAGGCTTACTGGGACTTCGAGTCTGACGCTGCTTCTGACAACTACTTCGCAAGCAAGGTGGGTACTGCTAAGTTGGCTCACGGTGAGTTGAAGGTAGGTACAGGTGAGGGTGTAGCAAGTCTCGTACCAGACGCTCCAACTTACGATGCTGGTAGTCCATTCGTATCTGGTAACTATCAGGTGAAGACTACAGCAGAGTGGACAGCTAAGAAGGCTACTATCGTTTCACAGAATGGTACTGATATGGCTGGTACTGCTAAGTTGAAGTATGCTAAGGCAGGTGACTATGAGGTTACATTGACATTGAAGAACGCACATGGTTCTGACACTCGTACCTTCAAGGTAATCAAGGTGAAGGCTGATCCAACAGGTATCAACGGCACTGAGACTACTGACATGAAGGTTTACGCTATCGATCGTGATGTCCTCTTCGACGTTGAGACACCAGGTAACTACCTCGTTCAGGTATTCTCTACCAATGGTCAGATGGTAGCAAGCAAGGCTGTTTCTGTCAATGGTGCAGAGTCTGTACGCCTCCATCTTGGTGCTCAGGGCGTTTACGTTGTGAATGTCAAGAAGGACGGTAAGACCCTCCGTACAGTTAAGTTTATCTGTAAGTAAATAATTCTTTAAGTGCTGGAAGGAGCTAATCTCCTTCTGGCACTTTTTGTTTTATCCTTTTATCTATTAAGAACATTTAATCTTTAAACCCGAAAGTATAAATAAATAGCATAATTGCTAAACAGAGACAAACCTTATATAGTTATATGCTTATAGCTGTATAAACCTAAAATTATTTATAAACTAAACATTTATTATTCATGAAAAGGATTACTTTATTTGCATCCTTGGCATTGGCAAGCTGCCTCACTGTGAGTGCACAGCGTACGCCAACACATCCATTGGACATCCAGGATGCTAAGTTTGAGAACCTGCCAAACTACCTTGAAGCGTGGTTGAAAGGCGAGATGAAGCAGCCACAGGGCGTCAGCGAGATTGATGACCAGTTCTTTATCTCTCGTGTTCGTCCACTCGAGCGTATTAAGGACGGTGATTATCAGGTGCGCCAAGGCGTGAAGCGCGATCGTAAGATGTGTCTGTGGACACCGCTTGACGACCCTACCGCTCAGTGGAAGGCGCTCCCTCGTTATTGCTTTGAGGGCGATAACTTTAGTTTGTGGTCATACATTGACATCCACGGAAACTGGACTTCACCTTGGATTCGTTCTACCGCAGGTCTGACTGACGTTGCTCATAAGAACGGTGTTAGTGTGGGTTGTTTGATGTCTGTTCCTGATGGAAGAACTATTTATCTAAGCCCTTGGAGATCTGATAGCTATAGTAAGATATTATATAAACTTACTCTGAATCAGAATGGTAAGTATGTTTATGCAGAGCCATTGGTTCGTATGATGAAGTTCTATGGTATCAATGGTATCGGTTTTAACTCTGAGTTCCATACTTCTGCTGATGTAATGAGACAGCTGACAGAGTTCTTTGTAGCTTGTCATAAGGAAGCAGAGAAACTCAACTGGAAGTTTGAAGTACACTGGTATGACGGTACAAGTGATGATGGTCGTATTCACTTTGATGGTGGTCTGGGCAATCACAACAAGAAGATCTTTGGTAACAAGGACAACATTGCTACCGATATGCTCTTTGCTAACTACAACTGGGGACCAAGTCATCTGAGAGGTTCTGTAAGTACAGCACAGAGTTTGGGTCGTAGCAGCTTCGATTATTATGCAGGCTTTGACATTCAAGGTCGTGGTTTGCGTCAGGCAAGTTGGAGTGCATTGTTAGACAATGATATCTCTATCGGTTTCTGGGGCGCTCACAAGCAGAGTCTTATCCACCAGAGTGCTACCGACAATGGTACATCTGACATTGCTATTCAGAAGACTTATCTGAAGAAGCAAGAGCTTATGTTTAGTGGTGGTTATAACAATCCAGGTCTGTTACCAGCCATCAATACGGATTGCAATTTGGCGAATGCAAGCTTAAAGAGCTTCCACGGACTTGCTACCTTCCTCACAGCGAAGTCTACTATCCAGCAGGTTCCATTCGTTTCACGCTTTAACCTTGGTAATGGTTTGAGCTTCCGCAAGGATGGTAAGGTTACCTTCAATCACAAGTGGTACAACCTCAATACGCAGGATTACATGCCAACATGGCGTTGGTGGATTACTGACGGTGCTGATCAGGTAAACACAGGTAATATCAATAGCCTTGCAAAGGCAGAACTTACCTTCGATGATGCTTACTGGGGTGGTTCATGTTTGGCTATCTCTGGGCAGACAGCATTCTCACGTGTGAAACTCTTTAAGACAATGCTTGAGGTAAAGCCAGACTATGAGTTCTCTGTTACCTATAAGACTATCGCCGACAAGGACACACATGCTAAGTTCTTTGTAGCCCTGAAGGACCACGTCACCGAGTATAAGGAGGTGGCATTGCCAGCTGTTGAGGCAGTAGGTGAGTGGAAGACTTTCAGTGTAAAGGCTTCAGACTTAGGTTTGGCTGCTGGTGATAAGGTAGCGATGATGGGACTTGTTGTTGAGAACACTCCTGCCAATTATGAGTTGCGTGTTGGTGAGATGGCGCTCCGCGACAATGCAAAAGACTTTGCTACTGCCACTCCAACTATCAAGAAGGTTGAGATTCTCCGTGGTCGTTACAACGCTTGTGACTTCAAGATGCAGTATGCTTCTAAGGAAGAATCAGGTTGGGAGAAGACTTATAACGACGAAGTTGGTACATGGTATTATGAAATCTACTTCCAGCAGAAAGACCAGCCACAGCAGTTGCTTACCGCTACAACTTCTTGGGCTGCATACGTTGTTGATGCTCCAATGGTATCAGGTGCCGACAAGCGCGACTGCCGTTTCGGTGTACGTGCCGTATCTCCTGATGGAAAGAAGGGTTCTGACATTGTATGGTCAGAGTATAAGGAGGTTGCTTACAACCAGCCATTGAGCGATGTCGTTGCTGACCGTCCTGTTATCAAGCCAAACGAGGAGTTCACACTCAAGTATCTTGATGACATGGTTCCTGCTGCTCAGTCATGGAAGTTGAAGAATGCGGTTACTGGTGCTGTTGTTGCTCAGGGCGAAAGCGGTACAAGTGCAAAGTTTGCTGTTCCAACAGAGGGTACATACGACCTCGTTGTTATGGATAGCAACGGGGTAAGGAAAGCGTTATCCGTGGTAAGGTAAAGGTTACTCCAGAGGCTACAGGTGCTGTTCCTCAGATTACTGATATCACTGCTGACAAGACAACAGAGAAGGTAGGTCAGAACGTAACTTACACTTACGAGGGTCGTCTCGGTGAGGGTAAGGCGTCACGTGGTCTTGAGATTACAGACCCTAAGATGTTCCGCATCCCTGGTGATGTTCAGCAGGGTAAGTCTTATTCATATGCTCTCTGGTTCAAGGCAGACAAGTTCAGCCATGATAGTCAGGGTACAAACCTTATCAATAAGAACTCTATTCATGACAAGTGGCCACATAACAACTGGGGTGACCTTTGGGTAACTATCCGTCCACAGTGGCAGGGTCATAGAACGAAGCATGAAGCGAATGAGATTTCATTCAACACTATGGGTTGGACAGCTCACGATAATCCTTACGAGGAAGTGATGTCTACTGGTTACAATGTTACTCCTGGTGTATGGAACCATATCGTTGTAACACAGGATGAAGGCAATATGCAGAAGATCTACTTCAACGGTCGTAAGGTGGCTGACCACAGCTTTGCAAACTCTAAGCGTCGTGAGGATGTTGCACAGAGCGATCCACGTATCGATGCTAACAAGGTAGCTGACATCTTCATCGGTGGTGGTGGTGTTTACAAGAGCGGATTCAATGGTGTCATTGATGAGGTTCAGGTATGGAGCAAGCCACTCTCTGACGATGAGGTATTGCAGGCTATGAAGGGTTACAAGGAAGGAGAGGTTCCTGCTGATTTGAAGGCTTACTTCACTTTCGAAGATGTTGACGGTATGAAGTTTAAGAACATCGGTTCTGCAGGTAGAACCTATGATGGTTCTGTTGTTGTTGTATCTGGTAGCGGTGGCGAGAACACATCAAGTGCTTCTTACGTTGACCAGAAGCCAAACAACGATGTATTAGGCTTCCCTGGTGTTGTCGGTACATACGAGATTAAGACTGTTCCTACTTGGACTTTGGGCGATGGTGTTATCTCTTCATCTACTGATAAGACAGCTGTCGTTACCTATGCTGCTCCTGGTAAGAAGAATGTAACCCTGAAGTTGAAGAACGGTTGGGGCGAGGCTGAGAAGACTGTAGAGGAGATTGTTGAGATTACCTCTGAGGCTAACGCTATCGATGCAGTCGATGCTCAACTTGGCTTCTCTGTTTATCCTAACCCATTCGTTGAGAGCGTAAATCTTCGCTTTGCTGAAAATGGTCGTTACACAATCAACGTGCTCGGTACTACTGGCGCACTCCTCCAGAGCAATAGCTTTGAGGCTGCACAGGGTCAGGTCGTTAACGTAGCTATCACTGGCGCAAAGGGTATGTACCTCGTTCAGGTGCTTAAGAATGGTAAGGTTTACAAGACTGTGAAGGTTGTGAAGAAGTAGAAAGCCAACCACAACTGACCGATCGGCCGACTGACCGACCGGCCAACTGACCGACTGGCCCCTCCCCCTTGCCCCTCCCCCATAGGGAGGGGAGTGAAATCGAGATACCCCAATAATAGGGGATGCGATTCTCCAGCGAACTAATCTTTACTGACAGATGGGAAGTACTGGGAACAACTTGCTTATGAATAGCAGAAAGAAATTTCCTAACTAATAGGGGTATCACGTATTCTACCCCCTCCCTTTGGGGGAGGGGTTGAGGGAGGGGCCGGTTGTTGTATTTGTTGTGTTTGTTGTGTTTTTGTTTTTTTATTTTATTATTATGACCACACTCACTCAATCATCCTACAAGACAACCACATGGAAAGGTGGTGTCACACGTCAGATTTTTATCTCACCTGCTGATGGCGACTTGTCTGCACGGCAATTTGATGTGCGTATCTCGTCGGCTATTATCGATGATGTACAGAGCGATTTCTCTGATTTTTCGGGCTTCACGCGTTATATCCTACCTTTGGAAGGAGAGATAACGCTGATAAAAGAAGGGAGACGTATCGCTTTGTCACACAATGCTTTGTATGAGTTTGAAGGTGACGAGAAAGTAAGTTCGGAGAATACGCAGGGGGCTGTAGACTTTAATATCATCGTGCGACACGGCATAAGTGTCGAGGTGGGGATAATGGAAGATGCAGCGTTCACGGACAGCCGTCGGACGATTGTTTTTGCCCTCGCAGATTGTTGCATTGAAGGGAAGACAGTTCGCAAACACGATACGGCACTCCTTGATGAGCCTTTCAGCCTAAAAGGGAAAGCCGTCATTGCTCGATTTATGTTATAACGGATGTCAGCATTGTTTGTTCTGACCATCCGTTTTGTAAATATAAATTCCTACTTCAAAAAATAAAGACGCCCAATAGCGATTGAATTAACGCTCTTTTGGCTTGCAAAAGGTGCCCTTTAAGCCCCTTACTAACGCCCTTTTGAGCCCTTATTAAGCACCTTTTGAACTATACATCCACAACTGTCTGATAACAAAAAACTTACGAAGGTACTGAAACCATGATATTTTAACCCTATTTCCCACGCTCTACTAAACCAAAAAGTAAAAGAAATTCAAACACGGACTACGAATTACGCGAATGACACGAATTATTTTATTCTTTGAACATTGAGTATTGAACTCATTTACCTTTGAACATTGAGGTTTGAACTTTGAACTTTATGATATGAACTACGAATTTCTCTAATTACGCTAATCCCTATTGTTAAATAATTCGTGTCATTCGTGCAATTCGTAGTTCTTTATTGGTAGTTTACGAGTTGACTGGTTTATGAGTAAACAAGTTGCTTGCATCGATAAACTACAGTTAACAGTAGTAATCATAATTTTGGGCGTAATGGACATTTGGTAGGCTGAAAAACTCTCGGAATTCTTTTATTTACTACCTTTGCAGCATTTGAAAATCTATGAATAAAAAAACTGTATCTTCTGTAATAGCTCAAATGTTAAAAAGAATGGGCATCGACGTTCTGTTCAGATGTATTCCTGCAAGGATTGTGGTAGACAATTTCAAGGTGGTCTGCGTATAAATAATATTTCTCTATGGAACGACTATCTGACGGCAAATCGAACGATATCTGATCTATCCACTCTTTATAAATGTTCAGAACGAACCATACGACGTAGGTTGAGCTTAGTAGTAGATAGCTTTACTGCTACTTACCCCAAATCTGCAGTAATAATATTGGATACAACATACTTTTCCAAGACATTTGGTGTGATGCTGTTTCAGGATGCTTCATCAGGCAAAAATACTCTATCGCAAGTTTGTCAAAAAAACGAAACTAACAGAGATTATCTTGATGGACTTCGGTATATTACGGAGCGTGGAACTATGATAAAAGCAGTGGTGTGTGATGGGCATGTAGGACTTTTACAAGCTATAAGTTTCTGTCCCGTACAAATGTGTCAATTTCACCAATTTCAGATAGTTAGAAGACTCCTTACTAACAACCCACATTTGCCTGCAGGCGTTGAACTGCTGGCATTAATGAGAAGGATGTTCTCTATGAGAAAAAGAAGAGTTTATAACCGCTTTTGATAAATGGTGTGATAAATGGAAAGAGTTCCTAAACGAACGAACTCTCCTAATCTCGGGCAAGACAACTTATACACACAGAAGGCTGAGAACGGCAAGACGTTCTATTAAGACACATCTGCCATGGATCTATACGTGTGAGGAGTATCCGGATATGCAAATACCTAATACAACAAACCTGTTGGAAGGATTTAACTCACAACTTAAAAGAGCACTACATAATCATAATGGATTGAATGAAGCTAACAAGAAGAAGTTTATAGATGGATTCATAAATACAAAAAAGTAGGCTGGAATAACCAGCCTACCAAATGTCCATTACTAAAACCCGAGAGTTTTTCAGCCTACCAAATGTCCATTACGCCTAATTTTGAATTGTGAATTGTGAATTATGAATTGATAAAGGATTGTGAATTCTGAATTATAGTATTAATTTATATTAAATCTTAATAGACTAATGCAATAAAATAAGTAGATGTATTCCTAAATTTGTTATCTTTGTAGCTAACATAAAAGCATAGTCTATGATAAAAAATATATTTACTCCTTTTCTTTTCACATTACTGCTCTCTGTAGGCTTCACCGCACCGGTGCAGGCACGTGCAGCGATTGATTTGATTGACTTAGACGTTCAGACTATTTCAATCTCGGTTGTTGGTAACGTGTTGCATGTGGTTGGTGCTGAGAACGAACAGTTGGCAATCTATAATGTGACGGGTGTACGCGTGATGAGCGTGAAGCGTTGACTGTGACGATAAGCACTATACGCTCAACCTCCCGAAGGATGCTACATCGTCAAGGTGGGTAATGTAGTTCGCAAGGTATCAATTCGTTAAGGGGCTGTTAAGCACTTGACAATCAAAACCTTTTCTTGAAGAGTAGTGACTCCCCTCGATGAAGCTGAAGTGATTCGCCTGTTGGCGAGTTCCGAAGGAAGACAGAAGGTTTTCCCCATGATTGTTGACCAGTACAGCCAATCGCTGTATTGGAAGATTCGTAGTATAGTCCTTACACATGAGGATGCTGACGACGTATTGCAAAACACGTTTCTCAAAGCATGGAAGAGTCTTCCGACCTTTCAAGGGAAAGCTAAATTGTCCACTTGGCTCTATCGCATAGCTATCAACGAGTCGCTCGATTTCCTTCGTCATCAAAAGACAGCAGCACTCTCCAGTGCTGATGCCGACCTCTCAGTAGCCAATCGTTTATTAGCAGACGACTACTTCGATGGTGATAAGAGTCAGGCAGTGTTGCAGGAAGCCATTGCAACCTTGCCCGATGTGCAGCGTATGGTGTTCACACTTCGTTATTATGACGAGATGAAATACTCCGAGATAAGCGAGATATTAGGGACGAGCGAGGGTTCGCTGAAAGCCTCTTATCATATTGCTGTACAGAAGATTACTGACTACGTGAAGCGGTATGAATAATATTTTACCTTGATAATTAAACCATTCAGCCTTTCTGCAGTCTAAGTTATATCAAAGAAAAAACTTTATGGAATCAACGAATCACTTACAAAAGGAATACGGCACGCAGCGGCCTTTCACAGTTCCAGAGAATTACTTCTCTGAATTGTCTTCCCGTGTGATGGCTCAGATACCAACTGAAGAGCAGAAAGAGGCGGTTGTGGAAGTAAAACCACGTCGTGCTACTTTGCGTTATCTCCGCCCATTGGCAGCAGCAGCAATGACAATCGGGGTTGTGCTGGTAGGCTTCCTTGCTTATCATGAGTTTGATGGTGGGCAAGGGAAACATGCTTTGCCAAGCAGTCATTTGGCGCAGGGAGCGCACGAGGCATCGGCTTCATCAGAAGATGAGTTTGATAAGGTAGCCGATTACTTCATGATAGACGAGTCGGATATGTATGCTTATCTGGCGAGTGAAGAATAATAGAGGAGAAGGAAGTATGAAATATAAAAGAATAATCCTATTGCTTTGCGTTTTCTTTAGTGTGTCTTTGCTGCATGCACAGGGGAAGTTTGATTTAAACAGAATCAAGGCAGAGTCGCATAACTTCATTACTAAAGAGGCAGGACTGAGTGGGCAAGAGGCAGCACGACTCTTCCCTGTCTTTGATGAGATGAGGGATAAACAGCGTGGCTATTTTGATAAGTTACGTGCTATTTATAGTGCAAGGCCATCATCAGAACGCGAGGCAATTAAGACGATTGAACAGGCTGACGCCTATGAAATACAATTAAAACAGATAGAACAGCGTTATCATAAGGAAATGCTAAAGGTGCTTCCTGCCACAAAATTGCTGCGCGTGTTAGAGGCTGAACGCCGCTTCCACCGCCAGATGTTTAGGAAGATGGCAGGGAGGAGGTAAAACCTCACCCCCCAACCCCCTCTCCGAAGGGAGAGGGGGAGTGCTGGAAACGGTTTGCTTGGGAGTGATGAAAAGCTTAATCCTAATTAATTTGCTTGGGAAATGATGAAAATCTGGATTCTAATAAATTAACTTGGGAAAGCCTAACAGTTATTTCCAATAACTATAAGGGTATCACGCATACTACTCCCCTCCCTTTGGGGGAGGGGTAAGGGGGGGGAGGGGCCAGTTGTGCCAGTTGTGCTGTTCTTCTTGTTCCTTTTTCGCATATAACTAAATTAAAATAATGAGACAACTTCATTCTCTATTGAGATTATTGATTGCCGCAGTGCTTTTCATTGGGGCGGGTAATGCCGTGTATGGACAAGTGCCAGCTAAGAAACGGGAGTTCCGCGGTGCGTGGATTCAGTGTGTGAACGGACAGTTCCAAGGTATTGGTACAGAGGAGATGCAGCGTACGTTGCGTTATCAGTTGGACGAACTGCAGCGAGATGGTGTGAATGCTATAATCTTTCAGGTGCGTGCAGAGTGTGATGCGCTCTATCCAAGTAAGTATGAGCCATGGAGTAAGTTCCTTACAGGACGTCAGGGTACACCTCCTTCGCCTTATTGGGACCCATTGCAATGGATGATTACGGAGTGTCACGATCGTGGTATGGAGCTTCATGCGTGGATTAATCCTTATCGTGCAAAGACAAAGAATACCACACAGTTGGCAACGAATCATGTAGCAGTAACCAACCCAAATCGTGTTTCTCATACGATGGACTTTACATCCTCAATCCTGCTTTGCCAGAGAATCGCAATTATATCTGTGCAGTCGTTGACGATATCGTGAGCCGATATGATATTGATGGCTTACATATTGATGACTATTTCTATCCATATCCTGCTGCAGGACAGACCATTCCAGACCAAGCTTACTTCCAGCGTGACAGACGTGGTTTCACCAATATCAATGATTGGAGACGTAATAATGTAGACCTTTTCATCAAGCAGTTGGGTGAGTCTATCCATCGTCGTAAGCCTTGGGTGAAGTTTGGTGTGTCTCCTTTTGGTATCTATCGAAATCAGAAGAACGACCCAAAGAATGGTAGTCGTACAAACGGTTTGCAGAACTATGACGACCTCTATGCCGACGTTCTTAAGTGGGTGAACAATGGTTGGATAGACTATTGTGTGCCACAGATTTATTGGGAGATTGGCAATCGTGCAGCTGATTATAAGGAACTCATCGGATGGTGGAACCGCTATGCAGGCAATCGTCCGTTGTATATTGGCGAGGATGTACTTCGTACGGTGAAGTATGCTGATCCACAGAACCCTAACTCAAATCAGCTTCCAGCGAAACGTCGTCTGCATCAGCAGTGTCAGAACGTTAATGGAACGGTGTTATGGTATGCTAAGTCGGTTGTTGATAACCCAGGCAACTATGGTACACTCCTTCGCACAAACTACTGGCGTTATCCAGCTTTGCAGCCTTTGATGCCATTCATTGACGATGAGGCTCCATCGAAACCAAAGAAGGTGAAGGCAAGACAGGAGAGTGATGGCTACTATTATCTCACATGGAAGGCTCCAAAGGGAGAGGGCTGGAAGGATGCTCCTTATCGTTATATCGTTTATCGTTTCTATGCCGGTGAGCCCATTAATCTCGATGATCCTTCAAAGATTGTGGGGATGCCTTTACGGCAATAAGCTACGTCTTAATTATAAAGACGGCAGTACAAAAATACGTCTATGTCGTTACTGCTCTTGACCGAATGAGTAACGAAAGTCATGGGAAAAAGAAAAAAGTGAAGCTTTAGGCTTCACTTTTTTTATTGGGGTTATTGGGCTGATAGGGCTTATTAGCCTGATTGTTATTAGCCTTATTGGGCTAATTAGCCTAATTGTTATTAGCCCAATAGGGTTTATTAGCCTAATTGTTATTAGCCTTATAGGGCTAATTAGCCTAATTGTTATTAGCCCAATAGGGCTTGTTAGCCTGATAATTATTAGCCAAATTAGCCAAATTAGCCCAATAAGGCTAATACTCCTTCTCCCTTAACAGCTCCCGATAAAGCTCCTCATACTGGCGGGCGACCTTGATATGGTCATGATGTTTGCGTACATATTCATAGCTATCGCGGCGCAATTGTGGAATGAGAGAGAGATTATTGACGAGGCGAGTAAGCTCTCTAACACAACTTTCATAAGTCGGGAGTACGTTGATGATAGGTCGGAGTGTAGTCTCGTTGATGATTTCATAGTTCTCTGGCTCACCGCCACCGATACAGATAATACCATGCGCCATCGCTTCAAGGGGATTCATCGAGGGCGTATAGCTGTAGAGTTGGTCCATGATAGCATCCGAACCGAGCATCGTTCGCACGTATTCGTCAAAGGGTAGACCGTTAACAACAGTGAGGTTGAGGCGGTCGGGATATTGTTTTTTCACCGTTTCTGCGGCTTGCAGCATGATATCAGTCCCTTTATATACCGACCGACTCTTACTGATTCCAATAAAAAGATTCAGCTTCTCGGGTGTCTCATTGGCTATGATAGGCGACTCACCGACAACGATAGGGAAGGGGATGAAGGTTGTTTTCTTAGGGAAATACGGCTCGTAACAGCACCAATACTCATAGAGTCCTGTCACGATAGCATCGCATTGCTCAGCCATCAGCTGGTTCAGACGCCCTTTCTCCGTATCAATCCAATCCTCTCTCTCGACTATCGCCTCCTTATTCTGGCGCAGTTCCTTACCGATATTGAAGTCGCTGTAACGCAGTGGCATCGTCGTTGAGCACGTGTTTACCCAATAATAATCCATTCCAAAGCCACAGAGAACAACCTTTTTGTTATGTTTTTTCAGATAATGAAAGAGCGGAAAGAGCCGTTCCGCCTTCAGTTCAAAGAACACAGGATTGATAAATTGTACGATGTCATAGCCTCGCAGACGGGGCAGTAAGGTATATATTTTGGCCATCAAAAGCATGCCACCTAACCTTCCCGACCGTCTGGAAACATCAATATCACGTGGGTAATTCTTCCAAAAATCCCCATTTGACACCACTGTTACGGTATGTCCAAGTTCACGCAAGCCTCGTGCCAGCGTGTTATGTACGTTGCTATATTCACCTAATAGTAGGACTTTCATAATTTATAATTCACTTCGTACAATTTATAATTCATAATTCACAATTCATAATTATGATTACCGAGTTTGCTACTATTGTTTGATAGGCTGGGTAATCATAAATATGAATTAATCATTTGTCTCTGAAAGTTATCATCATTATTCATTGAGAACTCTGAGTTTGGGGTTGCATATCGCCAGCTATTGCGGTAATCATAATTATGAATTCTGAATTATGAATTCTGAATTACAGCCTTTGATATTCTTCATTCCTTTGTACTTTGAACGAGTCCTCAAAATAATCTTTATAGTTTTTACTTCTCTATTGTTCATGGCAAAGGTAACTTATAAATTACGTTTATACAAGTTTTATGGGTTGTTTTCTCCGTTGCTCCCTGCACCGACGGTGCCTCCGTGTCATTAAAAAAGACTCCGTAAACTCCGTGTCTCCGTGTGAGATTTAACCCCAAAAGGCAAAGAAATATATTGACAAAATGTTCGATGAAATGACGGAGAAAAGGACAAAAAACAAGTTGTTTTGGCAGCCTTGTAAGTGTTTTGCTATCAAGTAGTTGCAAAGGTGATTCCTAAAAGGTGCTTAATTGGACTTCAAAAGGGCGTTAGTAAGAGGCTTAAAGGGCATCTTTTCGAAGTCAATTAGCCGTCTTTAAGAAGCCAAAAGAGCATGTATTGGTTTTGAACAGTATGAAAATAGTTTACAAGAATCAGTTGATAAGGGGATGAGCTATTCGTAGACGACAGATAGATATCGTGTCTACTTGCGTTTTATCCCTTGTTTATCCTTAACAGCATAATCAATGTCTTGCGCCCGAAACTGCTGTTGGTCATTCTTCTGAACCACTTATACTTACTTGTATAGTCCTTGTCTGGCAGTGGGAAAAGTCCATGTCGGGACAGACGTTGCAACACATGGTTGAGATGCGTCTCGTCATGTGTCATTGTTATCACGTTGTAAATATGGTCCATTGTCAGTTGGGCGATGCGTCGTTCCATTGCAATACGCTCTTTGACAGGGAGATAGTCGACCCGCTCTTTCAAACGATAGAGCACCTGCTCGGCATCAGCGAGGCGGCGGATGTGCCAACGCTTGTCACGTTTGTGCATGATAGACCCCTCACGTTTACGATAGTAATATGCCTTGTTATTGGTAAAATAAAGGTTCTCGGCACGTAACATGAGTTGTGGCGTAAACTCTTCATCCTCGTGAAGTATGCCTTTAGGGAAACGAAGGTCGTGCAGAATCTCCTTGCGAAAAAGGAAGGTCCACGCAGAACCCCGCAGGTTATGGTGTGTCATATACTCCGTTCCACTTATCGGACCCTCAGCATCAGCAAGCGGTTTTGAGCTTTTCTTATCAGTTGATTGGAACAAAACCATATCCGTTTCGCGGTATCTGATGATGTCAAGACACTGCTCGTAGGCACTTGTCAGCAACAAATCGTCACCATCAACAAACTGAATAAAACTTCCTTCAGCCAGTTCAATTCCTGTGTTCCGTGCTTGTCCCAATCCTCGGTTAGGCTGCCTAACGTAGACAATGTTCGATGAAAGCGCAAGCAATTCGTTGATAGGTGAATACTCCGCACCGTCATCCACGACGATAATCTGGCGTTCTGTCTCGTTTAGACTCAATGCCAAAATACTGCTGATACACTCCTTTAGCATATCAACAGGCTCGCTATAGTAAGTCACGACGAAGCTTACGAGTGGCTTATCTTCCTTATTTTGTGAATAAACTGGTTGAGTTGACATAAGCGTTTTAATCCGATTAAGTGGAGAATAAAGAGTTTCAAGGTTCCTTTATAGGGCAGAACGGGTAGGATAGGGGCAGCATGAGTAGCCTCGTAGACATCCAACTGAATATTAACCAATGCCTGATAGTAAGCAGGTGTCAGTTCTCCCCACAGCTTGAGGTGCTTAAGATGCGCTTCCAAGAGGTCGTTCAATTCCTTTCCTCCTGCCTGAGCGGTGATGCCTTTGTCGTTTTGACAATAGTAATACAAGCCCGCGGCAGTAGTTGCCACTACCTTTGCCTGCTGCAATAAGTAAGGATAAGTGTAGACATCTTCAAACACTCTGCCCTCTGGAAAGCGCGTCTGTGCAAAGAGTTCACGACGAAAAAGCTTATTGCAAGCGTAGGTGTGGAGGTGAGCTCCGCCCAACCAATAGTCACGAATAGAACCGATTGTTGTGTCCGTGAAGGTTAGTAGCCGTTGCTTCGTCGTACTTCCGTAATACAGCATAGCAGGATATTCAAGGATATCATAGTCTGGATGTGCTGCCAAGACAGCCAACAACGCATCGTATGTCCCCTCAGCAACGAAGTCATCAGAGTCGACAAAGGTGAGATAATCTCCCGTTGCCACTTCTATTCCTGCGTTTCTTGCTGCCGAAAGACCCTTGTTCTTTTGGTGGATAAGCCTACAATTCCCCTTGTCAGCTGTCATGTCTTCAGCTATCTTCCCAGAGGAATCCGTCGACCCATCATCAATGAGAATGACCTCTATCCTCTCATCCATCTGCGTTAACACACTCTCCAAACATCTCTGGAGTGTGTCTTCAACGTTATAGATGGGGATGATGATAGATAATCTCATGTAATAATTGTTTGATGCAAAAATAATAAAAAACTTTTAAATCCGTTAGTTAATGTGATGAAAAAAGCCTCTAATACTGACAGCTATTTGCATATCTTGAAGTACATCAGCCTCTTTGGTGGTGTACAGGTTCTGAATGTGCTGATTGGTATCGTTCGCAACAAGTTTGTTGCCATGTTGCTCGGACCGCAGGGAGTAGGACTTATCTCGCTTTTTAATTCCACAACCAAGCTCATCAGTGACTCTACGAACTTTGGAATATCTATGAGTGCTGTGCGCAATATCTCAGAGGATTACGACCAGAAGGATGAAGAGAAACTGACGGAAGACATAGCCCTTGTGCGTTCATGGAGCCTACTTGCTGCCTTGTTGGGATTCTTTATCTGCATCTTCTTGAGTCCGTTGCTTAGCCGTTACACCTTTTCGTGGGACGGACATACGCTTCATTTCATCCTTCTTTCTCCTTGTGTGGCATTGACTGCCTTAGCTGGAGGCGAACTTGCTATCCTCAAGGGCGTTCGTAAGTTGCGTGCCTTAGCTGCTATATCGGTGTATAACGTATTAGGAGCCTTGGTCTTAACCGTTCCACTTTATTATTTCTTCGGTAATGCTGCCATTGTTCCTTCGTTGGTATTGATGGCATTGGTGCAACTACTATTGACGATAATGGTTTCTCGTCGGCTCTATCCTTTCCGCATTTCTTTCCAAAAACGTTCTTAGACAAGGGTTGGGGCATGATTCGTTTGGGTACAGCCTTTGTCTTTGCAGGTATCTTGGGCTCTGGTACCGACCTGATTATCCGCAGCTATCTCAATAATGTTTCGGATATAGCAACCGTGGGTTTCTATAATTCTGCCTTCATGATGACGATGGTTTATGCAGGTATGATCTTCTCAGCAATGGAAACTGACTACTTTCCACGCCTTTCTGGGGCAAACAACTTGAAGTTTACTTTTAATCAGATTGTCAACCGACAGATAGAAGTGACACTCCTTCTCATCTCTCCTTTGCTTACTTTCTTCCTCTTATTCCTGCCCCAGTTGATTCTTTTCCTTTATTCTGATAAGTTCCTTCCAGCCCTCAGCATGGCGCAAGTGTTGGTGTTGGCGATGTATGTACGTGCTATCCGCCTCCCTGTTGAGTATATTCCTTTAGCAAAAGGAGACTCAAAATCCTATCTACTTTTAGAGGGATTGTATGACATCTTACTTGTTTCACTCGTACTACTTGGCTTTTGGAAGTGGGGACTCTTTGGTGCAGGATTAGGCATAGCAGTAACAGGTCTGCTCAATCTTGTCTGTGTCTATGGTTATGCTTACGTCCGTTATGGTTATCGTCTGTCCTCATCAGTGATGCGCTATGCCGCACTTCATTTTTCAATCGGACTCCTTGTGCTTCTTTGTGTGCGTTCTGATGACGAGTGGATGCGGTGGGGCGTAGCCAGTTTGTTATGCCTTGTGAGTACGATAGTTTCTCTCCGTGTGATGAAAGCGAAGTCGGGACTATGGAATGCTTTAATCTCTAAAGTGAAGAATAAGTTTGTTCGCCATGCCAAAGATTAGTATACTTGTAGCCGTTTATAACACAGCTGCTTACCTCCCGCAATGCCTTGACTCGCTGTTGTCGCAGACCTTAAAGGACATAGAGGTTCTTTGTGTCGATGATGCGTCAACGGATAAGTCATTGGATATTCTCCATCAGTATGCTGAAAAGGACGAGCGTGTGAAGGTTTTTGCGCTGAAAGAGAATCATGGAATAGGCTATGCTCGAAACATGGCACTGTCCAATGCCTCAGGAGATTATATATGTTTTGTGGACAGTGACGATTGGTTGGCTTCAACGGCACTTGAGAAAGTATGTGAAGCCTTCACCGATGAGGTTGATTCCGTGCTCTTTCAGGTTGTTCATCATTACGAGAATGGAGAGGAAAAAGTCTTTCCTATGCCTCATTTCGACACGTTGTCAGGCGCAGAGGCTTTTAAGGAAAGCCTCACATGGAAGATACATGGTGTGTATGCAATTAGAGGAGATATCCAGCATACCTATCCTTATGACGACACACTTCTGACCTATAGCGATGAGAATGTAACACGTATTCATTATCTAAAGTCTCGCAAAGTAGCTTTTTGTGAGGGTGTTTATTATTATCGACAGCACACTTCTTCCACAACACATAACATCAGTGTTCGCCGTTTCGACTTTCTCTTAGCGAACGAGAGTATGCGTCGTCAGCTCCTTTCTTTGGGTGCATCAGAGGAGGCCCTCCGTTGTTTCGAGACGGTGAGATGGCTCAACTTAGTGGGTCTTTATATGTTCTATTTCCTTCATCGCCATAAACTCTCCGCAGCCGACCGCCAGCATGGTTTGTCTGTCATGCACCATGTTTGGCAAACCATCAATCTTCGGCAAGTAAGTCCTTCAATCAAAAGGAAGTTCGGTTATCTGCCCCTCCGCTGTTCGTGGTCCCTTTTCCGTTTGCAGGAAGAAGTCTACTTCTGGCTGAGGGGTGTTGTGGGGAGGAATAAATAGCCTCACCCCCAACCCCTCTCCGAAAGGAGAGGGGCGTAATTACCGAGATAACCCTTGTGTTTAGTTGACAAGTATTTAGTTGACAAGTAAACAAGTTATGTGCGATGCATTACACACTTATTGGCTATTTCTTATTTATATTCGTGTTATTCGTAGTTCTATTCTTTGTCTTCGTGCAATCCGTGCAATTCGTAGTTTCGTGCCATTGGTGTTTTGTTTTTTGGGTGGGGGAGTTGCATCAAAAACCTTGACATTCTCTTCAATAAAATCCCTGAAATAAGGGTGAAAAACACGTATTGTGAGCCGGTTTGCAACTAACAGGAAATCAAGAGGTTATAAAATACGAAAGTAGAAGGTACTTATTAAGGGTTCAAAAGGGCGTTAGTAAGGGTCTTAAAGGGCACCTTTTGCAAGCCAAAAGGGCATTAATTCGAGTGGAATTAACGCCCTCTTATTTTTCAAGGTTTGAATTTCCTTTACAATACAGAGGGACAAAAGAAGATAGAAGAATAAAAAACAAAGATTATGTGTTTTATTGCCACAAGCAACTTATTAACTTATTAACTTGTCAACTTGTTAACTCGCCCACTCGTTCTTATGTTACTATGTCTTCCTCACAAGCAACTTGTTTACTCGTCAACTCGTCAACTCGTCAACTTGTTCTTATGTTACTATGTCTTCCTCACAAGCAACTTGTTTACTCGTCAACTCGTCAACTCGTCTCCTCGTCAACTTAACTCATCTAATCCTGGAAGTAAACTCTCTTCACGCGATTGCTGATAGTCGTCAGTACCTCATATGGAATCGTGTCAAGCGTATCGCTAAGAACGGTGACAGGGAGGTGGTCGCCGAAGATTTCAACACTGTCACCTTCCTTGCAATCGATGCCAGTAACGTCAATCATCGCTACGTCCATACAGATGTTGCCGACGTACTCTGCCTTCTGACCATTCACCAAACAGTAGCAGTGGCGGTTGCCCAAATGGCGGTTTAAGCCGTCAGCGTAGCCGATTGGAATTGCTGCAATCACACTGTCATGGTCGATTGTTCCCTTGCGAGAATAGCCTACCGTCTCACCAGCTGGTACGTTACGCAGCTGCAGGATGGTAGTCTTCAATGTAGAGATATTGTTGATTGTCTTGTTCGTTCGTGGGTTGATACCATAAAGACCCAAGCCCAATCTGCACATATCCATCTGACGTTCAGGGAAGTGTTCGATGCCCGAAGAGTTGTCCATGTGGCGGATAATCTTATGGCTGAAAGCAGCTTGAAGCTTCTTGCTACCCTCATCGAAGAGTGCAAACTGATGAGCAGAGAACTCGTCGAAGTTGTCAGCATCAGAGCCAACGAAGTGAGAGAAGACCGAACGAGGGATGATAGCGTTCTGTTGTTTCAGTCGCTTAATCAGTTCGTCCATATCCTTCTGTGGGTCAAAGCCTAATCGATGCATGCCCGTATCGAGCTTAATATGAACAGGGAAGCCCGTGATACCCTCCTTCTGTGCAGCCTTCACGAGTGCATCCATGAGTCGGAAGCTATACACCTCTGGCTCAAGATCGTAATCGAAGAGCGTCTTGAAGGAAGTCATCTCTGGGTTCATAATCATGATATTGCTTGTGATACCGTTCTTACGGAGCGTCACACCCTCGTCGGCAACAGCCACAGCGAGGTAGTCAACACGATGATCCTGTAAGGTCTTTGCTATCTCTACGGCACCAGCTCCATAGGCATCAGCCTTAATCATACAAACCAATTTCGTCGTAGGTTTGAGGAAAGAGCGATACCAATTGAGGTTGTCAACAACAGCATTGAGGTTTACTTCCAACACTGTTTCATGCACCTTCTTCACCAAGAGTTCTGTCAGTCGGTCGAAACCAAGCGTCGTGCGCCGCTTCAATAAGATTACCTCATCGTGCAAGTTAGCGAAGACATCGCTGTGGATAAAGGAGTTGACGGTAGCAAAAGAAATGCTTTTCACCCTAAATGCTTAAAAGGCAGAACGCTGTGCCAACAGTCCTTCACCAATACCGATAAATTTCTCAACACCACGCTTCTCGCAGAGGAAAGCCACCTTATTATATAGGTCTTTATCTGTGTCACCACTCTGCAGGATATCGCTCAGAATCAATGTGCGACGACGTCCCTTATGGTCAGGACGACGATTCATGAAGTCGAGTGCAATATCGAGTGAGTTGAAATCAGAGTTATAAGAATCGTTGATAAGCGTACAGCCATGCTGTCCCTCCTTCACCTCCAAGCGCATAGCGACTGGTTCTAACTGTGCCATTCGCTCGCTGATAGTAGCAGGGGTGAGTCCTAAATGGAGTGAAACGACTGCGCAGGTGATAGAATTCTCAACGCTGGCATCGTCAATGAAAGGTAGTTTATATTGTCCTTCCGTCTGTCCTTTCCATACATATGAAACGGTTGTTTCAATGTCTTTCTTCTCGATAGCTTTGATATAGAAGGCTGCCTCCGTATTCTTTACAGACCAATCGAGCTTCTGACCCTTATAATCATACTGGCTTAAACACTGTGCCATCACCTCATTATCGGCAGAATAGACGATTGCCTCGGTGTCGTGGAAGAGCTTTATCTTCTCGTGGCACTTAGCTTCTAAGGAAGGGGAAGTTCTCTTGATGGGCAGTACCTAATGTGGTGAAGACACCGATAGTAGGCTGGATAATGTCGCGCAATGCCATCATCTCGCCGGGTTGACTGATACCCGCTTCAAACACTCCGACCTGTGTATTCTCGTTTAAGAGCAGTACTGACAGTGGAACACCTATCTGTGAATTATAGCTACGAGGTGAACGTGTGACCACCATCTGCGGAGAAAGCAACTGATAAAGCCACTCCTTGACCATCGTCTTACCATTTGAACCCGTGATGCCGACTATCGGAATCAAGTATTCATCGCGATGACGTTCAGCTAATCGCTGCAAAGCTTCCAGCGAACCAACTACCTTCAAGAAGTTAGAATCAGGATAACGAGTTGCCCAATCCTCAGGCACTACCTCCACGACAAAGTTTCTTACACCCCTTGCATAGAGTTCTGGGATGTAATTCTGTCCGTCGTTACGCTCAGTTTTGAGCGCAAAAAACAATGTTTCTTCAGGGAAACACAGAGAGCGGCTGTCGGTAAGTACAAAGCTTATATTTGCATCCTTATCACCATAACGGCGTGCGCCAATGAGCGTCGTTACTTTCTCAATAGTATAATTCATTACTATCTAAATTGTTTTATATCTTATGCAAAGATAGTGAAAAGTCTTAATACAGCGTATTATCCTTGCTGTTTTTTCATCTTATCATTTAATATAATATCGGTGAGCGCACTTAGGACACACTCCTTTTATCATATAATTGATGGATGATTGTTCGTATCCTGCAGGCAACTCGACCTGTGGAATGTGTATGTCATTGAGGCAATAGGTGCGATGGCAACGCTCACAATAGAAGTGTACGTGCATGTCTTCATCTTCTTCATCGTCATCGCTGAGACATAATTCGTAGCGCACTATATCATTTCCGTCTTCCAACTGATGTACTAAATGTTGCTGTTTGAACAATGATAGTGTACGGAAAATATTTGACTTGTCAATCGTTTGAATCTTTGCTTCCAACTCTTTCATAGAGGCTGGGTTGTCCAATCCTGACAGTGTTCGTGCTATGAGAATGCGATTTGCGGTCAGTCTAATACCATGTGCTTTCAGCAGTGCTTCGATCTGCTTGTCATTCATTTCTTCCATAGTTATAAATTCAATTCTATATTGGGATATTTTAGTTCCAACATCTTGGCTTTTTCCTTTGTTTTCTTTATGAAATCCTGATAAGCCGCAGCCTCTGGATGAAACGGGCGGTGCGCCAATGCCTCTTTGATAGGTCGCCATTCCTCCAGAAACTGTTTGGCTTCTGCAGAGAAACAGGTTGCCACAAGCTGTTCCCAGATGTATTCTACAGCCTGCTCGTTGGGGTGCAGCATATCTGCTTTGTAGAAACGATAGTCGCGCAATTCGTCGTTGACAATCTCATAGGCTGGGAAGTAATAGACTCTCTCTCCTTCTTCCTTAATCACCTTGTTGGCAGCCAACAGCAGCACAGCCTTTGACAACTGACTTCCGTGATAGCCATATTTGGCATAACGGATAGGGCTGACCGTGATGATAATATTGACCATTGGATTCGCTTGGCGTAGTAGGGTGATAGCCTCGCGCAGTGCGTCGACACACTCCTCAACCGTAAGTTCGCGCTCTTCAAACTCTCGTTGTGGACGTTTCTGGCAGTTGTCAACAATCTCGCCTGTAGCTCGCTCCACATAGACATGGTTTGTTCCCAATGTGAATACGGCTGTGTCAAACGTATGGTTTGCCACCTTCTTCACCGTATGTAGCACTGAAACAGGGTTATACATCACACCGAAGGGGTTTACCATGGCACGAAACTTCTCTTCTTCGAATCGCTTACCAATATTGTCGGCAAAGCACGACCCTACAAAAAGAATCCGCTCACAAGGTTCCAACTCAAATGTTGGACGGGGGATGTTGACAATTGTTCTAAATTCCATTGGGCGCAAAGGTAAGAAAAAAATGGATAGAATACTCAAACGGAAAGAATATTTTTCATACTTTTGCCAAAGAAAGTTCCTTTATAAATTTTAGCTAATGTACACATACAATTACCCACACCCAGCCGTAACGGCTGACTGTCTTGTTTTTGCCCGCACTGATGAGGGGATGAAACTGCTGTTGATACAGCGGAAAAACGAACCTTGTAAGGGGAAATGGGCATTCCCCGGTGGATTCATGGATATTGACGAAACAACGATTGATGCTGCTCGTCGTGAGTTGAAAGAAGAGACTGGTTTAGTGGTTGGCGAGCTGCATCGTGTTGGTATCTTTGATGCTGTCGACCGTGATCCACGCGAACGTATTATCACCGTGGCTTATTACACGATTCTTGACAAACCTGCAGAAGTCAGCGGTTTGGATGATGCTGCACAAGCAAAGTGGTTCTCCTTGACCGAACTTCCTGACTTAGCATTTGACCATAAGGAAATCCTCCAAGAGGCTGAAAGGATATTAGGTGATGGCTGATGGCTGTTGGGTGGTCAATGAGAATAATAGGTTTAATTAGCCCAATTAGTCCAATTAGGCTAATTAGACAGATTCTCCTCCTTCTTCTTGGAAAGATTAGAATCTTTTATCAGTTTGTAAGTTCCCCAGAAACTCATAATTAGCAGTGTAATAGTAGGTATCGTGGGCTTAAAATCTGTTCCCAATAACAATAAGCCATTGCCAATAATAAAGAGCAATAATATTAGAATAGTTCTTCTCATACCTTTAATTGCTTTAATTGTTAGTAAATTCTGTTTGCAAATATAACTTATTTGGATGAAAGTTCCAAGTTTATGCTATAATTTTACGCATCAAATAATTTTCTTCTAATATCTTTGTCATTTGTTTTCCCCAATAAACATTGCTGTTATACTCCTTCACTCCCTACACCATCGGTGTCTCTGTGGGCTACATATCCTTAAATAAAACCTCCATAACCTCCGTTCCTCCGAGTGAGATTTAGCGTAGTAAGATAAAGAAATATATTGACAAAATCTTCAAAGAAAAGGTAGGAAAATAGCTTAAAAGTGAACTGTTTTAGTGTCACTGTAAGTTGTTTGTTATCAAGTAGTTGCAAAATAGACTTTCAAAAGGTGCTTAATTCGACTTCAAAAGGGCGTTAGTAAGACTCTTAAAGGGCATCTTTTGCAAGCCAATTAGGCGTCTTTAAGAAGCCAAAAGAGCATGTATAGGTTTTGAACTGCATGAAAATAGCTTACAATTCTCAACTAATAAGGGATTAAATGTTGCTGTTATACTCCTTTGCTCTCTGCACCATCGGTGCCTCTGTGGGTTGTGTATGTTTAAATAAAAACCTCCGTACACTCCGTTTCTCTGTGTGACATTTCGTCAAATGTCCTAAATTTAGGTAGTAGCCTTATCGTTCCAAAAGACTGAAGCGAACAGACTTTATCACTCCTCCTTCCGCATAAACCGCTTTTTAGCGTGGATTTAACGTGTATTTCGTCACAATATATTAAAAAACGAACAGAAGTCATCTGCCATACGAAATAATTTAGTAATTTTGCCCTCGGTGGCTATTGTGGTTTCTGTTTGTAGTTCTTTAGAGCGCACAGGATAAGGGGGTGGAATTTCATTAATCACTGAATTTACAGATACTTATACCCCATTGAACTCAGGTTAATTAGTCGCTCAAATTCACGTATATTATCATTTCATATATGAAGAAGCTTTTTTTATTTACGCTCCTTTGCGTAATAACGATGACAACACAAGCACAGACGAATCTCTCCGACTATCTTACGAAGCGAATACCGAAGCGGGAGACGCGTGCTGTATGGCTGACGACACTTGCCAGTCTTGATTGGCCGAAGAACTACGCACTTCGGAAGAAAGCATCAAACTGCAAAAAGCAGGAACTCATTGACATCCTCGATAAATACCAGAAGCGCAAATATCAACACCGTACTCTTGCAGGCACGTGTGCGTGCAGCAACGATTTATCCGTCGGATATCGAGCCATGGGACCAGTGTATCACTGGCGTTGAGGGTAGGGCACCGGGTTATCGCTACGACCCACTCGGTTTTTGCCGTAGAGGAATGTCACAAACGTGGCATGGAAATTCACGCATGGATTGCGACGATTCCAGTGGGTGCAAAAGAACTCATTGGGCTGTAGAACGCTGATGAAGAAGGGCTTTCGAATTAGAAACTTCTCAACGGGTTCTTATCTCGACCCTGCCGATCCCGGTGTTGCACCTTACCTTGCCTCTATCTGTGGAGAGATTGTAAGAAAGTATGATGTGGATGGTATCAACCTCGACTATATCCGTTACCCTGACGGATGGCCACGTCCTTCTTACCGTGATGGCGATACACCCGACCAGCGTCGCAGTAATATCACAGCCATTGTGCGTGCTATTCATGACGAGGTGAAAGCTATCAAACCGTGGGTGAAGATGTCGTGTTCGCCAATCGGTAAGCATGCCGACCTCAGTCGTTATAGTTCAAAGAATTTCAATGCCCACGACCGTGTTTCACAAGAGGCGCAGGAGTGGATGAGATTAGGACTGATGGACCAGCTCTATCCGATGCAATACTTCCGTGGCGACAACTATTACCCCTTCCTTGCAGACTGGGTTGAGAATGCTTATAAACGTGAGATAGTGACAGGTTTGGGTACTTACTTCCTCGATCCACGTGAGGGTAATTGGACTTTGGGCGATCTCACCCGCCAGATGTATGTGAGTCGTGACCTCGGAGTGGGACATGCTCACTTCCGTTCTTACTTCCTCACGGCTAATAAGCAGGGTGTCTACGACTTTGAGAAGCAGTTTAATGCTACGCTTTCTCTCCCTCATAAGATGCAGGGTGTTGTGTCAACGGCTACCATGCCATATGCTGTCAACTCCTCATTGGTAGAACGTCGAGAGGATAAGTCGGTGATTCTGAGGTGGAAGGCGGTCACTCCTTATTATAATATATACGCCAGCTACACCTATCCTGTTGATACTGAGGATGCGCGAAACCTGCTCTTTACACGTTATACTGGGCAGACGCTGCAGTTGAAGAACGTGAATCCTAACCTCTATTTTGCGGTCAGAGGTATGGATCGTTACGGACTTGAAACGCCTGCTTTACAGGAGAATATGAAGTCTTCGACGCTTTCGAAGTCTCCTGCTACACTGCTCGCTAATGATGGAAACACCCTCACCCTCCCTGCTGCAGCAAAGCTAACGGATGCCGATCGTTATGTAATCCTCTCTTTGCAGGGTGTCATCCTCCGCATTGTCAACGCTAAATCGGTAAGAAACAACCAGTTATATATCGGCTCCCTGTCCGATGGTATGTATTCCCTCAAGGTCTATAACCACAAGAAGAAGTCCTTCACCTTAGGGGCATTTATGGTTAAGAGGGCTTCGAAGTAGACGAGTTAACGAGTTGACAAGTGAACCAGTTGCTTGTAGACAGGGTAATTGTAGACAGAGTAACATGGTAAGTTGACAAGTCAACGAGTGGACGAGTTAACGAGTTGCTTGCGAAAGAAGACAAAGTAACAGGGTAAGTAGACGAGTTAACGGGTGGACGAGTTAACAAGTTGCTTGCGAAGAGTGACAAGATAACATAAGAACAAGATTATCCTTTATAACAAGTTAATGCTGTGGTATCGGTGCTTAGCACATCGTGTGCGGATGCTTCGCACATATGGTGCGGGGCGTTGAATACTCTGCAAATGGTTATTTTATTTTCTCATCAATATTTTACTTATCTTTGTAACTTGACGTAGTTCGCTATGCCTTTGTTGTAATGATAGGCAAGATACTCGATAATAAAACAACCAGTTTAGGCTTTAATGGTAATAGGAAACTTAAAGAAGATTATGCATAAGGACATAAATCATTTAATTTTTATCGGATTATAATGGTTAAAAATATAAAACATTGTATTTATAACAATGAATAATTAAAAAGAATATGTTTATATTTGCCATAAACTTAAAGACAAGAAGCTTCCTTTGAAAAAAAGCCAAAAGTAAAAGCCTAACAAGTAGGAGCTAACATCTATTAGCAGCGACAGAAATACAAATAATATCCTCAATATATGAGAGAACGCAGCATGGCATCACTTCATGGGTAAGTGGAGAGTTAACGATACTAACACGGCCTCCATTTCGTCTTATTGTTCAACATTAATAATTAAATAATTATCACAATTTCTTTTTATGAACATCTGTAAGCGTCTTTGTGCTGCTTTTCTCTTGTCTGTCGTATGTGTCGGACAAGTTTTTGCACAAGGTTATCCTCGCATCAGTACCAAAGGCAATGAGCATTGGTATTACGTTAAGTATCTTCGTTCTAACAATGTGTTGGAAGACAAGGGCGAAAAGCAAAAATGCCTCACTGCCGTTCCACAGGTTATGAATGGAAATCGCCAGTTATGGAAGGTGGTAGCAGCAGAGAACTTTGGTCGTAATAAGAAGTACCAGTTGGTAAGTAAGAGCGGTCGTACCCTTTATGTCAATGGCACAAATCCTTATAGTTCGCGTTTTATGGCGGCTACTAAGGCTACAGATATTACCTCATTCCACATCTTCCAGAGTATGAATACCAGCTTTGGAACAGGTGCATTTGAGTTGGCACCAGACTCTGCTAACAGTCATGCGATGAACCAAGTGGGAGAGATTAGGGCTGGACAAGAGATTGGACTGTGGGATAAGGGCGACATCAACAACGTGTTGACCTTTGTTAGCAAGGATGACATGGAGTTTCCATACTATATGCCAGTCATCTCAACAGCTGCAAATCCTGTTTATTATTACATCCAGTTCCAGACTGGTAACTGGCTTTTGAGTGCCAAAGGGGATAAGGAAACCTGCCAAACAGCCTCATTGCATAATGGTAATCTTGATGACATGCTATGGCGTGTATCAGAGAAAGACGGCAAATACTCTTTTGTTAGCAAGAGTGGAAAGATTCTTTATATCAGCGATTCATACGTCAACGCTGCAAAGGCTCGCAACGTGAAGGATACGCTCTTTACGATGGTGGAGTCAAATAACTCATTGGGTGGCTTCGAGATTGGTAAGTCAACCACAGGACGTAACTTCTTTAATATGTTCCAAGGTGCTGGTGAAGGTAGGTTAATCAGCTTTTGGGACTTAGGAGATGGTGGTAATGTCGTGCGCTTTGTACCAGCAGAAGCATTGGTACCAGTGTCAGGTATTACTACTTTTAATCCTGCCAACAAATATACGCTTTGGTATACAAAGCCCGCAACGAACTGGATGACCTCTTGTCTTCCTATCGGAAACGGTCAGTTTGGTGCAACTTTGATGGGCGATGTTGCCATTGACGACGTACAGTTTAACGATAAGACCCTTTGGAGTGGTAAGCTCGGTGGGCTGACGAGTACGGCTGCTTATGGTTATTATCTTAACTTTGGTAACCTTTATATCCGCAGTCGTGGAATGTCAAAGGTAACAGACTACGTGCGTTACCTCGATATCAACGATGCCGTAGCAGGTGTGAAATATACGATGGATGGCGTAGCATACAGTCGTACTTACTTCGCAAGCAATCCTGATAGCTGTGTGGTAGTTCGCTATACAGCCTCACAGAACGGTAAAATCAATACAACCCTTACACTGAAGAATCAGAACGGACGTAACGTAAGTTATACCGTTGACAATAACAATCAGGCAACGATTACGCTTCGATGGTCAGGTCGCTCGCCAAGATGATCATGGTGCAACAACCCCAGAGAGCTATTATTGTGCAGCGCGAATCGTGACAGATGGCGGTACGATTACTAAGAATGCAAAGGGCGTTATTGAGGTAAACGGTGCCAATAGCATGACTGTTTATCTCCGTGGATTGACCGACTTCGACCCCGACGCACCGACATATGTGTCTGGAGCTAACCTCCTTGCAGGTCGTGCAACAGCGACAGTGAATGGTGCACAGAACAAGGGTTACGACGCTTTGTTAGCAGCACATAAGACCGATTATAAGTCGCTCTTCGATCGTTGTCAGCTGACCCTCGGTGATGTTAAGAACAATATTCCAACCCCACAGCTCATCAGCAGCTATCGTGACAACCAGCATGACAACCTCTTCTTAGAGGAACTCTACTTCAATTATGGTCGTTACCTCCTCATCAGTTCAAGCCGTGGCGTATCGCTCCCAGCTAACTTACAGGGCATTTGGAACGACAACAATACCCCAGCATGGCACTCTGATATCCATGCGAACATCAACGTACAGATGAATTACTGGCCTGCTGAGCCAACCAACCTCTCTGAACTTCACCACCCATTCCTCGATTATATCTATCGTGAGGCATGTGTGAAGCCTACATGGCGTCGCTTTGCACAGGACATGGGTCACGTGAATACAGGTTGGACCTTACCAACTGAGAATAACATCTATGGCTCTGGTACTACCTTTGCCAACACCTATACCGTTGCAAATGCGTGGTATTGCCAGCACCTCTGGCAGCACTATACCTACACAATGGATAAGGATTTCCTCCGCACAAAGGCATTCCCTGCGATGAAGTCGGCTGTCGACTATTGGTTTAAGAAGCTCGTGAAGGCTGCTGACGGCACCTATGAGTGCCCTAATGAGTGGTCTCCAGAACACGGACCAACGGAGAATGCTACCGCACACAGCCAGCAGTTGGTTTGGGATCTCTTCAATAACACACGCAAGGCGATTAAAGTTCTCGGTGATGATGTAGTGTCAAAGGCGTTCCGTGATTCGCTTGCAACCTACTTTGCTAATCTCGATAACGGATGCCATACAGAGGTGAATCCAGCTGATGGAAATACTTATCTCCGAGAGTGGAAGTACTCTTCACAGTTTAATAACCCAAGCAAAATCGGTGTTAACGAGTATAAGGCACATCGTCATATCTCACATTTGATGGGGCTTTATCCTTGTACGCAGATCAGTGAAGATGCCGATAAGACCATCTTTGAGGCTGCTCGTCAGTCGCTGATAGCCCGTGGCGATGGTCACGGAACAGGTTGGTCGCTCGGTCATAAGATAAATCTTAACGCCCGCGCCTACGAAGGTCTCCACTGTCATAACCTTATCAAGCGTGCTTTACAGCAGACTTGGGACACTGGAGTAAACGAGGCTGCAGGTGGTATCTATGAAATCTATGGGATGCTCATGCACCTTATCAGATTGATGGTAACTTCGGTTATACAGCCGGTGTAGCCGAGATGCTCCTACAGAGTCATAATGATAAACTCGTGATTCTCCCTGCCTTGCCAACAACATTCTGGCAGAAGGGTTCAGTGAAGGGCTTGAAGGCAGTGGGCAACTTCACTGTTGACATTGATTGGGCTGCTGCGAAGGCTACGAAGGTACAGATTGTTTCAAACATGGGTACAACCTGTATTGTGAAATATACTAACGTAGCAAAGGATTATAAGGTGACTACTGCTGACGGAAAGACGGTTAAGGCAAAGCGTATCAGTGATGACGAAATCAGCTTCCCTACAGTGAAGGGCGGCGTATATGTCATTGTTTCTAATACTCCAAACGCTATCGCAGCCATACAAAAGGCGCAAGACGGTAACATTGCTTCGGTAGACTACTACAGCCTTAACGGTACAAAGACAAGTCAGTCACAGAGCCGTGGCGTGTACGTCAAGCAAATGAAGTATAGCAACGGTACAACAAGCACAACGAAAGTAATCAACTAATCACAGGTTATACATCTTACCCACACTTCGGCTTAGGCTGAGGTGTGGGTTCAACTAAAAACATCTATTATCTTTCATTCATATGAAATCAATCAGAAACATTGGTCTTCTCGTATTCTTACTGGCCTTAGCACCATCCGTGCTGAGGGCTGGCACATGGGGTGCGAAGCCTGAACACGGTAAGACCTATTTAATCTCAGTAGGGCAAGACACCAAGAATGTCCTTACTCCCTACAAGTATTCATGGTTAAGGGACACGGGTCTTGCGTTCCTTGCTTACGCTGAAGGCAACGATGCACAGAAGTGGAAACTCGTTGCTGTGAGCGGTAAGCAGGACTGTTATCAGTTGGTAAATGGTGACGGCGAGTTGGCTTTCGACATGGCACTCAACGACACAAAGAAAGTCTCTGGCTATCCTTGTATGTGGACACAGAGCATCGCCAATCCTAATCAACAGATTTATATCACTAAGAAAGGCAGTGGTTATAAGTTGAGTGCAGTGTCTGCAAGGAATGGTCAGACTTATTATGTAACCTTTGGTTCTATCTCTTCTGTCAACGGATATTACTGTGGTTATGAGAACAGTGAGGCATCAGCTGCTACACTACAGTTCAAGGAAGTGCCTGCAGTGGTTATTCCTGAGGGTGCCGACTGGGAGAATGCGAAGGTCTATGAGCGTAACAAGGAGCGTGCGCATGCTACCTATATGCCTTATCCATCAACGAAGGCTATGAAGGCTGATGGTCAGCGTTATGACAAGCCTTGGTTGGACCCAACAGGGGCAAACTACCTTAGTTTGAACGGTACATGGAAGTTGCGTTGGAGCGAGGGAGCTAAGCCTGTCTTGCTCGGTAAGGACGACTTCTGGGGCGATGGCGTAAGTACTGAAGGCTCTGCGTGGAACGATATCACTGTTCCTTCTTGTTTAGAGATGAATGGTTATGGTCTGCCAATGTATGTGAATGTAGACTATCCGTTTGAAGATCAGCAGCCTTACGTTCGTATGAAGGCTGGTTTGAAGAACTCTGTGGGCTCTTATCGTCGTGATTTTACTCTGCCTGTAGGCTGGGAGAATAAGCGTGTCTTCCTCCATTTTGATGGTATCTACTCTGCTGCTTACGTTTATGTGAATGGCAATGAAGTGGGTTATACCGAAGGAGCAAACAATGTCAGCGAGTTTGACATTACTAAATATCTCCGCACTGGTAAGAATAATGTTGCCGTACAGGTGATTCGTTGGAGTGATGGCTCTTATCTTGAGGGTCAGGATATGTGGCATATGAGTGGTATTCATCGTGATGTTTACCTTGTGGCTACACCAAAGACTTACTTGGCAGATCATTATATTAAGGCTACTGTTACACCGGGTTCTACTACCGTTGCAACGGGTAGTGCGGCTACATCTGTAGACCTTACCGTATGCAATCGCGATAAGACTGCAGCGAAGAAGACCGTAACCGTAACGCTCTTCGACCCATCGGGTAAGGAAGTGAAGAAGCTGAAGTCTGACTTTGTCTTTGCTGCTGGCGATAGCTTGAAGACACAGACAGTTGACTTCGGAACACTCTCTAACGTGAAGCTATGGTCTGCTGAGACCCCAACACTCTATACCTTCACTTTCAGTCAGTCTCAGGACGGCAAGGAAGAGGAGGCTTTCTCTACTAAATATGGCTTCAGAAAGATTGACCTCAGCAAGGGTTATCTTGAGGTGAACGGCCGTCGTACCTACCTCAAGGGCGCTAACACACAGGACACTGACCCATTGCATGGTCGCAGTATCAGCACTGACCTTATGTTAAAAGACATAGCTATGATGAAGCAGTCTAACATGAATACCGTTCGTACCAGCCACTATCCACGTCAAGCAAAGATGATGGCAATGTTCGATCACTTCGGTCTCTTCGTTGTTGATGAGGCTGATATGGAGCTTCACAAGAACTGGGATGGCGTAAAGACAATCATCAATAACACGGACTGGACAGGTGCTATCGTTGACCGTAACGTACGTAATACGCTCCGCGACCGCAACCATCCGAGTGTTGTCTTTTGGAGTCTTGGCAACGAGAAGTGGCTCTGGTCTGAACATCATGGCAGCTTACAACGCTGTGAAAGAACTCGATAACCGTTATATCCACTATGAGGGATCAACACGAGATAAGGCTGAGGGCACTGATCTCCATTCTGTTATGTATCCTGCAGTTGACCATTCACGTGGTGGGACGACAGGTCCTGTTACCTCAGATGCTAACCATCCAAGTACGAATAAGCCTTACTTCATGTGCGAGTATGCCCATGCTATGGGTAACGCTGTGGGCAATCTGCGTGAGTACTGGGAGGCTATGGAAGGCTCTCAGATGGGTGTTGGCGGTTGTATCTGGGACTGGGTTGATCAGAGTATCTACTCTTATGATGCGATTAAAAACAACCAATTGACAAAGAATGGATTCCCAGCTTATATCACAGGTTTTGACTGTCCGGGTCCTCATCAGTATAACTTCGTTAATAACGGACTTGTCAATGCCGACCGTGCATGGAGTGCTGAGCTTGACGAGGTGAAGCGTATTTACCAGTGGGTGGGCTTTGATTTGAACAAAGACAGCCGTCAGGTGAAGTTGACGAATAAGTATCTCGACCGCAACCTCAACCAGTTCTATCTTAAGTGGACCCTCCTTGCCGACGGTAAGCCTGTACAGGATGGTATCGTTAAGAAGCTGAATTGCGCTGCTGGTGGTACTGAAACCGTTGACTTGAAGTATAACCCTACAGCCTTTGCAGGTAAGGAACTCTTCCTCAATATCGGACTTTACACGAAGGAGGCAACGAACTGGTGCGACCGTGATTATCCTGTCGCTGAGTTCCAACAACAGTTGGCACAGCGCACAGAGGTCCTCCCAGCTGTTGATAATACGAAGGCTGATGCCCTTCACGCAACGAAGAATAGCGATGGTGGTTATACCTACGCGAACGGTAAGCAGAAAGTAACATTCGACGGACAGGGTAACATCACCGTTTGGTCATACGAGGGTAAGGACCTCTTTATGCAGAACAATGGTCCACGTTTTGACCGCTATCGTTGGATTGAAAACGATAACCCGATGGAGGCTTATGGTAATGATCCTACCGATAATGGCGTGAAGTCGCAGACAGCTACCTTCCAACTCTCTGACGATGGTAAGACAGCAACCGTGAATGTTACGCAGAACGGCAACTATGGTAAGGCTACTTATAAGTACACAATCAATGCAAACGGTACGATAGACCTCGCCAGCTCCTTTGAGGCACAGGGCAATGGCGCAAGACGTTTAGGCTTTAGTCTGAACTTCCCAAGCGACATGTCAAAGGTACGCTACTATGCACGTGGTCCTCGCGCAAGCTATATCGACCGCCTCGATGGCGAAGACTTCGGTCTCTATGAGACGACAGTCAAGGATATGTATGAGCCTTTCGCACACCCACAGAGCAACGGCAACCGCATTGGACTACGTTGGCTCACCCTCACAAACAACGAGGGCAATGGTGTGAAGGTAGAGACATCGGGTGATGTTGCCTTCTCTCTGACGCCTTGGACAGAGGCAGAATTGCGCACAGCACGCCACGAATGGGAGTTGCCAACATCTAATCGTGTCGTAGCACACTTTGATGCTATTCAGCAGGGTCTTGGTAACAAGTCTTGCGGTCCTGGTCCATTATCAAAGTATGAGATACAGAAAGGTAAAACCTACTCAAACATCGTGCGTTTCATCCCTTTTTCGGAAACGGCAGATGATACCGCAAACGGAATCTCTGCCGTAGTAAACTCAGCGACAACAATGGCACAAGTCTACGACCTCTCTGGTCGTAGACTTCCTGAACCTCCTGCCAAAGGATTCTATATTCAGAGTGGAAAGGTTCATGCTAACTAACGCCTTGCAGTCTTCAGTGCCTATGATTTGACTGTAGGGTAGGGGCGCACGTGGTATTCTTCATTCTAAGGAATGGGTGCCTCGTGCGCCTTTATATTTCAAAATGGCAATTATAATGGTTGACTAAAAATATCCTTCCCCCATGTATGGAGCGATAATAAAGTAAGCCAAAGCTATAATAAAGCACACTTCTTTCCGTTTTCAAAGAGTGTGCGGAGGCTTAGCACATGGCGTGTTGATGGTAAACACCATTGGTGCGGAGCCTTAGTAAGCTCACAGAAGTCCTCTCTGAAGGAGGAGTGAAAGCATAAACCTTGTTATGAAGTAGTAAATAAAAAATATCTTTATTATGAAACAAAAAACTAACTACCTATTTCCTTTAGCCATTATCGGCTTATTCTTCTTCTCTATTGGCTTTGCCTTGGGTATCAACTCTTATCTGATGCCAGTATTAGAGAAGTCTATGCACATCTCTGGTGCGGCTTCAAGTTTGTTGCTTGCAGCGACTTTCATACCGTTCCTCTTGTTCGGTATTCCTGCAACCCATTGCATTAAGGCAATCGGTTATAAGCGTACGATGGCTTTGTCGTTCGCTATCTTCGCAGCAGCCTTTGGACTTTTTATCCTCGCAGCGAAGCAGAACTCACTGACATGGTTCCTCATTGCGAGTTTCGTCAGTGGTGCAGCCAATGCTGTTTTACAGGCATCTGTCAATCCATATGTAACGATTCTTGGTCCGATGGATTCGGCAGCGCGTCGTATCTCTTGCATGGGTATCAGTAATAAGTTGGCTTGGCCAGTGACGACACTCTTCATTACTTTGGTGATTGGTAAGGGTATTGGCGATACGCAACTCACCGATCTTTACATGCCATTCACCATCATTATCGGTATCTTTGCTCTTGGGTGTTATCGCATTGATGGCTCCACTGCCAGACGTGAAGGCTGCAGGTGAGGATGAGAGTGAGCGTGGCGACGAGGCAGCAGTCAGTTCATATGCTGACGGTAAGACAAGTATTCTGCAGTTCCCACACTTGTTGTTGGGCTGTTTGGCACTCTTCCTCTATGTTGGTGTAGAGACCATCTCGCTCGCTACGGCAACAGGTTATGCAAAGTCGTTAGGTTTGGAGGGTGATAACTACGGATTTATCCCTTTCTGTGGGTATGATTGTGGGTTATATCTGTGGTGTAATCTTTATCCCACGTTACCTCTCTCAGGCTGCTGCAATGCGCATCTGTGCTATCATTGCCCTCGTTGGTAGTGTGGCTGTTGCCGTTGTGCCAGACCCCGTTATCTCCGTTTATTGCATCTTCTTGATGGCATTAGGCTGTTCATTGATGTGGCCAGCGCTGTGGCCTTTGGCAATGGCAGACCTTGGCAAGTTCACTAAGTCTGGTGCTTCACTGCTGACCATGGCGATTGCCGGTGGTGCTGTGATGCCTTGGCTGCGTGGTGTCGTGCAGGATGCAACGTCTTTCCAAACCTCTTACTGGGTCAGCGTCCCTTGTTTCCTCTTCATCCTTTACTACGGACTCGTAGGCTACAAGATTCGGACGAAGAAGGAGGATTTATAAGGAGTTAAGGAGTGAAATGGAGTTAAAGGAGTTAAGACAACACCGTTTACACTTGCTTCTTTGCCTAATATAATATTCTGCTTTTCCACTTTCACTACCTCCGTATTGTAAATAAAAATCAAATCTTAAAAATAAGAAGAGCATGAATTGGCTTTCAATTCATGCTCTTTTCGCTTCTAAAAGGTGCCCTTTTGGACCCTTATTAACGCCCTTTTGAAGTCCAATTAACTACCTCTTGTTATGCAAGTTTGCAATAGTCTGATATGTTGTTAGTTACAAAGATGTCCAAACAGGCTATTTTTAGATGATTTGAGGAGTATTTATTCCTTATTTTTGTAAGGAAAATTCAAGTTGCGTTTAGATCAAGCAATACCGCTGAATAGTTATCAAAGATGATTGGATAATATTATACTTTTAGAAAATTTGAAAAGACTAAGCTTTTATTATAACTTCCTTTATATGTATATTCTCAACATCTATACAATCTGCATCATTTTCATTAAAGAGTACATAATTAAGTCCACCTTTTTTTAAAGAACTTTCAAAACATATCCCATCAGCTCCATGCAATTTAGATAATTCGCAGATATACTGTGTTGGCACATATTCCAATTCTGAATCATAACGTGTTAAAGGTTTCGACATGTCTTTGGAAATACTTTTTAACAAAAGTTTTTTCTTAATAAATTCTACGATATCGCCTGTGTGCGAAGATAAGAAGAGGCTTGTCTTATCAACAAAGTTGACAATATTTAAATCACGGTTAGTTTCAAAAGTACCAATACCAATACGATCTAAAAATCTTGCTCTCACCTCATAATAAGTTGTTTCTTTATCTGCACATAGGTAAAGATATGGTATTCCAATAGGGTTTGCTCTTCCTGCATTTACTATTTCAGGAGGAGGACACCCCATTTCTGTTTTCTTATAATATTTCTTTTTATCTGGAAGAACTCTTGCTCTATAGAAAGTGTGTCCCTTTCCAATATGTTCATCTGCCACTATATAAGTTTCAAGCATAGGGTCGACAGGATAAAGTTTCCCTAAATTCGTGAAATAGCGTGTCTGATGTTGAAGAATGTCTTTAATCTTTTTCCCATAATTTTATAAAATTTAAAATCTGAGTATTGTATTCAACTTGTGTGCTATTAAAATTTGGACGATATAGTTTTATACATTCAGATAGTATAATTTTGGCTATATTTTCATCATGAAAGAAATCCCAATCTTCTTGAATGAGTTGGACTAAGGATTTTTTACTAGTCGGACTTTCCTGAAAAATATTAAGTAAGTCTGAAAAGAAATCAGAAAAATCTTCAATATCTACAACAATTCCTTTCTGATTTGTTACTTCACATAAACCTGCATTCCCTGAAGAGTTTATGGTATTTCTAATCTCATCATCTTTAAAACAGGATGCACTAATCTTCATGTTGTGGCTTTAAAACGTTCAACATAAGTTCTAGATGATGCTTAATTGAAATTTTCTTCACAATACCTAATCCTGGATATTTTGCATCAGCAACATCACGCTTTAATTCTTCGAGTGCAGAGCTTCTAAAACCAAGTGGATGGTTATCGAAAAAATCAATAGCCTTTCTACTAGCCTCTGCGAATTTACCTTGGATGTTTGTTTGGTCAAAATTGGTATCTGAAACAAAATGATGGATATATATAATGTTGTTATCACCTCTATTTGTCAAGTGAATGGCTATAGCATATGGAAGGGACCCCCCCTCCACAAAGTTTTTTGGTAGCGTGGTATAGTCTGAGAATCCTACAAAACCATCTTGCTGGAAATAGAAAGGCTCTTCCGTAAAAATCTCTTCTTCGGTTGCAGCATAATCTACATTTCTTTTCTTATTTAAAAATTTGTCATCTAGTCTTATTATTTTTTTATGTAGATCTTGCAAATTACGGTATGTAGCACGTACATCTGCTTGTCCATTGACAATAGTAGTTATCCGAGGAGATGCTAAGAAATCTTTAAGTCCTTTATCATTACTGAAATCCATACCATCTCGAAATATAATCATGATATTATCTAGATCGTATTTGTTGATATAATTCAAAAATAGCATCTTGGTTATAAGAATATAGAAATGCAGGAATATAATTTGTGGTCTGTAACTCTTCTATTTCACTTAGTATATCTTTTCTTTTTATATTGAAAATCTCCATCTGTTGGATTCAATATTAATGAAAAGTTCATATTGTTTGAACTCATCTTTTCAATAGCTGCTGTCAATGAACGTAGATTCTCCTTAACTGGTTCTATGATTGGAATAATACATCCATTTGAAGGATGTTCTTGTGCAAATTCTTTCAATGCTATAAGCTCGAATTGTTTGCTTCGTAAATATGGATAATACATAATAAGATTATATTAAAGGTTCGTTTAATTTCTTTATTAAAAATATCTATTGTTTTTTTGTTTAGGTTCATACTAAGACATATTTGTCTCACTACATTTGGTACTACATTGAGAAGTTTGGAACAATTTTTTTCCTTTTTTTCGATCTCCTGTAGAAATAATTCTTGTAAGTTTGAAGCGGGAATATTGCTTATTTGTTGTTTACAAATATCATACATTTGAAAATCATTAACGTCAGGAATAGCCCCATAAAAAGTATTAACTATATTTTTTTATACTCCTCTGTTCTCAAACATGACATGACCATTTCTGGATCAATGTTTGCATTGGACACGGCTTCCCTATATTCATATAATTCTATATGTCGTTTGACGTACTTCAAGAGTATAATACCTACATTTGGACCTATGTAATTAATGTAATTATATAACTTCTCCTCAGGAATAACAATATAACATTTTTTTGGAACAAACGAGTATAATCACAAATCTGTCCATTTAATCGGTGTGGAGTATCTAATTCTGTTTTTTATTTCAAAAGCTTTACTTTCACCATTAAACATAGCTATGTCAACAATAGAGTTCTTTACTTTGAACTCATTGAAAGCTATCGTCTTATCTGTCCCATATTTTTTTAATAAGAGAGAATTTATTATTTCATTTTTTATAGATATACTCACATCGATATGACTTTGCTAATGCTCGATAAACATGATTTAAAAAAGATACCAATGTAGTTCCTTCATTACAAGAATCAGAAGAGTCATAATGTTGGTAAATCTGATGAAAATGTCTTTTTTCACCATATTTAATAAGTTCCGTAAAGGCAATACGCGAAAAGACTGAAGAATAACTCCTCAATCGTTGAATTTGAAAGCTATTTTCATTACTTTGCGACATAAATGTTTGTTAACGACTTTACAAAAGTAGAAAATTAAATCAACATACCCAAATAGTACTCATGTTAATTATAAATCTATACTATTTTTATATATCATCTTGTTAATGATCCCATCATATAGGCTACAATATTTATCTACGTCACATCAGTACAGTGAGTGAGGTGAGCATTGGTAAAGAACAACGAAAGTAAACCTTTTGAAATATGCTAGTTTAAAGATAAAGACCTACCTTTCAACCCGAATAAATATGAACTAGCTGGATTGGTAAAGCATGTGGTGTTTCTGAGTGGCGAACTCTGTTGAAAGGATTTTGAAATGAATTACTATGTCGAGGAACAAGAGTTTAAGTTCATCACAACTTAGTCTTATAATGAAAAGATATAACTGCCAGGTGGGACGAATATACTACAGCCAAAGGATAAGGAGATACTCTGGAATATCCATATACCCAACGAATATTATGGATTAGCAGAGCGTGACCTCTGTAACACCTACCATCCTCTCAACTTCCCCCTATGTTCTTAGATGTATGACTATTTTAACTAAATCAGTTCTCATAAAAATAGACTTTAACCAACTAACTTTTGAAGTTGCTGTCACTGCTGTCAGGCTTAGGATATGTGTAATGTGCTGAAGGAGAGTTGGTTCGTTCAAATGTTAAAAGTGACAGCAAAAAAAATAAACTTATAGACTACGAATTTCTCTAATGACACGAATCATTATAGCTTACTTATTCGTAACATTCGTGTAATTCGTAGTTAACTTTATGCTTAGAACTACGAATGACTCCGAATTTCTCTAATGACACGAATCATTATGGCTTACTTATTCGTGCCATTCGTGTAATTCGTAGTTAGCTTTAATGCCTTGCGTAATAGTTTTGAGGAATAAAAAAGCAAGTTGATAAGTTTATTACAACTCATCAACTTGCTATCATATAACTCGTTTACTCGTCAACTCGTTAACTTGTCAACTTGTTAACTTGCATACCCTCGTTATCATTTAACTTGTTTACTCGTCAACTCGTTAACTTGTTTACTCGTCAACTTTCAAACTCCCTACCATCCCTTCTTGGTTTGGTAGCTTTGCTTAGTCTGATTATTTTGCTTTGTCTTTGAATCACTGCTAACGCATAGAGGACGGATGTTATACATGTTGTACTTAGGGTTGTTACCACTTCCGCTGCCGTTAACAGTACCTGGATAGAGCCAGCCATTGTTCATGTAGTAAGCTGAGAAAGCTGTTGCCTGTGCGTAGTTGCAGTGGTTAGCGTCAGAAGTCCAGTAGTAAGCCTGACCACCTGGACGCTGGAGACGTGGTGCACCGTCGTTATACTCGGTGTAAGCACCAGCGAATGGGAAGAACACACCCTTATCGATATCCTCCTTAGAGAACTTCTTCATATGTGTGTTACGCTCGTAGTATTTACCCACATAGATACCATTTGGACGGTTTGTGTTACCAAGGATATGGCCGTTCTTATCGAGTACCTTACCCTTCTTGCAAGCAGGAACGGTTGGGTCGAAGAGCACACCGACGATGATGTTACAGCCGTCTTGATAATAACCAACATACTCACCCGTCTTTGCCATCAGATTATCGAAGTCAGCCTTTGTAGGCATCATGAACTTACCATTAGAAGCATAGTAAGCAAGGTCGCCATAGCATCTGTTCTGAATTACAGCCTGCAGGTTACCCATATGATATGAATAATAACGTGAGTAGCTGTAGCTGTAATTGTTTGCGCCAGCGATATTGCCCCAACGGAAATGGTCGAAAGCAGAGGTGTTGAAGGCACGTGGGAGGAAGTCTGGATAGAGGTTGAATGGATCAGAATTGGTATAGAAGTAATCCCAAGCCTGCTTAGCAAGTCTGTAACCAGGAACCCAACCCTCTAAATTCGTGCAAGGTTCATACTGCAAGTTGTATCTTCCCCACTTTGTTCCGTCAATATCAATGCATGAAGTACAAGATACGACAACATCTTCGAGATAGTATTTTGCACGCTGGCAGTTGAAAGGTTCTTTGATTTCGTGGTGGTATATTTCTCCATCTTCAGTTTCAACAGTAAGCACTGGAGCAAAATGTGTGTCAGGGAAGAGTGCTACAAAGAAGGTGTCCAAAGGTGCTTCAGCTTTTACGGTCAAGTTTTCCTTAGGAGCATATGTCATTTTACCTGTGGCAAGGTCAAACTCTGCCTTGGTGTAGACATTCTGAAGTGTCAAACTCTTAATCTTCTTCAAAGGCTGTCCCTTGTAATGTATAGTCACTCCAAAAACAGAGTACTGCTTTTCAAAGGCAACATCAGCCAATGTATTAACACCTTCAGATGAAATGTTCTTTACCTTATTCCAAGAGTAATCGAAGAATCTGAAGTTCTCAACGGTACCATTCTGATGCCCCTTTACAACTTCGCCCTTGTCATAAACTGTATTCTCATCCAATCCTAAATTAACAACACCCAGACGTGTATCAGTCGCATCATATCTATAAGGATAGAAAACTGCTAACTCATCGCCATCTTTCCAATGAACATCACCTACAAACTTAGAGAAAAAACCGCTCTCTGCAATAGACAGATAATCGTAATCCTTACGTGGAGAGGTAATGTTGTAAGCAATGAGACGGTCGCCTTTATTCCATGTGATAGCCTTTACAAGCGACACATTCGTACGTGTCATAGGTGCCTGTACTTCTCTTACCGTAAATGAACGAGTAGCTGAGCCTGCCGCAGCAGATTGCTCATCAGTCACTTCAGTAGAACAAGAAGCAAGTATTAAAGTGGTTGCACTTAGTAATAGTGTGTAAAAACTTTTAATGGTCATGATTTTAAGTTTTTAGTTATTTGTTAAATGTTAGAACGTTAATCTTCAAAATTGGTGAAGTAATCCTCTTTTGCTGCAGGAGAAGGAGTGCCTGCCTTTACAGAGCCCCAGCTATCTTTAGTCTGACCAATAGGAGGGTTGTTAGGAGGACAAGGAGCTTTTCTGCCACCTGGTTTAAAACCTCCATTATAACCGCCGCCACTCCCACTCAACAAGTGACTTTCCATCTCAACTTTTGTACACGCTGTGTACGATTTCAAATAATTTTTCATATAAATTCCTTTTTTGGTTATTTCAATTTTAATTTTTATGAATAATAGGTTCTATATATATACATTTTTTTCGAGTCAAGTTCTATCTGAAGATGTAACAAGATATAGCAAGTTAACTTACGAAAATCTCTCCTTATATATAAGAGGTATTATACGCAAAATCCAGATATACTAAACGCATTTTTTTAAGTGTAACATAAACTTTGACGAAGCAAAGATATACAAAAAAACGTATACACAATTATATTTCTATTGATAAAAATAACTAATAAAGATTTACGAATCTGACATTCTTAAATTACGTAAAATTCAGTGTTAAATAGACTTTCAAAAGCAAAAATTCTAACTAAAAAACACAACCAAAATACAACATAAGTTAAGCGAGGGAACAGGGCTTAACCCCTTTAAGCATAAGAAGTTGGTTTGTTAAGTGTAAAAAATATACTTTTCGGGTGCTACTTAGGGTAAAAAGCTGGTTTAAAAAGAGATATAAAAGGCTTACCTTTTCCCTCATCAAGATAGTAGTAAAGTGCTACGACTTTCCTATGTAATAAATATGCAGGTTATGATGATGGGATTAACTTAAATTCTTTTATCTTAAAATGTCAATATCAGAATTGACTTAATAAGTAAAAGGGTGGGTGAGTAGCTACGAAACCATGTTAAAAAGCATATAACTTGCAAGTTTTTTTATACGAAAACTTAAAAACGTCTTTACATCTTAATATGCAAACTTATGCATATTTCACAACTTAAGAATCAGATTCCCCAATTAATCGAACGGAGTTCTTATCCGTATATAAGTGTTTATAAATATGACCACGTCGCGCATATATACATATTACGGAGCCAAATGAGACGATATAAAACAAAAACTTGCCAACGAATCGCACTTCACTGAGTTGTCCGAAGACAGCTCAACGCTGTACGAGCGTTGGCAAGATTATATTTTCAAACCTGCAGCTTTAAGAAGGGAAAGTTTCTTAAAGAGAGATATTATAAAGTTTCTTACTGGAAAGTCATTACATATCTACCTGCATTTGAATCATCCGATGTCAAAGTTATAGTACTACTATTAAACGTTAAATAATAAGCCCAGTTACTATCACCAGCATTACCAGTTGACGTCCAATAGTGTCCACTTGTTCCTAAGTCATTGAAGTAATTCCAAGCGTAGTATCCCAAAGCAGGAAGGAAGAAGTAGCTGCTCTTATATGTAGGAGTACCCTGTTTAACTGTTTTATTGAGAGAGAAGTCATCTTGACGCATATCTCTATTATAAGGGGCTGGAGCTTTAAACTCTGATATCTGAGGAATATATAACTTTTTCAGTAGCCACATACCTCCTTTATGAAGATGGCCCATAGATGTCCAAATTTCTTCTCCATCCCAACGTGGGTCACCATTCGAGATATACCATGCCATCTGATTAACATTTGGAAGCATACGACAAGAGTACTTAGCATTAACACCTGCTGTTCTATCATTATTAAAGAAGTTATCTTCTCCGATACCTGAATAAGGTTCATTTGCAAGCACAGGCTGCAAAGGATTTGCTGAATTCCACTCACAGCCATTCCAGAAATTATTCTGTGCATCCCACATGTAATACTTACTACCGTCGTAATCCGTTACATTGATATTGGCAGTCATATCATAGTAGTCGTTCTTCTCATATTTGAACGAATCGTATGTCTTAGTGACAGCACCCTCAACGTTTGTTTCATAGTCCTTAATCCAATAGCGTACGGTCAAGGCATGTCTACCAGGACGAATTACCACGTAGGCACCATTAGTTGCAAGGTCTGCAGCGCTGTTAGTCAATGGGAAACCATTAGCATAAGAGCCGCTACCCTTTGTAGTCATAGTAATACTCTTACCGCTTGCAGAACCTGTCAACTCACCTGTTGTTGTGTCAAGTGTGTAAGTACCAGTAAGGTCATTGTCAGATGTTACCTCAATCTTTGTCAACTGACAATTCTTCACACCCGTATTGTTTGTAAATGGCTGGAATACGAGGATAGCTGCCTGATGGTCGAGACGGAAGTTAAATACACCATTACCACCTGTTGCATTTGCTGTACCGCAGTCACCTGCCTCACCAATATGTGTGGTGCTATTAGGCTGTGCCTGACTCTGTGCTGCAGAGATTGTTACGTTGTTGTTAAGACCATTCTTACCAGGGTAATATACCTTATAAGTTGTGCTGTTAGTGTATTTACCAGGAACCATAAACTTAAAGCTGGCAGTCTTCTCTGTTGGAGCATTGCTACTCTTGTTCCAAGTTCCGTTATCATCCTTCACATAGATATGATCACCAGCCTCCCAGAAGAAGCACCGTTGTCATAGTTGAGTGATGTACGCGTTGCAGCAGCACCTGTCACGAATGAAGTGAGGTTGCTGTTGTTTTCAGTGTTTGTATCTACAGTGCTCTGTGCTACATCTTCATTAGAGCAAGACGCAAAAGCCATTACAATGCCGCACAATGCTATTAATGATAGCAGGCGCACCTTAAAAGTCTGTTTTCTCATTATTAATATAGTCTTTTTTGCTTATTACTTATTTAATTAAAACTCTCTTTTGATTAATCTTCCCACAAAGAAGTATGTCCATTACTTGACGAAGTCTCGCCACCAACCTCAAGCCACTCTACTTCTTCCTTTGCGTTAGAGGCAGAAGGTCCTGTGCGGTGATTGCCAGGATTGTGCTGACTAGGGAATGATGTATTTAATATAAAGCTCTCACTGTTGATGCTCATTATCTTTGTCTGAGGCTTCTGATATCCCGATTTAATCTTATTCTGTTTCATAACTTATGGTATAAATTGCTGTTTATTTACTTATTTTATTATCTTATTCTCAATTTGTAGGACGCAAGAATATATACACTCACTTTTAAAAGTGGGAGTATATGGGTGATATTGAATTGGTATTTAATCCTTTTCTGTTATCCTAATTGAAGAACTTTATGCAGTGTCACACTGCTCTTTGACCTTAATTTATTACCAAGGTGTTATTCGTTCTTAATTATACTTATCCCCAGATTACATCCTTTTTAGTAATTAATTCTCATTTTTTTATCGGGTGCAAAGTTACAGAAATAATTTCAATCCCGCAAGATTTTAATTAAAAAAACAACCCTTATTTTTTTCATTTTTTTACTTGCTTTCTTTATGACTAACAAGCTCTTATAAGTAGTGAGAATGCGAAGTTATGAAGCTAAAAAGGGTCTGAAGTTAAAGGCATTGATTAGAAATAGAATAAAGACTTATATACTTGTAGGGTATGAGTGTCCTTAATGAGGCGACCTTACAATGCGGGATAAACTACAAGTTAAAAGCAAATATATACTATGTCTATCTTTTTTCTACAAGCAAATGATTCTCATGCTAATTGATATTTGTAAACTATTTTTGTGCAACTCAAAACCAATACATGCTCTTTAAGCTTCTTAAAGACGCCTAATTGACTTGCAAAAGATGCTCTTTAAGACCCTTACTAACGCCCTTTTGAAGTCCAATTAAGCACCTTTTATGTTGCAAGTTTATAACCGACTGATTTTCTGTTGATTGCAAACTTGCTTTTTATCCGTGTTTTTGTCTTTATTTATAGCTGTTTTGTTTAAAATTATGTAATGATTTTTCAATCGTTATCTATGCGAATTTTTACCGACTACGAATTACGCGAATGACACGAATTATATTGCAATAAGCGTTAGCGTAATTAGCGAAATTCGTAGTTAGTAAAAGGTACATATTTCATAATTCATAATTCATAATTCATAATCCATAATTATGATTACCGATATAGTTCAAGGGTTAAACTCAAATCATAAAGTTCAAAGTTCAAACCTCAAAGTTCAAAGTTAATAGTTCAAATCATAAAGTTCAAAGTTCAAACCTCAAAGTTCAAAGTCCAATGTTCCACTTGTTTCTTTGTCGTTTGAAATAAAAATCGTAACTTTGCAGCCAAATTATTATATAATAAGGTATTAGAAAAAGATGATTACACTTTCAAACCTTGCTATCCAATTCGGCAAGAGAGTTCTATACAAGGACGTTAACTTAAAGTTTACACCAGGTAATATTTACGGAGTCATTGGTGCCAATGGTGCTGGTAAATCAACCTTGCTTCGTGCCATTTCTGGCGACTTAGAGCCAAACAAGGGAACAGTAGAGTTAGGACCGGGTGAGCGTCTGTCGGTATTGGAACAGGACCACTTCAAATATGATGAGTATAAGGTAATGGACACGGTCCTCATGGGGCATGATGCACTTTGGCAGAACATGAAAGAGCGTGAGGAACTTTATGCTAAGCCAGAGATGACTGAGGAGGATGGTAATCGTGCTGCCGACTTAGAGTTGAAGTTTGCTGAGATGAATGGATGGGAGGCTGAAAGTAATGCTGCACAGTTGCTCCAGAACCTTGGCGTTAAGGAGGATTTGCATGAGAAGCAGATGTCACAGCTCTCAAATACTGAGAAGGTGCGTGTGATGTTGGCTAAGGCTCTCTTTGGTAAGCCAGAGAACTTGTTGCTCGATGAGCCTACTAACGACCTCGACCTTGAGACCGTTGAATGGTTAGAGGATTATCTCGGTGAGATTGATGAGCATCAGACTGTATTGGTTGTATCGCACGACCGTCACTTCCTCGACTCAGTCAGCACACAGACAATCGATATCGACTTCGGTAAGGTAACCGTCTTTGCAGGTAACTACTCGTTCTGGTATGAGAGTTCACAGTTGGCTTTACGTCAGGCTCAGAACCAGAAGATGAAGGCTGAGGAGAAGAAGAAGCAGTTGGAGGAATTCATCCGCCGATTCTCTGCCAATGTGGCTAAGAGTAAGCAGACAACATCACGTAAGAAGATGTTGGAGCGTCTGAACGTAGAGGAGATTCGTCCGTCAAGCCGTAAATATCCGGGTATTATCTTCTCTATGGAGCGCGAACCAGGTAACCAGATTCTTGAGGTTGAGAACTTGAAGGCTGTTGATGAGGACGGAACAGTACTCTTCGATAATGTGAACTTCAATATTGAGAAGGGACAGAAGGTAGTCTTCCTCTCACGCAACTCAAAGGCTATGACTGCGCTCTTCGAGATTATCAATGGTAATCGAGAGCCTGATGCTGGTACATATAATTGGGGTGTGACAATCACTACGGCTTATCTCCCATTGGATAATACCGAGTTCTTCGATTGTGATTTGAACCTCGTTGACTGGTTGTCACAGTTCGGACCAGGTAACGAAGTGGCTATGAAGGGCTTCTTGGGTCGTATGTTGTTCAAGCAGGAAGAGGTTGAGAAGAAGGTGAACGTACTCTCTGGAGGTGAGAAGATGCGTTGTATGATTGCACGTATGCAGCTTCAGAATGCCAACTGTTTGATTCTTGACACACCAACTAACCACCTTGACTTGGAGAGTATCCAGGCGTTCAATAACAACCTGATTGGCTTTAAGGGTAATATCCTCTTTAGTTCACACGACCATGAGTTTATTAACACCGTTGCTGATCGTATCATTGAGTTGACTCCAAAGGGTACCATCGACAAGCTGATGAGCTACGATGACTATATCCATGACGAGCAGATTAAGGAGCAAAAAGCAGGAATGTACTAAGATTGTCAAAACATGGCATACTATTTGCAAGGGTATGCCATGACAAATAGTGCAATAAAATTATGAGTAATAAAGAGAAAAATATAAAGATTGAAGGCGAAGAGCTGGAGTTGAATAACGAAGAAACAACCCAGAACGACGCTGAAACACAGGCGGAAGAAGCTAACGGAGAGGAAACTCCTACAGAGAAAGAACTTGACCCATTGACAGCTGCACAGAATGAAGCTGAGCAGTGGAAAGACAAGTATATCCGTTTGGTTGCCGAATTTGAGAACTACAAGAAACGTACACTGAAGGAGAAGTCAGAACTGATTCTCAACGGAAGTGAGAAGACTGTAGCTGCTATTCTGCCTATCCTTGACGACTTTGAGCGTGCTACTGCCGATAAGACAGAGGACCCACAGGCAATTAAAGAAGGTTATGAACTTATCTATAAGAAGTTTTTAAAGGCCTTGGAGACACTCGGTGTTAACAAGATTGAGACCGATAATGCTGACTTCAACGTCGATTATCATGAGGCTATCGCAATGGTTCCTGGTATGGGCGACGATAAGAAGGGTAAAGTTATCGATTGTGTACAGACTGGTTATACGCTCAATGACAAGGTTATCCGTCACGCAAAGGTAGCAGTAGGACAATAGTAAGATGGCAAAAAGAGATTACTATGAGGTACTCGGAGTAAGTAAAGGTGCCTCTGAAGACGAGATAAAGAAAGCATACAGAAAACTCGCTATTAAGTATCATCCTGACCGTAATCCGGATGACCCTGAGGCTGAAGCAAAGTTTAAAGAGGCTGCTGAGGCTTATGATGTACTGCACGATCCACAGAAACGCCAACAGTATGACCAGTTTGGTTTCGATGCTCCTGGTGGTGGCTTTGGTGGTGGTGGTCCCTTCGGTGGAGCAGGTGGTTTCTCTATGGACGATATCTTCTCTATGTTTGGCGATGTGTTCGGCGGACATGGCGGAGGATTTGGCGGCTTCGGAGGTGGCAGTCATCAAGCCCCTAAGTTCCGTGGCTCTGACCTTCGTTTAAAGGTTCGTCTGTCGTTACAAGAGGTTGCTACGGGCGTTACCAAGAAGTTTAAGGTGCGTAAAGACGTTCCTTGCGAACACTGCCACGGCACTGGTGCTGAGGAGGGTAGCGGAACAGAAACTTGCCAGAACTGTCATGGTTCGGGTGTTGAAATCCGTACACAGCAGAGTATCTTTGGTATGATGCAGACCCAGACTACCTGTCACGTATGTAATGGTGAGGGAACTATCATTAAGAACAAGTGTACTCACTGTCATGGTGAAGGCGTTGTAAAGGGCGAGGAAGTCGTTGAAATCAACATACCAGCGGGTGTTGCTGAAGGTATGGTGGTCAATGTTCCGGGTAAGGGTAACGCTGGTAGACACAATGGTGTGGCTGGTAATATCCAAGTATATATCGAGGAGGAACCTAACGACACCTTCATTCGTGATGGACAGAACGTCATCTATAATCTCTTGCTCGATTTCCCAACAGCTACCTTAGGAGGTCAGGTGGATATCCCAACCATTGATGGCAGTAATGTAAAGATTAAGATTGAACCAGGAACACAGCCTGGTAAGACGCTTCGCCTACGTGGCAAGGGTCTTCCAGCCGTACAAGGTTATGGCAGCGGCGTTGGAGACTTAGTGGTTCACATCAGTATTTACGTTCCAAAGGAGTTGAATAAAGAAGAGAAGAAAATCATCGAAGACTTACGCCAAAGCGAGAACTTCCGTGGTGACAACAACACCAAACGCTCTATCTTCGAGAACTTTAAGAAACTGTTTAGTTGAGCAAGTTGACGAGTGAACAAGTTTACGAGTAAACAAGTTATATGAGTTGACAAGTGAACGAGTTGACAAGTGAACGAGTTGACAAGTGAACAAGTTTTTATTAAGCAATGAGTTTACAAATAGAATTGAGATAATGATTATATGCCCCATTAGACTTCTTTGGCTAATGGGGCTAAATCGTTTCCTCACATTCCATCAACACCCAACACCCATCACCCAACACCCACCCATGAACTACCAAGAAACCGTAGAATATCTATTCAATAGTACACCCGTCTTCGAACACGTCGGGGCATCTGCTTACAAAGAAGGACTCGAGACAACAAAGGCTTTGGATGAGCACTTTGGACATCCACATACCCACTTTCTTTCTATTCATGTTGCAGGAACCAACGGAAAAGGCTCATGCTCCCACACGTTGGCAGCTATCCTCCAAGCTGAAGGATATAAGGTCGGACTCTATACCAGTCCTCACCTCGTTGACTTCCGCGAACGTATCAGAGTCAATGGAGAAATGATTTCAGAGCAGGAGGTTATCGACTTTGTTGAACAGGAACGCAACTTCTTTGAACCACTCCACCCTTCTTTCTTTGAACTCACAACAGCCTTAGCTTTCAAGCACTTTGCTGAGCAGAAGGTTGATATTGCTATCATTGAAGTGGGCTTAGGTGGTAGACTCGATTGTACTAACATTATCACTCCTATTTTATCGATTATCACCAATATATCACTCGATCACACCCAGTTCCTCGGTAATACGCTCGGAGCTATCGCAGCAGAGAAGGCTGGTATTATCAAACATCGTGTTCCTGTCGTTATTGGTGAGTCTGTCCCTGAAACACAGATTGTTTTCAAGGCAAAAGCACAGAAAGAGGATGCCCTCATTGTCTTTGCTGAAGACATCCCTGCAGTGCTTTCTTCTCGCCCTAACCCCGATGGTGGTATCGCTTATCAGACTCGTTTCTTTGGCGATTTTGTGGGCGAATTAGGTGGTAGCTATCAAGAGAAGAATGCTAACACGGTCTTAACAGCCGTCATGCAACTGTATAATAAAGGTGTCATCAAGAACGCAGAGAGTATTGCTAAAGGCTTTGCCAATGTTTGCGAACTGACGGGATTAATGGGTAGGTGGCAGAAGCTACAGGCTAACCCGTTGGTCATTTGCGATACAGGACACAACGTTGGCGGATGGACTTACCTCTCCCAACAAATCAAACGTCAACAATGTAAACAGAAACGTATTGTCTTTGGTATGGTGGATGACAAGGATCTGCATGCTGTCATGTCTATGCTCCCTAATGATGCCATTTACTATTGGACACAACCGAGTACGCATCGTGCCTTCCCAGTAGAGAATGTTGCCGCAACAGCCGACGATTACGACCTACACGGAAAGGTCTTCCCAACCGTCCTCGAAGCCTACCAAGCTGCCCTTCAAGATGCTGACGAACAAGATTTTATCTTCGTTGGCGGCTCCAGCTATGTGGTTGCCGACTTGCTGACAAGCCTACAAAAGAAATAGCAAAAGACCCTTCTTTATTAACCCCATATTACTAAATAAAGTTTGATTTTAGTTTGCTGTCACTTTTAACACTTTACCTTAGATGCTTATAATCAACGCATTATAAGTATACAAGAAGTGACAGAAGTGACAGCAAAGTTGATTTTCATAATATCACGACCTCTCATTAGATGTTGGCAGTACTATGTCTTGTGAAATTTTAATTCCTCTTTCATTGCGAATTGCTTTCCATAACTTTGCAAAAGTTACCGACTAAAAATATGTTAACGCACAACATTTAATTTACCTCCAAACAGTCAAAAAAGTAGGGGGTATTGTTGCAAAAGACAGATAATTTCCATAACTTTGCAAAAGTTACCGACTAAAATATGTTAATATGACCATTCAAGAACAGATAAAACAACGGATAGACGAAGCTGAACCAGGAACGGTTTTCTTTGTCAATGACTTTGCTGAGTTTGATAATGAATATGTCAGTAAGTTATTATCGACGATGAAAGGTTTTGGTGTTCTTGAACGCCTCGCAAAAGGCATATACTATAAGCCGATAGTAACTAACTATGGCAATGTATATCCTTCGGCAGAGAAGATTGTAAAACTGATCGCAGAACATGAAAATGCGGAGATTCTACCAACAGGAGAATATGCTTTGAACGCCCTTGGTTTGTCAACACAGGTTCCGATGAAGGCAATCTATCTAACAACAGGATCGCCGAGGACTATAACTATAGGGAACAAGAAAATAAGACTGAAGCACAGAACTCCCAGCACATATTCGTATCACAGCAAGTTAATGCCATTACTTGTTTTTAGCACTCAAGGCAAAGGGGCAATCAAACATAACTTCTGCTGATACAAATAGAATTGAGAAGTTAATCTCTGACTCAACCGAAAAGCAACAGATAAAAACGGATTTGGCAACAGCGCCAGTCTGGGTTCGCAAGTATATAAAACCAATAATAGAAAAGTATGAGCATTTGGCAAGATAAGACAATCGAAGAGCGTATCGCAATCGTACAGAATACAGCATTGAGAACAAATATAGAGGACTTGGCTATAGAGAAGGACTGGTGGGTAACGATTACCCTCAAAGCACTTTTTCTCTACGTCATTTTCGGAGTTCCTGCTTTTTCAAAGGCGGAACAAGTCTTTCTAAAGGTAAATGGGAGAACATTGATTTAAGAAGGTTCAGTGAGGATATAGACATATCTCTTAGCAGAAGTTGGTTTACTGAAACGGAAGAAAAACAGAAGCTATATCCTTTTGCCAAGTGCGAGAATAATAATCAACTGAAAAGCTTGCGGAAGGCATCGAGGGAGGTTATTTTCGAGCGACTTTCTCCTGAGTTAAATGAGCAACTTGCAAAAATTGGGAGCTAAAGATTTCTACGTCGAGAATGTAAAGAGTATCATACAAGGCGGTGTTGAGATTCCTATTGATACAGATCGTGACCCAGTAGTGCTGAATGTTGTCTATCCCAGCATCTTAGATGAAACAAATGAATACATTCAGCCAAAGGTCAAAATCGAAATCAGCTGTATGTCTATGGATGAACCTTTTGAAAACCGAGCATTAACTTCACTGATTTATGATACTTTTAACGAAGTGGATAATGCTACCCAATGCTTTGTTCCTACGGTACTTCCTATCCGGACTTTTTTGGAAAAGGCATTATTGCTTAATGAGGAATATCAGAAGAAGTCGCCCAGAAGCGAAAGAATGAGCCGTCACCTTTATGACTTGGAGAGATTGATGGACACCTATTCAGAAACAGCTATCAACGACTCAGAACTTTATAAAAGTATTATAGAGCATCGCAAGAAATTCTATCATATCAGTTCTGTGGATTATGACTCTGATAAGCGAGAGAATATTAAGATCTGGCCTACTGGAGAGATAGAAAATTTGTTCCGAGATGATTACAAAGCAATGATAGAGTCATTTATTTATAACGAGAATCCATTGACTTTTGACCAACTGCGGGAAAGAATTCTATTGTTAGAGGATAAATTTCGAGAAAACACATAGTACCGAAACAAGATTATTTGGTTCAATGAAGGTGGAATTAGGTGGAGGCTACCTGGTGGTACTTATGAGATGCCATCTCTCAACAATAACTATCTTGAAAAAAGAAGCAAAATGCTACATAAACTTTTTGTAGAAAAAACATTTTATAATAAATTTTGTTTATCTTTGCATTTGAACTTCCATAATTCAAAAATATTATTTATATAAAAGTACTAATATGAAACAAATTTACATCTTATTAATAGCTCTACTCATGGGCTTATCAGTTAATGCCGAGGAGTCTGGTACTTGTGGACCTAATCTAAAATGGCACCTTACTGATAATGCTGTTTTGACCATTACAGGAAAAGGGGAAATGTATGATTATTCAGTTCCATACAACAGTGCACCATGGAGATACTTTGGTGTTAAACGAATTATAGTAGGTGATAGTGTTACGACAATTGGAGAGTATGCTTTTAGCTATTGCAGTTCTCTAACCTCTATAACCATTCCCAATAGTGTTACGACAATTAAGGAATATGCTTTCAGCAATTGTAGTTCTCTAACTTCTGTAACCATTCCAAATAGTGTTACAAAAATTGGCGACAGTGCTTTCTCAGGTTGTAGCGCACTAAATTCTGTAACCATTCCAAATAGTGTTACGACAATTGGAGAGTATACTTTCGGATCTTGTAGCTCTCTAACTTCTGTAACCATTCCAAATAGTGTTACAAAAATTGGCGGCGGTGCTTTCTCAGGTTGTAGAGAGCTAACCTCTGTAACCATTCCAAATAGTGTTACAGAAATTGGCGACTATACTTTCTCAGGATGTAGAGAGCTAACCTCTGTAACCATTCCAAATAGTGTTACAAAAATTGGCGGCGGTGCTTTCGAATCTTGTAGCTCTCTAACTTCTGTAACCATTCCAAATAGTGTTACAGAAATTGGCGACTATGCTTTCAGATTTTGTAGTTCTCTAACTTCTGTAACCATTCCAAATAGTGTTACAAAAATTGGCGGCGGTGCTTTCTCAGAATGTAGAGAGCTAACCTCTGTAACCATTCCAAATAGTGTTACAAAAATTGGCGGCGGTGCTTTCTCAGAATGTAGAGAACTAACCTCTGTAACCATTCCAAACAGTGTTACAGAAATTGGCAACTATGCTTTCGGAGGTTGTAGCGCGCTAAGCTCTGTAACCATTCCAAATAGTGTTACAGAAATTGGCGACTATGCTTTCAGATATTGTAGTTCTCTAACTTCTGTAACCATTCCAAATAGTGTTACAAAAATTGGCGACAGTGCTTTCTCAGGTTGTATCGCACTAACTTCTGTAACCATTCCAAATAGTGTTACAAAAATTGGCGACAGTGCTTTCTCAGGTTGTAGCGCACTAAATTCTGTAACCATTCCAAATAGTGTTACAAAAATTGGCGGCAGAGCTTTCTACGATTGTAGCGCGCTAACCTCTGTAACCATTCCAAATAGTGTTACGACAATTAGAGACGGGGCTTTCGCAGAGTGTAGCGCGCTAACTTCTGTAACCATTCCAAATAGTGTTACAAAAATTGGCGGCAGAGCTTTCGCAGAGTGTAGAGCGCTAACTTCTGTAACCATTCCAAATAGTGTTACAGAAATTGGCTACCGTGCTTTCTTAGGTTGTATCAATATTACACAGATCTCGAGTGAGGCAGTCGTACCACCAATCTGCTATTCAGATGTTTTTAACGGCATTAATAAATCTAAATGTAAACTTATTGTTCCTAAGAATAGTCTTGACGCCTATAAACAAGCAGATCAATGGAAAGATTTCTTATCAATAGAGGATAGTACTACTGGCATTACAAACACTGTTTATAATAACTCAGGACTTGCTGATGTCTATACAATAGATGGAACAAAACGGCTAAGTAAAGCAAGCACTGACGAAATTAATGCTTTGCCTAAGGGTGTTTATATTGTCAATGGTAAAAAGATAATCATTAAATAACAGACACATCGGGTTTCCTAAGTCACACCATATATTTTTACTTGTTGTATGTTCGTCTGACAAAGAAATAAGAACAGAAACTTACAGGGAAAACCTTGATGGCTTATATAGAAAACCTTATTACTATACAGCAGCAAGTGAGCAATCATTTGCTGCTTTTTCATTTACTTTCTTGCAAATATCAATGCAAAGAGTTATATTTGGTTCTTCCGAAATATGGAGTGATACCTTTTGAGATTAGAAGTTTGAAGATAGGTCACACAGAGCAAAGGAGAACACAGAGGTTTTATAAAGCAGAAATCGTTAGGCACAGAGGCACCGTTGGTGCGTGGAGGAACAGAGGATATTTGCGAGTTTTATTAATGTTTTTGTCTACTTCATTACAAAGCAGTAGCTTGCAAGATTTCTTAAAATGTTTATTACCAGAGTTATCAGCAACACGTACACTACGCCTCTGTCGCTCTTTGTGCCTTCGGCACCTCCGTGAGATTGTCTGCTTTCACCTCCGTGTTCTCCCCCTCTCTGTGTGCCTTTTATATGTAGTAGGCTTGCTTTATCACTCCAAATTGCTGAAGACCCTTTTATTTTTGATATGCACTACAAATATGCTACTTGAAAGACTGCATCAGTGGCATCAATACCTTTTCTTGCAGCTCTTTTCTATTAATAGTGGGGTACATCTCATCTCCTTTGATTTGAAATGAAGATGTAAGACAAATAATGTAGACTCTGCCGTTTATAAAATACGGAACAGCATACAAGGGAGCCTCGCATTCTTCTATCATGAAATACTCCTTGTTGATGACAGGAAAACTCCATCTCACCTCTGCAGACCCCAAGGCAACGATTGCTACTACATCTTTCTGTAGACTATCTTTAAGCAGCCATACATCTTTTGTTGTAATAGAAAAAGGATGCTTAAGCCACTTAGCATCCAACCCCTTCACCACTGCTTTGATAAGCCATGTATTTGCTTTATCTTTGTGTAGACCAGTAAAAGCCTTACCTGTCCATTGAAGTTTATAAGTGTTTTCTACAGATATAATGCTGTAAGTTGGTGTAGACTTCTGTCCTTTGACGTTTTGTTGCAGTTGCTTATTCCGATTTTGTTGTGAATTATCTTTTGCCGACGATGCTACCGTCTGCGCTGTACAATTACAAAATATGCAAACCAGACCTACGAAATATAATGCTAATCTCTTCATGCTACTGTTATATTTTAAACCTAAACTGATTTGACATTAGAGTAATAGTTGGCTTTGGAACTGCCTCAATCTCTATATATAACTTTCCCGCCTTTATCAATCTGTGAATAAATTAAGCGTAAAGATAGTTTTTCCACCTTATACAACATATTTTTGTGCATTAATTATTCTTAATTATTAGTTTTCTTGAAGTTCTGAGAAAGAATGCTGAAAGTGATACTCCTTTATACACTAAAGGCACCTACGTTAGTCGATAATATCCCGCCTCTCTAAATTCTTACGGTACACATCGCACATATACTCATAGAAAAAGATCTATAGCCGCCATACTTCCACAACTTCTGTGAGAAGATGAACACAATTATGATTAATGCCAAATTAATATTCAAACCTCAAAAATCAAAGTTATTCAATGTCAAAATTCATTACAAATTTTCGAGCAAAAGGTTTAAAATAAAGGATGAAAGCACGTGTGAAATCGGATTAGTAACTAACAGTTAATCAGGCTGTTATAAAATAGTAAAGTAAAAGGTGATTAATTGTACTCCAAAAGGGCGTTAGTAAGGGGCTTAAAGGGCACCTTTTGCAAGCCAAAAGGGCGTTAATAGAAAGCCAATTAATGCCCTTTTAATTTCCTGCCTTTGAATTTTATTTACAAAGTTCTACTCTTTTATAGAAACTGCATAGCAACAAAACTCTTCTTTGCTCACATCAAATCATTCAAACCTAAAAGTCGAGAGATAAACAGAAGACCTTTGCTGACTTTGATGTTTGAATAAGGATAATAAGGTGTTGATACCAGCTTTTCTTAAAAAAAATGTTATCTTTGCAATGAAATAATCCAAAATAAGATGGCAGTAAAAACGGCAAAACAAGATTTAACTTTGAAAGCTTTCCCTGAAGAAATAACAGAAGATGGGGTAAAGATTTACGGGGAGACATCTTATGAAAATCAGATGGCTGTTCTTAGCCATTATCTACATAATGCAGGAAACGAAGAAACCAAGGAAAGAAAAGAAGAAATTATCTTGGCTATTCGTAGTTTCTTGCAACGTAAGAAAGCACGAGAGAAAAAGTCTGTTGATGATGATTTGACGGATGATGAAGTGTGGGCTGTTGCCGAAAGACCAGCAGAGTATAGTCTGTTTCGTGAATTCTTTCAAGTGCCTTTCCTGCTCCTGAAAAACCAAAGTTTACCTTTATAGACTTGTTTGCAGGTATTGGTGGCTTTAGAATTGCCCTACAGAATTTAGGAGGTAAATGTGTTTATTCTTCTGAGTTTGATGCTAAGGCACAAGAAACTTATCTTGCCAACTATGGTGAGATGCCTTTTGGTGATATTACAAAGCCATCTACAAAAAGCTATATTCCTCAAGAGTTTGATATTCTCTGTGGAGGCTTTCCCTGTCAGGCATTTTCTTTGGCGGGAAGACGACTTGGCTTTAAAGATGAAACACGAGGAACGTTGTTCTTTGAAATAGAAGAAATACTTAGAAGACATCAGCCCAAAGCCTTCTTTCTTGAGAACGTAAAGGGGCTGGCTATTCATGATAAGGGGCGTACACTTGAAACGATTTTGACTCATTTGGATAACGCTGGTTATGATGTTGTACCACCACGGATTTTGAATGCTATGGATTTTGGGGTACCACAACATCGAGAACGCATATATATTATTGGTTTCCGTAAGGATTTAGGAATAGATGTAACAAAGTTTCAATATCCCGAGCCACAGAGCGTGGGTAAGCTCCGTCCAAAGTTCTCAGACGTGATGGAGAAGGATGTTCCCTCTGTGAAATATTATCTATCAACAGTTTATCTTGATACGTTGAAACGGCACAGAGCACGTCATGAAGCTGCTGGGCATGGTTTTGGTTACGAAATTATTGACACTGATGGTGTTGCTAATGCAATTGTTGTTGGTGGTATGGGGAGAGAGAGCGCAATCTCATTATTGACCCTCGCTTGAAGGATTTTACACCTATTACACGTATAAAAGGTGAAGTAAACCGTGAAGGTATTCGTAGAATGACTCCTCGGGAGTGGGCACGACTTCAAGGTTTCCCAGACAGCTTCAAAATTGTTGTTGCTGATGCATCTGCTTATAAGCAGTTCGGTAACTCCGTGGCTATACCAGCTATTCAGATGACGGCAAAGAACGAACTTGAGTTATTAGGATTAATCTAATTCAAAATACACAATTCAAAATGACAAAGACTGCAAACAAAGGAGAGTGGAGTGAATTATACGTACTTCTTAAACTTTTAGGGGAAAAGAAGGTTTATGCGGGTGATGGTGAATTAAACAAAATAGAGAACTTGTTTTATCCAGTTCTGAAAGTGTTACGTGATGAGCAAAATATTCATTATGAATATTCGTTAGACGATGATATTGTTATTATATCAGAAGAAGGGAAAGGAACTTTTGCGTAAGTCGGTGTCTGACTTTCTTTATCAGGCTAATGTGTTGCTTGATGTCATCCGAAAGGAAAAAGGAACCTTTGCTATTCCTGAGATTGAACAATTTATGAAGGAAATTCATAGTAACAAGATAAAAGCAGAGTCGAAGGAGAAGAAGGATATCACGATTGTTATTCATGACCTCCGTACAGGTATGACTCCAACGCTTGGTTTCAGTATAAAATCGCAATTAGGAGGTAACTCAACTCTCTTTAATGCTGGTAAAACAACGAATCTCACCTTTTCCATAGTGGGACATACCTTTACAGAAGCAGAGATTGATGCGATTAATGCAATTGATACGTCAAGCAAAATCAGGGACCGGGTCAAAAAGATAAATGAGTTGGGAGGTACGCTATGCTTTAAGACGATGGATGATGCTATCTGCTATAACAACTTTGTTCTTATTGATAGCTGTCTGCCTCACATCATGGCTAATATTCTTGTGGAAAGCAATCAAGCTAACACAAAGAACTTAAAAGAGGTGACGGAACAAGTTGCTACTATAAATCCATTAAACTATGACACTACGTACAATCAACAGTTCTACACCCATAAAGTGAAAAACTTTTTAGTGGCAGCTGCTCTTGGAATGGTTCCTCATACGCCATGGAATGGAACCTATCAAGCTAATGGAGGTTATCTCGTTGTGAAAGCTGATGGCGATGTGCTCTGTTACCACTTCTACGATCGTAACCTCTTTGAGGATTATCTTTATTGCAACACTAAGTTAGAAACACCTTCGTCAAGTAGATACGAATTTGGTAAGCTTTATAAGAACGAAGCTAATGAACTTTGCTTTAAGCTAAATCTGCAAGTAAGGCTTAAGTAAGTGATGCTGTCATAGATATGATATACGACTCTGTCTATCTTACCTTTTGTTCTTCTTATACTCAATGTGAAAGGCTGCATCAAAATAGATTGCTCTTACTTTGATACAGCCTTATTATCCTTTCATCCTTTTACCTTTAGTCGCTTCTAATACCTTGTAACCATTTCTTTTTCTTTACTTTATAGCGTTGCCCTTCTCATCTCGTCTTGATAGTGAAGCGACTTTTACTTCAAAGTCTGCGGTTGTGTTGTTGTCATCCACGTATTTCTTACCATCCCACTTTCTTACCAGTGCAAGGCCAGAAGAGATGGGGTAATCGCTTTGTTTTAGGCTGGAGAAAGAGACGTCGGTAACGGCATTGTAGCCTCTGTCTAACTTGCTTGGACGCATCTGGAACATACGACGAGGACAGATGGTGATGCAGTCGATGACACACTCGAAGGGTACTTCGATGGCATAGAAGTCGCCGAAGGCACTACTGGTCACGGTGATGTAATGCAGATAACCTTTGCTATCCTTTGTTTCGGCATAGTTCTTCTTGAATTCCTCTGGTGTCCATGGCAGTTTTATCAAGGCTATACCGTTGCTCTCAGAGATGTGAGAGAACTCGTAAGCAGGACCAATATTGCCACTTGCATCGGTAGATGTGAGGATTGCATTCATGTCTGGAACGTTCGGATTATTCTTCTGTCCGGGGTCGTAGTTGCTGTTTGTCCATTCAAAATCGGCTTTGCTCAAGTCTAAAAAGGCATTCAATCCGCCATACATACTCAGGTCTTCGCCCTCTAACTCAGCCTCAAACTTAGCCTTGTGGTCGATGGCATACTTTGCAACAATGATAGTCTGACCCGGCTTAACAGGGTAGTCATTGCCCTTACCGGGGAAATAAGAGATACCCGATGCACCATAATAACGATTGACGAAATCGTCTTTCGGTGCGAACTGGATGGCTTTGCTCGGTTCAATGGCATTGACACACAACGCTAATCCGTCAAGATATTTCACCTCATCCGTAGGGTTAAAGATGGTGATATACTGATCGTCATTGTACATTTGGTTCAAGTTCTTCATGCCCCACGCACGTACATCACGATACCAATAATGCCCAACATAGAACACCTCCTTGATAATCAAGTGGTCTAACTTCGTCTTAGAAGTAGATTGCTTCACAGGCATTTCATTACGCGTACAGCTGTTCAGCCCTAAAAGCATAAGACTAAAAAACAGGTACGCAGTTATCTTCTTTTTCATCATTTGTTTTCTTCTATTTATGTTTATATCATTGTGAGCAGTGGGAGGGACTATTGCCACGAGAGGAATAGATTGTGAGTTACAGACGTATAGATACTTCCTTAGCGACGACACTGTCCTCTCCCTCTGTCCATGTTACAAGAACCAGTTTCCGAAACCAGAGCCACCACCAATGCCGTGGGTCTGTACATTCTGCGAAGCTTCCAACGCATCTAATGATGACAAGCCTATTTCGTGACCTAAGTAGAAATAGAGTGGGTCGTTCGGGTCGATGGTTGTAGGGTCAGTATCAAAGCTACTGCAGAACACTTTGATAGGGATATTAAAGCGGAAAAGCTCCTTCCATTCTGAATCTGCCCCATACTCCTTTGGCTCGTCAGGGTTGTAAGCCTCTGAACAGATGAACGGACTGCGGAAGACGTAGGTTGAATGGCGATTAAGATACTCATCCTTCGGTATCAATGCCTTCTTTCCTTTCGGACATTTCATCACTCTTACAGAGAGATAGAACTTTGGTAAGAGATAAGACGGACGTGTATAACGACCTGCCTCACCCGTTGCTGGGTCTGTACGACGTGTAATCTCTAATGGCCACTCTTGATGAAGCGCATCGTTTTCATCGGCATCAATATCGAAATTGAAGTGTCCCTTCAGTCCTCCACGGTCTTGGTCGTAAGGTGCAACAGCCCAGTCAGCATCCTCACGGGTCAACGGAGGGAGCAGACGTTGGTTGAATAACTCACGCGCTCCGTCAGCCATTGCGTTATGAATCCACGTGTCACGATAGGTATATTCAAATATCTTCGGGGTCAGTTCGGCACGTTCTTTCCACGTGGTCTTATTCGCAAAGGTTGGAGAAGGGACTGGTGTCGTATCAACTGTACCGCCTTTCTTCCAGTCACCAAACTTGTTCTTCTTTGGTTTCCACGTACCACGGCAGTCCATCACCTCGTATGGATTACCCTTATCGTCGACCTCGCTCACCGTGAAGAATATCTGATATTCATCAGAGTGGTCGAGAATATCATCGTTCATCAGCTTACCTTCCTTATCGAAGAAGTAGAGGCAGAGTCCCCAACGCTTCAGTTTTCCACCGATGATACGGATGTAATCGGGTCCAGTCTTACCATCGCTCTGTTCAAGATACGTCACCGTACTCTGGCGTTGCACCTCAACCGTAGGCCATTTTGCCGTATTGTTGCGGATAATGACAAACTCCTCCTGCTTCCAAGGGGCGTTATGATAGACGAAGTTACCGTGCATCATACCGTCACCGTGGGAGTGTCCCTCCTTGAACATAGCCAAGCAGGTAGCCCAACCATTGAAGGCTCCGTCTGGGTCGGGGTTATTCACCTGCTCAGAGACCTTAATCTTCGACAGACTATCTACATAACGGTCTGCACCGCTACGTGCTAATCCCTTACTTTCTAAGGGATTTTCGTTATAATCAACATGTACATTGCCAAACACAAAGTTGTCACATGAAGTGAAAACAGCGGCAACACATGATAATAAAAGAATGTTCTTGAATATCTTATTCATCTTCCCAATTCGTTTTTACATCAATACTACGTTATGTCTGTACTGTGTGAAGAAGTCTTGTGGCTGTGTCAGCATACGCCAGAGCTGTGCCTTGTTGGCAGCAGGATAGAATCGCTTAACATCCTCAAAACACTTGTCTTCACCGTCCTTGGTATTGGCTATCACACGAACAGACAGCGGATAGTCGATATCAAAGCTATCCCAACCCGGTTGTAACTGGTTGAAATCCCATAGGAAGCTATGCTCGCTATTGTTCGTATTGCAATACTTTGCAGGTTTTTCTGACTCTCCCACGTGCTGCTGTCCTTTGTTAAGAATGTGGCAGATGCGCACCTGAAGCTGGAAAGCAATGTCTGATTTGTGAAACTGCATGACGCCCTTAAAGCCCAATCGGTCCATGTCTGAGCCGACGTCTAAGCTACGTTTCTGATGCAGTAAACCCACAGTATGACCATAACGCTGGCGTGGTGCCTCTGTGTCTGGGTCGGTGAAGTCATCGTTATAAGCTTCTGTAAAAAGTTTTCCGAGTTCTTCTTCCACTGGATCCGTGTCTCGATACTCGTAGGTAAAGACCTCTGGCGTAATCTTATTTAGCTCCATTGGATCAATAGTTTTGTAGAGATGATAGGTCTTTCCACCGAAGTTATAAGGCTGCAAAGCCTCTGGCTTTCCCGATACTTCAATCGACTTCCATGCCAACTCACTATCGAATGGCACTAAATTCTGTCCCAACGTGTAGCCATCAGGCACATAGATGTTAGAAGTTGAGAACTTTGTGGCAGCTTCCATTGCTCCTCCTTTCTCCTTGAAGGTGTATCGGTCATAATAAGTAGGTAGTGAAGCCAACGAACGTGGGTATGCCATTTGCAATCCACGCACCTCCTGTCCACGTCCTGCAGAGCTACTATCTGCCACCGCTTTGTTCAAAGATGCGTTACCAATACCGAAGAAGTGCTGGTGAACAAGGAGTGTTGCGTTGTCTTCATCAGGAACGTTATAGCCGTCCTTGTCCTTCATGAAGGGATAACCAGAGAACTGATGGTTGATGAGCATACCGTTTTGATCGTAGTACTTCAGCTCCAATCCATAGTAGATATCGTCTGAAGCAATCACATCAAAGCAGTCGCGCTCTGTCGTAATCGTCATCTGTCCGTCGTCATCTTTGGCAATATCAATCTCCTGCATGACAGGGATAGAGGTCGAGCCACTGACGAGATGATAGGTGTTATAGGCTTGAATAGAGTCGTTTCCGTCTGGTCCAACACCAATCATTCCCCCCTTATAGCCCATTCTCAAGATGGCATGAACCGCATAAATCTGCTCATGTCCCTTCACGTCTCGCTCAATAGAGGAAGGAGGAGCTTGTATAATCTTCTTGAAGAAATCGTCAACTTGGTCGTTAGAGCAACTTCCGAAGAGAAGTCCCACTGCTGCCGTGGCAAGTATGAGGCGTATGTCTTTATATAGTTTCATATTCTTTTTCAGCTAATTAGAACTTAAACAATGTGCGTAAAGAGAAGTTTGCGCCACGCTCATGGGCGTAGTATCTGAAGCGGTCGGTGTACTCCTTATAGAGTGCGTTGAGGATGTTATCACCGACAATCATAAACTTCAACTCTCGATTCTGTGGTAACGCGATGCGGAACTCAGCCGTACCATTCAGTAGGAAATAGGCTGGTGGCGAGTCGGGAACGAGGTCTTTATCGGGATCAAAGCGGGTCTGCTTGGTCACGTAGATACCTGAGAGCGACAGCGACGAACGATACTTATGATTCTTTGTCAGCGGTAGGTCGTAGGTAGCTGATAGTCCGTAACGGTCTGATGGCATGAAAGGTAGCCAGTCGTTATGGGTCAGGTTGCGTGCAAACATCCATTCTCCCTTTCCGACAAAGGTCAGTCCTTGCAGTGGCTTCACGGTTGCTTCGATATCACCACCATAGAGTTTGACATCGTCTTGGTCGTAGATAAACTTCGGATACTTACCACTTGGATGGTTGTGGAAGCGGTCCTTACCTGTTCCGATGTGGTCGTAGATATAGCTATTGATACGCTGGAAGAAGACACTTGGCTCTACAGAGAACCATGTGTTCCTATACTTCGTACCTAACACGAGTTTATAACCACGCTCACTGGCAAGATTCTTGTTGCCTACTACCCAATAGGAACCGTCTTGCAAGCCAATGGCATAGAGCTCGTTGATATCTGGTGGACGCCATGACCAACCGATATTCGCACGTGCATCCCACTTGTCACTGAACTGATAGTGGGTGGCAAGGCTCATGGTGAAGTTACTATAGAGTTTGAAGTCGTCGTAGTAGGTGTAGTTGCTGAGGCTGCTATAGCCATTAACCGACAACACACGGAAGTCGTAACGCATACCGAGTGCACACTGCAACCTGCCAAACTCTGCCTTATGAAGGAAATATCCACCCATTGAAAGGGCTGCAAAGTTAGGAACGAAAGCTGGCTGTTTCGTACCTGGATAGTTGAAGTTTGTTTGGTAAGTGTTTGAAAGACCAGCGTCAGTCGTCATCTTCCATAGTTTCCATTTCGCTTGCCAAAGTACGTCGAACTTATAGGTTTTCAGCATCAGGTCCTGCACTGGAATCCAACTCCATTGTGTCTTCTTTCGGTTTTCGAACTCTTGACGGAGATTCTCTTGGAAAGATAGCGTGAAATTGAGGTGATGGTTAGGATTAAGTTCCCATTTCAGTTCACCTTTTAACGTCACGTGTTGCGACTGCTGGAACGGCGGTTTGATTTCGTATGAGAAGGGTTTAACGGTCTCTGGATCAGGGCGTCCGTATTCAAATCGCTTGATCAACTGTGACAGGTCGGATATCTTACTGGCGTAATAGATTCCGCTTCGCTGATAGTAGATACTTGAGAAGAGGGTTGCTGTCAGTTTTTTTCCTTGCCAACCGGCTAAGGCTGAGAAACTTATGGTGTTATATCCTGTGTTGTTCAGTACGTAGTCGGCTGTATGATAGTCGCCTCCTTTGGTGTACATTCCGTGTAGGCGCAAACCAAACTGCTTATAACCCGTCTCGATAGTACCCGATCCACTGAAGCCTCGCGCATTGGTATCGTAACCCATGTTGACGTTTCCATTCACCTTAATCTTCTTGTTTTCGTAGGGTAGGGGCGCATCATTCAAGAGTACCACACCACCCATTGCACCGAAGCCATAGCGAATACACTCGGCACCTTTCACCACTTCTACCATGCTCGAACCTGTATAGTCGAGTTCTGGTGCGTGGTCGGCACCCCAACTCTGGCTTTCTAATCGTACTCCATTGTTCATCAAGAGGATACGACTACTATGCATACCTTGAATAACAGGCTTTGCAATCGTGTTTCCCGTACTGATAGAACTAACGCCAGGGATGGTTTCAAGGAGTTTTGCCAATGATGTAGCACCACCTTTCCAATGCTTCCTGACTGATAGCTGACGACTGCTGTAAGACGGTCGTGTGTCGTTTCTGTGCCGTGACAGTGACATTATCTAATTGTTTAGAATCATCCTTCAACTGTAAGGTTATCATGTGGCTGTCGGGAACGCTAACAACACGTGTCACCGTCTTATAACCTACGTAGGTAACCGTCAGTTTCAAGCGGTCGGCAGCACGCTTGAGTTTAATCGTACACCTACCGTCGATGTCTGTCACCGAGGGATTTGAAACACCTTCGCAACGTACGACAGCACCGATGAGCGGCTCTTGTGACAGTTCGGAAACAACCCGAACGGTTACAGATGTTTTGACATCTTTATCCTCATCCTCCACTGTTTCCTGTCCATGTACAGACGTAGCATGGACGTAGGTGGGTGGGAATAAGAACAAAGAACTTAAGAGAGTGGCGGACAGGTAGTATCTGACACGCCTTTCATAGTTCATTTTTAATTTGTTCATATATACTCAGATTACAAATGGTTTTTAATTAATAGACACAATTCCCCCCAACCTTCACAGCGGAGGAAACGAATCTATAAGGGTTTACTCAGGCTTCAGATCAAGTCGCAGGTGTCTGCAAATGAAGTCAGCCTTGTATTTTCATTTTTACGATTTACGACTGCAAAAGTAGAAAAAATATATACATCGCACAATACTTACTTTTAGTGAATTTGCATAATCCCCATTTCTTGGTAGGTGAGACATAGCCTCCTCTTTCGTCCTAACAATCCTTTTTGTAAAAATAAACTCACGCCTCGTTTTTTATACATGCTCTTTACCCCTTGAATTAACGCCCTCTTGACTTGCAAAAGGTGCCCTTTAAGCCCCTTACTAACGCCCTTTTGAAGTCCAATTAAGCACCTTTTGAAACCCGCCTTTGCAACTGCTTGAAAACAAAAGACTTATAGAGGCACTAAAATTACTCGTTCTTAACCACTTTTCCTACCATTTCTTAAACAATAATGTAAAGAAAATTCAAACACCGACTACGAATTTCCCCAATTATCCTTTGAACTTTGAGCTTTGAGCTTTTTATCCTTTGAACTTTGAACTTTGAACATTGAACTATTAATCCTTTGAACTTTGAGCATTGAACATTGAACTTTATGATTTGAGTTTAATCCCTGAATTATATCGGTAATCATAATTCTGAATTTTGAATTATGAATTCTGAATTATAAATTATAGTAGTAATCATAATTATGAATTCTGAATTCTGAATTATGGAATTATTTAAAAAAGTTTTGTATATTTGCCTTTGATTTATAGAGGAGTCGTAGTTAAGTCTACATAAAACAGATGAAAAGAACAAAGACATACAGCATAATTACGGGGTGGGTAGCTTGTCTACTCCTTCTGATGCTTGCTGCCTGTAATGTTCCACACGTACAAGAAGTTGACGAGTTAAATGACAAGGCATATGCCTTGCACTATCGTAATCTCGACTCCGTGAGAATCTATGCGGATAAAGCCTATGGTCTGGCAGGAAGCTATGACGCAGGAAAGGCGGAGGCATTAAACAATCTTGCTTTCGTTGACTTGATGAAGATGCGCTTTACAGAAGCCTATGCTAAACTCGATTCTGTCCTCAAAATCACTGATAACCAAGTAGAACTCTTGGTGGCTGACATCCAGTTTATGCGTCTTTGTCAGCGTGAATCACTCAATAAGGAGTTCTACGACTACTATGAAAAAGCACAAAAACGAATTCATCGTATTGAAGAAGATGAGAAACTACTCTCTCCTCGGCAACGTCGTCGCATGGTTTATGCGCGCTCAGAGTTTGCCATTGTCACTTCTACATACTACTATTACGTAGGTTTGGAGCAGCCTTCTATCAAGGCAATCAGCCAGATTAATCCCGATGGAGAGATACAAACCGACATGGCTCAGCTCTTGGCTTATTACTATAACATCGGGTCGGGTGGTATTATCAATACCAATTCGCAGAAAGCCATAGAGCAGAAAGAGTTTGAGTATCTCATACGTTGTTATATGCTTGCACGTCAGCACAACTTCCCTTATTGGGAGGCAAACTCCTTGCAGGCGATCAGTGAGTTGATTCTGAACGATAAGAGTCGGGCAACACTGATGCATGATAACCTACCGTCGTTCCAATATATCAACCTTGATAACATGCCTGAGCAACTTCTTGCAGGCAACTTAGCACAGCGTTCACTGCATATCTTCCAACGTTATGGAGATGTTTATCAGACGGCAGGTTGCTATCGTACCTTGGCTTCATGCTATTGGAAGATAAAGGATTACCGCTCAGCTATCATCTGTCTGAACAAGGCTTTGCACGATAATCCAGCTATCAAGCAGGCACCCGACCTCGTTGCATCTATCCGTGAACAGTTGAGTGTTACGTATTCGGCTATAAATAATAAGCAACAGAGTGATTATAACCGTAACATCTACCTTGATCTTCAGGACGAAACTCGACAAGACAGATACCTTACATCACGTGCTGAACAATTAGAGCGTACCTCAAAACAGCTGAATCTTATTATCATTGCTGTGGCACTCTCTATCTTCTTTGTACTTGCTTCGCTCGTCCTCTTCCATTATCTTCGTCGAAGAAAAGACACACAAGGTTCGTTAGACGACCTCCTCCTTCCGCTTGAACAATGGCGTCATAACAATGAAAAGCACATGGCTGAACTGGCTGATAAGTATGAAGAGGTGTCTGAACAACTTGTTATCAATAAGTTACATCTTACGGATAATAAGCGTAAACACCTTGAACAACGGGCTAAGATTTCGCTTGTCAATGGTGTTCTCCCACTCATCGACCGTATGTTACACGAGATTGAGAAGCTCAAGAAGGGCGGCGAAAGCGATGCTGTGCAGACAGAACGTTATACTTATATCCGTGAGTTGACCGATAAGATTAACGAACTAAACGCTGTCCTCACAGAGTGGATACAGCTTAGACAAGGTAAACTGTCGCTGCATATTGAGAGTTTCCCTATACAACAGGTGTTCGATATCGTGAAGAAAGGACGCATGGGCTTCCATATGAAGGGTATCGACTTACGTGTAGAAGACACAAAAGCTGTCGTCAAAGCCGACCGTGTTCTGACGCTTTTCATGGTGAATACATTGGCTGATAATGCCCGTAAGTTTACTGAAAGGCGGAAAGGTGACCATTTCATCCATTGAAGAGCCTGACTATGTTGAGATATCTGTTGCCGATACGGGCTGCGGACTCACTGAAGAAGAACAACAACACATCTTCGACCATAAACCAATCCATGACCAGAAAGACAGTGCTTCGCATGGTTTTGGATTGATGAATTGTAATGGTATTATCAATAAATACAAGAAGATTAGTCAGATTTTCTCTGTTTGTGAGATGGGTGTAGAAAGCGAGAAGGACAAGGGGAAGCCGTTTCTTCTTCCGCTTGCCAAAGGGTATCAGCCGTGTCTTGTTGGCTTTCGTCCTCGCTACAGCCTCCCTCCTGACGGCTCAGGCACGTCCTACAAGAGCCAGCGACAAGGCTACTGCCCTTGCAAAGAAGGACTATAACACCCTTGCTGGCATCTATGCAGACTCGGCTTACTTCTCAAATATCAATGGTTCCTATAGTAAGACATTGGCTTATGCAGACACATGTCGTTACTATCTGAATCTCCATTACCTTCAACTTCGCCCTAAAGGAAAGGACTTGATGAAGCAACTTGGAAGCCTTTCTATCGTTCCTGCAGAGATTAAGTGGTATCATGATAGTCTGCCGATGAACTATGGTATCATCCTCGACATACGTAATGAGAGTGCTGTGGCAGCATTGGCACTACACGAATGGGAGGTTTATAAATACAATAACTCTGTTTATACCCACCTCTTTAAGGAGCGTTATGCCGATAACTCATTGGGCGAATACTGTCGAATGATGATGAAATCGGAAACCAATAAGAATGTGGCTGTTGCCCTTCTTGTACTCTTCCTGCTTTCAATCTTCCCTGTTTATTACGTGATGTATTATCGTCATCGCCTCTCCTATCAGTTCTGTTTGGAGCGTGTGAAGCAGATAAACACGATTCTTCTCAGTGATGTAAGCGAAGAAAACAAGCTCAGAGAGGTTGAGAAAGGTGTAAGCGACAGATTCCCAGAACGATTACTCGCTATCGTCAACCAGATAAAAGAGGCACTAATTGCCTCTGTGGAGGAGAATCAAAAGAGCCAGTCAGACATAGAGATGCTCGAAGATGAGGTGCGTTGTGTGGAATACGAGAACGAGCGTTTGCACATTAGTAACAGCATTCTTGATAACTGTCTATCAACACTCAAGCATGAAACGATGTACTACCCTTCACGTATTCGACAGCTTGTAGACGAACCTGATGGTCAACTTGAGGCGATTGACGAGTTGGCAATCTACTATAAAGAACTCTATCAGATTCTTAGTCAGCAGGCAATGAGCCAAGTAGAATCCGTGAAACTCGTGTCGCGCCCAGTGGATATCACGACATTGGTGAGTCCATCGAAGCTGACAACAACTCTGAGTCACCACTCATCAGTGGCGACCCTGTCTTCCTTGCTTATTTATTTGATATACTATATCTTATCAATAACAACCAACCACTGACGGTCACAGCCGAAGAGCATCAGCTTGGTTACGTCACCCTACATGTCATCATGTCGACACTGACACTCTCTGATGACGTTTGTCGCGACCTTTTCCAGCCTTCTGCCGACCGTTTGATGTTCTTTATCTGCCGACAGATAGCCCGCGACAATGGTGAATCTACCAATAAGCGTGGCTGTGGTATCTCAGCGAATGCGACACCAAATGGCGTGAGAATAGATGTGGTTTTGGCAAAAGTAAATTAAGAAACATAACTAAACAAAATATACCTATGGAGAATTTTAGAGTCATCATCGTTGAAGACGTACCCTTGGAGTTAAAAGGAACGGAGGGTATCTTCCGAAACGAAATACCTGAAGCCGAGATTATTGGAACAGCAGAAAGCGAAGTTGCCTACTGGAAACTCATTAAGCAAAACCTGCCCGACCTCGTGCTTCTCGACCTTGGATTGGGTGGTTCAACAACGGTGGGAGTAGAAATCTGTCGTCAAACAAAACAGACTTATCCACATGTAAAGGTGCTGATCTTTACGGGTGAGATATTGAATGAAAAACTATGGGTCGACGTCCTCGATGCTGGTGCTGATGGTATCTGTCTGAAGAGTGGCGAACTATTGACACGTGGCGACGTGGCAAGTGTCATGTCGGGCAAGCGAATGGTATTCAATCAGCCTATCCTCGAAAAGATTGTAGGCAGATTCAAGATGAGCGTGAGCGGTCAGCTGATGCACCAAGAAGCAATGGTTAGCTACGAGATTGACGAGTATGATGAGCGCTTCCTACGCCACCTTGCACTCGGTTATACCAAGGAACAGATTACCAACCTGCGTGGTATGCCATTCGGTGTAAAGAGCTTAGAGAAACGACAGAACGAACTCGTACAAAGTTCTTCCCTGATGGTAACAATGGTATGAGCGTCAACGCAACGCGTCTTGTTGTACGTGCATTAGAACTACGTATTATCGACATCGACAACCTCCACGCTGATGAGGAATAAGTTAGGTTATATAGTCTTAGTGCTTCTCATAGCCCAGTTAGCACTGATACTGCTCTCATGGCTTCTTACGGCAGCTTTTCCCGAGCTTCCGATGCGGTCTATGCTGAGCAGTGAGGGCATCCGTTGGTTCTTTGGCTCATTTGTCAGCAACCAACTTTCACCACTGCTTATCTACTTTATTATGGCAGTGATGGCAGCAGGTGCGTGCATTCGCAGTCGCCTTTATACTGCATTACGTGCGATGCTATCAAACGTGAGAAGTAGCCTAACAAACTCATCTAACAATCGTTACAGATTCCATTACCGTGAGAAGGCTGGTCTTCGCGTCGCATTAGTCGAGTTTATCGCCTATGTGATTATCATGATTCTTCTCACAGCTGTTCCACACGCAATTCTCCTGAGCGTGACAGGACAGCTATTCCCCAGTTCCTTCTCTTCCAGTTTTATCCCCCTCATTATCACTGATTATCATCATCATGTCACTAACCTATGGTGTGGCAAGTGGTACGATAGACAGTGTTGCAAAGATGCACAAGATTCTTGTAGGCGGTTTAGAGGTCGGTTCAAGACTGGTTCCCACCTATCTTATCGGCATACAATTGTATATGTCGATAAGGTATGTGTTTATCCTATAGTCTCAACGTATATTAATATAGGTTTGTAAACAGCTTCTCACCCATGCTTAGAGTAGCTCTGTGTGAGATTTAAATCAAGTAGTAGGATTAGAAATATATTTACAAAATAGATAAGGAGGAAGCTGGGAATTGAGCTAAAAACAAGTAAATCTGTCACCTCTGTAAGTGTTTTGTTATCAAGTAGTTGCAAAGGTGGTTTCCAAAAGGTGCTTAATAGGACTTCAAAAAGGCGTTAGTAAGAGGCTTAAAGGGCACCTTTTGCAAGCCAAAAGGGTGTTAATTCGAGTGCTATTTACGCCCTTTTAAAACTCGAGATTAGAATTTTCTTTACAATGAAGACTTGTGTGGTAAAGGATAATTCATCGGATTATACGATGGCAGATGAGGTAGAGGGAAAGGGGATATGAAGTTTGTTCTTCTAAGATTTGGGCTGATGAACGAATTAGCTTGTCAACTCATAAACTTGTCAACTCGTCAACCTGTCAACTACCCATATCATAAAGTTCAATGTTCAAACCTCAAAGTTCAAAGGTAAAATGAGCGATTGGGGGGTAACGGAAGAACCGATTTTCTGGGTATATCCGTAATCATTATATGCTCAGGACACGCTTTTCCATGTATGCCGATAAAAAAGCAAATTCACCTCAAATTATTTTTGCTGTCATTACTGTCATTTAAAGTCGAAGCTTAACTAATTAGCTTACAATGGGGTTACATGAAATGTTAAAAGTGACAGTAAATCAAAACAAAACTATTCTTGTAAGATGTATAACGGTTTTGCTCTTGTTAGGGAGCTTTATAACTCCATAGAATAGAAGTACTTTCACCTACAAATTAGGCTGGATAACTGTTTATTAACACCCTCTATTACCCATATCTTCTCAAAAAAATATTAAATAAATGAGTGAAAAAGATTGTTAATTGCGATATTATTTATAATTTTGCAATAATTATAGAATTAGAAGGTGAAAAGATTGAATAGCCCAGAGTAACAAAGTGTTGATTCTTGTCGTGTTAGGGATAAGATTATAAACACATAACCACTCCTTTCTGTCTTATTTTTTTTATAACCCACATCATTGCGGGTCAAGTGAATTATATTGAAAATGAAAACAATAGAAACAAGAAAACTAAATTATCTTAGACCGATAATATCGGTTTGTAATATCGTTGAAGAAAGCTTTATTTTAGCGACAAGTCCTAATGTTCGCCCTGGTGGAGACAGTGGAGGAAGTATCCAAGTTATAGACTTAAGGAAAGATGTTGGTGAAAACGATGACGAGTTGGTCGGATAATCAAATTTTGTTAAATAAATAGATAAGGTAAAAGAATAAAGTAAAGAATAATGAAGAAGATATTTTTCTATCGTGCACTTTCAGCCTTGTTCGTAGGTGGTATGGCATTCGCTGCTGTATCTTGTGCGGATGATGATTTGGCTGAGAAGACCAACAATGGTGACACGGAAGCTGCTGTACGTTTTGATGTAAGCGATTCACAGGAAGATGCTCAGACGCGTGGTGCATTAACTCGTGGTGCAATTACTCCAGGTTTGACTGACAAAGACCTTGATGGTAAGAAGTTAGCCGTACAGAGTTCAGAGAATCTCGATGTATGTTTGATTGAGACAACCGTAGAGGGTGTTAACCCTGTAAAGCTCGAACCGGGTACACGTGCGAATATAACTACATTAGAAAAGCTTACCGACTTCTCATCTACTGGTGTTCGTGGTACTGCAGCAAATGCTATTAACAAAGAGTGGTTCAACGAGGAGAAAACAAGGAATAATGGTATACTCTATAATACAAGATCTTGGTCTTGGCTTCAGCCTCACGGCCGTTTCTATGCTGTTTACCCAGAAAGCACAAACGGCAGTAATGGTATAAAGTTTACTAAGCCAAACGGAACAGCTGCGCCAAGCATTGAGTTTACGGTAAATACTGATGTGAGAAAGCAAGTAGACCTTATGACTGCTTGCTCTGGTAACGTACAGTATGCTACACGTTTCCAGGCACCAAGAACTAATCTTCAGTTCCGTCATGCTTTGACAGCCATTCGTTTTGCTGTGGGACAGAACCTTTCGTTCAATAAGACAATCAAGGACATCACACTTTATAATGTATTGCTGAAGAGTAAGTACACACTCTCTAACAAGCTTGATGGTACGGGTGCTGCATGGAATCATAGTGGGAACACAGGACGCGGCGACGTAACACTTAGCGACGTGAACTATAAAACGAATGAGAATGCTAACAGCATTGTAAGAGATAGAAGCAAGTATAGTAATTCAAATGAAATCAACCTTACAAAGTTGGATGACAACTATACATTCTATATGATTCCACAGGACCTTGATGGTAAGGTTACTGCTGAGGTTCTCTTTACTGATGGTAGTAAAATTACCGTACCTCTCAAAGGCTCTTGGAAGGCGGGTACAACACGTACTTATAAGTTGAGCGAGAAGAACTCTTCATGGACTTATACTATCACAGCGACAAGTCCTAATGCTGTTGCCTACAATGGTACACAGGCTAATTATAAGATTGAGAGCTACCGCGAGGTAAATGGTACTAAGCAGCCTGTTGCTTGGAAGGTTGTTGGCTACAGCGTTGACAACGGTACTTCATGGACAACTACCAAGCCATCATGGTTGAAGAGCCTTAGCAAGGAGCAAAGCAATGGTGGTACAGTAGATGAACAGGGTACAGCAACCTTGGGTACTGACATTGTAGACCTCGTAGCAGAGCGCAATAAGACTCTTCAGAATGCTGCGCCATTGGGTACAGCCACTGCACCTTATAACCTCTCAAATGCTACTGGTGCTGTAGCCGTACAGAACACAGCTAATAGCTATCTTATCTCTGCACCAGGATATTATATGATTCCATTGGTATATGGTAATGCTATTAAGAATGGTCAGACAAATAGCAGTGCATATATAAGTAATGCACCAGTTACTAAGCTCACCTTTGGAACTTCTACTGCACAAACAGATGTCGTTCTTCATCATTTCGTAGATCATATCAGCCAGAAGATTACAGATCCATGGATTGAAAGACAAATAACAGAGCTTACAACGGTATCAATGCTGCAGAGGTAACCTGGGCAGATGAGAACAACCTTGCCACACTTCCTGGTAGTCCTATCTATCGTGATGCAAGTGGTAATGCATTTGTAAAGTTTGAGGTTAAGAAAGAGAATCTCAAGAGCGGTAATGCAGTAATCTCTGTTAAGAAGGGAAATACAATTCTATGGTCATGGCACTTGTGGTTTGCACCAAAGAATGCACTCGACAAGATTAAGGTAACCAACAGCCAGAACAAGATTTATGAGTTCACCAACGAAACTTTAGGTTGGAAGCCAACCGAATGGACTGGTACATCTTATTCTACTCCACGTACTGTAAAGGTGAAGGTTGAGCAGACACAGGCTAACAATGGTGTTAAGCAAATTGCGATAGTTACCATTACACAGAATCCTGGTCTTACAAAGAAGAGTGGTACAACAACATACTATCAGTGGGGTCGCAATAATGCTTTCCCAGGTACAGATGCTGCACTCCCACAGGGAAGTATTGTCAAGGGAAATGACCAGATTCACATGAATAACAAGATTCAGTACCCAAATTACTTCTTCACAACTAAATTTGTGGGTGGTAACATTGATCAGAATGATGGCTTGACAAAATTCCATTATTTCTATAACCTCTGGTCTATGAATAATTACCGACGTGGAGATAAGAATGCAGCAAACAACATTGATGTTGTCAAGACCATTTACGACCCATGTCCAGTAGGCTTCAACGTTCCAACCAATGGTGCTTTCTCTGGTTTCACTACAAATGGACAGAATCAGGGTCCAATGAATGTAAATGGAACTAACGTCAAGGCTACCTATGACATAAATTCAGGACATCTCTTCTGGACGAATAGTAGCAAGACAGAAACTATTTACTTCCCTGCATCAGGCTTTAGAAATGCAGAAGATGACAAGATAAAAGAAGCAAATAGCTTTGGTGATTATTGGTCTGCTGACCCACAAGATTACAACAACGGTTGTGTTATGGGCTTCAGCTATGACAAGGTTTATCCTCTTTTCGTCAACATTCGTACCTACGGCTTCGCTGTTCGTCCTGTTGCTGAGAAATAAAACAAAGACTACATAGCAAGCAGCGTAACGCTGTATTTACTATAGTTTACTTGTGTAGGCTGTATCAAATTAGGAGCAATCCTATTTTGATGCAGCTTTTTTTTGTTGTACAGGGAAACTGGTATATTTCATAATTATGGATTTTGAACTATGAATTTTGAATAAAAAAAGGGCTGATAAGCTGTGAGGATAGCCCTCACACCTTATCAGCCGAATATATTTTAGCTGGTATTAGACGGTGCTAATACGCTTTGAGATTACTTCTTCTCCTTGTAGAGGTCTTGACAAGTCTTCCAACCGAAGTGCTTGTAAAGCTCGTTCAGGCGGGTTTCACGTGCCTTGAAAGAAGCGAAGTCCTTCTTATCGTTCTCTGTCCAACCAGTCTCTGCCATAGCTGCAACACGTGGGAGGAGCTGGAAGAAAGCGAGGTCGCGACCGATAACATACTCTGTCCAGAGGTTTGCCTGTACACCCTTAACGTGCTTCTTCAATTCAGGTGCAGCATCGTCTGGCACTGGGTTGTAGCCGTAAGTTGTCTCAACTGGGAGGAAACCACCGATGAGGGTCATCGTGTTATCCTTTCTCTGATAGTAGTCGAGATAGTAGTAGTTTACTGGAGTCATGATGGCATCCAAGCCACGCTTAGCCGCTTCAATACCACCATTCACACCACGCCAACTCATGACAGTTGTACCTTTGTCTACATCACCCTCAAGAATCTCGTCCCAACCGATGATGTTACGTCCCTTTTCAGCCAAGTGCTTAGCAGCCTGATTCATGAAATAAGCCTGCAACTGCGCCTCTGCAGGGAAGCCGTTAGAGCCCTTCAAGCCGAGACGTTTGATTTCAGCCTGACAGCGTGGACAGGTCTTCCAACGATCACGTGGAGCCTCGTCACCGCCGATGTGGATATATTTTGATGGGAAGATATCAACAATCTCATCGAGAACATTGTTCACAAACTCGTAGGTCTTAGGGTTACCAGCGCAGAGAATGTCTGGGAATACGCCCCATTGCTCAGCCACTTTGTAAGGACCACCGGTACAACCAAGCTCTGGGTAAGCTGCCAATGCGCCGAGCATATGACCCGGCATGTCAATCTCTGGGATAACAGTGATATAACGATCAGCTGCATACTTCACAACTTCACGCATCTCATCCTTTGTATAGTAACCACCGTATGGGGTCTCATCAAAGAGTCCTGTCATACGACCAATAACTGTCTGCGCACGCTTTGAACCAACCTCAGTGAGCTTTGGATAGCGGTCAATCTGTGCACGCCAGCCCTGATCCTCAGTGAGATGCCAGTGGAAGGTGTTGACATTGTGAAGTGCCAACATATCGATAAACTCCTTAATGAAGCTCATCTTGAAATAGTGACGAGCGCAATCGAGCATCGTACCACGATAGCCGAAGCGTGGATAGTCAACGATACGAGCTGCTGGGAAGGTTACGTTCTCTGCCTTCTCCAATGGCAATGACTTGCGAAGAGTCTGTACACCATAGAAAACGCCACGTGGAGTCTTACCCTCAACGATAATGTTCTTACCCTTTACGGTGATAACATAACCCTCCTCATTCTCAACCTTTGCATTGAGTTTCAAGGTAATAGTACTTCCTTTCTTGTTCATACCATTGAGCGCAATACCAGTTGCCTCTTGGATATATTGCTTCAAGAATTCACCATTACGGCGCATAGCCTCATCGTTGCTTGCAACATTAATAACGGTGTTAGCATCCAAAACGAATGGTGTACCCTTCTCAGCAGTAATGCTTTGTGGGAGAGGAACTACCTGGTAGTTCGCATCTGTGGCATGAAGTGAGAATGTAGCCATCATCAATGCCACTGAAAGTAAGATTTTCTTCATCTCGATTAATATGATTTTTGTATTTAGGTTTTTATATTCTGGATTTCAACTATCCATGGACAAAGATACAAAAAATATCTGATTAAATGCTTAATGAGAGCGAAAAGTGTAGAAAAACTACTTATTCTATTAAAAAGATAAAGCCTTGTCCGCATGGGGCAAGGCTTTATCTATGTTTTATTAAGCTTACTCTTCAATCTCAGAAAGGCTCCTGACGAAGTTGCTAAAGAAGTTGCTGGTTGTCTCAATGGGTGCATAGCTGACATAGCGGAGACTGCGACGGACGTTGCGACGAAGTACGGAACTGTTGTTTTGTACAAATCCTACGGCGTTTTGTTTGAAGTGCCATTCGTGCGCGGTGTCCTTCGCTAAGTCTGAAATACTGCGTAATGTGAGGCGGTAAGCATTTGGGTCACTCTTGCTAACGAAGGGGATTTCGTCTTCTTCAAAGCCAAAGACGGAGATGAGAACATTACCCTGTAGCTCCGCCATAGCACTCAACTGCAGGGTATTCAGCCAGTTCTCGAGTTTCACGAAGTCTACCTTATTACCCCGAGTTCTTAGGTATTCGCCCATCGTAATGATACCACCTAAGTTCATACCACGTGTAAACATCGTTTCAGAGTTGTTGACAATCAGCTTCAGCATATCAATAGCCTCAATCGAAGTGTCGATACTATGCAGTTCGTTGTAGATAAGATTCTTTAGTCTACGGTTCAGTAACGCATTGCTAAGTCTAACCGTCTTGGGTATTCTTGCAGTTAATGTCTTGCGTTCTTCCTGCTTTGCTTTGATGTCTGTGATGATACTCTCTGGTAGGTTGAGGCCTTCATCCATAGCGTGTCTTGCGATACCATTGATGAAGATAGGCATCACTTGTTGTGCTTCAACCATCTGTATGAGTCTTCGCCATTTGAAAGGCGACATCGGTTCGAGGTTCGACTGTGTGCCGAATGCGCCCGAACAAAGGATTCGAAAGAAGTTACGTTGAATGATGTCCATTCCAGATGATTCTATTGGTTGCATGGTGATTGGGTGTTAGGTGATGAGTGTTGGGTGTTGATGATATGTTTAATGGAGTGGTGAATAGTGAGTGTTGGGTGTTGAATATTGGGTGATGATGATATGTTATGAATAACGACGGGGATAATGGAAGAGGATAGCGAGGAAGGCTGTGATGCCCAATAACATTGGATAATACAAGAATGGGACGATGCTCACAGGGTTTATCTTTGCCAATCCTGCTGCCATTAATATCTGTGCACCATAAGGAATCAAGCCCTGCGCACAACATGAGAAGGTGTCGAGGATGCTGGCTGCCTTACGTTTGTCTACACCATAGCGGTCGCCTATCTGCTTTGCAATACCGCCCACGGTAAGGATTGCCACCGTATTATTGGCTGTACAGATATCCACCAAACTTACGAGGAAAGCTATTGTTAGCTCTGCTCCGCGCTTACTGTTGACGTGTCGGGTGATCATCTTGATGAGATAGTCGATACCGCCATTCTCACGGATAATCTCTAACATTCCACCTGCCATCATCGTGATGATAATCAGTTCGCCCATTCCTTTGATTCCTGCGCCCATACTTCCAAACCAGCCATAGACATCGTAGCTGCTATCAATGATGCCGATAGCACCTGTGAGGACGATTCCAATGGTCAATACAGCCATCACGTTCATACCAAAGAGCGCACAAATCAGTACTGCCATGTAAGGTATAACCCTGTAGATGTCAACGTTGGCAACCTGTCCTGTGGTATGTATGTCTCTTCCCAAGAAGATATAAACAAGCAGAATCAAGACTGCTGCAGGGGCAACGATGAAGAAGTTTACCCTAAACTTATCTGCCATCTTACACTCCTGTGTTCTCGTTGCCACAACGGTTGTATCGCTAATAAACGAAAGGTTGTCGCCAAAGAACGAACCACCGACGACGGTTGCGACGACAAAAGGGAGCGAACTTCCCGTAGAAGTGGCAATACCTGCTGCGATAGGGGTGAGTGCAACGATAGTTCCAACGCTCGTTCCGATACTCATAGAGATGAAGCAAGCAGCGAGGAAGAGTCCTGGCAGCAGCATGTTATCTGGTAGGACAGAGAGGGTTAGGTTGACCGTAGCGTCAATACTGCCCATTTCCTTAGCCGAGTTGGCGAATGCTCCAGCAAGTACGAATATCCACAGCATCATCATCATATTGTCTGTGCTGGCTCCCTTGCTGTATATCTCAATTCGTTTTGCGAGTGGATAGCCTCCTGATATGGCAATAGCAAAGATACTCGAAGCCATGAAAGCCACGGTAATCGGTACCTTATAGAAGTCACCCGATATGATTGAAGTGACCAGATATAGTACGATGAACACAAGTAGCGGACTCAACGCGAGGAGTCCTTTTTTGTTTTCTGTCATTTGTTGGGTGTTTGGTGTTGGGTGATGGGGGATGGGTGTTGGGTGTTGAATGTTAGGTGTTGATGAATTGTGCAGATGTTGAATGATAAATGGTGAATGTTGGGTGTTAAATGTTAGCTGTTGAATGTTAGGTGTTGATGAATTCTATTAACCTATTATTCATCCTCTTTTCACACTTACCATATCTTATTTTAAGCATCCGCACATCTTGTGCTAAGCCTCTGCACATTATGTGTTAACCCTCCGTACGTCATGTGTTAAGCATCATCACCCTTTTTATCAATGCCTTCTTTTATTTAATTTTATCCCCCTTTTACTACCTTCCTTTCATCTTATTTATAGCAGTTTTGCCTCCCTCCCCCTTCTGGGGAGGGCTGGGAGTGGGGCTTCCTCTAACCTCCCCCTTCGGGGAGGGTCAGGGTGGGGCTTTTTGTTTTACCCCCACGACCTATGATAGAAGTCTATATTCTCTCGCATAAGCAAGTCGATAGGCATATAGTTGACTGGTTCAACCTTCTTTTTCAGCACGATAGCACGGAAGAGGGAGTCAACACTGAAGTAGCCTTGTTGGTAGGCATGCTGTGCGATGAGGAACGATATACTCCCTTCTCGTAGGCAGTCAGCATTCTTATGTACCACGTCATAGCCCATAATCTGAACGTTATGGCGATGCGTCTTCAGTAGGAATTTACCCACGATATGCGCTTTAGAGTTCAGTGTGATACAGTGGTGTACCTCTGGATGCTCGCTGAAGAACTTTTCTAAGATATGGTCATAACGCTTCCGCTCCTCGTCTAATGGGAGGTTTACCTCTAAAATCTTAATATTAGGGAAGTTCTCTTCCATATAATGACGGAAGCCCACCTCGCGATTCTCTTGCTGACGACTTGCCATCTTTCCGTCCTTCGTCTGCTTCATGAGCATGATGCTTTCCTCCTTTTGAGCAATGAGCATCAGCATTCGAGCAGCAAAACGACCACTCTGGATAGAGTCCTGTCCGTAGAATGACAGCGGTTGCAGCGATGGCATATAAGAGTCGAGCAGAATGAAAGGGATGTTACGATCGTGCAGTTCGTCGGTGAACTGGCGTGTCACCTCTAATGTCGTAGGGACAAGGATAACGCCATCTGGATTCTGCCTAAGACATTTCTGGTAGGTCTCGATAAAAGAGTGAGGGTCCAATCGACTGTAATACATGATTTCCAAGTCGATATAAAAGTCTCTACGTGCCTCTACTGCCTTCATGGCACCAATCTCAATCTCTTCCCAGTAAGCCTCACTGCTGTGCTTTGGAATCAAACAATAGAACGTGTAACTCTTGTTATAAGCCAGTGCACTTGCGTAGACATTCGGCTGATAATTCATCTCCTTTAGCACCTTTTCCACTCGTTTAGTGCGGATTCCGATACGTTCGGGCGTTTATGCAATACTCTATCAACTGTTCCAACGCTTACACCTGCACGTTCTGCAATGTCTTTGATTCTTATCTTTTCTGCCATAAATATGGGAAGTGAATATAATATTTTTGCGCTGCAAATTTACTAATAATTGTTGGAATGTGCGAAAGCACAACGTTAGAATTTATAAGAGAAAGTCCTTTTTATTATTTAATTGCGTATAGAATGACGGATAATAGGAAGTTTTTAACTAAATTTGCGTTCTGAAATAATGCTACGTGCAGTTATGTCCATCAAAAGTTATCTTCAAAAACTATCTTTCCGCACAGGTGTTATCGTACTCCTGATGTGTATTCCCTTTTATATTCTCTCATTCGTTCAAGTGTTTTTCCCAGTGTCAACGGCAACGAAAGGCATACTGTTTACTGTCTTTTTCGGACTGGCAAAGAGCTTTCAATATGGCGGTATTGCTATCCTTGGAAAGGAAGGCTACAAACGCGTGAAGGGCTATCTTAAGCGGAAGAAACAGCTGAAAGATGAGACTATGAAGAGTGATAGCAACAGAACGCCTCGCTACTGTCCTGACCTTTTCTCCAATCCAGAGATACTTTCTGGTATTCGTCTTGTCATCTTCGACTTCGATGGAACGCTTGGAGATTCTCAAAAGCTCATTACGGACACGATGCTTGCAACGATAGAACGTCTGAATTTACCGATGAGAAGTCGTGAGGAATGCGCCCGAACGATTGGTTTACCACTGAAGGAATGTTTCTCATCTATCATCCCAATGACGGATGAACAGGCTGAGGAGTGTGCTAAAGTGTATAGCGAAATATTCAATGTGAAGAATGTTCCGGGTGTTGTAAAAGCCTTTCCGGGTGTTGTTGAAACGTTGGAAAGACTTTCTTCGCAAGGCATTCTGATGTCCATTGCAAGTAGTCGTAGCCATAGAACGCTTGCAAAACTGATGGACGAATTAGACCTCTCGAAGTATATCACTTATCTGATTGCTGCCGACGATGTTGTCGAGAAGAAACCAGCAGCTGAATCAGTGCTTAAGACTTTGAGTCATTTCAACATCGAAGCGCATGAAACGCTTGTTGTTGGTGATGCTGAATTTGATATTCTTATGGGACGAAATGCAGGTACACACACCTGCGGAGTTACCTACGGTAATGGTAGTAAAGAGAGTTTAGAAGCCGCAAAAGCAGAGTGGATAGTTTGTTAAATAATGTATAATTCTTTGGTAGTTTCGTAATAAACCACTACCTTTGCACTCGCAATTCAGGAATGCACCTCGGTTCATAGATGAATTGTTCTTAATTAATATCGCGGGTTGGAGCAGTTGGTAGCTCGCCAGGCTCATAACCTGGAGGTCGCATGTTCGAGTCCTGCACCCGCAACTTCAAAGCTTAGAAATACTTAGTAATAAGTTTTCTAAGCTTTTTTCATGTCCACCAAAAACTAATATTAATTCAGAATTCATAATGGGACAGTAGATATTTAGTGGGGAAAGGCATATAGTTTGGCAAGTCTAAAAAGAAAGAAACTTTTATCTACAACTCCTCTTAAGTTAGCCCTAAATAGTTTTATTTTTGCATTGAAGGATTCCGCAGCAGCGTTTGTAGATCTGTTAATATAAAAGTTAAGTATGTCTTCGTAATGCTCGTAGAAAGTTGCAGCAATGACATTAAAGGAATGAAAACCAGCTTCTGCGACGTTATTATACCATTTTGCCAATGATAGTCTGGCTGCATCTTTGATAGTATTCTTAGCAAAAATCATTCTTAGCGAATGTGATAAACCGTAAGCCTTCTTAATGTCAGGATATTCTCTAAACAGTATTTTGGCTCTTAGCTTCTGTTCATCAGTCCATTTCTCTGATGATTTGAACAACAGGTACCTACTTCTTACCAGCAGTTCACTACGTGTATCTCCATTTTCAAAAGTCAGTGGTTGATACGCTATCTTTTCTAACTTCGCATTCTCTTTCTCGTCATTTGCTTGCTGTAAAGCTGCCCAGCGATACTCTATTCTCATCTGTTGCACGGCATCACTTGCAAGTTTCTGTATATGAAAGCGATCAATCACTCGTTTAGCCTTTGGAAAACAATGCCTTACTATCTTACGCATACTATCGGACAAGTCCAAGGTGACCTCTTCTACGTCTTCCCGTTTCTTTTCATCTATCTTATCCAATACCTTGCAGACATCCAAGGATTTGGTTCCAGCAACAATGCCTACAAGACATCCTTGCTTGCCGTGTTTGTCCCTATTAGTGATAATCGTATAGAGTTCACCATTGGACAAGGATGTCTCGTCTATTGCTATATTCTTACCAATATTATCCTCAAAGAGAAGCCACTTCTGAGCATGAGACAACTGATCCCAGGACCTGTAACCACTTAGTGTTTCCTTGTATTGTTTCTCAAAACTACGTCCATTGATATGATAGAATTCCTCAAGCGTACGGCAGGTCACTGGGGATGTCTCCATACGTTTCTTTTAAAAAAGCTCCGAACTCTTTGGAATAACGAGTGCCGGAGGCTGTAATATCTATCTGCAAGGGAAGAGAGAAACTCTTACCTGTACGAATATCTATCCAGCGACGTCGACGAAGAACCAAAATAACCTTATGGTCACGAATCGGAAAGTCCGTCACCTCGACAGCTTCCATAAAAGCCTTTTTGATTCAAAAATGAAGATCATCGGAAAGTTCTTTTCTCCATCTTCTCATCAAGATAAATACGTAACAATGAAGTATCAGACTCTATCTTAACAATAGAGAAATAATGTAATACATCACTGGGTAAAAACGAATTCGGCTAACTGATATAAATATTTTTTTCTTCCATGATACAAAGGAAAGAAAAAAATATTAATTAAGAAAATTTCCCCACCTTTTTTTCTACTGAGCCTCATAATTCACAATTCATAATTATGATTACTACTATCATTCAAAATTCACAATTCATAATTCACAATTCATAATTATGAATACCATTGTTGGAAAAATATTCAACTGGAAAAATCAAGGGTTAAAGCACAAATCAAAAAGTTCAATGTTCAAATCTCAAAGTTTAAAGGATAAAAAGTTCAAAGTATTTAACGCTCCTTGGCGGTGTGTGAGATTTAAATAACGCACATTCAATTAGTAAACACAAATACTCTCGGTTAGAAATATATTTACAAAACAAATATGAAAAGGGCTGGGGACTGAACTGAAAACAAGAAAAGTTACCGCCTTTGTAAGTCTTTTGTAATCAATTAGTTGCGGGGGTGTCTTCCAAAAGGTACCTAATAGGACTTCAAAAGGGCGTTAGTAAGGGGCTTAAAGGGCACCTTTTGCAAGCCAAAAGGGCGTTAATTGGAAGCCAGTTAAGCCTTAATAAAAATCGAAAGAGGGAAAAATATTGACAAAACGAGGAGTAAACGGGTGGGGGAATACTCACCTTAAAGCCCTCTATCAATCCATAGGGACAGTTTTTCATTACCTCATGTTTTATTTTGTGCGTTCAGTCTTCGACTCTCCAATAGTTAGAAGCAATGGCGTTTAAGGAAATCCTCATACTGGTTGCGATAGCCATTGAAGACGTTGATATCGACATCACCATGGATGCCACGCACCTTACCATCAGGACTTAACTGCCAGTAAGCCAATTTGAAGTTAGGCTTATATTCGCCATAACGGGCTATCCATATGTGATAGTTGTCGCCTAAATCGGGTGCCAATGGCATATAACGGTTAGCAAACGACTGACTGATATAGAGTATCGGGCGATGCCCCGTATGTTTAAATACCATAGACATCCATATCCTCACTTGTTTGAACAGCACTTCAGCACCTCCCATAGCATGAATTTGCGCATCAGTAGGCTCTACGTCAAGCACAGGGGGGTAGGTCGCCTTTCTGGAATCGAGCTTTCTTTAAGAAGAAGTTAGCCTGCATATAGCCCGAAGACAAGGTTGAGAAGAAATGATAAGAGCCAACTCTGATCCCCTGCTGACGGGCTGCCAAGTAATCAGAATAGTAATAGCTGTTGAGTAAAGTTCGCCCTTCAGTTGCCTTAACATAGGCGAATGAGACTGGATAGTCAACTATGCCTTTCACCTTCTTATTGCTTAATGTACCAAGATGAGTGATTCTTAACTTGCTCCAAGCTATGCTGTAACGCTGCTCCCCCTTCTCATGTTGATGTTTAGAAAGGTCTATGCCATAGATACGATCAGCGTTGTAAGTGAGGCGTTCGCCCTTAAATACGTTGTTCTTCCACTCCCCTACCTTCAGAAAGTCATGTGGCGCAACATTGATACCAAAGCCATTTCGCTTGCCATCCTGCCAATGCCCATCATAAAAACTACCATCATTACCATAATACTGACCATATCCCTCAGCCTTTCCTCCTCGTTGCTCGCCAACGTAATAACCCGCAGAATCAATCAAAGCTCCTGCTGGAAAGCCAAGAACAGGATGCGAATAAGCCTTGAAGTGACGCAAACTCTCTTGCATTCCTCGCTCTCTGCCGAAGCGTGAAGAGATCCTCCAAGGAGTCATACAATCAGATGTCTGCAAGCAAAGAGCCCATCGGTTTGATTCATCATTCAAGCGATTACAAACCATTATCTCGCCGGACTTATACCATACACGTGCTGTGTATTGATTCACTTGACGGATTCGAAGACGTGCAGTAGGTTTTATATCTTGCAAAACGTGTATAATCCTTTGCAATGAATCTATCTGATGAACCACCGCTGTATGATAATCGGCAATCTTGTTATAACCATAGTCTTGCACACTATGAACACGCAAATAATAGGCAGTTTCATTGCGCTTGGACTGTAAACCCACTAACTTTATATCCATCTTCATCAATGCGTACATCAATACCTGACGCAACTTCTGATCCTTCAGATTGATAATTGTGGAAGGATAATGACGCCTTATCACAGCTATACGCCCAAAGCAAGAAGGCAAAATGGGGAGTTTATTCACCCAATAGCCCTCTGTTACGGACATACGTGAGCGTATAGAGTCACCTGGCAGACTACCATCTACAAAGGTGGAGTCGGTATAATTGGAGAAATAAGCTGCTGGTTTACCATCAACGTCCAACTGATAATAAGACTTTTCAGTAACATCTACGGCACATCTTTGTATATGTCTTCTTGTCAACGAGAGGTTACGCTCGGCAATAGATGACAATAAGAAGGCTACGAGAATAATACTTACACTCTGGTAAAAACTCCTGTTAAAGAACGAACGAAACATCTAAATAACCTTTAAAATATTTGCAAAGTTACTAATAATTATCTAACTTTGCAGCCAAGTTTATGAGAAAAACGACAGACATATTACTATCCCTTCTATTGTCAACGATGATAGTATGGATTGGTTCGGGCATCATGACAGTGGTGTGCGCACATACTGGCAATGTGTCTGTTGCTAAGATGGAAGATAAGGGTCATTGCAATGATAACGGTGTAAAAAATTGCATGAAGGTTGAGGTGAAAACCTTGTCGCCTACAGACATGGCGCACAATGACTTTTACCACATTCAGCCTATACAGCTTTCTCTTCTCCCACAATTCATAAGCAATTGTCAATTATTGCCTTTGCCTGTTCTGACAAAGGCTCCAGAGAGGATATTGTCGTTGCTCTGGCATAGTCCGCCACGCCAATATCTCCAATTACTCACGACACTTATCATTTGATTTTTGGTTGTTTTCTGTTCCTCATGAAATGGGAAACAGAAGGTTTATCGTACCTGTTACACAAGTGTGTTCAGGCAAAAAAGCGTATCAGTATGTCTCCCATTCTGATATCGCATAGGCTTTATAAACTTTTAGAAACAACTGAATATCAAACGAAATGAATAAAATCATATATTTAGCAGGATTGACTTTAATGTCTGTTCTACCTGCTTCCGCACAGCAAAATGCAGTCGACTCGACCGCAACCCTAAAAGATCAGACTTTGGATAATGTGACCGTTACAACGCGAAGAGCCTCTGTTCGCTCGTTAGCAGGTGCCATCAACGGTAAAGACATCCTACGTGACGAACTCTTCAAGGCTGCTTGCTGTAACCTTGGTGAGAGCTTTGTCAACAATGCTTCGGTAGATGTAAACTACTCGGATGCAACTACTGGTGCCAAACAAATCAAACTCCTTGGTCTGAGTGGTACGTATGTTCAGATGCTGACTGAGAACCTTCCTAACTTCCGTGGTGCTGCTCTCCCTTACGGTTTGGGCTATGTACCAGGCAGTTGGATGAAGAGTATGCAGGTGAGTAAGGGTAATACATCTGTCAAGAATGGCTACGAAGCGATGACAGGTCAGATTAATGTAGAATACGTTAAACCTGAAGATCCAACAGGTATGAGTGTCAACCTCTATGGCAGTACGATGGGAAAATTCGAGGCAAATGCGGATGGTAACATTCATATCAATGGCAATAAGAACCTCAGTACGGAAATCCTTGCCCACTATGAGAACAACTGGCGACATCATGATGGCAACGGAGACGGATTCCAAGATGCCCCAAAGGTGAGACAATACAACCTGCAGAACCGTTGGTTTTGGAAGCAGGGCGATTATATCTTACATGCTGGTTTGTCGCTGTTGAAGGAAGATCGCGTGAGTGGTCAGACTCCTCATGCTGCTGCAACGAATCCTTATCGCATTGATATCGGCACCGACCGCTACGAGGCTTATATGAAACATGCCTTTGTTCTCAATAAGGAACACGCCACAAACATCGCTTTGATGGGTAATGTTTCTATGCACAAGCAGCAGGCGCAATATGGTATTAAGCAGTATGATGTCAACGAAAAGAATGCTTATGCATCACTTATGTTTGAGACAAACTTCACCGATGAGCACAATCTCTCTGCTGGTTTGAGTCTCAACCATGATTACTTGCATCAGACGCTGACACTCCCAGCAACGGCTGTGCCTTCTGATTATGGTAATATCTACCCACTCACGCGTGGTATTGAGAGTGAGACGACACCGGGCGCATACGTCCAGTACACCTATAATCTGCACAGTCGATTCATCGCTATGGCAGGGTTGCGCGTTGACCATAGCAATGTTTACGGTACGTTCTTCACTCCTCGCTTCCACTTGAAATGGGTGCCAGCCGACTTCCTGACCCTCCGTCTCTCTGCAGGTAAGGGCTATCGCAGTCCGCACGCACTGGCTGAGAACAATTACCTCATGGCTTCGGGCCGCCGACTCATCATCGATAAGCTCGATCAAGAGGCTGCATGGAACTATGGTGCGAGTCTTAATTTCAACATTCCAATAGGAAATAAGATGCTGAAAATCAATACTGATTACTATTACACGCACTTCCTTTCGCAGATGTTGATTGACTATGATAGTAATCCACAGGAGCTGCATATTACAAATCTCAATGGAAAGAGCTTCTCGCATACCTTCCAAATTGAAGCTTCTTATCCTTTGTTCAAGGGTCTTGAGCTGGGAGCAGCCTACCGATATAACCTCGTTAAGGCGACGTATGGAGGAAAACTGATGTGGAAACCACTGCAGAGTCGTTACAAAGGACTCTTAACGCTCAGCTATAAAACACCTTTAGGACTCTGGCAGTTTGATGCTACTGCAGCCTTGAACGGAGGTGGTAGAATGCCAGAAGCTTACACCTTAGCATCGGGCGAACGCTCATGGGCGGGCAGCTATAAGGCCTATGGACAGCTTAGCGGGCAGGTGACACGCTACTTCCGCCACTTCTCGCTTTACATAGGTGGGGAAAACCTTACCAATTATAAGCAGAAGAACCCTATCATTGGTTATCAAAATCCGTGGGCTAACAGCTTCGAACCAACAATGGTCTATGGTCCTGTCGAGGGTGCAATGGCATACGTTGGTATCCGTCTGAACCTCGGTAAGCGACAGTAAACATACATTTTTCACAATAGAATAATATAAACGACAACACAGAGAGACGTCTTGAAACACGCTTTCGGACGTCTCCCTTAAACAAAGAACAATTATGAAAAAAGCTATTTTCACAATGCTGATGCTCATGGTAGCCATGATTGCAACAGCCAAAGACATTAAGACAGTTATCTTCACAACTACTCCACAGATGCACTGTGCTAACTGTGAGGCGAAAGTAAAGAACAACCTCCGCTTTGCAAAGGGTGTGAAGGAGATTAAGACAAGTGTAGAAGAACAGAAAGTTTATGTAACCTACGATGCACAGAAGACCAATGAGGAGAAGCTTCAGAAGGCTTTTGAGAAGTTCGGTTATAAGGCAGAAAAGACGACAAAGGAGGCAAAAATCCCTGTTCATGAGAACGAGGAGTGCGAGAATATGTAATTGCTAACAGTAAAGTCTATAAGTAATTAATCGACCATTACATGGCTCTCAACAGCCTATGTGATGGTCGATTCTTGTTTAACCCATATCGTTCTGAGGACAAAGGAATAGTATCATTGAGTGGTGTGGAGGCTCCGCACATTTGGTGCTAAGCGTTCGCACATCTGGTGTTAAGCCTTAGCACGTTTCTTAAAGAGGGTAGGAATGTGAGAGGATAGGCATTATCGTCCCTTTTCCTATGCGTTTATACTATTAAACGTCTTTGTAGGAAAGCTGCTTATTTATTTCCCTTTGGCATCCTTCCTATTAACTGCAGCAGCGAAGGAACGAAGATACACAGTGAGAAGAACAAACCAGCATACATCATGTGGTCGTTGCCGTGGAAGAAGTCGATGAGTTTTCCGTCGTTCATCTGTGGCATGAGGTTGAACATAAGATAAGCCACCGTGTTGTTCACCCAATGAAATACGAAGCCTGGCAGAATACTACCCGTTCTTGAATAGAGCCAACCCAATAGCAGACCAATCAAAAAAGCGTGTAAGCCTTGTGCTAAATTGAAATGGACAATACCGAAGATGAGGGCTGAAATGACAATGGCTATCCATCGTTTGTGTTCGCCTAACGCATTTTGTAGTACGCGTAGAATAGCGCCACGGAAGACGATCTCCTCAGCGATAGGCACCATCATTCCTAAGGCTACATAGCCCCAAGACACCTTCATGATACTTTCAAACATCTCTTCTGTGCCCGCTGGCATCGTTAGATTAATCTTCTCGGCAAGGAATTGCAGCGGGAGTATCGAACCTAAAGCTATGAGAGCCGACCACATGAGGACAGCCCAAGGACGCGTCTTCAAGTAGTTACCAGATACAGGTGCCCACTTTGTAGCGATGAAAAGAATTAAAGTTGCAAGACTACTGATGACTGCCGTTATGGCAAGAGTCTCACCATTTTTAGTCAGATAATCCCCATCAGCAGCCTCTGTCCCTCCAAGTAGGCTTACAAGCTCCTTACCTCCCTTGAAAGAAAGACTTTGTATCAAGATGAAAAGTGAAACAAATAAGATGACATAGAGCGTTGCGCTCAAAACGTTTTTATTGTTCATTTCTGTGAATCTTAGGGTGTATTAATAATATTCTCTTGTATGTGATAAGTCTCATCAAACAATCGGTTGATTTGCTCTTTGTCTTGCTTCAGCTGTTGTGCTAAGGCTTCTAAAGAATCGAACTTATGCTCGTCTCTTATCTTACTAATGAAACTTACAAGGAGTTCCTGTCCATAGAGATTTCCTGTGAAATTAAAGAGATTGACCTCTATCGAGGTGGTTGTGCCATTGAAAGTAGGCCGATGCCCAATGTTCATCATCCCTCGCTTCCATCCGACAGAATCTTTCAAGCGCACCATGACCGCATAGACACCACTTGCAGGGAGCAACTGTTGGCAACCATTCACATCGAGATTGGCTGTAGGAAAACCCATCTTGCGCCCATTCTGATAGCCACTCACGATGCGACTCTCTATCGTATAAGGATAGCCTAAAAGGCGGTTGGCTGCCTCAATATTGCCCGCGCGGAGGTTGTTTCTGATGACAGAAGAACTCACCTTCTCATCGTTTGAAGGAAGGCATCCGCACGAATGACCTCAATACCCATCTCCTTACCATACTGAACATAGTCTTCAAAAGTCTCAGAGCGGTTATGTCCGAATCGGTTGTCGTAGCCAATGATGAGTTTCTTTACATTCAGCTGTTTGCATAACACCTCTTGCATGAAGTCATGAGCTGAGAGCGCAGCCAACGAAGCATCGAAATGCAGTACGAAACTATTGTCAATATGTGTCTTTGAGAGCAGCAATAGCTTCTCATCGAGTGTTGACAACAGTTCTGGTTGGTAGTCAGCCTGCAGTACCTGACGCGGATGTCGGTCGAAGGTGATGACTGCCGATGCCATTCCAGACCGTTCAGCCTCGTCAATGACACGACTAATCAGGAATTGATGTCCACGATGCACCCCATCAAAGAACCCTATGGTTGCAACCTGTTCTACTAATTCATGCGTCTCATCTCGCTTAATATATATTGTATTCAATCCTCTTATCTTATAGTTCGTTTACTTCCTTGTAAAGGTATTTTTATTTCTCTGCAAGGCATTTTTAATTCCCCACAAAGACACCTCCACCTCGTTACAAAGCCATGTTTACTTTCTTGCAAAGGTACTCCAAATCACCCATAAACCCATGTTTGGGTAAACAAAATGTGTTAAAACATTAAATTTCCTTATCGTCCTTTCTCCTTTTTCCATTTATTTCATTATCTTTGCAGCCGAATTCACGAAATTCAGGACTTGTAGCTCAGTTGGTTAGAGCAACAGACTCATAATCTGGAGGTCCCTGGTTCAAGCCCAGGCTGGTCCACAAAGGGGTATTAAAGAGTTGTAGAGGTTTCTGCAACTCTTTTTTTATGTGGTCATTTTCGAAGGTGGGGGGTGGACGGTTGTCGCCTGTGTAAGGATGAAAGATAAGGCGGTGTTTGATGTTGTTTACTCCGTATATTGGATGAATAGACAAATTGTTATGTTGAGTCGGTAACAGAAAGGGCTTCACCGGGCGTTAAGTATAGGCTTATCATGGGAAGAAGATGTGCAAAATCAAGATACTAATAACTGAAAAATATTCTTTTAAAAGGGGCGATTTTCTCTGATTTTATTTGTATTTTTGTCATGCTAATCGTATCGTTTCGGACGCTTTTATCCAATAATAAATAAGGTGACTTTTACGATGTGGCAAAGTCCTCATGATAGAAGCCTGTGCTATTCATGTCTGTTGAGGCGCTACTGAGGCTCTATAAAGTCGATTCATTCATGGCTTTATATGAGGAAAAACAAATGAAAAAGAACAAGTATGGCAATAATTTATCTACTTCTCGGCATCATCATCGGTGCAAGCATCATGCTCCTCTGGATGAAGAACAGATCAACACAGGAACAGAAGAATGTTAGTGAGCAATTAGCTGTCCTCCGTAGTCAAATTGAAACAGAACGAAAGAATGTTGATGAACGTATTGCGGTGGTGAAAGAGAATGCTTTGCAGCAACTTGAGGCAGAGCGAAAGCATGGCGAACAACTACGCAACGAACTCCAGAAGCAGGCTGAAGCGAAGAACCGACTCCTACAAGAAGAGGTGCGCAATATGGCTGCACAGATGTTGGATGAGAGTCGGGAGAAGATGAATACGACGGATAAAGAACGTTTGGATGCTCTCCTCGCGCCACTGAAGGAACGTTTAGAGGCTTTTAATCAGACTGTTACAAATAACAGCAAGGAGAATACTGCCAATAAAACAGAGATTAAAACGTCCTTTGAGGAGGCGATGAAACGTCTTCATGCGGAGCAGGAACTGACCATCAAGGCGATGCGTGAGGATCAAGAACGGGCAGTAAAGGAACTGCGTGAACAGACGGAACGTATTGGTAATGATGCTGCTTCGCTCACACAAGCCCTTAAAGGCGATTCTAAGATGCAGGGCGATTGGGGTGAGATGATTCTCGATAAGACGTTGGAAGACTGCGGTCTTATTCAGGGACAACAGTATTTTCTACAAGAGAACTACAAGGACAAGGACGGTAATAACTTCCGTCCAGATGCCGTGATAGTCTTTCCGAACGAAGAACGTGCCGTGATAGATGCTAAGGTTTCACTGACAGCTTATCAGGCAGCAATCAGAGAAGAGAATGCCACGGAGCGTGAACGCTATTTGAAGGAACATGTTTCCTCAATCAAGAAGCATGTCGACGAACTGTCGGCTAAGAACTATGAGAAACTTGTACCGGGCTGTATCGGCTTTGTACTGATGTTCGTCCCTTACGAAAGTGGCTATTCTGCTGCTTTGAAGACCGACCCATCTATCTTGCAATATGCTTATCGTAAGCATATTATCATTCTGAGTCCAAGCAATCTTCTCATGGCTTTACAGTTGACACACACGATGTGGCAGAACTTCCGTATGACAAAGAATGTAGAGGAAATCCTCCACCAATCAAACGAACTCTTCGATAAGTTTGTCACCTTTGCAGAGACTTTCGTAAAATTAGGTGCCGACATCGATCGCCTACAGCAAGATTTCAACAGAGCGAAGGGTCAACTAAACGAGGGTAAGGGTAACATCGTCCGCCGCTTAGAAGGATTAAAAACATTAGGTATCAGTCCGAAGAAACAGATTCCAGAGAGCCTGTAATAAGAGGAAACCCGAGCTATAAATAGCTTCCTAAATCATATAAAACGTCCTCAACAATCTGCTTTCAGATTACTGAGGACGTTTTGTCGTTTCTGAATTTCCTTTACATTATCTTGCGCTTTTATACCGAAAAAAGCCTAAAGAATGGCGTTTTCGTCTACCTTTGTAACCCTCTTGTTATAAAGAAGTTACGAAACAGTGTTTCAAAAGGTGCTTAATTGGATTCCAAAAGGGCGTTAGTAAGGGTCTTAAAGGGCACCTTTTGCAAGCCAAAAGGGCGTCTTTACGAACCTAAAAGAGCATGTGTTGGTTTTTAAGTGTTGAAATTTTTATTACAAAAGAGTTAGTTATTTTTGGTTCTGACGTGTTCTTTTCTGTATTCCTATGTTCCATTTGTTTTTTCATTCACAAGGAATACAAGTTTGATTTGGTCCAAAGGTAGATGCTTTTATTCTGTATGAGAAGACGGAATGTATTGTATTTGATAGAAGTGTTTAGGACAATGCCAAATACAATAAGTAAACCTTAGCACAAGTATAGGTTATGAGAAATAATGATTCATGATAAAAAAAGCGTAAAAAGTCATAGGTTATTAAGTTTGTTTTATAGGAAATGTGTAACTTTGTAAACCAAACTTTATAAATAGATACTTCTTATTAAATGTAGTTTATATGGGCGTTAGTAAAGATGTCATCAAACAGTGCCTGATTAGTAAGCAGCGCGAAGTGGATGAGGCGGTACTTGTGAACCGTCCTACAGACTTTGAAGAGAATGGCAATTATGTGATAGTTGGCGTGAGACATGCGGGTAAGTCGTATCTGCTGTATCAGCGCGTGCGACAACTGCAGGCAGCAGGAAAGGGATGGGATGAAATTCTGTTTGTGGACTTTGAAGATGAGCGTCTGGCGGAATTCCAACCTGAAGACTTTAACAGTTTGCTGGAAGCCCATCTGGAACTGTATGGTAAAAAGCCGGTGGTATTTTTGGACGAGGTGCAGAATATTCCGTATTGGGATAAGTTCGTGCGCAGGTTGGCTGATGCGAAATACAGGGTGTATGTGACGGGCAGCAATGCGAAGATGCTGAGTAAGGAGGTGGCAACTACGTTGGGCGGACGGTTCTTTATTTACGATGCGTACCCATATTCTTTTAAAGAGTATCTGGCAGCGCAGCAGGTGGAACTGAGGGAGCATTGGGAGTATGATACAATTCAGCGAAGCGAAGTGAAGCGACATCTGAATGAGTACTTCTATTACGGTGGTCTGCCAGAGATCCTTTCGTTTAAGAACAAGCGGGCTATGCTTTCGAGTTTGTACCAGAAGATCTACTTGGGTGACATCTGTGCCCGAAATAATATTAAGAATGATAGGGTGTTGAATATTCTGATTAAGAAGATGGCAGAAAGCGTAAAGCAACCGCTGTCGTATAATAGGCTGAAGAATGTGATAGTGGCAACGGGGGCGCCTATCAGTGTGTCTACCACGATAGATTATGTGGATTACACCTCTGACAATTGGCTGATACTACCCATGGAGAACGAGATTGGGAAGCTGACGGAGAAAGAAATGCAGAAGAAATACTACTTCGTTGACAACGGGTTGCTGAACCTGTTTTTGATGAATTCAGAGACTTCGCTGCTGGAGAACATGGTAGCGGTGGAACTATGCAGGCGGTTTGGCAAGGAGAATGTGTTTTTCCTGAACGCGGAGAAGGAGATAGACTTCATTGTGCCTGACGAGAAGTTGGCGATACAAGTGTCTTACAGCATCAAGGATGAGACCACTTACAACAGGGAGGTTCCGCCACTGGCGAAGTATGCCAAGGCGCATGAGGATTGGAAGTGCCTGCTGATTACGTATGATGAGGAGGGCACAGAAGGGGGAACACTCGTGGTGCCGGTGTGGAAGTGGCTGATGGAGGTGTGAGGGTTGAGAAGTTTAGGAAAAATACTGGAATTGGGGGAGAAGTATAAGCATGTGAGCCAATATAAGTGAAAGGATTTATGAGAATTATCATTCTTCCGGCACTCAATGGAGATTGTGTCCTGGTGGAATTCCAGCCGTCCCATTATATCCTTATTGATGGAGGATATGTCGATACATACAAGAACTATCTTTTGCCTACTCTAAAAGAAATTGAATCGCGAGGAGGTAAACTTGATGTGGTGGTTGTGACCCATATAGACGGCGACCATATCTCTGGCATCATCAGGTTGTTGGAAGAGATGCCAATCGGGATAGGAGAAATATGGTACAACGGTTACAGACATATTCAGTCAGTAGCTGTTACCACGGAAGAAAAAGAAACGTTTGTTCATAGAAATATTTGCAAAGAGTGTCAAGCTGAGAAACCAAAACCCATTAGTGCAAAACAGGGGTGTACCTTATCTGCACTTATAGCAAAAAACGGTATTCCTTGGAATACATTGGCAAAAGGGAATACCATTATTACACCATTATCCTTTTCGTTAGGAGATACTATCATTCACGTTCTTTCTCCTAACAATGAGGATATAGGAGCCCTTGAAAGTTTTTGGAAGAAAAGACTGATTAAAGACGGATTGCTAAAAAAGGCTCACAGTGAAGAGTACTGGGATGATGCTTATGAGTTTAGTCTTAGCAAAGATATGCCAGGATTTCATTTCCATGAGAAAAAGGTTTCTAAGAGTTACGATTTGCTTAAGTTGTGTAAGGAGGCTTATGAACCAGATGGTTCAGCAAGTAACGGCAGTTCCATTTCATTCGTGCTTGAGACGAAAGGAAAGCGACTACTGTTTTTAGGTGATTCACATGCGGAAACTGTGACAGCTTCTCTGAGGGCTCTATACGGTGAAGAGAAAGCACCATATATATTTGATGCGGTGAAACTGTCTCACCATGGTAGCTATAACAATAATTCGCCCGGAGTTGTTTAAATTGATAGTTTCAGACAAATGGTTGGTTTCCACGAATGGAGATAAGTATAACCACCCCGATATGCCTGCACTAGCACATATCATTACCAAGGGTAAAGGTATGAAGATATATTTTAATTATGGCTTACCAATCTGCAAGGAGCTAAGTGATGGATTATACCACAAAGATTTTGACTTTGAAATCATAACTCCTGAAGGAGAGAGCGGCATTCAAATCGAAATATGATATGTATGAGAATCTGATAGTACAAGTTATCTGTGACAAGGAAATAGGAACTGCATTCTATGTGGCTCCTGATCTTTTATTAACAGCATTGCACACAGTAGAATCATTCAAAAATGATGGAAATAACGTGCTGAAGGCTGTTAGGAGCAATTTGAAGTTTGTGGTAGATAAAATATATGAGGATGCAGATGTCGCTGTGTTGAAGGTGCAGGGAAAAGCATCTGAAGAGTACTTGCCTCTGCTATCTCATCATATAAGAATTGGAGAAAGTTGCATTACTTTTGGATATCCTGATACAGCCAAACTGAAAGGACAGAGGATTAACGGCAACATCAAACAGAAAGTATTAGATTCGACTGCAGATTATAATCTTCAGACTGATGACACGAGAGACTGTCTTAACTATAGCGGCATGTCGGGCGCTCCTGTTTTTCAGGGCGACAATGTTGTAGGTGTTGTCATAGAACAAATAGGGAATAGCTTAAACTTTGTGAGTGTCCAAAAATTGAATGATTTTCAAGAAAAAGGGTATCTGCCAATAGAAACAGAGCAGGGAGTGACAACAATACCAGCGTCAATAGCGCGAGATGTTGAGGCTTCACAACCGAATTTTGAAGTCATTCAAGCTTTGGATGAGCGCCTAGCAGAAAAAAGCAGCAAGTGGGTTTTGTTGTATGGATCACCTGGTTGTGGCAAAACCACATTAACCGCTTGCTTTGAGTCGGAATACGAGAATTTGGAAGTATTAGGTCGATTCTTTTTTAAGGTGCCTAATGATACGCATAGTCGAGCAGAACGCTGCTCTCAAGGGTTCTTTGTTAACTGGTTAGAGACTATTTATGCAAATCGTACAGGTGCTGAACTTGTAAAGTCCTCATTTGAGGATAAACGTAATGGGATAGCAGGATGGCTAAGGGTAATCAGCCGTGTATTATTGAACGAAGGTAAACGTGGGGTGATTTTTATTGACGGACTGGATGAATTGTCAACAGAAAATGGCAACTGCGTAGATGATATCCTTTCGCTAATTCCCGACACGCTGCCTGATAATATCAGCATTGTGTTGTCTTGCATTACAAAAGAGATACTGCCTGCTAGTATGATCGAGAGGATTGCAGCGGACGACTATATTGAAGTTACGCCATTGAATATGGCTGCTTGCGAATCGTTCATACAAGAAAACAGCGGCGAGTGGTCTAAGCCTTACTCGTTTATACAAGCTGTTGCAGTTAAGACAGAGGGGCATCCCCTATATATGAACTATCTCTGTCGCTATATTTCTGTAACCTTTAATGAGAGTACCAAAGAATGCGAACTGAATGACTGGCTGATTAGTTTGCCTACTATTAGTGGAGATATCCGCTCTTATTATGAAGCCGTCTGGAAGAAGGCGGATCCTAAAGGTGTCGTATTCGAAGTACTGGCTTTGTTGTCTCAAACAAGAGGACCTGTCGAAGAGGAGCATTTGATAGGTATGATGAAAAGTACAAACCCTTTTGAATTCAAGTCGGTTACCAAGGAGTTCTGGCATTTGTTAAAAGAGAAAGACTCCGACGTATATGAAATATATCATAGCTCGTTCCGGCTTTTCATAACAGGGAATCTTTCAACTATTATTAATTATACCAATGACCAGATAGCGGCCTATTGTGATGCTCATAAAGAACAAATGTATTCTATAGAAAATCACCTGCATCACGTAGTTAATGGCAGCGATGTGAGGAAAGGTCTAGCTATGTGTAATCAGAGTTGGGCGGACCAATGTGCCATAAACGACGTGTCACCAGACCTGGTAATGCATGACATCAAAGAATGCCTATCGCTGGCTGTGGACAACAATCTTCCAATTGAGGTCGTAAGGCTGATGCTTCTAGCGCAACGTATAGAAACACGCTGTGACTCAATCATGGTGGATAATGCAAAAGAGGTGGCGGATATAAAGATTCTTATGGGGAAACCTGCAGTGGCACTGAAGTATCTGGTAAGGGACAATAGCCTCTTAGTGGGCATTGATACGGCGATTTCCTATTTGCGCTGTTTGTTCGAATTAGGGTATGAGGATGAGGCGTACACCTTATCGTGTGCAATAGAGGCAGCCATCAGGAAGCAAATAAACGAAAACATTGGGAAAAAATCCAGCCCCTACGTATTTGTACTCAAAGGTCAATTGATGGTGGAAGGAATTCTGGCGGGATATGAAGATCCTTCCCATTTGCCACGCTACTTCAGTTTTCTCAATCGTCTGATAGAAGGAAAAGACGAAGGGAACATCAAAATGAAATCGATGATTCGCGAGATGATTTTAGTCTATCAGATTTCAAATGAACTGCGATCCGGCAAAAAGATTGCCATAGGGCAGCATTTGAAAAAATATGAAACTGACTGGAATGAAGAGTTACTTATGTTCTTCATCAAGGTCATAGCGTTATATGACCATACAGATACAGGGTTACATGCCATTGGTCACAATGAAGCCTTCAAAGACTGTCTGAGACAGGTTGAGGAAGCCATGTTAAGCCACACCTTTAAGTTTTGTGAAGATGAACTGAAGGTGTTACCCAGTGGGTTGATTGATAAAAAAATCCGTACGGATATCGTTCAAAAGATACTAAAGGATTATGGCCCCAATCCCGGCTCTTTTGTATTCAGGAAGGATAATGGTGTTGATGTTGATGCCGATTCGCTGAATCATTTCTATCAGGAGAGTCTGTATTTGGCATATCTTGATGAAGAACTGCCTTGCCCAGCACTGAACCGCAACTATCATGGTGATATCAGTTGGGCGGGATATATTGAAGCCTTAGTGACCCGGACTGCATACGTCAATGGAGTCCTCTACAGGAAGAGAGCGGTTGGAGAGGATTATCAAGGAATATATGCTGCTGTCAAGGAGATTATTGACTCCATGGATTTTTCTTTTGAACAGCGTGTGAGATGGAAGCGGAGCTACTTGTTGCCTGAAGAGTTAATCCCATTTGTATATGACAAACTGGCTGAGATATACAAAGAGTTTTTTGTGGACAAGCTCAATGATTTTATGGTGCATTTGCAAAATAGAATGTCTGACCAACTATCCCTATATAGAGAGGGCTATTGTGCCATATTAATCAGACTGACTGTTATATTTGCTCCAAGTGAGCAAACGCGTGGCATTGCATTGTATTTAGCAGACGAGGCCGTAAAATATATTGAATATGCTGTACAGAATCGCAGCGAGCGTTGCGGTTATTTACTGCAGATATGCCGTGAATATGCCTTAATGGGAGAGAATGATAAGACAACTGCCGTTTATAACGAAGTGATGCGTAGTTCCATGGGGCCGGAATGGTATAAAGAGGCACAATTAGAGTTTATCAATCGCTTCAAAAGTTTAGATGTAGCTTTTGATAAAAAGCAGATTGCCCACTTGGCTGCTATTTTCGAGGAAGCTTCAGGTGAAATGACCTTCCAACGATACATTAGGCAACAAAAGAATACTTTTGTTGCAACGATTGCAAAAACTTCTTCGTTAAAAGACGCAATAGCATATTATAAGTTTGAGACACTTCCTGCTGCGGACAGAATTGTTAAAAATGCAGAGGGGTGGAAGGTGGATATGCCGAAGGTTGGTGAAGGATATGAACTTGGATGCAACCATCTGATAGAAGCAAGTGCCATTTGCCAGCTATTAGAAGAATGTAAAGACGTTTCGCCGTATATTCGGTATTCAATAAGCGAATTGTTCTGGGATAACTGGGACAAGATACATAACGATTACCAATATGCTGAGCTTCATGCAGATATTTTCACTGTCTTGGGAGAAAATAAAGTGCAGGAAAATTTGTTGCCCAGAATGGCAGAATACTTTATTGATGAGTATAACCACGATGGAAAAGGTGATTATCTAAATGAACTGGAACGTTTGAAGATTCCGACAACAATTCTTAACGAGTTGGAAAGCAAGTTAGAAGAGTTGGGTTATAAATGGAAAGGGCTTCCAAGAATAGAAAAAATGATATGATAGAGGAGGAACGCATTGAGAAACTCTCAGACTTGCCTACTAGCCAAGCTGTTCTTGAGAAATGTAGGAAAGATATTGTTTCACCATTAGGTAGCTATTGGTATTCGTTGAGTGAAATCATAAGTCCACTTATCAGAAAATCGGATTTTAGTTTCAATGAACTATTTGAGGTAGTGACAGGACATTATGAAATCAATGTTAGGCCATCCGCGGAACAATTTGAGAAGTTTAATTGGTTTGTAGGAAAACTGGAGGAGAGTGATAAAGACGAACAAATGATTCATTTGTTAATCTGGTTCTTGTTACACCCCGACAGAACTATTTCGTCTAGAGCCTTTGAATCGATTTGTTGGCTTGTCAAATATGATGAGAGAATGATAGATTGCTTGATTGATGAGGTTGTGAGTCCGTCAGAGATAGGACTGGCTACACAAGCATCTGCTGTACTACTTGAAATGGCAAAGGATAATCCTGATAGGGTATTGGCTCATATGAAGATGAAAGATAACGAGGCGCAATTACTACATATCCCTCTTTTTTCTGTTTCCAGAAATCTCTATGAGATGGCTAGAGTATTTGCTGAGAAATGTGACTATGCCGACCTGTTAAATGAATTGAAGTCAGTGATTCCTGAATCATTACCAGATAGGGGAGATGTATGGATTGACTTTGAAGATAAGATGTTCGTAGAACATAAGATTGATAAGCTCAATGACCTGAATGTTACTGGTAGAGACTTCGCAACGCAGTATCTTGATGAAGTACATGCGATGGCTAAGAATGAGTCTATTAGGGTGCTGATTCGGTCGGGCATATACGTCCAAGGAGTTTTTATTTGAATTATCCATCTAAGGGAAGATATAGTAGAATAATGGAAAACTTGTTTGACAGAATTCTCTATTGCAAAGTGGATAACGCAAGGGCTGGGTACGTGTATTACGCAATCAATGATTTTTAGTATGGCAAAAGATCTGCATTCATCATATCCAGAGAGAAGGTACTTTGAAAGAGGCGCCAATCTTTTGAGAGAGTGTTTGGAGAATGACCGCATTCATTTTTCTGCAAGTGTTGCTAGTCAAACTGCAGACTCTATTATGCGTGTGAGAGTTTTGCCCAACGGGAGGTTGAATCTTAGTACAGTTGATGAACTTGTAAGATCAAGTTTTCATATGTTAGCATCAGACATATTCAATCAAATGCATGAAAGAGAAGAGTAAATACGGGATGCCGCCACCTGATTCAAGAGCGGCCTTTGAGCATAATGTTTTTTTACTAATTGACGAGTTAGAACAACATGCTGGAGATGAGACCTTCTTGGCAAACCGTGCATGGGCTTTGGGTGACTCGTTGGAACATGCACGTTATCTTCCCAACCGAAGAATAGAAATAGCTAATATAGATGAAAGAATACGTAGTTTAGCTAACATGATGGACTGGATGAAATATTTACTACCGATGCAATTTGAAAAGAATAACAATAATGATTGAGATTAAAGAATTTTTTGCTGAAGAGATCGCCTTGCTGAAAGAAATTCAAAAGTACAGGAAAGAACAGCCCCAGGGTGAACTGGAAAGGGTAGAAAAGGTTAATTTTCTTATAATATTTCGTATCTACTCTAATCTTTATTCATCTCTGTTATTAACTGTGCAGGTATTGAAAACTGGAAAGATTTCATTTTTTCAGTTGCCGATAGGATTGTTGTTGCGTTGTTGCTTTACCGATTGTTTGTTTGCCCTATACATACAGCGTGCTGGCAAGAAAGGAGCTTACGAGGAACTTGATTTGAGAACAATAGAGTATGCCAACTCTATGTTGGAGCGCAAAGAGGTATACAGAGATCAGGTGAAAAGTACGGGAAAGATATTTGATGGTGCCTTTATAGACCATTTATGGGAGTTAACTCTGGAAGATAAATTCTTGGGACTGCTAACACTGGAAGATAATCGGGAGGAGTTGACGGTAAAAAGCAATCGAAACAACAATTGAAAGGTGAGGGCTTTTCGAGAGTGAAGGGTATTACGACCAAAGATGTTGCAAACTTCTTGATTAGGATTCCTGAACTCGAAAAAGTGGCAACACGATTGTATCACTATTACAAGTATTTCTCGCAATATGAACACTTCTCGGAGAACGGACAAGGGGATGTACTTGCGTCGTTGGAAAAGGACGGTAATGATAATATCCATCTACCTTCAGCCATCAAATCCTTAAGTGATGGAGTGGAGATTGTAATGAATAAACGTGACAAATAACGAGTGAAATGCGGTATACAAATGGAAAAATAAAGGGAGTGATAGATACAAAAGCAATTAGAAGAAAGCGTTGAATCAGTTCAAAACTTTATTGCAAATAAGTTCGGTATAAGCAAACCTATAAAAAGTTGTGTGAGTAGGATATTTTTGTGGTTTTGTGTTTGTAAATCAAATAGTTGTAAAGAAACATTCACTCCTATGAGTGATACAAGTTTAGTAGAATGATTCTGTATATTTGACGATTTTACAAGTATTTTACTTCCAAGTTTGAAAAGTACAAGCTCCTAGTGTTCAGCAAGCTGCATCGTAACTACGCCTGCTGTATGTTGGACAGCGAGATTATAACGATTCTCGTACAGTTCCATACCCACCGTTTCCGCAATCTAAAGTTCTTCTATCTCAGCATATAATGGACTTATTTTTTACTCCATATCTTAAAAGACAGAGATGAAACTTTACAGATTTATCAAGAATTCCAGATAAAGTCTGCTCTGTTTAATACTTTCTTTATATCTTTGTAGGGTAGAAAATCGTTCACATAAAAGGAGGTGGCACGGTGTCGCGTGGGTGAAGATAATCACTTAAGCATAAGTGTGTTTAGCAAAAAGAATCAGATAGTAATGCTTCGTTATATCAATACAGATATTGTCTTTCAGGAGTTTCCCGATGAGGTGACACTTGCCATTAATATTTCGGGATGTCCGTGTCGTTGTCCGGGCTGTCATAGTCAGTTCTTGTGGGCAAATATGGGAGATGAATTGACGGCTGAAGCACTGTCTGCATTGATTCATGGTGCGAAAGATACCATTACCTGTGTGGGTTTTATGGGGGGCGATGGTGACCCAGCGGCAGTCGACCTGCTTGCGAAATATGTCCAAGAACGTCACAACGGTTTGAAGGTTGGTTGGTACACTGGGCGCACAGCAATCTCTCCGCTCATCAATCAACAGCATTTCGACTATATCAAAGTGGGACCCTACCTCCGCCATCTTGGTGGACTCGATTCCCCACGTACTAACCAACGAATGTATCGCCGCTGCACAGATGGAAGCTTTGAGGATATCACTTCCCGCTTTTGGAAACATCAGACAGAGAGTAGCTTATAAGAAAAAGTCTGCTCCGCTTGACATTCTGCTTTAGAATCATTAGCTTTGCAATCGCTTTACGGCTACTCCTAAATGATGGATAATATGTTTTTAGAGTCCTTGTAAGTCAAAGAATAACAGAATAATAATGAAAAAGTTTAAGACAATAATCATGTTATTATTGGTTGCTATTGCATTGTATGCGCAGCGAACTCCAAGAGTGACGAATGATTTTAAGGAGGGAGACTTAATCTTTCAAGTATCGCAAAGTCGTCAGTCGCCTTTTATTCAATTAGCAACTAATTCTCCGTGGTCACATTGTGGTGTGATTGTAGAGAAGGAAGGAAAACCCTATGTGCTTGAAGCTTCTAATGTTGTCAAGCTCACTCCACTAAAAAAATGGATTGATAGGGGTAAGATGGGAAGGTATAAAGAGAAGACGAGTACTGAACAAACCTGTCAAAATTAAGTACGCTAAATACCTTGGTAAGCGTTATGATTTAGCCTTTAAGTTTAATAATGACAAGTACTATTGTTCAGAACTTATATACGATATCTATAAGGATCAGTTTGGTATTCAACTTGCTACGCCCAAGCCTATCAAGTCTTATCATATCTTCGGACTTGGTAAACTAATGAAAAGACGTGGTATGGACCCAAATCAGAAAGTCGTTGCTCCTTGTGACTTGTTATAGATTTAGCAGCATAACGGGAACCGAATTCTCATGTTGCCTTGTACTCTCCACAAGCAACCAGTTAACTTGTCAACGCGTTCACTTGTTTAGTGTGTCACCCCTCGTTGTATTGGCTTCCCAATACTTCTCTATAAAACAAACTTTGCTGTCACTGCTATCACTCGAAGAACTCGTCTAACTTATTAGTTTACAGTGTGATTACTTGAAGTGTTAAAAGTGACAGCAAATAAAAACTAAACTCTTCTTGTAAGAAGTATATTAGTCTCTTGCTTTTTTCAAGCCCTTCTCACCCCATATATTATAAGTACTTACCCCCGTTCCCCTGTTACTTTGTCTTTCTTCGCAATCAACTCGTTCACTTGTCCACTCGTCTAACTTGTCCACCTGTCCCCTTGTTACTTTGTCTTCCTCCACAATTAACTTGTTCACCTGTCCACTCGTTCACTTGTCCACTCGTCCCCTTGTTACCCTGTCTTTCTTTACAATCAACTTGTTTACTCGTCCACCCGTTCACTTGTCCACTTCCCCCAAGAGTGTATTATTTACGTAATATCCTCCCTTTCTCATTGCTTATTTGTTTTTTTTTTTATTAACTTTGCCTACATTGATAAAAGAAGTGAGGTCTGCATGCTGAGTAACAACCTCATAGCGTCTTTGGAGAAGCCTTGAAGAAGGCAGTCAGAGACAGATAAGACAGAATATAACACCTAACTATTATGCATAAACAATTTTTAATCGGTTTATTATTATCGTCATTAACAGCTGCGCCTATACAGGCTGATAACTATCCTACTGGAGGCTATCTCTTCGGTCAGGCTACAGCACCAACTGGCAATGAATGGCAGTCACCTGGTGCACTGGGTTATAACAAGTTGCCAGCTCGTGCGCTATTCTCTTCTTTCTCATCGGTTGATGAGGCAAGAAAAGTATTGCCAGAGTTTGCTAAGGATTACCTTTCTCTTAACGGAGAATGGAGTTTCCACTTCTCAAGGAACCCCGATGAACGTCCAAAAGACTTCTTCGCAAAGGGTTATGATGACAGCAAGTGGGACCGTCTGCAGGTGCCAGTAAGCTGGAATATGGCAGGTATTCAGAAAGATGGAACACTGAAGTATGGTGTGCCAATCTATGTGAATCAGTGGGTTATTTTCAAATATAACATCGAACCGGGCGACTGGAAGAAGGGCGTTATGCGTGAACCGCCAAAGAACTATACCACTTACGAGTATCGTAATGAGGTGGGTTCGTTTAGAAGAAGCTTTGACATTCCAACTACTTGGGACGGTAAGAGGTCTATCTCAACTTTGATGGTGTAGACTCATTCTTCTATTTGTGGATCAACGGTCGTTACGTAGGCTTCTCAAAGAACTCACGCAATACGGCACAATTCGATATTACCCCTTATATCACTAAGGGAAAGAACGAGGTAGCAGTAGAGGTTTATCGTTCGTCAGACGGTAGTTTCCTCGAGGCACAGGATATGTTCCGCTTGCCAGGTATCTTCCGTAATGTCAGCGTAACAGCTACTCCGAAGGTGCATATTGCTGATGTGAAGGCTATCCCTTCCTATACAGGCGGCAAGGGTACTGTAAACCTTAACACAACACTGCAGAACCTTACTACAAAGAATGCGAAAGACTTACATCTGCGTTGGAGCATCTATAAGAACAGACTCTTTGCTGATGATAACGAGTTGGTAGCAACCTTCGAGGATGCAAAGGCAAAGACCGTATGTAACAGTAAGGGACAGGCTGACGTTCGACAAACACTCACTGTGAACAATGCGGCAGCATGGACAGCAGAAGAGCCTAATGTCTATGTTCTCGTTGGTGAGTTGATGCAGGGAAAGAAGGTAGTCGAAACGATAAGTTTCCAAACTGGTTTCCGTACTGTTGAGATTAAGGATACACCAGCAAGTCAGGACGAGTTCGGTTTGGCTGGAAGATATTATTATATCAATGGTAAGCCAGTGAAACTCAAGGGTGTGAACCGCCACGATACCAACCCATTGACAGGTAAGGTTATCTCTCGTGAGCAGATGGAACATGAGATTATGCTGATGAAGCGTGCGAATATCAACCACATACGTACCTCTCATTATCCTAACGACCCTTACTTCTATTATCTCTGCAACAAGTATGGTATCTACTTAGAGAGCGAGGCAAACATTGAGAGTCATGAGTACTTCTATGGCAAGGCATCGCTTTCACACGTACCAGAGTTCCAAGCAGCACACGTTGATCGTGTAATGGCAATGACTCACCAGCTTGTTAATCAGCCTTCAATCGTTATCTGGAGTTTGGGTAATGAGGCAGGACCAGGTCATAACTTCGTTGTAGCCTACGACTCTCTGAAGGCTTACGATGCTTCAAGACCAGTACAGTATGAGCGCAACAACGACATCGTGGACATGGGTTCTAACCAGTATCCAAGTATTGCTTGGACCCGTGATGCGGTGAAGGGTAAGATGGGTATCAAGTATCCTTTCCATATCTCAGAGTATGCTCATTCAATGGGTAACGCTGTAGGTAACCTCGTTGACTACTGGGAGGCAATGGAGTCTACCAACTTCTTTATGGGTGGTGCTATCTGGGATTGGATTGACCAGAGTATGTACAACTACACAAAGGACGGCAAGCGTTACCTCGCTTATGGTGGTGACTTCGGTGATACGCTAACGATGGACAGTTTGTTATGAATGGTATTATCTTCGGTGATGAGACTCCAAAGCCACAGTATTATGAGGTGAAGAAGGTGTATCAGTATATTGGTACAAGTTGGAAGGATGCTAAGACAGCTACTTTGGATGTATTCAATAAGAACTACTACTCTGATAATCTCAGTGGTTATGCAATGTCTTATAGCCTGAGCGCTGATGGTGTAACCGTTAAGAAGGGCGACCTTGAGCTTGGTAGTGTGCCAGCAAGAAGCCATAAGAGCATTACAATAGCAGGACTCAACGAGGGTCTTGACCCAAATAAGGAGTACCTCCTCCACATTACCTATCGCCTCAAGCATGACATGCCATGGGCAAAGGCAGGGTATGTTCAGGCTGAAGAGCAGTTGCCTGTACAGGTAGCAGCGGCTCGTCCAGCTATCGCTGCAGCAGGTAAGGTGAATATGTCTGCAGTAAAGGACAATAAGATAGTCTTCTCTGGCAAAACCTTCACAACGACATTCGACCTCGCAAAGGGTACGATTTATAACCTTCAGTATGATGGTAAGACTATCATTGCAGATGGTTGTGGACCAGAGTTGAACGCTTTCCGTGCATGGGTTAACAATGATAACTGGGCTTACGAAGCATGGTATGCAAATGGTTTGAACAACCTCCAGCACAAGTGTACTAACTATACAACCCACGCAAATGCTGACGGTTCTGTTTCTGTTGTGTTCAATGTTGAGTCACAGGCACCTTTTGGTTATCGCCTTGAGGGTGGTAATGCCAACTGGAAGAAACTCATCGAATACAAGGAAAAGCCATTCGGTAAGGATGATTTCCGCTTTAATACACAGGTGGTTTATACCATCTTCCCTGACGGTAGCATTGAGAGCGAGAGCGCAATAACAAGTAATAAGCCTAATCTGGCACTCGCTAAGTTAGGTTATACCGTACGTGTTCCAAAGGCACTCAGTCTGTTGAATTACTATGGTCGTGGTACAGTTGACAACTATCCAGACCGTAAGACAGGTCAGATGATTGGTATCTATGAGCAGCAGGACGTTGAGGATGAGTTCGTTGCCTTCCCTAAACCACAAGATACGGGTAACCATCAGGATACTCGTTGGCTCTCTCTTACAGGCAATGATGGCGGCGATGCCCTCTATGGTGCTGTCTTCGTGGCTAAGGATAAGATGAGTTTCTCAGCACTTCCTTGGTCGGATAACACCATTGCAATGGCTAACCATCCACACGAATTACCTCAGAGCGAATATACTTATTTGCATCTTGACATGGCAATCACTGGTCTTGGTGGTAACAGTTGTGGACAGGGTGGTCCGTTATTACGCGATCGTGTCATGGCAACGCCACACACCTTCGGTTATATGATTCGTCCGATGAACTCTGTTAAGACCAACGACCTCGTTAGCAATGCGAATGTAAGTCTGAATGGTGCCACACCACTTACCATCGTACGTGACGGTGAGGGCAATGTGACAATCAATACAAATGGTGCGAAGGGCGATATCTACTATCGTATTAACGACAGCAAGAAGGCGGTGAAGTACACTGGTCCTGTTAGCTTGCACAATGGTGGTACGATTTCAGCTTGGACAAAGGAGAATGATTGGCTCGTAGCTTCTCAGACCTTCTCACGCATTGAGAGCATCCCATTGTCAGTAGTCTTCGCTTCAAGTCAAGAGAGTGGTGAGGGTGATGCAAGCCACCTTACTGATGGAAATCCAAGCAGCTACTGGCACACAATGTACTCTGTTACTGTGGCTAACTACCCACACTGGGTTGACTTCGATTGTGGTGGCATGAAGACTATCAAGGGTTTCACCTACCTCCCACGTCAGGACAGTAACAATGGTAACATCAAGAAGTACAGCATTCAGGTAAGCAACGACGGCAAGACATGGGGTAAGGCTGTTGCTGAAGGTGAGTTTGAGAACAACAGAAAGGAAAAACTATCCTCCTCACCACACCAGTTAAGGCTCGCTTCGTTCGCCTGACAGCCCTCAGTGAGCAGTCTGGTCAGGACTTCGCAACAGGTGCTGAGTTTAAAGTGTTAGAGAAATAAAGGGCTTATTATAGTCATTTGATAAATAAAAAGATAGGGAATCACAATTTGTCGTTCCCTATCTTTTTTGTGTTCTTACTGACTGTCTATAATCCGTTCGAATCATATTTGCATCCACTCGTCGTTCTATTTCAGCTATATAGTGCATGAAGTCTTTTATTTATGTATGTAACACAATGCCGATTCTTCCTTTCATACGTTAGAATTATCTTAAAATAGATTTGCTTTTATCTCAATAATTGATTACATTTGTAGTCGATAAAAATGCGGATAGGTGCAAAAATATAGAATAGAATGGAGATAAGACGTGATGCATTGCTCAAACGATTGATGGATTTGAGATATAATGGAATGATTAAGGTCATAACAGGAAAGGAGTGGAAGAAACGATATTTTCTTTCACTCCTTTTCGTTTTGTAGAAGCCTGAAATGTGACTAAATACAATGTTACACCTTGTTTGATCTATTGCCTTAGAGATGGGGAAATATTCTTCTCACACCAAGCGATGAGCGTTGAGATGAGTGGAAATAGTTCTTTCCCAATGTTTGAAAGGACGTATTGTTTGTCGCTTTCAACAATAATCCGATCTTCTTTTAATACATTTAGCGAGGCGGATAGGGGGAGAGTCGGGCAGGTCATACCTTAACTCTTCGTAAGTTGCTCTGCCTTTCTTACCGAGTGTTTGGATAAGGCAAAGCGTGTCCGCCACGCATATCCGTGAGAGGATATTACGTATCGGACACGTAGGGAATAGTGGGTCAATTACCATTTTAGTTCTTCATTCAGTATCACACCATCGCCAGCAGGTGCATCATTCTCAGCAAAGCTGTTTGCCTTATACTGAATACAGAGCATTAACATCTCGTCATTACCAGTATTCTTCAGCGCACGCTTACCTTCTGGAGCAACGCGAATAATACTACCTTCAGTCACTGGGAAGACCTCGCCATCAACCTGATATTCACCTTCACCTTTGAGGATAAAGTAAAGTTCCTCGTGTGTTTTGTGACTATGGAGGAAACCACTGTCTTGACCAGGGACAAGCGTCTGGAATGAAAGTTCGCTACCTGTTATCTGTAATGCCTGACCAACGAATACCTTACCCGGAATCTCAATCTCTCCGAATGGGAGCACATAGTCCTTGATATCGCTGAGCTTACCTACGTTTACTGCTGTGAAGTTCTTACCGTTCTTGATCGTTTCAACTGTTTTCATAATTCTTTTTGTTTTATTGTTTTGTTTGTTTTGATGATGCAAAGGTATTGATTTTCAGTCTATTCTACAAGTAGGCACGCAAATGTCAGCCAGTTACCTTGAGGTAAGTAATACTGATAATAAAGCATTTAAAGGGTACTTGTTTTACATAGTTTAACACTAAAAGATACGAGCCTTAGCTTATAATAGTTACTTTTGTGCAGTAATATAACTTAAAGAGCTTATAAGTATGAATAGAAATGAAGTCAGAGATGCCCTCTATCCTAACTGTCCTATAAGAAATGTACTGTCAAGAGTAGGGGACAAGTGGTCAATGTTGGTGCTTTTCACGTTGGAGAACAACGATTGCCAACGCTTTAAGGAACTGCAACGTAATATACCCGATATTTCTCAAAAGATGCTGACTGCAACGCTGAAGATGTTGGAGGGTGATGGACTTATTCATCGGGAAGTATTTCCAGAGATACCTCCCCGCGTTGAATATTCGCTTACGGAGAAAGGGAAAAGTCTACTACCGCTTATCGACAACCTCCTTTCATGGGCGAGTGAGAACATGGAAGATATTATAGAGTCGAGAAAACAGTATCTTTTAAAGTAGGTTTTTTAGAGGTCTTGGAGGTCAATTATCCAACTGTTAGCAACCCTTTTTGTAAGTATTTTTCGTCTACTCGATTTTTATTAAGGCTTAATTGCATTCGAATTAACGCCTTTTTGGCTTGCAAAAGGTGCTCTTTAAGACCCTTACTAACGCCCTTTTGAAGTCCAATTAAGCACCTTTTGAAAAGCAGTTTTGTAACTCTTTTATAACGAATGAGTTACAAAGGCAGTGAGGAAAGCTTTTTTTCGGCTGTTTTTGGTAAATAAATCAATGGTAAATGTAAATAAAATTCAGAGCTGTGGGTTTCTTGTAGGATATGAATTAATAAAGTTTATTGTAGCTATAGAATTCATGTAGTAACCATTTGTAGTACCTGAAAGTAACTAATAAACCGATAAGAAGGTATAGAATAGGACTCAAAAAGAATAATCAAAAAGGCTTAGTTAGCCCGCTAACCAAGCCTTAAACCCCAATCAATCATTAGACCACAATATGTTTGTATCATATTATGGTATTGTTTCCTAACATCTTTTATTTCTTATCGGCATCTTGTCTGCCTTTGTAATTTGACGTAGCCCACTACGTCTACGCTCAAAAAACAGCCAATCTGCTTGATAATAAAACAAGATAGTTTAGGCTCTAATAACCGATTGGGGTTTTAAAAATAACGTTACAAGAGTTTTGTTGAAGGCTAACGATATAGCCCTCCCTATTATTAGGCTGATGAAAAGAGAGGACAACAGGATGTGTATGGGCTGAGAAAACTCTTTTCAGCCACGCTACACATCAGTTGTCAGTCTCTAAAATGTGTTAGTTACTACTTGGATTTTGTTCCAGATTGCCCTTATAAGCATTGATAGCTGACTGTGGAATGAAGTAAATTACACGGTAGTCGGTTGCTGGAATGTCAACCATTGGCTGATGAGGTCCAGGGAAACGACGTGTAAGGGTGTCGCCATTGCGGAACACATCGTAGCTGCGCTCTGCCTCAAACGCCAACTCTAACTGACGTTCTTTATCCACCAAAGTCTTTGCTGTGGTAGCAGTAAACTGAGCACTCGTATAGCTTCCACCTACGATAGCACGCTCACGAATCGTGTTCACGTCAGCCATCGCATTAGTGATATTGCCCAATTTCACATTTGCTTCAGCACGATTGAGATACATTTCGTCAAGACGAGAGATGACAGGCGAATACAACTGATTCTCCTTGCCACCCTGACGAGAGCACTTCACCACATAGAACATAGGATAAACGCGGTTGAGCTTCATCTGATAATCAAGCACACCACGATAGGTATGTCCTTGATAATTAATCGAGTAAAGACGCTGTGCAGGGTCGATTGGGGTGAGAACAAGTGGGGTCGTGTGTCCCGTTCCAGTGGTATCGCAAGTCAAACTATTGTCTGGCTGACGAGTATAACGCAACTGTACGTAGTTGAAATTCACCTGATTACCCTTGGCATCATAGACATTCTTGATGAAGCGGAAGACAGGAACATACTTGTCTGTCTTGTCTTTTACATACTGTGGCTCAATGAATTGCGCACGAATATCAGTGTACTTCTTATTAAACCAGTCGTTCTGTCCCGTCTCGTTCAGCAAATCAAGGTATTTACCAGACGCATACATTTCGCCCCAACCCATACCGCCGATATTTGAATACATACCGCCGATGGTGTAATAATAGTCCCAACCAGGAAACTCAGAGTCTACTCTTTTCACCACGAAGATGTTTCAGGGTTGTTTTCTGGCTCAAGAGTGTTGCTAACACCATAGTCCTTACGGCTCAACAGACTAAACTTACCAGAGTCGATTACCTTTGTTGCGTACTCAACACTCTTCTGAGCGTAGGCAGTGTTAGGCGTTTCGTAAGTCCCACTCATATAGAGATAGATTCTACTCAGCATAGCCCAAGCAGCCTCTTTAGAAGCAAAGATACAACGTTCTTCACTGTGCAGGTCTTCTGTCATCAGCGAAGCCGCCTTCTCCAAGTCCTTAATTGCCTGTTCGTAGGTCTCTTTTACAGTAGAACGATTAGGCAACATAGCGTGTACTGGGTCGTCAGGTGTACCATTAACGATAGGCATACCGAGGTTTGTATCAGGGTTTTGCGCGTATGGTCTACCGTATGCACGACAGAGATAGAAGTAAATCATGCCACGCAGATAGTAGCATTCTCCCAACTGTGTATCGGTAATCGTACTCTTTCCTTCAGGAATATCCTTGATGATATTAGATGCCTGCGCAACCACTTTATAGCTATAATCCCAGAAGTTCTGCAATCGGTAGTTATTAGGAGTGCGCGAATAAGAGATAAACTCATAGAAAGCATCGGTAGAAGTACCACGAATCATGATGTTATCTCCTGCATATTCGCCACAGCGATACATAGGGTCCGACCACGTTTTTAGGAATCCATAGCATCCATTCAGTAGCGATGGAAAACTCTCATCAATGTTTTTAGTCATGGTATCATCATCCATCATGTATTCAGGATGACGCTCTACGCTACACGATACCATTGCAATAGCTGCTAAGAGCAGCACATATACTTTTTTCATAGGGCAGATTCTTTATTTAGAATGTGACGTTAACGCCGAGCATAAACTTACGAACAGAAGGATAAACACCAGCGCCTGTTGAGATTGAAAGGGCTGTTGAGCGTTCGCCAGAAGCATTGCGACCACCATCAGCAGCAGGCAATTCTGGGTCTACACCAGAGTAATTGGTGATGCAGAAGAGGTTTTCACCACTGATATAAACGCGTAATGCCTTCACGATATCACTCTTAAGACTGAAGTTGTAACCCAAAGTAATTGAGCGAAGCTTCAAGAAGTCAGAGCTCTCTAAGTAGCGAGTTGACGCCTTGTTAGAGTTAGATGGGTTGTTATAGGCAGCAACTGGGTGTGTTGCAACGTCTCCCTTCTGTGCCCATCTCTTCCAACCTTTCTGCAAGCTGAACTGGTTACGATCGGTATAAGCACCATCTGAGTCATACTCCTGTCGTGAGTAGTTATAGATGTAAGCCCCCATTGAGTAGCCGAAGACAGCGTTGAAGTCGAAGTTCTTATAGGTAAGTGTGGTAGAGAAGCTACCGAATACACTTGGAGTGGCACGCTTGTCAAGGGCTACTTGATCTGCCTTGGCATAGTTGTGGGTAATAACACGATTGCCATTCGCATCCGTTGTGTACCATTGTGGTGCACCATTCTCTGGGTCAACACCTGCCCATTCACGCAAATAATATGTATCTGCGCTCAGACCCGGACGTAACAACGTGTTGGTTGAACCAGCAATACCATCACCTTCGATAATCTGGTCTCTACCACTATACAGCTTCTTAATCTTGTTAGAGTTGGTAGAAAGGTTGGCATCAACCGTCCAAGTGAGGTCCTTACTCTTGATGATATCAGCCGAAAGGGTGGTCTCAAAACCTGTGTTGGTAAGCTCACCAATGTTCTGCCAGATGCTTGTCACACCGATAACACCAGATATAGGCACTGCAAAGAGTAGGTTGCTTGTGCGCTTGCTATAGAAGTCGAAGGTCATACGCAGACGTTTAAACATATTCAAGTCGATACCTACGCCAGTGGTATAGCTCTTCTCCCAAGTCAGTTTCTTATTGGCAAGCTGAGCGATGACAGCACCAGGAACCTCGTTATAGCTTGCACGTAAGCTGTAAAGTCCGTATTGAGGATAGAGGCTGTTAGGGCGACTTCCTACTGAACCAAACGATGCACGCACCTTCAAATAGTCAATACAAGGCACCTTAAACCACTTCTCAGCCGTAGCAACCCAGCCACCACTGACTGAGAAGAACGTACCATAAGCAGCATCAGAACCAAAGTTACTTGCACCGTCAGTTCTCAGTGAGAGTTGAAGCAAGTACTTATTGGCATAATCAGCATTGAGGTTAGCGAAGAAAGACTGTACTGCCCACTCGAATTTATTACCTCCCACAGCCTCAGGAGTTGAGGTGATATCAAGTTGAGCAAAGCCCGGAACTAAGCCTGTTCCGTCGCTACTATGATAGCGATATTCACCATCATTAAACTCATAACCAAGCATTAAAGAAGCCGTGATAATCACCGAAACTACGTGTTGCTTTCAGCAGTTGGTTCGTATAACGACGTGTGTTCGTGCTCGTGCTTTCACTCACACGACCCTTACCCTCTGCACCTGATGTACGAGGATCAGAGTAACTCTTATCGAGGTGGGTATTCCAACGATAGCTATTCACAGAAGAGAACGTCAGCCAATCAGTGAGATAGATATCAAAGTCGAAGTTGCCATTAAAGGCATAAGAATCATACTTACTCCAATTATACTGTAATTCGTAAAGGTAGTTAGTAGAGTTACTGTTCACCCATGACGATGACTATTGCCAACAATCTTGCCGGTTTCATCGTAAGGGCTATCCCATGGCAGCATAGAATACATAGAATAGGTAGAGCGTTGACGGTCGTCAATCACTCCCTTGCTACCATTAAAGGATGGACGGATAGTAATCCAAGAATAAGGTTTGAAGTTCAGCTTCATCATCGTGTTGTATCGAGTGAAGTCATATCCACGCACAGCACCATTCTCTTTATAGACACCACCTGTGAAGACAGCACTCAACTTCTCACCACCACTGTTAATAGTAAGGTCGTAATTCTGAACGTTTCCAGTGTGTGTAGCCAACTTCCACCAATCGAAATTACTATCACGGAGCTTATCATTCCAGCGTGGGAAAGCAATCTCAGCAGCATTAGTAAACGACTTATAATAGTCGTATAGCTCGGCTCCATCCATCATCTTCACTTTACCATTGTTCAGAGTTGAAACGCCCATCTTGGCAGAGAAGGTAATAGAAGTCTTACCAGACTTGCTCCTTTGGTTGTAACAACGATGACACCATTGGCACCCTGCGAACCATAGATAGCTGTTGAGGCTGCATCTTTGAGTACGGTGAGTGTCTCGATGTCGTTAGGATTGATGTCACCTGGGTCTTTACCGACGATTACTCCATCAATAACCCACAGCGGAGCAGTACTACCGTTGATAGTAGACTTACCACGAACGATGATGGCACCGAACGAACCTGGCTTACCAGAACCTGGCATAACGTTCATTCCAGGTATCTTACCCGTCAACATGTTAGTGACATTCGCCGTCGTAATGTTAGTAAGTTCTTTACTATCAATACTCTGCAACGAACCCGTCAGACTGTTTCTTTTCTGCGTGCTATAGCCCACAACCACAGTTTCACTAAGCATCGTAGAGGAAGAAACCATGCTTACGGTCATGTTGTTTTCAGCTCGCACCGTCGTTTTCTCATAGCCTAAGGACGTAATAACCAGCTCCTCACCAGCCTTTGCGTCGATAGAGAACTCACCATCAATGTTGGTAAGAGCGATTTTCTTCGTACCACTCACGGTGACACTGGCACTTATAACCGGTTCGCCTGTACGTGAGTCGATAACTTTTCCTTTGATAACAGAGGCCTGCGCCTGTATGGTTACTGTCTGGGTGGCGTATGCCTTATGTGCAGTATAAGGACAACACACAAGGGGCACTACCAGTAGCAGCGACCTTCCAAGGTTAGATTTTCTCATAGCTTTCATGCTTAAAAGGTTTTTATTTAATATTTTGTTTAGGTCTTGTGACATTAGGTATGACACTTAGGTTGTCAATAGCTTAGATGTGTGCAAAATTATAGTATTTTTTTTAATTCAAGCATGTTTTATCTTCTTTAACATAATATTACGTGCGTTTTTGTTTCCAACTTGTATCTTGGACACATATTAGTGCATGTTTTGCAGTGTTTACCTTATATAAAAAGCAGTACGGAAAGGGTAGGTTGCTTTCGAAAACACACGCGAAAAAACACATTGATAAGTAGGCAAGAAAGCAAGGGAAAGAATGATAGTATTTGATTAGTTGTAATAAAAAGTCACTAATCAAAAAAATCAATAGATGCTTAATTGGCTTTGAAAAGACGCCCTTTAGGCTTGCTAAAGATGCCCTTTAAGAGGCTAAGTAACGCCCTTTTGGACCCTTAGAAAGCACCTTTTTAGAATATGACTTTATAACTCTTTGATTATCTGTTGGTTATAATAGCTTGCTTTTTAAGCCCTTTTTTTAGCTAAAAAAAGGGCTAAAAAGCGTATTCGAAAATGTAAGGATATTTCTAAACTCTTATTGCTCAAAAACTGAAAACGAGAGGGTATAAGAAATGCAAATATTAGATAGAATTTCTTATTTCAATATAGTTCTTAAACAGCCATGAATGTCCCTCTGATAAGAGTTTCACCGCCTCTGCACAGACGAAAAGTCCTACAAAGACCGAAAGGAGGAAGATAAAACTGAAGCCAAAAGAATATCCAAAGGTCGCCATCTGTGTATTTCTCTTGAAAACGACGAAGCCAAGAAGACGATTTATTTACAAACTCACTGGTACTTTCTGTCGCATTCTTCAGGGTCTCACCGGCTTGCTTAGATACGTGAAGGGCACGTTGAGAAGCCTCCATCAGCTTACTTCTCATCTCAGCAAGCTTCTCTTTTGAAGGCGAACTAACGAGATGGGTTGAGACTGTAGGAAGATCCTTGGCTTTCTTTACCTCAATAGGTGAGGCGTCAGCCAATGGAATAACGGAACGAGCACGTGTGCGGAAAGACTTAGGGGCATCAAACCTACAGTTCAACACATTACCACAATAAGGGCAACGATATTTCATTGTCCCATATTGCTCAGTCTCAGCTACAAAGTCGCGACCGCAGTTATTGCATTTGACAGTATATCTCATGATGGTGGCAAAATTATAAAAAAATGTTGAAATGTGAGCAGAAAACTATGTTAATTCAGATTTTATCATTTACAATTGTTCGAATGGGGCCCTTGTCAGAGTGTTATAATTCAGATTATTCGTCCGGTATTTTCATTGGCATGATGTGTGAGATGTTTTGTCTATGGATTAATGATAAAGTCTTATGTCGATACTGATTTTTTGAGTTTTTTAAGTATCTTTGCACCTCAATCATTGTGAGTTGCAAGGATTCAATAGCTTTACCACTTTGTTAGAATGGTAAGAAGCGAGGTGTAAGGCAATGATTATTAAAAACAGATAAAACAATGAAAAATAATTTTGCGGTATCTATAGTATTACTTCAGTTGCTTGTGGAGGTGATGGAAGTTCGTTTCGGATCCAGGCACAACCAAACCCATCTACTGAGCAAATGCGGCAGAAGTAACGAATGACGATATTAGAAGTTCTCAATCTTGATAAGCAACAGAATGTTTATCACATTGGAAACGGCAAAGGCAAGTTTAGGATATAAATACCAATGGTAAGGCGTTGAATGTTACGGCTATAGATGTGCTGAATAGCGATGTGAAGAGAAGTGGTACTTTACGTTGGGAGGGTACAGGTGTTAGCGGTGGTAAACCTTGACAAGGACGTTAATGTTAGTTTTGCGCCAGAAACCGACGATTATGAGATGGTATCACGTGCTGTTGCAGCATGGAAAACAGACGTTAACTATTGAAAGACTTTGATTTCGGGATAATACCACCGTCTGGAAGGATACGTGCTCCACGCAGCGTATTTACAGAAGTTTGTTAATCTGTCTTCTTCGCTGCTGGCAGTGTTATTACACCCATACCAGCCGACTGGGCAACATAACGGCTAACGACGTGCGTTGGGCGTTGGTAGCAACGTTCAGTCTGGTAGCGTTTACGATTACTATAAGGGCGCAGAAAGAACAATGCTCGGTGTTGAGATGAATAAGAACGGTATTATCGCAACCAAATTCAGTGCTCGTCATGTAGGAGGTTAGTGTTATATATGGCGTGTATGAGCATACAGATTTACTTCATACTCTTACTAACAGAGATAGTCAGGACTACCCTACAGGTAAGCAGAAGAACGATGGTTCAAACTCTTCACACCTTCTATCCAACTTGTTGCTATGATGGTCACGACACAGAGTTGGCTAATTTACCATGGAACTTACAGGTTTTAAACCACTGCGCTTGATAAAGAACTTCTATTACACAAGACAGACGTAGAAAGTTTCGCAAGTATTTTAGAAGGCTGATGGTGATTCTGCAGCAGTGAAGCGCACGGACCTACGAGTATGGTTTAAGAAAGTTCAGATATCATTAATACGTATGAAAACATTGACTTGTATAAACAGGTGCAAGGTGATACGGAAATTCTAACCACTGCATGGATTCCTGGTAGTATTAAATATTTGACATCTATCTCTTAGATCCACGTATCGAGGGTGATAAGTGCGCAGAAACTGGCAACTTCCTTTGATATCAAGTATGTTTGTTGCGTCAATGAGGTGTCTGTAGTAAGGAAAGAACTTTGCATGTGCACTTATTGGCAATTCATAAAGAGGCTCAGCATGCAACCTGATTTGGGCAATTGAAATGTTTTTTTGTATTTTTTTGTACGACAAAAGATAGTATATCCTTTCACACCTTATAATATATAAGGAGGGTGGGGAGGATAAAGAAAGACTATCATGCGCAGTAATGTAGAAATTACATGAAACAAAAACTATGGCAAAATTAACAGTAAACAATTACGATGAGCTTGCTGCCCGACTGGGTGAGAAGCTTGGTGAGAGCGAGTGGTTACTCGTTGACCAAGAGAGAATTAACCTCTTTGCTGATGCTACCCTCGACCATCAGTGGATTCATGTTGACACAGAGCGTGCAGCTGTAGAAAGCCAGTTCAAGAGTACTATCGCACATGGCTATCTTACACTTTCACTGCTCCCACACATGTGGCAGGAGATTATTGAGGTGAACAACCTTAAGATGATGGTCAACTATGGTATGGATAAGATGCGCTTTGGTCGTCCAGTCCTCGTGAACTCACGCATTCGTCTTGTTGCCACACTCGATAGTATTGAGAATATCCGTGGTATCTGCAAGGCTGGTATCAAGTTCCAGATTGAGATTGAGGGCGAGCGCAAGCCAGCACTTGAGGGTGTTGCAACCTTCCTTTATTACTTTGAATAAGTAGAGATAAACTCTTATAAATAGCATAAGCGGGCATAAACGATTTGTATTGTTTATGTCCGCTTATTGTTGTTTTATGTTATCAAAAGTACAACTTTATCTATACAATTAATGTTAAAAATCGGCTTATATCATTAACGATAAATATAAATTGTTGTACCTTTGCAGTGCGAATAGATTATTTCAGGTAACAATATATATTAAAGTTTACTTCAGGAGTTTGAAGTTATCAAAACATTTAAGAAAAAAAGAATGGTATACGACCAACTAAAACTGCAGAGCCAACTCTGCTTCAGATTGTACACAGCAAGCCGCCTTGTTACTCAAACTTATTATCCATTGCTTGAGGATTTAGGTATTACCTATCCTCAATATCTTGTACTAATGGCTCTTTGGGAAGAAGACAATCAAAAGGTGATGGAACTTGCACACCGACTTTATCTTGACTCAAACACAATGACTCCACTTGTTCAGCGTATGGCTCAACTTGGATTGGTTAACCGTGTCAAGGGTGAAAAGGATGGAAGAGAAACCTATGTTTCGCTTACTGAGCATGGAAAGCAATTGCAAGAGAAGGCGAAGGATATCCCATCGTGCATGGTAGGAAAGTTGTTTGAGAACGAAGAAGAGTTTGTTCAGTTCAAGGAAATAGCTGCTGATCTTGATCGTCTTATTGCTCGTCTTTCAGGACAACGCTCTAAAGAGAAGGAGGAGGCAATGGCTAAGATGCGTGAAGAGCGCTTAGCTTCTAAAAAGAAAAAAAGAAAGTAATTGCATATAAACTTTATCACATAAAAGTAATGAAGGTGTACCAATAATAGGATGACTATTAGGGTGCACCTTTGTTAATTCATAATTCATAATTCAGAATTCATAATTCATGATTACTGATATTAGTTTATATCGCTACAACTAATGGGATAACTCGTCAACTACGAATTACGCAAATGACACGAATTACATTGCATAAGCATTAGCGTAATTAGTGAAATTCGTAGTCGGTAAAATGTGAGATAGAGGGTCTAAAGCACATATCATAAAAGTTCAAAGTTCAAACCTCAAAGTTCAAAGTAAATGGTTCAAAGTTTAAAGTAATTTTTCTCCTTTTCTTGCTCATTCTCCATATTTTTCATAATTTTGTAACGTGTCATAATATCATTGTTTTAAAATGATAAAGGCAGATGAAGACACGGAAATAAAATGAAAGAAGAAGAATGAAGAAAATACTACTATTATTGACAGTGATTCTCTTTGCAATGGGAGCACGTGCGCAAAAAGATATTGTTTCGATGGCTGATGCGATTAAAATCTTTCAAGCAAAGACACTACAAGTGGGTAAACAAGTGCTTGAAAAGCAAGGCTACAGCTATAAAGGAGTCTCATCGGACGAGTTTGGAAAGGACTATAACTGGGTGAAGAATATGAACCTAACCAGCGACTTTCTACCAACTGCCATGGGACGTGGTAACTCCAGTATGGTACTCTTGGCACAAAATGGCAAGACGGTTTATATCTATGTCTTTAACCGTACTGCCTTTGCGGGCTTGCAGGCACAGGTGAAAGCGATGGGATATGACATGGGTAATGCGGTGAAGGGAGACAAGACTACGCTGATTTGTACGAAGGATAATCAGCCAACAATTAGCTTTCTGACACTCCAACAGCCACTTCCTTACTGTGTGCAGATTACCGAGTAAGCGAAAAAGGCAATAAGATAAAAGGATAGAAAACGAAGATAATGAAGAAGAAACCAACCTATAAGGTACCCGTATCCATCTGTGCTATTGTGCTTGTGGTGGGTGCTATAGTACTTGCTGTTCTCATGGAAACACGTGAGATGGCTCCTCCTCGTAAGTACGAGGTGGATATGTCGGGTGAAGTTATCGGTATTGATAATGGTCCGAAGATTCCTGTATTGACAAAGGAAGAGGAGAAAGACGAAGAGGTGAAGGAGGAGAAGAAGACTGAAACTCCAAAGAAAGAATCTTCTGAGTCGGAAGAGACAGCAGATCCAGAGAACCCTGTCATTGTTCCTAATGTTCCAGAAGGTCAGACAGAACCAGTTGTAAAGGCTCCAGTGCCTGAGATTAAAAAGCCTACGATTGACCAGATTGAGAATTAATGTGGGTGATATAGGTGTTGGGTGTTAAAAGTTGGGTGTTGATGGTTTGTAAAAAGGGCTATATAACATCTCACATAGAATATCAAGTTATATATACTTGGTATTTTTTTAAAAAAATAAGTTGCTGTCACTTTTTAACATTTCGTGTAAATTGAATGAAATGTTGGTACTTATGAGCCTAAAATGGCTGACAGGAGTGACAGCAAGTTTTATTTTACCAGCCATTAGTCCCAATATAAAGCATATTGTTTTTGGATAGTCTTGTTTTATTGTCGGTATTTTGTCAGTCTTTCTATCTTGGAGTTATTTGCTACAACGCTAATATAAAGACTATTGTTTCATTCGACAATAAAACAAAACTTGTTTAAGTGCTAATCTTATTTACCTTAAAAGGGTAAACCTATTACCAATTAATATGGGTTATTCTGCCGTTCTTGATTGTCGCAGAGATAACATAACTGCGTTTTGACTTACCACCCTTGCGATCGATATCCAATGTAGCTGGTATCTTTAGGCGAATATCTGCCCCCACTTCATTACTCTTTTTGGTTACTTCAGTAGGCGAACCAAGGTGCCAGTTGATTGTCTTGACATCAGCTTGATAAAGTCGGTCGGTCATATAACGGCGAATATCCTTCACCGTAGCACCACCTGAACCAAGGAAGTTTAATGATGGCGCAACAGCACCAGAAATCTTATCCGTGCTTTTACTGTTGATACCTTGTAAGAGTTGGCGCACTGCAGCAACCGCTTTTGCTCTCTCACCATCCGTTACCTTTGCAGCAGCTGACTCCTCAGCCTTTCTCTGGTGTCAGAATATTCTTCAACTTCTCATCGGCTTCCTTACTATGAATACCATTCGGATGCTGCGCCTTATAGCCAAGATAAGCATTCTCGTTGTTTTTAGCGACAGCTCCTGCCCAGTCTATTTCGTCAATCTTTGCTTCCAACTCACCACGATGTTTTGAGTCTGGATACTTAGCAATAAACTGCTGCAACACTTCTTTTGAGTTGCTGGTTAATGCCACAGAAAGATCATTATCAGACTGTTGCATGTTCTGAGTGGTAGTTGTCAGCACCTTTAGACGGGCTGATATACTATCACGATGTGCCTTAGAAGCTGATGGATTCTCCTTGAGATAATTCTTTAGTACGGTTGGTTCGCTACTACTCATTGCTTGTGCGAAAGCCTCTTGCTCATTGTTAGCTTTGCTTGCTCCCACCCCTTGGTTGTAAAGGAAGAGCAATACGGCTGCAGTGATAGCAGCGATGAGCAGTGAGACAGCCAATGACAGATGATTATTCTTATCCGGAGTGCTTTCCTCCTCGTCCTCAGCTATAGACTCGGCATTGGCAATCACCTCCTCGTCGGCATTATCATCCATGATGAAGTCGGCATCGACAGCCTCTTCCTCCGTCTTTGGCTCGTTAAAGTGTCTTGTGTCTTATCGTCGTAATTATCCGTTTCGTGTTCTTCTGTTTCCTCTACTGGGATGATAACATCATCGTTTCCTGTTGCTTCCCCCTTGTCAACTGACATGAGAACAACAGGCTCTTGCACCTTACTATCGTTCGTAGCCTCACTTGTGTGATGCTCTGCAGCCGTAACAGAACTCTCTACATGGTGTTCCGTATGATGACAGTTTGGACATGATGATTCCTCTTTGAGGTATAATTCACCGCAATGAGAACATTTAATGATATGTCCGGCAATCTCTACACCGCAGCTTGGGCATACGGGAGCCTTGTCGCTCACTTGATGGCCACATTCAGGGCATTTGATGATCATTTATCTAACGTAAGATTATAGTAGTGTGGATAATTATCTATTTCCTTTTCTCTTGGTGTTGAAGCTAACGCTTTCGTCGGAATCGCAACTCACGCATACTGTGGTTACCCATCAGTCGAGACTTATCAACATATCCTCTCACGCCGTTGATACGTCCCTTGCCAGTGTACTGCCAAGCAAAGATGTCTCTTCCATCGTTCAGCTCTGGCTCGCGTCCGTTATACTGTGCAATGAAAAGTTTATAGCCGTCGAGTGCACCGCTGAGATATCTGTTATAGAAGTTTGTATATGTGTAAACCAATGGTTTGACACCATACTCCTGTGTCATAAGTACGAGGAACTTCTGTAAACTGTCGCGTAAAGCCTCCGTACTCAGTCCGCCGGTGGTCTCAATATCTACCATTGGAATGAGGTCTTGGTCTTGTGGACGACACTGCATGCGGAAGTTGCGCAACTGCTCCTCTTGTGGAATAGCAGGACGATAGAAGTGGTAAGAACCGACATTCATACCATAACGTTGTGCTGCCTCAATATTCTCAAGATAGCGTTGGTCAATACGTGAACCGCCCTCAGTGGCTTTTAAGTAAACGTAATTGAGCTTATGATTGCTGTTTTCAGCTACTGTCTCCCACCACACATCGCCTTGGTAATGGCTCATGTCAAGCCCATGAACATGGCTGCAGGTGTCTTCGCATTGGATAGTATATTGTGCCTTCAGACCTGCAAAAGAGAATATGCAGGCGATGAGCATTATTATCTTTTTTAACTTCATAGATGCAAAGATAACATTTTAAGTTGAGATAGCAGTCTGAACAAAGTATAATTCTGTTGATTTTAGTATTTCTTAATTCATAAATCTTAGATTTATTGTGTCTTAATGTTAGTGTGTAGAGTGAAAAGAGGCGTAAGATTTATAAATTTATAGGGCATGATGATTAAATCAAAATCGGCTTATGAAAGGGGGAAATAGCCAGACGAAACTGTGGGAAAAGCGGTTTGTTACTATGCTTTCATTCAGTGTTTTCTGTCGTTCGATACAATCTGATAGTTTTCTTGTGATAGGAACTTTGTCAATTATTTCTGATGACTCGAACGCAATACACGCTCTTTTAGCTTCTTAAAGACGCCCTTTTAGCTTGCAAAAGATGCCCTTTAAGCCCCTTACTAACGCCCTTTAGTAGTCCAATTAAGCACCTCTTGTTTTACTCCTTTATAACTATTTGATTTACTGATGGTTGTAAGTGTGTTGTTCTTAGGTGTTTTTTGCCTTTTTAGGAGTAGTTTTCGATGAAATTATGTAAGTTTTTTTCAAGTCTTTATCGTTGTTTTTGCGGTGTTAAGATAGAGCAGTTTTTAGTGTGAAAGGGTGGGCGAGATCGTTTGTTGGTAGTGTTTAGGATAGCTTGGTATAGCAATAAAAACAGGTCTTTTCGTTAAATGTGCGTACGTTTATCATACCACTTTAACGAAAGGACCTGAAAAGATAAGCTTTTTGTTAGCTTATTATGCTTCTGCAGCTTTCAGATACTGATTGTAAAGCCACTGCTTTTGCTCGGCAATTGTGAGCTGACTGTTGTCGAGTTCGAGGGCATCATCAGCCTTGCGAAGCGGTGATGTCTCACGATGAGAGTCGATATAGTCACGCTCTTGCACATTCTTAAGGATGTCGGCAAAGTCTGCTTCCATTCCCTTCGCCTTCAACTCGTCGTAACGACGTTGCGCACGTACCTCTGCTGAAGCGGTAACGAAGATTTTAAGTTCGGCATTCGGGAATACCACCGTACCGATGTCGCGTCCGTCCATAACGATTCCTTTCTCTGCTCCCATGCGCTGCTGCTGTTCGACAAGTGCCTTACGCACAAAGGCGAGTGTGGCGATAGGGCTAACATGAGATGACACCTCCATCGTACGGATTTCGTTCTCAACATTCTCACCATTGAGATATGTTTCTGGACGACCCTGTCTCTTTATTGAGTTTTGGAAACTGATGTTGATATCCTTCATCTGTGCCTGCAACTCCTCTTCACGGATGGTTCCGTCTGCATTGAAGAGGTTATGACGTAGCGCATAGAGTGTAACGGAGCGATACATGGCACCCGTGTCTACATAGATATAGCCAATCTCTTTGGCAAGGTCTTTTGCCATTGTGCTCTTTCCACATGATGAAAAGCCGTCGATGGCGATAGTTATTTTCTTCATATACTGTATTAATTCATAATTTATAATTCACAATTCATAATTATGATTACCGTTGCTTGATATGTTTATTGCTACCCACAACTTGTCAATTCATTATCACCCATCATTCAACACCAAACACCCTACACACATTCTCATTGGTTTGGCGGGCAAACTCGGCTTCATCAACGCCATAGCTAAGGGCAAGGGTACGCATCACTTCTACGATGAAAGCACTCTCGTTACGCTTACCACGATGAGGGACTGGAGCCATGTAGGGGCTGTCGGTCTCAAGAACGATGCGGTCAAGGGGTACTGCGGCAGGGAGATCTTCGCGCAGATGACTGCTCTTAAAGGTTGACACACCACCCACACCAAGCACGAAACGGTCGAAACGAAGGAACTCCTCTGCCTCTTTCTGATTACCGGTAAAGCAGTGGAAGACACCACCCGGCAGTTCTTTTTCGTACGGGCGCATGATATGTAGCATTTCGTTCTGTGCCTTACGACAGTGAATCATCAGCGGAAGACGTGTCTCAACGCTCCATTTCACAGCCTCCTCAAAGGCTGCAAGCTGCTGTTTCTCGTATTCACGTGTCCAATAGAAATCGAGTCCTACCTCACCAATCGCAATCACTGTCTCACCCGGTTTGGCTGTTCCCTCTGCCTTCTGTCGAAGCGAGAGTAGGATTCGTTCGTGCATAGTATCCAACACTTCACGCCAATCATCGCGCACCTCCTCTGGCTGCAGTCCAATCATCGGATAGCAGGTGTCAGGAAACTGTCGGCAAACAGCCAATACAGAATCCACTGATTTGAGGTTGATAGCTGGTAGGAAAATCTTTCCTACACCTGCCTCGTGGGCACGACTGATAACCTCTGGGAGGTCGTCAGCAAAGTCTTCTACATCTAAATGGGCGTGAGTGTCTATTATCATTGGGTGGTGGGTGTTAAATGTTGGGTGTTGATGAAGTGTTTATTCGGTGTTGGGTGTTGAATGTTGGGTGTTGTTGATTTTTTGGATGACAGGTCTTGACGAGTAGTATTTCTCAGCAATCAATGCACCTATTTAACTTTATCCTGACCTTATCCTATTTGCCTCCCCTCCTTTCGGAGGGGTCGGGGGAGGCTTCACCACTTCCTATGCAGCATCTTCTGTGCATACGCTAACAGTTCAGCCTTGCGTTCATCAGGAAGGTTTACTGCTGCAATATATTTGTTTGCTTCATCAAAATAATAGTTGATACGTTCAATAGCCATCTTGTCAACGCCGATGCTGTTATACAACTCAGTGACGGCAGCAACCTTCTCCTCGTGATTGAAGTTCTCACAGCCAATCCACTTCTCCAACTCCTTACACTGACGAGCATTCGCCTTGTTAAAAGCATTGATGAGCATGTAGGTCTTCTTGTTGCAAATAATATCGCCACCTATCTTCTTACCGAATACCTTTGGGTCACCATAGACGTCAAGATAATCGTCTTGCAGCTGGAAGGCAAGACCAATCTGCTCGCCAAACTTGTAGAGATTCTCCACATCTTCAGCAGGAGCATCAGCAAGGATAGCACCAATCTTCATCGCACAAGCTAACAGAACACTGGTCTTAAGACGAATCATCTCGATGTATTCTTCTTCCTTTACATCATTACGATTCTCAAACTCCATATCGTACTGCTGACCCTCTCCAATTTCAAGTGCCGTAATGGTAAAGAGACGAAGCACCTCACTGAGGTGTCTGCTGTCGCACTGAGCCATTCTTTCGAAAGCTAAAACGAGCATAGAGTCGCCCGATAAGATAGCCGTATTGGCATCCCAACGCACATGAACGGTCTGCTGTCCGCGACGAAGCGGAGCATCATCCATCAAGTCATCGTGCAAGAGTGTATAGTTATGATAGGTCTCAAGGGCGCAAGCCGGTGAGAGAATCGTCTCTGGGTCGTCCTTAAAAAAGATTGTAAGAAAGCAGCATCAGCGTAGGACGGATGCGCTTCCCTCCCAATGAGAGGACGTATTTTATCGGTTCGTACAAGCTTTGTGGCTTGCGATCATAAGTAAGGTTGTTTATATACTCGTTTACTTTACTCAGAATTTCATTAGCAGTGTACATATAGAATTGGAGTTAAAAGTTATTTTCAAAATAAGCGTTGAAGGCTTTTGGGCGGGTCAAAAGTCTTATGCAAGTTGGAAGACAAACGGAATCTCTATCAGCGAACGGCATGGTTTATTCTTCTCAATGCCTGGCTTCCACTTACCCATTGTCTTGAGAACGCGTAGTACTTCGTCGTTGAGAACAGGTACCTTACCACTCTTGATTCTGACATCATCAACCGTACCATCAGCATTGATGATGAAAGTAATATTCACCGTTCCCTGCAGTTTGTTCTCCTTTGCAGCAGCAGGATATTGCAATGTCTTTGTAAGCCACTTCATAAACTCCACCCATCCGCCCGGTGGTGTTGGCGTTTCGGAGAGTATTCGCTTGCTAACCTTGTCGTCATAGCGTTCTACAACCTTGTCGGAATTATCATCGGTCATCTTCTCCATCTCCTTCTTAGCCTCTTCTTTTATCTTCGGAGGTTCAGGAGTAGTAGTTACCATCGGCATAACAATCGGTTCGTTACTTACCTGTGGAGCCCCCGTCTTCTTATCGTTCGAGTTCATACTTCCTGCATCGTGAGGCGTAACCTTATTCGGAATATCACGGCGTTTAAGGTTGAGCATGTCCTCCATCGTAGGCTTCTTGTCTTCTTGTGTCTTGGCAAGGTCTTGCTGGTCAATGGCAGGCAGCATGTCCATATCGTGGAGCGTGACATTCTTGATGGCCTTAGTATTAGCCGAATCATCATCACTCCCCGTTGCATTATACTCCATGGCAACAAAGAAGAAAGACAGTGCAACGATGATTCCCAAGAGGAAACCAATCCACCGCTTATTCTCTAAATCTGCTCTATTTGACTTCTTTATTTCCAAGATAAGATATACTAAACACCTTTTTCTGCCGTTATACAATCCATAATAGGCACAAAAACGCCTCATTATAAGTTGCAACGACAAAAGTAATAAGATATTCGGAAAAAGATGTAACTTTGCCGAGAAATTAATTTAGATTAAATGAAAAAAATCGTTTTCACCCTCCTGTTAACCCTTTTTGCGGTTGTAATACGAGCGCAGGAGAGTCAAACTGAATACAACTTCCTACGTCTTCCAGTGAGTGCGCATGCTGCTGCATTGGGTGGAGAGAATATTACTATCATTGAAGACGACCCTTCACTGATGTTCTCTAACCCTGCTTTGGCTTCTTCCGTAAGCGATAAACCGTGGGACTTAGTTACATGAATTATATGCGTGGAGCTCATTATATGGGTGCTTCTTATACGAAAGCATTGGGTGAGAAAGCTACGCTTGCAGGTGGTGTGCAGTATATGAACTACGGAAAGATGAAGGAAGTCGATGCTAACAACGTACAAACTGGTATTTTCAATGCCAGCGAAATCGCTGTTGAAGGTATCTTCTCCTACGAATTAGCACGTAATCTGGTGGGTGGTATCACGGCAAAATTCATTACTTCTTACATTGGTAGTTATAACTCTATGGCGGTGGGTGTAGACCTTGGTCTCAACTGGTATGAGCCTGAAAGACAGTGGTCGGTATCCTTAGTTGCCAAGAACCTCGGTGGACAGATTAAGGCATACGAAGAGGAGTATGGTAAGATGCCGATTGATGTGCAGGTGGGTGTGAGCAAGACTTTTGCTGCCCTTCCTGTCAGAGTGTCTGCTACGCTCGTCGATCTTACGCATTATGACTATCGTTTTATCAATCACCTCAATCTCGGCGCAGAAGTCTTACTGTCTGAAAGTATTTGGGTTGGTGGTGGTTACAACTTCCGTAAGGCAGACGAAATGACCATTGGTAAGGATGAAAACGCCAGTGCGCATGGTGCAGGATTCTGTGTCGGAGCTGGTATCAACCTTGAACAATTCAAACTCAACCTTGCCTACGGTAAGTATCATGCTGCCAGCAACTCAATATTGGTGAACTTGGCGTACTCCTTTTAGAAGGCGGTGGTAATTCAGAATTCATAATTCACAATTCATAATTATGATTACCATATTAGCTTTGAACTTTGAGCTTTATGATATGTAACTTTAAAGAACTACGAATTACACGAATTTCTCGAATGTTGTTTGCGATAATGATTCGTGTCATTAGTGCAATTCGTAGTTCCTTATTAGTAATTGGTGAGTTTCACGTTACTGTAGCCATAAACCACAATTAACATTAGTATTCATAATTATGAATTGTGAATTATGAATTCTGAATTATTACAGCGTCTACATGAACAGCATGCCCACTTGGAAGACCACAGCACTAACAATCCAAGCTAATGCCGTAGTGTAACCTGCAGCAAAGAGAGCCCAACCCCAACTGCCTGTCTCGCCTTTAATAGCTGCTATCGTGGCTACACAAGGGAAGTAAAGCAGTACAAAGAGAAGGAACGAGAAGGCTGTAAGTGTTGCAATAGGCTCTGCTTCCTCGTAGCTGATGTGATGCATTGTTGCTACATCCTTTGTAATCAGATTATGTAGCTTTGAGTATTTACCTGTCTCACTACTATAACCATTGTCGTCAGAGAAGCTACCATCATTAGAATAGAGTACGCCCATTGTTGATGCAACAATCTCTTTTGCACCCATACCAGACAACAAGCCAACATCCAATTTCCAATTGAAACCCTGTGGACGGAACACTGGCTCAACGGCTTTACCGATTCGTCCGATATAGCTTTGTTCCTGTCGTGCTTGATTATCCATGTTCGGATCGTCTGGAAGAGGGAAGTAGCCTAAAGCCCATACGATGATAGAAGCAACAAGGATAATACCTCCCATCTTTTTAAGATACTGCTTACCTTTCTCCCATGTATGGCGACCAATTGCCTTCCATGTTGGGAAACGGTAAGGTGGTAGCTCCATCACAAATGGCGTATCCTCACCTTTGACCACAAAAGCTGAGAACAAACGACTCATTGCTACTGCCATCAACACACCTATTATATATAAGGAGAGCATGGCAAGCGAACGATATTTCAACGCAAAGAACGAACCCGTAATCATTACGTAGATAGGTAGACGAGCCGAACAACTCATTAAGGGGAGAATCAACATTGTTATCAATCTACTCCTCCGACTCTCAATCGTACGTGTTGCCATCACCGCTGGCACATTACAACCGAAACCCATGATGAGTGGGATAAATGACTTTCCATGCAGTCCCATCTTGTGCATCAGTCGGTCCATGATGAAGGCGGCACGTGACATATAGCCGCAGTCCTCCATGTAGGAGATAAAGAAGTAAAGTATTAATATCTGAGGAAGAAATACAATAACAGCTCCTACACCGCCGATAACACCATCGACGATCATATCTTTTACTGGTCCAGCAGGCATATTCGTAGAAATGAACTCGCCTAACCAACCCACACCAGCCTCTATCCAATCCATTGGATACTGACCAATGACGAAGGTTGCAGTGAACATCACCAACAGTACAAGGAAAAAGATTGGGAGCCAAAGTATTTGTTTGTCAAGACATGGTCGATGACATGGGTGGTCTGATAGGTGTCTTTCTTATCACCTGTCGAGAAGTTCGCTTCCTTCAGCGCACCATTAATAAAACCATACTTGGCATCCATGATGGCTGTCTCGCTGTCATTACCCGTCTCCTCCTTTACACGAGCGGCTGCCGTATCACGATGATTGAATATCTCAATCGAATCACCTAACGGACTAACGAGTTGCTCTACGTCCTTGTCATGCTCTAACAGCTTGATGGCAAGATAGCGGGTAGAGTAGCGATGGCAGAGTTCAGGGTATTTCTTCAAATGCTCCTGCATCTCTTTAATACCATTTTCTATCTCATGTCCGTGGTTGATATGGATATGACGGAACTGCAACGACTCGTCTTCTTTCCCTTCATAAACGGCAATAATCTGGCGGAAGAGTTCCTTCACACCTCTACCATTGGTGAATACTGTTGGTATCATCGGCACTCCGAAGAGCTCAGAAAGCTTTTGTGCATCAATATGGTCACCACGCTGTTCTGTCTCATCAAACATATTTAGCGCGCAAACCATACGTATGTGCATGTCTATCAGCTGGGTTGTAAGATAGAGGTTGCGCTCAAGGTTAGACGAGTCTATCACATTGATGACTACGTCTGGTGTCTTGTCAACCAACTGCTTACGCACGTAGAGTTCTTCAGGACTATAGGCTGAAAGACTATAAGTACCTGGGAGGTCTACAAGGTTAAAAACATAGCCATCAAACTCAGCACGTCCCACCTTCGCATCAACCGTCACACCCGAATAATTACCTACTCGTTCGTGTGCTCCCGATGCAAAGTTGAAGAGCGATGTCTTACCGCAATTAGGGTTACCGACAAGTGCCACATTGATTGTATGGCTCTTACGGCGTACAGCATCTGATTGTTTCTCGGGCGTTAGCTCCTTGTCCGTGCTGTCGTATGTGGTTGAATCCATCTCAACCTGATTGTCTTCCTGCTCCTCCTCATTCCCAACAGAGTGAGTCTTCACATCCGACAATACCTCAATCTGGTCAGCCTCGCTATGACGAAGACTAACCTCATAACCCATAATCTTATATTTAACGGGGTCTTGCAAGGGTGCATTGAGCAATACCTCAACGGTCTTACCCTTGATAAATCCCATCTCTATGATTCGTTTACGAAAACCACCGTGTCCCGATACCTTTACGATAACACCAGTTTCTCCAGTCTTTAATTCTGATAACTTTCATAGCTCTTTGATAATTTAGAATTCATAAATTCATAATTCATAATTATGATTACTTCTGTCTGTTGTATTTATTGCTGCAAGCAACTTGTTCTTGTCACTCGTCTCACTCGTCAACTTTTGCAAAGACTTGTTTTTTTCTCACATCGTCAACTCGTTTAACTCGTCTACTTGTCTACATCTTTAACAAACAAAGGTAATGAAAAAAACAGAATAGAAAAGTGTTTACTATAGTAAATACCTAATAATGGGGATAGGCAACGGCATGAAAAAAAGGTTATAACAGGTATTTTTCTTCATGAATAATAACAATACACTTGCCAGAGGGATGAGGTAATAAAAGCCTCCTTACACAAAGACTACTATTACCAAACCTACAAGAATAGTTTTGTTTTAGTTTGCTGTCACTTTTAACACTTTGCGTAACAATACTGTAAATTAATGAGTTAAGTGATGATTGTGGCTGACAGAAGTGACAGCAACTCTGAAATACAGAGAAGATAAGATGTCTACTATCAATTTATAAACAAGGTGTTTATCCTCAAAGTTATTAGGAATCTGTACGCTATACCTCCGTCGCTCTTTGTTTCATCGTTCTCTCTGTGCCATTTCTTTATCTCCGTTCCCTCCGTTTCTCCGTGTGACTTATTATATAATTTTGTAAATAAAATTCACAACCTTGAAAAATAAAGAGCATCTTTTAGACTTGAATTAACGCCCTTTTGACTTGCAAAAGATGCTCTTTGAGAGCCTTAGTAACGCCCTTTTGAAGTCCAATTAAGCACCTTTTACTTTCTTGTTCTGTAACTTGTTGATTGTTATAGAGTTGTGAGGGTGATGAGAAAATACTGTTTTTTGTGTGAAAAGAGGTGTTTTACGGGGTTGGTTTGTAAATATATTTCTAAGTCTGAAAACGGTAAATGCTATCTTTATTATCTCTTTAAAAATGAATACTAACTCTTCCTATGCAAATGATTCTTCGGTTTTTGCATATGTAAGGATAAAAATTGATGCATAAATAATCGTTGTAAGTCAATACCACATATATGGTATTTTTCGTCGCTTTCGATAAACTTTTTGGGGAATTGTTAGGATAAAATGGGAATTTATCCCTATCTTTGTAATGGATTAAAGATATGACCACAGTGCTATTCTCCGCATAGCCACGCTTATATAATAAGGTAGGGCGACATGGCACCATAGGTAAAACGTATAAATATAAAAGATTGTAAGATTATGAAATGTTTAGAATTACTATTCCCAAAAGCTGAGAGTACAAAGACATCACTTATTTTATTGGCATCACGCCTTGTGTTCGGATTGACATTTGCGAGCCACGGACTCGACAAGTTACAGCACTTCTCAGAAACAGCTGCACACTTCCCTGCACCCTTCGGTCTGAGTGGTGAAGTTGCTGTTGGCTTGAGTATCTTCGGTGAGTTAGTATGTGGTTTGGCATTCGTTTTTGGTTTCCTCACACGTTTAGCACTCTTGCCAATGATTTTCACCATGATAGTTGCCTTCACAACTGTGTTTGGCGGATCTATCAGTGCAGGTGAATTACCTTTCCTCTATCTTATCATCTTCGTTCTTTCATGGTTTGCTGGTGCTGGCAAGTTCTCTGTTGATGGCATCATCAGAAGCAAGATAAGCCGTGATAATTCATAATTAATAATTCAAAATTCATAATTATGAACACTAATGTTAACTGTGGTTTATTGCTACAGTAATGTGTTATCTCATCAACTACGAATTACGCTAATTACACGAATTCTTTTATAACAAGGATTCGTGTAATTAGCGTAATTCGTAGTCGATAAAAGTGAGATAGAGTTTGCACATATCATAAAGCTCAAAGTTCAAAGCTCAAAGCTAATAATGGTGTTCATAATTATGAATTTTGAATTATAAATTATGAATTATAGTAGTAATCATAATTATGAATTGTGAATTATAAATTATGAATTACCAACATTCAATATCTTTCTCAATATCGGGCATTGTCTCACGTTTGAAGACAGGACTCTTCACGCCTGCCCGTTTCTGTTGACGATAGTCATCGAGTAAACGGAAGGCATATTTACCAAGTGTTAAGATAGCAATGAGGTTACAAATCGTGATGAGAGCCATGAAGAAATCACCAATACTCCATACAAGGTCAAGGCTGGCAATGGCACCAAACATCACCATTACACCACCTGTTATCACACGCAAAGCGAGAATGGCTGAAGGCTTTTGAGTAAGGAATCGTACGTTTGCCTCACCATAATAATAGTTTCCGATAATACTACTAAAAGCGAAGAAGAAGATGGCAATCGCTATAAATATTGGACCTGCTGCGCCCACTTCGCTCTCTAAAGCAACCTGAGTAAGGAGAATTCCTGACTCAGAATTGTTGACATAAAGTCCACTGATGATAATGATAAAAGCCGTACAGCTACAAACGAGGAGCGTATCTGTGAATACACCGAGCGACTGGATGAGTCCTTGTTTTCACGGGATGAGTAGTAGATGCGGTTGCTGCAATATTAGGAGCAGAACCCTCACCCGCCTCATTGCTGAATAGTCCACGCTTAATACCGTTCATCATCGTAGCACCTAAGCCGCCACCTGCCACCTGTTCAAAGCCAAAAAGCGTTCTCAACGATAAGGCGGAAGACGTGTGGAATGAGTTGAATATTCATTACAATAATGACCAAGGCAAGGAGTACATAACTCACTGCCATCAGCGGAACGAGTACGCTACTAACTTTGGCAATACGCTGAATACCACCGAAAACGATTGCTAAAGAGAGTATAGCGAGAGCGCCACCCATCCATGTTGGATCAATAGAAAATGCCTTTTGCATTGCACCACAAATCGTATTACTCTGTATGGAGATATAAGCCATACAGAAGGTCATCGTAATCAGTACGGCAAAGAGTTTCGCCATCCATTTACAATGCATACCATGTAGAATGTAATAGGCTGGTCCACCAATGAATGAGTCAGCATGACGACGCTTATAAAGTTGGGCAAGTGTAGACTCTATGAAGGCTGTTGCAGAGCCTAAGAGGGCAATAACCCACATCCAAAAGACAGCACCAGGACCACCAATAGCTATCGCAGTTGCCACACCAGCAAGGTTTCCAGTACCTACACGTGAGGCAATTGAGACGGCAAAAGCTTGAAAAGATGATACATGTTTCTCACCTTCGTCATGTGTTCCTGTCGAATCTCCTAATAGGCGAACCATCTCGCCAATCATGCGAAACTGCACAAAGCGCGTCCGCCATGTAAACCATAAAGCACAAATAACGAGTCCTGCTACGAGGATATATGTCCATGTAAAATAATTGACAGATACTATGGCTTGATTCAGCCAGCCGTCTGCGGAAAACAATTCTATCATTTAATATAAGGCTAAAAATTACGCGCAAAAATAATAAAAACATCTGAAAGATATAAGTTTTGTGTGCAAAAAAATTAGCTATTCACTTGACTTTCATAATAATTTCACTAACTTTGCACAATGCTAATGGTTGACAAACACAATGGTAAGAAAAAGAAAAAATAAGTTTAGAGATGTACGCGAATTTCTGATGATTGCATTGGCAATGCTCATCGGCAGCTTTGGCTGGTGTGCATTCTTATTGCCACATCATATCACGATTGGTGGTATTGCGGGTATTGCATCGGTTATTCAGTGGGGTCTTGATATCCCTGTGCAGTATACCTACCTTACTATCAACGGCATACTGCTCTTTGTCGCGTTAAAGATATTGGGTTGGAAGTTTTGTGTTAGGACGATTTTTGCCGTACTGGTGTTCGCCTTTTCGACGTCGGTATTGCGTGAGGTCTTTGCTGGACATCCGTTGTTTTCAGACGAACCTTTCCTCGCCTGCGTTGTAGGTGGTGTGTTATTAGGTGTCGGAGTCAGCATCGCCTTGCAGTATAATGCCAGTTCGGGCGGTTCGGATGTCATAGCAGCCATGATTCACAAGTATCGTGATGTGTCACTCGGACGTGTCATCCTTGCTTGCGACCTCTGTATCATCAGTTCCAGTTACTTAGTCTTGGAAAATTGGGAAAAGGTTATCTATGGTTACATAGTTCTCTTCGTAATGACCTATGTGGTGGATTACCTTATTAATGGTATGCGTGGTTCCGTGCAGTTCTTTGTTATCTCTGAACACTGGGGAGAGATTGGTTCTGCCATTAACAACGATGTTGATCGTGGCTGTACGGTTATCGAAGCTCGTGGATTCTACACTGGTAAGAAGGTGGGAATGCTCTTTGTCATCGCACGTCGTTCTGAAGCACACTCCATCTATCAAGTGATTGACGAAATAGACCCGAATGCCTTTGTGTCACAAGGTGCCGTCAATGGTGTCTATGGCATGGGATTCGATAGAATGAAGGTGGCACACAAGAAGAAAGTTACTGACGAAAAAGTCAGAACAAAAGAATAAGAAAAGAAGGAAAGATTGTAAAGATGAATATTCAGGAACTCGAAGGTAAGCGTATTGCCGTTCTCCTTTCTGGCGGTGTTGACAGCTCGGTTGTGGTCTATGAGTTTGCACGATTAGGACTACATCCTGACTGTTTCTATATCAAGATAGGACCCGGAAGAGAAGGAAGACTGGGACTGTAACTCTGAAGAAGACCTTGAAATGGCTACACTTGTGGCACGCCGCTTTGGCTGTAAGTTGGAAGTCATCGACTGTCATAAGGAGTATTGGGACCAGGTGACACGCTATACCATGGAGAAGGTGAAGGCTGGTTTTACGCCTAACCCAGATGTGATGTGCAACCGACTGATAAAGTTTGGGGCTTTTGATGAGAAGATGGGGCATGACTATGACCTCATCGCAACGGGCCATTATGCACAGACAGAATGGATTGACGGACGTAAATGGCTCACCACAAGTCCTGATCCAGTCAAAGACCAGACCGACTTTTTAGCACAGATTTACGACTGGCAGCTGAAGAAAGCAATCTTTCCTATTGGCCACTACGAGAAGAATGAGGTGCGAGAGATTGCCGAGCGAGAGAATCTTATCAATGCGCACCGAAAGGATTCGCAGGGAATCTGCTTCCTTGGAAATATCGACTATAATGAGTATGTACGCCGCTATTTAGGCGAAGAAATAGGCGACGTCATCGAACTTGAAACGGGAAAGAAGATTGGCGAACACAAAGGACTATGGTTCCATACTATCGGGCAACGGAAGGGACTCGGTCTTGGCGGTGGCCCTTGGTTCGTTATTAAAAAAGATGTAACTAAAAATATCCTGTATGTAAGTCATGGCTATGACCCTGCTACAGCCTACAAAAAAGATTTCCCGCTCCATGACTTCCACTTCCTAACAGAAGGTATCACAACCTTACCTGAGAAGATTACCTTCAAGATTCGCCACACACCTGAGTACCATCCAGCAACTGTTGAACAGTTGTCGGACGGTAGGTGTATTATTCACTCTACCGAAAATATCCATGGCGTTGCCCCTGGACAATTCTGTGTTGTCTATGATGAACAGCACCATCGCTGCTTTGGTTCTGGAGAAATAACTTTGTAAAGTTGACGAGTTGATGTGTTGACAAGTTGACAAGTAGACGAGTTGACAAGTTAACGAGTTATGTGTTCTGTTTGTTGAGTTAGTCTGAAGGTTCTTTATGTTACCTTTGCTACAAAAACAAACAATCATTGTCGGGTTGTTTTTTTTATACAAAAAGAATAGATAAAGATAGGCTATAACAGCTTTTCTAAGTATTGCTGTCAGGTAAACATTCCCTATATCCCTTAGAAATTAGTGGCTTACTATCTTTATTACTATAATCTTATCGTCCCTTTCTTTCCGTCTTCAAATGATGTGTTGACGCCCCGCACATGTCGTGCTGATGCTTAGCACCAATGGTGCTGAGTACTAATTAGGTTGTAATATATGACCGATGAGGGTTTAATTTGTTGTTAGAAGTGGGTTATACTATTAAAAATAAGGTTCTTCCGAAATATGTAGTGATAAACTAAAAGTCTTATATAATAGGCACACGGAGTCACGGAGAGGACGGAGGTTGTGCAATGTTACGGAGGTGCCGACGGCACAAAGAGCGACGGAGTCGTAGCGTACAGATTCTTGAGAAGTCTTTTGGGATAAACGCTTTGTGTATAAATTACTAATAGAAATGGCAAACAAACTCCGTCGCTCTATGCACCGACGGTGCCTCCGTGACTTCCATTGCTTTGTTTTAATAATCCTCCGTCCTCTCCTTTTCTCCGTGTGACATTTCCTCAGAAACCTAACCTTAAGTGGCAAAAATTATCACTCCAAAATCCTGAAGACCCAGAAATAAGCTTAATAGATTACTGGTCTAAGAGTAGAGAAACAAATTAAAACGATTTCTTTTATATATTAATAGGTGGGATTTGATCGTTTCCTGGCACTCATCAAACGACTTTGTAGATAATTCTTCTTGTTAACTTCGTTTTCTAATATCTTTTATTTTCTTAAACTAATGTCGTATACTTTTGTCTACTTATTTACATATTCAAATGTGTCCTTTTTACAATCACATCCCGTTCTCTTTTATCTAAATATCTGCTCAACCCTTTTGTAGCTTACAACCTACGAGGATTTTATAATTATAAGTGTTTTATGTACTCTTTTTGTTTGAAATAGAAATTAATAATACATTTTATGATTTAAAGTATAATTTTAATCGAAAAAAAGATTGCTTCTTTTTATAAATAATATTTATATTTGCAGCAGATATATAATAGAACGAATAACCTGTAAGAGTCTTTACTCATCAATTCCTCTAAAATATCTTCTGCCATACGTGCAGATACCATAGAAAAAGTGTTACATCCAATATTCGATTAACTATAAATATGTATATATGAAGCAGGTTTACTATTTTATTTTCTTAATGCTACTGGCGTTTTCGTCAGTAAACGTAAAGGCTGACACAACTGTAAGGGTCAAGGTTGATGATATCAACAGAGTTTCAGTCAAAGTAAATTACTTGCCCGTTGTCAATCTTGCTAACGGAACAAATGAAATTACTGTGCCCCAATATGGTGCCTTAACCATTGAGGCAAAGCAAGGTTGTTACTTAAAGAGCGTCCTCAAGACGATTGATAATGAGAACTCTGCACCACAGACTATTAATAATCTAACCAGTTGCAACATCTATGTTTCGGATGCAGACAATAATAAGCTCTTCACTGTTAAAAGTGCTGACTTAGCTAAAGCTCGCACAGGTTCATGTACTGTAAACGTTGATAATGCCTCAAAAGTGAGGGTGTCACGCAATGAATCACGCACGGCAGTAGAGTTACAAAATGGTGAAAACACAGTTAAATGGATTCCTAATACCGAGAAAACACTTGTAATTACCAATGCTAATTATGGTGATGCCCCTATATATAAGGTGACCCTCGACGGTAACGACGTTACTCCTTCAGGTGGTCAATACTTTGTAACATTGACTGATGGCTGCGTTGTAGATATTAAAGCCGATTATCCAGACGTATCTTATCCTGTTAAATTCAACTTTACTGATGATAATGCGAAGGGTGTTATCTCAAAGGTAATGGCTGATGGCGTGGAAGTTAAGAACTACAATGATGCTGATTTTAAGCTGAAAGCAGGAACAAAATTGTCATTAACTTTCGACCAAAACAACTATGCCTTAGATGCTTTTAAGGTCAATGGGACTGCCGTTACGATATATGGTAACTACGAATGTTACGTAAAAGACAATCTTGTCTTTGAAGTTCAGGCACATAAATATGCTACTGTAAAGGCTGTGTTGACTGTTGATAACGCAGCAAATATCACCGCTTATGAGGGACAAAGCTATAATAATAAGGTGATAACGCTACAGAATGGCAGTAATAATATTGAGTTAGGAGAGAAGAATAACCTCATCCAAATAAAACCTAATAGCGGTTGTAAGATTGAGTCTATCAAGGTAAACGGTACTCCTGTAGCAGCCAATTACGAAGGAGCCTACGAGATAAGACTAACCGAAGGTATGACTATCGAGGTTACGACATCAGCCATTGTACGCGACCAGAAGGCAACAGTTTTCATTGACGACATCAGCCTTGCGAACTATGGATTCAACTTCTACCGCTCTGACCACTCAACGGTAAAGATGCAGACAGGCGAAACACTGTCATGTTCTCAGCCGATGACCATCACTTCATGCTTGGTGCATACGGCAATGACTTGAGTAAGATGGTGGTTAAACTCAATGGAACGAAACTTAACCCACCTTACCCTGGCGGCACAAGCTTTGAGTTTGATTTGAATAATGGCGACCGTCTGGAGGTCCTTCTCAAGGGCGAAACAAATGGCATTGATGCCATAGAAGCTGTAAAACAAGGGAAGGCTGTAGTCTATCGTCTCGATGGCAAGCGCATAGAAGGCACACAACTGCCTAATGGAGTATATATTATTAACGGTAAAAAAGTTATAGTTAACAAGCGATGAGAAAAATTCTACTCACTGTATTTTGTTTATGTTCGGTAGGATTAGCTTACGGTCAGTCGAAGCTTGACCTACAAAGTCAGTTGGAACTGTTCAAACTCCGTAACACTTCCATTCCTACCTACAACAGTCGTACACGTTCGTTTGAACACCCAAAGAGTGTACCAGAGAACACAATGGCAATGGTCGAAATGAAGGATCACAACGACCGTGCAGACTTAGAGGCACAAGGCGTAAAGGTGCTGCGTGTACGTGGTAATATTGCCATTGTCGTGGCTCCAATAAAAGACATTGAGCGTATTGCAGGCTTAAAGTGCGTTCGTCGTATGGAACTCCCACGTCGTGTTTATCAGAAGATGGATGTCGTACGTAAGGAGATTGGCGTAGATAAGATTCACAAAGGCATCGACCTCCCACAGGCTTACACTGGTAAAGGAGTGGTAACGGGTATTGTTGATGGTGGTATTGACCCAAACCATATCAACTTCCTCAAGCCAGACGGAAGCACGCGATTTGGTTATATCAGTAAGATTACAGCCAGTCAGTCAAATAAGGATGGTTATCAATTCGATAACTATTACCCTCGTGTCGTACTTGATACCTTAACAAACCGTGATAATGCATACGCTATTGAGGATTTTACGACCGATTCCTACACTACGTTCCATGGTACTCACACTACAGGAATCATGGCGGGTGGATACAAAGGCAATATCAACTATGCTAAGACTAACGATAACGATAGGTCTTATAAAGTGACAGGTCCTAATCCTTTCTATGGTTGTGCGACAGAGTCAGAACTTGTGGCTTCATGCGGTGATTTGCGTGATCAGTATATTGCATTTGGTGTTGATGATGTCGTACAGTATGCAAAACTATCAGGAAAGAACCCAAAGCCATGTGTTATCAACCTTTCATTAGGTAGTAACATTGGTGTACACGACTCTACAAGTGTAATGAATCGCTTCCTTGCAGAGGAAGGAAAGCACGCTATTATCTGTGTTGCTGCAGGTAACGAAGCGAACATGGGCATCGCATTAAAGAAGAATTTTACCGCTGCGGGTGAGATGGTTAAGACCTTCCTCACGCCAATGCAACCAGATACTTTACGTTCTGGAGGTAAGACCTACTTTAATCTTCGTAACGGACAGATAGCTGCTTATAGTAATGACTCTACAGAATTCGAGTTACAAATCGTTGTTACTAATACGAAGCGTGGCAACCGTGTTGTTAGCAGAATCCCTCTTCCAAATAATACAAAAGGCCAACCTATAACCTACGCATCAGGTGGTGAGTATTCAATGTCAGTGCTGTTATTAACCAAGGATTTGCGAAAGCGTTCGATGGTTACGTCACAGCGGCTTCTGCAATAGACCCTGAAACGGGCCGTTACTACGCTATGGCGCAGATAATGACCAGTGATAACCAGAAAGATAACAAGGATGGAAACTATAAACTGGCGTTGCTAATAACGAGTAAGAAGGCTGGACAGCGTGTTGAAGTGTACAGTGATGCACAGTTTATCTACTTTGATAGCAACAAGCAGGAGGGATTCGTAAGCGGAACACGCAATGGTTCTATCAGCGATATGGCATGTGCTGCAAACATCGTTACTGTTGGTAGCTACAATGTACGCAACCACTGGTCATCTCTCGACGGCTTTGTTTATGGCTACAACAAGCGAGGTGATGAAGATGACTTCCCTGAAGGCGAGGCTTCACGCTTCTCTTCTTTCGGTACATTAGCCGATGGTAGAAACCTTCCACACGTATGTGCTCCGGGTGCATCTATCATCTCTTCTGTTAATACATACGCTGTAGAGAATACTGACTTAGGCTATACTGACATGGCATTGCAGGGTAAGTTGGAGAAAGGTGGTAAGAAATACTACTGGCATCAATCCCTCGGAACATCCATGGCTACGCCTGTTGTGGCTGGTGCTATTGCCCTCTGGCTTGAAGCAAACCCAAGTTTGACTGTCAAGGACGTAATCCGTATCATTCAGCAGACCGCTCGTAAGGATAACTATGTTACTAAAACGGGCGACCCAGTACAGTGGGGTGCAGGTAAGTTTGACGCTTACGCAGGTTTGAAGCAGGTACTAAAGGAAAAGGAAACCAATGGTATTAATGGTGTAAGGTACGCAGAGAGTCAGGCAGTACCTGTCATTACAATGACTGGCGAACGCTCTTTCTCAGCCTTCCTTGCTGGTGCAAAGCAGCTGAATCTACGTGCTTACTCACTCAGCGGACAGTTAGTTCACTCGCTCTCAGCACAAGGTGACGAACTTAACGTTAATGCTTCTTCATGGAACAAGGGTGTTTACTTGATTCAAGTAAATGGTGGTAAGGCACAACGTATCGTTATCTATTAAGGCTTGATACACATCGAATAATATTCCAAAGGATAGGACTAACACTCCTAACCCTTGGGAATACGATAAGTAAAGATAAGCTATAAAATCAGAACACAATAATATTTATATTTATATGAAGCACAAATTTACTTTTTTACCATCATTCCTCCTCTTAGTGATGGCTATGTTGTGGAGTTCGCTTGCTGCCCATGCGCAAGACGAAGTTTTGATTCGATTCCACACCAATGTGCCTGAAAAGGCAAAGAATTCTGGTGTGGCAGCACAGGTTTCTTTTGTGTTGGGCTCTAAATCAGACAAGGCTGATGTCTCTATCGACTATGGTTCTGGTGATACCGAAGTTGAGATTAATAAAGCTATTGTTGAGAATGATCATGGCGAACAGGCCATTAAGGGTACTCTCTGTACAGATGTTGTGTCAGATGCAGGCTGGGTAACAATCAAAGGTAACCCAGACGACCTCTATTTCTTCAATGCTTCTGGTAATGAGATCGACCAGATTCAGTTTAATGACAACTTGAAACTCCAAGTCTTGAACTTAGAGCATAACAACTTAAAGTCACTCAATATCGATCGTTTACAGAGTCTGAATATTATCTATTTGCAGGATAATCCTTTCTCTGCTACAACTCCATTGATGATTGGTCGTATGCCAAATCTTATGGTGTTGGAGGTTCCACAGATTGGACATATCTCTCCAGACTTTACGCTTAAGAACTTCCCTAATCTCCGTTCGTTTGATGCTTACCACACTATCAGTCTCAAGACAGCCGACCCAACAGGCTGCCCATATCTGCAGCGTTTGAGTCTTGACATGACAAGTGTTGAAAGTGTAGACCTCTCAAAGAACTCATTACTGCAAATACTCAACGTGGGTGACTCTCGTGTCAAGACTCTTGACCTTAGTCATAACCCTGAGATTACGCAGCTCTATATCTCTCACTCTTCTGGAACTGTCAATACTGACGTGAAGTTCGAGACCATTGATGTGTCTCACTGTCCGAAACTCTACTATTTCTATTGTGGTGGTAACAACTTGAAAGAGCTTGACTTAAGAAACAATCCAGAGCTCTTCACACTCTCTTGCGACCGTAACCTCCTACGGAATCTTGACGTTAGTCAGAACCCAAAACTATATAGTGTCAACGTACGTTATAACTACATGGACTTGCTACACTACCTGAACCAGGCAACTGGTTTGAGTATTACCACGAGCAAAACCCTATGGAGTTGAACGATACATATAAGGTAGGTGATGTCATCGATCTTAGCAAGCGTGTGCTTCGTGCAAATACAACGACTCAGGCAAGACTCTATCGTGTTCCAAAGGCTGACCCAACAAAGCCAGTAGAGTTAGATGACAGCTATTATTCTTATGAGAATGGTAAGGTTACTTTGAAGAAAGCACTTGATGAAGAGGTCTTTGTTCAGTTCACTAATAGCCGACTCAGAGACTATCCTATCCGCACAGAGAACTTCCGTGTGAAGACTGTTGCAGAGTTTGGTAAGGACGTGAAGGCTATTCAGCTCGCAAGTCTTGGCGACGCAGGTTCTCCTCTGAAGATGTCTGTTGGTATCCTTGGTGCTACAGCAGCTAATCCTGTAACTGTAAAGGTTGACTTAGGCGATGGTAATACTACCCCATTCGAGATTAAGGATGAGCGCCCAGCTACAGCCAATATCGTGACTACACGCACTGGTGCTGGAGACATTATCGTATATGTCCCACAGGATAAGTACGTAACAAGTCTTGAGTCTGATGGCCAGTACATTGACAACATCGACCTCTCTGCACTTACAGAACTTCGTACGCTTACATTGAAGAGAGCAAATCTTACTACTATCGACCTTTCTTATAACAATAAGCTTGAGAAGCTCGACCTCTCTTACAATCAGCTAAATCGTGTTGATCTCCGTGGTCCATCATCTTATTTTAATAAGAGTAAGTTGACTGATATCAATATTAGTCATAACCAAGTTGACTCATTGCTCTTCAATACCATCTATGGTGTAACCAAGCTCAATGTAAGTCACAACAAACTGAATAAGTTGGATCTTAAGGATGCCGACAACTTGCGTATGCTTGATATCTCTAACAATAAGTTCACTCGTCTCCTTCTCAACCACAGCGAACTTATAGAGGATATCAATGTGGCAAACAACGAACTTACTGAGGTGAAGATTCCACCTGTAGCACCAGTTAAGAAGTTGAATGTTAGTGGTAACTACTTCACATTGGCTAATATGCCTAACGACTTCGGTCTGACTCGTGGTAACTTTATCTATGCACCACAGCATGTACTGCAGATTTCAACCTCTTCACCAGGTATCGACCTCTCTGAGCAGTATATAACAAAGGATGGGTCAACAACTAACTTTGTATGGAAGAAGAAAGATGGTACACCGTTACAGTTGGGAACAGACTATACCATTACCAATGGTTCAGCTAAGTTCACCAACCTCGCACTTGACTCAATCTATTGCGAGATGACACATCCTGCTTATCCTGATTTCGAAGGACAGAACGTCTTCAAGACTACTAATGTTCATCCTATTGCCTTCCCTAAATACGAGTTGGCATCATTTACTACTGTCAACCAGACCGATAGCGTAGTATTGTCTCTTGCAAGCTATGTTCCTGGTAAGTCTGTTTACTTCGAGTGGGGCGGCAATGGTAATGTTACACAGTACACACTTGGAGAAAAATATAAGATTTTCCAAGCTAAATCTAAGGCGAACACAAAGGTACGTGTGCTTGTTGCTGAGGCTGATGATAAGGTGAAAGTCTTCAGCGTTGCAAACGTTAAGATGACTGATGTAGACCTCACTGGTTTGAAGGAAGCGAAACTCATTTCTATAACTCAAGCTGGACTTACATCTGTTAAGCTCCCTGCAGCACCAAATCTTACTGATTTGAACTTTGATGGTAATGAGTTGACAGACATTGACTTGTCACCGTTCCCCAAACTTTTCGCAGTGTCATTGATTGGTAATAAGATTAAGAACTTCGACTTGTCAAAGGCACCAAACCTTGGTATTGCTTACCTCTCAAGCAACAAGATGAAGGAAATCAAGCTTGATAACCCTAAACTTGAGAGCCTTGACTTGAGCGATAACGACCTCGAAAACGTGTCACTCGACAAGCTCCCTCAGTTAGAGCAGTTGTGGTTGAACGCTAATAAGCTGACAAAGGTTGACGTATCAAAGAATACCAACCTTAGAGTTCTTAACGTTGTTGGCAACCGTCTGAAGTTCTCTACAATGCCATTGCCAAACAATAACGGCAAACGATTTGATAGATACTCTTACAACCTTCAGGCACCAATCGATGTTAAGTGCGTTAATGGTAAGGTTGACCTCAGCTCTGAAGCTGTTGTTGGCGGTGAGATGACAACCTATCACTGGTTCATCGGTAATGTGAAGTACATTGATGGCGAGTTACAAGGTGAGAAGTTAGAACTCAATGATGAGTACACCGTTGAGAATGGTGTAACTACATTGAAGCTCACTCAGTCTATCACCAACCTTGTTTGTGTGATGTCAAACGATAACTTCCCTAATGCACTTATCTATACAAACTACATCACATTCACACCTGCAACAGGTATTGATGCTGTTACAGCTGATAAGGATGTTAAGATTCAGTTCTTCGATGGTGCAATTAGCGTTCTTGGCGCACAGAATAGCACAGTTGCTATCTACTCAATCGATGGTAAACTCGTTTACCAAGGTAAGGTTGCTGACGATAGCACACGCATCTCTCTTGCTCGTGGTACCTACATCGTACGTGTAGGAAACAAGGCAGCAAAGGTTAGCGTAAGTAAATTAGTAGTTTATAAATAATCAATCCCCTTGTTTGTTGTAGAATACTTATTCGGCAACAAGCAAGGGGATTCTTTTGTATATGTAGCCTTATAAAGGCTAATAAAGATTCTTTTTGCTTCTAATTCAGCGATAAATCGCAATCTTTTAGTACCTAACACCATTGGTGCTCACCATCAGCACGACGTGTGCTAAGCATCGATATGTTAGGCGATGAGGGTAGGAGAGGAGCTTTATAATCATTAGAATGGGCAGAATACAGCGTGTTCAGAACAGCAACAAAATAGATTTAGCTGTCTTTAGTATGGGTCTTCAGGATTTTGGAGTGATAAGTTTTGCCACTTGTGTTTAGAGTTTGAAGGAATGTCGCACGGAGAAAAGGAGAGGACGGAGGATTATTAAAACAAAGCAATAGAAGTCACGGAGGCACCGTCGGTGCACAGAGCGATGGAGTTTGTTTGCCAAATTTATTAGCAATTTATATACAAAGCTTTTACCCCCAAAATAGTTATCAAGAATCTGTACGCTACACCTCCGTCGCTCTTTGTGCCGTCGGCACCTCCGTAACATTGCATAACCTCCGTCCCCTCCGTGACTCCGTGTGCCTATTATATAAGACTTTTAGTTTATCACTCCATATTTCGGAAGAACCTTTAGCATGAATATGAAAATAGACAATAACTTCTTTGGCTGTCTTAATCTCTCATAGGTTATTATACTGCAATACCTTTTCATTTTTTTATTTGTCTACATAGAAAAGAATGTCTTATTATTTCATATTCTCGATGGCTCAATAACATCTTACGAACAGTTTTTACATAGGTAAATAAGAAAGTAACGTATACAAAAACAGACAAATGGTTAAAATTCGTCATAAAAGATTAGATTATATGCCTTTTAATCCTTATCTTTGCACGCAATAAATAATACTTATGGACTGGTTAATTGATATTTTTTCGGCAGAGAAACAGGATACGGTAGCCCATATTATGCTATTGTATTCTATTGTCATTGCCTTGGGTATCTACCTTGGCAAAATTAAAATTGGAGGTATTTCGCTTGGCGTTACCTTTGTGTTGTTTGTGGGCATTCTTGCTGGTCACATTAAATTTACAGGACCTATCCCCGTATTGACCTTTGTACAAGACTTTGGATTGATTCTTTTTGTCTTTATGATTGGTTTGCAAGTCGGACCGGGATTCTTTGAAAGTTTCGGTAAAGGTGGTCTGAAGTTGAACATCCTTTCGACGGTGGCAATCCTGCTCAACGTCCTTGTGATGTTTGCTTGTTACTACATTTTCTTTGACACGCAGGACAAGACAAATCTTCCTATGATGGTCGGCACGCTCTATGGTGCTGTGACGAACACTCCTGGTCTTGGTGCTGCGAATGAAGCACTCCACAGTGTCTTCAAGAATGGTATGAACTTCGACATCGCTTCTGGTTACGCTTGTGCTTATCCTTTGGGCGTGGTTGGTATCATCAGTGCGACGATTGCTATCCGTTATATCTGTAAGGTAAATCTTCAAGAGGAGAATGAAAAGCTGAATGAGGAAGAAGCTGAGAATCCTCATGCAAAGCCTTACACAATGTATTTGAAGGTACAGAATGCGTATATCGCAGGCCGTAAGCTCGAAGAAATATCAGAATTCCTTAATCGTGACTTCGTTTGTACACGTCTTATGCACGAAGGGGTATTGTCTGTTCCTACCTTAGATAATATTTTTGAGTTAGGCGATGAGATTCTCGTTGTCAGTGCAGAGGCTGACGCAGCTGCTATCCGTGCTTTCATCGGTCCAGAGATTGAAGTAGACTGGCACGAGGAAGACCAGCCACAACAGTTGGTTAGCCGTCGTATTGTTATCACCAATAGTAAGATTAACGGAAAGACTTTGGGCGATATTCATTTCCGTTCAGTATATGGCGTGAACGTAACACGTATCAGCCGTCAGGGTATGGACCTCTTTGCGGGTCGCAATCACCGTTTTATTGTGGGTGACCGTATCATGGTTGTTGGTCCAGAAGAGAACGTAAACCGCGTTGCTTCTATGATGGGTAACTCTGAAAAGCGCCTTAACGCACCAAATATTGCAACCATCTTCGTTGGTATCATCGTCGGTATCATCTTCGGTACGTTGCCAATTGCGATTCCTCACATGCCAGTACCAATGAAACTCGGTCTTGCAGGTGGTCCGTTGGTTATCGCTATTCTTATTGGTCGTTTTGGTTATCGAATGGGACTTGTGACCTATACTACAACGTCAGCGAATATGATGCTCCGTGAAATTGGTTTGGCACTCTTCTTGGCTTCTGTAGGTATCAAGGCAGGAGCAACCTTCTGGGACACCGTAGTACAGGGTGACGGATTGAAGTATGTGTACACAGGTTTTATCATAACGATTGTTCCAATCCTTATTGTCGGTACTATTGCTCGTTTGAAGTATAAGTTCAATTACTTCACAATTATGGGTATGCTTGCCCGGAACCTATACCGACCCACCAGCCTTGGCTTATGCTAACTCTATCTGTGCAGGTGAGGCTCCAGCTGTAGGTTACTCAACAGTTTATCCGCTCAGTATGTTCCTTAGAATCTTCCTGGCGCAGGTAATTGTACTATTCTTCTGCCAGATTTAGGAAAGAATAAGATTAAAACGAAAAGTAATTAGGGTGTATCAAATTTCTGATACACCCTATTTTTATTGAGTCTTCAGGATTTTGAAGTGGTAAGGTTTGCAACTTGTGTTTAGGGTTTGAAGCAATGTCACACGGAGAAAAGGAGAGGAAGGAGGATTATTAAAACAAAGCAATGGGGTAACGGAGGCACCGTCGGTGCATAGAGCCACGGAGTTTGTTTGCCAAATTTATTAGCAATTTATATACAAAGCGTTTATCCCAAAAGAGTTATCAAGAATCTGTACGCTATACCTCCATCGCTCTTTGTGCCGTCGGCACCTCCGTAAAGTTGCATTATCTCCGTCCTCTCCGTGACTCCGTGTGCCTTATAATATACGAAATTTGGTTTATCACTCCATATTTCGTAAAAACCTTTTCATTCTCCTAAATGCGTGAGAGAATGATTTTACTCTAAATACAACGTCTTTAGCTATCTGTTATCTTACCACAAAGTTTCTCCTTAACCCTCTGATTTTTCTTTACATCATTTCGTTGTTTATTTGCCCCAAATGGCTCTAAAACCTCTTTTTGAATGGCCTTTGTAACTTCCTTAATATCAACCTATTGCAAAACAGCTTTTCAAAAGGTGCTTAGTAAGACTTCAAAAGGGCGTTAGTAAGCGTCTTAAAGGGCATCTTTTACAAGTCAATTGGGCGTTAATTGCAAGCTGATTTATGCCCTTCTCAATTCGAATATTAGATTTTTCTTTACATTATATTATTGTTCTATGGCATCCGTGATAGGAGAGTAGGGATTGAGCGGTAACTCCTAATGCTATTACTTTGTTCCAGATTATTTTGTTATTTGGTCTTTGTATACTTTGTTACCTTGTCTTTTTTTATCTTATTTTTTTATTTTGTCTCCCCTAATCTCTTGTCTTCCTTTAAATCTGTAATTTTGTTCATTTACACGCCCATTTACATGTAAACAAAACTTATCAACATGTAAACAAAATCCTATTTTTTTCTTTTTATAACTAATACCTTGTTTGGATGTTCACTTGTCAACTTGTCAAGTAAAACCTGTTTACTTGTCAACTAAACACTCTTCTGTTTATAATTATAAGTGTTTTTATGTACTCTTTTGTTGAAATCAGTAAGTATTCAATTAAATTTTAAAAGAAAATGTAATTTTACTCGAAAAAAATGCTTGCAACTTATATAAATAATATTTAAATTTGCATTCCATGAAAGTAATAATCTTTTTATATTGTGAAAAAGCAGCAATATATTTAGGTTTAAGACTCATCTCTAATAAAATGTTTCAGAAAGGAACAAAATCGTAAAGTTTAGCGAAACAGTTACACAATAATATTTTAATAATCAAAAGAGATCTATGGAGAAAAGAATTACTCTCTTTTTGTTTGGTCTTATCCTGTCATTAGGAACAGCGTTTGGTCAGGCAAAGATTAACGGAACCGTAGTTTCTCAGGACGATGGAGAAGCCGTTATCGGAGCATCTGTCATGGTACAAGGTACTACGACGGGTACAGTTACCGATATTGATGGTCACTTCACTATCGACGTTCCTGCAGGAAAGAAACTCGTAGTCAGTTACATTGGTATGGTCACTCAGACCGTAACAGCAAAAGATGGCATGAAGGTTGTCCTCTCTAATGACAATCATCAGCTTACTGAGGTCGTCGTAACGGGTATGACCCAGCAAGACAAACGCCTCTTCTCTGGTGCTGCTACCAAGATTGATGCTTCAAAAGCTAAGCTCGATGGTATGGCGGACGTGAGCCGTTCACTCGAAGGACGTGCTGCCGGGTGTGAGCGTTCAGAACGTATCAGGTACGTTCGGTACTGCTCCTAAGATTCGTGTTCGTGGTAACACGTCAATCTTCGGTTCATCAAAACCTTTGTGGGTTGTGGATGGTGTCATCATGGAAGACATTGCCAATGTTGATGCAAGTTCGTTGTCATCAGGTGATGCAAAGACTTTGATTTCTTCTGCTATTGCAGGATTGAATGCTGATGACATTGAAAGTTTCCAGATTCTGAAGGACGGTTCTGCTACATCTATCTATGGTGCTCGTGCTATGGCAGGTGTGATTGTTGTAACTACAAAGAAGGGTAAGGCTGGTCAGAGCCATTTGAGCTATACTGGTGAGTACACCCTCCGTTTGAAGCCAAGCTATAAGAACTTTAATATCATGAACTCACAGGACCAGATGGAGGTTTATCGTGAGTTGGAGAAGAAGGGCTATTTGAATTATGCCGAGATTGCTAACGCCTCTACAAGTGGTGTTTATGGTCGTATGTATCAGCTCATCTCTGAGTATGACGCTACTAAGGGACAGTTCGGTCTTGAGAATACACAGAAAGCGCGTGATGCTTATCTGCGTGCTGCTGAGTATCGCAATACTGACTGGTTCGACCAGCTTTTCTCAAGTTCAATCATGCACAACCACTCTGTGAGTGCTTCTGGTGGTACAGATAAGGGTCAGTACTATGCTTCTCTCTCTGCAATGTACGATCCAGGATGGTATAAGTCAAGCCGTGTTCAGCGTTACACTGGTAACATCAATACGACTTACAATATTAATAAGAAGGTCGGTTTGAACCTTATTGCTAATGCTTCTTATCGTAAGCAGAGAGCTCCAGGTTCGTTGAGCCGTACGATTGACCCATCAACAGGTGCTGTTAGTCGTGCTTTCGATATCAACCCTTACTCTTATTCTTTGAACACTTCACGTACACTCGACCCAACTGAGTCATATACACGTAACTATGCTCCGTTCAACATCTTCAATGAGTTGAACAACAACTACATGGACTTGAATGTACACGACTTCCGTATACAGACAAGTATTGACTATAAGCCAATAACAAAGTTGAAGCTTACTGCTTTGGTAGCTGTTAAGAGTGCTGCTTCAACGATGGAGCATATCGTTCGTGAAAACTCTAATCAGGCTTTGGCTTATCGTGCAATGGGTACAACAACTATCCGCGATGCCAATCCTTATCTTTATACTGATCCTGACAACCCATTTGCTCTTCCAGAGTCAATCCTCAAAGAGGGCGGTATTCTTGACAGAACAGGTAACCACTTCTTTGGTTGGGATACCCGTCTTTCTGCTGCTTACAACGATGTATTCAATGATACACACATCGTGAACCTCTATGCCGGTGTTGAGAGTAATAGCGTTGACCGTAAGGCTACTTTCGACCGTGAGTGGGGTATGATGTTTGATGCTGGTGAGATTGCTAAGCTGAACTATCGTGCATTCAAGATGTTCCAGGAGAAGGGATCTGACTACTATGGCTTGTCAAATACCCACATCCGCAGTCTTGCTTACTTCGGTACAGGTACCTATTCTTATAAGGGTCGCTATCAGATGACTGGTACTTTCCGTTATGAGGGTACTAACTATCTGGGTAAGGCTACATCAGCTCGTTGGTTGCCAACCTATAACGTTTCTGGTGCATGGAACGCACATGAGGAAGAATGGTTTAATAAGGTGTTTAAGCAGGCGTTGACACATGCTACATTCCGCTTGAGCTACTCACTTACTGGTGACCGTCCTCCTGTAACTAACTCATTGCCAATCTTCACAGCAACAGTGCCTTGGCGTCCATTTACTTCTATTCAGGAGACTGGATACGATGAGCAGTTCGGTAATAAGAACCTTACCTACGAGAAGAAACGTGAGTTTAACCTTGGTTTCGACTTTGGATTCCTTGACAACCGAATCAATCTTACAACTGATTTCTACTGGCGTCGCAATAGTGACCTTATTGGTTACGTGAACCATCCACAGTTGGGCTCTTATAACCTTGCTAACGTTGCTTCAATGAAGTCTAATGGTATGGAGCTTTCATTGAATACACATAATATCAAGACAAAGGACTTCAGTTGGGAATCTAACTTTATCTTCTCATGGACACACAATGAGATTACAAGTCTCTTCACCCATGCACGTGTTATCGACCTCGTACAGGGAACTGGTTATAGTCTTGTAGGTTATCCTGTAAACTCTATCTTCAGCATCCCATTTGCTGGACTCGATGGTGAGGGTTTGCCTACATTCATGAACGAGGATGGTAGAAGAACAATCTCTGGTCTTAATCTCCAGGAGCGTGATCAGGAGAAGATTAAGTATCTGAAGTTCGAAGGTCCTGCCGACCCAACTACAACGGGATCATTCGGTAACGTATTCCGTTATAAGAATTGGGACCTCAACGTATTCGTTACTTATAGCTTTGGCAATAAGGTTCGTTTGAACCATATCTTCAGCAACCGTTATGACGATATGGATGCTTTGCCTAAGGAGTTCCGTAATCGCTGGACATACAGTGGTGATGAGACTTTGACTACTATCCCTGTAATTGCTTCACGTCGTCAGAACCGCAACAATTCACAGTTGGATGTAGCTTACAATGCTTATAACTATTCTGATGTTCGTATCGCAAAGGGTGACTTCATTCGTATGAAGGAAATCTCATTGGGTTACACTTTCCCTGCAGCTATGATTAGAACGATTGGCGTTAACAGTTTAGCTTTGAAGCTTCAGGCAACTAACCTCTTCCTCTTCTATTCAGATAAGAAGCTGAACGGTCAGGATCCAGAGTTCTTCAATACAGGTGGTGTGGCTGCGCCAGTTCCAAAGCAGTTCACCATGACATTGAGATTAGGTCTTTAATATTTTAACGGAGGCTTCATATTCAGCTGAGAATATCCAAATGTTGATAGTAACATTGGAGTCCTAACAAGGCGAATGGTTGTAAAATGATACAGCCATTAGACAATAAAGAGATGCTGAATCAGAACCAGAAGTAATTTAATATAGAACGAATATGAAAATTAAGAATATCATATATAAGGGCAGCTTGATGCTTGCATCTGTAGCGATACTTGCATCTTGTTCTGACCAATTGGATACGTTGCCAGACAACCGTACGACTTTGGACACACCAAAGAAGATTGCGGGTCTGCTTGTGACAGCCTATCCTGACCGTACACCGACGCTCTTTAACGAGTGGATGTCTGACAATACCGATTACATGGGAGCACAGAATAGCCAGGGTAATCGTGGTGGTGATCAGTACTTCTTCTGGCAAGAGCAGACAGAGGGTGGTAATGACTCTCCTGAGCAGGTGTGGATGCTTTATTATGAGGGTGTCTATAAGGCCAATGAAGCTTTGGCTGCCATTGAGGAGCAGGGCGGTCCAAAGAACGATATACTTCGTAATTCAAAGGGTGAGGCTTTGCTCATTCGTGCCTATGACCACTTTATCCTTGCTAACGAATTCTGCCGTCCTTATAATGGCAAGACCAGTACAAAGGATGCTGGACTCTATTATGCAACAGGAATTGCAGACTTCTCTGCAGCTGCAGAACAGAGTAATCGTGGTACTGTAGCTGATGTCTATGCAAAGATTGCTGCTGATATTGAGGCTGGTATTCCATTGCTTAATGATACATATGAGGTGCCAAAGTATCACTTCAATAAGCAGGCTGCTTATGCTTTTGCAACACGTTTCTACCTCTATTATGAGAAGTGGGAGAAGGCAAAAGAATATGCTGATAAACTCTTAGGTAGTAACTCTGCTGCTTCTTTGCGTGACTATAGAGCTTTGCAGGCTATGCCACTGAGTAAATCAGAGCAGGCAGTAAAGATTGCTGAGGCTTATTGTAGTGCTTCTGCAGACTGTAACCTCCTTGTTCAGACCAGTGTCAGCAATGCTGGTATGGCTCTTTGCACCATGGTTAACCAGTAAGCGTTATACACTTACTAACTATTTGGCAGAGACAGAATTGTTCCAGAGTAATAACATCTGGGGTACATCGTCAAACCTCATTTGGAAGCCATTTACTGTTAATTCAGGTGAGAGTAACTTCGCTTTGTTGATGAAACTTCCACGTGAGTTTGAGATTCGTAATACCACAACAGGCTCTGGTTATCTCCGCACATTGAACGTTGACTTCACGATGGATGAGGCTTTGCTCAACCGTGCAGAGGCTGAAATCATGCTTGGTCAGAATGATGCTGCTTGTGCAGATATGACTATTTGGATGAAGAACTTCTTCAATACCAATGTGACCCTTACCCCAACAAGTGTACAAACTTACTTCAAGACAGTTCCATATGCATACGCTGATGCTGCTAAGATGGTACCAAGTTTCAAGAAGCACATCAGCCCTCGCTTCACTATTGATGCTGAAGGCTCAGTGCAGGAGTCACTTTTACAGTGCTTGCTGAACTTCCGTCGTATCGAGACAGTACATCAGGGAATGCGTTGGATGGATATCAGACGTTACAATATCGAGATTCCACGTCGTTTGATTGGTGCTAATGGTAGACCTTCAAAGAACCTTGATTGGTTGGAGAAGGACGACCCTCGTCAGGTGGTACAGATTCCACAGAGTATTCGTGAGGCAGGTGTTGCAGGCAACCCAACCAAGGCTCTTGTAGCAGGTGCGAAGCTCGTTGACCTTTCTCAGTACAAATTACCAGTACTTTCAGCGGTCAATCAGTATTCTGCTCCAGTAAGTGCACACTCTTTTTAATAGCTAATTAAAGGATTAAGAAATGAAGAAAAACATATTAGCTTTATCGCTATTGGCGGCAGTGGCAGCAGGCTTCACTGCTTGTTCAGACGATAATTTGTCAAGCGAGAGCGTTATTAAGCCTTCTAAGGCAGCAGACACTGTTTTCGACAAGTGGCTGTACAAGAACTTCGTAGTACCTTATAACATTCAAATACAGTGGCGTTATGAGGACAATGAGTCGGATATGTCTTACTATGATGTACCAGCCGATTCAGCTCAGTCAGTGGAGTTAGCGCATATTGTGAAGTACACTTGTGTTGAGGCTTATACCGAAGCAGCAGGTATTGATTTCACACGTCGCTTCTTCCCAAAGCTCTTCAGCTTCTTGGGTGAGTTCGAGTATGGAAACAATGGTAGTATAAAACTCGGTACTGCTGAGGGTGGAAAGAAGATTCGTCTCTTGGGTGTTAATCATCTTGATAAAGTCAAGAACAATCGTACCGCTTTGGATGAATATTATCTTAAGACGATTCACCACGAGTTTGTTCACATCGTTAACCAGACTAAGGACTACCCACGTGAGTTTGGTAAGATAACACCAACAGGTTATGTTAATGATTCGTGGCTTTCTGAGAAGTATGGAACAGGCTATGAGAAGCGTGGTTTCGTTACAGCCTACTCACAGAAGGAAGAACGTGAGGATTTTGCTGAGGTGGTAAGTACTTACATTATTTCTACCGATGCACAATGGAACGCTATCCTCAAGAAAGCAACCATTGTGGATGCTAATGGTGCAGAAGCAAAAGATCAGCCAGGTGTAACAGCTATTGAGAAGAAGCTCGAGATTGCTAAACGTTACTATAAAGAGACCTTTAATGTCGACCTTGATAAGGTGCGTGATACTGTCATTGAGCGTGAGAACAACGTTGTTAGTGGCAGTTATAATCTGACAAATCTTAATTATTAAGAAAGGATCATTATATGAAAGCAAATAAATTATTTATATATCTCCTACTTGCCTTGCCAGCTCTTTTTCTTCAGTCATGCCAGACAGAAGAAGAGAATGTCTTTGGAAAGCCTTACTCTGAGCGTATGGACGAATTCCTTCAGAAGGCACAGGAAACGTTGGTTGCATCGCAATATGGCTGGGCTTTAGACTATTATCCACAGAGATACCAGGCTTATGGTGGCGTGGCTTATACGATTAAGTTCACCCGTGACAATGCGATTGTACGCTACGAGAATAATCCTGATGATGGCGAGGTAAAGTCATTGTATAAGATGAAAGAAGACGACGGACCGGTTTTGTCGTTTGATACGTACAACACTTTCCTCCACATTTATGCTACTCCAAAGAATGGTGAGTATCTCGGTAAGGAAGGCGACTTCGAGTTCGTTATCGATAGTATTGGTGCTGACCGCATCAAGATTCACGGCAAGCGTTCGTTGAATACTATGTATCTCAATAAACTTTCTGGCGAAGCTTCGGAATATATAGAGAAGGTAACAGAACTTACCAACCTCTTTGTTTTCTCTGATGTAGCTCTTACCATTGGTGGAAAGCCTTACACACTTGTTGTTACAGATAAGAATAATCGTCAGTTAGCTATCTATGATGGTGATAAGGTTGCTGCTGAGTCTGCTTATGCGTTTACAGATAAGGGAATCCGTTTGTATGAGCCTATTATGTTGAATGGCGTACAGTTGTACGACTTAACATTTGATAAGGCAACTGCTAAGTTCACAGGAACTGGTGTGGAGTCTACTGCTTCAACCGTTGATGTTAACCTCATTGCGAAGATGATAGGTGCTATCAACGCTTCTAATGGTGAGAAGACTATTACGAAGACCATTCCATATCTTAACAAGCTCGACATCAGTTGTGATGCATCATGGGTTCACCTCTCTAAGGATGGTGATAAGCTCATTATTAAGGTAGATGCTAATCCTATTGCAACGAATGCGCGTGGTGCAAAACTTAAGATTTCAAATGGTATAAAAGAGGCACAGGTTCAGATTATGCAGTTCGACCTTTCTGCACTTATGGGTACTTATGAGCTCACGATGAACTCATATGTATCAAAGGATGGAAAGATGGGCTTCTTTGATAATACTCGTACAGCACGACTGAGATATGTAGGTTCTGGTGCGAACCGCAAGTTCTACCTCAATGTTCACAGTGCTTATGGCTCAGATTATGTATTCCCATTGACCTACGTAGCTTCTGCTAATGCATTCTTGATGCAGGGTGGTCAGAAGGTAATGACCTTCCAGGGAAGTAATGTAAGCTATAACATCGGTAATGCCTTTAACATCGATGAGAAGAGTGGTACAGGTACAGGTACAGGCGCTTATAACCTCATTACCTTCACCGTTGCAGACAATGGCGATATCAGTGCGTCACTCTGTGGACCATTGTTCAGCATCTCTAATGGACAGGTACAGTATACTGGTTTGACTACTGAGCGTATCATTCTCTGGGCTTACACTGGCGAACCATTCACCTCTGAGAATCTTGCAGGTTGGTGGGATAAGTGGACTAATCCAGTAATCACCAAGAAGGCTTCTACATCTTCATCTGCCAAGCCTTCTATCTTGCCAGAGGAATCGTTCGACAATACAGCGTCTGTATTGATGCCACAGTATCTACCAAACCGTGTTGCACGCTTCGATGTAGACTGGAATTCATTCCTCACAACATCTACAGCGTCTCAAGTAAAACTAAACAAGTAAGTGTTTTATGAAAAAGATATTTAATATTTGTCTTCTCCTTGCTGTTACTGCAGGCTTCGTTGCCTGCAGTGACGACAATGATGCAGGTAGTAATTACTTGCGTGAGAACCCTGTGCAGGTGGTAAACTCAAAACTCACCTTTACTGCTGCGGCACAGAAGGGTGGGGTGAAGTTTACTGCACCTGCTGGTTCAACCGTCTCTGTCAGTGATTCATGGGCAACAGCTCAGCTGCAGAACGATTCTATCGTAGTCAGTGTTACTAACAACCCAGCCATTGACAGTCGTTCTGCAGTGTTGACGATCAAGAATGGTAATGATTCTACTAATCTGCCAATCTTGCAGGCTGGAGCTCTTTTCAAGTACAAAGGTGCTAAGTATTACGCTGTGAGTGATAAGGATACAACCCTCACTCTACCTTATACTGCATTAGGTGCTGAGCCTTCTATGGAGCTTGCTGATGCTGCCGATGCTTCTGGTGTGACATCAATTGAGAATAAGGACTCTGCTTTCGTGGCACATATCGGAGCTAACACAACAGGTGAGATTCGTACTTTCTCACTTGTTTTGAAGAACCAAGAGAATCGTGATACAATCACTGTGACACAGGGTGGCATTGACGACCTCGCAGGTAAGACCTATAGTCTCTATGGTTATGACCTTCTTAAGATGACCTCATCTACAACTGATATTAACACATTGGTTACGCAGATTGTTGGTACACTTGAGAAGAAATCTGATACCGAGTTGACCTTTAATTCAAGTGACACGGGTATGAAGATGACGCTCACCTTTGATCCTGCTAAGGTGTCATTGTCATTGAAGGCTGGCGAATATGTTCTTTCAAAGAGAGTGAATGATACCACTTATTTCTACAGAACTGCTATTTGGGACATCAATCATTATGGTACATTCATGAAGCTAATTCGTCAGCAGACTGAAGCACATAGTACTGGTCAGGTGAGTGATGCTGATTTTGCTAAATTTCAGAAGGTTGTTCCTGGTATTTATAACTATTATGCGTCAAATCAGTTGACAATGACAGCAAGAATGTCTTACTCTAAGGCGGATAAGATGGTTGCTGGTATTCTTGAGGATAGTGGTAAGAATGCCGCTTACATAAAGAGCTTAACGTATTTAGGACCTTTAGGTTTCCCTCTTAATTCATTTAATGGAAACGTCTTCGCAATCTATAAGTATAATCAGCAGGGAAGCCAGTTATACCTTAATGGTCCTCTGTTCTTGCTTCAGCCTGTGATGCTTTTCCATCCTTTAGGCACAAGTGCTAAGCCTGCTGCGTTCATGCAGAAGAGATAATGAAAGGTTTGGGAAATTTTAAGTAGACGAGTAAACAAGTAAACGAGTTGACAAGTTAATTGTTTTGAGGGGTATGGCTCCTTGGGATAATTAACTTGTCAACTCTTTTTGTGGTTTTGCATTCCTTGATGAGACAGGGTAATGGAAGACATGGTAACAGAATAATGGGATACATGAGACAGAGTAATAAGAGACATGGTAACAGGGTATTCAAGACATGGTAACAGGGTAATGGAAGAGATGAGACAGGGTAATGGAAGACATGGTAACAGAGTAATAAGAGGTTCTTCCGAAATATGGAGTGATAAACTAAAAGTCTTATATAATAGGCACACGGAGTCACGGAGGGACGGAGGTAACGCAATGTCAGGGAGGTGCCGACGGCACAAAGAGCGACGGAGGCGTAGCGTACAGATTTTTGATAACTATTTTGGGATAAACGTTTTGTGTATAAATTACTAATAGAAATGGCAAACAAACTCCGTCGCTCTATGCACCGACGGTGCCTCCGTGCCTACCATTGCTTTGTTTTATAATCCTCCGTCCTCTCCTTTTCTCTGTGTGACATTACGTCAAAGCGCATTACACCAAATTTATGAATACTCAAAAAAAAGTCTGAAATTTGTTTACAATAATACTGCTTTCAAGGCTTAAAAGCGGTATGAAAAACGTGTATTTTACCGCCTTCGTAAGTTTCCTATAATCAGACTGTTACAAAGTTAGTTGATAAAAGGTGCTTAATTGGGTTCTTAAAGGGCGTCTTTAAGAGGTCAAAAGGGCGTTTCTTGGAAGCCAATTAGGCGTCTTTTAGAAGCCAAAAGAGCATCTTTTGAAATAGAGGTAGTGAAATTTTATTACAAAACCGAGGGTAAAGGGGGATTTCCCCAGCTCCCATTGAGTTAATAATTAATCTCAATGGAAGTTGGAAAAACTCTGTATGGGTCGAAATATTCGGTACAGCTATTAATCATGTCTTGGAGATTTGCCTCACATTCTTTCGATAGAGCTCTTTTCCGTTGACGATAACTGTCACAGGCTTGTTCATGTCTATGAGTTCGCTATTCAGATAAATACGTAGCCTACCGCCCTTTGCATTTGTGTAGCTGCGGTTAAATCTCATTTCAATACCCCAATGTTTATCTCTCTCAACAGCGGTATATTCGACCTCTTTGATATTAATCTTCACCACATTGTTGTGGATATTCATGTCATAGTAAGTGCGATTCTGCGTAGGAGAGCTTAACACTTGTAGGTTGTAGAAGCCCGAACGATGTCGCCCATCCATGTCATAATCTTCCCAGAGAACCGTCTTTGGATAGGGATTACGAACGAAATTCTTGAGCCATGGGGTAGTGAGGTCGTATTTAATATGATGCTGCATGTTAGGCAGTAGGTTGATACGATGAACAAAGAGCGGACGTTTGTCGGTATCAAGCGGTCGTGCCAACTGAGCAGAGTCAAATGCAATCTGCGTATAGTAAGTTAGAATATTGCGGTAGAAACCAGTGTCATCCGCCCCTGTGAGGAATGAGAAACCAATGTTAGCACAGTTTTCTACAGGTGCATTCTTCAATGGTTCACCACCAGCCATTGGACCCGCTGCAGCCCAATAGTCGGCATAGAAAGAGGCAAGACGCTGACTGCCATAGCCACCTTCAGATATACCGAAGACGTAGAGACGATTAGCATCAACATTACCCTCGACAAGTGCCTGTCGGATAAGCTTCTCCCAAGCAAACTGTTTAGCTACTTGCCACCAGCGATAGTAGTCGCCTTCGTTAGGAATCTGTGGAATGAAATAGAGTGAAGGACCATCTTGGAATCTGTTTCCTAAGATAAGTCCGGTCGCCCATTCTTGTTCCTTGGACCAGAACCATGCAGGTAAAGGAACAACGGAAGCTTGCCTGCTGCGCTTCCCTTTACACCATAGTAGTAAGGCATGACGGCATTCTTTTCCAATGCTTCAGGCAAATTCCACGATGCTTTCACGCCTTTCTGCAAGTCTTCAGGCTTTGCGAGCTTCTGTTCTTTTAGTTCGTGATTCGCCTCACACCATGCTGCCCACACCATCTTTTGGTTTTGAGCAATATCCTTGTTCTTTATCAGTTGCTGTATATCCGTAGTATAAGTCTTATTACGTTGAAAGGCATCCTTGCTTTTCAGTTCTTCATTCTGCTTCATTTTAAGCGTTTGAAGGAAGTAGTTTTTCACTTTCTCCTGCATATTACTTCCCTGTGCGTGAGCGTAGTTAGTGAAAGCAGAGAGTGCGAGCGTCAAGCCCACCGCTGCGATAAAGTTCTTGATAGGTTTCATTGTCTGTCTTTGTCCTTTCAATGTATTTGTTTATTTGGGTTTAACCCCTTGTATTATTTAGATTTGTAGACAAAGGTAAGCATTTTTAGAGAACTGTGCAAGAGTTGCAGCCTCACCCCCAGCCCCTCTCCGAAGGGGAAGAAGAAAGCCTCACCCCCAACCCCTCTCCGAATGGAGAGGGGAGTGATTACCGTGATACCCCTATAGAAGATGCTAAAAGGAATAATATTAATCTATAATACCAATCCATCTTGTAGGGTATATCGGTGACTACTCCCCTCTCCGAAAGGAGAGGGGTTGGGGGTGGGGCTTTATTAGAATCCGCCGCCCATTGGTGGACCACCTGCAGGGCGACCACCGCTAAAGCCTTTCTTTCCACCTTCACGTGGACCCATTCCCGGACCATTGCGGTCGAAGTCTGGACCATCCTTTGGCTTAGGCATAGCGTTCTTACCACCAAAGAGGTTTAGACGGTAGGTAGCACGCAGCATGATATAGCTGTTAATACTATTGTATTCAGTATCTGTGCGACTCATAGAGTTGATGACACGTGAGAGGTTGCTCTGCTGACGTAAGATGTCATAGAACTGCAAACTGAAGGTCAGTGCATTACCTTTCAACATACTCTGAGAGATTTGCGCATTCCAAAGTAGCTCATTGGTGTTCAATGAAGCATCGCTATATCCACGACGACTGTTCTGGTGAAGGTCGGTCGAGATACTCATGTTCCAAGGGAGGTTAAGACTCAACGTGCCACCATATGCAAACTGCCATGTACGTAGGTTGCTCATACTCTGAAGATTATTCTTCGTGTTCGTATAGTCTACTGAGCCGTCTAACTCTAATTCTAACCAAGAGGTGCGATAGCTGGCAGCAAGTCGTTCTCCTAAGGTCAATGACTTCGTTATATTCTTCTCTAAGTTGCTTGTTCTGTTAAGCTGCAGATAGCTGACGTAACGATTGAAGTTAGCACGCGTAAAGGTGTGGAGATTCCATACGCCAGCAGAGTCGATACTTGTGTTATACATCAATCCTGCATCAGCATCCCAGTTACCATTTACGTTCACTGGCCGTATCGTACGTGCACCTGTAATCGCATCGTAGGTCACACTGTTGCCAATTGCATTTCGTGTCGTTGAGAAGTTCGCAAAGGTCATCAGTGCCTGTGAATGACTCTGCTTGTACGTGTTATAGAACAAGCGGAAGTTATTGGTGAAGGCTGGCTTCAAACCAGGGTTACCAACAGAGATGTTCTGTGGGTCAGTGTTGTCGACGATGCTCAACAGCTGACTCATCGTAGGTTGAGTGATCGTACCCTTATAATTGATACGCAGATTGCTCTGCTCGCTGAACTTATAACGGAAGTCGAAAGTAGGACTCCAGTTGAATACAGTGCGTGCTGTGTCAACGTGTACACCGAGGTAATCCTGCATATAGGTAGAGTGCTGTGGCTGGAACATCACACCCACGTTCATCTTCCATTTATCACGAATCATTCGCATCATCACCTGCATGTCGTGTGTGTAGGTGCGATACTCAGAGTAACGACTCAAGTTATCATCGAGATAGCTTGCCAAAGGGTTGGTCAGCAATCCGAGATAATTGTCCCATGAACGGTAAGCAGGCTGCAGACTACCGAAGGTTCCTGATGGCATAGCAGAGAGATCGTAGGTGTCACGGTCGCTCTTTGAGAAGCCATACTTAAACTGATAGCTGAACTGCAGGTAAGTCTTGCGGGCTATTGGCTCGCTATAAGTTGCCTGTAGGGCATAGTCCCAACTCTTTGTTGGCATAAGGTTGTAACGATAGGCACGATAAGTAGAGTCATTTCCGAGTGCATCTTGCAACTGGAAATACTGAATATCTTGCGTTGAGAAGGTCTTTGAATCTGAATCACTATAGTTACCATCTACGCGCAAAGTAACATTTCGTCCGTTGCTTGAGAGCTTGCGATTCACCTGCAGCATAGCACCCAAAGCGGTGGTATTACCATAACTTATGGTCATATTACGCTGTGTATTCACCATCGTTCCCAATGCTTTCAGCTGTGCGATAGAGGCTGCTGACAATGGATCATCCACTGTTTCGTATGGGTCAGCGTTATAGGCAGCAGAAGAACTAACCACCTGTCCGTCGTTCTTAGTGAGTCTGATGTTTGGTCGGAACATAATATTCCATACAGAGTCAGGTCGCCACTCCAAGCGGAAACGGCCGTCCCAAGAGTTCGTTCTGGTGTATTCTTGTGAAAGACGGTTGGCAAATGAGCCCTGACTTGCTACGAAGTTCTCACTTGATACACGTGTGTTCAGATCGCCATTAGAGTGGTTCCAACGCACACTACCATCCCATTGTAGGGTGTTTCCATTGTCATAATTCATGTTCAGACCCACCATCTTGGTCGCATTCAATCCCTGTCTTACGCCACCGAAACCGCCACGTGGACCACCACCGAAGCCCATGTCGTTGACATTATTGGCTGATGCAAAGCCCATCATACGGAACTTATTGTTGAAATAAGCGCCCATCGCCTTCTCTGAATAGCGGTTATGCGTACCGATACCGAGGTCAATATTAGAGAATAAACCCTTGTTCATCCCCGACTTTATACCAAAGTCGAGAACAGTAGACTCGTTACCATCATCGATACCCGTCACACGACTCAAGTCACTCTTTTGGTCGTAAGCCTTAATAGTTTGTACGATAGAGGTAGGGAGATTCTTCATAGCGGTCTTGGTATCGCCCACCATGAACTCCTTTCCATCAACAAGAATCTTCTTAACTTCCTTACCATTAATCTTAATGGTTCCATCACTCGACACTTCCGCACCAGGTAATCTCTTTACAAGAGCCTCAATCGTCGAACCTTCTGGTACACGATAAGCCGAAGCATTGTACTGGAATGTGTCGGCTTTTACGACAACTTTCGGTGCACTTGCCACAACTTTCACCTCTTTCAAAGTGCGTGAGTCTACTTGGAAGTCTAACTGACCCACTGCCACATCCTGCTCATTGGCAATGGTAATGTTCTGAAAAATAGTCTTGTAACCTACATAAGACGCTTTCAAAATGAATCGTCCATTGCTCGGAGCCGTAATCTTAAAGCTTCCTGCCTCGTCTGAAGTGGCACCAACAACATAGCTACTGTCCTGCTTCAACAGCTGAACAACAGCAAATGGTACTTTCTCTTTAACTCTCCATCGTAGAGTGATCCTGTAATTGTTCGGTTCTGTGCCAGCATCGATATAGAGCCAGTCAGCAGAAGAACAAATGTCACGCTCTTTTTACCATAAGTTTATTGTTAATTTCTAAATCTTGTCGTTGAATGATATATATGACGACAAGACTGTGATAAGGTTTAATGCAGGTTAATATTTTATTGAAAAAAGATTTCAAGAGGCTTATATATAAGCGGTGTTTGGAGTCTAAGGAAGAATGCTATTGGTTCTTTTGTAGTGCTGAAGGCATTTGATAGTAAAGAACTTGCAAACACTGCACACGGAGTAAGTGATGTGCGCAAAAACATTGGTTTGAGTATTAAAGTGTGTGAAATAAGTATGTAATTCTATGTTTGTGTAAAAAAAGAAAAGGCGTATTTTTTGTATTGAATATTAAAGGAGAAAGCTTATGAGACAGAATATTATTATATCAAAAACAGTTCAAGAGTGAATTGGCAACAGCCATCTCAGAATGTGAGAAGGATAAGATCTTTGTACTCGTTGATGAAACGACACGTGAGATGTGTTGGGAACTTATCAAGGACTATTTCTGTCTGAAGCAGGCACAAGTAATTACGATTGGTACGACTGATAGCAGTAAGACGCTTGACACATTGGCTTCTGTATGGGAAGCATTGCAGCAGGGAGGAGCCACACGCCACTCATCGCTGATAAACCTTGGTGGTGGTATGGTGACCGATCTTGGTGGTTTTGCTGCTTCAACTTTCAAGCGTGGAATCAACTTTATTAATATTCCAACCACGTTGCTTGCGATGGTAGATGCCAGTGTGGGTGGTAAGACGGGTGTCAACTTCGGAGGATTGAAGAATGAGATTGGCGTGTTTAGTGAGGCTGATGTCGTTCTCCTTAACACCGAATGGCTTAAAACACTTGATACGGCAAACATCCGTAGCGGTTATGCTGAGATGTTGAAACATGGTTTGATAGCTGATGAAGCCATGTGGGCAGAGCTGATAAACTTCAATCTTGCTCAGTTAGACTTACAGCAATTGAGCGAAATGCTTTGGTAAGAGTAGCGTGTAAAGGAGTGTATTGTTCAGGAAGATCCACATGAAAAGGGTATTAGAAAGGCATTGAATCTTGGACATACCTTTGGTCATGCGTTTGAGTCATGGGCATTAGAAAAGAGTCCAATTCTTCATGGTTATGCAGTAGCTTTCGGTTTGATAGCTGAGCTTTATCTGTCTGTTGTGAAGACTGGCTTCCCAACGGAACGTATGCGCCAGACGGTCAACTTCATTCGTGAGTATTATGGCACATTACCTATTACATGTAATGATTATCCTAAACTCATTGAGTTCATGCATCATGATAAAAAGAATCGTGGTAATGAAATCAATGTTACGCTCTTAGGTGGTATTGGTGATGTCCGTATCAACCAGTCTGTCAGTGAGGATGAAGTTAAGGAAGCCCTTGACTTTGTGCGTGAGGGGTAAGCCTTTAAACTTTGAACTTTGAGGTTTGAACTTTGAACTTTATGATTTGCGTTTAACCTTTGAACTTCGAGGTTTGACCTTTGAGTTTTATCCTTATCTATTTATCAACTTCACTGTACCCCACTTTAATCTATTTGGGCTCCCCTCCTTTACTTCCCTTCGGTCAGTGACCGTTGGTTCGGAGGGGTTGGGGGAGGCTCCTATACCCCCTCTTCCTCTGCCTTCTCCAACTCACTCTTTGGTTGTTGTTGTGGCTGGTCGCTTGGTGTATCAAGTTGTGTAGCCTTACTGATTCGCATGCGACTCATATTATCAATGGTAACATCCAATGGCACATACTCATCGCTCTTTGGATCAGGTGAACCCACACTCGCACCAAAGTAGAGTTTGTTACCCTCTGCACGGTCGAACATGAAGCCAATCAGTGCGCCATCCTTACCATATTGGTTATCAGTGTATTCTCTGAAATCATCTTTCGTAAGTGTACGCTCATAAAAAGATGAACCATCTTGACGAAGAATCTGTACCTGGAACTTGTTATCGTAGTATTTACGACCGTCTTCATCACTGACGATTGACAATGACTTGTCTGCAAGCGGTGGATACGAATCGTATAGGTACTACCCATCCATTCTATCTTCTTCTCATATTTGAAGTCGGTCATTGGCTGTGGACCGCTTGGTACCTTTGGTTTAGGTGCTATCTTGGTGATAATATCGTTTGATTTCTTTTCTTGCTTGCAGGCTGTGATACCAAAAAGTATCAAGCCCAAGCTTAATAATTGAAATATCTTTCTTGTCATAATGCGTAATTCTTGTACGCAAAAGTACGTATTTTCTTTGAACCCTGCAAGAATGAAGTGTAAAAGATAGTTTTTCAAGTGGGCTAACGATACCGGATTATAAGGATACGGATAGGATATAAAGAGGAAGATTCTCTATTTCCTGAAATCGCTAATCAAACATGAATCTCTCATTAGTATGCTCAGCATAAAGTCACAATTAAAATGGTGTTGACCCTGCGCACCAATGGTTCGGACGCTCCGCACCGTTGATGTTAGGCGTTAACACGTAGCTTATCGATGCTAATGAGGTAGGATGAAAATACTGGATATAAAAAAAGGATGCACGAAATGTGCATCCTAAAGAGATTCTATTGAGAAACAACCTGTTACACAATGAGTGAAAAGACCACCTTAGGCGTCTTTGATGCACTCCTTTAGTAAATTGATAAACTTCTCTTCGCCCAATCCTGAACGCTCAGAAGCGGTGCGGACAGTAGCTTTCTTGAGAATCAACTTACCCAATGGTGTGTTTAGCATTTTGAAAGATGGATAGCGAGAAGCAAGTTCTTTCTTCAGATTTGGATAAGCTGTAAAGAGGTCTTTCAGACGTGTGTCTGGTGTTATCTCAATAGGAGTGTCTGATTGTGCAGCAGACGCTTCGTCGTCCTCATTGCCAGAAGGAGTAGTGTTTGCAGCACTTTCCTCTTCTTTTCCAGCCCATGTCAGCAAGGTCTGTGAACCTGTCAACTCACGGATATGTGTGCAATCCTGCATCATCTCGAGTACACCACGGAAGCGGCCTTCTGCATCGCGCACAGCAAAGTAAACGATGTAGATAAATACTTCTGGCTTGTTAATCCAGAACTCGGCTTTATCTTGTTCACCACTACGGAATTTCTCTACGATTTCCTCAACGATGTGTACACTCTTACGTGGGTGGCAGTTAGACACCTGTCGTCCGATAACATTCTTCGATCTTGGGAAGATACGATGGTCGGTATCTGAATAGAACTTCACCAACTCGTTCTCGTCCACAAATGAGATGTCTACTGGCAGATGCTTATAGATAAGGTTTATCTGCTCTAAGGTCAGCTTACCTGTTGCCACATCCAACTCCTGCTGTGGACCTGCAGAGTAGCCATACTTGCTGAGCAATGCCTGCAGGTCTTCTGCAAAGCCCTTTTGAGGCGTTGAGTGTTGAGTGTTGGGTGTTGATGGTGTGTCTACTTTGAAGAAGGCAAAACCAATCTCTTGGTCGCCCGACTTCATATCCTCAAACTCCTCTGCCGAGATAAGAGCGTATGAAGTAGGGTAGAGGATAGTCTCCTCCTTTTCCATCAAGTCGCGTGCATAGGCGATAAGCTCATTTTGTTTAGCGATGAAAGCTTCATCTTCGCCAGCCTCTAAGAGTCGGAGTGAATCTTAATCTCATCACGAACGATGTCGTCAAAGTTCCACATTGTTGTCGTTGGGCGGTCGAATCCTTTCTTCTCCAAAAAGTGGATAGAGCTGATTCTGCTTACTATGATAGTGGATAGGATACTGACGAATCTGGTCGTAGAGTTCTAACCACTGGTTTTTTTAATGACAGGATATTGTACAAGATCCTCCACTGCAAGGAGCAGTCTTCGCATCTCGTCATTCTCTTTATAATAATGTGAGAGTGGGTGATCCTCTGGTACATCAGGGCGGCTGTAGTCCATGAAACCTTCAACGAGTTCAATAATCTTGCGCATGTCTGCACGGATACACTCGTCGTCCTCACGCGACTTCATGTTTTGTTCGATGAAGGCAAGGTGATAAGGGCGAATCTTTCCTATCTTTGTCTTCATCACTTCGCGTGCCTCTTCTAATGAGAGCTGTCCTGTTTCATACTTTTCTTCAAGCTCAAGCATTGCCTGCATTTTTCTCCATCTCAATTGCTGGGAGAAAGTCTTTCATCTTATTTGCCATAACTTTGTTACTGATTTTTATTATTTCTAATGCAAAGATACTGAGTTATTGGGAAATACAAAGATAACATATGTTACCTTATTTAGTTAAATAATGATAATTTGTTGTTTGGGTTTATGTGATGTTTAGTCTGATTAATGTTTTCCTCCCTCTATTATTTTCATTCTTCCTTATAATTTGTTATCTTTGCCATAGTTTCGTTGGATAAATTATTTTAGGGATAATTTATGACCTGCTTGTGCATGAGAGAATAAACTGAAAGCTCGGACTTTATCTATCTAGACGATTGGAAGAAACTGCATCGGTATTTTGAAATAAATTACAAAAAGAGGTTATGACAAAAATAAACTTAATAATTATGCTTTTTCCTTGTCGTATTTATGATTCACGAATACGAGGAAATTATTATGTTTAGGCGTTGGATTGACAGGAATAGGGGAGAATTGAGAAAACGATTTCCTAAAATCGAGTCGTTCTTTACTCGACATGGACCTTTCGATTATTCCACTTCCACCTTTGCCGTTGGAACTGCTCACGAGTTCATACTTGTTTCTGTTGTTTCGTTTTGCTCGGTTTGGACAGGTCAATATCAATTGTGGTTTGCTGCATTGACAGGATATTCCGTTCACTTGTTAATGCATATCGTACGATGGATTGTATATCGAAAGTATGTGCCAGTTATCATTACAAGCCTCCCTAACATTGCCTTACTGCATCTATTCTTTTGTTGAATTCTCAAAAGTACAGCTTCTATCCTCTCGCAAAATGGTTTTTATGGGCAGTTATTGGTATTGTTCTTACCATACTAAGCGTGTTTTCTGCATTCTTCTTTATGGATAGGTTTCAACGTTGGGAAGAAGGTAATAAATAAGAAATAAATGATGGAAGAATATTATAAGATAAACAAAGAAGCGTGGAATGTAAGAACAAGAAATCATTTGTATTCTTCCTCATAAATTTATTATCTTTTGCCATAATTTCTATGTAATATTCATAGCATTATGATTAAGTTTTTGCAAAAAGCATTATGTATAGGGATAATAATTATACCAGAATTGTTGGAAAAGAATATGATAACGAAAAACATTGTTTTGCCCTGATATTCTTCTGTAATTCATTAAAAAAATAGTTGAGAATATGACTTGTAATGTTACAGAAATGTGGATTATAATCAGATTATTTGTAACTTTGCAAACAGATATATCAAAGTTGATAAAGGTATGAAAGGATTAGGAATTAGTGAAAGGAACTGCTATCTGCTTATTAATTGTAGGATAGGATTAAGTCCATCTAAATAAACTTGCTAAGATTATTATGAAGCAAAAGAAACATTATGAAGGATTGACTGACACAGAGGTGTTGAAGAGTCGTGAGCAATATGGGGCTAATGTGCTAACACCCCGAGAGAAGGAACCACTATGGAAACAGTTCTTGGAAAAGTTTGAAGACCCACTGATTATTATTCTGCTTATTGCGGGTTTTCTCTCTATTGCTATCTCTTGTTGGGAGTATTGGGGCCTTCATGTTGAAGATGGCGCAGCCGTTTTCTTCGAACCAGTCGGTATATTCCTCGCTATCTTCTTGGCTACGACGATTGCTTTCTCTTTGAATTAAAAAGCGGATAAAGAGTTTGCTATCCTCAATCAAGTGAACGATGAAGAGGAGGTGGAGGTCATCAGAAATGAAAAATACAACGACCGTTATAAAAAAAAGATATTGTAGTTGGCGATATTGTTATTATCAATACGGGTGCTGAGATTCCTGCTGATTAGAGGTTGTTGGAGGCAATCTCATTGCATGTTGATGAGTCTACACTGAATGGAGAGAGCGTACCTGCTTATAAATCGGTAAAAAGAGGAGGAGTTTGAAAAGGATGCTTCATACGCTACGAACCAGGTGTTACGTGGTACGAAGGTAATGGAGGGGCATGGTATCTTTCAGGTTGAGGCTGTAGGCGATAGGACAGAAAATGGTAAGGTGTTTGAGGCTGCACAAATTGATGATAGCGTTAAAACACCTCTTAGTGAGCAACTTGATGGACTGAGTGTGCTTATTACTAAACTAAGTTACGTCTTTGCAGGACTTATCATTGTAGGTAGATTAATGGTGTTTTTTTCCATTGGAGTCCTATTGTTTGGACCTTAACCATTCCTACAATCGTATTTTTTTGGCTTGTTATCACGAAGTTTGATGGTTGGAAATGGTATTCGAAAACAATTAGCACTATAGCGTATTTCTGTATTCTGATGGCGTGTGTGATTGTTTTACACGATTGCCTTATACCCGATAAGAGTATGGCAGGATTACTTGCTCATGCACTGAATACAATGATGATTGCCGTTACATTGATTGTTGTTGCGGTACCAGAAGGCCTTCCTATGGCTGTGACGTTGAGCTTGGCTTATAGTATGCGCCGAATGATGAAGACCAATAATCTTGTACGTAAGATGCATGCGTGTGAGACAATGGGGGCTACATAGCTATCTGTACGGATAAGACGGGTACGCTGACGCAGAATCAGATGCGTATTTATCAAACTCAATTCTATGCTTTTAGCTAATCAGACATTAGATGATGGTCTTGCTTCTTGTTTGTTGAAAGAGGGATAGCTGTCAATTCTACTGCCTCAATAGATTATACGGATGCAAGTAATCCTAAGGTTTTGGGCAATGCTACTGAAGGTGCATTACTACTTTGGTTGAAGGATAATCAGGTTTCTTATCAGGAACTGAGAGAGGCTGTGCAGGTTATTGATGAACTCCCTTTTACTACGGAACGGAAGTATATGGCAGTGCTTGTAAACTCTGCTTTGATGGAGGATAAGCAGATTCTCTATGTGAAGGGTGCGCCAGAGATTGTCTATGGTCTTTGCAAACAAACTGATTGTAATGTGCCGAAAGAGGATATTGAGCGTCAGTTGGAAGGCTATCAGGAGCAGGCTATGCGAACTTTGGGCTTTGCTTATCAGATTGTAGATGGTAAGACAGAGGTCTTTAAGGAGGGACGGGTTGTTGCTGATAATCTAACTTTTCAGGGTATTGTCGCAATTAGCGACCCTGTGAGAAGTGATGTGCCTGGGGCTGTGGCTGAATGTATGAAGGCGGGTATTGATGTGAAGATAGTAACTGGTGATACCGCAAGGACAGCTAAGGAGATAGGTAGACAAATTGGCTTGTGGACAAGTAATGATACGGATAAGAATATTATTAGTGGTCCTGACTTTGCTGCACTTTCTGATGATGAATTGGGATAAGCGGGTGAAGGATCTGAAGATTATCTCTCGTGCTCGTCCGTTAGATAAGAAACGTCTTGTGGAATCGTTGCAGCGTTGTAATGAGGTGGTCGCTGTTACGGGAGATGGTACTAACGATGCACCTGCGCTACAAGCGGCTCATGTGGGACTTTCGATGGGTGATGGTACTTCTGTTGCTAAGGAGGCTTCGGATATTACGATTATCGATAATTCTTTTAGTAGTATTGGTAAGGCTGTGATGTGGGGACGTTCGCTTTATCAGAATATACAACGTTTCTTACTCTTTCAGCTAACTGTCAATGTTGCGGCTTGTTTCCTCGTACTTGCTGGTGCGTTTATGGGTACGGAGTCTCCACTGACGGTAACGCAGATGCTGTGGGTAAATCTTATTATGGATACCTTTGCGGCAATGGCGTTGGCTTCTTTACCTCCGTCAGAGAAAGTGATGAAGGATAGTCCACGTGATAGGAATGCCTTTATTATCAATCGTTCTATGGGCTGGAATATCATTGGTGTGGGTGGTTTCTTCTTTGTGTTGCTGTTGGTATTGCTTTATATCTTCGAACATGCTGATATTACTGCATTGAGAGATATTCTTCATTTGCAGCTTGGTGAGGTTAATGGACTTAGCCCATATGAGCTGACTTTGATTTTTACTATCTTTGTGATGACGCATTTCTTCTATTTGTTCAATGCGCGTGCTTTTGAAACTGGACGTAGTGCGCTTCATTTTAAGGGGTGTCGTGGATTGCTCTTTATTATCTCAATTATCTTCATTGGACAGATTGCGATGGTGGAACTTCCTATTCTGCAGAAGTTCTTTAATATCGTTAAGGGTGGTCTATCTTTTGAAGATTGGACTATCATCTTGATTGGTTCCTCTTTAGTCTTATGGGTTAGAGAGGCTTGGCATTTGATAAAGTCGTCTAAAGAATAACTGAATGGGGGATGCCCCCTTTTGTGAGTGATTGAACATTTTGATGGAATTGTCCATGGTGCTGTGATTACAGAAAGTTTTATCGTGGATTGATATATATAATAAGGTGTAATGAGGTTTATTTCCTCTCTAACGAAGAAAAAACACTTTTTCGATAAAATTTTCTCCCAAAACATTTGGAGGTTACACGAAAAGTCTATACCTTTGCATCCGCTTTACAAAACAAGCCACCTGGCAAGTTACTTAAAGCAGTAAAGAAAGAGTTCTTTGAAAAGATTTACATAAACAGAGAAGTAGTACAAGAAGCGTCTGTTTGGTTTTATATCAAATGGATGGGTAAAAGAAACGAACCGATCAATTCGTTGTTCCTACTTTTGAGGCACGCCTCAAAACTAAAGGAACAAAAGAAAAGGTGCTTTTTACTTGATACTTTTAGGATAAGCGTTCTGAAACAGAGATTACTCGGTGAAGCGTTTGGGTTAAGTTGGTATTCATTATCACTTATCACCCATCACTTATCACCAACACATATTTTACAATGGAGAGTTTGATCCTGGCTCAGGATGAACGCTAGCTACAGGCTTAACACATGCAAGTCGAGGGGAAACGGCATTGAGTGCTTGCACTCTTTGGACGTCGACCGGCGCACGGGTGAGTAACGCGTATCCAACCTCTCCCATTATCGTGGGATAACCTGCCGAAAGGCAGACTAATACCGCATAGTCTTCGATGACGGCATCAGATTTGAAGTAAAGATTTATCGGTAATGGATGGGGATGCGTCTGATTAGCTTGTTGGCGGGGTAACGGCCCACCAAGGCGACGATCAGTAGGGGTTCTGAGAGGAAGGTCCCCCACATTGGAACTGAGACACTACTCCAAACTCCTACGGGAGGCAGCAGTGAGGAATATTGGTCAATGGACGGAAGTCTGAACCAGCCAAGTAGCGTGCAGGATGACGGCCCTATGGGTTGTAAACTGCTTTTTGTATGGGGATAAAGTTAGGGACGTGTCCCTATTTGCAGGTACCATACGAATAAGGACCGGCTAATTCCGTGCCAGCAGCCGCGGTAATACGGAAGCGTCCAGGCGTTATCCGGATTTATTGGGTTTAAAGGGAGCGTAGGCTGGAGATTAAGTGTGTTGTGAAATGTAGACGCTCAACGTCTGACTTGCAGCGCATACTGGTTTCCTTGAGTACGCACAACGTTGGCGGAATTCGTCGTAGCGGTGAAATGCTTAGATATGACGAAGAACCCGATTGCGAAGCGCAGCTGACGGGAGCGCAACTGACGCTTAGCTCGAGCGTGCGGGTATCAAACAGGATTAGATACCCTGGTAGTCCGCACAAGAACGATGGATGCCCGCTGTTGGTACCTGGTATCAGCGGCTAAGCGAAAGCATTAAGCATCCCACCTGGGGAGTACGCCGCAACGATGAAACTCAAAGGAATTGACGGGGGCCCGCACAAGCGGAGGAACATGTGGTTTAATTCGATGATACGCGAGGAACCTCACCCGGGCTTGAATTGCAGAGGAAGGATTTAGAGATAATGACGCCCTTCGGGGTCTCTGTGAAGCGTGCTGCATGGTTGTCGTCAGCTCGTGCCGTGAGGTGTCGGCTTAGTGCCATAACGAGCGCAACCCTCTCTTCAGTTGCCATCAGGTTAGCTGGGCACTCTGGAGACACTGCCACCGTAAGGTGTGAGGAAGCGTGGGGATGACGTCAAATCAGCACGGCCCTTACGTCCGGGGCTACACACGTGTTACAATGGCCGGTACAGAGGGACGGTAATGCAAATTGCATCCAATCTTGAAAGCCGGTCCCAGTTCGGACTGGGGTCTGCAACCCGACCCCACGAAGCTGGATTCGCTAGTAATCGCGCATCAGCCATGGCGCGGTGAATACGTTCCCGGCCTTGTACACACCGCCCGTCAAGCCATGAAAGCCGGGGGTGCCTGAAGTCCGTGACCGCAAGGATCGGCCTAGGGCAAAACTGGTGATTGGGGCTAAGTCGTAACAAGGTAGCTGTACCGAAGGTGCGGCTGGAACACCTCCTTTCTGGAGAGTTCGCTTATTAGTTGATTTATTTGATAAGTATTTAAGCATACATGTCAAGAAGTTAACTAGTAATCAAGGAAATAAAAGAACCTTTGGTTCGTTTTTTTCTTCTTGTACTCACTGACACTCGCTTTTTAAGAATAAGAGAAAGGAAGTCTGGCATGAGAAGCCGCAGTGCTTTCTTCCAACTCAGTCCCTATAGCTCAGTTGGTTAGAGCGCCACACTGATAATGTGGAGGTCGGCAGTTCAAGTCTGCTTTGGGACTACACATCGGCGTTAAGCCAATGTGTATCAGGCACAAGTCTTTTGGGACTACACATTGGCGCTAAGCCATGTGTGACAGACTTAAAGTCCTTTGATACTTTCTCTATCCCTTGGGGGATTAGCTCAG